>Ga0164290_1000058_pt1 | contig 392182 bp, 400 predicted proteins | sample Micstemetagenome_FD_108782 | JGI IMG/M metagenome (GOLD analysis project Ga0164290, IMG submission 108782) | Contaminated culture microbial community from soil near Moab, Utah, USA - Microcoleus steenstrupii SON62 (Illumina Assembly) | ecosystem: Environmental > Terrestrial > Soil > Soil crust... | reverse complement strand
TTCCATGAGCGCGCCGAGAAGCTCAACGGCCGCATGGCCATGCTCGGCTTCATCGCCCTGCTCGCCACTGAATTCGCCCTCGGCGGTGAGGCCTTCACCCGCGGCCTGCTCGGCATCGGCTGATCGCCGGACCGCACGGGCCGGTGGGGATCACCGGCCACGCCCCTTAACCAGCCGCAGCAGAATCCTGCTGCGGCTTTTTTCATGGGCGATTCCCTGGACCGGCATTCCGACCATCTGACCAGCGAGCTGCAAGCCCGGGTCCGCGGCGCCGGTCCCACCGGCGCCCTGGCCGCCCTGGCCCTGGCCGAGGCCGGCTGGCAGGTGGAGCTGGAGGATCCGCTCACCGCCAGCCAGCTGCTGGCCCGCAACCGCGCCTACGCGCTCACCCATTCCAGCCGCCGTCTGCTGGAGCGCCTGCAGCTGTGGGAGGAGCTCGCTCCGGCGCTGGCGCCGTTCCGAGCCCTGGAACTCCACGACCTCGAGCTGGGCCTACAGGTGCCCTTCACCGCCCGCGATCTCGGCCGCCGGGCAGCGTCACCCTCCACCGCCGTGGCGTCCACAGGTTCAGCCTCCAGCGGCGACGCCGTGGGTTGGGTGGTGCGCCACACGCCCCTGATGGAGCTGCTGCTGAGGCGGCTGGAGGGTGATAGGCGCGTGCAGTTGGCGCTCGGCAGCCCCGGCAGCCAGACACCGGTGGATCTGCTGGTGGCGGCCGAGGGCGCCGCCTCCTCCACCCGTCAGGGCCTGGGTCTGGCCCACTGGCGCCTCCCTTACAGCCAGTCGTGTCTGAGCGTGCAGGTGCGCCTGCGCGGCTCCGCCAGCGATCAGGCCTGGGAGCTGTTCCGCGCCGAAGGCCCCTTCGCCGTGCTGCCCCTGGGCGGCGATCGCTTTCAGCTGGTGTGGAGCGGCCCGGCCCAGCGCATGCGGCGGCTGGAGAGCCTCGACCCCGTGGCCTTTCTCGACCGACTGGCCGGCGCCCTGCCCGATGGCCTGCAGGCCGACGCTCTCCTGGACGCGCCGCGGGCATTCCCCGCCGCCCTGGAGCTGAGCGGGGGCTTTCACCGGGGCAACACCGTGCTGGTGGGCGAGACCATGCACCGCTGCCACCCGGTGGGGGGGCAGGGCCTCAACCTCTGCTGGCGAGATGTGGCCGTGCTGCACAAACTGGCGGCCCGCACCGCCCGGGGCAGGCTGCGCCTCAGCCGGCTGCCGGCGGCCTACGGCCGTCGCCGTTGGCCCGATGTGCTGCTCACCCTGCTGGCCACCGACGCCCTGGTGCGGCTGTTCTCGAACCGGCAGTGGCCACAGCGCAGCGTGCGCCAGATCGGCCTGGGCCTGCTGGGCCGGCTGCCGATGCTGCGGCGCCTCAGTCTCCGGACCATGACCCTCGGTCCTTGCCAGCTACTGGCGCGCTGGTCAGAGTGATGGCGAACTCCAGCCGGTGCTTCCCTTCCGGGCCATGGTGAAGAGCACCTCCCCCCAACCGGTGCCGTCGTCCGCGCTGGTGCGTTACCTGCGCCGGGAGCTGGGTCTGAGCGAAAACGCCCTGGCCCTGGGTGTCAAGCAGGCCCAGCTGGAGCAGGCGCCGCTGCCGGTGATTCTCTGGCGGTTCGGGCTGATCAGCCTGGAGCAGCTCGATCAGGTGCTCGGCTGGCAGGACAGCCAGGATTAAGGACGGTTCAGACCTGCCGCCGTCCCTCAGCTGTAAATGATCAGCGACTCCACCGGATGTCCACCGGGCAGCCGCCGGCGGCCCTCCAGGCCGGCCAGCTCGGCCACGAACCCGAAGCCGCAGAGCGCCCCACCGGCCTCCTCCACCAACTGAGCGCAGGCGGCGGCGGTGCCACCGGTGGCGAGCAGGTCATCGACGATCAGCACACGAGCGCCATCGGCGAGGGCATCGTGCTGGATCTCCAGGCGATCGGTGCCGTACTCCAGCGCATAATCCACGCCACGCACCTGCCCGGGCAATTTGCCGGGTTTGCGCACCGGCACGAAGCCCAGCTCCACCACGGTGGCCAGGGCAGTGCCCACGATGAAGCCGCGGGATTCGATCCCCACGATCAGTTCGGGCTGCAACCGCTCGCACACCTCACTCAGCTGGCGCATCACCTCCTGCCAGCCGAGCGGATCACGCATCAACGGGGTGAGATCCCGGAACAGGATGCCGGGCTTGGGGAAGTCAGGAATGTCTCGCACCAGCTGGCGCAGATCGGGCGGCTGTGCCCTTTCGAGCGAAGGAGATAGGGCGGCCATGGCGGGGGCGGATGACGGATCGGCTCAGGCGCTGGCATCATCGCAGCCATGGCCGATGCAACCCTGACTGAATCCCGATCCCCCAGCCGGCTCAACCGGCGCGGACTGGAACGGCTGGATCTGATGCTGTTGAGCGTGGAAGCCCTCGATCTCAACGGGGGGGAAGCGATGGTGTTCATGGCCCGCCAGCTGGGCTTCGGCGACCTCTTCCCCAACCGGGTGGAGCTGTGGAAACGGCGTTGCTACAACCCACTGCGCCTGGCCTGCCGCCGGGGCGAACTGAGCGAAACCGAAACCGACGCGCTGATCTCGGTGCTGTGCGCCCTCGCCGACCGCATCTATCCCATGCTCCGCCAGCTGCTGTCATCGTCTGAGCCGGATGTGGTGAGCGTCCAGCGCTGGGAATTGTTCCGCCAGCGCCTCGAGGAGCTGGTGCGGGAACGGCTGAACCCCCGCCGCGGGGGGGTTCAGAAGCTCCTTGACCCCGCGGAGGGCGCCCGTCGCCGTCTTCAGCTCGTGCAGAGTCTGGCCCTCGGCGCCGGCGCGGGGGGATTTGACCGTCTCAAGGCCAGTCTTATGGATGCCGCGGCATGAAACAGAGTTATCGCTACGAGCAGACAAGCTGCCGCTTGCGCCTTGATGGCCTTCCGGATCTGTCCGCCTCCCAGGACGGCGATGCGATCGGCATCCTGACGGGCTGGGAACTCGACCTGATCGGGCGGCCGTCGCTGGAGGGAAAACGCAACCACCTTGAGGCCCTACTGAGCGTGGTGTTGCCCTATGCCCGCCACCTGGTGAGCGGGGTGCCGCGCCGCTTCGGTGGTGAAGGTTCACCGGTGCAGATCGAGCCCCTCGGCTCTGGCGAACAGAGCCGGCACCGCCTGCGGCTGTTCAGCAGCCAGCCGGACACGCCTCCCCTCGAACTCGACTTCGACGACGCCGAGCTGGCAGATCTCGTGCGCTGCCTCGACCAGTTGCGGCTCGATCCACGTGTGCAGCTCGGCTTCACAATTCCCACCGAGCTGCCGCTGCAGCGCCGCGAAATCCTCGAGCGGGTACCGCTGCGGCGACGGTTGCTCTCCCCGGCGGCAGGGTTGGCAGCGCTGGTGATCACCTCCTCGCTCAGCCTGCTGGTGCCGCTGCCCAAGCCTGTCGCCCCGGGAGGAGAGACCCGACCGGCCGCCACCAGTGCACCGACGACCCCACCGGCCCAAACCGCCCCCTGAACCAGCACCGAGCGTTGCGATCCCAACACCTGGCCCCCAGAACACCCATTACTCTTTCAATGTGTGATCAACGGCACATGGGGAGACGGCTAGGTCCCATGGCCGGAACTGGCACACTCCGCCGGCGGGATCCCATCCGTTGAAGGAAAGAACCAAGCCTTGAACACTGCCCGATGACAAAGAGCTGGTCGGAATTGCGGCGCCGCGTGATTCGCCTCGGAGCCTCCTTGGATGTGGTGGTGCGCAGCGATCCGGAAGTGTGCGGCCTCAGCGGCAAGGACTTCCACCTGTCGCTTCACCACGGCGGCCAGGGCGACTGCACCGTGGAAGGGCTCAGCCTGGTGGATTGTCCGAACGAACTGGTGTTGATTGAGTTCGAGCGCTGGATGCGAGGCGCTGGGTACTCCTTCGACACCTGAGCCTGTGGCGATGAACCGCAAACCCGATCCCGGGTTCACCCCCAAGACGGTTCGCAAGGTGTTTCGCAAGCGACGCACCCGTTCAACCTTGCGCGAGTGCCTGCTCGCCTTGCTCAACGCGACTATCGGGCTGGGGTTGCTGGTGGCGCTGCTGCAACTTCCCTCTCGGCTGGATTCGCTCCTGCTGGTGAGCAAGGTCATCAGTGCCGTGCTCGCAGGCCTCGGCCAGATCGGGCTGGGCCTGCTGCAGTTGCTCGCCGGGCTGGCCCAGCTGCTGGGCCTGCTGGTGGTGGTGGCGCTGGCCGTCGGTGCCCTGTGGTTGATGGGCAACGGAGTGTTCCGGCTGGTGCGCCTGCTGGTTCCGGGTGTAGGCAACAGCCTGCGGCTACCGCCGGGCATGGGCCGGGCCATGGCCAAGCTCACCACGATCCGTCCGCCCACGCGACCGCCGCACTAACCCGCAAACCGCCTTCATACCCTGCCGGCGTCAATGTCCTGGGGACAGTGAACGGCGCAACCACCACAGCTCCTCCAACGAAACGCTGCGATCGCGGTTGCGATCCGCTTCGGTGAACTGCCGCCACAGCCATGGGAACCCCGCCGCCTCAGCAGGACTGAGCTGGCCGTCGCGGTTGGTGTCGGCGCGCCGAAAGGTGTCCTGCAGGCGGTTGCCGAGGAAGTGACGCTGGTTCGGGGCCAAGTCCGAGGGCAGTAAGTACCCCCGCCGGCCCTGATCAAGCCGATTGAAATTGATTTCCAGAAACGGATGTCCCCTCACTTCGGCCGGGGTCAGGCGGCCATCGCCATCCCGATCCAGCCTCTGAAACCAGGCTTCCAGCTTCTGTTGATACCTCAGCAGTTGCAAGGTCTCCTGGCACTGCACCGCAGCGGGGCTGACCACCAGGCACCACAAGGCAAGCAGGGAAAGCAGGCGCACCATGGGCCACTGCGCCGCAGGGTTGCATCGCGCCAGAACAACGGCGCGCTGGGGGCGGGATCGAGGGCCTGGCCGTGGCATGCGAGCACCTTATGGAGAAGGTGGAGTCATGGGGTGACCGCGAGCCACCTGATTCTCAGCAAGCCATGACCGGATCCGACCGTTCCCGGCTTGGGTCATCTTTGAACATGTCCCTCGCTCGTGTCCTCAGGCTTGCTCTGGTCATTCCTCCATACAGTCGGTGCAGAACGGGACTTCTCCCAGCCATGAGCCGAGCCCACACCATCTGGGTGGTGGATGACGACCCCGAACTTCGCCAGCTGCTCAGCAGCTATCTCACCGATCAGGGTTACGAGGTGCGCTGCCTCAACGATGGCCGCCAGCTGATCGCGCGCCTCGAATTCCAGCGCCCCGACCTGGTGGTGCTCGATCTGATGCTGCCGGGCGAGGACGGGCTCACCCTGCTGCGCCGCCTGCGCGACAACCAGGACGACCTGCCGGTGGTGATGCTCACGGCCAAGGGCGAGGCCGTGGACCGGATCATCGGCCTTGAACAGGGAGCCGATGATTACCTCGCCAAGCCGTTCCTGCCGCGGGAGCTCACCGCCCGGATCGAGGCGGTGCTGCGGCGCCGCGGCAACCTGCCGGCGGGCACTCCGGTGGCCGGCGGTGAGCTGGTGGAATTCGGCGACAACGTGCTGGATCTTTCGGCGCGAACGCTTGAACGGGAAGGCAAGAGCATCACGATCACCAGCGGGGAATTCAGCCTGCTGGCCGCTTTCGTGCAGCATCCCCACCGCCCACTGTCGCGTGAACGCCTGATCGAACTGGCCCGCGGTCCAGACAGTGACACCGACAGCCGCAGCATGGACGTGCAGGTGTCACGTGTTCGCCGCCTGATCGAACCTGATGCCAGCCGCCCTCGCTACCTTCAGACGGTGTGGGGCTACGGCTACGTGTTCGTGCCGGATGGGGCCCCGCGGGGCCGCTGAGTCATGGCGGCCTCCCTGCGTTCGGCGGCGCTGCTCTGGCGCCTGGGGGGCTTCTTTCTCGGCGGCTGGGGGCTCAGTCTGCTGCTGCTGCAGATGTTGCTCGGCTCCACCCTCGGCCGCTCTCAGATCGACCAGATGGGTCCGCAGGTGGCCCTGAATCTGCGCCTTTCGGAGCTGGCACTGGAGCGTTTTCCACCGTCCACGGTTTCCCAGCTCAGCGGCCTGCAGCTCGGGGTGGGGCAACCACCCCGGCCGCGGCGTCGGCCTTGGTGGCAGGGCCAGGCCAGCGATGCCCTGCTCGACCGCCAGGCCGCCCAACTGCAGCTCGAACTCTGCCGCCGCCTGCCACGCTGTCCGGTGGTGGTACCCACCGAGGGCGAGAACCGCGGGGTGTGGATCGAGCTGGCCTCACCGCTGGAGCCGGTGTGGCTCTATGCCGCTATCCGTCCCCAGCTCGGTTGGCCGCCCGATCCGCAGCTGGTCACACTCTCGCTGGTGAGCGGCAGCATCATGGCGGGCGCCTTGTTTCTGCTGCTCGAAGTGCAGCGGCCTCTGCGGCAGCTGGAGCGGGCGCTGGGCCGCGTCGGCCTGGAAACACAACCGGATCGTCTCTCCCAGCGGGGAGCGCCGGAGGTGCGGCGGCTGGCAGGGCACTTCAACGCCATGCTCGAACGGCTGGACAACAGCGAACGTGACCGGGCCACGATGCTGGCCGGCATTGCCCACGACCTAAAGAGTCCGCTCACCCGCCTGCGGCTGCGCCTGTCGCTGGGCAAGGGACCGGATCTGGTCAGCAGCGAGCGGGCCAAAGCGGAAGCGGATATCGACGATCTCGAGCGGATCACTGGCCAGTTCCTGCTGTTCGCTGGCGGCGGCGGCAGCGAGCTGGCCGTGGAGGTGCCGCTCGAAGAGCTGCTGGCGGAACTGGCGGCGCGCTACGACGGTCGCCCGCTCGAGCTCGACCTGACCCCCGTGCAGGCCTGGGTGCAACCGATCGCCCTGGGCCGGGCCGTCGCCAATCTGATCGACAACGCCCTCAGCTACGGGGAGCCGCCGGTGCGGCTCCGGCTGCGCCCTTTGCCTCGGCAGGGTTTCGAGATGGAGGTCTGGGATCAGGGGAAGGGCATCGCCGAAAGCCAACGTTCCCAGGCCCTCTTACCGTTCCAACGGCTCGATCAGGCCCGCGGCGGCCACGGGCACTGCGGCCTGGGCCTGGCGATTGCCCAGCGGGTCGCCCGCGCCCATGGCGGCGACGTGTCGCTGGTCACCGGCGAGCCCACCGGTTTCTGTGTGCGCTTCACGGGGCATTCGCTGAACCCGCGCCAGGCGAGCTGATTCCTGGCCGTGACGGGGCGGTGATGATGGGCAGACCATCGACTGCCTGCCTCCGCACCGCTGTCCCCCTGCCGCCTTCCCCATGTCCCCACCCCGGTCGTCCGATCTCCCCGATGGCGAAGCCCCCGATGGCGATGACCAAATTGGCGATGCATGGGAAGACGATCTGCAGGAACGGGACGGGGCCGGTCCCACTCCGGCGATTCCAGCCACCGCGCCGTTACTGGGGCCTGATGGAACGCTGCTTTACACCGGCAGCGATGGAATGCAGTACATCGTCTGCGGCGACCCCGATGCGGCGGAGCGCGCACGGCTTCTGGGTGCCTTCGAAGCGCTGCGGGCTGGAGCAGGTCCGCTGGAGGAACTGATCCAGGCCAGCCGGAGCTGGCGGGATGCCGCCTGTAGCCGCGGCCTCAGCCAGGAGCAGGCCACCGAGGTGTTGCTGGGCCGGTTGAGGCAGGCACTGGGCGATGGGGCTGATCCTGCCGACGAATCCACTTGAGCATCGACGTGAGCGGCCGGTCTGGAAAGGACTGGCCGGGCTATGGCCTGACTCCGCCTCAGTTCAGCCGGGCCAGCCAGAGCCCGGCCAGCTGCCACGACGACCAGAGGAACGCCAGCAGGAAGAGCCAGTTGAGCCAGGCCGGCCGGCGCTTGTTTTCCGGAATCATCTCCGCCGTCCCCACTGAGGCGATCATCGCAGGCGCTGTGAAGCCAGGGCCCATGCGGTGGCTGCGAGCTCAGGGCTCGGGGCAGGACACCAGCCGGTAAGGCAGCTCGCTGCCGGGACACAGCCCCCAGGTGCGCCCGGAATCGGCATGCAGCCAGCGCACCACGCGAGCACCACCTGTTGCACCTGGCGGTTTCGGCTCAACCTGGTCCGCATCGATCAGCTCCTGCGCCGGCATCACCTGCTGCAAGATCGCCTGCTCTGGCAGCGTGATCACGCTGAGGTTCACGGCATCGCGGCGGTAGTCGTAGCGGCAGAAACCCAGGCCCGTGCCCGAGCAGTCACTCAGGCTGGCCAGGTTGTTGCCGGCCAGCTTGCGATCAAGCGCATCCGGCTGGTGCCCGGGGGCCGGGCGCCAGCCGAGCCTGCGCAGATGCCTGTCGGCGGCCAATACCGGCCAGCCCACCCGCAGCAGACCCGCCAACGCTGGCGGCGAGGGAACTGGGGGAGCCGAGCCGGTGAGCAGGGCAGCCCCCAGCAGGCCCGCCAACACCCCTGGCAGCAGAACGAACGCACGGGAGGAGCACCGGCGCGCGATCCCCTGGGACAGGGCGGGAAATGGAGGGGTGGATCTTCTGCGCATGCCGTGATGGCCACCCGAGCCGTTTTTTCCTTCCTGGGATTCCCTGGCTGGGGAGCCCTTCATCTGCACCTGCCCCATGCGGGCAACCCGGCCGCCGCTGCTCTGCGGTTGGAAACGGCAAGCCTCGACGGCGAGGCCGAACACCCAGGAGCAGGAGGCGGCGGCGGTGGGCTGCTCACGGGCTTTCTGCGTCGCTATGGGGAAGGAGAGCCCGTGCCCTCCCCTGATCACTGTCTTGGCTGCCTCTACCGCTATCGGATTGTGTTCAGGGCCTCAGGTCGCTGGCCCCTGCGGATCTCGATGTGGTCGCGCTCCGAGGATGAGTCCATTTGGAGGCGACATTGCGGCCCGATGCCCCTGGAGGACTTTGTCAATCGGTTTCATCCGGGAGAGATCCAGCAGGAATCGGCCCCGGGCGCTTGGCCCGCCTGAGGTCGTGGAGGCCTTCGAGCTGGTTGTACACCGCCAGCAGTTGCAGGCGGATGTGATCGGTGTTCTCGAGTTTGGCGAGGTTGGCCAGAGCCAGCTCAATCTGGGCTTTGCTGTCGATCAGCAACCGGCACTCGTTCGTACCCGGTTCGTAGCTCATGGTGTCGTTCTCTGATCAGGGCTCATGCGGATCGCCATCGGCAGGGTCCCTGCGTTAGCGCCATGAGAGACACTCTATTCAAGGGTCTGGGCACTCCCCTGCTGTCAGATCGGTTGCCATTTCCACAGCTGTTCGTCCGCTGGTCACACCTGGTCACGGGTCCAGGTCCGGGGATGCATTGACGCCCGGATCAGCAACACCACCAGCGTCCATGAGCTGGCCATCTTCGGCAGCAGCAGGCACCAGCACCAGGAACAGCCACCACCACGCCAGTACGGCGGCCACTACCGGTGCGGAGATCCACCAACGAGGCAGCAGCACAAGGCTGGCCGCGCCTATAGCAAGGCCGGTGCCGACGATCGACCAAGGCTGGCACCACCAGGGCTTGTGGCTCCAGAACTGGGCAGATGGGGTCATCAGAAAGCCCAAGAGACATGTTCCTCCATTCTGACGGAGGCCACCGATCACATTCGCAGGGAATGGTCATAGGCACGCGCTCACGGGCAGAGGCGCTTCGGGGGACAGGGCGAAGAACAAGCCCTGTTGACGGCATACAAGCCATCCTGAGGAGGCAGGCGAGCGCACAAAATCAGCCGGCAGAAGAGGCCCAGTAACGATCCATACGAAACTTGGCAGGCGCGTCAATCATGAAGCATGTATATTAAGTTTGGAGCCATTTCCTTCCGGAAAACACTTTTTGCCGGCCCGCCAACCACATCCCACGATCCCGGCCTTTGGCATACTCCTCTGGGGGGCCATCTTTGGCACCCTGATCAATGTTCCAATTACGATTGGCATTCATATCTTTTTTGGCTCGATCTTTGCCGTTCTTGCACTCCTCATCTGGCAGCAGTGGTGGGGATTGGCCATCGGCGGGCTCGCAGCACTTGTTACCTGGGCCACATGGGGGCATCCGTGGGGAACAATTATTTATGTTCTTGAAATCACCTGGCTATCGGTTGCCACAAACAGGGAGTCCAAGGCCCAGGAACGCGTTATCAACGATCGCATCATCCTTCACGATCTGACGTTTTGGCTTCTTGCTGGCATCCCACTTACATTCGTTTTCTATCATCTATTCCTGGGAGTTGATCTTACCCCTACTACCCTTATCGCTCTCAAACAGGCCGTCAATGGGGTCCTCAATACGTTGATGGCCGTATTGCTGGTCCTGGTTTATCGGCTCTGGATCCGACCAAGGCCGGATCAGAGCGTTTCCATACGAACGGCAATATTCGCCTTTGGCCTGCTCTCCTTGCTCACCCCTTCGCTGATTACATGGGGGCTATCTGCGAATCAACTCGTCAAAGTTTCGCAACGCGATGAACTGAACAACTTGGTCAACATTGCTCATGCCTCCCGATCCCTTCCCGATTCCTTTTTGAAAGACAAAGGATCAGATTTTTGGATTGGCAGAGAGCGCGTTGCAATTGAAAGAGAACGCAAAGTCACCACCCAATACAGCCAGACCAAAGTCAGCAGAGTCAATTCAAACCCAGCTCTTTTCCACATCCTGGATCACCAGTACGAGAATGGCAGCGCAAAATTCGTCACTCAGAATGGACTCACGATCTTGATCCCTCAAGACGGTGATGTTCCGCTCATGAAGCTACTGAATAGCTACTGGGAAACAAAAGTTCAAATGCTAAATTATGATACCCAAGGGGCCTCTCCCCTTGCCTCCAATGAGGTGATCACACGCGTTGTCTCTCCAGCGGCCCCACTCATCAGGAAGCTACAGAAGGAATCTTTGCATACATTTGGCCTTCTTGGCTTGTTGTTGCTTGTGGGAGTCTTGATCACCGAACAGCTTGCAAGGATATTTGAAAATGAAATCCAGAAGCTATTGAAGCCATTGACATCAGAGCCACGGGCCGAACTCTCAGGAGAATCGAGCATGCTGATGCCAACCTTGGCGGTAACCGCAATCAGCGAATTCGCCACAATGATCAATCTGATCAACATGCGAATTCAACGAATCAATCAGCTTACGCTTGAGCTCGCTCGCTCTCGCGATCAGATGGCCGAGCTGAGCATGACAGATGCACTCACTGGCTGCAGAAATCGGCGTGATTTTCATTTGCGCTTAGGAGAGGAAGTGGCCAGAGCCAAGCGAAGTCAGCATCCCTTGACGGGGATTCTTCTTGATATCGACCACTTCAAGGAGATTAACGATCGCTTCGGACACCCCTTTGGAGACAAAGCACTTCAGGCCGTAGCCCATGCAGTCAGCACCGGCATACGGGCGACCGACTATTGCTTTCGCTATGGAGGCGAGGAGTTTGTGATCCTGTTGATTGACTGCCCACAGGACCGAGCTCTGGTGATCGCTGAATCTTTACGGTTCAAAGTGCAGGAGCTAAGGATCTCTAGCGGAGATGTTGCCACCTCTGTGAGTATGAGTCTCGGAGTCGCTTCACTGCACCTTGAGGAAGACGACGCGGACACCTTCCTGGCACGCATGGACAAAGCGCTTTACACGGCAAAACGCAGCGGACGCAACAGTGTCGTGGTGGCCCCGGCTTCTGAGCACTAAGACCAATCCGGCTGGCTGCGCCCACGGAGAAATGACTCGGTAGCTTTCCGCAGGCCTCAGGAATGGAACAGCAGCACCAAGCCCTTGCGGAGCTGGTGAAACTCGCGCTCCTCACGGCTCAGATCCAGACCCACCAGCAGGCCTTCCTTCAGTGCCACCTCGAAGGGCGGTACAGCTGGCGGTTGTCCCGCTCGCCAAAGCGCGGCGATGCCTACAGCCGTGGCATGCCACTGGAAGCAGTCGGTCTCGCCGATCGAGGGTTCCTCGAGGGCGTCTTCAAGCAGATCGCGAATCGGCATGGCGACCATGGACTGGGTTCAGCATCCAGACCAGCGGCAGGGATGGCAATCCACTGAGAGCTTTCGTGACCTCGCAGGCCAACGGAGCGCCTACCGTGCCGCCATGCCCAGGGTGCCCGACCAGATCGCCCTCGTTCACGAGTGGTTCACCCCCCGGTCCGTGGGCGGCTCGGAGCTGGTGGTCCAGGAAATGGACGCCCTGCTGCATCCGCACCTGTTCGCGCTTGTGGACGGGGAAAGCCGCCGGCCCCAGAGCTGGCTGCACAGGCGCACGATCCACACCTCCTTCATCCAGCATCTGCCCTGGGGGGTCAGTCACGTGCAGCAGTATCTGCCCCTGCTGCCCCTGGCGATCGAACAGCTCGACCTGCGGGGCTATCCGCTGGTGCTGAGCAGCTCCCATCTGGTGGCCAAGGGCGTGCTCACCGACCCCGAACAGCTGCACGTCAGTTACGTGCACACCCCGGTGCGCTACGCCTGGGACCAGATGCACGCCTACCTGTCGCGCTCCGCCATCGCCCGCGGTCCGCTGGGGCCGCTGCTGCGCTGGCAGCTGCACCAACTGCGTCAGTGGGACGTGATCAGTGCCGGTCGCGTCGATCGGATCCTCGCCAACTCCCGCTTCACCGCACGCCGCATCCGGCGCTACTGGGGCCGCAGCAGTGCGGTGCTGCACCCACCGGTGGCGGTCGATCGCTTCGATTGCCATCTGCCCCGCGACGACTTCTATCTCTCCGTCTGCCGGTTGGTGCCCTACAAGCGGGTGGACCTGATGGTGGAGGCCTTCAACCGCACCGGTCTGCCGTTGTGGCTGGTGGGTGACGGGCCGGAACGGCAGCGCCTGGAGCAGCTGGCGGGTCCGAGCGTGCGTTTCCTCGGGCGCTGTTCGGAGGAAGAGGTGAACGGCCTGATGGGTCGCTGCCGAGCGTTTCTGCATGCCGGCCTGGAGGATTTCGGCATCGCGCCGGTGGAGGCCATGGCGGCGGGAGCGCCTGTGATCGGTCTGGGGCAGGGGGGCCTGCTCGACAGTGTCCGTTGCCTCAACAGCGGCAGCGCGCACCCCACCGGCCTGTTGTTCAACGCGCCCACCAGCTCCAGCCTCGTGGCCGCCCTGGAGCAGTTCGAACAGCAACGCCTCTGGTCCCGGTTCCCGCCCGAGCGGCAACGGGCATGGGCCGAGACCTTCGCCCCCGAGCGCTTCCGGGAGCGGCTGCTGGGGTTGCTGGAGCGCTACTGGCAGCAGCACCGGGTCCGCCTGAGTCAGGGCCGTCAGCCCCTTCCATGGCCCCAGGGCTGAGCCACGGCTCCAGGGGAACGCACACTCTGCGTTGAGCCTGCCGGAGCCGAGCGGCTTGCCAGAGCGCGCAAAGGTAAGCAACGCTCAGAGTTGAACAGAGCCCCATGGTGAGCAGGGCGCTGCGTCGTGCGGCAGTTAGGGTCCAGGACTGTGGACCTCAAGCGTGCTGGGAGGCCCTGGCTGTGCCTCTGGTCTGAGTGACCTTGCTGGCTTGTGGGAGAACAAAACGATTTTTAGAGTTTCAACACCAAGGGGCGAGATGGTGAACGCCAGCAGCAACCCCTACAGACCCGCCACCCTGCCAACGTTCCTGTCCGCATCAGCGACCCCTTCCACCCTTTCCCACTCCGCCGCCCTGTCCGCCACTTCCTCCGCCATCACCCCGCTGCCAGGCAGGAGATCCCCACTCACTGCCGTGCCGACTTCCAGCGATCGGGCCACCGCGGCGCAATTGATCGAAGCCCAGAGCACCACATCCCGGGTGGTCAAGCGGGCCGGTGACATCGTCTTTTCGCTGGCGGTGCTAGGGCTCGGTAGCCCGTTGTTCCTGATGCTGGCAGCCCTAGTAAAGGTGAGTTCGCCTGGGCCGGTGTTCTACGTGCAGCGGCGCATCGGACGGGGCTTCCGCGATTTCGGTTGCATCAAATTCCGCACCATGCGTAAAGATGCTGACCTCATGCTTCAGGCGTTGCTCGAGCAATCCCCTGAACTCAAACGCGAATACGGCAAGGATTTCAAACTCAAGGCCGATCCCAGGATCACACCGATTGGCCGCTTTATGCGTCGCTCCAGCCTTGATGAGCTGCCCCAATTCCTCAATGTGCTTCGAGGTGAAATGAGCGTGGTGGGTCCCCGGCCGATCGTCAGGGACGAGCTCAGGCGCTATGGGCGCCGCATGAACGAGGTGCTGGCAGTAAGGCCCGGGATTACCGGCCTCTGGCAGGTGTCGGGGCGCAACAATCTCCGCTACGCCGAACGGGTGCGGATGGATGTGGCCTATGCCCGCCACCGCAGCTTCCGCGCCGATCTTTCGATCATTCTGCGCACTGTGGGCGTGGTCCTCTTCCCGAGAGACCGCGGCGCTTACTGAGCAACCAGGAGTCAACGCGGTCTCAGGTCCGCGATGAGCACCAGCAGCGGCAACGCCACGAGCAGCCACAGCAGCTCCAGTTGCCGGGACAGCCGCAACAGGCGCTCCACGCCTGCCTGGTCTGCTGCCGGCCAGCCCGCCCCGAGCACCGGTTTGTCGATCCGCACACCGCCGTAGTGATTGGCGCCGCCAAGGCGCAGGTGGGCGGCGGCAGCGAAGGCCGCCTGTGACACCCCCGCATTCGGCGACGGGTCGGGGCCGCCCTCCCGCAAGGCCAGCCGCAGCTGGGCCACGGCCTGCGAACGGCCGGCCTGCAACAGCGGGAGGGTGAGTGCCACCAGGCGGCAGGGCAACCAGGTGAGCAGGTCGTCGAGCCGGGCGCCGGCGGTGCCCAGCCAGCGCAGCCGCCCACGCCGGTACCCCAGCATCGAATCCAGCGTGCTGCTGGCCTTGAAGGCCCAGCCGAGCGCCAGCGGCCCGGGCACAGGCGGCACACCGTGGGCCAGGGTGTGCCCAGTCACGATCAGACCGTCTGCGGAGACCATCAGACCCGCTGCGGGCGGCATCAATCCAGCCGTCAGCCAGAGGCCGGCGCCCACAAGGAGCCAGAAGAGCGGGGCAAACAGCCCGTCCACGCTGTTTTCGGCGGCGGTTTCTGCGGCTGCCCGCAGGATGCCGGCCTCGTCCAGCCGGTCGACGTCACGGCCCACGATCCACGCCAGGCGAGCCCTGGCCTCCGCCAGTGCCTCGGGAGAGGGCGAGGCCTCGGCCGGATGCCGCTCCAGCGGCTCCACCGCCGCCCGCACCGCCTGCTCCAGGCTTGCTCCCGCCAGGCAGCTGGTGAGGCCCAGCCAGAGCAGCGGCAGACCCAGCGCCGGCTGACGCCAGGCCAGCGCCTCCAGCAGCCAACCGGCGCCAGCACTGCCGCCCACCAAGAGCACGGTGATGCAGGCACCGGCCAGGCGAAGCCGCCCAGGCCGATCGCCGGCCCAGGTTTCGGCGCTCCGACGCAAGACGCTGATCCACCAACCCATCACCTGCACCGGATGCAGCCAGCCGGCGGGATCGCCGAGCCAGCGGTCAAGGCCGCAGGCCGCTGCCACGGTCAGCCAGGCCAGCAGGGCAGCAGCTGCACCGCTGCTGCTCAAGCCAGTCCTCGGCGGCGGCCCGCCAGTGACAGGGGCACGGCGGCGGCGGCGAACGCCAGCACCTGCAGGGGCAGCGCCAGAGTCAGACCAAGCAACTGGGCGGTGCCGCCCATCAGCAGGCTGCCGGCCAGGGCTCCGACACCACTGGAGCGCGCCAGGATCTGCCACCGCAGCGGCTCGTCCGTGGTGGAGTCATCTGGATGAGTGTCCAGCGTGGCCACCAGCCGGGCATCGCTCAAAGCGGCCAGGCCCCCCATCGGCAGGAACAGCACCAGGGAGCCCCAGCCCGGCAGCCACTGGGTGGCCGCCAGCGTGAAGGCCAGCAGGAGGTAGGGAAGGCCCCGGGCCGGATGCAGCCGCCACGGCCCGGGGAGCGCCGCTGTGGCAACGAGGGCAGGCGGGGACGGCAGGGAGCCAGCGGGTCCTGCGGCGGCCAGGAGGCGTCCCAGCCCGTAGGCGGTGAGCACCATGCCGAAATCGAAGCAGCTGCCCCCCCCGAGCTGACGCACCCAGAGGGGCAGCAAGCCGAACAGGCTGCCGAACAGAATCCCCTGCAGGCAGCAGCGCCAGTTCAAGGACACGCCGCCGCCAGGGTTGGCCCCAGCGGCCGCCGCCACTGCGGTGGAAGCGGCGACGGCGGTAGCGGCAGAAGCTGTTAAGGCGGTAGAGGATGCTGCTGAGGCGAGATCTGGGTCTGAGCGAGGGGGGAGGTGGCGATGACCCGGGCGACGCGAGAGCAGGGCAGCAGGCAGCAGCGGCAGCAGCAGCACCAGTGCCTGCGAGAACTGCAGCACCGCCTTGCCGATCGGAAACAGCAGGGCCGTGAGCAGGTGGCCCAGCAGGGCGCCGAGCTCGGAGCCGGAGCGCAGACGCCGCATTGAAATCCCCTGGGCTCCCACCAGGAACCGCTGCAGCGGCAGCTGGCCGATCTGCAGGCCAAGTCCGAACAGCAGCACCGCCAGCAAGGCCAGCACCAGGGGCAAGAACGCGCCGCTGCCGACAGCAGCAGAGGCTGCGCCAGTGGCTGAGGCCGTAGCCGTGGCAGGGTCGAGGTTCTGGCGGTGCAGCCCGATGGCCAGCAGCAGCAGGGTGGCGAGCAGTTGAAGCAGGCTGCCCAGCAACGGCTGCTGCGGTAAAGGGAGCAGCGCCGCCGCTGTGGCAAGCACGGGCAGGAGGCTGTTGATCAGCGGCGAGGCCGTGAGGCCGCTTACCAGCCAGGCCGCGGACGCCAGGGTGAGGCTGGCGCTTGCCTGGGCACTTCCCCAGGCCAGGGAAAGCAGGCCGCGGCGCATGGCTGGCTGCTCAGGATCAGGCCACTTTGAGCCAGCTGAACATGGCGCGCAGCCCCTTGCCGACCTTCTCGATCGGATGGTGGGCATCGCGCTCGCGGGCGGCGGTCATGGCGGGCTTGCCCGCCTCACATTCGGCCACGAAGTTGCGGGCGAAGGTGCCGTCCTGGATGTCGGCGAGGATGCGCTTCATCTCCGCTTTGGTGTCGTCGGTGATCAGGCGCGGGCCGCTCACGTAATCGCCGTATTCGGCGGTATTGGAGATCGAATCGCGCATGGCGGTGAGACCGCCCTTCACCATCAGATCCACGATCAGCTTCACTTCGTGCAGGCACTCGAAATAGGCCAGCTCGGGCTGATAGCCGGCATCCACCAGGGTTTCGAAGCCTGCTTTCACCAGTTCGCTGAGGCCACCGCAGAGCACGGCCTGTTCGCCGAACAGGTCGGTTTCGGTTTCCTCCTTGAAGTTGGTTTCAAGGATGCCGGCGCGGGTGCCGCCGATCGCCTTGGCGTAGGCCATGGCCAGGGGCCGGGCCTGGCCGCTGGCGTCCTGCTCGATCGCGAACAGGGCGGGCACGCCCTGGCCGTTCTGGTATTCCCAGCGCACGGTGTGGCCGGGACCCTTGGGGGCGATCATCACCACGTCAACGTCCTTGGGAGGCACCACCAGGCCGAAGCGGATGTTGAAGCCGTGGGCGAAGCTGAGGATCTTGCCGGCGCTCAGATGGGGCGCGATTTCGGCGTCGTAGACCTTCTTCTGGGTTTCGTCGGGCAGGAGCACCATGATCCAGTCGGCCCGCTCGGCCGCCTCGGCCACGCTGAGCACTTCCAAGCCATCGGCTTTGGCCTTCTCGGCCGAGCGGCTGCCTTCATAAAGGCCCACCACCACATTCACCCCACTGTCCTTGAGGTTCAGGGCATGGGCGTGGCCCTGGGAGCCATAGCCGATGATGGCCACCGTTTTGCCGTCAAGCAGGCTCAGATCGGCGTCGGAGTCGTAGAAAAGCTGGGCCATCCGGCGAATCGGGCAGGGCAAACAGCGACTTTACGGTCGCGCCCCACCCGACCTCGGGCTCAGACCTCGCTGGGGTGGTCGATCACCCGATCGATCAGCCCGTAAGCCTTGGCCTCGGCGGCGCTGAGGAAGTAGTCGCGGTCGGTGTCCTTGGCGATCTTCTCCAGGCTCTGGCCGGACATGTCCGCCAGGCTCTGGTTGAGCATGTCCTTGATGCGCAGGATCTCGCGCGCCTCGATTTCGATGTCGCTGGCCTGGCGCTGGCTGGTGCCGCCAAGGGGCTGGTGGATCATGATCCGCGCGTGCGGCAGGGCGAGCCGTTTGCCCTTGGTGCCTGCCGCCAACAGGAAGGCGCCCATGCTGGCCGCCAGACCCACGCAGATGGTGATCACCTCCGACTTCACATACTGGATGGTGTCGAAGATCGCCAGACCTGCCGTGACCGAGCCACCCGGCGAATTGATGTAGAGGTAGATCGGTTTGCTGTTGTCGTCGGAATCGAGGTAGAGCATCTGCGCCACCAGGCTGTTGGCGATGCCGTCGTTCACCTCCGAGCCCAGAAAGAGAATGCGCTCCACGCCGAGCCGCGTGTAGATGTCCACCCAGCGCTCGTACTGGCTGCCGGGGAGACGGTAAGGAACGCTGGGGGTGCCGATGGGCATGGCGAGGGAGTGGTGAGGGTGCGGAAAACGTTGCGGGAACAGGAAGGCGGAAACAAGCAGGCAGGAGCCGGCCCGCGCGGCATCAGACGGCGCCAGCCAGCGGCACCGGCACCTTCTGGGTGGTGAGGATGCGGTCGATCAGGCCGTATTCCAGGGCCTCGCGGGGGGTGAGGTAGGTCATGCGGTCGGAGTCCTTGCTGAGCTGCTCCACGCTGCGACCGGTGGTTTCCGAAAGCATCTCCAGCATGGTGCGCTTGTTGGTGAGCACTTCCTGGGCGCGGATCTGGATGTCGCTGGCCTGGCCGCGGGCGCCGGAGCGGGGCTGGTGCAGCACGATCGACGCATGGGGCAGGGCCGCCCGGTGCCCCTTGGCCCCAGCCGAGAGGATCATCGCGGCGGTGCCCATCGCCTGGCCGATGCAGATCGTGTGCACCGGCGGCTTCACGTAGCGGATCGTGTCGCAGATAGCGAAGGCCTCGGTTTCAAAGCCGATCGCGTCACCGGAATACCAGCTGGTGCCGGTGGAATTGATATAGAAGAAGATCGGCTTCTCGGGATTATCGAACTCCAGATAAAGCATCTGGGCGATGATCAGCTCGGTCACGTCCACGCCCATCTGGCGCTTGGCGTCGTCGTCGGAGAAGAGGGGCAGGCCCAGGTAAACGATGCGTTCCTTGAGCAGCAGCGACGGCAGGTCGGGCGGCGGTGTGCGCATCACGGCGGAATCGCCGTAGTAGGGAGCCGACACCGACATCAGGGAACGCCCGGAAAACCTCTTGGGAGCCTAGCGGGGGCCTGCGGGCTGACGGACCTCGGCGGCAGGTCGGGGATCCTCATGGTCGCAGCGGGCGAACACCATGCGGCCGGTGGGCGTCTGCAGGGCGCCCGTGACGGTGACCGGCAGCCGCTGGCCGATGCGCTTGCGGGCAGCCTCCACCACCACCATGGTGCCGTCTTCCAGGTAACCCACGCCCTGGTCGGCCTCCTTGCCTTCACGCACGATCTTGAGCTGCAGGGCATCGCCTGGTTGCACCTCCGGCCGCAGGGCCACCACCAGGGCGCTGAGGTTCATCACCTTGAGCTCCTGCACCTGGGCCACCTTGGCCAGGTTGTAGTCGGCGGTGAGCAGGGTGCCGCCGGTGTCGGCGGTGAGCTTGAGCAGCTTCTCGTCGGCGCCGCTGCCCTCGTAGCGGGTGCTGTTCACCACCAGGCGGCGGCCGTAGGTTTCCCGCAGCGCCGCCAGCAGGTTGAGGCCGCGCCGGCCCTTGCCCCTTTTCTCGGCGTTGCCGGAATCGGCCAGTTGCTGCAGTTCGTCGATCACCGCCTGGGCCACGATCACCTGGCCCTCCAGCAATCCCGACTCCAGCAGCCCCCGGATGCGGCCGTCGATGATCACGCTGGTATCGAGGATCTTGGCGGTGGCGGGCTGCAGCACCCCTTCGGCCACCAGCAACGCCTCGGCGCTGGAGGGGTTGAACAGGCGCAGCAGGGTGCGGCCGTGCACCTCGGCCAGGTTGTAGCCCAGTACGCCGAAGAACACGTTGCTGAGGATTGCCGCCAACGGCTTGACGAACACCACCTCCCAGGGAAGCGGCAGCAGCAGGATCGGCGCCAGCAGCAGGTTGGCCACCAGCAGCCCCAGGATCAAGCCCACCGCCCGGCTCACCAGCAGGTCGGTGGGCATGGTGCGCACCTGCCGCATCAGCCGGCGGCGCAGCAGCTGGAAGAAGAAGCCCGCCAACAGACCGAAGAAGGCACCGAAACCGCCCAGCACCCAGCGCAGGCCCTCCAGATTGGTGACCTGGATCAGCAGGTTTTCCGGCAGCAGATCCACCCCCAGCCATCCGGTGGCGGCGCCGGAGATGAGAAACAGCAGCAGGATGAGCGGATCCACCATGGGTTCGGTTGTGGGGTCCCTCGGCTCAGGACCTGCAGCATGCCCGATTCCGGTCGCTTTGACCGGGCGTCGTAACCGACCATTTGGCGATGGACATCCCCACCACAGGTGAATCCCGCGGGCCGCGCAGCGCCTATGTGCATATCCCGTTCTGTCAGCGGCGCTGCTTCTACTGCGACTTCGCCGTGGTGCCGCTCGGCGATCGGGCCGATGGTGCCAGCTCCGGCTCGATCCAGGCCTACCTGAAGCTGCTGCTGAGCGAAATCGCCGCCAGCCCGGCCGGCCCGCCGCTCTCCACGGTGTATCTGGGGGGTGGCACACCTTCGCTGCTCACCCCTGGCCAGATCCGCACCGTGCTGGAGGCGTTGAAGCAGCGCTACGGCATCGCCGCCGGGGCCGAGATCACCCTGGAGATGGATCCCGCCAGCTTTGATCGCCCCCGGCTCGATGGTGTGCTGGCGGCGGGGGTGAACCGCGTCAGCCTGGGGGGCCAGAGCTTCGATGACGGGGTGCTGGAGCGGCTGGGGCGGCGCCACCGGCGCCGGGATCTTTTGGAAGCGGCCAGCTGGTTGCAGCAGGCGCGCCAGCACGGTGACCTGCGCAGCTGGAGCCTGGATCTGATTCAGGGCCTGCCGCAGCAGGACCTGGCCCACTGGCGCGGGCAGCTGGAGCAGGCCCTTGCCCTGAGCCCGCCCCACCTCTCGATCTACGACCTGATCGTGGAGCCCGGCACCGTGTTCGCGCGGCGGCAACAGCAGGGCCAGCTGGAGCTGCCGGAGCCGGATCTGGGCGCCGATCTGATGGATCTCACCGGGGAGCGCCTGCGCGCGGCTGGCTACGGCCACTACGAGATCTCCAACTACGCCAGGCCTGGCCACGCTTCCCGCCATAACCGCGTGTACTGGAGCGGCGCGGGCTGGTGGGGCTTCGGCATGGGTGCCACCTCGGCGCCGTACGGCCTGCGGCTGGCCCGGCCCCGTACCCGCGCGGCCTATGCCGCCTGGTTGACGGAGGGGATGGAACAGGCCACAGCGATGGATCAGCCGGCAGTTGAGCCCAGCGGTGGCGGCATGGCGTTCGATGAACTGATGATCGTGGGGCTGCGGCGGCGCGAAGGGGTGGCCATGGCCGAGCTGGCCCGCCGCCATGGCCTCAGCAACGCCGACCTCGAGGATCTGCTGGCCCAGCTCTCAGGCGCCCACTGCCGCGAACTGTTGCGGATCGAGGGGGGGCGCTGGCGGCTCAGCGATCCCGCCGGCCTCGCCCTCAGCAATGCGGTGCTGCGGGTGATGGTCGAATGGTGGGAGCAGAGGGCGTCCAGTCTTCCGTCCATTGGCGCAGGGCCTGCACCGCCAGCTGGCGCCCATCGATCAGTGGCGGACTGAACGGCGGCTGCCGGCTGGTCAGCCCGAGCAGATCGGCCGTGACCCGCACCTGGCCGTCGCAGTCGTCGCCGGCACCGATGCCGATCACAGGAATCGCGAGCTGGCTCCGCAGGCTGGAAGCCAGCGGGGCAGGCACATGCTCCAGCACCAGGGCGAAGCAGCCGGCCGCCTCCAGATCCCTGGCCTGGCGCCGCAACCGTTCCTGGCTGATCGGATCGTTCGCCTGGCGCCGGTAGCCCAGCTGGTGCACCGACTGGGGGGTGAGACCGAGGTGCCCCATCACCGGCACGCCACTGCGCACCAGCCGGTCCACCACCTGCACGGTTTCCGCCTCACCGCCTTCCAACTTCACCGCCGCCGCCTCGGTTTCCTTCAGCACCCGGCCGGCGGCAGCCATGGCCAGATCACCGCCGCACTGATAACTGAGAAAGGGCAGATCACAGATCACCATGGGCCGCTCCGCCGCAGCGCCCTGTAAGCCCCGGCCCACCGCCTTGGTGTGGTGGATCATTTCCTCCAGCGTGACCGGCAAGGTGGTGGCGTGGCCGAGCACCACCATCGCCAGCGAATCGCCCACAAGCACCGCTTCCACACCGGCGGCCTGCACCAGCGCCGCCGAGAGGGCATCCCAGGCAGTGAGCACCCGGATCGGCAGACCGGCCTGCTTGCGTTGGATCAGATCTGCAGGGCGCAGGGGCACGCGAGCTAGGGCGCAGGCACCCCCTTGCTAGCATCGCCACGACTCGGACCCACGCGGCCCGGACGCCCAAATCTGGTCAGGCCTGGAAGGGAGCAGCCACACGGGATGCTCCAGGCAGGCGTGGTCTCCGGGTCACCCTCTTCAACACAAGCGTTTCGGCTTTCAACGCAGGCCTTCCGCCGCTGAGACCCGCCGGCCAAGCTGCTACGCCGCTAGCCCTGGATAGAACGGGATCAGCTCGACTGAGATCCGCGCAGGCCGTAGCTCATCGCTAAACGCCCTAAGGAACCCTCGACCTGGCTGACGCTTCACTCCTCGCGGAGGTGGGACTGGCGGTTGAGCAGGAAGGGAGGAATCTTGGCGCCGCGGTGATCGGCGGGGGATTCGGCGGCTGGCGGCGTGGCGAAGGAGGGGGTGGAGCGTTCTGAACGGTAAGGAGCACCACTCTCAAAGCCAGTGGCGATCACGGTCACGTGGATCTCGCCCTCGAGGAGGTCGTCGACGACGGCGCCGATGATGATGTTGGCGTCGGGGTCGACCATGTCGTAGATGACCTCCGCCGCGGTGGTCATGTCCTCAAGGGTCATGTCCTTGCCGCCGCTCACATTGATGACACAGCCCTTGGCGCCGTCGATGCGGGCCGATTCCAGCAGCGGGCTGCTCATCGCCGCCTGAGCGGCCTCGATCGCGCGGGAGCGCCCCGAGCCCACGCCGATGCCCAGCAGAGCGGTGCCCGCAAGGGTCATCACCGAGCGCACGTCAGCGAAGTCGACGTTCACCAGGCCCGGTTTGGTGATGATGTCGCTGATGCCCTTGACGCCCTGGCGCAGGACGTCGTCGGCGTGACGGAAGGCTTCCTGGAGGGGGGCGCCGGCAATGGCATCGCGCAGGCGGTCGTTGGGGATGACGATCAGGGTGTCGACGTGCTCCGCCAGACGGGCGATGCCCTCCTCAGCCTGGCGTAGCCGCTTGCGACCCTCGAAACTGAATGGCTTGGTGACGATCCCCACGGTGAGGGCGCCGCACTCCTTGGCCACCTCAGCAAGGATCGGTGCGGCACCGGTACCCGTGCCACCCCCCATGCCTGCGGCGATGAACACCAGATCGGCACCCTGCATCGCTTCCTGGAGCTCATTGCGGGACTCTTCCGCCGCTTTCTGACCGATGGCAGGGTTGCCACCGGCACCGAGGCCGCGGGTGAGTTTCTGGCCGAGCTGCAGCCGGTTCTGGGCCTGGGAGAGGAGCAGGGCCTGGGCGTCGGTGTTGAGCACTCGGAAGCCCACCCCCTGCAGATCGGAAGCGATCATCCGGTTCACGGCGTTGCTTCCTCCACCACCGACGCCGATCACCTCGATGCGGGCCGTCTGGCTGGGAACGATGCCGTTGCTGCTGGGATGAGAAGAAGTCACGGCGTGTCCGTTGGAGCCAACGTGGTCGACGAGGGGGAGGCCTTCCGGTGCAGTCTCCATCAAGCGCGCTGAACCGTTCATCTCGGACAGCATTATGTCCTTCAGGTGCGGGAAAAGGATTGTCTGATCCCACACATTCGCCCGAATCTTCCATTCTCGCAACCGAGCCCGTCAGGTGAGGAGAAAGGCCTGAGCGCACGGGCTGGCAGCTGCAACGGCATCGGTGGTCTCAGTTGGTAGTGGGTGGGGTACGGCGAGGGGCGGCAGACGCAGGCGTGCGCACGGTGAGGCCCAGTTCCGGTCGGTCGGGATCGCTCAGATCGATCGTGTTCACCGGCTTGCCCTTCACCCGGGCGGGAAGCTCCTCTTCCAGATGCTCCAGCACCTCGAGGCGACGGGTGAGCTGGCCATCTGGGGGCCCCAGGCGCACCTCGCCCAGGTTGCGGGTGAGCAGCACGATCGTGCCGGTGGGCTCGAAACGGATCTGGCTGAGGTTTCCACCCAGCTGTTCCCGTTCAGCCAACACCTGGGCCAGGGGCGCTCGGTAGGCCGGCTGCCAGCCCAGCACCAGCAGGCTGCTGGGTGAGACGCCACCGGATTTGGCCGTCAGCTGGTGGGGGCCGCAGTTCATCCAGTTGCCGAGCCGGTCCACACAGCCCCGCTGGAGGCCGGCAGGGGTTCGGCGTTCAGCCATGGCCACCGCCTGGCGATCGACCAGATCGATGCGCAGACGGGGTGGCAGCATCAGGCGCTGGACGCCCACCTGCTCCACTGGCAACGTCGCCGCCAGCCGATCCTTGAGCTCCCGTGGCTGCAGGCTCAACAGGGTGAGTGGAAAGCGCAGCTGGGCGGCGCGGATCACCTCCTCGCGGCTCACCTGCTCACTGCCGATCACCAGCACCTGATCCGGCCCCCGCAACGACCAGCCCTGGCGCAGCAGCCCGTACCCCAGACCGGCGGCACCGGCGGAGAGCAGCAGCAGCCGCCAGAAGTTGCGCAGGCGTTCATTGCGGCGCTGAAGGCGCAACTGGCGGCGCCGCTCCACCCCAGGAGGCAGAGGGGCCTGGCTCACAGCTCGCAACGGGAGCGGGCCATCAGGTCGTGCATCCAGCGGCGTGCACGCTCGGCATCGGAGAAGGGCAAATCCTTCTGCACCCCGTTGCCCACCAGCCTGAGCCGGCAGCTGCCCTGGCTTTCTTCGGTGAGCGGCGCATCACCGGATCCAAGCGCCATCAACTCCAGCAATTCCAGCTTGCTGATCTGGAACTCGCCCTGGGGCTTGAGTTGCCCCGCCTCAAACGTGCTCCAGATCAGCTGGCCGTCGCGCAGGAGCGCCGCCCCACAGCCATCAAGCTTGGCCAGCTCCGCCCCCAAGGCCCAGTCGCGGAAGAGGCGTTGCCGCCGGCGCTCCAGCCAGCCCAGCGCCGTGAGCAGCACAAACACCAGCAGCAGCGGGAGCCAGAGCAATCCGTGCGTCATGCCGCCTGAGCTCCTGCCTGAAGATCACGGCGTGATTCTCTCGCCAACTGAACCAACTCGTGCACCAGACCCTCCAGTGGGAGATCCGTGGCCTCCCAGAGCATCGGATACATGCTCTGGGAGGTGAAGCCCGGCAGGGTGTTGATCTCGTTGAGCCAGAGATCGCCGCTGGCCTCGTCGTAGAAGAAATCCACCCGGGCGAGCCCCTCGGCCGCCACCGCCCGGCAGGCCTCGATGGCCATGGCCCGCGCACGCTCGCTCACCGGCTGCGCCACCGGCGCCGGGATCAGGGTGTGGCTGAGCCCTTCGCTGTACTTGGCGGTGTAGTCGTACCAGTCGGCATCGAAACGGATCTCGCCGACCACCGAGGCGCGCAGCTGGCGTTTGCCCAGCACGGCGCACTCCAGCTCCCGTGCCGTCACGCCCCGTTCCACCACCAGGCGGTGGTCATGGCGGGCCGCTTCCCGCAGCCCGGCCAGCAGGCTGGGGCGATCGATGGCCTTGCTGATGCCCACGGAAGAGCCGAGGTTGGCCGGTTTGATGAAGCAGGGATAGCCGAGATGGTGTTCCAGCCGCTCGAGCAGCTTCAGGGGAACACCCTGGCCCTCCAGCTCCGCAGCATCCACACCCTGGTATGGCACCTGGGGCAGACCGGCGGCGGCGAAGGCGGCCTTCATCGCCAGCTTGTCCATGCCCACGGCGGAGCCGAGCACGCCTGATCCCACGAACGGCACCTGCATCAGGCTGAACAGCCCCTGGATGGTGCCGTCCTCGCCGTTGGGGCCATGCAACACCGGAAACCACACCTCCACATCAGCGGCGCCGGTGGGCAGGCCCTGGAAGCCGGCGCGCACCGGCGTGGCCGGCAACTGGTCGGCCGCCGGTGGCACGCCCTGAGCCAGCACCGCATCGGCCACCGCCGGCGGCCACCAGTGGCCCTGCAGGTCGATGTAGAAGCAGCAGAGGCGGTAGCGGCCGGCGTTGTCGCCGCGGCGCAGGGCACCGGCCACCGTGACCGCCGAGCGGATCGAGACCGCGTGCTCCCCGGAGACCCCTCCGAACACCAGTCCGATCGTGCACGGGGCTGAGGGCATGGCGTCAGTCAGGCCGCAGGGCCGAAAGCGAGAGGCCAAACGTATCAGTGCTGGGAAGACGCGGCCCGCCGGCTCAGCAGCTCAGTGCCGGCACACGCGGCAGGCCGGAGAGCGAAAACGCCCGCACCGACTCAATCTTGACCGGCACCAGCGACCCCGGTTGGATCGTCCCGGCCCCCGGTGCTGCTCCCCGCTGTGCCTGGGCTGCCGCAGGGTCAGCCTCAGCGGCGGGGAAAAAGGTGAGCCGATTGGTGCGGGTGCGGCCCATCCACTGATCGGGATGCCTGGGGTTGCGCCCCTCCACCAGCACCTCTTCGGTGCGGCCCAGATAACGCAGGCTCCGCGCCCGGGCGGTGGTCTCCACCAGGGCATTGATCTCCTGGAGCCGTTCCACCTTCACGCCTTCACTCAGCTGGCCGGGCCAGCCGGCGGCGGGGGTGCCGGGGCGGGGCGAGTAAGCGGCGGTGTTGACCTGGTCGAAGCCGATCTCCTCGATCAGGGCCAGGGTGCGGCGGAACTGGGCATCGGTTTCGCCGGGGAAGGCCACGATCACGTCGGCACTGATCGCCGCATCGGGCATGCGTTCCCGGATGCGCTCAAGGATGCGGCGGTAGCGCTCCACCGTGTAGCCCCGCGCCATCGCCTTGAGCACGTCGTCGTCGCCGCTCTGGAAGGGGATGTGGAAGTGCTCGCACACCTTGGGCAGCACGGCACAGGCCTCGATCAACCGTTCGGTGAAGTAGCGGGGGTGGCTGGTGGCGAAGCGGATCCGCTCGATCCCCTCCACGTCGTGCACCGCATGCAGCAGGTCGGTGAGGGTGTGCGCGCGGCGGCCCTCCGGGGTGATGCCGGGCAGGTCGCGGCCATAGGCATCGATGTTCTGGCCCAGCAGGGTGATCTCCTTGAAGCCCCGTGCCGCCAGCCCCTCGATCTCCAGCCGGATGGCCTGCGGGGTGCGGCTCTGCTCCTGGCCCCGCACCGCGGGCACCACGCAGTAGGTGCAGCGCTCGTTACAGCCGTAGATCACGTTGACCCAGCCGCAGACGGCGCTGTCGCGGCGGGCGGTGGTGATGTCTTCGAGGATGTGGTGGTCGTCGGTGGCGACCACCTGCTGACCGCTGGCCACCTGCTCCAGCAGGGTGCCGAGCCGGTTGGCGTGCTGGGGGCCCATCACCAGATCAAGCTCGGGCACGCGCCTCAGCAGCGCCGCTCCCTCCTGCTGGGCCACGCAGCCTGCCACCACCAGGGTCAGGTGGGGATTGGTGCGTTTGCGCTGGGCCTGGCGGCCCAGATAGCTGTAGACCTTCTGTTCTGCGTTGTCGCGGATCGTGCAGGTGTTGTAGAGCACCAGATCAGCGGAATGCTCATCGCTGCCTGCGGCGTAGCCCATGGCTTCGAGGATTCCGGCCATGCGCTCGGAATCGGCCTTGTTCATCTGGCAGCCGAAGGTGGTGATCCAGTAGCTGCCTTTGGTGGGTGGGGTCGCGCTCATCGCACCAGTTTCGGCCATGGCATGGATCCCTGGGCAGGGTGCGTCTGCGGATCACGGCGCGAGGAGCCGGGGATGGCGCAAACCACCGGCCATGGCGGAGACTGCCTGTGGGGGGAACCGATGCACGCCCCTTTCCGAGCATGCACGCTCGTCTTCGCCGCTTTTCCCTCACCAAGGCCGTGCCGCTCACGATCAGCCGCGGCACCTCGCGTGGGGTGGAGCGTGTGCTGGTGGAGATCGAGCACGACGGCACCATCGGCCAGGGCGAGGCCGGCGGCTTCGACACCGGCCATCGACGGTTCAGCACCGATGACGTGGCGGCGGAACTGGACGCCCTGTTGCCGCGCCTGGAGAGCCCCGACGCCCTCGGCCGCCCCCGCGATCCGAGCGAGCGGCAGGCCCTTCAGCCCCTGCTCGCGGGGCTTTCGCCACCGGCCCGCTGCGCCGTCGATCTGGCTCTGCACGACTGGTGGGGCCGCCGCCTGGGCGAGCCGCTCTGGCGCCTCTGGGGTCTCGATCGCCAGGCCTGTACCCCCACCAGCGTCACCCTGGGGCTGGGCACTGTGGAGCAGGTGCGCGCCCGGCTGGTGGGCTGGCAGGAGCGGCTCGGTGTAAGGCCGCGGCGGGTGAAGCTCAAGCTCGGCAGCCCTGATGGTGCCGACCACGACCGGGCCCTGGTGCAGGCGGTGGCCACCACTCTCACAGGGTTCCCCGGCGCCGAGCTGCAGGTGGATGCCAACGGCGGCTGGGACCTGCCCACGGCGCGCCAGCTGATTCCCTGGCTGGCGCAGCAGGGGGTGGTGCTGGTGGAGCAGCCGCTGCCCGCTCTGCAGGATCCGGAGGCCGATGCCGCCGCCTTCGCCGCTCTCGACCTGCACTGCCCGATCCCGCTCGTGGCCGACGAGAGCTGCTGGGATCTGCAGGACCTGCTGCGGTTGGCCCCCCATGTCGATGGGGTGAACCTGAAGCTGCTCAAGACGGGCGGGCTGTCGGAGGCCTGGCTGATGGCGCAGACCGCCCGACGCCTCGGCCTCGATCTGATGCTCGGCTGCTACTCGGACAGCGCCCTGCTCAACGGGGCCGCCGCCCAGCTGCTGCCGCTGGTGCGCTGGCCCGATCTGGACAGCCACCTCAACCTGGTGGACGACCCCTTCAGCGAGCCGGAGCGGGATGGCGACATCCTGCGCCCCAGCTCCCGGCCGGGCCTGGGTCAGCCCCCCTCAGAGGGTGCCGTCCCCGATGGGACCGCCGCCGGCCCTTCCCCGCCGGAGCCGCCACGGTGCTGAGCGCCTCGGCCCGGGTGGTGCTGCTGCAGCACGATGGCCTCGACAATCTGTCCGGCAAGACGGGCCTGGCGCTGTTGCGCTACCGCAGCGGGCCGATCGTGGCAGTGATCGATCCGGCGCAGGCAGGTCTGCCGCTGGAGCAGGTCACCGGCATCCCCCGCGCCATTCCGGTGGTGGCCAGCCTGGCGGAGGCTCTCCCCTACGGCCCGGAGGTGGCCGTGGTGGGGCTGGCGCCTTCGGGCGGCCTGCTGCCGGAAGCACTGCGCCGCGATGTGGCCGCCGCCCTGCAGGCCGGTCTGCATGTGGCCAGCGGGCTGCACACTCGCCTGGCCGACGACCCCTCGCTGGCGGCTCTGCGCGGTCCCCAGCAGTGGATCTGGGACCTGCGGCAGGAGCCGCCAGGGCTGCAGGTGGCTGCGGCACGCTGCGCAGCCCTGCCCGGCCAGCGCCTGCTCGCTGTGGGCACCGACATGGCCGTGGGCAAGATGAGCGCCTGCCTGGAGCTGGTGGCCGCCGCCCGCCGCCAAGGCCTCGACGCCCGCTTCGTGGGCACCGGCCAGGCGGGCATCCTGATCAGCGGCGGCGGGGTGCCGCTCGATGCCGTGCGCGTGGATTACGCCGCCGGGGCCGTGGAGGGGGCGGTGCTAAAGGCCTGCCAGGCCGGTGGGGGCGGCGACCCGGCCGTGGCGGCCTGCAACGACGCCACCCTGGTGCTGGTGGAAGGCCAGGGGTCGCTCTGTCATCCGGGCTCCACCGCCACCCTGCCGCTGCTGCGCGGCAGCCAGCCCACCGGTCTGCTGTTGGTGCATCGCGCCGGTCAGCGGGCGATCTCGCGGCATCCGACCATCCCCATCCCCCCGCTGCCTCAGCTGATCGCGGCGGTGGAGCAGTTGGCGGCGCTGGGCCGTCCGGGCGGCCTGCCGCCGGTGCGGGTGCGGGCCGTAGCGCTCAACACGGCGCTGCTGGGGGAGGCGGAAGCGGCGGCGGCCTGCGCGGATGGGCAGAAAAAAACCGGACTCCCCTGCGGGGATCCGGTGAGGAGCCGCGCAGCAGCCGATCGACTGGTGGCGGCTTTGAGGGCGAGCGAGGGGACTTGAACCCCCGAATGGCGGCGCCACAAGCCGCTGCCTTAACCACTTGGCTACGCCCGCCGTGGTCTTTGCCAATGTATCAAGTAGCCCCGCCTGCTGCCCCTTGCCCGCCGCGCCCCCATCCGCCTCGCGCCTCTGGCCGCTGCTGGCCGGAGCGGCTGGCCTCGGAGGCACCGCCCTGGCCCTCCTGTTCACCAACCCTCCACCGAACGACTTCGAAAGCTTCGCCGGCGATCAGCTGGTGGAACTGGCGGTGGAGGAGGTCTGCGGCGCCGATGGGCTGCCGATGCCGTTGCGGCTGGTGGTGCAGAACTGCCCGGAGCTGATCCGCAGCCAGTCGCAGGTGCTGGGCGCCCTGGCCCGGCAGGGCACGACGCGGCACAACTTCGGCGTCTTCAGCCTGTACCAGACGGAGATCGGGGGCCAGGAGGTGTTGCCATTCCTGCGCATTCCCCGCTACCGGGTCATCACCCTGGCCGGCGCCGGGCACTTCGTGATCCTCTCCACCTCGAAGGACGGCAGAGAGGAGAACGACGCAGGCGCCACCAGCGACGCCAGACCGTGAGCGCCACACCCCTGCCGCCCCTGCGGCTGCCGCGCTGCCTTCTGGATCCAGGCGCCGTCCACCTGCCGGCAGCTGATGCCGATGGCCTGGTAGCCGTCGAGCTGGAGCATGCCGAAGGGCGTTTCACCGCGATCAAGCCCTATCCAGCACAGGCCGAGGCACGGCTGCCGCTCGCCCTCACCCCCCTGCTGGAGCCCCACGCCCACCTCGACAAGGCCTTCAGCTGGGAGCGCCATCCCAACCGGACGGGAACGATGGCGGGCGCCCTGGCCGCCAACCAGCGCGAGCATCACGAACGCAGTGTGGAACAGGTGCACGCGCGCGCGGAGCGTGCCCTGGACCAAGGCTGGCGCTACGGCCTGCGGGCCGTGCGAAGCCATGTCGACAGCCTCGGCCCCGGCGCCGAGGTGAGCTGGGAGGCCCTGCTCGATCTGCAGCAGGCGTGGGCGGAGCGGCTGCCGCTGCAACTGGTGGCGCTGGTGCCGGTGAGGCACTGGGCCACCGCGGCAGGCGAACAACTGGCGCGTCAGTTGCTGGGCCGGCGGGGGGAGAGTGCAGCCGCGGCCGGCGGGGTGCTGCTGGGCGGCGTGCTGGGCGCCCCGTTCCCCCCCGACGGCGCCGATGGCGAAGGACTGCGGGCTCTGCTGCGCCTGGCCGATGGCCTGGGTTGCGGCGTGGACCTCCACATCGACGAAAGCGCCGATGGCGCTGGCGCTGGCGTGGCCCTGGCCGCCCGCCTCGTGATCGAGCTCCGTATCGGTGTGCCCGTGTGCTGCAGCCACAGCTGCAGCATGTCCCAGCTACCGGTGCGCCGCCTGCTGCCCCTCGCCGACGCCATGGCCGAGGCGGGGCTGGCGGTGGTGGCGCTGCCAACCACCAACCTCTGGTTGCTGGGGCACCGCGACGGCCACACCCCCGCCCAACGTCCGCTGGCACCGATCCGCCAGCTGCAGCGCGCCGGGGTGACGGTGGCGGTGGGGGGAGACAACGTGCAGGATCCCTGGTATCCGGGCGGAGACTTCGATCCCCTGGATCTGCTGCGCTTCTCCATGCCGGCCGCTCACCTGGCCCCATGGCAGCGCCAGGGCCTGATGCCCTTCACCACCGCCTCCAGCCGCCTGATGGGATTGGCCTGGGACGGGGTGGTGCGACCAGGTGCACCCGCTGATCTGCTCCTGCTGGGCGCCTCCGGCTGGAGCGACCTGCTGGCCCGGCCTGTGCCGCGGCGGGTGCTGCGCGCGGGTCGCTGGTTGCCGGCCCCGTCGCCGTCGCCACTGCAGCAACTGCTCGAAGCGCTGCCAGCCTGGGAGCCTGTAGGCCTGCCAGCTTGAAACCACCGCCCCGTTCCCCGTGACCCCCTCCCCTGCCAGCGCACCGGTCGCGCTGCTCCCTGTCGCCCTGCCCGCCGGCCTGCCCGCTCCCGTGAGCGCAGAGCGGATCGAAGCGGTGGCCCGGCAGCTCCGTGCCGCCGCCCCCCCGGGCAGCGGCCCCGCTGCGGAGCTGGTGGGGCCGGGCAGCGAGCTCGAGAAGCTCTCCCACGACTTCTTCACCTATTCACCAGTGCTCACGCCGCTGCTCAGCGGTCACCACGCCCAGCTGGTGGTGAAGGCCACGCAGCTGGGGCATGTGCAGCAGGTGGCGGCGGCTTGCGCCCAGCAGCAGGTGCCGCTCACCGTGCGGGGCGCCGGCACCGGCAACTACGGCCAGTGCGTGCCGCTCGCCGGTGGCGTGGTGCTCGATCTCAGCGGCCTGCGGCAGCTGCGGCAGTTCGATCCGGCCAGCGGCGTGCTCACCGCAGAGGCGGGCTGCCTGCTGGGCGACCTTGACCGTCAACTGGCGGCCCGGGGCCGCTCCCTGCGGCTCACCCCCAGCACGTCCCGCAGCGCCACGCTGGGGGGCTTCATCGCCGGGGGATCCGGCGGCATCGGTTCACTGCGCTGGGGATTCCTGCGGGATCCCGGCAATCTGCTGGGCCTGGAGATCGTGACGGTGGAGCCCGAGCCGCGGCTGCTGACGCTCGATGCCACCGGCAGCCGGCCGCTCAATCACGCCTACGGCACCAACGGCATCCTCACGGCGGTCACCGTGCCCACCGCCGGCGCCGAGACCTGGCAGCAGCTGGTGGTCGACTTTGCAGACTGGGACAGGGCGCTGGAGGCCGCCAGGCTGTTGCCCTGCGCTGCCCTGGTGCTGCAGGAACTCTGCCTGCTGGAGGCGCCCGCCGCCCGCCAGCTCCCCCTGCCCGGCGGCTGCCCGGCGGCCCGCGGCCACCGGCTGCTGCTGCTGGCCGCCCCCCATGCCCTGCAGGCCCTGGTGCCGCTGCTGGATCCACTGGGCGGAGCCCTGGTGTGGCAAGCAGCGGAGGGGGAAAGCCGCGGGTTGCCCCTGCGCGAACTCACCTGGAACCACACCACCCTGCATCTGCGCGCCCAGGACAAGGGCTGGACCTATCTGCAGATGCTGTTGCCCCAGCCGGAAGCGCCGACGCTGGCCGCCTTGAAGCAGCGCTGGGGCGACGACCTGCTCTGGCACCTGGAGGGCGTGCGTCAGCAGGGCCAGCAACGTCTGGCGGCGATTCCTCTGGTGCGCTGGCGGGATCGGGCGGCGCTGCAGGCATTGATGGAGCAGGCCAGGGACCTGGGCGCCCTGCTCTTCAACCCCCACAGCCTCACGGTGGAAGACGGCGGCTTGGGGGTGATCGATGCCGACCAGGTGGCCGCAAAGATGTCTTACGACCCAGCGGGGCTGCTCAACCCCGGCAAACTGCGCGGCTGGACCAGCTGCGGCTGATCCAACCGCGGCTGATCAACCCGCCCACGTTCAGACACGCAGACGGCCCGGCCACCCCGGGCCCACAGGCTGAGGCGGCAGAATTCAGCCGCACTCCAGGCTGGCCCGGGTGCTGATGCCGGTGAGCGGGTGGGTGCCGCTGGCCCGCTGGCAGAGAGCGCGCTGATCGGCGCGGTCCAGCAGAGCATCGGTGAAGTCGGCGTTCTCCACCTGCGCGCCGCTGAAGCTGCTGCCGGCGGCGATCACCCCGCGCAGCAGGGCACCGCGCAGATCGGTTTCACTGAAGTCAGCCCGGTCCATCAGCGCGTCGGAGAGATCGGCGCCACGGAAATCGGAGCGCGAAAACACTCCCTGCGTGAGGATCGAGCCGTGCAGATCGGCTCCAGAGAAATCGGCATCCCGCCCCAGCGCGCCGGCAAACGACGTGTTGGCGAGCTGCTGACCGCTGAAATCCACGCCGCTCTGGTTGGTGAGCGTGTAATCGACCCGGTCCTGAAACAGAGCGCGCTCCTGGAGGCCCACCCCGGCGGAGGTGTCGAGCGCCAGAGCCGGCAGCGGCCCCAGACCTGCACCCAGCAGCAGCGCCGCTACCAGCAGGGCCAGGGCGGCCAAGCGCGTCTTCACTGCCAGGGCTGGGCACACCGCCAGCCAGCCCCAACAGCGCCAGCCCGGCTGCGTAGCCGCTTCCACTACCTCTTGATGCCTCACTGTCATCGCTCCAGCCCGGACATGCCGTCCTCACTCTCCCCTGCCCCGGGGGCCAGGTCCAGCGTGCCAGCCGCCAGCAGGCTGCCCAGCAGGTAGAGCGAGCCCGCCACCACCACCGGCGGGGCCCCGGCAACGGTCTCCCAGACGGTGGACGCCGCCGCCAGTCCCTCTTCCAGGCTGGCGGCAGCCAGCAGGGCGCTGGCCCGCTCTGGGCAGGCGCTGCGCAGCTCGGCGGCGCTCCAGCAGGCGTGGCCGGGAACGGGCACCAGCCAGCAGCGATCCGCGGGGGCCAGCAGGGCGTGCACCATCTCCGGGCCCTGCTTGTTGGCCAGCATGCCCAGCACCCACAGCTGGGGCGGCGCCGGCTCGCCCCTGCCGCCACCGTCAAGTTCGGCCCGCAGCGCCTGGGCCGCCGGCAGGTTGTGCGCCCCGTCCAGCAGCAGGGGCAGCTGGCCCCAGCGCGCCCGCTGCCGGCGGCCTGGCCAGCGGGCGGCGGCAAACCCCGCGCTGATCGCCCCATCGGGGAGGTGCCAGCCCTGGCGGCGCAGCACCTGGAGCATCTCCAGCGCCACCGCCGCATTGGTGCGCTGCATGTCGCCCGGCAGACCATGGCGCCAGCGCAACCGACCCGCCACCAGCTCCTGCCCCTGTTGCTCCAGCGGTCTCACCCAGTGAAGTGGGCAGCCCAGCTGCTGCGCCCGCTGCGCCAGCACGGCCGCCACATCGGGCCGCTGGGGGCCAGACACGGCCGCAGCGGCCCCATGCAGCACGCCGGCTTTTTCAGCGGCGATCGCCGCCTCGCTGTCACCGAGGAATTCAGCGTGGTCGAGGCCGATGCTGGCGAATCCCAGCACGCGGCGATCAGGGTGGACCGTGGTGGCATCCAACCGTCCCCCCAACCCCACCTCCAGCACCACGATCTCCAGCCCGGCGTCGGCGAAGGCCACGAAAGCCGCCGCCGTCACCAGCTCGAACGGGGTGAGATCGTGACGGCACGCCAGCGGCTGCAGGGCCGTCAGCAGATGGCGCAGATGGGCGGGAGCGATGGGACCGGCCCCCAGCTGGATCCGCTCGCACCAGCTCACCAGATGGGGCGAGGTGAAGAGCCCGCAGCGATGGCCGGCGGCCTGAAGCGCCGCATGGAGCAGCACACAGATCGAGCCCTTGCCGTTGGTGCCAGCCACCTGCACGGCGGCGAAGCGGCGTTCGGGATGGCCCAGCTCTGCCAGCGCCGCCCGCAGACGCTCCAGGCCCAGGTCCACCCCGCGACGGCTGAACGGTTCGATCAGGTCGGCGAAGTCGTCGATGGGTGGGAACCGATGAGAAACCGCGGCGCTCGACAGCTTCAGGCGCCGGCCAACGCATCCAGCGTTTGCGCGAGGCGGCTGACCGCCAGGCGCAGGTGCTTGGGCCGGATCACCAGCGGCGGCACGAAGCGCACCACGCGCGGGCCGGCGGGCACCACCAGCAGGCCGGCTTCGATCGCCCGCAGGGCAATCGCCGGCGCCGTGAGCTCGCTGTCGGCCTTGAGCACCAGACCCTGCAGCAGCCCCCAGCCGCGCACCCCCTCGAGCTGGTGGGGGCGCTGGTCCACCAGATCCCGCAACAGTGACTGCAGCACCATGCCCATGGCCGCCACATGCGGCACCAGGGCGCGCCGCTCCAGCTCCTGCACCACCGTGAGGGCGGCGCGGCAGGCGAAGGGATTGCCGCCGAAGGTGCTGGCGTGGTCGCCCGGGCGGAAGTGATCCACCGAGCGCTTCACGGCCAGGGCTCCGATCGGGATGCCACCGCCGAGGCCCTTGGCGAGGGTGATCGCATCGGGCTCGACGCCGAGTTGCTCGTAGCCCCACAGCGCACCACTGCGGCCCACGCCGATCTGCACCTCATCGAAGATCAGCAGGATGCTGTGCCGGTCGCAGAGCTCCCGCAGGCGACGGAAGAAGGCGGGATCCCCAGGGTTCACCCCCCCTTCGCCCTGCAGCGGCTCGATCAGCACGGCGGCAACGCGGGGGCCGTCGGCCTCGCAGGCCGTCAGCAGCGCCTCGAACGCGGCGATGTCGTTGTAGGGGAAGAAGCGGAAGCCTTCCACCATGGGCTCGAAGCCGTGGTGGTACTTCGGCTGGCCGGTGGCGCTCACCGCCGCCAGGGTGCGGCCGTGGAAGCTGGCCTGGGCCGTGAGGATGATCGGCCGCTCGATGCCCCGTACGGTGTGGCCGTGTTTGCGGGCCAGCTTGATGGCCGCCTCATTGGCTTCGGCGCCGGAATTGCAGAAGAACACCCGATCGGTGCAGCTGCGGCTGGTAATCCAGGCGGCCAGCTCATCCTGCTCGGGAATCCGGTAGAGGTTCGACACATGCTGCAGGCGGCCCAGTTGCCGTGACAGCGCCTTGCGCATCACACGGTCGCTGTGACCGAGGGTGCAGGTGGCGATGCCGGCGACACAGTCGAGGTAGCGGCGGCCGGCAGTGTCCCGCACCCAGACGCCCTTGCCCTTCGCCAACTCCAGGGGGAAGCGGGCGTAGGTGTCCATCACCGGGTCGGGCACCAGCACCAGCGTGGGAGCGGGCCGCGGTGGAGCGGCGATCTCTACGGACATGGGGCTGAGGCTGGAGGGATGGGAGCGGTGGGACTCGAACCCACATGCCCGAAGGCGCTCGATTTTGAGTCGAGTCCGTCTACCAATTCCGGCACGCTCCCGCTCAACGACTGTAGGGGGAGGCGGGAATCAGCCCCTCGCCCGAGCAACGGGCAACCGCCCGAATCTCCGCTCAGCCATTCACGCGGCGGATCACCGCGCCGACGCTGTTGAGCTTCCCTTCCAGATCGGCGTAGCCGCGGTCGAGGAACTCCAGGCCCTGCACGCTGGTGGTGCCATCGGCGGCCAGACCCGCCAGCACCATCGCCGCCGAGGCGCGCAGATCGGTTCCCTGCACGGGAGCGCCGCTGAGCCGGGCCACCCCCTCCACGAACGCTGTATTGCCCTGCATGCGGATCGAAGCCCCCATGCGCTGCAGCTCAGCCACATGCTGCAGGCGGTTTTCAAAGATCGTCTCGACGACCATGCTCGTGCCCGAGGCCGTGGCCAGCAGGCTCATGAATGGGGCCTGCAGGTCGGTGGGGAAACCAGGGAACGGCTGGGTGCGCAGGTCGAGGGCCTGAATCCGGTCGGCGCGGATGGTCATGCCGATCCCATCCGCTTCCAGCGAGCAGCCGGCTTCTTCGAGCTTGCTGATCACGGCACCGAGGTGGTCGGGGATCAGCGGGGCGACTCGCAGCTCGGAACGGGTGATCGCCGCTGCCAGCAGAAAGGTGCCGGCCTCGATGCGATCGGGAATCACGGCGTAATCGGCGCCATGGAGCCGCTCGACGCCAACAATCGTGATCGTGGGGGTGCCGGCGCCGCGCACCTTGCCCCCCATGGCGATCAGCAGGCCGGCCAGGTCCACCACTTCAGGCTCGAGAGCGGCGTTGTGGATCACCGTTTCGCCTTCGGCCAGAGCCGCGGCCATCATCAACGTTTCGGTGGCGCCGACGCTGGGGCATTCCAGGTGGATGTGGCCGCCATGGAGCCGATGGCTGCGGCCGGGCACCACGGCCGAGACCACACCGTGATCAATGGTGACCTGGGCGCCGAGCGTCTTGAGGCCCCGCACATGCTCAATGACCGGACGGGAACCGATCTGGCAGCCACCAGGAAGGGGAATCTTCGCCACACCCAGGCGAGCCAGTAGCGGGCCGATGCAGAAGAAGCTGGCCCGCAGGCTGTTGACCAGTTCGTAGGGGGCGGTGGAGTGGGTGAGATGGGCCCCATCAAGCTCGATCCAGTCGGGACCGCGCTTCACCTTCACGCCGAAGGCACCGAGGATCTCGCCCATCGCCGCGATGTCGGTGAGCGGAGGGATGTTCCGCAGGCGCAGGGGCTGGGTGCTCATCAGGCAGGCCGCCATCAGCACCAGCGCCGAGTTCTTGGCGCCGCTCACGCGCAGCTCGCCGGCCAGACGGTGTCCCCCAAGGATCTCCAGGCGGGGATTGACCATCAGCTGGGGAGCCACGGCGGCGGTCACGGTCATGGCTGATTACATAGCCGATGGTGCCGGCATCTTGACAATTCAGAGGCGCACCGTCTAGCCGTCCGCCCCCTGAACTGTCTTCCGGAGTACCCCGTGGCGTGACGCGGTAGCCGGTGGCCGGCCGTGCAGGCGATGATCTAGGGTTGATCGGTCGCTGCGGCGGCACGCCAGCGGATGTGGCGGAATTGGTAGACGCGCTAGTTTCAGGTACTAGTGGCAGCAATGTCGTGGGAGTTCAAGTCTCCCCATCCGCATCATTTTTCAGCTCACTCCCTCTGTCCTGTAGGAACCTCCAATCCGGGTTCTCCTCCGTCGCGCTCCCGTTTCCATGATCGTCCTCAAGATCAGCAATTCCTCCGAGGTCGTGGCGGGGAAGATCGGGCGCTTTCTTGAACGCCTCACCCCTGGCGGTTTCGACGAAACCACTGTCGAGGACATTGTGCTGCAGAAGCTCGTTGAAAACCTCCGCGAGGAGGGCATCCGCGGCGAAGTGGCGGCGGTCAAAGGAATGGATCTTCATGCCACCGAACTGGTGATGAAGGATTCCATGCATGTCAGAAAACATCAGGTCTTCTGAACTCCCGCAAGCCGGCGGCCCCTGGCCAGCCCAAGAACTCCGGCAATCCGGCGACCCCAGCCAACCTGGTGAGCCACCGCAATCTGCGGAGCCAAGACAATCTGGCCAATCTGCCGAGCAGAGCCAATATGAGACCACTGGCCAGCCTTCAGGGTCGCGGGAGCCAGCAACGTTCTTCCGTCCGCTGATCACCAGCCGGCGCAATCCAGTGGTGGGGCGCTTCCGCGCCTTGCATGAATCCCGTGGACGGCGCGACCAGGGACGCGTGCTGCTGGAAGGCACCCACCTGATCGAGGAAGCCGCCCGACTTGGCCTGGCCGCGGGCGAACTGCTCGCCACACCCGCCTGGATCGAGGCCCATCAGGCCCTGCTGCACCAGCATCCGTCGATGGCGGCGGTGCTGCAGCCGGTGGATGAGGCGGTGCTGGCGGCCGCTGCCACCACCCAGCATCCCGATGGGGTGGTGCTGAGCCTGGCCCTGCCCCGTCCCGCCGCGCCCGCCAGGCCGGGGTTCGTGCTGGCCCTGGAGCAATTGCAGGATCCGGGCAACCTGGGCACCTTGATGCGCACGGCCCTGGCGGCCGGGGTCGAGGCGCTGTGGTTGGCCGGTGGCGCCGACCCCTGGCAACCGAAAGTGGTGCGCGCCTCCGCCGGCGCGGCCCTCACCCTGCCGCTTGAGCGCCTCGAAGGCCTAGCCCTGCGCCTGCAGCAGGCCCGCGCGCAAGGGGCCCAGGTGGTGGCCACCACCGTGATGGCCCGCAGCGGACCCACCGCCTCTGAGACCAGCGCCTCTGGGGCCGACACTGCCGCGATTCCCTATTGGCAGCTCGACTGGACGCTGCCAACCGTGCTGTTGCTGGGCAACGAAGGTGCAGGGCTGAGCGCCGACCTGCTCAGCTGCTGCAGCCACCGGGTCACGATTCCCCACAGCGCCGCCGTGGAATCCCTCAACGTGGCCGTGGCGGCCGGGCCCCTGTTGCTGGAACGCTGGCGCCAGCAACAGGAGAGAATGCCGGTCACTCCCTGAGACACGCCCCGGTGAGCGACAGCAGCGCCTCTTCCTTCGACTACGACGTGATCGTGATCGGCGCCGGCTACGGCGGCTTCGATGCGGCCAAGCATGCGGCCGACCATGGCCTGCGCACGGCAATCATCGAATCGCGTGACATGGGCGGTACCTGCGTGAACCGCGGCTGCGTGCCCTCCAAGGCGCTGCTGGCCGCCAGTGGCCGGGTGCGGGAGCTGGCTGATGCCAAGCACCTGCAAGGTTTCGGCATCCACGCCGCGCCGGTGCGCTTCGAGCGGCAGAAGATCGCCGATCACGCCAATCAGCTGGTGGCCACGATCCGCACCAATCTCACCAAGACCCTGGAGCGGTCGGGGGCCGTGATCCTGCGGGGCAAGGGGCGCCTCGACGGGCATCAGCGGGTGGCGGTGCGCCAGAGCAACGGGGTGGAGCAGGTCTTCACCGCCCGCGATGTGATCGTGGCTACCGGCTCGGATCCCTTCGTGCCGCCCGGAATCGAAACCGACGGACGCACGGTGTTCACCAGCGACGAAGCGATCAGCCTGGAGTGGCTGCCCCGCTGGATCGCCATCGTGGGCAGCGGTTACATCGGCCTGGAATTCGCCGATGTGTACACGGCACTGGGTTGCGAGGTCACGATGATCGAGGCGCTCGATCGGGTGATGCCCACCTTTGATCCCGACATCGCCAAGATCGCCGCTCGCCACCTGATCGACGGCCGGGACATCGACACCCGGGCCGGTCTGCTGGCCCGCAAGGTGACCCCGGGAGCGCCGGTACGGATCGAACTGGCCGCCATGGCCACCAAGGAGCTGGTGGAGGTGCTGGAAGTGGATGCGGTGCTGGTGGCCACCGGGCGGGTGCCGGTGAGCAAGGATCTACACCTGGCCAGCGTGGGCGTGGAAACCAACCGCGGCTTCATCCCCGTGAACGACCAGCTCCAAGTGCTGGCGGGCGAGACGCCCGTGCCCCATCTCTGGGCCGTGGGCGACGTGACCGGAAAGATGATGCTGGCCCACACCGCCGCCGCCCAGGGCACCGTGGCAGTGGACAACATCCTTGGCCATGCGCGTGCGATCGACTACCGCTCGATCCCGGCAGCCACCTTCACCCATCCCGAGATCAGCTCGGTGGGCCTGAGCGAAGCCGACGCCAAGGCGCTGGCGGCGGCCGAGGGGTTTGAGCTAGGCAGCGTGCGCAGTTACTTCAAGGCCAACTCCAAGGCGCTGGCGGAACTGGAAAGCGATGGGCTGATGAAGTTGCTGTTCCGCAAGGACACCGGCGAGGTGCTGGGCGCCCACATCTATGGATTGCACGCCGCCGACCTGATTCAGGAGGTCGCCAACGCCGTGGCCCGCCGCCAGCGGGTGGGGGACCTCGCCACGGAAGTGCACACCCACCCCACCCTCAGTGAAGTGGTGGAGGTGGCCTACAAGCAGGCGGCCATGGCCGTGGCCTGATGAGGCCTGGCCCACTCACGGGCCGTCTCGGTGCCCGCCCTTACGATCGGCTCCTGTTGCCCTGAGGCTTTGGAGATTCGTCGCCGTCCACCCAATCCGCCGGTGAAGGTGGCCAATCTTCAGTTCGGCATTCCCCATCCCGAGCAGGAGCCCCAGCACATCCTCGAGCGGATCGTCTGGGAGAAAGATCGCGAGGTGGCCGCCGCCAGGGAGCGGGTGCCGCTGGAAACGCTGCAGCGCCAACTGCGCGACCTGCCCCCCACCCGTGATTTCGTCGCCGCGCTGCGGGCGAGCTGCCGCAAGCCCGCGGTGATCGCGGAGATCAAGAAAGCCAGCCCCAGCAAAGGCGTGATCCGCGCCGATTTCGATCCGGTGGCCATTGCCAGGGGCTACGCGGCCGGTGGCGCCAGCTGCCTGTCGGTGCTCACCGACAAGAGATTTTTCCAGGGCGGCTTCGAGGTGCTGGTTGAGGTGCGCCAGGTGGTGGATCTGCCCCTGCTCTGCAAGGACTTCATCCTTTCCCCCTACCAGCTGCACCAGGCACGCGCCGCCGGCGCCGATGCGGCCCTGCTGATCGCGGCGATTCTCACCGACCAGGACGTGGTTTACCTGATGAAGGTGGCCCGTGCCCTGGGGCTGGCCGTGCTGGTGGAGGTGCATGACGCCGACGAGCTGGAGCGGATGCTGCGCCTGCCCATCTGGTCGGAGCCAATCACGGCGGCTCACACCCTGATCGGCATCAACAACCGCGACCTCACCAGCTTCCACACCGATCTCGCCACCACCGAGCAACTGATGGTCCGTTTCGGCGATCAGGTACGGCAGCGGGGAGCGCTGCTGGTGAGCGAATCAGGGCTGTTCAGCCGCGACGACCTCGACCGGGTGCAGAGCGCCGGCGCCGATGCGGTGCTGGTGGGGGAAGCGCTGATGCGCCAGCCGGATGTGACCGCCGCCTTGGAGCAGCTGATCAGCGGCTGAGGGCGGCTGGCCGCGCCGGCTGAGGCTTGGCCGTCGTCTGCGACGGCTCAGTGCAGCCCTGGCGGAACTGTGAGAGTGCAAGCCAGAGCTCGACCATGAAAAAACCCCGCCGAGGGCGGGGTGTGGTGAACCAAAGCTGGATGGGGAGGATCCCGAGGATCACACCTTGCGGGAGTAGTACTCCACCACCAGCAGTTCGTTGATCTCCAGCGCCACCCATTCACGCTCAATGCGGCCGTTGACCTTGGCCGAGAGCTTGGATTTGTCGAGCTCGAGGTTGGGAGGGATGTTGGAGAGGCCTGGGAACTCCAGGTTGCCTTCAGCCAGCTGCTTGCTGGCCTTGCGCTGACGCACGATGATCACATCACCGGCTCGGCACTGATAGCTGGGGATGTCAACGACGCGGCCGTTCACGGTGATGTGGCCGTGGTTCACCAGCTGGCGGGCGCCGGGCACGGTGGGGCCGAAGCCGAGACGGAAGCAGACGTTGTCGAGACGGTTCTCGAGCAGTTTGAGCAGGTTGGTTCCGGTGGAACCTTCCTGGGCGCGCGCTTTCTTCACGTAGCGCACGAGCTGGCGCTCGGAGATGCCGTAGTTGAAGCGAAGCTTCTGCTTCTCTTCCAGGCGGATGGCGTATTCGGAGCGCTTGCGACGGGCTTGGCCGTGCTGACCGGGGGGATAAGCCCGCTTGGCGGACTTACGGGTGAGACCGGGGAGGTCTCCCAAGCGCCGCGTGATCCTCAGGCGAGGGCCGCGGTATCGGGACATGGGGGAAAGCTGTTCAAAGGGATGGACCGGCGCCGCCGTTGACCTGGGAGCATGCTGGAGGTTTCCCTCGGCAGCTCCCGGCAGTGGAACGCCAGCCCATCACTCTATCTTTCGGGGCCAACGCCCTCTCCGCCCTGGTCGCGAGGGTGCTGATGGGCCTGATCCGGGCCTACCGGCAGTGGCTGTCTCCCCTGCTGGGGCCCCGCTGCCGCTTCATCCCCAGCTGCAGCGCCTATGGCCTGGAGGCCATTCAACGCCATGGCCCCTGGCGGGGTGGTTGGCTCACGGCCCGCCGCCTGCTGCGCTGTCACCCCTTCACCCCGTGCGGCTGCGATCCGGTTCCCGATTGAAGCTCTCCCCCCACACCCTCCCTTGCTGATGACCGCCACGGCCGGCCTGCCCCCTCTGACGCTCTACCGGCGCGACGGCTGTTGCCTCTGCGACGGGCTGGAGCAACGGCTGCGGGCGCTTGAACCCCGTCCCGACCTGGTGCTGGTGGATGTGGCGAGCGACCCCGCGCTCGAGGCCCGTTACGGGCTGGAGATTCCGGTGCTGGCTGTACGGCGCGCCGATCAGCTGCAGGAATTGCCGCGGGCATCGCCGCGGCTCAGCGGGGCCGCCCTCGACCGCTGGCTGAGGAAGTGTCTGGCAGCGCTATCGGACGCCCCCGAATCCGCCTAAAACCCTGCGAACCCCGATCCCACGGCGGCGGCTGCCCCCACCCCCATGACCCAGCCTCTCCATTCCCTCCTGCACCAGAGCGGTCTGGAGGTGCCCCGCACCCTGGGGGATGAGACCGTCACCGGCGTGAGCTGCGATTCCCGCCATGTGGGCGCCGGCACCCTGTTCGTGGGGGTGCCCGGTGGTCAGGTGGACGGCGGCGTGTTCTGGCCCAAGGCGCTGAGCAATGGCGCGGTGGCTGCGGTGATCGGCGCGGCGGCCGCCGCCCAGTGCCCTCCCTCCGCCACCGACCCAGTGCTGGTGGTGCATGGACCGCTGGCGGAAATCGCCGGACGGCTGGCCGCGGCCTTCTGGGGGGAGCCCAGCCAGCAGCTGGCCCTGATCGGCGTCACCGGCACCAACGGCAAAACCACCACCACCCATCTGATCGAACATCTGGCAGCCGCCTGCGGCCAGCCGGTCGCCCTGTTCGGCACGCTCAGCAACCGCTGGCCCGGACACAGCGCCACCGCCTCGCACACCACCGCCTTCGCCGATGAGCTGCAGCGGCAACTGGCCGAGGCGGTTGCCGCAGGCGCCCGGGTCGGGGCGATGGAGGTGAGCTCCCATGCGCTTGATCAAGCGCGGGTGGCGGGCTGCCGCTTCGCCGGTGCCGTGTTCACCAACCTCACCCAGGACCACCTCGACTACCACCCGTCGATGCAGGCCTACTTCGAGGCCAAGGCGCTGCTGTTCGCCTCCGAGCGGCTGGCAGGGGGCGCCGTGGTGAACATCGACGACCCGTGGGGCGCGCAGCTGGCGGAGCGCCTGACGGACACCCTCGGCGCGCGACTCTGGCGCTGCTCCCTGGCGACACCGCCCGAAGCGCCGGCGGGGGCGGGCGTGGCGGAGCTGGGTGTGCGTGATCTGGTGGTCGGGGCCGATGGCGTCAGCGGCACCCTGGTGAGCCCGCTGGGCTCAGGGCCGTTCTGCTCGCCGCTGGTGGGGCGCTTCAACCTGATGAACCTGCTGGAGGCGGTGGGCGCCCTGCTGCAGCAGGGGCTGGAGCTGGCCCCGCTGCTGGCGGCGATCGACAGCTTCCGCGGGGTGCCCGGCCGCATGGAGCGGGTGGTGCTGGCTGATGGTGCCGGCACTGACCTGCCGGCGGTGCTGGTGGACTACGCCCACACCCCCGATGGGCTGGAGAACGCCCTGGCCGCCTGCCGGCCCTTCTGCTCCGGCCGGCTGATCTGCGTGTTCGGCTGCGGCGGTGACCGTGACCGCGGCAAGCGGCCCCAGATGGCGGCGATCGCCGCCCGGCTGGCGGATCGGGTGGTGGTCACCTCCGACAATCCGCGCACGGAAGACCCCCAGCGCATCCTCGACGACGTGGTGGCCGGCATTCCCGCCGGCACCGACCTGGTGGTGGAGGGAGACCGGGCCACCGCCATCGCCCTCGGCATCGCCAGCGCCGCGCCCGGCGATCTGGTGCTGATCGCCGGCAAGGGCCATGAGGACTATCAGATTCTTGGCACCACCAAGATCCACTTCGACGACCGGGAAGAAGCGCAGAAGGCGCTGCAGCTCAGAACCGTCTGAGGAGTGAACGACCCTGCCAGGGGCCGGCAGGCACACTGACCGCCCCCTGAAAACTGTGCGTCTGAACACACAAACGGCCGAAAACCAGCACCAGGCGGTGAGAAGATCAACCGCGATACCGCCGCTTAGCCCGCATGGCCTCCAGTGTTCCACTGGCGAAGAAGTTCTTCGCTGAACTGATCGGCACCTTCTGGCTGGTGCTCGGAGGCTGCGGCAGCGCCGTGCTGGCAGCGGTGTTCCCCTACGACAACCCCGCCGCCAACCCTCTGGGCCTGGGCTTCCTCGGCGTCTCGCTCGCCTTTGGTCTGACCCTGCTGACCATGGTCTACACCTTCGGGCACATCTCCGGCTGTCACATCAACCCGGCCGTCAGCTTCGGGCTGTGGGCCGGCGGCAAGTTTCCCGGCTCCCAGCTGCTGCCCTACGTGATCGCCCAGGTGCTCGGCGGCGTGATCGCCGGCGGTGTGATCCTGCTCGTGGCCAGCGGCAGGCAGGGCTTCGCCCTCACTGGTGGCAATCCGCTGGCCACCAACGGCTGGGGAGCCCACTCCCCCGGCGGCTACGGCTTCCTGGCCGCGCTGGTGATCGAGGTGATCCTCACGTTCGTGTTCCTGCTGGTGATCATGGGCGCCACCGATCGCCTGGCTCCCGGCGGCTTTGCCGGGGTGCCGATCGGTCTCAGCCTCACCCTCATTCACCTGATCAGCATCCCCGTCACCAACACCTCCGTGAACCCCGCCCGCAGCACCGCCGTGGCGGTGTGGGTCGGCGGCGATGCCATGGCTCAGCTGTGGCTGTTCTGGGTGGCACCGATTGCCGGCGCCCTGCTGGCGGGCTGGGTTCACCGCACCCTGATGGCCTCCGACACGGTCGGCTGAACGCTCCTGGCTCACGTCACCGTCGGCGGAGCCCTCCTGGGTCACCGCCGGCGCCTCACACCAGCTGACACAGGGCGTCGAGCAGCCGTTCCACTTCGGCTGCGCTGGTGGTCACATGGGTGCAGGCACGCAGACAGAACGGGTCGTCGAGGCTGCGCAGCCAAAGTCCCTGCTTCCCCAGAGCCTCCACCACCGCCTGGGGGGTCTGACCGGCCACGGTGAAACTCACCAGGCCAGCGGGTGGCGCCGCACTCAGCAGCGGCGTGATCCCATCAATCGCCTGCAGCCCCTGCCACAGCTGGCCGCTGCGCTCCTGGATCAGCGAAAGCCGCTGCTCGCACGAGCCCAGCGACTCCAGCAACGCCAGCGAGGTGTGCAACCCTGCCAGCAGCGGCGTGCAGGATGTGGCCACCTCGAAGCGGCGGCTGTCGGTGTGCCAGGCACTGCCCCCCTGGGATTCGTTCGCCAGGCTGCGCCAGCCTCCCAGCGTGGGCTGCGACTCCACCAGCAGCCGCGCCGACAGCGCCACCCCACCCAGCCCTTCGGGGCCGCAGCACCACTTGTGGCCGGTGAAGGCGTAGATGTCGGCCTGGCTGGCGGCTTCAGCCACGGGCAGGCTTCCCACCGACTGCGCCGCATCCACCAGCAACCATGGCTGGCGCCCATGCTCCCGCAGCCGCGCGGCCACGGCCGCGATCGGCATCACCAGGCCGGTGTTCCAGAGCAGGTGGGAGAGCACCACCAGGCGGGTGCGCGGCGTCAGTGCGGCTTCGAGCGCCGCCAGCACAGCGTCATCCACAGCAGCGGCGGAATCGCCGCGGATCTCCTTCACCGCCAGGGTGTCGAGGCTGAGGCCTTCGCGGCGCGCCAGCTCGCGGCAGGCCGCCACGATGCCGGGGTGCTCGCAATCACTGATCAGCAAGGTGTCGCCGGGCTGCCAGGGGAGCCCCCAGAGCGGCAGGACACAGCCGCTCGACACGTTCTCGGTGAGCGCCAACCGATCGGGAGGAACGCCGCAGCCGGCCGCCAGCACCCCGCGCAGGCTGCTCAGTTGCGCTGACAGCCAGGGCCAGACGTCTGCCGTGAACGGGCCAAGCTCCTGCAGCCGCTGCCAGCTGGCGGTGATCGCCGCGAGCGAAGGCGTCGGCAGCGGGCCCTGGCCGCCGTAGTTGAAGTAGCTCTTGTTCGCCAGCGCCGGCATGAGCTGCCGCAGCTGGGCAGGGGTGTGTGGATCCATGGGGGAAACGATGCCGTCGTCAGGTGAGCACGGAACCCTTCAGGAAGGGGTGCGCCGCCGCCAGTGCCCGCAGGTTGACACCGGTCACGTGGGCGATATCACCGAGCGCCTCGTGGGTGAGGAAGGCCTGGTGGGCGGTGATCAGCACATTGGGGAAGGTGAGCAGCCTGGCGAGCAGATCGTCTTGAAGCACATGGCTGGAGAGATCCTCGAAGAACACCCCCTCCTCTTCCTCATAGACATCGAGTGCCACTCCACCGAGCCGGCCCGACTTGAGCGCCTCGATCAGCGCAGAGGTGTCAATCAGGCCGCCACGGCTCACATTGACGAGTATCACGCCCGGCTTCATGCGCTCAATGGTTTCGCGCCGAATGATGTGATGGGTTTCCGGCGTGAGCGGAACGTGCAGGGAGATCACATCACTCATCGAGGCCAATGTGATCGGATCGAGATAGGTGATGCCCTCCCGCGCCGCCCAGGCGGGGTCGGGATAGGGGTCGTAGGCCACCACCACCATGCCGAAGCCGTGAAGAATGCGCGCCACGATCTTGCCGATCTTGCCCGTACCCACGATTCCCACCGTCTTGCGATGCAGATCGCTCCCCACGAGGCCCTGCAGCGAGAAATTCATCTCCCGCACCCGGTTATAAGCCCGGTGCACCTTGCGGTTCAGGCTCAGCAGCAACGCCACCGCATGTTCAGCCACCGCATAGGGGGAATAGGCCGGAACATGGGTCACCGTGAGCCCCAGTTCCCTGGCTGAATCCAGATCGATGTTATTGAAGCCGGTGCAACGCAGGGCCACCAGTGTGATGCCCCTCGCCACCAGCTGCTGGATACAGGCCCGGTCGACCACATCGTTGACGAAGACACAGACAGCCTTGGCCCCTTCAGCGGCGGCGGCAGTATCCGCAGTGAGGCGAAAGGCAAGAAAGCGAAGCTGCACATCTGCGCCTGTGGCCGCTGGGAGATGGAGCCGGTCGTAGGGCTTCGCATCAAACACCGCCACGATCAACGCCGTGGCGGCAGGGTCCGGAGGGGTGACAGATGGCAGAACCTGAGTGGGCGAAGGCTCTGGGTGTGTGAGCGAAGGCTGAACGTGAGTCGCCGTGGCCTCAACGTTCAGCGAAGGCTTCGAAGCATCCATGACCAAACGAACCGCACTGGATGGATCATCCAGGCGACCCTAACCAGCCACAACGACCGTCAACCCTGGCCTGTGTGGGTTCAGAGAACCTGGCCCACCATCACAGCGGCGAGAGCGGAAAACAGGGTGATGCCGAGGGCGGTGAGGGGGTTCTGACCCTGGGCCACGGCGAAGGTGGTCACCACACCGGCACCAAGACAAGCCACGGCGATCTGGGTAGCGACGGCGGGACGATCCACGGTGTTCTGTACAACTGCACGGAACCGTAGGGATGGATATTGCGGAGACTTCGCCATTCCCCGGGTTTCGTTACCCGGCGTCGGGGTTCGTTACTCGGCGTCTGTTTTCGTTACGCCGCGCAATCTGGAGGCCGGGCGGGCCCGGCCACTCTCGGCCCAGTGTTTTAGCGCCTCCAACTGTTCCCGCGCCGTGCGCGACAGGGGCACCAGATCACTGGCGGCGGCAATCAGATCAGGCTCACCGAACTCCCTGTGGTCGCCGAAGGCGAGGTGCATGGCCTCCACCACCACCTGCTCCAGTTCTGCACCGGAGAAGCCAGCGGTGCGGTCCACGAGCACATCCAGGGGGATGCGGTGGTCGGGGCGCCGCCGGCGCAGCTGCAGATCGAGAATCGCCAGCCGCTCAGCCACATCAGGCAGATCGAGCAGGAAGATCTCGTCGAAGCGTCCCTTGCGCATCAGCTCGGGGGGCAGGCTGTCCACCCCGTTGGCGGTGGCCACCACGAACACGGCGGAGGTTTTCTCCGCCATCCAGGTGAGCAGGCTGGCCAGCACCCTCTGGCTGGTGCCGCCGTCGCTGCGGCTGTCGCCACCGAAGCCCTTGTCGATCTCGTCGATCCAGAGCACACAGGGGGCCATGGCCTCGGCGCGGCGGATCATGTCCCGGGTGCGGGCCTCGCTGGCTCCAACCAGGCCGGCGAACAGGCGTCCCACATCGAGGCGCAGCAGCGGCATCGCCCAGCTGTGGGCGATCGCCTTGGCCGTGAGCGATTTTCCCGTGCCCTGTGGACCGACCAGCAGCACGCCGCGGGGTAACGGCAGGCCATAGCGCTCGGCCTCGTCGCTGAAGGCCAGCTTGCGCTGCTTCAACCAGTGCTTGAGGGCGTCGAGGCCGCCGATGTCGGAGGGGGTCGCTTCGGTTGGGCAATACTCCAGCAGCTCGCTGCGGGCGATCGCCTGCCGCTTCTCCTCCAGCACTTCGGTGAGATCGGCTTCGCCGAGCTGCCCCCGGCGGGCCAGGGCCCGGGCGGCCACCTGACGGATGCGTTGCTCGGTGAGGCCGCTGCAGCAGTGGGCCAGTTGCTCCAGCAGGGCAGGCTGCGGCGGCCGGCCGCTGGCCTGACCGATGTTGGTGAGCAGCTGGCTGATCTCGCTGGGACTGGGAAGGGGCAGCTCGAGCACGGTGATGCACTCCTCCAGTTCCCGCGGCATCTGCCAGTCGGGGGCCGTGATCACCAGGGTGCGGGGCTGGCGGCGCAGGCTGGTAGCCAGATTGCGCAGGCGGCGCGAGATGCCCGGGTCCTCGCAGTAGCGGTTGAAATCCAGCAGCAGCAGGATCGCTGGTTGATCCGGAGGCAGGGATTCGATGCTGTCGAGCGCCGCCATCGGGTTGCGGGCTGCCTCCCCCCGCCGGTTGGGCAGACCCTCCAGCCCCTGCACGAAATCCCAGCGCAGCAGCAGCCGCTGGCCCAGCCGCTCGGCCGCGGTGGTGAGCAGCGCCTGGATGCGCTCCTCTTCAGGGCTGCGGATCCAGAGGATCGGCGTGCGCGAACGGATCAGCAGATCCAGCTGGTCGATCCAGGGAGCCGTCATCGGCCGGCTTCAGGGGCGCTGAACGGGAAGGGAGCGGCGACGTGGGGCATGGGAGCGGATCAGCGGAGCTCACGCAACCGCGCCCAGCGCGGGTCGATCGCAGCACCATCCTGGGAACCGGGATCGGGGATCGGGGCCGCGTCGTGGGTGCCCCAGCTGGCAGGCCCGGGGCAGTCGGGGCCGCAATGGTTGCGCAGGGGCCATTGCAGGCTGAGCTGCTCGAACAGCCAATGGGCGGGATCGAAACTGCCCTGGGGATCGAGGCGCTCGCAGGGGCCATCGAGAGGGTCGTCATCTGGCTCGCTCGGTTCAGCCTCGCCGATCCAGAGCGGTTCACGCTCCTTGAAGGCGATCGGCTGGTTGTAGTGGCGCAGGCAGCGGTCGCAGCAGAGGGTGATGATCGTGTGGGCCGCACCGCTCACCTCCAGCACGCTGCCGCCATGCAGGGCAGTGATCGTGCCCCGCACCGGCGTGAGGGTGGTGAGGGCCGGCAGATGCTGGTCGACCTCCCAGTGACACCCCAGGGGCATCAGCCGCAGCTGCTGCAGGGGGATCGGCTGCAGCGGCACCACCTGCGGAGGGTGGGAGGGGCCGCGCTGCGTCACTTCTTGCTCTTGGGCTCAAACGGCAGCCGGTCGAGGGAGGCGGCGCCGCTGGAGGCCACCGACACGGTCTGCTGAGCAAGCTGCTGATCAAGAATCTCCTGGAGGTTGTCCGGAAGGGCTTCGCGGGTGAGCAGGAAGGTCTGCAGGCCCTGGAAGATGTTCGCCACCACCATGTAAAGCAGGACGCCGGCGGGCAACGGGAAGAACAGGAACATGCCGGTGATCATCACGGGCGTGATCTTGTTGGCGGTGGACTGCTGCGGGTTCGGCGGCATGCCCATGCCCGAAAGGATCTGGGAGACGAACAGGCTGGCGCCGAAAGCTCCCACCAGGATGGCGATGTCCCAGTTGATCGCCCCATCGGTGTAGAAGCCCACCTGACCGAGCGCCTTGATGAACAGGAAGCCGCTGCGGGCTGCCAGGCCGGGCACCTTGGCCTCCACCGTGGCGTCACCGGTGCCGATGGCCGTGATCTTGCCGTCGTCGCTGACCGCCACCACGCCATCGCCTTTGGTCACCGACCAGGTGGGCAGGAAGGCCGAACCGTTCTCCACATCGGCGAGGACGGAGGTGAACGGCTTGCCGTCACGGGTGTGCAGCTCGATCTGGGCCGTGTCGCCGACGCCGAGCTTGGTGCCTTGCTCAAGGCTGGCGACCACCGGCACGTGGCTGGTTTCGGTGATGAAAATCGAATGGCTGGCGCTGTTGAAGGGCTTCGCTTCCACCGCAGCGATCTGGTCGGCGGGGAGCACCTTGAGGTTCAGGGTGTAGGGCACATCGGCGAAGGGGGACCCCCGCAGGGTGGCGAACAGGGCGAACAGGATCGGCATCTGAACCACCAGCGGCAGGCAGCCAGCCAGCGGGCTGCCGAACTCCTTCATCAACTTGCCCAGCTCTTCCTGCTGCTTCTGGGGGTTGCTGGCGTAGCGCGATTTGATCTCCGCCTGACGCTTCTGCATCACCGGCTGGGCGATGCGCATGCGGCGGGCACTGCGGATGGAGCCGGCGCTCAGCGGGAAGAGCGCCAGCCGGATCACCACGGTGAGCGCGATGATGGCCAGCCCGTAGCTCGGCACCAATCCGTAGAAGAAATCGAGGATGGGGAGCAGCAGGTTGTCGGAGATGTAGCCGATCACAGCGGGGTGGGGACGGGGGGAAGGATCTGATCGGCCCAGTGTGCCCGACCAATGGGGCGGAGCGAGCGCACCGGGAGGGAGTGGGGGGCGTCAGGCCGTGGCCAGCTGGGCATCGCCGAATCCCTTCGTTCCTGCCGCGGCGCTGGTCTTGGCTGCCATGCGCTCAAGGATGTAGGCCTCTGTTTCGCGGAAGCGGGGCACGGAGCGCATTTCAAGCTTGGCGCCATCGTTGAGCACCAGCACCATGTCGCCCCAGGCGCCGAAGCCGCGGGGCACCGAGCGCAGCTCGCGGATCTGGCTGTACACCACCTGGCTGCGGTCGCGGCCCAGCCAGCCACCGCTCACGGAGATGCGCCGGCTGGTGATGCGGAAGCGCAGCCAGAGCGCACGCACGATGGCCCCCACGGCGAAGGGGATGCCGATCAAGGTGAGACCGAGCAGGAGGTTGAAGATCAGATCGCCCTTGGCCGGACCACCTTCATAAAAGACGGGTTCGGGAATGGTGGGGATCACGGGGAGACCATCGGCCGGGGTACCGCTCATGGGCTCAGACCTGCCTTGCGAAACAGCTCCGCACATTCTCCCAGCAAGGCCTCGGGGTCCGCGTCCGCGCTGCCCGGCTTGAGGCTGAGCAGCAGCCAGAGGGCACGGCCGGAGGGCTGGGGGCCGGAACAGCGCTGGTGGAGCCAGGTATGCAGCTGGCGACGCAGCTGATTGCGCCGCACCGCCAGCTTGCTGACCTTGCTGCTCACCACCACGGCACAACGCCAGCGGCTGGGCGGGTGTGGGCCACCGGTGCGCAGCAGGGCGGGGTCCGCCTCAGTGACGCGCAACACCAGGAGCGATCCATGCACCCTGCGGCCGCTGCGGTAGAGGCGGTCGAAGGCCCGGCGGCTCCGCAGCCTCAGCGCGGCGGGCAAGGCCATGGAGAAGGGCCTGAACGGCCTGGCGAAGGGAATCTGATCAGACGGCCAGGCGGGCGCGGCCGCGGCGGCGGCGGGTGCGGATCACGCGGCGGCCGGTGTGGGAGCGCATGCGCACCCGGAATCCGGAGACGCGCTTGCGTTTGCGGCTGGTTCCTTCGAGGGTGCGCTTCGTCATGGTGCCGCTCTGGGTCTTGCTTGTGGTCGATTGGCCAACTTATCAGGCAGGTGCCCGTGGGCCCGGGCTCAGTTGTTGGTGGGGTCGATCTGGATCAGCCAGCTGCCCAGGTAGCCGGCAAAAGGCACATCCCCTGGCGCCTGTGCCAGAGCGTTGAACTGATACATGCCCGTGTTGAAGGGATTGAACAGGTTCATGTACACCCCGATGGTGATGTCGTCGGGGATGGGGCGGTCAGGGAAGATCTCGATCGCCTTGCCATTGGCGTTCACCTCGATGGTGGCGGGGATCTGCTCCTTGCAGCGGGTGCGCGACATCACACCGCCTTCCTGCATCACGCAGAGCTTGAGGTCCTTGGGATTGATCTTGGTGTCGAAGGTGGCAGGCACGGCCACGGTGAGCTTGAGAATGGCCGTGTTGCGGTCTTTGGGCCTCAGGATCAGGTAATACTCCGAGCGCTTCAGCCGTGCCGTCTCGGTCATGAAGAAGTAGAGCTTGCGGTAATCCCGGTTGTTGTCCCAGCGGAATTCCAGCAGGCCCGGCGTGCCCTGGGAGCGGGCTGCGGGCACATCGCCGATGGTGGCCGCCAGGGCCGTGCCGGCCAGGGCTAGAGCCAGCGCAGCGCCGGCCCGGGAGAATCGCCGCCGCAACGGGCTCACCGGACGCGCCGGACGGGAGCGGAGCGGGCCGAGCAACGGAAGGGTCATTGGGACGGGGGTGGGGGCCGAAAGGCTGTGGGTGCATTCTCCCTCCCCTGTTCCGGCGGTTCAGCCCAGGCGGGTGCAGCGGCCGAGCTGTCAGTTATGACCGGATCTGTCCGGACGCAACCGGGCGGCCTCGCGCAGGTACGGATGAGCCGGAGGGCGGGAGGCCTCCATCCAGGCGTGGGCCAGCAGCCGGATGCAGCGAGGAAGGTCGCCGGTCACCGCCATCTGCTGGCAGTCCAGCAAAGCCACCGCGTCCCAGCCGGGATAGCGGCGGGCGATCGCCGCAGGGAAGCAGGCGTTCAGGTCGGGGGTGACCGAGAAGGTGACCGAGAGCACCTGCGGGCCCTCCAGGCCATTGCGGGCAATCAGGGCGTCGAGCAGCTCGGCCACTGCCTCGGCGATGGCCGCGCTGGTGTTGGCCTCGACGGTGATTGCGGCCCGCAGCGCCCGCAGCGCAAGTGGCTGGTTCATGGCCGCCAGAGCCAGAGCGGCTGGCCGCTCCAGGCCAGTTCCAGGCTGAGCGCCTGGTGGAGGCCGGCGAAGAGGTTGCGGCCTGGCAGGAACGACAGCACCCGCTTGGCGGGCTTGCCGAAGGTAGTGGGACGCACCTCCTGTTCATCGAGGCCTGCCAACCGGGCCGCCAGCCGGCGGGCGGTGTCCTCGTCGCCCAGTTCATCCACCAGGCCCAGCTCAAGGGCCTGAGCGCCCGTGAACACCCGCCCATCGGCGAAGCCACGCACCACTTCCTCACTGAGGCACCGACCGGTGGCGACCGCCGCCACGAACTGGTCGTAGCTGGAATCAATCAAGCCCTGCAGCAGGCTGCGCTCCTCGGTGGTGAGGGCGCGGTCGGGGGAAAGGATGTCCTTGTAGGGGCCGCTCTTGACCGTCTCGAAGCTGATGCCCACCCGCTCAAGCAGGCGGGAAAGGTTGTTGCCCCGCAGGATCACGCCGATCGAGCCAGTGATCGTGCCCGGATTGGACACAATGCGCTCCGCCGCCACCCCCACATACACCCCGCCGGAAGCGGAGATATTGCCGAAGCTGGCCACCACTCGGCAACCCTTGTCCCGCAGGCGGAGCAGGGCGGCGTGGATCTCCTGGCTGTCGCCGACGGTGCCACCAGGGGTGTCGATGCGCAGCAGCAGGGCCGGGCATTCCCGTTCCTCCACCTGGCGCAACGCCTTGAGCACCCGCTCGCGCGTGCCCCCGGCGATCGGTCCCTCGATCACGACGCGGGCCAGGGTTTTGCGGGACTTTCGGCGCCAGGGCCAGGGCATGCGCTGCGGCACGTAGTGGCTGGATCTTAAAAAGGTTGTTGGCGGCCGCTCCGATGACTCCCGTTTTCCGTTGGCTGCCGATGCTGCTTCCCTTCGCGCTGTGGGGAACGGCGATGGCGGCGATGAAGCCGCTGCTCGCCCACAGCGGGCCGCTCACGCTGGCCTGGATGCGTCTGCTGCCCGCTGGCGTGGCCGTGCTGCTGGCCGCCGTAGCGCTGCGGCGCCCGCTCGGGGTGGATCCCGCCGACCGGCTGTGGCTGCTGGCCTTCGCGCTTGTGGACGGCACGCTGTTTCAGGGACTGCTGGCGCGCGGGCTGGAGGGAACCGGCGCCGGGCTGGGCTCGGTGCTGATCGATTCGCAGCCGCTGCTGGTGGCGCTGCTGGCCCGTGCCCTGTTCGGCGAAGCGATCAACCCGGTGGGCTGGCTCGGCCTGTTGCTGGGGCTGGCCGGCATCCTCTGCCTGGGCTTGCCGGCGCCGCTGCTCCAGCACTGGTGGCTGGAGGGTCCCATCAGCTTCGGGGCGCGGGCCTGGAGCCACGGCGAGCTCTGGATGCTGGGCGCCGCCGTGGCGATGGCGGTGGGCACGGTGCTCTGCCGCTTTGCGATGCGGCGCAGCGATCCGGTGGCCATCACCGGCTGGCACATGGTGATCGGCGGGGTGCCGCTGCTGATCGGTGCTGCACTGGGGCCCGCCCTCGATCCGGCGCTGCCGCCCTTCTGGCCGACCTGGACCCTGCAGGAATGGGGCTGGATGGCCTACGCCAGCCTCCTGGGCAGCGCCCTGGCCTACGGCCTGTTTTTCTGGTTCGCCAGCAGCGGCGATCTCACCGGCTTTTCGGCCCTCACCTTCCTCACCCCGGTGTTCGCCCTGCTCTGCGGTCTGCTGCTGCTGGATGAGCACCTGCGCCCACTGCAGTGGCTGGGGGCCGCCCTGGCGATGGTGTCGGTGCTGCTGATCAACCGGCGCCGCCAACTGTGGGTGCCCGCCAGCGCCACACCGGAGCCGGCACCATGAGCACGGGTTTGCGGCTGTTGCTGGTGAGCACGCCGGTGGGCACGCTCGGCAGTGGCCGGGGTGGGGGCGTGGAACTCACCCTGGCGGCGCTGGTGGCAGGACTGGGCGGGCGCGGCCACCGGCTCACGGTGCTAGCCGGTGAAGGTTCCCGGCTGCCCCCCGGCAGCGGGGCGGTGCAGCTCTGGACCTGCCCCGGCCACGACCAGCCCAGCTGGCAGCACCAGAACCACGACAGTGCCGTGCAGATCCCTGCCGACGGCCTGCTGCCGGCCCTGTGGGACCGGGTGCTGCAGGAGCAGGGCAGCTTCGATGCGGTGCTCAACCTGGCCTACGACTGGCTGCCTCTCTGGCTCACGCCCCACTGCGCCACGCCGCTGTTCCATCTGGTGAGCATGGGCTCGGTGGCGCGGGTGATGGATGCGGTGATCGCCGATGTGGCGCGTCGCTGCCCGGGGCGGCTGGCCTTCCACACGCGCTCCCAGGCGGCGGATTTCGACCTGCCCGGCCCGCCGCTGGTGCTGGGCAACGGTTTCGATCTGGCGGCTTATCGCTTCCGCGCCGAGCCCGACCCGGAAGCCCCCCTGGGCTGGGCCGGACGCATCGCTCCGGAGAAGGGGTTGATCGACGCAGCGCGGGTGGCCGCCGGGCTGAGCCGGCGCTTGCTGGTGTGGGGGGTGGTGGAAGACGCCGCCTACCGGGAAGCGGTGGAGGCGGCGGTGCCGGCCGGCACCGTGCACTGGCGCGGTTTTCTGCCCACCGGGGAGCTGCAGGCGGAGCTCGGCGGCTGCCGCGTGTTCCTGAACACGCCGAAATGGAACGAAGCCTTCGGCAACGTGGTGGTGGAGGCGATGGCCTGCGGTGTGCCTGTGGTGGCCTACCGCCGTGGCGGCCCCGGCGAGCTGGTGGTGCCCGGTGTCAACGGCCTGCTCGTTCCCCCCGACGACCTGGAGGCGATGCAGGCGGCCGTGCTTGCCGCCGAAGGCCTCGACCGGCTGGCCTGCAGGCACTGGGTGGAGCGCCATGCCTCGCGGGAGGCATTCGCAGGGCGCGTGGAGGCCTGGCTGCTGGCCGGTCTGGAGCCAGGCTCCCCCGCCGGTCATTCACTACAAGGTCAAACGGCGGGCCGGACGCCGGACGCCGGGACGTAGGTTTCCCACGATCGTTCCGCTGCTCGTGCCCCCTGCCAACCCGCCGGCCGCGGTTCGTCGAGGCAAGGGCTGGCGGCTTGCGCTCCTTGTCACGGCAGTGCTCGGGCTGGGGATCTTCGTTCTGCAACTCGGCGAGGCTGGGCTGGTGGACGAAACGCCACCGCTGTTCGCTGGCGCCGCTCGGGCGATGGCCGAGACCGGCGACTGGCTGACCCCGCGGGTGAACGGACTGCCCCGCTACGACAAGCCGCCGTTGATCTATTGGCTGATGGGGCTGGTGTACGCCCTGCCGGATCACGCCCGCTTCGACCCGCTCGGCAGCTGGGCCGCCGGCCTGCCGTCAGCCCTCTCCAGCATCGGCGTGATGCTGGCCCTCTGCGCCACCCTGCTGCGCTGGCCCCAGCCCAGCCTGGGCCCGGGGGGAGAACGGCTGCCCCGGCGGCCTGCCCGCAGCGCCGTGGTGGCGGCCCTGGCCTTTGCGCTTTCTCCGTTGGTGCTGCTGTGGGGGCGCATCGGCGTCAGCGATGCCCTGCTCAGCGGCTGTCTGGCCGTGAGCCTGCTGCTGCTGTGGCAGGCCTGGGCCGACCCTGGCCGCCCCTGGTGGCCAGGCTGGCTGGTGCTGGGCCTGGCGGTGCTGGCCAAGGGGCCGGTGGCTGTGGTGCTCGCCGGCCTCACCCTCGTCGGCTTCGGGTGGCATCAGGGCAGTCTGCCGGCCCTCTGGGCACGGCTGAAGGCCGGGCGCGGCCTGGTGATCACAGCGCTGGTGGCCGTGCCCTGGTATGCCGCGATGCTGGTGGTGGAGGGGCAGCCCTTCTGGGACAGCTTCTTCGGCTACCACAACCTGCAGCGCTTCAGTTCGGTGGTGAACGACCATCTCCAGCCCTGGTGGTTTTTCCTGCCGGTGCTGGTGATCGCCAGCCTGCCATTCACACCGCTGCTGCTGCTCGGCCTGAAGCGTGGCCTGGCCAGGACCCCGAGGGCGCCCCAGCACTCCTTGCGCAGCTTTGCCGCCTGGTGGTTGCTGGCTGTGCTGGTGTTCTTCACCATGGCAGCCACAAAACTGCCGAGCTACTGGCTGCCTGCCACCCCGGCGGCGGGCCTGCTGATCTCCCTGGCGGCCCAGGACGGCGAAAGCGGCAGGCGGGACGGCGAAGGGCGTGGCGCTGGGGCCGGCCGCTGGTTCCTGCTCGCCCAGGCCGCCACCGTGCTGCTCACCACCACGGTGGCGGTGGCGCTTTGGGTGTCCAATACCTGGATACCCCTGATCAAGGATCCAGAGATGCCCACTCTGACGGCGGAGCTCACTGCCAGCGGGTTCGTCGAGAGGGCAGCCCTGTTCTGGACCCTGGCGGCCCTGGTAGGCCTGCTCTGCCTGTGCCGGGTGGTGCCCGGCTGGCTGCTGGGGCTGCAGCTTCCCTTGGTGGCATTCCATCTCTTCGCCCTGCTGCCGCTATGGCAACTCGGTGATGGCGTGCGGCAGCGACCGGTGCGAGAAATGGCCGCCAGCGTGCAGCGGGAGATCCGCCCCAGCGAGGGCCTGGCGATGGTGGGGGTACTCAAGCCTTCGCTGCACTACTACACCGGTCGAGTGGTGATCTACGAGGGGGTTTCCGTCGACGGCATGGTGAACCTCAGCGATCGCCTGCGCCACGAGCAGCGCGAGGGGCAGCAGCCCAGTACCCGCGCGGAGGCCCCCACCGTGCTCGTGGTGATCGATCACAACACGAGCCAGCTGCCCTACTGGCGCGCCGTTCAGGGGGAAGAGCTCGATCGCGCCGGTATCTACCGCCTCTGGCGCGTGGACCGCGCGCGGTTGGAGAGCGCCGCCGCGGCGCTGGTGAACAGGGGGGCAGGCCGTCCTAGCTGGCGGGATCCAAGGCCGGAGCGCTATTGAGCGCCGTCCTGGCGCACGCAGAAGCTGCAATGCCCCCAGCGCTTCAATTCACCAGCTGGAGCGGGTGCGCCGCAGCGGGGGCAATCGGTGAGGCCTTGCACATCGATGCGGCTGGGGTGGGCAGCCCAGACCTCTGCCTCACTCTCGCTGCCAGCGCTGGCGGCGGTGGCTGGGTGGTGGTGCTGAAAGCGCAGATCACGGATCTGGAAGCCCGCCCCCCGCAGCGCTCCCAGCAGCTGATGGCGGTTGAAGCGGAGCGCCTGCAGCCACTGCGGGTGGTTCGCCCCCACCCACAGCACCCCGGCCTGCAGCGACAGGGGGCGGCAATGGGGCGCCAGCTGAGCACCCGCCACCTTCGGCCAGGCCTGCCACAGCGCCGCCAAGCTGCCGTTGCGGCGCCACTGGGCAGAGAGGGCGGTGAGACAGGTGCCCACCGCGGTGGCAGGCCGCCGCTGCGGAGCCACCAGCACCTGCAGGGAGCCGAAGCGACGGGTCTGGTCGCGGGGGGCGATCGCCATGGGGCCAGGTTAGGTGCGGGCAACCGGCGGAGCCAGGGCCGCCCGCCACCGCTACCCTCGGACGTGCCCCCTCCATGATCCATGGGCTTCTTCGATCGGCTCAGCCGCCTGCTGCGGGCCAACCTCAACGATCTGGTCAGCAAGGCGGAGGATCCGGGCAAGATCCTGGATCAGTCGGTCGCGGACATGCAGTCCGACCTGGTGAAGCTGCGCACGGCCGTGGCCACCGCGATCGCCAGCCAGAAGCGCATCCAGAATCAGGCGCAGCAGGCGGAAGCCCAGAGCAAAACCTGGTACGAGCGGGCCGAGCTGGCGCTCAAGAAAGGCGAGGAGGATCTGGCGCGCGAAGCTCTCAGCCGCCGCAAGACCTATCAGGACACCGCCACCGCGCTCAACAACCAGCTCTCCAGCCAGGCAGGCCAGGTCGACGCGCTGAAGAAGAGTCTGCTGGCACTGGAAGGCAAGATCGCCGAGGCCAAGACCAAGAAGGACATGCTCAAGGCCCGCTCCCAGGCGGCGCAGGCCCAGGAGCAGTTGCAGAGCGCCGTCAGCGGGTTGGGCACCAACTCCGCCATGGCCGCCTTCGAGCAGATGGAGGAGAAGGTGCTGCAGCAGGAGGCCCGCAGCCAGGCCGCGGCCGAGCTGGCCGGCGCCGACCTGGAAAGCCAGTTCGCCTCCCTGGAGGGCAGCGAGGTGGATGACGAGCTGGCCGCTCTCAAGAACCGCTTGGAAGGCGGCCCTGCCGCCACCCCCCTTCTGGCCGCCGACAGTCCCACCCCCCTGCTGGAACCCGTGAAGGCCGCGGAAGTGGATGCCGAGCTCGAAGAGCTCAAGCGCTCAATCGACAAGCTCTGAGCTCCGGCGGTGCGGCAGGATCCCCGCCAGGGGATTCCTAGACTTGGACTCTCCCGATCCCTGCTCGTTCCCTGCCGTGGCCGTTGCCCAGTTCACCGACGCGAACTTCGCCTCCGACGTGCTTGAAAGGCCCGGTGCGGTGCTGGTCGACGTCTGGGCCAGTTGGTGTGGCCCCTGCCGCCTGATGGCGCCGCTGATGGAGGCGGCCGCCAGCGATTACGCCGGGCGCCTGGAGGTGGGCAAGCTGGAAGCCGATGGCAACCCCAGCGTGCGCGATGCCCTGAAGATCCAGGGGCTACCCACCTTGATCCTGTTCAAGGGCGGCGAAGAAGTGGCCCGCCATGAAGGGGCGATGGCCCGTCCACAGCTCAACGCCTTCCTTGATGCCCATCTCTGAGCGGGTCGCCCGCCTGGGCAGCGGAGTCTTCGCCCGCAACGATCAACGCAAATCCGACTACCGGCAATACTGCAGCGCCCTGAGCGCTGCCGATCCCAGCAGCAGCCCCGCGCCGCTGCTGGATCTCTCGCTCGGCTCCACCGATCTGCCGCCGCCGCCGCAGGCGCTGGCGGCCATGGCGGCGGCACTCACCGAGCCGGGCAGCTCCTCTTACTGCCTGCACGCTTCCACGCGTCCGTTCCGGGAGGCGGCTGCCGCCTGGGCCCGGCGCCGCTTCGATGTGGCCGTCGATCCCGACAGCGAAGTGCTGCTGCTGGTGGGCTCGCAGGAAGGCACCGCCCACCTGCCCCTGGCCGTGCTTGACCCGGGCGACCGCGCCCTGCTGCTGGATCCCTTCTACCCCTCCCACCGCGGCGGCCTGGAGCTGGCAGGTGCGCGCTCCCTGCTGCTGCCCCTGCAGGCCGAGCAGGGCTGGCGGCCGCCGTTCGAGCAGGTGCCCTCCAGCCAGTGGGAGCAGCTCAAGCTGATGGTGCTTGGCTATCCGCACAACCCCACCGCCACCACGGGCGAACAGGCCTGGCTGGAGGAAGCGGCCGCACGAGCCGTGCAGCACGGCTTCGTGTTCGCCCACGACAACCCCTACGTGGACCTGGCCTTAGAGGGCGAAGCGCCCGCCTTGCTGCGCAGTCCGCACTGGCGCCAGTGCGGGATCGAATTCTTCTCGCTCTCCAAGAGCTGGTGCCTGGGCGGCTTCCGGCTCGCCTTCGCGATCGGTGCCGCCCCCTTGATCACCGCCCTGCGCCAGGTGAAAGGCGTGGTCGACTTCAACCAGTCGCTGGCGTTGCAGGCCGGGGCGATCGCCGCCCTGGAGCAGGCGCCGCAGTGGCCGCAGCAACTGCGTGCCACCTACCGGGAGCGCCGCGACCGCATGATGGGGGCGCTCGAGGCCCAGGGCTGGCCGGTGCAGCGGCCCTCCATGGCCCTCTACCTCTGGCTGGAGCTGCCGCCCGTGGCCCGCGCCATGGGCTCGGAAGCCTTCTGCGCGGCCCTGCTGAAGGGCAGCGGTGTGGCGCTCACCCCGGGCAACGGCTTCGGCAACGGCGGCGAGGGGTGGGTGCGGCTGGCGCTGGTGCATCCGGCGGCGGAGCTGGAGGCCGGCGCGGTGCGAATCGGGAACTGGCTGCGTTCCTTCTCCGGGTGAGGTGGTCGCTGGCTGGCCGCACCGGCCCATGATCGGCCGCATCGCCGCTGCCCGACGCGAGCTGCTGCTGCGGGAGCGGTACCTCGCGCCACCTCTGCCCTGGAGGTTGGCGATGGTGCCGGTATGCGGGAGCACGGAACGGCTGCTCGATCAACAAAAGGCAGGGTGGGGCTCCGGGCCACTGGCACTGCTGGCGCAGCGGCAGCGCTTCGGCCATGGCCAGCAGGGTCGCCCGTGGGTCTCGCCCCACGGTGGAGTCTGGTTGAGTGCGGCGCTGCCGTGGCCGCCTCAGGGGGCTTCCCTCGCCATGGCGGCGGCCGTGGGTCTGGCGCTGCAGCTGGAGGCGCTAGGGCTGGCGCCCACGCTGAAATGGCCGAACGATCTGCTGCTGCACAACTGCAAGGTGGCGGGACTGCTGCCACGGCTGCGCCTGCGCGGCGGCCGCATCCAGGCGGCCCGGGTGGGCATCGGCCTCAACGGGGAGAACCCTGTACCGGCTGGGGCGATCAACGTGCGCCAGGCGCTGGCGCTCAGCGGCCAGGCTCGACGGCAGGGAGCCGATGCCATCCGCCTGGCGGCCCGGGTGCTGCTGGCGCTTGACTGGGCCGTGGCGGCGGCCGTTGAACCGGAGCGGGTGTGGCAAGAAGCCGACAGGCGACTGCATGGCCGCGGTCAACCCTTGCTGTGGCAGGGAGAGACCTGGATGGTGGCCGGGCTGGCCCGCGACGGCGGCCTGGAACTGCGACGTGGCGCGGAGTGCACCATCTTGCGCCGCCGCTTCGCAGAACTGTCGCCCCAGGTTGCCTAAGCTGAAGTCGCATTTTGCCACCTGGTGTGAACCGCCTTCGTCATCTGCCCGTGCTCGCGATCGGACTGGCCTCTGTGATCGGAGCGCCGCTCGCCCTCGCCGAGCTGCGCGATGCCGCGGCCGGTGCCCCAGCCGCCATCGCACCAGCTCCCACAGCTCCTGCTGCGCCCCTTCCCGCACCCCCCCCGCCGGCGGTGCCCCAGGCGCTCACGCCGCCAGCCCCGCCCCTGGTACCCCAGGCAGGCTCCAGCGACACCTCCCCCCAGCCGCTACGACCCAGCCTGCAGCGTTCCCAGACCCCAGCCCTCTCCTTTGACCAGGTGCTGGATCGCTTCGAGCGTGAGGGAGTGGTGACACCGGCCGAACGGCGGCGGGCACGCCTCGGCGCCGTGGTGCGACCTGAAAACATGCCGGCCCATCGCCAGGCTTGCAGCGAGGGCGCCCTCTCCCCCTCCGAATGCCGCGGCGTGGTGGTGAGCTGGCCTGGAAGTGATTCTGTCACCGGCTCCGGCGGGCTGCTCCCCGATGGCACCTATGCCAGCGGCGGGCCCGGATCCATGCCGCTGCCTCCGATCACCGTGCCCGTGTCGGCACTGCTGGCCGGCCAGGGGGGCAACTTCAGCCTTGCCAGCGTGTTCCGCATCACCCCCAGGCCTGCGCCGCTCCTGGGCAACGGCAACCGCAGCCTGCTGTTTCCGCTGATCGGCTCGGCTGTCACCACTAGCGAATTCGGCTGGCGGCTGCACCCGGTGATCGGTAGCTGGCTGATGCATGCGGGCCGGGATCTGGCGGCGCCGGAGGGCACCCCAGTGGTGGCGGCCCTGGCCGGGCGAGTGGTGAGCAGTGGCCTGGCCGGCGGCTACGGCCTGGCGGTGGAGGTGGAGCATGAGCGTCCCCTGCGCCGCACCCTCTACGGCCACCTCTCCGAGCTGTTCGTCAAAGAAGGAGAGTGGGTGGCCCAGGGCGAAGTGATCGGCCGGGTCGGCAGCACCGGGCTGAGCACCGGCCCTCATCTTCACTTTGAGTTACGCCAGCCTGCCAATGGCGGCTGGGTAGCGGTGGAGCCTGGAGAATTCGACCCGGGCCGTCAGCTGCTGGGCGGCAGTGACGCAATCGCCCTGCTGATGGGCCAGTTGCTGGAAACGCTCGAGCGGCCCAGCGCACCGGCCACCGCCAGCGCAAGCGGGCCTGGCTAAGGGAAGGCGTCATCAAGGCGACCATCACGGAAGTGCACGATGCGATCGGCACGCGCAGCCACGTCGTCTTCGTGGGTGACCATCACCACGGTCATCCCCTCCTGATGCAGCTGATCAAAGATCTCCAGCACCTCCTGAGTGGTCTGGGAATCCAGTGCCCCTGTCGGTTCGTCGGCCAGCAGCAGGGCCGGCCGGTTGATGATCGCCCGCGCGATCGCCACACGCTGCTGCTGGCCGCCGGAGAGTTGGTTCGGTTTGTTCTGCAGGCGATGGCCGAGCCCGACACGTTCAAGGGCTTCAATGCCCAGGTTCCGGCGCTGCTCGGCGGGGATGCCGGCGTAGATCATCGGCAACATCACGTTGTCGATTGCGCTCATGTGGGCCAGCAGATGAAACTGCTGGAACACGAAACCCAGCTTGCGGTTGCGAAGATCGGCCAGCTCGTCGTCGTCGAGATCCTCCACCGCCGATCCGCTGAGCCGGTAATGGCCAAACGTAGGACGATCAAGGCAGCCGATGATGTTCATCGCCGTGCTTTTGCCTGAACCGGAAGCTCCCATCACGGCGAGATAGTCGCCCTCCATCACCGTGAGGCTGAGTTCATCAAGGGCACGCACCTCGGTGTCGCCTGAGCCGTACACCTTGCTCACGCGATCAAGGACGGCCACAGGCTCATGGGCCCGGGGCCGTGAGAGCTCCGCCGGGGCCGTGAGCGTCATCCCAGCAGGGCAGGCGTGGGAGGAACGGGGGCCACGGCGATGGCGGTGGCTTCACGGGCGGCGGAAGAGGCAATCGACTGCTGCAGCATCGGCGTGCCGGTGACGGCCTCATTCGCCCAACTGAATAGCGGATTGGAGAGCACACCTCCCACCGCCGTGATCAGCACGCAGGCCACCAGGGCGGTGCGCAGGGTGCCCATGCCAGCCAGATTCCAGGTGATCGCCGGGTAGGCCTTCACCACATCAGAGGCTTCCTGCGGCTCCTTCACCACCATCATCTTGATCACCGAGATGTAGTAGTAGATCGACACCACGGACGTGATCAAGCCAACCACCACCAGCAGATACTGGTGGTCGGCCCAGCCGGCAAAGAACAGATAGATCTTGCCGAAGAAACCGAGCATCGGCGGGATTCCCCCCAGCGACAGCAGGCAGAGACTGAGACCGAGCGTGATCAGTGGATCTTTCTGATAAAGGCCGGCGTAATCGGAAATGCGGTCGCTGCCGGTGCGCAGCGAGAACAGGATTATGCAGGCGAAGGCGCCCAGGTTCATGAACAGGTAGGCCGCCATGTAGAGCACCATGGCGGCATAGCCGTCTTCGGTGCCGCACACCAGGCCGATCATCACGAAGCCGGCCTGGCCGATCGAGCTGTAGGCCAGCATCCGCTTCATGGTGGTCTGGGCCAGGGCCACCACGTTGCCCAGGGTCATGCTCAGCACCGCCAGCACGGTGAACAGCAGCTTCCACTGCGTGTCGAAGGTGTCGAAGCAGCCCACCAGCAAGCGCAGGGCCAAGGCGAAGCCGGCGGCCTTGGAGCCCACGGAAAGGAACGCCACCACCGGGGTGGGCGACCCCTCGTAGACGTCCGGGGTCCACTGGTGGAAGGGCACCGCAGCGATCTTGAAGGCCACGGTGGCCAGCACGAACACCAGCGCCAATGCCGTGACCGGCGTGGCACTGGTCTGAAGGGCAAGTCCGACAGCGTCAAGGCCGGTGGAGCCCCCAGTGAGGCCGTAGAGCAGGGAGGCGCCGTAGAGAAAGACCGCAGCGGCGGCGGAACCCACCAGCAGATATTTGAGCGCTGCCTCGCCGGAGCGGGCATCCCGCTTCATGTAGCCCGAGAGGAGGTAGCTGGACACCGAAAGGGTTTCCAGCGACACGAAGATGCTGACCAGATCGGTGGAGCCGCACAGGAACATGGCGCCGAGCGTGGCCGCCAGCAGGATCGCGGCGTATTCGCCAACCGGGCTGCCAGAACGCTCCACGTAGCGCCAGCTGATCATCAGCGAGAGCAAGGTGGAGGCTGCCACCACGGCGCGGAAAGCCACCGCCAGATCGTCCGCCAGGAACGAGCCAAGGAACGAAGGCTCCAGCGGCGCGTTCCACTGCAGAGCCAGGAGCACCAGAGCCGTGCCCAGGCCGGCATAACAGATCGGCGGCACCCAGCGGATCGCCGCTTCCTCGCCGGCCAGATCAACCAGCAGGCAGATCAGCAGGGCGATGAGGATGGCAGCCTCGGGCGCAATGGCGCCAGAATTGAGCTGGGCGGCTGTGATTCCCAGGCCGATCGCGGGCGCTGTGGCCAGGGAGGCGACGGCCAGGTGGGGCAGTTCCGTCAGGGCGGGAAGGGCGCCAAACAGATCCATGTCGGCTTCAAACGATCGCCTTGTCGAGCGGACTGTAGCGGCGGCGCCGATCATTCTCAGGCGGGGCGGGCCGCCGATGCGATAAAGAGGGAACCGGTTCATCGCCTGCCTGTGGCGCACACCCTGGTCATCGTCGAGAGCCCCACCAAGGCCCGCACCATCCGCGCCTTCCTGCCGAAGGAGTTCCGGGTGGAGGCGTCGATGGGGCACGTCCGTGACCTGCCCAACAACGCCAGTGAGATTCCCGCCGCCTACAAGGGCGAGAAGTGGGCGAACCTGGGCGTCAACACCAGCGAGGATTTCGCGCCGCTCTACGTGGTGCCGAAAGACAAAAAGAAGGTGGTGAAGGAGCTGAAGGATGCGCTGAAGGGCGCCGACCAGCTGCTCCTGGCCACGGATGAAGACCGGGAAGGCGAAAGCATCAGCTGGCACCTGCTGGAGCTGCTCAGCCCCAAGGTGCCGGTCAAGCGGATGGTGTTCCACGAGATCACCAAGGACGCCATCCACCGCGCCCTCGACCAGACGCGCGAACTCGACATGGAGTTGGTGCACGCCCAGGAAACGCGACGGATCCTCGACCGGCTGGTGGGGTACACCCTCTCACCGCTGCTGTGGAAAAAAGTGGCCTGGGGGCTTTCTGCCGGCAGGGTGCAATCGGTGGCGGTGCGGCTGCTGGTGCAGCGGGAGCGTGCCCGGCGGGCCTTCCGCAGCGGCAGCTACTGGGACCTCAAGGCCGAGCTGGAGCAGCCGGGCGGCCGGTTCGAAGCCAAGCTCACCCACCTGGCCGGCGAGCGCATCGCCCAGGGCAGCGACTTCGACGAAAGCACCGGGGGGCTCAAGCCCGGCAGCACAGTGAAGCTGCTGGCGGAGAGCGAAGCGCGCGCCCTCCGCGAAAGCGTGCTGGCCCTGCCCTGGCGGGTGGAGCAGGTGGAGGAGAAACCCACGGTGCGCAAGCCCGTGCCGCCCTTCACCACGAGCACCCTGCAGCAGGAAGCCAACCGCAAGCTGCGGCTCTCGGCCCGCGAAACCATGCGCACGGCCCAGGCCCTCTATGAGCGCGGCTTCATCACCTACATGCGCACCGACTCGGTGCACCTCTCCGAGCAGGCGATCAGCGCCGCCCGTGCCTGTGTGGCTGAGAAGTACGGCGACAGCTTCCTAAGCCCCGCCCCGCGGCAGTTCAGCACCAAGAGCCGCAACGCCCAGGAGGCCCACGAGGCGATCCGCCCCTCCGGTGAACGCTTCCGCACCCCCAAGGACACCGGTCTCGACGGCAAGGATCTCGCCCTTTACGAGCTGATCTGGAAACGCACCGTGGCCAGCCAGATGGCCGATGCACGGCTCACGATGCTGGCGGTGGAGATCGTCGCCGGGGACGCCCGCTTCCGGGCCAGCGGCAAGCGCATCGATTTTGCCGGTTTCTTCCGCGCCTATGTGGAGGGCAGCGACGATCCCGACGCGGCGCTGGAGGGGCAGGAACTGCTGCTGCCCGCCCTGGCGGTGGGCGATGCACCGGTCTGCAAGTCAGTGGAGGCGCTCGGCCACCAGACCCAGCCGCCGGCCCGCTACAGCGAAGCGGCACTGGTGAAGATGCTGGAGAAGGAAGGCATCGGCAGGCCGTCCACCTACGCCAGCATCATCGGCACGATCACCGACCGCGGCTACGCCACCCTCGCCGGCAACGCGCTCACCCCCAGCTTCACCGCCTTCGCGGTGACCGCCTTGCTGGAGGAGCACTTCCCCGACCTGGTGGACACCAGCTTCACCGCGCGGATGGAGAACACACTCGATGAGATTTCCCACGGCAAGGTTCAGTGGCTCCCCTATCTGAACAGCTTCTTCAAGGGGGAGAAGGGGCTCGAAGCCCAGGTGCAGCAGCGCGAGGGCGACATTGACCCCACTGCCTCACGCACGATCGTGATGGAGGGTCTCCCCTGCGTGGTGCGGATCGGGCGCTTCGGCGCCTACCTGGAGTCGAAGCGGGTCGCGGACGACGGCAGCGAGGAGCTGGTGAAGGCCACCCTGCCCCAGGAGATCACCCCGGCCGAGCTCGATGCCGAGCACGCCGAACAGATCCTGCGCCAGAAAACCGAGGGGCCTGAATCACTGGGGGAAGACCCCGAAACCGGCGATGCGATCTACCTGCTGTTCGGCCAGTACGGCCCCTACCTGCAACGGGGGCAGGTGAGCGAGGAGAACCCCAAACCGAAGCGGGCCTCCCTGCCCAAGGGCGTCAAGCCTGAGGATCTCAGCCTCGATGATGCCCTTGGCCTGCTGCGTTTGCCGCGGCTGCTGGGCGAGCACCCCGATGGTGGGCGGATTCAGGCCGGCCTGGGCCGCTTCGGTCCCTACGTGGTGCACGACAAGGCGAAGGGGGAAAAGGACTACCGCTCGCTCAAGGCAGAAGACGACGTGCTGCTGGTGGGGTTGTCGCGCGCCATCGAGCTGCTGGCCACCCCCAAGCGGGGCCGGGGCGGCCGCACGGCCCTGAAGGACCTAGGCATCCCTGAGGGGGACGAGGAAACCATCCAGGTGTTCGACGGTCCCTACGGCCTCTACGTGAAGCAGGGCAAGGTGAACGCCTCGCTGCCGGAGGGCGCCACGGCGGACACAATCACGATCGAGCAGGCCGTTGAGCTCCTGGCCGCGAAGGCCGCCAGCGGCAAGGCCAAGACCCGCAAGCCCGCCGCCCGCTCCGCCGCCAAGACCGCCGCTGCCAAGACCACCGGAACCAAGCCAGCCGCCACCAAGACCACCAGCAGCCGCAAGGCCACCGGCACTTCGGCAGCGAGCAGCAGGAGCGGCGCGGCGGAGGCCAAGGCTGCCGGCGGAACCGCCAAAGCCAAGCCGCCGGCCACCACCAAGACTGGACGTCCACGCGCCAGCGCCGTGCGGATCATCAAGGCCGCCTCCGGCTGATGGGCCACTACCCCCGCCGCCCCCTGCTCCTGCTGGCGTCGCTGCTGCTCACAATGGCCGGCTGTGCCGGCACGCCCTTCGGCCAGCAGCTGGCGGCCGGGTTCGATGCTCCGGCGCCACCGGCCGCCACCACATCCCCCGCCTCCGGTGCCGCCCGGCCGGGTGCCTCTTCCGGCACCGCCGTTTCCCCCATAGGCTCGAATCCCACCACACCGGCCACAGGCGCGAACGCCACCACCGCGGCCACGGCTTCCCCCGGCACTGCCACGCCGGCCACCGCCGCCCCGGGCGCGTCGCCAGGAACACAGTCACTCTCCCCCACGCCGGCGGTCCCTGGCCGCGCCGCAGGACAGGCAGGCGATGCCGCCCGCAGCCCCACCGGCGGCCCCAGCGCGGGTAACCGAGCCGCTGGGAGACAAGGACAGGCACCGGCCGCCGCTGTGCCCTACAGGATCACCCTGAAGCTGCCCGGCGCCGATCCTTCCGCCCCTGCCGAAGCAGTCACCGAGGCACTGCGGGCCGCCGGCCTGCGCTTTGAGGTGGAGACCATCGAGCGGATCCCAACGCCGGAAACCGGCGCGGCAGCGCCGAAGGCCACGCCGGCGCCGGCGCCACGCTGAGCCGCCGCCATGCCCCCTTCCCCCCACCGCCTCAGTCGGCGCCAGGCCCTTCAGCTGGTGGAAACCGCCTACATGGCTGCCGCCACCGCCCTGCTCTGGGCAGGCCTCTATTACCTGCCGGTGGGGGGCGCCCTGTTCCGCCTGGCTCTCCCCCTGCCGATCGCCCTGCTGCTGCTCCGCCAGGGCTGGCGCTGCGGCTGGGAAGGGATGGTGGTGGCCTCCCTGCTGCTGGTGGCTTTGATGGGCCCGATCCGCGGGCCGCTGGTGCTCTTCCCCTACGGAGCGCTGGCGCTCTGGCTCGGCTGGGGTTGGCGCAGCAACTGGAGCTGGTGGCTCACCTGGGGCGTGGGGCTGGTGATCGGTGCGGGCGGCTTCCTGGTGCGGGTCACCGTGCTGTCGGTGCTGGTGGGCGAAAACCTGTGGGTGTTGATCACGGCCGCCGCCGCCGGGCTGCTGGAGCGCATCAGCGCCCTGCTGAACCTGGGTGGTGGCCCTGACCTGCTGCAGGTGCAGGCCCTGGCCCTGGGGTTGGTGGTGGTTCAGAACCTGATCTACGTGCTGGCCTTGCACGCGGTGGCCTACTGGATCTTTCCCCGGTTGCAGGCGCCGATCCCCGAACCGCCCGAAGCCCTGCGGGCCCTGGTAGCCCTTGACCCTCTCTGAGCTGGTGGGCGACCCATGCGCGTGCCAGCAGGCCCGGGCTGAGACAGCGGCCTGCAGGCCTGCAGTGAGGCGCTTACCTGGAGGCCCATCGTGCTGCAGCTGACGGGCGACGCCGCTCAGGCCGATCGCTGGGCCATACAGATGACCACCTGCTGGCAGGACGCCTTGGTGCTGCTGCTGCTGGCCGGCACCGACACCGCCGCCGTGCCGGGCATCTCCGCAGCCGGCGCCACTCCGGACTCCCGTCGCCGCACGGCCGCCGCCGATGCTGAGCTGCTGCTGCTGGGCCCTGGCACAGCCCGGCCCCATGCCCTGCCCCCCCTGCCGGCGGGCGTCAGTCCGGCGTTGATCTCCCATGTGGTGGTGCAGGGGCTGCAGCTCACGCCCCTGGTGGTCGACCTGGGCTGTCCAGTGGCACCGGCGGTGCCCCACATCCGCCTGGGGCAGCAGCCAGCGCTCTGCCTCAGCAGCGGCCGTGCCATGGGCGAAGAGCGGGTGCGGGCACTGCTGGCGCTGGGGCGCCGCTGGGCGCAGAGCTGGCAGGAGCGTTGGCGGGCGGCTCCGCAGCTCCCGCCGCTGGTGGTGGCCGAATGCGTCCCGGGCGGCACCAGCACCGCCCAGGCGGTGCTCACCGGTCTGGGCGTGGCAGCCGGCGGGCTGGTGAGCGGAAGCCTGCGCAGCCCCGCCCACGACCTCAAGGCTGCTCTGGTGGACCAGGGGCTGCGGGCAGCGGGCCTGGCCGGAGCCGGCGCTGCGGACTTGGATCCCGTAAAGGTGGTGGCGGCGGTGGGGGATCCGATGCAACCGCTGGCGGCGGGGTTGCTGCTGGCGGCAGCCGAAGGGCACTGGCCGGTGCTGCTGGCGGGAGGCAGCCAGATGGCGGCGGTGCTGGCCCTGGCCCTGGCCCTGGCCGATGTGCCGCTGCGGGGCCGGTTGGTGGCGGCAGCGGCCCTGGGCACCACCAGCTGGGTGGCGCGGGAACGCAGCAGCGATCTGGCGCTGCTGCTGCAGCGCGTGGCAGACCGCTGGCAAGTGGCGGCACCGGCCAGCTTCGCCACGGAGCTGTGCTTCAGCAACTGCCGCAGCCCGGCCCTGCAGGACTACGAGCGCGGTTATGTCAAGGAGGGGGTGGGCGCCGGCGGCCTGGCGCTGCTGTGGGAGTGGAGCGGCCGCAGCCCCGGCGACCTGGCTGCCGACTGCGACCGGGCCCAGGAGCGCCTGATCGCCTCCCTCTAGGGTCCAACCATGCAGGAACGCCCTCCCCTTCCCGCCCGCTTCAGCCGCCGCCACCTGCTGCAGGCCGGCGTTCTGGTCGGCAGCGGCTGGCTGGCGGGTTGCGCCCGTGGCGCCTCCTCTTCCCCCACCCTCCTGTACAGCCGCGGCCAGCTGCCCGCCGCCTGGGGCAAGCAGCTTCCCTCCCCGTGGCGAGGCAAGGCGCTGGAGGGCCCCGAGGCGGTGCTCGCGCAGCACAGCGATGCCGATCTGCTGCAGCTCTCCGATGGCTGGCTCGGCGCCCTGAACGCTGACGCCCTGCAGCCGTTCAGCGCCAGCAGCACCGCTACTGCCCTGTTCGAGCAGCTGGCTCCGTTCAGCGCGGCGGTGCGCGATGGGTTCCGGAATCCTGTGGCGGCGCCCGAAGACTCCGCCGCAGCGGCGGCAGCGGCGCCGATCGCCTATCCGTGGGCCTTCGGCACCTGGGTGCTGGTGCTGCGCAACCGCACCGACCTCAGCCGCCGCAGCGCAGAGGGCTGGAACCTGCTGCTCGATCCGAGCCTACGCCGTCAGCTCGTGCTTCCCTCCAGCCCCCGCGTCGTGATCGAGCTGGCGCTGCGCACCCTCAGCCCCGGCGCCACTGCCGCCGGCGTTGATCGCCTGGCAGCGGCGGCGTTGCCCGGCCAGCTCAAGCGCCTGCGGGAGCAGGCCCTCGCCTTCGACGAAAAGAACGGCCTGAACCTGCTGCTGAGCGGCGATGCCGAGGCGGCCGTATTGCCCAGCCAGCGGGTGCTGCCGCTGTTGCGCAGCGATGCCAGGCTCACCGCCCTGTTGCCGGCCAGCGGCTCACCGCTCTGGTGGAACCTGCTGCTGCGGCCGCGCCGCAGCCGCGAACCGGCACCGCTGGCCTGGATCGCCCGCTGCATGGAGCGGCCCACCCTCGATCGCCTGCTGGCGGCAGGCTGGGTGCCGCCGGTGAAGCGCCAGCTGCTGCAGGCCGCCCTGGCGTCATGGCCGGAGCACGTGGCGCGCCTGCTCTACCCCGACGATGCCGTGCTCGCGCGTTGCACCAGCCTGCCGCCGCTGAGCAGCAGCGAACGGCAGCGGTATCAGGGCCTCTGGGACGCCGCCGCCTGAGCCGGCAGGCCCACCCCCCTGCCCTTCAGCCCCACAGCCGCCGCCGTGGTGGCGCGGCGAGGAGTTGATGGGTGGCCGCCAGCAGGTCCGGGATCGGCAGGCCGTGGGGGCAGCGGGGCAGGCAGGCGCCGCACTGCTGGCAGGCGGAGGCATCAAGCGCCTCCCACCAGTGACCGGCCCTGCCGATCAGGTTGTAGCGCTCGCTGGCGAAGGGGGTCATGCCATGACCGAGAGCCAGGTTGCGCAGGCGCAGCAGCGCCGGAATCGGCACCCCGCTCGGGCAGGGCAGGCAGGCGCGGCACTGGCCGCAGGCCCCCGCCCCCAGGCGGCGCCGGCCCGCCTCCGCCAGCCGCGCCAGCGCCTGCTTCTCCACTGCGCTGAGCGGCCCATCGGCGCCGGCCAGGGCCACGGCCCAAGCGAGATCCTCCGGCCGGGCGGCGCCGAGGGTGAGCGTGGACACGCCGGCGTCCAGCAGAAAGCGATAGGCGAGCTGCAAGGGCGTGAAGGGCGCGCAATCCTCCACCAGTTCGGGGGGTGGGTCGTACAGCCGCCCCCCCTTGTCGGCGGGGGAGATTGCCATCACGCCAATGCCGGCGGCGAGGGCCTGGCGGGCCAGGGGCAGGCGCTCCTGATCGAACAGATGCAGATGCAGGCTGCAGAAGCCGAAACGGCCACTGGCCAGGGCCCGCTCGATCAGATCTGTGCTGCCGTGGCTGCTGAACCCCACCTGCCCCACCAGCCCTTCGGCCTGCGCCCAGCGGAGCAGGGCGGCCCCGTCCCCCTGCAGGGCCCACTCGAGATGCTCCGGCCGGTTGAGGCCGTGCACCGCCAGGTTGTCGAGGCGGGCCAGTCCCAGCCGCTGCAGGGAGGACTGCAGCTGGGCCTGGCCGGTGGCCAGATCCACCCCCGGCAACAGCTTGCTGGTGAGCAGCAGCCGCTCCCTCGGGATGGCGAGCTGCCGCAGGGCGGCACCCAGGTGGGCCTCCGCCGGGCCGTAGGCGGGCGCGGTTTCCAGGTGGTTGATGCCCGCCGCCATAGCCGCTTCCACCACAGCGCCCATCTGGGCGGCCGAATCGACCGCGCGCATGGTGCCGAGGGTGAACAGCGAAACGGCCGGGCCCCGTCCGAAGGGGCGGCGGCAGGCTTCAGCCGGGAACACCGTCAGGCCCGCTGGGCTTGGGTCCGCTGCCTGCGGGGCCGGCCGGCCCCATGCCTGGAACGGTCGGAGGGGGGTCGGTGCCACCGCCGCTTTCGCCATAGCCCTCCTGCTGGGCACGGCGCACGTTGCGGATCAGCTCCGCCGGGCTCACCTGATCCAGGAAGCGGCGGAAATCCTCCTGGTCCTCGGCGTCGGCTTCGGCATCCACGGGGATCGAGGCTTCGGCCACCACCTCCTCCAGCATCCAGATGCCGCTGCCGGTACGCAGTGCCAGGGCGATGGCATCACTGGGCCGGCAATCCAGCTCACTGGGCTCCCCTTCGTTGTCGGTGAGCTTCAACACAGCCCGGAAGGTGTTGTCTTCGATCGTGTGGATGATCACCCGCTCCAGCTGCACGCCTCCCACCGCCATCAGGTTGGCCATCAGGTCATGGCTGAGCGGGCGGGGCGGTTGCTGATCACCCATGCCGGCCAGGATGTTCTGGGCCTGGGATTGGTCGATCCAGATCGGCACCTGACGCCGGCCGTTCGGGTCCCTGAGCAACACGATCGGACTCCGGCTGGCCGCGTCCAGGGCGATCCCGGCCACACACATTTCCACCATGGTTGTGCCACGCACGCCCGATATCCGATTATGGCCAGGACTGCGAGACCGCGAATGTTCACCGGTCTGGTCCGGGCCGTGGGGCAGCTCAGGCGCCACCCCCGGGGGGTGCTGGTGGAAGGCGTGGAGCACCTGCAGCCCCTGGCCCTCGGCGACAGCATCGCGGTCGATGGGGTGTGCCTGACGATCTCCGAGCTGCACCCCGACGGCCGCAGCTTTCGCGCCGACGTCAGCGACGAGACCCTGAGCCGCAGCACCCTGGCGGCCAAGGCGGCGGTGGGCGCGGCCGTGAATCTGGAGCCGGCCCTGCGGCTGAGCGACCGGCTCGGCGGTCACCTGGTGAGCGGCCATGTGGACGGCCTGGGCGAGGTGGTGGGCGTGGCCCGACAGGGGGAGTCCTGGCGACTGGAGCTGCGCTGGCTGGATCCCAGCTACGGCCGCTATGTCTGCGACAAGGCGAGCGTGGGCATCGATGGCATCAGCCTCACCGTGGCGGGCTGCAGCCCCCAGGGGGAACGCTTCTGGATGGCGGTGATTCCCCACACCTGGGAGGTCACCACCTTGAAGCTGCGGCGGGTGGGGGACCGGGTGAACCTCGAAGCCGACCTGCTCGCCAAGTACACCGAGCGGCTGCTGGCGGCCGGCGCAGCGTCCCCCGCCGCCACGGCTGACCACAGCCCTCAGCTGGAGCGCGACTGGCTGGCGCAGCACGGCTGGGGCTGACTCCGCCACCGCCTTCATCGGGCTCCCCCGCCGCGGCCTGCCCTGGGAACCCGGCCTAGGGTTGAAGAGACCGCGCCGAGGGCGGCGGCTCGGTTCTCCCCGCACGCCCTTGCGAGCCATGGCGCCTCAAGACACAGCCGCTGCTGAAGCGCCTGGGGGCCTGACGCCCCGGTTCGACCCCCGCCGCATCGCCGCGCTGCGCAGCTTCACGCTGGCGGAAGGGGTGCTGATGATCGTGCTGGGGGTGCTGGCGCTGATCTTTCCAGTGGTGGCCTCCTTGTGGGTCACCGCAATCGTGGCGGTGGCCTTCCTGGTGGGGGGAATCGTGAGCTGGATCGACAACCTGGCCCGGTCGCCACACCTGAGCCGCTCGCACACCTTCTGGCGGCTGGTGGTGTCCACCCTGTTCGTGGTGACGGGCGCCTGGATGATCCTGCAGTTCCGCGCCGGTTTTCCCAGTGCCGCCGCCCAGGTGGCGGCCTTTGCGCTGGCGATCGGCGTGGTGTTCGTGATCGAAGGCCTGGTGGCGATCCTGGTGGCACTGGCGCACCGGGCTGCCCGCGGCTGGGGTTGGGGCCTGGCCAATGGGGCCGTCACCCTGCTGCTCGGCGTGCTGATCCTGACGATGAAGTTCTGGAATCAGCTGTCGGTGATCGGTGTGCTGGTGGGAGTGAGCTTCCTGTTCAGCGGCATCGATCTGATCGGCTTCAGCACCAGCTTTCACGCCCAGCCTGCGGATAGCCATCCCGCAGACGGAAAGCCTGCCGATGGCAGGCCTGCAGACGGTCAGGAATCCTGAAGCCAAGCGCGCGGCTCAGGCCGAGGCCTCCTCCTGCAGTGGCAGCAGCCAGATGGAGCCGGTTTCCTGATGGATCTGGATCCTGAATTCCTGCCCGGGGGTGAGCCCCATGCGGCGGGTGTAGGCGTTGCCGATCAGCAGGTTGCCGTTGCCATGCACGCGGGTGCGGAACTCGGCCTGTCGCCCTCTGGCGGCCGCCTGGGCAGCGGAATCACTGGAAATTCTGTAGCCCTTCGCATCCACCAGGGCCTTGTAGAAGCTCTTCTTCAGCAAACGGCCGGCAGGGGAGACATAGCCGCAGCCACGGGCGATCTCGTCTTCGGAGCGGCTGCTGAGCGAACGGGCCTTCTCGAGCAGAGCATCGCCAACCAGCATGGGGGGTCTGCCGTTGGAGCTGAGGCTCGGCGTGACTTGATAGTTCAAGATGAACGGGCCTGACAGACAACAATTCTGCCGATTGGATTGGTGATCCGGCAAGGGCCGATTACAGCAGATAGAGAATTCCGAAGAGAATCAACCAGATCACGTCGACGAAATGCCAGTAGAGCTCCGCAGCCGCCAGGCCGAAGTGCTCGCTGGGGGTGAAGCGGCCGGGCTGCCGCGCCTGCCACCAAACAATCATGATCATCAGGGCCCCCAGACACACGTGCAGGCCGTGAAACCCCGTGAGCGCGTAGAAGGTGCTGGCGTAGAGGTTGTCGGTGAGGCCGAAAGGCAGGGAGAAATACTCCACCATCTGCCCGCCGAGAAAGGCGAAGCCCAGGCTCGCCGTCACCAGCAGCCACCAGCGGCAGCGGCCCATGCGCTCCTGCTTCAGCTCGGAGGCCGCGCGGTGGAAGGTGAAGCTGCTCAGCACCAGCAGGGCGGTGTTGATCGTGGGCAGGATCAGCTCCAGCTCATACACCGCACCGGCCGGCAGCGGATTGACAGCCCGAAAGGTGAGATAAGCGGCGAAGAAGCCGGCGAAGGTCATGCCATCGGCCAGCAGGAAGGTGGCCAGCCCGAACATGCGGTAATCGCCATGCCCCTCTTCAAGAACCGGTGCTGCAGCTCCAGCAACAGCCGGCAGCGAATCGGTGCTGGGGGAGAGGATGGTCATCGGGGAAAAGGCGTGGGGGCGGTGGCCGGAACGGATGGGAGGGGAAAAACGGAGATGAGCAGCTGGAGATCAGTGAAGAGGAGGCGGGCTGGGGATCAAAGGCACCTGGTCGGTGAGGGCTACAGCCACCGGTGACCGGGATGAACGTGAGTCGGGGGATGGCGGGCCGGTCCTGTGCGGCAGAAGCGTGAACTGGTCATCCATCAGCTGCCTGAGGTCCAGAGTTCCCTGCCGGACGCTCCCTTGAGATCAATCTGCCCTTCGGGAACGCCATAGCCGTAGGGATGGGTGACAAGGGGGGCCGGACCCTTCCAGTTCTCCACCGGGGGCGGCGAGCTGGTGAGCCACTCGGGGGTGAGTGCGTTCCAGGGGTTGTCGCCGGCCACGGGACCACGGAAGGCGCTCCAGATCACGTTGATCAGCAGGGGCAGGGTGCTAATCGCCATCAGCAGAGCCCCCACACTGCTGATCTGATTCACGAGGGTGAACTGGGGGTCGTATTCAGCGACCCGTCGGGGCATGCCGTTCAGGCCCAGCCAGTGCTGGGGCGCAAAACAGAGGTTGAAGCCCACGAAGGTGAGCAGGAAATGCAGCCGGCCCAGATCTTCATTGAGCATGCGGCCAGTGAACTTCGGATACCAGTGGTAGAGAGAGGCAAACACCACGAACACCGTGCCGCCATAGACGATGTAATGAAAGTGGGCCACCACGAAGTAGGTGTCGTGGACGTGGATATCAAAGGGAACCTGGGCCAGGGCCACCCCGGTGATGCCCCCGAACACGAAGTGAACGATGAAAGCACAGGAGAACAGCATGGCGCTGTTGAGGGCGATCTTGCCGCCCCACAGGGTGGCCAGCCAGTTGAAGAACTTGATGCCGGTTGGCACGGCGATGAAGGCCGTGGCGATCGTGAAGAACAGGCGCATCCAGGGCGGTGTTGCACTGGTGAACATGTGGTGAGCCCACACGATCAGTCCGAGAAACACGATGCCTAGGATCGAGTACACCATGGTGGTGTAGCCGAACAGGGGCTTGCGGGCATGAACCGGAAGAATCTCACTGACCAGGCCAAAAGCCGGCAGCACCATGATGTAAACGGCCGGGTGTGAATAGAACCAGAAGAGATGCTGGTACACCACCGCATTGCCGCCCAGGGCGGGATTGAAGAAGCCAGTGTGGGCGAGGATGTCGAAGCTGAGGAGCACCAAGGTGCCAGCCAGAACCGGCGTGGCCAGCACCACTAGAAAGCTGGTACCGAGCATGGCCCAGCAGTACATCGGCAGCTGCATCATCTTCAGTCCCGGCCGGCGCATCTTCAGCACGGTGGCAATGAAGTTGATGCCGCCGAAGATTGAGCTGCCCCCCAGCAACAGCACGCTCAGAATCCACACCACCTGCCCGGCTGCCGGAGTGGTGAGGCTCAGGGGTGGATAAGCCGTCCAACCTGATTGAGAGGCGCCGGCAATGAAGTAGCTGGCGATCAGCAGGATACCAGCGGGGGGGATCAACCAGAAGGCCACTGCGTTGAGCCGAGGGAAGGCCATGTCCCTGGCGCCCACATAAAAGGGGATGAGGTAGTTGCCAAAGGCCCCGTTCACCACAGGCACGATCCAGAGGAAGATCATCACCGTGCCGTGCAGGGTGAGCACCTCGTTGTAAGTGTCCCGCTGCAGAAAGTCCGACATCGGACTGACCAGCTCAATGCGGATCATGCCGGCCAGGGCGCCGCCGATGAAATAGAAGAGGAATCCAGTGACCAAGTACTGGAGACCGATCACCTTGTGATCCAGGCTGAAACTCAGATACCGAAGCCAACCCTCGGGCTGGAGGCTCGGCGGAGCTGAGCTGGTGGTGGGCGGCAGGGCCAGGGTCATCGGACGGGGGAGCGCGTGGAGGGGAAGCGGAAGACGGGTGAGCTGGAGGGAAGCCAGAAAGGAGGGGGATTAAGCGTCAGCAGGGAAAGGGAAGAGCCGGAAGCGTGGGGGCGGAACCGGGGCGGCGCCACCAGCACTCAACCGGTCGCTGATGGCCCCGGCGCGGCACTGGCCACGGTGGCAGGACGGTTCTGATCCAGCCAGGCGTCGAAGGCATCGGGCTCATGCACCACCACGGTGGAGCGCATGCCGCCGTGATAAGGGCCGCACAACTCTGCGCACACGATCGGATAGCTGCCGGCGCGGGTGGGCGTGAAAGTGAGGATCGTGGGTTGGCCTGGAATCACGTCCTGCTTGAGGCGGAATTCCGGCACCCAGAAGGCATGGATCACATCACGGGCCTCCATGCGTAACTCCACCTGTTGCCCCTCTTTCACATGCAGCTCGCCGCTGATGAAATCACCCTGGGGATAGTGGAACAGAAAGGCGAACTGAAGGGCGGTGACGTCAACGGGCAAGGCGCCGCTGCTGCTGCCGGGGGAACCACCGATGCCTCCCCAGGTGCGGGCCTCAACGCCTTCTGCCGCGGAAGGCACGTTCGCTGCCATCACCATGCCCGGTGGCATCGGATCGCTGGAGTCAGGCGAGCCGGCTTGCATCGCCATGCCGCTGTGCATGGCGTGGGGGTCGCTGAGAGGAATCATGCCGCCCATGCGGTCATAGATGTCGTAGCTGTAGATGCCCACAAACAGAACCACCACGGCGGGAACGGCCGTCCAGAAGATCTCAAGCTGGAGATTTCCTTCCACCGCAACCCCATCGCCGAGATCGCCGTCCTTGCGGCGAAAACGAATCAAGCTATACAGAAGCAGCCCGAGAATACCGAGGAAAAGTATGGTCCCAATCACGAACAGCACGGTGAAGAGCTGGTCGTAGAGGGGGGCGTTGGAGCTGGCGGCAACCGGCAGCAGGTTGACGTTCTGACCAACCCAGAGGCCAACGAGGACAAGCAGCATCCCCACCACCAGGGTGACGATGGTTGAAGGAATCGGCACGAAGCAAGCCAGGCTTTCACCACCCTATGGGGAGCCGCCACAAGGGCGCTTGGCCAACGTGAGAACAGCGAAACAAACGCAATGAGGCGTCAGGGATTCAACACAGAGCCACTGTTGCGACTCCACCACACCGGGTCTCGAAGCTTCAGAAGTGATGGCTAACTTGATCGCCATGAGGCGAAGTTTGCTCTTTCTCACTTCTCACCTGGTCGTAGCCCTGGTGGCCCTTGTGGCGATCGGAGGCGCCACCAGGGTGATGGAGGCCGGTTTGGCCTGCCCTGACTGGCCACTTTGTTATGGCAGCTTTCTGCCCGGCGGACGCATGAACCTCCAGGTGTTTCTGGAGTGGTTTCACCGCCTCGATGCCTTTCTGGTGGGGATGGCTCTGCTTGTGCTCGCTGGCTGGAGCGTGCTGCGGCGCCTGGCGCTGCCGGCGTGGCTTCCCTGGGCCAGCGGCGCCGCGCTGCTGCTGGTTGCCGTGCAGGGCCTGCTGGGCGCCCTCACTGTCACCCAATTGCTTCGATTCGATGTGGTGACGGCCCATCTCGGCACCGCCCTGGTGCTGGTGGCCCTGCTCAGCGGCGTCCACCAGGGCCTGATCCCCCAGCCCTCCTCCCCGGGGGCCATCGCCACCACGGCCGTCACAGATTTCACCCCTCCTCCTCTCCTCTTCCTGAGAGCTACAGGTGCGGCCGCGGCGATGGCCGCTCTTGCGGTGTTTACGCAGGCGATTTCCGGAGCGCTGATGGCCACCCAGTGGGCGTCAGGCCGTTGCCTCAGCAGCGGCGAAGCCTGCAACCTCCTGGCCACCCACCGCCAGCTGGCGGCGCCGGTGGCACTGGTGGTGGTGTTTTGCTGCAGCGTCACCCTGCTCACACCGGCCACGCGTCGTCGCAGCTGGCCCTTCGCCCTCGGTGGGGTTCTGCTTGTCGTTGTGCAGGTGGCCCTCGGGGTGCTCACCCTGCGTCTGTCACTGGCCGTCCCGCTCATCACGGTCGGGCACCAGATCACGGCCGCCCTGCTGCTGGGTCTGCTCACTGCCCTGGCGGTGCGCAACTGGAGCCTGGCTCCAGCCCAGCCGGCGGCGGTCCAACCGCTTCGTTCTTCCACCCTGGAGAGTTGTCATGGTTAGCGCCACCGCAGGGAGCGGCGCCTCCCCCACGCTCCCCCGCAGCGAGGCCGTTCCCTCCCGCGCCAAGGTCAAACTGCCGGCCTGGCTGGAGATCGCCAAACCGCGGCTGATCCCGCTGCTGCTGGCCACAACCCTCGGCGGCATGGCCCTGTCGGAAGGTTGGCCGCTGCCGGCCCCGCGCCTGGCCTGCACGCTGGGCGGTGGTGCCCTGGCCGCTGCCGCTGCCGGCGTTCTCAATTGCCTCTGGGAGCAGGACCTCGATGGCCGCATGGTCCGGACCAGCGGCCGGGCCCTGCCCTCCGGCCGCCTCTCTCCCGCCACTGCCTTCTCGGTGGCTGTCTCGCTCACGTGCGTGGCGGCCGCCCTGCTGGTGAGCGGCGTGAACTGCCTGGCCGCCGGGCTCTCCCTGCTGGGTCTCTGCAGCTATGTGCTGCTCTATACCGCCCTGCTCAAGCCGCGCACGTCCCAGAACATCGTGATCGGCGGCGTGGCCGGGGCCATCCCTCCCCTGGTGGGCGCCGCGGCCGCCACCGGCCACCTGGGCCTGAGCAGCTGGTGGCTGTTCAGCCTGGTGATGCTCTGGACCCCCGCGCATTTCTGGGCCCTGGCCCTGCTGCTGCGCGAGGACTACCGCTCCGTGGGCATCCCGATGCTGCCGGTGGTCAAGGGCTCCCAGGTCACCGCTGAAGCGATCGTGCACTACGCCCGCGCCACGGTGCTGGTGAGTGCCCTCGGCGTCGTGGCCCTGCCCAGTGGAGGGCTGCTCTATGGCCTGCTGCTGCTGCCCTTCAACAGCCGCCTGTTGCAGATGGGCCGGTCCCTGGCAGCCTCACCCGACGACCCTGTGCGGGCCAAGGGCCTGTTCCGTTGGTCGATCCTTTACTTGTTCGGGATCTGCCTGCTGCTGCTGATCTGCCGGCTGCCGGCCGCCGCCGCCTTCTCCCACCAGGCCGGTGACCTGATCAGCTGGGCGACCGGTATGGACGGGCTGCCTGTGTTCAACGGCCTGAGCGGGTTCACACCCCTGGGATTTCCGCAGCTGAGCGGCTTTCCGCTCCTGAATGTTGTAGGCAGCCGCTGATCCTCACCAGAGCCGCTTGATGGGGCTCCTTTCTAGATTGGTTCTCCTTTCCAACGGGCGCAAGCCTGCTCAGCGGTGCCAGACGCGGTGATTGAGCTGCAGCAACTCACCAAACGCTATGGCCCGGTGGAGGCCCTCCAGTCGCTCGATCTGAGTGTGCCGCGGGGGTGCCTCTACGGCTTGCTGGGTCCGAACGGAGCCGGCAAGACCACCGCCCTGCGCATTCTGTGCACCCTGCTGGCCCCCGACAGCGGCAGGGTGATCGTGGCGGGCCACGACGCGCTCAAGGAACCGCGCCAGGTGCGGGAACTGCTGGGCTACGTGGCCCAGGAGGTGGCGATCGACAAGATCCTCACCGGCCGGGAGCTGCTCCAGCTTCAGGGGGCGCTTTACCACCAGCCCGCCCGCCTGCTCGCTCCTCGCATCGAGGAACTGGTGGAGCGCATGGGCATGGGCGACTGGATCGACCGGCGCTGCGGCTCCTACTCCGGCGGGATGCGTCGACGCCTCGATCTGGCCTGCGGCCTGCTGCACAGCCCCGAGCTGCTCGTGCTCGACGAACCCACGGTGGGCCTTGACATCGAAAGCCGCGCTGCCATCTGGCAGGTGCTGCGTGAGCTGCGTCAGGCCGGCACCACCGTGCTGCTGAGCAGCCACTACCTGGAGGAAGTGGATGCGCTCGCCGATCGTCTCGCCATCATCGACGGCGGCCGCGTGATCGCCGAAGGCAGCCCCAGCTCGCTCAAGGAGGCCCTGGGCGGCGACCGGGTCACCCTGCGCGTTCGTGAATTCAGCGACGAGAACGAAGCCGGCCACGTCAGTGAGCTGCTTCAGGCCTGTCCCGGCGTGCGGCAGGTGGTGGTGAACCGGGCCCAGGGCCACTCGCTGAACCTGGTGGTGGAACACCAGGCCGTGATCGAGCAGTTGCGCCGCCAGCTGGAGGCCGCCGAACTGCCCGTCTTCTCGCTGGCCCAGAGCCAGGCCAGTCTTGATGATGTGTATCTGCAGGCCACCGGCCGCACCCTGATGGACGCAGAGCTGGCGGTCGCCGGCAGCCGGGATGCCAAAGCCGAGCGCAAACAGGCCATGCGCTGACCCGCCACCCCCTCGTCCCACCCTCCGACACCCTTCGGCCATGACCAGCGCCTCCACCCTCCCCACCCAGCCGCCCCTGCCGGCCCTACCGGCGGCCAACCGTTCCGCCCTGGCCGACGTGACGCAGGAAACCCTGGCGCTCACCCGCAGGCTGTTCCTCCAACTGGCCCGACGGCCCACCACGCTGGTGGCCGGCGTGCTGCAGCCGCTCATCTGGCTGGTGCTGTTTGGGGCCCTCTTCGCCAAGGCGCCGGAAGGTCTGCTGCCCGATGGCATGAGCTACGGACGCTTTCTCGGTGCGGGGGTGATCGTGTTCACGGCGTTCAGCGCCGCTCTCAATGCCGGCCTGCCGGTGATGTTCGACCGGGAATTCGGCTTCCTCAACCGGCTGCTGGTGGCACCGCTGCGCTCCCGCAGCTCGATCGTGCTGGCCTCCGTGCTCTACATCACCAGCCTGAGCCTGGTTCAGAGCCTGGCGATCATGGGCACCGCAGCCCTGCTGGGTTATGGCTGGCCCGGCACCGCCGGGCTGGCGCTGGTGCTGGTCACCCTGGTGCTGCTGGTGTTCGCCGTCACGGCCATGAGCCTGGGGCTGGCTTTCGCGCTGCCCGGCCACATCGAGCTGATCGCGGTGATCTTCGTGGCCAACCTGCCCCTGCTGTTCGCCAGCACGGCCCTGGCCCCGATTTCCTTCATGCCCACCTGGCTGGGGTGGCTTGCCGCCCTGAATCCCCTTACCTTCGCGATTGAACCCATTCGTGCGGCCTATGCCGGCCACCCCTCCCTCGGCGACGTGGTGTTGATCGCTCCTTACGGGGAGCTCACCGGTGCCACCTGTCTGGGCGTGCTGGCTCTGCTGGCCATCGGATTGTTCCTTCTGATCCGGCCGCTGCTGGATCGCAAACTCAGCTGAGCCCCGCTGTGACCCCGTCCCCTTCCCTGCCTGCGCCCGTGCTGCCCCGACCCCAGCAGAAACGGCTCTCCGAGCGACTGGTGCTGAAGGGTGCCCTCGACCGCAGGGATGAGGGAGCAGTGGCCTGGCTGTCGCTGCGCTGGGTGCACCGCCATGGCGTCGAGGCTCTCTCGCCACTGATGCAGGAGCTCACTGGCGGCGATGCCTCACTGAAAGGTTGGTGGCACGACCACCTGCATGCCACGGCCGTTCCTGCTGCTGCTCCTGGCCCCGCCGTTGCGGTGATTGATGGAGGGTCTCCAGAGGGGGCCGTGGATGCTGCTGCTGGTGCCTTTGCTTCTGCGCCGGCTGCAGGGGCAGTGGCTTCCGAGGAGGCAGCTCCAGTGGTGGCCTCAGCGGTGGATTCGGCCTCCACAGCCGATTCGTCGTCTGCAGCAGTAGAAACACCTAGCGTTGCATCGGTGCAGTTGGCGCCTGGATTTTCCTTTGCGGAGATCACCCTGGAGGCGGAGCCGCAGGAGGTTGAGGAACCTTCGACAGAGCTGGTGCTCAGCTTTGCGGATGTTGCCGGCCTTGAGCCCGCCATCCCCTGCGAGGGAAGTACGAGCACGGAGCCGGTTCCCAACCTTGACGTGAATGCGGGCGTGGAGGCTCAGATCAGCCCGGCAAGCAGCGATGGCGGTGATCCCGGGATCGCCGGCGAAGGTGCCGCTTCCGCAGAGCCAGCAGCTCAGCCCGGCGTGCCTGCGCAGGCACCGATTGAATTCCTGGGCCAACCACTCGCCTTTGATCCCTGGCTTGAAGCTCCCGCCGTTTCAATCCCCCTGGTTGAGAACCCAGCGGAGCACCCCGCCTCACGCGCCAAACCGCCTGCGGACGATCTGGCCTCCAACGCCCAGCCCTCTGCGATCGGAGCTGGTGCGGTGCTGGGCGCTGAGAGCCATCTCACGGACATCCCGCCCACCGAGAGCTCCATCAACGAAGGCCTGCTCAGCAATCAGCTTGCTGCCAGGGAGCTGGTGGGCCAAGACGGTTCCATCGAAGCCGTTGCTCCCGCAAACGAAACGCCTCCGAGCGTTTCCACCGCCGCGCCCGTGACCGATGACCCTGGCGCAGAGACACTCTCTGCCGCTGCTCCAGTCCCCGGGGATCAGGCCCTCGATGGCTTCGCCCAGTGGCCACGTCCTGTCCCGGAGTTCTCCTCCGATCCAGGGACGGCCGTTCCTCCCTTCATCCCGGCTCGGCCTGCGGCGGCAGGGGTGTTCAGCTTCGGAGCCGACTCTGTGGTGACGGCCCCACAACCCGTCTGGCCCCCGTCGGGCGAAGCCACTGCTGCCGTTCCAGCGGCTGACCCAGGGGCCGTTGCTCCCGCTGCTGACCTCCACGAGGTTGCTCCTGCTGCTGAACCTGAAGGTGCTGAGGCGCCTGTCGCGCTGGTGGCCTCGCTCCCCGCCGAATCCAGCCCCACACAGCCGGAAGCCCCCGAACCCGAGCAGGCTCCGATCTGGCAGCGCCCACTGGCCCGGGTGAAACACCTGGTCCGTGTCTGCGTGGAAGAAGTGGTGAGCACCTTCCAGACCATGGACAGCGACCGCAACACGGTGTCAGGCAGCGAGACAGTTTCCGCCAGCGACAACGCTTCAACCAGCACCACTTCTGCGGCCCGCGGCCCTGCTCAGTTCGGCGACACGTTCCAGCCCCGGGGCAGCGGCCAGGCCCGTGGCTCCGCTCCCGCCAGCACCTCGCCAACAGGACAACGTCCGCCGCTGGAACCGGACCGCCCTGCCGGCCCAGCCCGCCGCAGCGCCACGGAGATCGCCCCGGAGCTCACGCCCCAGGGCCGCACCCCGCCCCTGCGCGAGCGGGCTGCGGCTGCCGTCGCCGGCCGGCCGGCCCCCGCTCCTTCCCATCCCGGTCTGGCCTCGCTGCGCTCCTGGCTGCCGGATGACTCCTCCTCAGAGGACACCCGCAGCAGCTGACGCGGCCGTCAGTCTGGGCTGCGGCCTCCGGCCCCTTGCCCCTTTTCAGCTCCCACCATGCCCCCTGCCTCAACGCCCCTCGGGGCCCCTTCTGCCATCACCGGCGTCACACCTGCGGAGCGGCTGGAGAGAGCGGCCGTGCAGGGTGGGTTGATCGTTTCGGTGCAGGCGCCTGAAGGCTCGCCGCTGCGGGATCCGCTGGTGATCGTCGCCATGGCGGAGGCCAGCCTTGCCAACGGGGCCATCGGCGTGCGCCTGGAAAGCCCAGAGCACATCGGTGCCGTGCGGCGCCGCTGCCCACAGGCGCTGATCGTGGGGTTGTGGAAGCGCAGCTTCCCAGGCAGCCCGGTGTACATCACGCCCGGCTGGGAAGAACTGCTGGCGGTGTGGGCAGCAGGAGCCGATGTTGTGGCGATCGATGCCACCGAGCGGCAACGGCCGGGCGGACAGCCACTGGCCGAACTGATCGAGCGGGCCACGACGGAGCTTGGCGCACCGCTGATGGCCGATGTGGACAGCGTGGCCAACGGGGTGCAGGCCGCGGCCCTCGGCTGCCGCTGGGTGGGTACCACCCTGTACGGCTACACGGAGAGCACGGCAGGGCTGCAGCCGCCGGCCTGGGATCTGCTGGGGCCGCTGCGCGCTGCCCTGCCGGCAACCACCACGCTGATCTGTGAAGGCGGCATCGCCAGTGCGGAGCAGGCGCAGCGGGCGCTGCAGCGGGGAGCCGACGCGGTGGTGGTGGGGACCGCCATCACCGGCGTGGATCTTCAGGTGGCCGCCTACGTGCAGCAGCTGAGCCGCTGAACGGCTGAGCTGCTGCTGAGCTCTCAGGGAGCAGGGCTCACATCATGCCGGGCATGCCCATCCCGCCCATGCCACCCATTCCTCCCATGCCGCCCATTCCATCCATACCGCCACCACCGGCAGGGGCAGGAGGTTCGGGCTTGTCGGCGATGACCACTTCGGTGGTGATCAGCAGCGCAGCGATCGACACCGCATCCTGCAGGGCCAGGCGCACCACCTTGGCGGCATCAAGGATGCCGGCCGTCATCAGATCTTCGTAGGCACCGGTGAGCGCGTTGTAGCCCTTGCCCAGCCGCAGCACATCGGCCACCACCACATCGCCGTTGGCACCGGCGTTCGCGGCGATCTGACGCAAGGGAGCGGAGAGGGCACGGCAGAGGATCTCGGCACCGGTGCGCTCGTCGCCCTGGAGCCCGGCGATCCAGCCTTCGAGTTCAGCGGCCAACTCCATCAAGGTGCTGCCGCCGCCGGGCACGATCCCCTCCTCCACCGCCGCCCGGGTGGCATTGAGGGCATCTTCGATGCGGAGCTTGCGGTGGCGCAGCTCGGTTTCGGTGGGGGCCCCCACCTTGATCACCGCGACGCCACCGGCGAGCTTGGCGATGCGCTCACTCAGCTTCTCGCGGTCGTAGTCGGAGTCGGTGACGGACAGTTCACGGCGGATCGAGGCCACCCGCTCAGCCACGGCGTCGCGGTGATCTTCGGTGCCCACGATCGTGGTGGAGTCCTTGCTGATCGTGATCCGGCGCACGCGGCCCAGATCGGCGAGTGTCGCCTTGTCGAGCGACATGGAGCGGTCTTCGCTGATCAGCGTGGCGCCGGTGAGCACGGCGATGTCCTGCAGGGCGGCCTTGCGGCGATCGCCGAAGGAGGGGGCCCGCACCGCCGCCACCTGCAGCACACCGCGGGTCTTGTTGACCACGAGGGTGGCCAGGGCTTCACCTTCCACCTCTTCCGCAAGGATCACCAGCGGGGCGCCGGCGCGCGAGACGGCCTCCAGCACCGGCACGAGATCGGTGATCGCACTGATTTTGCGGTCGGTGACCAGCAGCAGGGCGTTCTCGAATTCGCACACCTGGCGCTCACCATCGGTGACGAAATAGGGAGAGGAATAGCCGCGATCAAAGGCCATCCCTTCGGTGACCTCCAGTTCGGTGGCCAGCGAGCGCGATTCCTCGACTGTGATCACCCCATCGGTGGTGACCAGCTGCATGGCTTCGGCCACCATGCGGCCCACTTCCTCATCGCCACCGGAGCTCACCGTGGCCACCTGACGGATCGCTTCACCGGCCACCGGGATGGCGCGGGTCTGGATGCCCTCCACCACCCGGGCCAGGGCTTTTTCCATCCCGCGGCGCAGGCCGACGGGATTGGCACCGGCAGCCACGTTCATCAGGCCGTCATGAACGAGCGCCTGGGCGAGAACGGTGGCGGTGGTGGTGCCGTCTCCAGCCTGGTCCTTGGTCTTGCTGGCCACCTGCTGGATCAGCTTGGCGCCGATGTTCTCGAAGGGATCCTCGAGCTCGATCTCCTTGGCAATCGTCACGCCGTCATTGACGATGTCGGGGGCGCCGAACTTCTTCTCGAGCACCACATTGCGCCCCCGGGGGCCAATGGTGACCTTCACCGCATTGGCCAGAGCGTTCACACCCTTTTCAAGGGAGGTGCGGGAAGCATCCGAAAAGCTGATCAGTTTGGCCATGGGCGTGGAAAGAGGCGCGCCTGGGGCAAGCCCTGGAAGTGCGTTCAGATTCCCATAGCGCCCTGTGGCCAGCGGGATGGCTGCGGTGGGGAAAGCCGAATGCGTTTGCACATTCCCATGGCACGGGCAACGGCGGCTGACCCCCGATAGGGTCGGGGCATGGAGGACTCCCTCACCACCAGCCTCGCTGACGCGCTCAGCGACGTGACCTCGGACCCGACCATGGCGGGCACCAGCGCCATGGCCTTCCTGCTGATCGCCGGGCTGGGGCTGCTGATGGCCCTGGTGTACGTGCCGATCCGCCTGTTTCTCACCATCACCGCCCGCAGCCGCCGGCTGCGCCTGCTGCAGCGGATCCGCCGGCTGCGCGATGAGCTCGTGCAACCGATCGAGAGCTAAACCTCCCCGGCCCGCTCAGCCCATCACCATGCCGCCATCCACCTGCAGCACCTGGCCGGTGATGTAGGCAGCGGCGGGATCGGCGGCCAGGAAACGCACAGCCCCGGCCACCTCCTCCGGCTGGCCCATGCGTCCGAGCGGAATGGCGGCCAGGATCGGCTCCTGGTTGAGCTCGCTGGTCATGTCGGTGGCGATGAAGCCGGGGGCGACGGCGTTGACGGTGATGCCCCGGCTGGCGAACTCCGCTGCGGTGCTGCGGGTGAAGCCGATCACACCGGCCTTGGCGGCGCTGTAGTTGGCCTGGCCGGGATTGCCCACCAAACCCACCACCGAGGTGATGTTGATGATGCGGCCGCTGCGGGCCTTGAGCATGGAGCGGCTCACGGCACGGGTGCACAGGAACACGCCGGTGAGGTTCAGATCGATCACGCTCTGCCAATCGCTGGTCTTCATGCGCAGCAGCAGGCCATCGCGAGTGATGCCGGCGTTGTTGACCAGCACATCCAGCCGGCCGCTGCGTTCCAGCACGGCTTTCACCAGCGCGTCCACCTGCTCTTCCACCGACACATCGGCCGCCAGGGCATAGGCCCGGCCACCGGCGGCGGTGATCGCTTCCACCACGGCCTCGGCGGCAGTGGCCGAAGCGGCGTAGTTCACCACCACCTCGGCGCCGGCCGCAGCCAGCTCCAGGGCGATGGCACGGCCGATCCCACGGCTGGCACCGGTCACCAGGGCAACCTGATCGGCCAGGGGAGCGGCGGTGAACACGGGCATCGGAAGCTGGCGATGGCGGCGATCGTATGCGGCCGCCTCGCCAGGCCTACCGCTCCATGGCGTCCATGCTCACCAGTGCCGGCCCCAGCAGCTTCCCGAAGCGGGCCAGCTGCTCCTTGCTGCCCAGCACCACCAGCAGCTGCCCTGGCGCCAGGCGCAGATCACTGCCCGGGTTGGCGATCAGGCGGGGCTGATCCTCCCGGTAGGCCACGCCGCGGTAGTAGCTGATCACCGGCTCGGCAGGGGCCGGCTGACGGATCGCGAGCACCAGCACGCCGGTCTGGCGGCCCAGCTGCAGTTCCGCCAGGCTGCGGCCGTTGATGGAGACCATGCGCTGGGGATCGTCGGTGAGCTGGAACTCCTCCACCTCGCAGTCGGAGCCGGCCAGCAGCTCCATGAAGCCCACAGCCAGCGGACGCAGGGCGGTGGCAGCCATCGTGCGCCCGCCCGCCACATAGGGGCTGACCACCTGATCCGCTCCGGCCAGCCGCAGCTTGCGGGCCGCTTCCTCGCTGTCAGAGCGCGCGATCAGGCGGCAGCGGGGGGCGATGCCGCGGGCGCTGAGCACGACATACAGATTGGCGGCGTTGTTCGGCAGGGCGGCCACCAGGCTGCGGCACTGATGAATGCCGGCCTCCACCAGGGTTTCGTCCAGGGTGGCATCGGCCTGGAGCACGGGCAGCCCCCGCTCCTCGGCGGCCTCCTTCTGGGCAGTGTCCATCTCCACCACCACCAGCGGCACGCCTTCGGAGACGAGCTGATCGGCGATCTCGCGGCCGATACGGCCGTAGCCGCAAAGGATCACATGGTTTTCCATCATGCTCAGCCAGTTCTTGAAACGTCGTTCGCGCATCCGGCGGAAGTAGCCCGATTCGCTCAGCCCCAGCAGGCTCTGGATGGTCACCTGGACCACCACCAGCCCGCCCACGATCGCCAGGGTGGTGACGACACGGCCGGCCGTGGAAAGCGGCTGCGTGGTTCCGTCGCTCCAGCCCATGGTGCTGAGCGTGACCACCACCATCCAGTAGCAATCACCCCAGTCCCAGCCTTCCGTGAGCCTGTAGCCGACGGCCGTGAGATTGATCAGCAGCGACAGCGCCAGCACTGGCGTACGCCAGGGCCGCCGGGAGGCCGTGGAGGGAGCCGAGCGGCGGCGACGTCGAGCGACAGGGATCATGACGCACCACGAGGAGCCTGGCGGACCGAGACCGCAGGATCAAGCCATCCCCAACGCCAGCAACACCTCGGCAACGCTCAGCTGATCCAGGGATCCAGGGGTACCGACCCCTTTTACCCCCTGACGCGGCGGCAGGCTGTCGCTGCTGCGACCCAGCGCAACCAACGGCGTGGCCGTAAGCAGGGCCAGTTCGGTGATCACCGGGTCGCTGCTGAGCACCACATCCACGGCAGCCACTTGGGCCGCCAGCTCCTGCGGCGTGGCCCCAGCTGGGGGCTTCACCACGCGCAGGTTGGGGAGGCGGGAGCGGATCGCCTCCGGCAACGCCTGCCAGTGGGCAGCAGGCCAGTCGGCAGCGGCGGCCGCAGGCCTGGGCGCCAGCAGCAGCAGTGGACCATCCCCCGCCGGGAGGGCGGCGGCAGCGGCTTCCAGCGCCTTGGGCTTAAGCCGCAGACGGAAGACCTCAGCATCGAGCGGGATCTCCAGCGGGCGCAGCCAGCTCTCGTACTGCTGGTTTGGCCAGCCGCCGGTGGGCGACTGGCTGCCGTTGACGGATCCGGCCGTGCCTGGGGCAGGCACCCGCACGGTCGCGGAGAAGCCGCCGGCGGCGATGCGGGTGGGGATGTGAGTGAGGGAAAGCAGCAGATCGATCGGCCAGCCGGAGGCGAGGTTGAGGCAGAGCTGGAAGTCGGGCTCGCGCACGGCGCCGAGCAGGTTGGCCCAATCCGCCAGGCTGACGCCGGTGTCAAAGCTGTAAGGGAGCACCTTCTCCACGGCCGGCAGCAGCTTCCAGATGGACACCTGGGCCGGGGGGCAGGCCACCTGAACGGTGGCCCCCAGCTGGCTGGCTGTGGCGGCCACCGCCGGCATGGCCTGAAGTTGGGTGGCGCCGCTGCCCGGGATCAAAAACAGAACTCGCATCTGGCGGCAGCGATCGGGTTTCGGGCGGGCTGATTGTATGAATCTGATCCGATTTCGATGTGTTCGGGAGCCGCTTGTGCATTTGCTGATCGCCGCGGCCGGCAGCGGCAGGCGTATGGGGTCGCAGCGCAACAAGTTGCTGCTCCCCGTGGCCGGGCGCGCCGTGCTCGCCTGGACCCTGGACGCGGTGCTGGCCTGTGAGGCGATCCAGTGGATCGGGGTGGTGGGCCAACCCGTGGATCAGTCGGATGTGGAGGCGATGATCGCGGCGGCGCAGCCCGATCGCCCCGTGCGCTGGATCGAGGGGGGCGACACACGCCAGGAATCGGTGAGCCGCGGGCTGGCGGCCCTGCCCGCCGCCGCAGGCGCCGTGCTCATCCACGACGGAGCCCGCTGCCTGGTGGAACCGGAGCTGATCCGCCGTTGTGCCGCGCGCGTGCACGCCGGCGAGGCCGTGATCGCCGCCACCCCCGTCACCGACACGATCAAGCGGGTGGACGGGCAGCGGGTCATTCTCTCCACCCCCGACCGCAGCGAGCTGTGGGCAGCCCAGACCCCCCAGGGCTTTCCGCTTGAGCGGCTGCGCCAGGCCCATGCCCAGGCGGAGCAGGCGGGCTGGAGCGTCACCGACGACGCGGCCCTGTTCGAGCGGCTGGGCTGGCCGGTGGGCGTGATCGAGGCCCCCCCCTCGAACATCAAGCTCACCACCCCCTTCGATCTCACCATTGCTGCGGCGGTGCTTGCCACTAGGGCAGCAGGCTGAGCGCGCCGTCACCCAGCCGCGCGCGTACGCCCAGCGGCAGGGCCCCATTGCCGGGCGCATGCCCCAGCGGCAGGCCCGCCAGCACGGGAATGCCGAGGTCGGCGGTGCGCTCCCGCAACACCTGCTCGAGGCTGAAGCGCTGGGACGCAGCCTGGGGCCTCTGAAGGTCAGGGCCCTCGGCTTGCAGTTCCATGTCTTGCAGTGCCTGCGCCTGCGCCACCCCCGCCGCCGGCGCCTCGCTCTCGGGGTCTTCACATGCCTCGAAACTGCCGAAACCGATGCCCGCCAACCGCTGCAGGGCGCCGCACAGGCGCCAGTGGGTGAGCATGCGCTCGATCCGGTAAGGCGCTTCGCCCACGTCCTCGAGCACGAGGATGGCGCCGTCGAGGGCCGGCAGGTGGGGCGTGCCGAGCAGGTGGGTGGCCACCGTGAGGTTGCCCACCAGCAACGGACCCTGCGCCACCCCCGCACACCAGGTGTCCCCGGTCAGGGGGGGCACGGGCTCGCCGAACAACAGCGCCCGCAGGCGCTCGCGGCTCCAGTCGGGTTCAGCCGCCAGGGTGGTGACCAGCGGCCCATGCACCCCGCCCGCCTGGCCACGGGCCTGGCGGGCCCAGAGCAGGGAGGTCACATCAGAAAAACCCAGCAGCCAGCCGTCGGCCTCCGGCAGGGGCTGCTCCAGCAGGCGGGCGGCGCCCCAGCCGCCCCGCACGCAGGCCAGCAGCGGCGCCGGCTGCAGATCGGCGCGTCGCTGCTGGTCGTGGCCGGCCAGATAGCCCCAGCGACGGGCGGGATCGAAGGGCATCTCCACCGTGAGGCCCCAGCTCTGCAGCACCGCCACTCCCTGCTGGAGGCGGCCCACCTCAGCCAGGGCGGAGCTGGCCGCCACCAGCCGCACGCGATCACCGCGCCGCAGGGCTGGCAGCGGGCCGGAGGCGCTCACGGCAGCCTCCCGACAACCAGCGCCAACCAGAACACCCCGCCCAGCAGCACCTGGCGGCTGAAGTGCTGCGCGAAGCGGGAGCGCGGCGGCGTGCCCCGCAGGCGCCAGGCTTCGCTCTGCATGCCCAGCGAGGCGGCAGCCCACAGCAGCCAGAAGGGCCAGCTCACTGTCTGCAGCGCGGCAGCGGCGGCCAGCAGCAGCGACGTGAGCCCATAGCAGAGGGCCACGGCGCCGGGGGCGGCCGCACCCAGGGTGAGCGCACTGCTGCGGATGCCGAGCGCCGCGTCATCGCTGCGGTCCGACATGGCGTAGACGGTGTCGAAGCCGAAGGTCCACAGCAGGGTGGCCAGCCAGACCAGCAGCAGCGGCCAGCCGCCGGCCAGGTTGCCGCTGGCGGCGGCCCAGGGGATCAGCACCGCGAAGCCCCAGCACAGGGCGAGCACCAGCTGGGGGAAGGGGAACCAGCGTTTGGCGGAGGGATAGAGCAGGACCGGCGGCAGGGCGAGCAGCGCCAGCTGCAGCGACAGTTGCCGCCCGGGCAGTGGCAGCAACAGCACCACCGCCAGGGCCAGCAGCAGGCACAGCAGCAGCAGCAGCACGGCACTGGCCACCCGCACCCGGCCGCTGGCCAGGGGCCGGGTGCGGGTGCGCTCCACCAGCGGATCGATGCGGCGGTCCCAGAGGTCGTTGGCAACGCAGCCCGCGCCGCTCACCGCCAGGCCTCCCACCACGATCAAGGCCACCAGCGAGGGGAGAGGCGGACCCTGCGGCAGCAGCCAGAGGGCCCAGCCGGCCGGAATGAGCAGGATCAGTCGACCGCTGGGCTTGTGCCAGCGCAGCAACTCGATCCACCCCCGCAGGGCTCCGAGGATGTGCATGGAGGGAGCGTAGAACCGGGGTTCACCGGCCCTGCAATGGCAAAGTGACGCCGACTGCGCCGGTTCCGACGGCTGATGGCCCGTTCCGATCCTTCTCCCGCAGCGGCGACGCTGAGCGCCTCAGCGACTGACTCGGCTCAGACAGAGGCGCCGGCTCAGCCGGCCGCTCTGGAGGCCCTGCCGGAGGCCGCCGAGCAGCGCCCGGAAGGGTCTGGTCTGCGCCACGTGGCGGCCATCGACATCGGCACCAATTCCATCCACCTGCTGATCGCCGCCGTCGACCCGGTGTTGCGCACCTTTCGCGTGGTGCAGGCGGAGAAATCCACCACCCGCCTGGGCGAGCGCGATCCGGAAACGGGCGACCTCAGCACGGCGGCGATCGAGCGCGCCTTCCTGGCCCTGCGTCACTGCCGCGAGCTCGCCACCAGCCACGGGGTGGAGCAGATCCTCACTGCCGCCACCAGTGCCGTGCGAGAGGCCCCCAACGGCCGCCAGTTCGTGCAGGCGGTGCAGGAGCAGCTCGGCCTTGATGTGGAGCTGGTGAGCGGCCCTGAGGAAGCCCGGCTGATCTACCTGGGCGTGCTCTCGGGCATGGCCTTCGGCGATGACCCCCACCTCATCCTCGACATCGGCGGGGGATCGACGGAGCTGATCCTGGCCGACGGCCGTGATGCCAGGGAGCTCACCAGCACGCGGCTGGGTGCGGTGCGGCTGCAGCGGGATTTCATCACCCAGGATCCGGTGACGCCGGAACGGCTCAGTTTTCTGCGGGCCTTCATCCAGGGCTCACTGGAGCCGGCGGTGGACCGGGTGAAGCGGCGGCTACGGCGGGGGGAGCGACCGGTGATGGTGGCCACGAGCGGCACGGCCCTGGCCCTGGCCGCGCTCTGTGCCGCCAGCGAGGAGCGCCCGCCGACGCGGCTGCAGGGCTACCGGGTGAGCCGGGAGCGCATCGACGCCCAGGTGAACCAGCTGGCCACGCTGACCTTGGAGCAACGCAAGGCGCTGCCACCGATCAATGAACGCCGGGCCGAGATCATCGTGCCGGGAGCCCTGGTGCTGCAGCAGGCGATGGCGATGCTGCAGGTGCGGGAACTGGTGATCAGTGAGCGGGCCCTGCGCGAGGGCCTGATCGTCGACTGGATGCTGCGCCACGACCTGATCGTGGACCGCTTCGCCTACCAGAGCGGCATCCGGCAGCGCACCGTGCTCGATCTGGCGCGGCGTTACCGGGTCGACCAGCGCCGCGCCGAACACGTGGCCAAGCAGGCCCTGCTGCTCTACGACAAGACCCGCGGCGTGCTGCACGACGACGCCGGCAACGGGCGGGCACTGCTCTGGGCCGCCGCCCTGCTGCACAGCTGCGGCCAGCACATCAACATCAGCGCTTACCACAAGCACAGCTGGTATCTGATCCGGCACTGCGACCTGCTGGGCTATTCCGAAAGCGAGCAGTTGATGGTGGCGGCGATCGCCCGCTACCACCGCAAGAGCCTGCCGAAGAAGCGCCACGAGGCCTGGCTGCAGATCCCCGGCCGCGACCAGCGGCGCACGGTGAATGCGATGGCGCTGCTGCTGCGGCTGGCCACCTCGCTGGATCGGCGGCCCGTGCCGGCCGTGGACGACCTGCGCATCCGCTGCCGTGGCGGCGAGCTGCGCATCGGCCTGATCTCCGCCGATCCAGCCCAGGATCTCAGCCTGGAGCGCTGGAGTCTGGCGGCCTGTCGGGAGCCGCTGGCGGAAGCTGCCGGCCTGCGGCTTGTGGTGGAATCCTGAGCTTGGTGGCGCTTGGTAGCGGAGCTCACACCACAGGCCCCAGCCGTTCGCCATGACAGATGGAGGCCTGCCTGAGCGGCCGCAATGGCGTTGGCTTCGATCACCGCCATGACTCCGCTGAAGGCAATGGCGCAGCTCCCAGCACTGGACGTGATGAACGCGATGCAACCAATGGATTCACCCACCGCCTTCGTGGCCGTGGCGCTGGCGGCCGTGTCCTGGGATGGGGTGCTCACCAAGGCAGGCTCGCGTGCTCTGCGCCATGCGCTCGATTACCGCGAACCCTTCCGCCATATGTCGGACGCTGAAATGATCCAGCTGTTCGACCGCCTGCTGGCCCAGCTGCGGCTGGAAGGCTCCCGCCAGCTCATGGAGCATGCCTCCGCCGTGCTGGATCCGCGGCAGCGACTCACGGCCTTCACCGTGGCTGCCGAGATCATGCGCTCCGACGGCGAGTTGGTGGCCGAGGAACAGCGGATCCTCGAGGATCTGGCCAGCCACCTCACCATCTCCGCCGCCCAACACGACCAGATCCTCCAGGTGATGGATCTGTTGCACGCCAGCCTGGTAGGAAATCCAGTGCTGGCTTGACTGAGCTGGCCTCTCCCGGACCAAAACAATTGAAAGTTTCCGGAGAATTGAGTAAGGAAATAGTGGAGAAGTTATGGGCGATACTGGACTCGAACCAGTGACCCCTTCCGTGTGAAGGAAGTGCGCTACCGCTGTGCTAATCGCCCGCACCCCTGGATCTTAAAACACGGGCGGCGCCACCCAGCCTGTCCTTCCCAAGCTTCCTTTGCTGCTTCCCTGGCCCGCCTTGGCCCTGCTCACGGCCTGCTGCGAAAGCGGCCGCGATCTGGCCGTCCGCCGCCTGCTGCAGCGCAGCGGCTGGACGGCGGCGCGGGTGATGGGCCTCAGCTGCCTGATCAGTGCCGCCCTGACCCTGCCATGGCTGCTGCTGGCCCCAGACGGCTGGCCCAGCGACGGCACCCGTCTGCTGCTGGCCCTGGCTGCCGGGGGTCTGGTGAACGCCCTGGCCTTCTGGGCCTACGGGCGCGCCCTCGCCCGCGGCGACCTCAGCCTGGTGCTGCCCCTGATCAACCTCTCGCCCCTAGTGCTGCTGTTCAGCGGCTGGTGGCTGCTGGGGGAGCGGCCAGCACCGGCGGCCCTGGCGGGTGTGGCGCTGTTGGTGCTGGGAGCCCTGCTGATGGGCCGCGGCACGGATGGTGGCCTGCCCCTGCTGAGCAGTCCGGGAGCACGCTCGATGCTGGTGGTGGCCGTGCTGTGGGGCCTCGGCGCCGCCTTCGACAAAGTGGGGGTGAACGCTGGCGGCTCGCTAACCTGGGTGGTGCTGTTCAACCTGGTGGTGGCTGTACCGCTGCTGGCCCCCGAGCTCACCGGATCAGGAGGGAGCACCGCACGGCTGGCTGCGGCAGCGACCTCTGAGGGGCTGCTGTTGTTGGTGTTGCTCTGCGGTCTCACTGGGGCGGTGGGCATGGTCTGCCAGATGGAGGCGCTGCGCCAGACCGCCGTGGTGCATGTGATCGCCATCAAGCGCCTGAGCACGCTGATGAGCGCCACGGTGGGCGTCACGCTGCTGGACGAACCGCGGGGCGGGCTGCGGCTGCCCGCCGCCGCATTGATGCTCGCCGGCGCCATTTCGGTGCTCAATGCAGCCCGTTGAAGCGCTCCGCCAATGGCCACGCCCGCCTGCACAGGATCGGCGAACATGGCCTGCGCACCCTCTGTTTCGCCGCTGCCGCGTGTCTTCTGTCTCTCCGATCCGTGCGTCCGCCCCGGCCTCAACCTCCCCCCAGCCTGCGGGGCAGGGAACGGAGGCCGCCGAGGCTTCGACCCCGCGGGAGGTGGACGTGCTGGTGGTGGGTGGCGGGGTCTGTGGCACGGCCTTGCTCTTCGAGCTCGCCCGCTACACCGACCTGCCCCGGCTGGCGCTGATCGAGCGCTATGAGCAGCTGGCCCAGGTGAACTCCAAGGCCACCAGCAACAGCCAGACGATCCACTGCGGCGACATCGAGACCAATTACACCCTGGAGAAGGCGCTGCGGGTGAAGCGCACGGCTGAGATGGTCGTGCGCTTCGGCGACCTGCTGGAGGGCGAGGAGCGTGAGCGTTGCCTGTTCCGCACCCCGAAAATGGTGCTGGGGGTGGGCGAGCGGGAATGCGCCAGCCTGCGCCAGCGCTTTGAACTGTTTTCGCCTCACTTTCCGGCGATGCAGCTGCTGGAGAAAGAGGACATCGCCGCCTGGGAGCCAGCGGTGGCGCTGGTGAATGGCGTGCCACGCAGCGAGGAACTGGTGGCGATCGGCATCCGCGAGGCCGCCACCGCCGTCGACTACGAAGCGCTCTCGGCCGCGTTCGTGCGCCAGGCCCACGCCGCTGTGGCGGGGAGCGCGCGCTGCATCGACCTGGCCCTCGGCACCAGCGTGGAGTCGATCACCCCCGAGGGCGAGACGTTTCTGGTGGAGACGCAGAGCAAGGCGGCGGGCCGCCAGCTATGGCGGGCGCGGCATGTGGTGGTGAATGCCGGCGCCCACAGCCTGCTGATGGCCCAGCGCATGGGCCACGGACTGCGCTACTCCTGCCTGCCGGTGGCCGGCAGCTTCTACTTCACCCCCGAGCTGTTGAACGGCAAGGTCTACACGGTGCAGAACGACAAGCTGCCCTTCGCCGCCCTGCACGGGGATCCCGATGTGGTAGCTCCCGGCCAGACGCGCTTCGGCCCCACCGCGCTGCTGCTGCCCCTGCTCGAGCGCTACCGGCTCGGCTCGTTCTTCGAATTCCTTGAGGTGCTCAGGCTCGATCTGGCCGTGCTGGCGGTGTTGTGGCAACTGCTCGGCAACAGCGACATCCGTGCCTACATCGTGCGCAACCTGCTGTTCGAGGTGCCCTGGCTGCGGCGCCGGCTGTTTCTGCGCGATGTGCGCAAGATCGTTCCCGGCATGGCGCTCAACGACCTGAGCTTCGCCGAAGGCTATGGAGGGGTGCGCCCCCAGCTGATCGACAAGCAGGCCCGCAAGCTGATGCTCGGGGAGGTGAGGATCGAAGCCATCCCCGGGCTCGTGTTCAATGTGACGCCATCGCCGGGAGGCACGTGCTGCCTGGGGGTGGCAGCACTGGATCTCGAGGCGATCGTGGCGCGCAGCGGCTGCCGCTTTGCCCGCGACCGCTTTGAGGCCGAGCTCTACGGCAAGGACGCGGGGGAGGATTCAGCCAGCTGCCCGCAATCGTTGGCGGCCTGATCGACAGACAGCCCCTTGCCGCCGGGGCGAAACAGATGGGTGTGGGAGGAGGAGTACAAACGCGAGCGGGCCTGCTGGGGGGCGTCGAGAGCGGGGCTGACCACATAAAGGGTGGTGCGGATCAGCTGGCGTTGGCGGCTCGTTTCCGCCATCTGGCTCAGAGGCACCACGGTGATCCACTGGTCGGGCCAGCTGACGCGGTAGCCGATCGCCACCGGGGTGTCGGCGGCGTAGTGCGCCAGCAGCACCTCCTGCACTTCTTCCACATGGCGTGCACTGAGATACAGGCAGAGGGAGGCCCCCAGGGCCGCCAGGCGCTCCAGGGATTCCTTCTCCGGCACGCCGGTGCGTCCGGAAGCCCGGCTGAGCACGATGGTCTGCACCAGGCCAGGGATGGTGAGCTCAGCCTGCAGCGCTGCTGCCGTGGCCTGATAGGCGCTGAGGCCCGGAACCACCTCCACCGCCAGGCCCGCCTCGCTGAGCCGGCTGACCTGCTCTGCCAGCGCCCCGTAGAGGCAGGGGTCGCCGTCGTGGAGGCGCACCACCCGCTTGCCGGCGCGGGCCCGCTCGATCAGCACCTCCAGCACCTCCTCGAGGGTGAGGGTGCTGGTGCGGATCCGCTCAGCACTCGCCGGGGCCAGAGCAGCGATCTGGGGCGACACCAGGGAATCGGTCCAGACGAGCACCTCGGCCGCTTCGATGGCACGGGCTGCCCGCAGCGTGAGCAGATCAGGGGCGCCGGGCCCTGCTCCCACGATCGTGACCGCCGCCGGTTCCGGCGGGGTGGCTTCCGGCTGGCTGGGGAAAGTGGTCAAGGGTTGGTGCCCTGGAAAGGTTCGCTGGGGCCGGGCTCGCTCTTAAGGCGACGGGCTCCGCGGTAGAAACAGATCAGGCCGATCGATCCGGCCGCGATCAGCAGCAGGCTCATCAGCTGCGCCATGCGCAGGCCTCCTTCGCAGAAGGGCGGGGTGGAGAACAGGCAGAGCGGATCGATGCGCAGTCCTTCGATCCAGAAGCGGCCCAGGCTGTAGCTGATCAGGTAGATGCAGCTGAGCGCCCCGGCAGGCAACGCGATGCGGCCCCGAGAGCCAAGCTGGAACAAGGTGAGCAGCAACGCCACCACCGCCAGGTTCCAGAGCGATTCGTAGAGAAAGGTGGGGTGGAAGAACTGCTCTTCGATGAAGGTGGCCGGCCTGTTCACCGCTGGAATGAACAGCCGCCAGGGGAGATCCGTGGGCAGGCCGAAGGCTTCGGAGTTGAAGAAGTTGCCCCAGCGGCCGATCGCCTGACCCAGGGCCACCGAGGGAACGAGCACATCGAGCAGATTCCAGAAGGCGAGCTTGCGCCAGCGGCAGTAGACCACCACCGCCAGTGAGCCGCCGATCAGGGCGCCATGGATGGCGATGCCCCCCTGCCAGATGGCCAGGGCATCCAGCCAGTTGAGCTGATACTGGCGCCACTCCAGCACCACGTAGTAGAGGCGGGCACCGAGCACAGCGGCCAGCACCAGGATGGGCAGAAGATCAGCGATCATGGCCGGCTCGATGCCGCGCCGCCGGCCCAGCCTGGTGGAGAGCATCAGGCCGAGCAGCACCGCCACGGCGATCAGCAGGCCATACCAGCGCAGGGAGAAAGGCCCCAGCTGGAACAGCAGGGGCCCCGGTGAAGTGAACATCGCCGTCGGCAGGGCTGGAGGAAGAAGCGCCAAAGGAAACGGCTCAGCAGATGGGGGTCAGCCTCAGACGCCTTCGGCAGCCTGGACTTTCTCCACCTGCTTCTTCTTCAGCACCAGCATGATCTGGGCGAGAGCAACGGCGGCGAAGAAAGCGAGCATGCCGTAGATGCGCACAGGGTTCTGCAGCACGATCTCGGAATCCAGCTGACCGAAGCCGCCCACATTGGGATCTTCCGAAAGGGGTCCGTTGAGCACCACGTCATCGCCCACAGCAACAGCAAGGGCAGGGCCAGCCGGAATGGTTTCACTCACGGTGGTGCCGTCGGCGGTGCGGATCTCCACGACGCTGGCGCCGTTCTCACTGGCGGTGATGGCACTCACGGTGCCGGCGGCAGGAGCGGTGAAAACGCCGTTGTTGCTCTTCTCACCGGTGGGGTACACCTGGCCACGCCCACGGTTGCCACCCACGTGCACCGAATACTTGCCGAAGTGGATGGCGCTGTCGGTGGCGGGATCGGGGGAGAGGATCGGGAAGACGATCTCCTGGTGCTGGTCACCCGGCAGGGGGCCCACCAGCAGGATGTTGGGCTTGTCGTCGCTGTACTGGGTCACGTAGACCCCGGCGGTTTCCTCTTTCAGCTCGTCGCTGAGACGATCAGCGGGAGCAAGGGTGAAGCCATCGGGGAGCATGAGCACCGCACCCACGTTGAGGCCCGTGCGGCTGCCATCGGCGGCCACCTGCTGAACGCTGGTGTCGTACGGGATCTTCACCACCGCCTTGAACACGGTGTCAGGCATCACGGCCTGGGGCACTTCCACCTGGGTGGGCAGCTTGGCGAGGTGGCAGTTGGCACAGACGAGCTTGCCGGTGGCTTCGCGGGGGCTCTCGTAGTTCTGCTGAGCCCAGAAGGGGTAGGCCCAGGAGGCAGAAGGCGCCAGGAAGAGGGCGGCCGAAGCCAGGACGGTGGAGAGCAGCAGGGAAAGGGTGCGGCGCATGGGGTGGGCGGACGGGCGACGGGAGGAAATGGACGGTCGGACGATCAGGCCCACCAGGGCTTTTCACCGGTGCGGAAATCGGTGTCGGTCCATGTGCTCAGGAAAACGTTGTCGCTTTCGACGGAGACGTTGGCCAGGGCAAGCGACAACGGAGCAGGACCACGCACCACCTTGCCGGTGGGGTCGTACTGGCTCCCGTGGCAGGGGCAGATGAATTTGTTGGCACCGCTGTTCCAGGGCACCACGCAACCCAGGTGGGTGCAGATGGCGTTGATGCCGTAGCTGCCGATGGCGTCGGGTCCTTCCACAAGCAGGTAGGTGGGGTCACCTTTCAGGCCCTGCACGAGGCTGCGATCACCCTCCTTGTGGGTGCTGAGCCAGCCCGAGGCGGTGACGTTGTTGCCCAGTTCATCCTTGGCGGTGGTGCCACCGCCACCGCCGGCGGGCCGGGGGGGAATGAAGTAGCGGGCGACGGGGTAGAGAGCACCCAGTGCGACACCAGTGACGGAGCCGAAAGTCAGCAGATTCATGAACTGACGACGGCCCATTCCGGGCACATCGCTCACTGGGATCTGGGTCATACGGAACGTTCCTGGGTGCCGAAGCAACGAGGCGCCCATTATGGACGTTGCCCTGGCCGTCACGTTTTGCCAGGACGCAGCTTGCGCCTGCGGCGCAACATGCTGTTGTGGAGTGTCCTCACCCTCGCTGCCGTGTCCCTGCCTGATCCGGCTGCTGAGCCCGGCTCCAGCGGCCGCTTCGCCCCCCTCCGGCTCGATGAAGTGCTGCAGGTGCTGCGTGAGCGCTGGCACGCGTCCTACGACCTCCAGCTGGTACAGCGGCGCGGCCGCCTCTACCTGCAGGTGATGTGGGCCTACCTGGAGCAGCAATCCTTTCCGCTCGATGCCGAGGGCTATGAGGCCAAGCTGCAGGAGCTGATCGAGCTGCTCAACGGCCTCGGGGTGGCCGATCAGGTGCGCCAATGGCTCACCACCACCCGCGACAAACCCCGACTGGGACGGGCGATGAGCCTCACCCTGGAGCCGGCCGAGGGCGGGCGCAGCAGTGAATTCATGCTCTGAACCTGGCCTCAGGCGCCGCTGGCCGCAGGCCGGAGCCGCTCGGTGAGGGCCACCAGGGCCACACCCACCAGGAACAGGGCCGTGATCGAGCCGGTGAGCAGCAGCATCGTGACGGGGTCGGTGGAAGGAGTGAGCACGGCGCCGGCCAGGGCCGCCACCAGCACCACCCAGCGCCAGGCTTTCAACATGGCGTCGGAGCGGATCAGGCCGAAGGCACCGAGCAGCAGTTGCAGCACCGGCAGCTGAAAGGCCAGGCCAGTGGCCACCATCAGCAGCAGCACGAAATCGAGGTAGCGCTCGATCGACCAGATCGGCTCGACCACATCCGCGCCGTAGCTGACCAGGAACCGCAGCGCCGCCGGCACCAGCGCCCACCAGGCGAAGGCAAGCCCTGCGGCGAACAGCACCGCCGACCCCGCCACGGCTGGCGCCACCAGTCGCCGCTCCCGGCGCGTGAGACCCGGCAAGACGAAGGCCAGCGCCTCGTAGAGCACGTAGGGCAGAGCCAGCGTGAGGCCGGCATAGCCGGCCACCTTGATCGACACAAACAGGAATTCACCTGGGGCGAGCTGGAGGAAGCGCATGCCCACGGCGGGCAGTTCCAGCAGCCGAACGAGCGGTTTCACCAGCAGCAGACAGCCGCCGGCCGCCACCACCACCGCCAGCAGGCTGCGCAGTACCCGCCGCCGCAACTCCTCGAGGTGGTCCACAAGGCTCATCTCCACCTCGGCGGGAAACTCATCCGCCGGTGGCACCCGGATCGGTGGGGGAGGTGCGGGGAGGGGGGAGTCGCTCATGGCGCAGGCGCTGGAGCTGAGCCTAAGGAGCGACTGAACAGGATGGCGCCGCGGCCGGGATCGCCCCAGAGCACCTCACCACCCCGGTGGCGCACGGTGCCGGGCCCGACCCCGGCAATGCGCTGCAGTTGGTCGCTGGGCACCATCACCACGGGCACACGGGCATTGCCGCGAGCACGGCTGAAGCGGGCGGCCAGATCGGCCGCCGCCTGCAGGTCGGCGTCGGTGGCGGGAGCTTCCGAGCTCTTGAGCATCACGTGGCTGCCCGGGCACTCCTGGGCATGGAACCAGAGATCACCGCGCCGCGCCTGCCGCAGGCTGATCCATTCGTTCTGGCGATGGTTGCGGCCCACCTGCACGCGCAGCCCTCCGGCAGTGAGGAACTCCAGCGGTTGGCATGGCAGGGGCTGCCGCCGGGCGCGCACCTTGCTTCCTCCCTTGTTCCGCTCGCGGCCGCCGACGCTGAGCAGTTCCTCCACGTCGTCTTCGAGGGCGGCGAGATCCTCCAGCGCCCCGCGCAGGGCATGGGGGGTGGTCTCCTCGGGCCGGTGCAGCTCCAGAAAGGCCAGGCTGGCCTCAATGCGCTCCAGCTGCTGGTCGTGACGCTCCAGCAGGGTGGTGATCACGGCGGAGGAGCGCTGCAGGCGGCGCGCCTTCTTATAGAGAGCCTGTGCCTCAGCCACCTGCTCGCGGCTGGGGTCGGCCAGGCAGAGCAGGGCATCCGCCTGCCGCCGCAACTGGTCGCAGCCGGCGGCCTGCTCCAGCAACGCCTGCTGCTCGGCCCGCTGTGCACTCTGGCGATCCCGGGCCGTGAACAGGCGCCGCTGCAGCTGATCGTGGCGCAGCTGGAAGGCCTGGGCTGTCAGCTGCCGGTCGTAGAGCTGCGCCAGCGGGCGCCCCACCGGGCCGGCCAGCTCGGCGCCCCAGCAGCGGTAGGCAGTGGCTCCACCGGTGACGAAGCCAAAGCGGTCCGCCGCCAGGTCGCCCAGCCATTGCTGCCAGGCCACCCAGAGGGCACTCCACTGCGCCTCGCTGAGCTGCTCAACCGGCAGCTTCAGCAGCGCCGCGGATGTGTCGGGATGATCACCGGCCAACTGCAGGGCCAGGGCCGGGCTGATCCCCTGGTAGCTCTGCAGCAGCGCCTTGCCGAGCGGCAGCGGCAGGAGCTGCAGGCGCCGACGCCAGTGCCACAGAGCTTCGCCGGCGTCGGGGGGATCGGCCTGCAGGGGCGGCGGCGGGCTGTAGGTGTCGCCGCTGGCAATCGGCCGCAGCCGGGATTCGTTCGGCTTCACCTGGCGGCCCAAGGCCACCACCCGACGCTGGCCATCCAGGAGGAAGAGGTTGCTGTGACGGCCCATCAGCTCCACCACCAGCGTGCGGCAGATCACCTCGCCGGGACGGGGGGCAAAGCCCAGCTCCACCACCCGTTCCCAGCCGTGCTGATCGATCGCCACCAGCGCCAGGCCGCCCAGGCCGTGCTGCAGTTGCTGGGCCAGGGTGCTGCCCTCACCGCGCCGGGCGGGAGGGTCGATCGGCAGCAGGCGCGGCGCATCCGCCCACCAGCTCAGCTCCAGCCAGTGACGACCATCAAGCGCGCGAAAGCCGAGTTGGAGGTTGTGGGCGCCGGGCTGCTGGGCTTTCTCGAAGCGGCTGGGCAACAGCTGCGGCCGCAGCTCGGCGAGCACCGCCCGCAAGGTGGTGACGTCCATGGGTTGGAGCGTCCGGGAGGTCAAGGGAACCGCGTGGACAGGGAAGCCCCTTACTCTGCTGGCTCACGTGCGAGGGCCTGATGGCGGAGGCAGCGGCAGTGGCAATGGCAGCAACAAAGGCAGCAGCGGCGGGTCCGGGACAACTCACGGTGATCACCGGCCCCAGCGGCGTGGGCAAGGGCACACTCGTGGCCGCGCTGCGCCGGCGCCATCCGCAGATCTGGCTGTCTGTGTCCGCCACCACGCGCGCGCCCCGCGGCGGCGAACAGGACGGGGAGCACTACTTCTTCATGAGCCGGGAGCAGTTCGAGCAGCAGGTGGCTGCCGAAGGGCTGCTGGAGTGGGCGGAATTCGCCGGCAACCTTTACGGCACGCCACGGGCGCCCGTCAGCGAGCATCTGGCCCAGGGGCAACCGGTGCTGCTGGAAATCGAACTGGAGGGGGCCCGCCAGGTGCGGCGCAGCTTCCCGCAGGGATTCCAGGTGTTCATCGAACCTCCGTCGCTAGAGGAACTGGAGCGGCGCATCCGCGGCCGCGGCACCGACGACGACAGCGCGATCGAACGGCGCCTGCGCCGGGCCCGGGAGGAACTGGCCGCCGCCGCTGAGTTCGACGCCGTGGTGATGAACGGCGACTTGGACACCGCCATCGGCGAGCTGGAAGCCCTGCTGCAACTGGCCGGCAGCTGAAGCACCAGCGCCAGCCACAACGTGCAAGTCACAAAAAAGCGGCCTTTAAGGCCGCTTTTGACGTTCAGAGCCTCCGGCTGGAAGCCAGCGGATCAAAGGGGATGGAACAGAAGATCAGGGAAGAAGCGATTGAATTCGATCATGATTCCGGCGGTGACGGTGAACCAGATCGCAGCGAAAACAGGGGCTGTGGTGAGGAATTTCTTCATGGGCGTGCTCCGGATGGAGAACAGAGGGGTGGGGCGACTGAACCGGGATTCAGCGCGGTGAAACGGTGACCTTGGAATCGGATTCCAGCAGCTTGCCGCTGGTGAATTCGCTGAAGGCCGCCAGAGGCCAGGTGGCCGCTGCGATGGTGCTCTTCAGGGCCAGGGGCACATCGATCTGGATCTCGCGCATGGTGGCGTCCTTGCTGCCACGGATGGCCTGCAGGTACACGCGACCGGCCCAGCCGATGCAACCGGCGATGTAGAGGAAGGCGATGCCAGGGATCATGAAGTCGCCGGCATGGCTCCAGCGGCCATCAACGATCAGGTGGGGCAGGCCATCGGTGCCACACACGGCCTGGCTGTACATCTCGAAGCGGGCTTTGGCCTGCGGAGTGGCAGCGGCGGCGGCACGCTGCTGAAAGCGGGGGCTTTCGGAGCAGGGGGTGAGCCCGGCCACATCGGCATGGGCCACAGGGGCGAAGCCGAAGATCAGCAGGGCGGAAATCAGAACGGCGAAAAGGCGGCGCATCGTATCCGGATCCGGGGAAAGGCCTGCCAGCGGGCAGGATGTCACTTGCGGAGAGTAAGGGAGGCCATGGAGGCACTTGAACACCGTTCTGGCCGTCGAAACAAGTTGTGACGAGTCAGCGGCGGCCGTGGTGCGCGGCGAGCAGGTGCTTGCCAGTGCCGTGGCTTCCCAGATCGCCGAACATGCCCGCTGGGGAGGCGTGGTGCCCGAGATTGCCTCGCGGCGGCACGTGGAGGCGCTGCCCCAGTTGATCGCCAGTGTGATGGCCGAATCAGGCCTCGGCTTCGCCGACCTCGACGGCATCGCCGCCACCGTGGCGCCGGGCCTGGTGGGGGCCCTGCTGGTGGGCTCGGTCACAGCCCGCACGCTGGCGCGGCTGCATGATCGTCCCTTCGTGGGGGTGCACCACCTCGAAGGCCATCTCTGTTCCGTCCACCTGGGAGACCCCCTGCCGGAGGGTCCGTTCCTGGTGCTGTTGGTGAGCGGCGGCCACACCGAGCTGATCCGCGTCGACGGCGCCGGCCACTACCGGCGGCTGGGCCGCAGCCACGACGACGCGGCCGGTGAGGCCTTCGACAAAGTGGCACGGCTGCTTGGGCTGGGGTATCCCGGCGGTCCAGCGATCCAGGCGGCCGGAGTGCTGGGGGATCCCCTGCGCTTTCCACTGCCGAAAGGGCGCGTGTCGAGGCCGGAAGGGGGCTACCACCCCTACGACTTCAGCTTCAGCGGCCTGAAGACGGCCGTGCTCCGCCTTGTGCAGTCGCTGCGCGCCGGCACCGGTGCCGCGGGCCCGGCGGATCCGCCTTCAACTGGGGAATTGGCTCCACAGGATCTGGCTGATGTGGCCGCCAGCTTTGAACTGGCCGTGGTCGACGTGCTGGTGGAGCGCAGTTGCCGCTGCGCCCGCGACGAGGGACTCGGCACCCTGGTGCTGGTGGGCGGGGTGGCCGCCAACCAACGCCTGCGCCAGCGGCTGGAGGAACGCTGCGGCGCGCTGGGGCTGCACTGGCGCCGGGCACCACTGGCCTATTGCACCGACAACGCCGCCATGATCGGCGTGGCAGCAGCCCAGCGGCTTGCCGCCGGATCCAGCAGCAGCACGGCCCTGGGTGTGGCGGCCCGCCTGCCATTGCAGCAAAGCGACGCGCTCTACGAGCAACAGCCTTGCTTTTGATCCCTTTATGGTGGCCGAACCCGTTGTTAAGGGGGTGGATGGCTTCAGCTGACACCACAGAGAATGCACTGCTGCCGAACAGCGCTCTTGCAGCATCACCTGCCGCTGCTGAGGGGCTCGGCTCCAGCCAGCCCGTTGAAGTGGGGCCGGAAGAGCTGAACGCCTGGCGCCGGGGCTTCACCCCCCAAGCCGAGATCTGGAATGGCCGCCTGGCCATGCTCGGGCTCTCGCTGGGCATCGCCACCCTGCTGCTTCTCCGCCTGGCCAGGGCCCACTGAGCCAGGCCAGGTCAACAAACATTTTGCCAGTGGACTCCGCCCTATTCGCGGCCTCGTAGGGCCTGGGAGAGCTCACCACGCTTGAGGCTCACGGCCAACGCCTCATCCGCACTCACTTTGCCTGCCACTACCAGCTCAAGAAGGGACTGGTTCAATGTTTTCATGCCTTCGAACGAACTGCGTTTCATGATTTCCTCCACCTCGTCGAATTCGCCGCGAAGGAGGTAATCCCGGCAGGCATCGGTGTTGATGAAGATGTCGTGGTAAGCGATTCGGCCACCTTCAATCGTCTTGAGCAGCCCCTGCGAGATCACAGCCAACAACGATTCGGCCACACTTGTGCGGATTGATTTTTGTTCTTCGGACGGGAACATACCCAGCATCCGCTCAACGGTTTTTACGGCGGAGTTAGTGTGGAGCGTGCCGAAGACCAAGTGGCCGGTCTGAGCAGCCTCCAAGGCAGTGGAGAGGGTTTCCTGGTCGCGAATCTCCCCGATCAGCAACACATCAGGATCCTCCCGCAATGCCGCCCGCAAAGCAGTCGAGAACAACTTTGTGTGGTGGCCGATCTCACGCTGCCGCACCAGACAGGATTTGCTGACATGAACGAATTCGACTGGATCCTCAATGGTGAGGATGTGCTTCGACTGAGTTGAATTCATCCAATTGATCATTGCGGCTAGGGTGGTGGATTTGCCGCAGCCCGTGGGGCCTGTCATCAGGATCAGGCCCTTGGTGTACTTGAGAAGATGCTTAAAGACATCCGGAAACCCAAGGGATTCCAGTGTGGGGACCTCGAAGGGGATAAGCCGCAGCACCATGGCTGGACCAAGAAGCGATTCAAAGAGGTTGATCCGCACCCTCACGAAACCGAAAGAATGTGATCCGTCGAATTCCTTATCGCTGCGAAAAGCCTGACGATCCTCCTGAGAGAGAATCTCATTCAGCCACTCCGAGAAGCGTTGGTTCGTGATGATCGGCCAACCGGTCATCTGCATATCGCCGCGAAAGCGCAGCCGCGGTTCCTCACCGACGCCGAGGTGCACATCTGAGCACTTGGCCTCAAAAGCCACGCGCACCACCTCCTCCAGTGAGCAGGGCGTAGCCACGGATGGCCGTGGTGGCGCTGGGGCCGGATCTACACCATCCACGGCGGCGGGGTGGGAGTCGGGCGCAGGCACCGAGCTAGGGGGAAACAGGGAACTGGTCATCGGCTGGACAGCATTGCAGCCATTTTGGGGCAAGTACTCGCCTGAGTTCACATGCAGCTGCTGGTCGGTACGGGGATGCTCCGCCACGTGAATGCGACACCAGCTCTCCTTAGGATCGACACCCCCGCATGGGCTCTTTGATCACCACCGCTCCGCTCGTCAGCATCGTGCTGGGAACCAGGCCCGAAGCGATCAAGCTGGCACCGGTGATCCGCGCCTTCCAACAAGCCGAAGGCTTTCGCACCCGGGTGGTGCTCACCGGCCAACATCGGGAAATGGTGGCGCAGGTGATGGAGCTCTTCAGCCTCACCGCTGATCGCGACCTGGCCTTGATGACGCCCCGCCAGACGCTCACCCACGTGACCTGTGCCGCCCTGATGGGGCTGGAGCAGGACTTCACTGAGCACCGGCCGGATCTGGTGCTCGTCCAGGGCGACACCACCACCGCCTTCGCTTCCGCTCTGGCGGCGTTCTACCAGCAGATCCCCGTGGGGCACGTGGAAGCCGGCCTGCGCACTGACAACCTGCTTGACCCCTTCCCCGAGGAAGCCAACCGCCGGCTGATTTCCCAGATCGGCCAACTGCACTTCGCCCCCACCTCGGTGTCGGAGGCGAACCTGCTGGCCTCCGGGGTGGTGGGCCGGGTGCTGGTCACGGGCAACACTGTGATCGATGCGCTGCTGCTGATGGCGAAGCAGGCGCCGCTGCTGCAACTTCCTGGCCTCGACTGGACCCAGCAGCGGGTGATCCTGGCCACCGTGCACCGCCGGGAGAACTGGGGAGAGCGTCTGCTCGCCATCGGTGATGGCTTCCTGCGACTGCTGGAGCAACACCCCGACACCGCCCTGCTCCTTCCGCTGCACCGCAACCCCACCGTTCGGGAACCCCTGCAGCAGATGCTGGGCGATCACCCGCGGGCCTTTCTCACCGAGCCGCTCGATTACGACGAGCTGGTGGGAGCGATCCGCGGTTGCACGCTGCTGCTCACCGACTCCGGCGGCCTGCAGGAAGAGGCCCCAGCCCTGGGCAAACCGGTGCTGGTGCTGCGGCGCACCACGGAACGTCCGGAAGCGGTGTCTGCGGGCACGGCGCGCCTGATCGGCACCGATGCGGCAGCGATCGCAACGGAAGCCGGGCGCCTGCTCGACGACCCTGCGGCCTACGCGGCCATGGCCATGGCTCACAACCCCTTCGGGGACGGCCAGGCAAGCGGCAGGATCGTGGCGGCCTGCCGTGCCTTCCTGGCAGAACGGAACTGAGCTGGCTACTGGCCTGATCTGGCAGCTGGCCTGATCGGAGTGGGATTCAGCTGCCGGGGCGTTTCTTTGCCCAGGGAGGCAGATCGATGAACACCTGGGTACCCGGTTTGAGGCCGGAGAGGATCTGGGTGTTTCGGCCGCTGCTGGAGCCGAGCGTCACCGGCTGGAAGGTGGGCTGGTTGTTCTTGCCCACCAGCAGCACCCCAGGCCGCCCTTCCTCGGTGACCACTGCCACCGTGGGCACAAGGGTCTGAGCCGGCAGGGTGCCGGTCTTGAAGTCGATGTCGGCGGTCATGCCGATCCGCAGCTCGCTGTGAGGATCGGTGAACAGCAGCTTCACATCGAAGGAGGTGACGTTGTTGATCTTCACCGCCCGGGGGGCGATCTGGCGCACGCGCGCGGTGAAGCGGCGGTCCGGGAAGGCATCCACCCGCACGGTGGCGATCTGGCCGAGGCGGATGCGGCCGATGTCGCTTTCCGGCACCTTGGCCACCGCCTCCAGGCCGCGGGCGAGCTCCACCACCGATGAGCTGGAGGCGCCCGCATTGGCGGAGGCGGAGGTGGTGGGGGTGACGAAGGCGCCGGGGTCGGCGAAGCGCTGGGTGATCACGCCGTCGAAGGGTGCGCGGATCGTGAGCTCGCCGCGCTCCACATCCCGCTGAGCGTTGCGCTGCCGGGCTGCATCAAGGGCCGCCTTGCTGGTGAGCATGCGGGTGCGGAAGCTGACGATGTCGTCCTGACTGATTGCGCCCTGCTGATACAGCTTCTGGCGACGTTCGAACTCCGAGCGGCTGCGGGCGTACTCGGCGGCCGCCTGCCGCTCTTGGGCCAGCAGTTCATTCTCCCGATCGCGAAGGTCACCGCTGTCCATCAGAGCGATCGGCTGGCCGGCCTGCACGAGATCGCCCTCATCCACGAACAGGTCGGCGAGCACGCCGCCCCGCTTGGGGCTGACGTTGACGCTGCGGGCCGCTTCCAGCTCCCCGCTGGAGGTGACGATGCCCGGCAGGCTGCCGCGCTCGGCCTTCACCACATAGGCGGCCAGCGACTGCTGCTGCTGGGTGGTGCTGCGCTGGCGCTGCCAGAGGGCCACACCGCCGATCACGAGCACTGCCGCGGCCACCCCTGCCCACAGAGGCCAGCGCCGCTTTTTGGGACCGGGCCGGCGAGGGGCGGCCGGGACCAGTTGTTCCTGGGGCGGTGTCAGCACCGGCGCAGGGCGAAGGTCGGAGCGGGGAATGACGGTCAGCGGTCGCTGTAACCAGTCTTGATGGTCGCGGCGAAAAACGTGGCCATGGGAGGCCCGGGGGGCGCCGTTTAGATTTAGCCCCATGCTTAAAGCCGGAATCGTGGGGCTGCCCAACGTGGGCAAATCCACCCTCTTCAATGCCCTGGTGGCCAACGCCCAGGCCCAGGCCGCCAACTTTCCGTTCTGCACGATCGAGCCGAACGTGGGCTCCGTGGCGGTGCCCGACGGGCGCCTGAAAATGCTCTCAGACGTTTCCAGTTCCCGCGAGATCGTGCCCACCCGGGTGGAGTTCGTCGACATCGCCGGCCTGGTGAAGGGCGCCAGCCAGGGCGAAGGGCTCGGCAACAAGTTCCTCGCCAACATCCGCGAGGTGGACGCGATCGTGCACGTGGTGCGCTGCTTTGAGGACGACGACGTGATCCACGTGGCTGGTCAGGTGGATCCCGCCCAGGACGCCGAGATCATCAATCTGGAACTGGCTCTCGCTGACCTGACCCAGGTGGAAAAGCGGCGGGAACGGCTCAAGAAGCAGGCTCGCACCAGCAAGGAAGCCCAGGCAGAAGATGAGGTGCTGGGCCGCATCGCCGCTGCGCTGGAAGCCGGCGCACCGGCACGCGGGGTTGCCCTCGGCGCCGACGAGCGCGAGACGATCCGTCCGCTCGGCCTGCTCACCCTCAAACCGATCATCTACGCCACCAACGTGTCGGAAGACGACTTGGCGGCAGGCAACGGCCACAGCGAGGCCGTGGTGGCCCTTGCCCAGCGTGAAGGGGCTGAGGTGGTGCGGATTTCGGCGCAGGTGGAGGCGGAACTCGTTGAACTCGGCGAAGCCGAGCGCGCCGACTATCTCGACGGGCTGGGGGTGAGCGAGGGCGGGTTGCAGAGCCTGATCCGCGCCACCTATCAGCTGCTCGGCCTGCGCACCTACTTCACCACCGGCGAAAAGGAAACCCGGGCCTGGACAATCACAGCCGGCATGACCGCGCCTCAGGCCGCCGGCGTGATCCACACCGATTTCGAACGGGGCTTCATCCGCGCCCAGACCGTGGCCTACGCGCAGTTGATCGAAGCGGGCTCCCTGTCGGAAGCACGCAACCGAGGCTGGCTGCGCAGCGAGGGCAAGGAGTACGTGGTGGCCGAAGGCGACGTGATGGAGTTCCTGTTCAACGTCTGAAGCGGTTTCAACTTCAGCAGACGTTTCGGCGGCTGAGGCAGGCGCAGAGCATTGAGCCGCCCTCCTCTTTGGCTTCCGTGACCGGGGCGGCGGCCGCCTTCGGCGAGAATGGTGTCCGACGAGGCGAAGCCTGATGAACCCCTCCCAGGAGCCCTCTGCTGGCAGCGCGGCAGCGCCTGCAAATCTGCCTGCCGCTGAGCCGCCGCTGGCCGAGGTCACGAGCGCCACCGCGACGACCCCTGACCGAGGTGCGGGATCCGCCACCGGTGCGCGCAATCCCGGCGCACACAACTTCGAAATTCAGAAGGAACTGCACCAGCGCATCCGCAACGACCCCGACTACGACGACTGGGAGTACGGCACCGAGCCCCTGCCTCACGAGCAGCAGGGCTGGATCTCCCGGCCCGCCCCTGGCGGGGCCGGGGCCTCAGATCACACTGGAGGGGCTGGCGTGGGGGTGGACGCGGGCTAAGGGACGCACCAGGGTGAGGCCCAGCAGGCAGAGCGCCGCCATCGCCAGCCAGAGGCCGCCCCCATGCCGCTGCTGATCGAGGAACAGGCCCGCCACCTGCGGCGCTACGAAGGCACTCAGCGCAAAACACTGCGAGAACAGCGCCATGGCCATGCCTTGATGGGCGGGGGGCGTGATCTCCACCACGGCTTCGGTGGCCGTGGGCAGAAAGGCGGCCACAGCCGCCGCCAGCGGCAGCTGGGCCAGCAGCAGCACCGTGAGGCTGTGCCAGCCCAGGCTGGAGAAGGCCAGCAGGGAGCTGCCGAGCGCGAAACCCAGCAGGCTCAGTCCGAGCCCGAAGGCCACCGAACGCTCTGACAGCCAGCGCCCCAGCGGCCATTGCAGGGCCAGCAGGAGCCCCAGCTGCAGGGCCAGCAGCAGGGCACCAGTGCTCTCTGGCAGGGGGGGGCGGGCCAGCCCGCCGCGCACCAGATCCAGGGGCAGGGCACCCTGCAGTAGGGCCACCATGCCGGTGGACAGCACCGTCATCGCCAGCAGGGGCAGCAGGGGCCGCACCCATCCATGCCAGGAATCGAGTCGGCTGTCGGCACTGCGGACTGGTGCCGGCGGCAGCGGCCGGCGCAGCAGCAGGCTCAGCAGCACGACCATGCAGGCGATGTCGACGAGGAAGATGCCCCGCAAGCGGCCAAGGGCCGCCAGCCCGGAGCCCAGCAGCACGCCGGTGGCGATGCCAAGCGCATCAGCGGTGCGCACCAACGCGAAGGCGCGGCTGGAGGGCAACGGCGCGCAGCTCTGGGTCACGGCAAGCTCGATCGCGGGCCACCAGAGCCCGAGGGCCAGTCCGATCAGCATCTGCCCGCTCACGTAGGCGGGGAAGCTGGTGGCGCTGTACAGGCGCGCGTCGGCCAGCATCGAGATCAAGGCGGCCAGCACGATCGGGCCATTGCAGGAGCGGCCGCGGTCGAGCCACCAGCCGCAGAGCAAGCGACCGGCCGTACCGGCCAATGCGGCTGCCGCCAGCCCCTGCCCGACCGCGGTGGCGGAGAAGCCGGCGTTGTGGAACACCACAGCGGTGAGATAGATCACGCCGCCGCCGCCAAGGCCGCTCAGCAGCCGCATCCAGCACAATTGCTGCAGGGGCGCGGGAAACTGGAGGAACCAGCCGAGGCCGCTTGCCCCTGCGCGACGTCGTGTCAAACCGGTTCCGACCGCTGTTCGTGCTTCTCACCAGTCTGCTGGTCGGGGGGGGCAGTCCGGCCAAGGCCGCAGATCAACTGATCGTTCGGCTCGACGGGTTCTCGCTGCCGATCGACATCGGCCAGCTGGAGGCTTGGAGCCGTGATCCCGGCTCCCGGGGCAACGACCTGGGCGTGTGGTTCGAGTTGCTCGACCCCCGCAGCCGCGAGGATCTGCGCCGCCTGTTGCTCACGCCGATCCTGGAGGAGCGCGACCTGGCTCTGCAGTTGATCCAGAGCTGGGCGGGCCGGCAGGTGGTCGAGGAGATGGGGGCACTGCTGAGCACCGACCAGAGCGGCAGCGGCCCTCTGCTGGTGAACACACTCCGCGGCCTGCTGCAGCGCCCGGAACCGGTCACCCCGCTGAGCCTGCTGCGGGCTGTGCCCACTCCCCGGCTCACCCTGGAGGTGGATGAGGTGCTGAAGCTGGCGCAGCAATGGCGCCGGCAGGTGGAACTGCAGGGCCAGGCCCTGAGGCAGTTGCGTCAGCTGCGACTGCCCCTGACCGCCACCCCCAGCACCGCACGGGCGCCGGCCCTGCAGCCCACCGGCGCCGTTCCCATGCCCCGCCTGCTGGAACTGGCGGTGACCCACCGGCCCGACCCCCTCAAGATCGAGCTGTGGGAGGCGGTGGGGCCCGCTCGTGGCACCTACTTGCTGGTGATGCCGGGGCTGGGCAGCAGCGGCGCCCAGCTGAACTGGCTGGCCCGCGGGCTGGCGGAGCGCGGCTACCCGGTGCTGCTGATCGATGACCCCAGCAGCGACGAACACGTCGTGCGGCAACTGCTTGATGGGCAGCGCCCGCCCCCCGGCGCCGAGACGCTCCCCGCCCGCCTGGCGGATGTGGAGGCGGTGCTGAAAGCCGAGCAGGACGGCCGGCTGCCGCCCCTGGGCTCCTCCGCGGTGCTGCTGGGCCATTCGCTCGGTGGGCTGTCGGCTCTGATGGCCGGAGGCGCCCGGCCCGTGGCGGGCCTCGACCAGCGCTGCAAGCAGGCGATGAGAGGGATCCCGCTCAACAACCTCTCGCGGCTGTTGCAATGCCAGCTGCCGGAGGTGCCCTTGCCGAAGGTGGGCAGCGGCGACGGGCGCGACCCGGTGGCGGCGGTGGTGAGCTTCAATCCCTTCGGAAGCCTGCTCTGGCCAGGCCGCGGCCTCGATCGCCTCAACGGCACGCCGCTGCTGATGGTGGGTGGCGGCCTTGATCTGGTCACGCCGCCGGTGGGCGAGCAGCTGGAGCTGTTCCTGCAGCAGCACAACCCCCGCAGCCGGCTGGTGATGGTGGAGGGAGGCAGCCACTTCTCGGTGGTACGCCTCGGTGACGACAACCCCGCGCTGCTGCAGCTAGGCGAGGAGCTGGTCGGGGTGGAACCGCATCAGGTGCAGGAGCTGCTGCTCAACCTCACCGCCGACTTCCTCGGCTCCCTGGACGGGTCCGCTGCCCTGGCCAGCCAGCAGCGCCTGCAGGGCACCGTGCGGGCCTACGTGCTGGACCGGGAGGCAGCCCGCCACTGGCACCGGCGCCTCGACGGCTGAACGGCAACAGCGGGACGGGGCAGACCATCCGCTCCCACAGCAGGGCGCAAAAAGGCACCAGCGGCAGCGTTCAGCACCGGCTTCAGCAGCAAGCGTCAGAACCGAATCCGCGGATCCAGCAGCGCCACCAGCAGATCCACCACCACGCTCACCACCACCACCAGCGCCGCCACCACCACCACGATCCCTTGCACCAGGGGGTAGTCGCGCTGGGCGATCGCTTCCTGCAGCCGGAAGGCGATGCCCGGCCACGAATAGGTGACCTCAATCAGCAGGGCACCACCGATCAGGGACGCCACGGTGATCCCGGTGATCGTGAGCACGGGCAACAGGGCATTCGGCAGGGCGTGGCGCAGCACGACCCTTGGTTCGCTCAGGCCGCGGCTGCGGGCCGCTTCCACGTAGTCGGAGCGGAGCGCCCGGCGCAGGTTGAGCCGCAGCGCGTTATCGAAGATGCCGCTGAGCAGCACGCCGAGCGTGATGGCGGGCAGCACCAGATGCCGCACCGTGCCGCTGAACTGCTGCCAGTTGCCGGCCCGCAGGCTGTCGAACAGGTAGAAGCCGGAGCCGGTGGGCGGCAGCAGCGTGACCGGGAAGCGCCCACCCACCGGCAACCAGCCGAGCCAGACGGCGAACACCAGCTGCACCACCATCGCCGCCCAGAACGGCGGCAGGGCGTAGGTGCCGATGCCATAGAGGCGGCCGGCCAGATCGAGCTTGCCGTCGGGACGGGCGATGCCGGAGAACCCCACCGCCAGCCCCAGCACGGCGGCGATCAACAGCGCGCACACGCCCAGCTCCAGGCTGGCCGGCAGGCTCTGGCCGATCACCTGGGCCACCGGTGTCTGATTGGTGAGCGAGGCGCCCAGATCCCCGCGCAGCAGACCCAGCAGGAACTGGCCGTACTGGGTGAGCAGCGGCAGATCAAGCCCGAGTTGCTGGCGCAGGGCGGCGCGGGCCTCCTCCGGAGCGCGGATGCCTAGCAGGGCATCGATCGGGTCACCCGGCGCCAGCCGCAGCAGCAGGAACACCAGGGAGGCGATCAGCCAGAGCATCACCGGGCCAAGCAGCAGGCGGCTGGCGCCGTAGCGCAACAGCTGGGAACGGCGGCTCATGGGTGGCGCTCCTTCTGCAGCCGGCTGAACACCACCCGGCCGGCCCCATCGAAGCGGGGCGTCTGCAGGTTGGGGCGGGCCCAGGCGCGCGGGGCCACCAGCCACACCGGGATGTAGGGGGAAGCCTGGGCCACCTGTTGCTGCAGGCGGCGCAGCAGGGCGACGCGCTCCTCGCCCTCCAGGCTTTCGCTGCGCTTGAGATCCTGCTCAAGACCCGGCTGGGTCCAGAAGCTGCCGCTGGCGGCGCTGGCCCCCTTGAGGCAGCGGTTGCCCTCCGCCTGCTCGCACCCCAACAGGGGAATCAGGTAGTTGTCGGCATCGGGGAAATCCCCCATCCACTCCAGCAGGATCGCCGTGAAGGCACCCTCGCCGAGCTGCCGGTAGGCCGTGGTGGATTCCATCCCGCTGATCTCCAGCTGCACGCAGTCGCCGAGGTCACGGGCCAGCTGCTCCTTCCAGGTGAGCGCGAACAAGCGGTCGGAGGGGATGTTGGAGCGGAAGGTGAGGGGCACGCTCAACCGCCGGCCGCTGCAGTAGCCGGCCTGGCGAAACAGCGCACGGGCCTGGGCCGGATCGAAGGCCGGCCAGGCCTGCGGATCGGAGCCGGGGATCGTCGGGGGCACCAGCTCCCGCAGGGAAGGGCGCAGCCCGTGGCTGACCCGCTGGCTGATCAGCTCCCGATCGAGGCCGAACGCCAGGGCGCGGCGCAGGCGTGGATCCTTCAGGGGCGGCTGGTCGCTGAGCAGCGTGAGATAGCCGATCTCCAGGGCCGGCCCCCTGCCTTCGCGCAGGGCGCCGGCCTCGGCCAGACGATGCAGCGACAGCTGCTGGTCGCCCTCCAGGCTGGTGGAGAGCAGCACATCCACCTCACCGCTGCGCAGGGCGCCGTAGAGGGCGGTGGAGTTGCTCAGGTTCACCAGATCGATGCCGCCATTGGCGGGCTTCGGCCCCCAGTAGTCGGCGAAGGGCTCCAGCCGCTGCTGCTGATCGTTGAAGAAGGTGAGCCGGTAGGGCCCGGTGCCCACGAAGCGCTCGTTCAGAAAGCGGCGGCCGTGGGCCCGGTAGGCCGTGGGGGACAGCGGCGTGAGATTCACCGCCGTGAGCAGCTGGGGCAGGGCCGTGAACGGGCGCCGCAGGCGCAGCTCCAGTTCGTAGGGCCCACTGGCCCGCACCGAGACGATCCGGTCGCCCAGCAGGTAACTCAGCTTGCCGATCGCCAGGAAGCGCTCCAGCGTGAACACCATGGCGGCGGCATCGAAGCGGCTGCCGTCGTGGAAGCGCACGCCCTGACGCAGCGGCACCCAGGCGGTGAGGCGATCGGCGCTGAGCCGGGGCGGCGCCACGGCCAGGCGCGGCTGCAGCTCGCCGTCGGGGCTGATCGCGTAGAGGGGATCGCCCAGAGCGCTCAGCAGCTGCATGGCGCCGATGCTGAAGGTGGCGGCCGGATCCACCGAATCAATGCGGCTGCGCCCTGCCACCACCAGCCGGTCCACCGGACGGACGGGCTGGCAGGCGGACAGCAGGCCCAGGCTCAGCATTCCCACCAGGGGAAGCGTCAGCCAGCGCTTCAGATCAGGAAAGGGGGCGATGGGGGGCGGTGACGCTTGCTGCGGCCATTCAAAGGCTCGGCTGGCCATTCAGGGCCAGGGAAGGCGGCCTGTTGTGAACCTGCTGCAAGGAGACCTCGAACACCGGGGAGCCCCCCCGCACCAAGGGCCAGCGGCGCACCCAGCAGCGGTCGTGGGGCGGATCCACGGCGATCACCTGGTACAGGTTCGAATCCGAGGCGAGGTGAATGCAATCACCCTGGTGGAGGCTCATCGGGCTGGTGCGGATTGAAGGGGTGTCCGTAGGGAGGGGGGTGGCGAGGGGGGATGGGGCCTGACGGCGCTGCGGGTCGCCCGTGGTGGGGGCGTGTGTCGACAGCATTTCGGGGCTGGAGAGGGGAAGGCGTTCGCTATGAACCTTAAGAAATCCCGGTGAGGGGATCGCGACCGAAGGATCGGTGCTGCTGATCACTCCCATCAGGTGAGGCCGCTCAGCATGTCCCGGCAGAGGGTTCGCGGATCATTGCCTCAGAGGGTTCGCAGGCAGGCCGCCACCGCCTTGACGTCGGGCAGGGCGGCGATCGCCGTGAGCGCCGCACGGAAACGGGCCTCCTGCACGTCATGGGTGATCACCACGATCTCAGCCTCCCCGCCGGAGGCCTGGAACTGCACGATCGACTGGATCGACACCTCCTCCTGGCCGAAGCAACTGCCGATCCGCCCGATCACGCCCGCCTGGTCGGTGGTCTGCAGGCGCAGGTAGTTGCGGTGGCGGGTGACGGCGGGATCCACTAGGCGGCAACGGCGCCAGCTGCCGGCCGCCAGCAGCGGATCAAGCCCGGCGGAAGGGCCGCCCACCTGGCGGATGCCGGCGATGTTGAGGATGTCGGCCACCACAGCCGAAGCGGTGGGCCCGGCCCCGGCACCAGGCCCATAGAACATCACCCGCCCAACCGGATCCCCCTCCACGAGGATGGCGTTGTTGACGCCGTTGACCCCCGCCAGTGGGTGATCCTTCGGCACCAGGGTGGGATGCACCCGCACATCGAGCTGCTCGGTGCCGTCGGGATCAGTGCCCTCGCTCTGCGCCACCGCCAGCAACTTGACGCGGAATCCCAGCTGGTCGGCGTAGCTCACATCCCTGGCCTGCAGGCCGCTGATGCCTTCTGTGGGGATGGCGGAGCGTTCGACGCCGCCGCCGTAGGCCAGTCCCGCCAGGATGGCGATCTTGTCGGCGGCATCGCCACCCTCCACATCGGCGGCCGGGTCGGCTTCGGCGTAGCCGAGGGCCTGGGCATCGGCCAGCACCGTGCCATAAAGGGCCCCCTCATCCGCCATGCGGGTGAGGATGTAGTTGGTGGTGCCGTTGATGATGCCGCTCACCCGCTGGATGCGGTTGGCACCCAGCGACTGCTTCAGCGGCTCGATGATCGGAATGCCGCCGCCCACCGCGGCCTCGATCAGCACGTACACGCCCCGCGCGGCGGCCGCCGCGGCGATCTCCTGGCCGTGGCGGGCGATCACCGCCTTGTTGGCCGTGACCACCGATTTCCCGGCGGCGATGGCGCTGAGGATCAGGCTGCGGGCGGGTTCGAGTCCGCCCATCACCTCCACCACAATGTCGACGGCCGGATCCTGCACCACCGCTTCGGGGTCGGTTGTGAGCAGGGCCGGATCCAGCTCCACCGGGCGCGGGCGGCTCAGATCCCTGACAGCCACCCGTTGCAGCCGCAGCTGGTCAACCAGCGGATGGCGACCCGCCGGGGCGGACAGGATGGCGGCTACGCCCGCTCCCACCGTGCCCAGACCCAGCAAGCCGATGCCGATGGTCATGCCTGTCTCGCCTGGAAACGTCCGAGCCTAGAAACCTGGCTGCAGCGCGGCTGCTCCTGCAGGCCGGCGCCGCTCGTCATCAGGAGGGGGCGCCGGAAGCCACACCGGCGGTGGACTCGCCGCCGGCGAGACTGCGGGCCTGGGCCTGCATCATCTTGAAGATGTTGAGGAAGCCGTTGGCCCGCGATGGGGTGAGGCTGGCCTGCAGGCCCGTGTCCGCCAGAAAGGCAGGATCAACGGAGGCAGCCTGCTCGGGCGTCAGACCTTCGAGCGCTTCGATCAGCAGGGCCAGCAGCCCTTTGGTGATCTGGGCATCGGAATCCCCACGCCAGTGCAGCCGCCCCTCCTGAAGCTCGCCCACCACGTACACCTGCGACACGCAGCCCTTCACCTTGAAGGGGTCGACGCGGAACTCATCCGGCAGCGGCTCCAGCTTCTGGGCCAGCCAGAGCACGTAGGCGTAGCGGCGCTTGGGGTCAGTGGTGCCGCGCAGTCGCTCAACGATTCGATCGAGCGCTTCGGTGCCGGCGCTCATCGAAGGCGACGGCGCGCAGCGGACCAGCCGCTCAGGCCGGCGATCACCCCGCCGACGCTGCCGAGGCCACCCAGCACCAGGGTGCCGATCAGCCAGGGGGAGGTCCAGGGCGCCGTCGGCTCGGCCGGTCGGACGCTGAGGCTGTCGATCAGAGGGCGGCCGCTCTTCACCGTCAGGTCGAGGAAGTCGCGATGGCCGGGGCCGTCGTCGACCTGGAGCTCCCACGTGCCATCGGCGCCGCTCGGCAGCACGAAGGACAGCTTGCCGTCGGCATCCAGCTGGCCCACCGCCACCGGCGCGCCGCCTCCTGGCGGCACCACGCGCACCTGGGCTCCGGCCGCCGGTTCACCGGAGGAGAAGCGGCTCTCCAGCAGCAGGGAGTCGTTGAGGGAGCGGAGCTGATCGAGGCTGCTCTCGATGGCATGGGCCCGGGCTGCGACCGGCAGCAGGGCCAGGGCCACCGCTCCCAGGCATGGCACGACCAGGCGTTGGCAGGAGGTCACGGGCGATTGAGCAAACAGCGGAGGGCCGGCCGCGCTTCAGGTGGGCCAGGCATTCCAGCGTAAGTGGGGTTCAGGAGGCCGACCAGCGGTTGCCGGCGGCATGGGCCTTGCCCGCCTGCACCATCCGCACCATCGAGCTCACCATCATCGAGAGGGCCTCGCTGGGCTCGGAGCGGTGGCCGAGCTCGGCGGCCATCACGCGATCGGCCACGGTGCGGCCTGCCGCTGCGGCGGTTCCGGCGCGCAGCGCTGGGGAAAGGCGCCGACCAGTGGTGCCATCGGCATCCATCCGGGCCACCGCAGGCTGCATCAGCCCCATTGGCGGTTGAGCGGACGAATCCGAGGAGAGCACCACAGGAAGGCTTCAACTGCGGGGATCCTGGCAAATGCAGCCCCGTCAGGCGGGCTGGGGTGGTCATCACTCAACAGGTTGCAACCATTCCAGGCCCCGCTCGCTCAGCCATCCGTCGAAGGGAATGTCCCAGGGGTCGGTGGGCAGGGCCTCCACCAGACAGCCGTAGGGCGCCACGATCACAGCCGGCACGGAGCGCCAGGCCGGGTGCTGCCGCAAGCGGTCGTACCAGCCGCCGCCCGAACCCAGCCGGAAGCCGCGGCGGTCGAAGGCCAGCGCCGGCACCAGCAGCAGGCCCAGGGCGCTGGGCTCGAGGCTGGGCCCCTGTGGGGCCGGGATGCCGCAGTGATCAGGGAGCAGCGGCGCGCCCGGGTTCCAGGCGACGTAATGAAGTGCGGCGGCGCCCCTCCCCGACGCTCCTGCGGCCGGGTCTCCTTCCAGGCCCGCTGCCGGCCGCACCCCCGGCAGGGCGAGCGAAGCCGATCCCAGCTCCTGAAGCGGCCTCAGGTCAGCTTCGCCGCGGAGGGGCCAGTAGAGCCCCAACCGCTGCGGGCGATCCAGCCAGGGAGCCAGCGCCGCAACGGCCTGTTGTTGCAGGGCAGGGTGCGCCTCCATCAGCAGGGCCAAGCGCTGCTGCCGCCAGTGGCTCCGCAGGGCTGCCTTGTCGGCACCTGCCCCACTGGCCGCAGCGTCACCGGGAGCAGCACCACCGGCAGCGGGCTGCTTCACCGCTGAAACCAGCCAGTGAGCGCCACAGCTAGGGCATCGGCAGCGTCGTCGGGGCGTGGGGGGTGATCCAGCGACAGTTCGCGCATCACGGCGTCGAGCACCTCCTCCTTGCCGGCATGGCCCGAACCGGTGAGCGCCAGCTTCACCTGCATCGGCGGAAACTCCACCACCGGCACCTGCAGCCGCGCCAGGGTCATGATCACCACGCCCCGGGCCTGTACCACCGAAATCGTGGTGCTGGAGCGGTAGAAGAAGAATTTCTCCACCGACGCCAGCTCCGGGCGCCAGCGCCGCACCAGCCAGCGCAGGTCACGGGCGATCTCCACCATCCGCGCGCCATCGGAGCGGCCAGGAAGGGTCTGGATCATGCCGCAGTCGAGCATCCGCTGGGGCGGGCCGGACTCGATCACGCCGTAGCCGACACGGGCGAGACCAGGATCGATACCGAGGATGCGCATGGGGCGAATTATCCGCGCCCTGCGGGAGTTGAGCAGCCGACAGGCTCAGGCCGCCAGGGCCAGTTCGAAACCGTTGCGGTCGCTTGGCTCAGGCCGCTCGAACACCTTGCAGAACACCTTGATCACCCGATCGCCTGTGTCGATCTGCTCCAGTGGATCCTTGCGCAGGCGATGGCGCAGGCAGCAGGCCACCACCCGGGCCACATCGTCGTCGGTGACCTCGTTGCGGTGCTCAAAGGCGGCCAGGGCCCGGGCCGCCCGGTTGGTGACGATGTCGCCGCGCAGACCATCCACATCCAGTTCGCCGCACACCGCCGAGATGCGCACCCGCAGGTCGTCGTCGATCACCACCGACGGCAACCGGTTCTGGGCCTCCACCACCCTGGCCTGCAGGGCCTCCTGAACGTCCTGCACCTGGGCACTGAAGGCCTCGGGGTCGGCATCAAAGCCGGTGCGTTGGTCGACCACCTGCACGCGCAGCTCGGGATCGCGCACGGTGCGCACCTCCACGCTCATGCCGAAGCGATCGAGCAGCTGGGGCCGCAGCTCCCCTTCCTCCGGGTTGCCGGAGCCGATCAGCACGAAACGCGCCGGGTGCCGCACGCTCACGCCTTCCCGTTCCACCGTGTTCCAGCCCGAGGCGGCCGAGTCGAGCAGCACGTCCACCAGGTGGTCGTCGAGCAGGTTCACCTCATCGACGTAGAGCAGACCGCGGTTGGCCTTGGCCAGCAGGCCCGGCTCAAACGCCCGGATGCCCTCGCTGAGGGCTTTCTCGATGTCGATCGTGCCGCAGAGACGGTCTTCGGTGGCACCCAGCGGCAGGTCCACCATCGGCACCTGGCGAGGTTCCACCGGCAGGGTCTCGCCGGATTCGGCCCGCGCGCGCACCTCGCTGCTCTGCAGGTCGGGGTCGGTGGGAGAGCTGTTGTAGGGGTCGCCGGCCACCACCGGGATGGCTGGCAGCAGATCGGCCAGAGCGCGGATGGTGGTCGACTTGCCCGTGCCCCGGTCGCCCATGATCATCACGCCGCCGATGCGGGGATCGATCACGTTCAGCAGCAGGGCGAGCTTCATCTCCTCCTGGCCGACGATGGCGGTGAAGGGGAACACCCTGCGCTTGCGGGTCTGACTCACGGACGACAGCTCGGCACGGGTTCGGATTGTTTCACAGCTGAGGTTTCCGCCGGAGCGGCGGGCACCGGCAGCAGGGTAAGCACCTGGGGTGGGGTGGCATCAGCCGGGTAGACCAAGCGCACGCGCAGCTCCCGCCGCTCTCCAGGTTGGAGCCGAACGCGGCCCAGCTCAGGCCCCTGCTGCCCCTGGCGCTGCACCAGGTGGAACCAGCGCCGGCCCATCCGCCGGCCCTGAGGATCGTCGAGGCCACTCACCTCCACGGTGCCGCGGAACATCACCGGCCGGGCCTCGGTGGCGTTGAAGCTCAACCCCCCCAGCGGCTTGTCCGTCTTGCGGGGCGACTCCAGCGCCAGCGAAAGCACGCTCAGCTGATCGCTGTCGTTCCGCAGCGGCAGGCGAAGGTCGTACTCGACGCCGTAGTTGCCGTGGGCGGCCCAGGCAGTGCCGGGATAGAAGGGATCGAGCTCGGCGGTCTGCACCTGGCCGGTGCCAAGGGTGCCCAGCTCCAGCCCGGCGATCGGCCACGACACCGGGGCGCTGCGCACCGACAGCACCGGGCTGCCGGGATCGGTGAGCGTGCCGGTCCAACGGCTGCCCAGCTGCACACCACTGACCCGTGAATAGATGATCCGCCCCTTGGCGCCGCGCGGAGTGGGCTGGTGCTCCTTCGGGCTGAGCCCGCCCCGCAACAGCTCCAGCCAGGTGGCGTCCGATGGGGGCTGGTCACCGCCGAAGGCGGCCAGGGTGGCGACCTGCACCGGCCCGTCGCTCACCAGCCGCAGCTGCAGGTTGCGGCCGTTGAGCAGAGGGTCGAGTCCGCGCACCGGGATCGGCAGCGCCACCAGGGTGGTGAGTTCTCCGGCCGGCAGCTGCCATTGGGCGGGAATCTCAGGGCTGCGGCGCTGCTGCAGCAGTTCAGCCGCCACCCGGCTGCCGGGGCCGGAAAACGCAGAGGTGCCGTCGTGGGGAACCAGCGCCGGCAGGGGCAGGAAGGGGGCGTCCGCCTGCTTCGGGTCGGTGGCCTGCGACAGCGCCGTGGAACCGCTGATCAACTGCAGCCGCACCGGCCGCGGTCCGCTGGGCGCCGCCACCACCCCCAGCCAGAGGGTGGAATCCACGGTTTCGGGCCGTCCGGCATAAACGTGATGGCTGAACAGATCGAAGCGACCTTTCAGGGGACGGTTGAGGTGAGCCGCCGGCACACCGAGAGGCTTCCCGCCCAGGGTGGCGGCCCCATCGAAGGTGGAGAGCAGGATGCCGGGCCCCGTGATCAGCTCGGGGTTGTTGTCATTGATCAGCGGCACCTGATCGAGCTTTCCGGGCAGCGGCCGCACCTGCTGGGGCCGCAGCACGGTGGTGGGAGCCGCAGCGGGGGCGGGAGCAGGGGCAGGCGCCGCAGCTGGCTTGGTGGGCCCCGCAGCGGCCGCTGGAGTCAGTGCGGACTTGGCTGCGGCAGCGGCCGCCAGAGTGGTCACCGGATCGGCGGCGGCCCCGCCACTCGCGCCCAGCGCCAGGACGCCACCGGCAACAGCTGGCAGCAGGGAGCTCAGCCACCGACAGCGGCGGTTGCGGGGAGCTTGCGGATTCATCGCGGGGTGGGAGCAGGGGAACGGCCGATCAGGGTTTCGCTCATGGCCGCGGCCATCGCCCGGATCAGATCGGTGGAGCGGGGATCGTTGAACGGGCCCTTGACCATGAAGGCCGCCACGGCCCGCTGACCGTTGGGCAGTTCGATCAGTCCGGCATCGGAGTAGGCGATGCCGATGTCGCCGGTCTTGTTGAGCACGGTGATGCCGCGGGCGAGCAGTTCGCTGTCGGGGTCGCTGGAATCGCCACCGATCCCCTTGAGCACCCCGGCGGGCAGGAGGGTATTGGTGCGGGAGGTGCCCAGAATCGTGCGGAAGTGATCACGTGCCCGTGGACTGAGCTTGCCGCCGGTATCCACCAGGGCGATGGAACGGGCGAGGTCGTGGGGGCTCGTGGTGTTGGTGCCCTCCAGATCGGGAAGCCAGTTGTTCACCACGGTGGCAGGAAGGCCAAGCGCCTGGAAGCGGGCATTGATGGCCAGCTTCCCGCCCACCCGTTTGATCAGCAGGTTGGTGGCGCTGTTATCGCTGACGCGGATCATCTCGGTGGCCGCTTCGTAGAAGGGGAAACGGGTGCCGAGCGGACGATTGGCCATCCAGCCGGCACCACCGCCCACCACCTCCTTGGTGAGTGGCAGGGGTTCGCCCCAGCGCAACTTGCCGCGGTCGAGGTCCTCAAGCGCCGCCAGCAGGATCGGGGTCTTGATCGAGCTGGCGGCAGGCAGGGGCGTGTCGGGGTTCAGCTGGGCGAAGCGGCCGTCATCAAGCACCAGCAGGAACCCTCCCACCTTTAGATCCTTCTGGGCCGCCGCCAGGGCCTTCCAGCGGGCGCTGAGAGCCGTGAGCTCCTTGCGCGGTTCGAAACTGCCCAGCGGGATGCCCTGCTGCAGGGGCGACACCGGCGTGGTGGCAGCTCCCATGCGCGGCGTGTCCATCGCTCCCTGGGCCATCCGGGGGGCGAGCTGTTTCAGCACCGTGCCAGTGATGACGCCGAGACCGACGCCCATCACCAGCAATCGCAGCACCAGAGCCAGGGGCTGGAACCAGCCGGTGGATCCGGATCGGGGGGGGCGGCCCGAGCGCACAGACAAAAGAAATGGGTTGGCAGGACGTTAAGGGGTCCGGCGATCGGTGGCCCAGCGCAGCTGCCGGACCATGCCGCGCACCATGGCCACTTCATCGGTATCGATCTGCGCCCGCTGCAGCAGGCCTCGCACCTTGGCCATGCGGGCATGGGCCGTGTGCGGCAGCAGAAAACCCACCTCCAGCAGCAGCGCCTGAGCATCGGCCAGCGCAGCCTCCAGGTCGGCGCGCCGAACCGGGGTGGGCAGCGCCGTGGTGGGCCCGGGGCCTGGACCAGACGGGCGGGCGTGGAACCGGTGCCACTCGTGCAACACGATGGCCAGCGCATGGGACAGGTTGAGCGAGGTGTAGGCGGGATCGGCGGCGATGCGCAGCACCCGTCCGGCCTGCAGGAGTTCGTCATTGCTCAGTCCCCGGTCTTCGCGGCCGAACACGAGGGCAGCCACCTTCGGCACCGTCGCCGGGACAGGGGTATCCGCAGGGCTGTGGTGGCGGCCAGGGCTGTCGGGACCACGGGAGCCGCCCGGGCAGCGGGCCGCACTTGAGGCCCCGTCGCCATCGCCTTCTCCGTCACCCGCCGCCAGCCAGGCAAAAGCCTCGGGCGGGTCCACCACGGCCACCGGTGCCGCCTCCGGCCGGCCACTGGCGGCCACGACGCGGCGACAATCGGCGATGGCGGCGGCCAGAGCGGGAAAGACAACGGCCCGCTCCAGCAGCGGCTGGGCATGCACGGCCATGCGGCGGGCTTCATCGCCGAGGTGATCGCAGCGGGGCGCCACCAGGCGCAGCTCGACGATGCCGAAATTGGCGCAGAGGCGGGCGGCGCTGCCCACATTCAGAGGCCCAGCAGGTTCGACCAACACCACCACCGGTGGGCAGGGAGCGGGCGCAGGGGCCGTCACGCCAGTGCGTGGAGATGGGCGATCAGGTCGGCCATGGCCTGGGGATCAGGCTGAAAACGGGGCATGGGCGGAGTGCGGCCGCTCACCACCTGCTGCACGAGCCGGCGGTCGTTCTTGCGCTGGGTGACGCCATGCAGGCTCGGGCCCACCAGCCCCTGGCCGGCAATGCCATGACATCCGGCGCAGTTGATCAGGAACAGCCGGCTGCCGCGATCGGCCGAGCCGACCAGATCCAGGGTCTGGCGGGTGTAGGGGTCGCCCTGGATGGAGGGGAGCAGCCCCAGGGCCAGCAGCGCGCAGGCGGCAGCCGCCATCAGCGCCATCGCTGTGATCAGACCCTGACGGCGGAAGGTGGCCTCCGCTGCCCCCTCAGGAGCCGTTGTCGGGGTCAGATCACCTGTCAAGGAACGCCACGCTGCTCCCTCCACACTGCCGCAGACGTGAAACAATTGCGTCACCTCTGTGTGGCTGGCTCTCCATGATCGAACCCCTGCTCTGCGGCATCGTGCTGGGCCTGATTCCCGTCACCCTGTTGGGGTTGTTCGTGGCGGCCTGGAACCAGTACCGCCGTGGCAGCGCCCTCGGCGGCTGAACCGGCGCTGCTTGCCTGAACCAAGAGACTGGGGCGGCCTGAACATCCTTCAAGCTGGTCATGAGGCCAGCAGGTGATCAGACGACTGCCTCAGGAGGCCAGCGGGTCCGGGATTCCCAGGCCATCACTCGCAGCCCCTCAAAGGCGCTCCTCTGGACCCTGTCCCATTGAGGATTCTGCGGGACTCTCTTGCTGGCTAAGGGGCCTCAGCACCACCACTTCCGAGCTGCCGTAGCGGCGTTGCTGGCTCAGCTCCCAGCCGGGCGGTGCCTCAGGCACACGGCCGCTACCGCACTCCCAGACCAACAACCCGCCAGCGGCCATCCAACCGTGCTGAAGCACGGCTGCCGCGATCGGTTGGTGCAGCCCCGCGCCGTAGGGCGGATCCACATAGACCAGATCGAAGGGCCCACCAGCCGTACGGCAGGCGCCACCACCCTCCAGCCAGCGCGGCAACGGCCGGCAGAGCACCTCCACCGTCACCGGCCGCCTCAGCCCCGCACGCACCGTTTCCAGGTTGGTCCGAGCCGTGGACGCCATCCCCCGGTCCTGATCCACCGCCACCACCGCCGCCACACCGCGCTGCAGCGCTTCGCAGCCCATGACCCCGCTACCGCAGCAGAGATCGAGCCAGCGCGCTCCCTCCAGCCGCGCGCTGAGCAGGTTCATCACCGCGAGCCGCACCCGCGAGGTGGTGGGTCTGGCCGCCGAACCCGCTGGGCTGATCAGCCGGCGTCCGCCACTGATCCGCAGGGTCATGTGGCGGCGTTCTCCACCCAGCCCAGCCAGCGGCGCAACATACGCTGACCCACCGGCCCGGATTTCTCCGGGTGGAACTGACAGGCCGCCACGTTCTGCTGCCAGACCGCGGCCGTGACCCGGACATCGCCGTAGGCCACCTGGGCGGTGATGCAGGCGGCCTCCGAGGGATCGGCGGCGAAGGAATGCACGAAGTAGACCCAGGCAGGCGGCTGGTCCGCTGGCAGCAGCGGTGATGGCGCGCCCGGCAGCAGCGGCGCCCAGCCCATGTGAGGAATCGGGTGATCGGGCGTGCGCGGCAGGGCCCGCACCCGTCCGGCCAGCAGACCCAGGCCCTCGCGCTCCCCCTCCTCACTGCTCTCGAACAGCAATTGCAGCCCCAGGCAGATCCCCAGCAGGCGTCCACCGGAGCCACACCAACCTTTGAGCGGTTCGATCAGATCCGCCTGCTCCAGCCGCTGCATGGCGGGGTCAAACGCGCCCACGCCCGGCAGGATCAAGGCATGGCAGGCCTGCATCGCGGCAGCGTCCTGCACGGGCACCACCTCGGCGCCGAGGCGCTCGATCGCGCGGCGCACGGAATGGAGGTTGCCCATGCCGTAATCGATCAATCCGATCCGGCTCATGGCAGCGGACTCTCCAGTGAAGGCGAGCGAAACGCCGGCAGCTGTGTCCTGAGCAGCAGAAGCTGCAGGGGATCAGTCAGCAGCCGATGTGCCCCCGGCAGAAGAACTGGGGGAGGAAGAAAGAGAAGAAGGGCCATCAGGAAGTGAAGGTACAGCGACGTTGTTCTGGGTGGTGCGGTTCCGGCGCGCCCTGAATGTCGAGACCGTTGAGATGCTCGATCAGCTGATAGAGCCGGCCCACCTTGCGGTCGTTGAAATCGAAGCGCAGCGAAGGGCGGAGCTGATCGGAAAGATCGCAGACTTCATCGTGCTCGATCTGCCCGCTGTCCAGCAGATCGGCGAAACGCTGGTTCAGCACGGCCAGCTGCTCAGGCGTGAGCGGGGCGTGCAGCAGCAGCTCAAGGCGATCATCCACCAGCCTGGCGGTATGGAACACGCGGTAGAAGCGGCAGATCTGCGCCATCGCCTCTGCGGCGCTGCTGGCTTCGCAGAAGAGGGCAGCATCCGCCTCACTCACCAGCCCACGATCGATCAGGTCGTGGCGGACCGTGTGCTGCCAGTTGGTCCAGAAGGGATCACCGGGAGGGGCCAGCAGCACCACGGGAATCGGAGCAATGCGGCCGGTCTGGATGAGCGTCAGCGACTCGAACAATTCATCAAGCGTGCCGAACCCCCCCGGCAGCACCACCAGCGCATCGCACTCGCGCAGGAAGAAAAGCTTGCGGGTGAAGAAGTAGCGGAAGTCGACCAGGCGATCGCTACGACCGGCGATGTAGGGATTGGGCTGCTGCTCGAACGGCAACTGCACGTTCAGGCCGAAACCGTGCTCGCTGCCGGCACCACGATTGGCCGCCTCCATCACACCGGCACCAGCGCCGGTGATCACATCGAAACCTGCCGCGATGGCACGGCCGGCCAATTCTTCGCTGAGCCTGTAGCAAGCGGTGCCCGGGGCGGTGCGGGCTGAGCCGAAGATCGTGACCTTGCGGGTGCGCCGGTGCTGCTCGAACATCTGCAGCGCCTGCTGGATGTCCTGAAGCGTGCCACTGATCAGCCCCCAATCTTCCCCATCGGCGCCGCTATCGGCGATCCGCATCAAGGTTGCGATCGACCGATCGATCAGCAGCCGCTGGGGGTGGTTGCTGAGCTCTGGGGCTTGATGCTCCCACGCTCTCTCTGCCTCTGGCTGGCCGACAGTGAAGGGCGGCGGAGTGGAGCCGACTGAGGGTTCCGCCGCCGTGGAGAGCGAAGGACGTGGATCCGGCGTGGCGGCGGAGGCAGGCTGCGACAACACGCCGGGAGGGGCGAGGGGAGAACTCAGAGGTATTTGGTGATGGTGCCGGAGAGGGTGTTCTTCGGCACGGCACCAACGACGGTGTCGACTTTCACACCACCCTTGAAGACCATCAGGGTGGGAATGCTGCGAATGCCGTACTGGCTGGCGACGTTGGGGTTTTCGTCGGTGTTGAGCTTGAAGACCTTGATGCGGCCCTCGAATTCCTTGGCGATTTCATCGACGATCGGGGCGACCATGCGGCAGGGTCCACACCAGGGAGCCCAGAAATCCACCAGCACGGGCACATCACTCTTGAGCACATCCAGCTCAAAAGAGGCGTCGGTGACGGCAGTGGCGCTGGACATTCGAGGGAGGGACAAGGTTTTGCCAATGTAGCAACGGCCTTGGCATCATTCCCGGGACCGCCACCGAACGTTGGAAGAGAAAATGCCCGGACGCGCCGGGCGGGGTGGTGTGAGGAGTGTGCGAGCCGTAGCCCCCACGGCACGAGACTAGCCCCCGTCTCGGCCTGTCCAGCGGCGTCTCATTGCTAGAAAACCGCCGGAAAGTCCGCAGCGAATCGGGCAATGCGAAAGGGCTCTACTTGCCCATGCCCAGCTGCTGGGCCTTCTGGTACACCTTGCCTTCGGTGAGCAGGGAAGGGGCGACCACCACCTCCACCTGCTGCATCTCACGCAGGGTGCGGGCGCCCAGGGTGCCCATCGATGTCTTGAGCGCGCCCAGCAAATTCTGGGTGCCGTCATCGAGGCTGGCGGGGCCACGCAGGATCTTCTCGAGGCTGCCCGTCGTGCCGACGCTGATGCGGGTGCCGCGGGGCAGCACCGGGCTCGGTGTGGCCATGCCCCAATGGAAGCCGCGGCCCGGTGCTTCGGCCGCCCTCGCGATCGGCGAGCCGATCATCACGGCATCCGCTCCGCAGGCGATGCACTTGCAGATGTCACCGCCCGTGACGATGCCGCCGTCGGCGATCACCGGCACACGGCGCCCGGTTTCCCGCTCGTAATCGTCGCGGGCGGCGGCGCAGTCGGCGACAGCGGTGGCCTGGGGGATGCCCACCCCGAGCACCCCGCGGGAGGTGCAGGCGGCACCGGGGCCGATGCCCACCAGCACCCCGGCAGCACCGGCGCGCATCAGCTCCAGGGCCACGTCGTAGGTGACGCAGTTGCCGATCACCACCGGCACGCCCATGTCGCGGCAGAGGGTGGCGAGATCGAGCCGCTCGCGGCCCTCCGGGCCGATGTGCTCGGTGGACACCACCGTGGCCTGCACGAAGAAGAGATCAGCACCGGCTTCCGCCACTGCCTTGCCGAAGCGCAGCGCTGCCGCAGGCGTGGCACTGACTGCGGCGATACCGCCCTGTTCGCGGATCTCGGCGATGCGCCGACGGATCAGCTCTTCCTGCACGGGCTGGCTGTACAGCTCCTGCATCAGGGGAACGAAATCCTCTTTGCCCACCGCCGCAATGCGGTCGAGCGCAGGGTTGGGGTCTTCGTAGCGGGTCTGGACGCCTTCGAGGTTGAGAACCCCCAGTGAGCCGAGGCGGGAGAGCTCAACGGCCATCGCCACATCCACCACCCCGTCCATCGCGCTGGCGATGATCGGAATCTCGCGGTCGATACCTCCGAGGCTCCAGCGGCTGTCGGTGACCTCCGGGTCGACCGTGCGACCTCCGGGAACCAGAGCGATCTCGTCGATCCCGTAGGCACGACGGACGGTGCGCTTCCCGCCTAACTGAATGGTCACCGGTGGATGGTCGTCGCAGTCGGGCCAAGCTATCAACAGGCCTGTCAGCCTCCCGATCCGGTACGGCCCAGCCCGACGGGCGGCCTCAGTCGTTGCCGCGGAATGCCCGCCAACGCTGCTCCAGCGACGCGATCAGTTCCTGACGGTCGCTGCTGCGCACCAGGCGGGTGGCTGCAAAGCGGCTCAGCCAGATCACCCCGGCCAGCTCCAGCAGACCCGGCAGCAGGGGCAGGCTGTCGATCGCGCCGATCACGGCGCCGTAGAGGCGCAGCACCAGCACCAGGGCAAGCGCCAGAGCAACCGCACGCAAGGGCCCCTGGTACTGCACCAGCATCTGCTGGAGGCGTCCGCTGCCGATCCATTCGCGCAGCTTGGCCAGCAGCAGGTCCCATTCGCCACCGCCCTCAGCAGTGTCCGGTGCGGCCGGCACGTGCACGGTGGCCGCCACAGCCGGTTCAGGGGTGGGGGCTGGTGTGGGCTCCGGCAGGAGCTCGGCGGGCGTGGCAGGCGGTTCGGCAGGGGCTTGGCCACCTGCTCCAGTAGGTGCTGCAGCAAACGCGGCAGCGTTCACCGGGTCTGCAGCTGGCGACGCATCAACCGGAGCCGGCTGGGAGCCAACCTCCGAATCCACGGGCGCGCCCGTGGGCAGGAGAGGAGAGACTTCAGCTTCCACTGCCGCCACAGGCTGGGTCAGCGGTTCAGGCTGCAGCACCGGCTCCGGGGCCGAGTGCCACATGGGCGCGGCATCAGCATCCACGCCAACGACAGCGGCGGGGTCAGCCGGTGGCAGATCAGCGGGGTCGGCAACGCCGTGCTCCCCGCTGGAGGGCATGGGAGCGGCGTCCTCCCCGACGGGCTCGTGCGCCGGCTGTTGCTCACCGGGAAGGAACGGCGCGTTGGAGGAAGCGGAAGGCTCGGTCATCGACTGCCAGAAAAACCGCACCGGGAGCCTACGGCGCTTCCGGCAGGGCGAGGCCTCGCTTCGGCAGACCGTTGCAGCGGGCCGGCACAACAGCCCCTGGCAGGGCGATCAGCCCTCCAGAGGGATCAGGCCCGGGCGCGCCGACAGCGGCTCCAGCGGGCCGCGCAGCGGGAAGCGTCCCTGCCGCAGCAGCTCGATCAGGCAGGTGCCGATCTCCCGGGCCAGGCGCGGGCTGTGGGCCGGCGCGCAGGGGATGCGGCGACCATCCACCTGGATCTTGCCCGCCAGCAAGTGGCTGTAGGGCACAAAACCGAACCCGGGGCGGATACGGCGCGGGATCGAGAAATCGAGCACGGGCGCTTCCAGTTGGTCGTCGCCGATCGACGCCCGGTGGGCCATGGCGAGATCGAGCAGGGGCACGGGAACGGCGATCGGCACCATCAGGGCACTGCCGTGTCCCTCGAAGAAACAGGCGCGGATCCATTCGGGCCGCAGCCCGTGCAGGTCGACGCTCACGGCCGCGACCGCCCCGGGAGTGCGCGCATGCCCGCTGGGCAGCCGCCGCGTGCCGGGCTGATGCCCATGGCCGGCCCCGATCACCCAGCCCACCGCCCCCGCCACCAGCACGGGCGAGCCCGGACCGAGCCAGGCCAGTGAGGGCATGGTGAGCCCGATGCTGCTGCTGCCCGAACTGCTGTACAGGGCGTTGCCGTAGGGACCGAGCAAGGGTCCGTACGGGCTGCGCACCACTCCCTCTGCGCTGCTCACCGCCACCACCCCGTTTTCGGCGATGGCGCGATGCAGGAGCAGGCGTGCGCCGCCCAGGCGCTCCAGCGAGAGGCGGCCCCGGTATTCGCGGCGCGGGTGGGAGGCGGTGGCCTCACCGGTGAGTGTCAGCTCCAGTTCGCGACCGGCCAGCAGGGCGTCCAGCACCTGAGCGCCCCCCTGGCGCAGCGGTTCGCCCAGCCCGCCGCCGATCGGCAGACACAGTCCCGCGGTGCCACCCGCCCCCTGGGCGAGCACCCCGTCGAGCCGGGCCTCACGGATGCGCAGAGGCGGATCCACCGGCCCGAGGCTGAGCTGCAACGTGGCCTGGTCGGTGAACTCCGCATTGGCGGCCACCACCACGTCGGTGGCGGCGTAGGCCGCTTCCAGGCCGCCTGTCGCCACCAGCACCCGGAAATCGGCGGCAGCAAGCACGCGCAGATCACCGCTGCGCTGGCGCTGCTGGAGATCGGCTTCGCTGCGGGGAGCCAGGGACATCGGTGGCCGGATCAAGGCTGAGGAGGGCGTCGGAAACCGGAACCGAACAAGGCGGCTGGGCCTCGATTAAAGTGGCTCACGGATAAGTGGTGAGAGATGGCGGACCCAACAGGACCCGGCGAGTCCGACGGGCGGATCATCCAAACCGACCTGCGAAACGAAATGTCGCGCTCCTATCTGGAGTATGCGATGAGCGTGATCGTGGGCCGGGCGTTGCCCGATGCCCGCGATGGCCTCAAGCCGGTGCATCGACGCATTCTCTATGCGATGTACGAACTCGGCCTCACCAGCGACAGGCCTTACCGGAAATGCGCCCGTGTGGTGGGCGAAGTGCTCGGCAAATACCACCCCCACGGCGACACCGCCGTGTACGACGCCCTGGTGCGCATGGCCCAGGACTTCTCCATGCGCATGCCCCTGATTGATGGGCACGGCAACTTCGGTTCGGTCGACAACGACCCACCGGCGGCCATGCGGTACACGGAATCGCGGCTGCAGGCCCTTACCACTGACAGCCTGCTGGAGGACATCGAGGCGGAAACGGTCGATTTCATCGACAACTTCGATGGATCACAGCAGGAACCCACCGTGATGCCGGCGCGGGTTCCTCATCTGCTGCTCAATGGGTCCTCAGGGATCGCGGTGGGCATGGCCACCAACATTCCGCCCCACAACCTTACGGAATTGATCGATGGGCTGCTGGCCCTGATCGACAATCCCGAGGTGGACGATCGCTCGCTGATGGCGATCATTCCCGGCCCGGATTTCCCCACCGGCGGCCAGATTCTCGGCCGCAGCGGAATCCGTGAAACCTATCTCACGGGCCGAGGATCGATCACCATGCGCGGTGTCGCGGCGATCGAAACCCTTGAAGTCCCCGGTCGGCCAGATCGGGATGCGGTGATCATCACTGAGCTTCCTTATCAAACCAACAAGGCGGCGATGATCGAGCGCATCGCCGAGATGGTGAACGACAAGAAGCTCGAAGGAATCTCTGACATCCGCGACGAAAGTGATCGCGATGGCATGCGCATCGTGATCGAACTGCGGCGTGATGCCTATCCGCAGGTGGTGCTGAACAACCTGTTCAAGCTCACGCCGCTGCAGTGCAACTTCTCCGCTCACATGCTGGCGCTGGTGAATGGTGAGCCGATCCTGCTCACCCTGCGGCGGATGCTGCAGGTGTTCCTCGATTTCCGCATCGAAACGATCGAGCGGCGCACCCGTTATCTGCTGCGCAAGGCCGAAGAGCGCGACCACATCCTGCTGGGCCTGCTGCTGGCGCTCGAGCAGCTCGATCCGATCATCGCCCTGATCCGCGCCGCCGCCGACACCGCCACAGCACGGCAACAGCTGCAGGAGCGCCACGGCCTCAGCGAGATCCAGGCGGACGCCATCCTGCAGATGCAGCTGCGCCGGCTCACCGCGCTGGAAGCCGACAAGATCCGGCTCGAGCACGAGGATCTGGTGGCCAAGATCACCGACTACAAGGACATCCTTGGCCGCCGTGAACGGGTGCTGGGCCTGATCCGGGAGGAGATCGGCAAGATCCGCGCCCGCTACGACTCCCCCCGTCGCACCGAGATCCTCGATCTCGAAGGTGGCCTCGAGGACATCGACCTGATCGCCAACGAGCGCTCGGTGGTGTTGCTCACCGAAAACGGCTACCTCAAGCGCATGCCGGTGAGCGAATTCGAGGCCACCAGCCGCGGCACCCGTGGCAAGGCCGGCACCCGCAGCCAGGGAGAAGAAGCGGTGCGGCTGTTCATCAGTTGCAACGACCATGACACCCTGCTGCTGTTCAGCGACCGGGGCGTGGTGTATGCCGTGCCCGCCTATCGCATCCCGGTGGGCAGCCGCGCTGCCAAGGGAACCCCCGTGGTGCAGTTGCTGCCGATTCCACGGGAAGAGCAGATCACCACGCTGCTCGCGGTGAGCGCCTTCGAAGACAACGTGCAGCTGCTGATGCTCACCAGCGGCGGCTACATCAAGCGCACCCGTCTTTCGGCCTTCGCCAACATCCGCTCCAATGGCTTGATCGCTATCGGGCTGGAGGAAGGCGACGCCCTGCGCTGGGTGCGTCTGGCCCTGCCGGGCGACAGCGTGCTGATCGGCTCGCTCAGGGGCATGACGATCCACTTCCGCCTCACCGACGGGGAACTGCGTCCGCTGGGCCGCACCGCCCGCGGCGTGCGGGCGATGGCACTGCGCGCCGGCGACGAACTGGTGAGCATGGATGTGCTGCCGGCCGAGCTGGCCGACCGCATCGCCAGCAGCAGCGCGGAGGAGGACGGCGACGAAGCCGATGGGGATGCCGACGCCGAAGTGGCGGTGAGCGAAGGACCCTGGGTGCTGGTGGCCTCCGCCAGTGGCCTGGGCAAGCGGGTCCCGGTGAACCAGTTCCGCCTGCAGCGGCGCGCCGGTCTGGGGCTGCGCGCGATCAAGTTCCGTCGCGATGGTGATGTACTCGTGGGGCTCAAGGTGCTCGGCTCCGGCGAAGAACTGATGCTGGTCAGCGAAAAGGGGGTGATCGTGCGGATGCCCTCCGACGCCATTCCGCAGCAGTCACGGGCCGCCACGGGGGTGAAGCTGCAGCGGCTCGATGCCGGCGACCGGCTCACGGAAGTGGTGCTGGTGCCGCCTGCCGCTGAAGACGACGGCAGCGAAACGCTGGAGCCTGTCAGCGACACCCTGGCCCTCACCGCCGAAAGCGTGGCGCCCACCGGCGAACCCATGGAACGCACCGGTGAAGCCGCGGAACTGACCGGCGAGGGAGACAGCTGAGCGCCGACGTCCTGCTGATCGGCTCCGGCCCGGCCGCTCTGGCCATCGCCGCCGAACTGTGCCGCCAGGGGCTGGAGGTGGAGGCCCTGGCCGCCACCGATCCGCTCAGCCCCTGGCAGAACACCTATGGCATCTGGGGCCGTGAACTCGATGCCCTCGGCCTCGGCGATCTGCTCGGGCATCGCTGGTCGGATTGCGTGGCCGATTTCGGGGCGGGCCCTCTGGCCCTGCATCACGACTACGGCCTCTTCGATCGCCAGCGGCTGCAGCGGCACTGGCTCGAGGCCTGCGCCGGACAACTCCGCTGGCATCGCGGCCAGGCGACGGCCATCCGCCATGAGTCCCACAGCTCGGTGGTCACCACCGCCGAGGGCACCAGCCTGACGGCCCGACTGGTGGTGGATGCCAGTGGCCATGCGCCGGTGTTCGTCCGCCGCCCCGAGCGCGGCCCGGTCGCCCAGCAGGCCGCCTTCGGCCTCGTGGGCCGCTTCTCCGCCGACCCTGTGGCGGAAGGACAGTTCGTGCTGATGGATTACCGCAACGATCACCTCAAGGCAGAGGAGCGGCTGGAGCCGCCCACCTTCCTCTACGCGATGGACCTGGGGCAGGGGGAGTTCTTCGTGGAGGAAACCTCCCTCGCCCTCGCCCCGCCGCTCTCGTTCGGCCTGCTAGAGCGGCGTCTGCACCAACGGCTGGCCCACCGGGGCATCCGGGTGGAGCAGGTGCGGGAAACGGAGCGTTGCCTGTTCCCGATGACTCTGCCGCTGCCGGATCTGACCCAGCAGGTGGTGGGTTTCGGTGGGGCCGCCAGCATGGTGCACCCCGCCTCGGGCTACATGGTGGGGGGGCTGCTGCGCCGCGCCCCCGGCCTGGCGGCCGCGATTGCCGCCGGCCTGGCCAACCAGACCACCTCCTCACGCGAAGTGGCGCAGCAGGCCTGGCAGACGCTCTGGTCTGCCGAGCTGGTGCGCAAGCAGGCGATCTACCGTTTCGGGCTCGAAAAGCTGATGCGCTTCTCGCACGCGGAGCTCTGCCACTTCTTCGACACCTTCTTCCATCTGCCCCAGCCGCAGTGGACCGGTTTTCTGGCCAACACCCTCACCGTGCCGCAGCTGGTGCAGGCGATGCTGGGCCTGTTCGGGCAGGCCCCCAGCGATGTTCGGCTCGGCCTGATGCTGCCGCAGGGCAAGGAGCTCGCCCTGGCCTGGCGGGCGCTGGCGGGCTGAAACTGCTGAGCTGAACCTGCTGGGCTGACACTCCCGAGCCGAGACTTTGGACTGACCCAGACGGGATCAGCGGAACACCAGCACTGGCTGCTTGGCCTGGGCGAGCACGCGCTGCGTCTGACTGCCGATCAGCAGCCCGGTGAGGCCGCGCCGCCCATGCGAGGCCATGAAGATCAGGTCACAGCCGTGGCGGTCCGCCGCCGCCAGGATCGCCTCCGACGGCGAGTCGTTGACCACGCTTTCGCTCGCCGCCTCCACGCCTTCCTCTGCGGCGAGGCTCATCACCTCCGACAGGGCCCGCTGGGAAGCCTCCCTGCCCACGTCCTCGATTTCCTGCAGGGTGCTGGGCTGGATCCATTCACCGGCGCCGTAGGTGAGCCCAAGCGGCGCATTGGCCCGCACGTTGAGGACGGTGAGGCGGGCTCCGGCCTCACGGGCGAAACGGCAGGCGGCAGCAGCGGCGGCCAGCGAAAGCCGGGAGCCGTCGGTGGGAACGAGCAGATGCTGAAACATGGCCAAACTCCACGCAGAGCGGAACGGCTCCGCTCTGATTCGAGCACGGGTTGTGGGCCCTGGTCAGTGGGCTGCGGGCTGTGCGTTCTGGCCCCTGAGCTGCGAGCGCTAGCCCTCGGGCGGCGGTGCGGGCTGTCGGCTGTGTTCTGCGAGCCTCGGGCCGTTGGCCGGGCTAACGCGGCGGCCGTGTGGCCCAGTCGGCGGCGTTGATGAGCGGGAACAGCGGATCTTCCCGTTCCACCGCCGCCAGCCAGCCACCGGGGGGATCGTTGCCGCTGTCGATCGCCGCCAGCAGGCGCCAGAAGCGATCCAGGTGCGTGCGGATCCGCTCCTTCGCCAGTTCGGTGGTGGTGCCGGCCCTGAGAATGAAGCTCCAGTCGGAGGACTGGGCCAGCAGCAGCTCACGGCCCGCCTGGTTGAGGCGCTGGAGCTGGGAGGCACTGCCCACCCCCCGGTTCACCCGCTCCACCATGGCCGCCGAGGCCCGGTTCCACTCGGGCACCACCCAGGCATTGCTTTCGTTGAGCCAGTAGTGGTGGTACCCCCCCTGGCCCCAGCTGGAGGGGGAGGGGCGGCAGATCTGCAGCCCGTCTCCGCGGCGCAGCACATCGCGCAGGGTGGTGAAACCGATGCCGAGGGCAGGCGCCTGCAGGAAAAGCTGGGCCAGGAAGCGGGGCCCCTCGTACCACCAGTGGCCGAACAGCTCCGCATCGAACGGCGCCACCAGCAGCGGTGGCCGGTCCATGGCGCTGCTCAGATGGTCAAGTTCCCCGGCGCGCCCGCGCAGATAGGTGGCGGCGTGCTCATCAGCCCGCTGCTCGGCCGGCCCCGGCAGGTAGGGCAGCTTCCGCTCCAGTGGCGTGCCCCTGGCGGACACCCGGTGCAGCTTGAGACCGAGCGGCCGGGGGGTCTCGATTCCCACCGCAGTGAGGGCCTCGCTGGAGAGATCCCAGCCCAGATCCCGGTGGAATTCCCGGTAGGCGCCATCGCCTGGGTACCCCTCCGAGGCTGACCACACCGGCAGGGTGGAAGCCCCATCACGGGCGAAGAAGGCCACCCCGGCGGGCGAACAGATCGGGGCATACACGCCATAGCGTGGACGGGGCAGGGCGTGCAGCAGCCCATGGGCATCGAGCACCGCGTAGCGCAGACCGCAGGCCACCAGCTGCTGATCGAGCCCTTCGAAGTAGGCGCACTCCGGCAGCCAGATCCCCTGCGGGCGTGCGCCCAGCAGCCGCTCATGTTCCCGGATGGCGGTGAGCAGCTGGGCTCGCACAGCCTCGGGGGTGGCCCGCAGCAGCGGCAGGTAGCCGTGGGTGGCGGCACAGGTGAGCAGTTCGACCACGCCCAGCTGCCAGAGCCGCTGGAAACGAGCCAGCAGATCACCGCCGCAGGCCTGCCACTGCTGGCGTGTGTGGGTGAGCTGGGCCTCCAGAGCCTCGGCCGCCTCCAGATGCGGGGGCAGCGCCAGTGGCAACAACGCCAGGCGTTGATCAAGCCAGGCGGGGAAACGGGCCTGCAGGTCAGGCGCGCTCAGCAGCGACAGAAGCGTGGGGGAAAGGCCGAGGGTGAGACGGGGCGCCTGGGCGGGATCCTCAGAGGCAGCTTCGAGCAACTCGAGCAGCGGCAGGTAGCTCTCCAGCAGTGCCTGGAAGAACCAGTCTTCCTCCAGCGAGCCGGGCTGGCTGCTGCGTACGTATGGGAGATGGGCATGGAGGACCAGGGCCAGTTCGCCTGTGGCCATTGCCATTCCAGCCGGTCACGGGAGTGTACGGGGACGGTCCCACCACGACGCCCTCCGCCACGAGCTTCGCCATGAAAATGGTCAGCGGCACGGCCGGGGTCGGGGTCGGCGGGGGCACAGCTGGCAGAGGGTGGTCTCTACAGTTTTTGTTTAACGAAACGAGTGATGCGTCGCTGTCTGGCAGTTGACGGGCACGGCATGTTCTACGCCCAGCAGAAGCTCGGCTGGTTCTTCGATCCACGCCGCCTGCTGGAGCTGGCCGCGGAAGGCGTCACGGATCTTGGCAGCGCCTTCTGGTACACGGGGCTGAAGGATCCCACTGACCAACGCCCCTTCCGGGACGCACTCACCAGCCTGGGCTTCACCGTGCGAACCAAACCGCTGCGGGAGTTCGGCACCGACCCCGACCAGCGGCAGTTCGCCCGCGCCAACCTTGATGTGGAGATCTGCCTCGACCTGATGGCCGTGGCCCACCGCACCGATGAGCTGTGGCTGATGAGCGGAAGCCGCGACCTTGAACGGCTGGTGGAGATGCTCCGCACCCAAGGCCTGAAGATCACCTTGATCAACGCCGATGGCATGGTGCCGCGCGAGCTGCGCAATGCGGTGGATCGCTTCATCGACCTGGGCAAGCTCAAACCCCAGCTCGAGAAGATGGAAGCCGTCCAGGCACCGGTGTTCCAGCGCAGCATCCCGGAGGCTTCTCCGCGATCGGAACCGGTGCGCCACCAGGTGATCCGCCCGGACGCTGCCTCCCTTGAGCCCTCACCTCGGGAAGTGGTGATCGGACCCTCGGTCTAGAATCACCTCTAACACGTACTCACTTCGACCTGCAGCGGCCATGGCCAAGGATCCCGGCCGGGTTCTGATTTTTGACACCACCCTGCGGGATGGTGAGCAATCGCCGGGGGCCAGCCTCAACCTCGAGGAAAAGGTGGCCATCGCCCAGCAGCTGGCGCGCCTACGGGTCGACATCATCGAAGCGGGCTTCCCCTTCGCCAGCACGGGCGATTTCAACGCCGTGCACCGCATCGCCGAAACCGTCGGCACCGCCGACGGCCCGGTGATCTGCGGGCTTGCCCGGGCCACGCGCGGCGACATCAAGGCCTGCGCGGATGCGGTGGCGCCGGCGGCGCGGCGGCGCATCCACACCTTCATCGCCACCAGCGACATCCACCTGGAGCACAAGCTGCGCAAGAGCCGGCCCGAGGTCGTGGACATCGCCGCCGAGATGGTGGCCTATGCCCGCTCCCTGGTGGAGGACGTGGAGTTCTCCTGCGAAGACGCCGGCCGCAGCGACCCGGAGTTCCTCTACGAAGTGATCGAAGCCGCCATCGCCGCCGGGGCCACCACGATCAACATCCCCGACACCGTGGGCTATGCCACTCCGGCGGAATTCGGTGCCCTGATCGCCGGCATTGATCGCCACGTTCCCAACATCGCTCAGGCGGTGATCTCTGTGCACGGCCACAACGACCTGGGGCTGGCCGTGGCCAATTTCCTTGAGGCGGTCAAGAACGGCGCCCGCCAGCTCGAATGCACGATCAACGGCATCGGTGAACGGGCCGGCAATGCTTCACTCGAGGAACTGGTGATGGCGCTGCATGTGCGCCGCGCCTACTTCAACCCCTTCCTCGGCCACGACCCCGCCAGCACCGAGCCGCTCACCGGCGTGCGCACCGAGGAGATCGCCAAGACCTCCCGGCTGGTGTCCAACCTCACCGGCATGGCGGTGCAACCCAACAAGGCGATCGTGGGGGCCAACGCCTTCGCGCACGAATCCGGCATCCACCAGGACGGTGTTCTCAAGAACCGCCTCACCTACGAAATCATCGACGCCCGCACGATCGGTCTGAGCAGCACCCGGCTGTCGCTCGGCAAGCTGAGCGGCCGCAGTGCCTTCCGCGCCCGGCTGGAGGAGCTCGGCTACGGCCTCGAGCGCGAAGACCTCGACGACGCCTTCGCCCGCTTCAAGGAGCTGGCCGACCGCAAGCGCGAGATCACCGACCGGGATCTTGAGGCGATCGTCAGCGAGCAGGCCCAGCAGCCTGACGCCCAGTACACGCTGAAGTTGGTGCAGGTGAGCACCGGCACCAACCTGCAGCCCACCGCCACGGTCACCCTGGTGACGGCCGATGGCGCCGAGCTCACCGGCGCCGCCATCGGCACAGGCCCGGTGGACGCGGTCTGCCAGGCGCTCAATGCGCTGGCACGCGTGCCCAACGAGCTGGTGGAGTTCAGCGTCAAATCGGTCACCGAGGGCATCGATGCGATGGGGGAGGTCACCATCCGGCTGCGCCACCAAGGGGTGCTCTATTCCGGCCACGCCGCCGACACCGACATCGTGGTGGCTGCCGCCCAAGCCTTCATCCACGCGCTCAACCGGCTGGTGCAGGGCACCGAACGGCTGCCTCTTCACCCCCAGCGCGCACCGCTGCCGGTGGCGGAACGCCCCCGCCTGTGAGCCGCTCTCCCCGCAGGCAGCAGCCCCAGCGGACCCCGGGGCTGCTGCCGTGGCTGCCTGCCCTGCAGCTCGGGCTGCTGCTGCTGGTGGCCCTGATGGTGCTGGTGCCCCTGCTGTGGCTGGTCAGCACGTCCTTGAAGGGTCCGGCCGAAGACATCTTCGCCTCGCCGCCGTCGTTGTTTCCAGCGCAGCCAAGCCTGGCGGCCTATGGGCGCCTGTTCGCTGAACATCCGCTGGGCCTTTACCTGTTCAACAGCACGGTGGTGAGCCTGCTGGCAGTGGTGGGCAACCTGCTGTTCTGCTCCCTGGCGGCCTACCCGCTGGCTCGGATGCGCTTCGCCGGCCGTGGCCTGGTGCTGGCGCTGGTGGTGGCCACGATCCTGATTCCGTTCCAGGTGGTGATGATCCCGCTCTACCTGTTGATGGTGCAGCTGGGCCTGCGCAACACCCTGCTGGCCTTGATCATTCCCCAGGCCGCCACCGCCTTCGGCATCTTTCTGCTGCGGCAAAGCTTCATCGGAGTGCCCGTGGAGCTGGAAGAGGCCGCCCGCATCGACGGCTGCACGCCGCTGGGTGAATGGTGGAACGTGATGATTCCCGCGGCCCGGGCCGATCTGATCACCCTGGCGATGTTCGTGTTCATCGGCACCTGGAGTGATTTTCTCTGGCCCTTGATCATCCTCGATGATCCAAATCTCTATACACTGCCCCTCGGATTGCAGCAGCTTGCCAGCAGCTTCTCCCTCGACTGGCGGCTTGTGGCTGCGGGCTCAGTGGTGTCGATCCTGCCAGTTTTGGTGTTGTTCATTGCGCTTCAGCGTTATATCCTTCCCAGCTCCAGCGGCGATGGTGTGAAGGGTTGAATCCAACGCTCGCTTTTCTGCCACTCGCTTTCCCTTCGCTCACGATTACGGCCCTCACAATTCGATCCTCCACCATCCCCGGTCGCCAGGATCCCGGCGCCCAGGCCCAGACCTGTAGCCTGCCGGTGCGCCATTGATCGATCACGGGAACCTCGATGCAGACCGGACTGATTCTGCAGAATCTGCTCTCTCCGCCGGTTCTTTTCTTCGCTCTCGGGGTGATTGCGGTGCTGGTGCGATCGGATCTGGAGATTCCCGCCCCCCTGCCCAAGCTCTTCTCGCTGTATCTGCTGCTGGCGATCGGCTTCAAAGGAGGGGTGGAGCTGCAACACAGCGGCCTGGGCGTCCAGGTGATCGCCACGATCGCTGCCGCTGTGGTGATGTCGGCCGTGGTGCCGCTCTACAGCTTCCTGGTGCTCAGGCGGCAGTTCGACGCCTCCAATGCGGCCGCTGTGGCCGCCACCTACGGCTCGATCAGCGCCGTCACCTTCATCACCGCCGAAACGTTTCTGGTGGTGTCTGACATCCCCCATGACGGCTTCATGGTGGCGGCCCTGGCGCTGATGGAATCACCGGCCATCATCGTGGGGTTGCTGTTGGTGAAACTCACCAGTCATCAACGCCATGCCGGCGGCATCGGTACGGGCGTGGCCTGGGGCAGCTTGCTGCATGAAGCCTTCCTGAACAGTTCGGTGCTGCTGTTGATCGGCAGTCTGGTGATCGGCCTGCTGGTGGCGGCCTTCAGCCCCTTGGGGGTGGACACAATGGAGCCCTTCACCGGCAAGCTGTTTTACGGCGCCCTCAGCTTCTTTCTGCTCGACATGGGCATCGTGGCGGCACAGCGGCTCGGCGATCTGCGGCGTGCCGGCAGCTACCTGATCGCCTTCGCCGTGCTGATGCCGCTCTTCAATGCCGCGGTGGGCCTGCTGCTGTCCCGTTGGCTGGGCCTGCCACAGGGAAATGCGCTGCTGTTCATGGTGCTGTGCGCCAGCGCCTCCTACATCGCAGTTCCCGCCGCTATGCGGATGACGGTGCCGGAAGCAAACCCAAGCCTCTACATCTCCAGCGCCCTGGGTGTCACCTTCCCCTTCAACATCGTCGTGGGGATCCCGCTTTACATGGCGGTGGTGCAGCGCTTCATCCCGCTGACTGTGCTCCCGTGAAGCGGCTCACACAAGTGCACGGTGCAGGCAGCGCTCGCAGGGGCCTTCAGGCAAGACGGCGCAGCGCAGCAGCGGGGAGCGGGCATTGAAGCGGCAGCTGGGGTCGCCGATCACCCAGTGGTTGTTCCACCAGGTGGCATCCACCGGTTGCCGTTGTGGTTTGACCTGCAGCGCCACCTCGGTGAGCTCGTAGCGTCCGTTGCGGAGCTGGTAGCGGTGGTGGCGTTGCAGCACCAGAAACGAACGCTCACCCCGCTCGATCCAACGGCCCGGCTGGGGCACCTCGCCCAGGTGAGCCACCTCGAAGCGTTCCAGCAACCGCTCGGTGCCGGCCTGGCGCAGATCCACGTGCAGGGGCGTCAGGGGCTGACCTCCCCGGTCTGCTGCTCACTGCGCTGCGAGAAGCCCCAGACGAACAGGCAGGCCACCACAAGCAGCAGCGCCCATTCGGGGGGGACGATCTGGGGCAGGGCCAGGCGCAGCAGCAGGCGCACCCCCACCAGACCCACGGCCAGATAGCCGGCCCGCTCCAGATGCCGGTACTCCTCCAACCAGCGGATGAACAGACCGGCCGTGAGGCGCAGGGCCACCACACCGATCACGCCGCCGGTCATCACCAGCCAGAGCCGGTCGCTGACCGCCACCGCCGCCGCGACGCTATCGAGCGAGAAGGCCAGATCGGTGACCGCCAGCGTGGCCACCACGGAGCCCAGGGTCTGACCGTGGAGCCGCTGGACCGCCGGTTCCACCTGGCTGATAGCTGCAGCGCCTGCCGCTTCACCGCCGGCCTCGCTGGATCCGGCCAGGTTGGTGATGCACAGCCAGAGCAGGTAGACCGCCGCCAGCAACTGCAGCGGCCAGAAGACCAGCACCCAGCGGGCCGCCACGATCAGGGCCATCCGGAACACCAGGGCCAGCAGCAGGCCGAGGTTGAGGGCGCGCCGCTGGCGGGCCGGATCGTCGAGGTGACGCGCGATGGCGGCCAGGGCGATGGCGTTGTCCGCGGAGAGCACGGCCTCCATCGCCACCAGCAGGGGAAGCAGCAGCAGAATCTCCCCCCACTGGTCTGCCGATTGCAGCAGCGGTGTGAGTGACTCGATCGACTCCGCTTCCATAGGCAGTGGCGGCGCGCGAATCGGTCACTCTAGGAAAGCCAAACCAAGCGCGAGCCGGGATGCAGCTGCAGGCGGAACTGGTGCACGCCGAACCCGGACAGCGGGTGGTGAAGGTGAGCGCCTGGGACCAGGGAGCCCTGATCGGCAGCGCTCTGGGCGAGGCCCCCACGGCGGAACTGGCGGAAGACCGCGCCATCGAGCGCCTGCAGAGGCGATGGTCCCCAAGCGGCGCCGCTGCCCTCGCCAGGCCGGAGCCGGTGGGTGCGGCGAAAGCGCCACCCCAGAAGCCAGCCATCAGCGCGGTTGAGGCAGAGCAGCCGCTGTTGGCGCTGAGCCGTGGGGGTGCGCCGGCGCAGGCGGCAGTGATGCCTGTGGTTTCGCAAGCTCCGCTTCCAGCGCCACCCGCACAGGTTCTTGGGCCCATGGAGACCTCCCCGGCACCCGATCAGGCTTGCGCCTCGCCGGCCACACCAGCAGCGCCAGCCCGTGCCTCTGCGGCGCCCACGCCCCAGGGCCTTTCCCCATCGGAGCCGGAGGTCACATCCGATCCCGAAGACTGGAGCGATGAACTGGCGCAGGTAGAGCTGGAACTCAAGCGACTGGGATGGGGCCGGGAGGAGGAAGCGGCGTACCTGGCGCGGGCCTTCAACCATCCGAGCCGCAGCCGCCTGGTGCGCTACCTGGATCTGATGGGCTATCTGAATGCCCTGCAGCAACTGGCACCCGGCAGCAGGCCGGAGCAGGCCGCCACACCCCTGCGTCGCCGCGACCTGCTGGATCAGAGCGACCAGCTGCTCGGCCAGCTGCAGTGGGGAGCGGCAGAGGGGCGCGTCTTCCTGGAGCGGCATTTTCAGCTCAACAGCCGGCAGCAGCTCAATGATCAGCAGCTGCTGCAGTTCAACATGCTGCTGGAAGATCAACTGGCCACCAGAGCATGAACGCCTAACCCGGTCCTGCGATAGGCACGGTCACGCCGCGGCCCCGCGGTGCTGCGGGCTCTGGATTCCAGAGATACAGCGAGCGGAGGCCGGCGCTCGAGATGACAAAGCGCTTGTCATGAGGCTTTCTCGCCTGGCGGGTCGCTAGCGGGAGAACGCTCCTGCGGATGGGCTCGGTTGCACGGGCATCACCTTGAACACCGTTCCCGTGCCGGCCCCCTTGCCGGTCCTGGGCGCAGGCATCGCCTTCGGCTGGAGCCGGACCATCAGGCGGCGCCTCAGCTCCCGTTCCCGGCGATACTCCCTCCTTGGCAGGAGCCAGAGCGACATTGCAGTGGGTGGCCCGCTGCCGTGCGGATCCCTTCCAACTGAATCCAGAACCGGCAGCCCCAAGCTCGGTGAAACCGCTGCCGGCCGCTCAGCTGGGCCAGGCAGTTGACCAACCCACCGGTGGGCGACATTCCTGGCTGATCAGACCGGCCCCCTTCTCCAGCTGGTCCTGATGGGCATAGGCCTCCTGCTCGAGCTGGCGCTCCAGGGGCGAGAGATTGGCGTAGATCGGGTCGTTGAGCTGCCCCTGGGCCTGGGGCCTGGCGGTAATGGAGAGCCCAAGCTGCTTGGGCGGGGCTGACACCCCCCCGCGGCGGCAACTCTGCGCCACATGGATGGCCTCATGGTTCAGCACCAGGGCGAAGGTGGCACTTCCCTGGTCCACCACCTCCGGCTTGATGCGGATTGTGCGGGCGGCAGGGTCCCACTCACCGGCGGCGCCGGCCTTGCGGGGCGGACCCAGCACCACCCGTACCCCCACCCGCTGCAGCTGATCGAGCAGATCGCGGATCGCCTGCCGCTCGCGCTCGAAGCGCGGCGGATCGAGCATCAGCGCGCGGATCTGCTCGATCGAGAGCTTGGGGTCTCCCTCGCGGCGGCGGTAGCGGTAACGCACACCGCCGTCAGGCAGCACCTCGGCCTGCGGCTGCCAGTCGACATCGGCCTGCTCCAGCCGCGCCATCAGATCGCCGGCCATGAAGGCATCAAGGGCCACATCGCCCGGCCGCAGGGGGGCCGGGGGCCGGGCGAACAGCGTGTCCGACACCTGAAACGGCAGCGCTTCCAGTGCTCCGAGGGTTTCGCCCCTGCGCTCGGGCGGCGCCACCGCCAGGCCCGCCAGCAGCAGACCAGCGGCCAACAGCGTCAGCGGCAGCACGGGAGCGCCCGATCCACGCGGGGGATGGTGCCGGCTCACTCCCAGAGATCAACGTGACCTTCATGATGGTCGATCTGCACCACCAAAGCAGCGGCAGGAGTGCAACTGCCAGGATCGGGATCCCTGCGCCTCACGACCCAATGCCCCTCACCGCCCTGGTGCGCCAGCTCGAGCAGGTGCCCCTCACCGGTGAGGTGCTGCAACGGATCGAGCGCCAAGAACGGCTGAGTCTGCGGGGCGCCTCCCGGGCCGGCCGTGCCCTGATCGCCAGTGCCCTGGCCCGGCAGCGGCAGGCGCCCCTCCTGGTGATCGTGCCCACGCTGGAAGAGGCGGGCCGCTGGGCGGCGCTGCTGGAACTGATGGGCTGGCCGACGGCCCAGCTTTATCCCACCAGTGAGGGCTCGCCCTACGAACCCTTCGATCCCACCACCGAGATCACCTGGGGGCAACTGCAGGTACTCGCTGAGCTGGTGGATGCGGGCAGCGCCGACGGCAACAGCCACCCGTGGCAGGGGGCCGTGGTGGCCACCGAGCGCGCCCTGCAACCCCACCTGCCGCCGCCCGCGGCCCTGGCCGCCCGCTGCCTGTGCCTGCGCAAGGGCGACACGGTGGACCTGGAGCAGCTGGCCGACACCCTCAGCCGCCTCGGCTACGAGCGGGTGCCCACGATCGAGCAGGAGGGCAGCTGGAGCCGCCGCGGCGACATCGTCGACGTGTTTCCGGTGAGCGCCGAGCTGCCGGTGCGGCTGGAGTTCTTCGGCGAGGAGCTGGAGAAGCTCAAGGAATTCGACCCCGCCACCCAGCGCTCGCTCGATGCCACCGAGGCAGTGCGGCTCACCCCCAGTGGCTACGGACCGCTGGTGGCCGATGCCCTGCGGGAAACCATGCCGGCCGGGCTCGAGGGGCTGTTGCAGCCGGAAGCGCTCGATCAGCTGCTGGAGGGCGGCACGCCCGAGGGGATGCGGCGGCTGATGGGTCTGGCCTGGGCGCGGCCCGCCTCCCTGCTCGATTACCTGCCCGCCAGCACCTTGATTGCGGTGGATGAGCGGCGCCATTGTCGCGCCCACGGCCAGCAGTGGTTCGATCACGCCGACAGCCACCACGGCGAGGTACAGGCGGAGCTGGCGGCAGCCTGCGGCCAGCCGGTGCTACTGCCCGCCCTGCTGCACCGGCCGCCCGAGCAGGCCCTTGAGGATGTCGAGGCGTTCGCCGGTTTCGATCTGGCTGAACTGGCGGAAACCGACCGCCACCCCAACGCCTTCGATCTCTCCAGCCGTCCGGTGCCGGCCCATCCGAACGCCTTCGGCCGCCTGGCGGCGCTGGTGAAGGGCTACCAACAGGAAAAGGCGAAGGTGTGGCTGCTTTCGGCCCAGCCGTCACGGGCGGTGGCGCTGCTGGAGGAGCACGACTGCATCGCCCGCTTCGTGCCCAACCCGCACGACTTCCCGGCGATCGAGCGGTTGGTGGAGCAGAACACACCTGTGGCGCTCAAGCTCAAGGGCACCGCCGAGCTGGAAGGGCTGCAACTGCCGGCCTGGAAGCTGGTGCTGCTCACCGACCGGGAGTTCTTTGGCCAGCACAGCCTGGCCGCCAGCGGCTATGTGCGGCGGCGCCGCAAGGCGGCCAGCCGCACGGTGGATCCGGGCAAGATGCAGCCCGGCGATTTCGTGGTGCACCGCAACCACGGCATCGGCCGCTTCCTGAAGCTGGAGAAGCTGGCGATCAGCGGCGAAAGCCGCGATTACCTGGTGGTGCAGTACGCCGACGGCACCTTGAGGGTGGCCGCCGACCAGCTGGGCAGCCTGGGCCGCTACCGCGCCAGCACCGACACACCGCCGGAGCTCAACCGCATGGGGGGCGTGGCCTGGGCGCGGGCCAAGGAACGGGCGCTCAAGGCGGTGCGCAAGGTGGCGCTCGACCTGGTGAAGCTGTATGCGGAGCGCCATCAGGCCCCCGGCATCGTGTTTCCGCCCGATGGCCCCTGGCAAAGCGAGCTGGAGGATTCCTTCCCCTACGAACCCACGCCGGATCAGCTGAAGGCGATCGCGGAGGTGAAACACGACATGGAGACCGCCAAGCCGATGGACCGGCTGGTGTGCGGCGATGTGGGATTCGGCAAGACCGAGGTGGCGATCCGGGCGTTGTTCAAGGCGGTGACCGCCGGACGCCAGGCGGCGCTGCTGGCCCCCACCACGGTGCTGGCCCAGCAGCACTGGCGCACCTTGAGCGAACGCTTTGCGCCCTACCCGCTCAAGGTGGCGCTGCTCAATCGCTTCCGCACAACGCTGGAACGCAAGGCGATTCAGGAAGGGCTGACCGCCGGCACGATCGACATCGTCGTGGGCACCCACCAGCTGCTGGGCAAGGGCACCAGCTTCAAGCAACTGGGGCTGCTGGTGGTGGATGAGGAGCAGCGCTTCGGTGTCAACCAGAAAGAGAAGATCAAGGCGCTGCGAAAAGACGTCGACGTGCTGACGCTTTCCGCCACGCCGATTCCACGCACGCTCTACATGAGCCTGTCGGGGGTGCGGGAGATGAGCCTGATCACCACGCCGCCACCGCTGCGCCGCCCGATCAAGACCCACCTGGCCGCCCGCGACGATGAGGCGGTGCGCAGCGCCATCCGCCAGGAACTGGATCGCGGCGGCCAGGTGTTCTACGTGGTGCCGCGGGTGGAGGGAATCGAGGAGGTGGCGGGCCAGTTGCGCGAGATGCTGCCGGGCCTGAAGTTGCTGGTGGCCCACGGCCAGATGGCCGAAGGGGAACTGGAGAGCGCGATGGTGGCCTTCAATGCCGGCGAAGCCGATGTGATGCTCTGCACCACGATCATCGAAAGCGGCCTGGATATCCCACGGGTGAACACGATTCTGGTGGAAGACGCCCACAGATTCGGCCTCGCCCAGCTCTATCAACTGCGCGGTCGGGTGGGCCGCAGCGGCATCCAGGCCCATGCCTGGTTGTTCTATCCCGGTGATGGCGCCCTCAGTGAGGCGGCACGGCAGCGGCTGCGGGCGATCCAGGAGTTCGCGCAACTGGGCAGCGGCTACCAGCTGGCGATGCGCGACATGGAGATCCGCGGCGTGGGCAACCTGCTGGGGGTGGAGCAGAGCGGCCAGCTCGAAGCGATCGGCTTCGACCTGTACATGGAGATGCTGCAGGAAAGCCTGGCGGAGATCCAGGGCCAGGACATCCCCGTGGTGGACGACACCCAGATCGATCTGCCGATCACCGCCTTCATCCCCGCCGACTGGATCACCGAGGCGGACGAGAAGATGGCCGCTTACCGGGCCGCCGCCGCCTGCACCGCCAAGAGCGAACTGCTCCAGCTGGCTGCCGACTGGGTGGACCGCTACGGGGCCCTGCCGGCGCCGGTGCAGAGCCTGCTGCAGTTGATGGAACTCAAACTGCTGGCCAAACGCTGCGGCTTCTCACGCCTCAAGCCCGAAAAGCCCAACATCGTGCTGGAAACCCCGATGGAGGAGCCCGCCTTCCGGCTGCTGCGCCAGGGCCTGCCCCAGCACCTGCACGGCCGGTTGGTGTACCAGGGCGGCGCCGGCAGCACCGCAAAAGTGCTGGCCCGCGGCCTCAGCGTGCTCCCCGCCGAGAAGCAGCTCGACACCCTGATGGAGTGGCTCACCGCCATGGCCGGCCAGATCCCCGCCGCTGATGGCCTCACCGACGCCCAGCGCCAGGACCAGGCAGCCGCCAGGAATGCGGCGGTGTTGGTGGTTTGAGGGGGGGCGTGTTGCTTGGCCACCCCCCCGACAAGCTTCCGATTCTCTTCACCCTCATCCCCGCAAAACTTCGTTACAGTTCCGGAAAGGTTTGGGGTAAATGGGCGAATTCGTTGCTTCCGGTGGGGTTTCGGCAGGGCTGCAGAGCGGTGTGGGCCTCGTTTCGGCCCTGATCAGCGTGATCGCTCTGGGTTTGTTCGCCCTGTTCCAGGACGAAAACCAGAACAACGACGATGACGACTCCAACCCCGGCGGCGGCCTCATGCAGCCGGTGGCCTGAAGCTCCGTTCCACAGCGCTTACCAGCCTCAGAGAAAGCAAAAGCCCTGTTGCGAGAATCCCCACAGCAGGGCTTTTTTCCATGGATTTATTTGTGCGCGCTAAGGGCGCACACAAGTTGGTCTTCAGCCGTTGCTCCGCAAGACTTGTCCAATAAACGTTGCCACCTAAGACTTACCCATAAACCTTGGCAGTCAAGACTTGCCCTATAAACCTTGCCCCATAAAAGGGGTGCGCAAATGCCTGCCCGTGACATGTGCCCCGAAAATAGTGCCCCTTGGAAGGATGGCGCGCTCAGGGGATCACCCCGGATCAGTTAGTGGGTCCGAGAGCAGCCGGCAGGTTGGCACTTGAGGGGTTGTAGGGCTTGCCGGGCGCCTTGCCCACTGTGCGCAGTTGCTTCACCAAGGTGTTTTCAGCCACCCGGTACTGAGGATCGTTGCGGGTGCCGATCTCTTCAAGCTTGAGTGATCGGGCCTCCTGTTCGCTCAGCTTCACCTGCACATCGGGTTTGATGCCGTGCTTGTGGATGTCGCGGCCGCTGGGGGTGAGGTATTTGGCGATGGTCACGGTCATGCCGGAGCCATCGGAGAGCCCCCGCACTGACTGCACCAATCCCTTGCCGAAGGTCTTCTGACCCACCAGCACCCCTCGCTTGTTGTCCTGCAGCGCACCGGAGAGGATTTCGCTGGCACTGGCGGAACCCTCATTCACCAGGATCACCAGAGGAGCCTTGGTGAGTGCCCGGCCGTTGGCGCGCCGCACGTCCTGGATGCCGTCGCGGGTTTTGGTGGACACGATGATGCCTTCATCGAGCCACTGGCGGGCGATCTCGATGCTCGCCACCAGCAGGCCACCGGGGTTGCTGCGCAGATCCAGCACGTACCCCTGCACCCCCTTGCTCTCCAAGTCGCGCAGAGCGGCACGCATGTCCTTGGAGGCATTGGCGTTGAACTGCTTGAGGCGGATGTAGCCCACCTTGAAGCCATCAGGGGTGGTGTTCACCTGATGTTCCACCGCGTGCAGCTCAATGCGATCGCGGGTGAGCGGCATCTCGAGCACCTGATTCTTGCGCCGCACCTGCAGGGTCACCTTGGTGCCAGCCTGGCCGCGGATCAGCTTTACCGCGTCTTCCGTGCTCATCCCCTTGGTGCTCTTGCCGTCGATCGAGATGATCACGTCCTTCGGCATCACGCCGGCCCGCGAAGCTGGGGAGCCGTCAATCGGGGACACCACCACCAGTTCCTTGGTGTCCTTGTCGAGGCTCAGCTGGATGCCGACACCGGAGAGTTCCCCCGAGGTGTCGATCTGCATCTCCTTGAACTCCCGCGGATCCATGAAGCGGGTGTAGGGATCATCGAGGGTGCCGAGCATGCCCCGGATGGCCTCGTAGCTCTCTTTGGTATTGCCGTAGGTTTTGGCGAGAAGGTCGCGGCGCAGCTTGCGCCACTGCTCCGGGGTGTATTTGCCGGTGGTGTCGAGATAATCGCGGAAGACGATCTGCCAGGCCTGATCCATCACCTCCTTGGGGCTGTCGGTGATCAGGGAGGCAGCACTGGGCGCCATCAGCCATTCGCCACCCACCACGGCTGCGGCCGCACAGGCGCCGAGCCCAGCCAGGACGAGAATGCTGGTGCTACCCCTGGACATGCTCTCGGCCTCGTGAGCGTTTGTGCTGTGTTCAAACTAGCCCGTGCCAGGGGGCACAGGACAGGGTGGGTCAGGGATCCAGGGGCTTCCGAATGTGACTGGCAGCGTGGCGTCAGGCGGCCAAGGCCTCAGGGGTCGACCCAGCGGCCGTCTTCCTTGATCAGAGCGATCAGCGCTTCCACACCCTCCGCTTCCGGCACACGGCGGATCTCTTCGCGGCCGCGGTAGAGAGAGATGGTGCCGGGGGTTTTGCCCACGTAGCCGTAGTCGGCGTCGGCCATCTCGCCGGGGCCGTTGACGATGCAGCCCATCACGGCGATGTCGAGGCCGGTGAGGTGGGCGGTGGCGTTGCGCACCACGTGCAGCACCTCCTCCAGGTTGAACAGGGTGCGGCCGCAGCTGGGGCAGGCCACGTACTCCACCATCGTCTTGCGCAGGCCCAGCGCCTGCAGGATCGAGTAGCAGACTGGGATCTCCTTCTCTGGGGCCTCGGTGAGGGACACCCTGATCGTGTCCCCCAGGCCCTCGGCCAGCAGGGTGGCGATGCCGGCCGTGCTCTTGATGCGGCCGTAGTCGCCGTCACCCGCCTCGGTGACGCCCAGATGCAGCGGGTAGTGGAAGCCTTCGGCGTCCATGCGGTCGGCCATCATCCGGTAGGCCGCCAGCATCACCGGCGCCCGCGAAGCCTTCATCGACACCACGATGTTGTGGAAGTCGAGGCGGTCGCAGATGTGGATGAACTCCATGGCGCTCTCCACCATCCCCAGCGGTGTGTCGCCGTAGGTGAACAGCATCCGCTCCGCCAGGGAGCCGTGGTTCACGCCGATGCGCAGGCCCTTGTCCTGCTCTTTCAGCAGGCTCACCAGCGGTTCGAGCGTGGCCTGGATGCGCTCACCGATCGCGGCCACCTCCTCGGGGGTGAACTCCGTGCGGTTGGGGTCGGGTTTGTCGAACACATACAACCCGGGGTTGATGCGCACCTTGTCGACGTGCTGGGCCACCTCAAGGGCGATCTTCATACCGTTGTGGTGCACGTCAGCCACCAGCGGCACGGGGCGGTAGCTGTCTTCGAGGCGCTTGCGGATCTCTCCCACCGCCTTGGCGTGGGCCAGGCTCGGCACCGTGAGCCGCACGATCTCACAGCCGGATTCATGGAGGCGACGGATGCCGGCGGTGGCACCCGCGATGTCGAGGGTGTCCTCATTGATCATCGACTGCACCACCACCGGGTGGTCGCTGCCCACCCACACATCGCCCACCCGCACGCTGCGGGTCTTGCGGCGGCGGATCACCGTGTCGTAGCGCGGGTTGCTGGCCCAGTCAGTGGGCAGACCTGCCGGGGCGGTCTGGGGACGGGCCACGGTGCCGGTCATCGGAGCTGGAAGCCGGAGAACTGGCCCCAACACTGCCACAGACAGGCGTGCAAGCGGCGTGCTCAGTCGGCGGTCATGTCCGCTGCCGGAGTGGTCGCTGGTGTGATCGCGGGGGTCGCCCCGGCTGAGGCCCCGTCTGCATCCAGATAGGGAGAGCCTGCCTCCAGCTGATTGAGACGGCGGCGCACGTCCTGGAGGTCCTGCCAGGTGAGCCATTTGGGGGTGCCGCGCTCGCGCGATGGGTTGCGCAGCAGATAGGAAGGATGAAAGATCGGCAGGCACCACAGCCCCCGCCACTGCCGCCACTGGCCGCGCAGCTTGGTGATCCCCCCCTTCAGGCCCAGCACCCCCTCCATCGCCGTGGCACCGGCCAATACCAGCACCTTGGGCTGCACAAGCTCGATCTGCTCCAGCAGCCAGGGCAGGCAGGCGGCCATTTCCTCCGGGGTCGGCTTGCGGTTCTCGGGTGGACGGCACTTCACCACGTTGCAGATGTAAGCGTCCTGGCGGGTGTCGATCGCCACGCTGGCAAACATCTGATCGAGCAACTGGCCGGCGCGGCCCACGAAGGGCGAGCCGCTGGCATCTTCCTGGGCGCCGGGACCCTCGCCGATCACCATCAGCGAGGCGGCCGGATTGCCGCGGCTCACCACCACCTGCTGCCGTCCCAGGGCCAACCCGCAACGGCGGCAGGCTTCGCAGGCGCCGTGCAGAGCAGCCAGGGCCGCCGTTGGATCGGGGGGCTCAGCGGCTGCATGACGGGGGGCGCTGGCGATCACGGCCTCAACCAACGGCATCCCGCCGGACGCTTGCCCTCCGGCCTCCACCGCCCTGCCGCCGAACAGGCTGGGTTGCACCACAGCGCCGGGCAGGGGTTCGCTCTGTTCCATCCCCGCCTCACCCCAGCGTGAAAGGAATCCTATGGAACGGATCCAGGGGCCGCTGATGACAACCTGCGCGGGGACGAAGCCAAGCGGCCACTACGTCAGGCAGGATGTCTAATCCCCTTATCGAAGGCATTCCAACGCTGGAGTGCCCCGGCGCCCATGTCGCGGCCGATCGCACCGCCTCCGCTGATGACCAGCCCGTTGGCACTTTCAGCCCGGGCCCGGGCCCTGCAGCCGTCCCTCACCCTGGCGATCACCGCCCGGGCGCGCGAGTTGCGGGCCGACGGCCATGACATCTGCAGCCTCAGCGCGGGTGAACCGGATTTCGAAACGCCCGCCTTCATCCGCCAGGCCGCCAGCCGGGCGCTGGAGGAAGGTGCCACGCGCTATGGACCCGCCGCCGGCGAACCCCTGCTGCGGCAAGCCCTGGCCCAGAAGCTGAGCGAGGAAAACGGTGTGCCCACCGCGGCCGATCAGGTGCTGGTCACCAACGGCGGCAAGCAGGCGCTCTACAACCTCTTCCAGGTGCTGCTCGACCCCGGCGACGAGGTGCTGCTGCCGGCCCCCTACTGGCTCAGCTATCCGGAGATGGCGCACCTGGCCGGCGCCACGGTGCGCGTGCTGCCCACCGCACCCGCTCAGGGCTTCCGGCTCCAACCCGACCAGCTCGAGGCCGCCATCACGGCCAACAGCAAGCTGCTGGTGATCAACAGCCCCTCCAACCCCTCGGGTCTGGTGCTCAGCCGGCAGGAGTTGGAGCAGCTCGCTGCCGTGCTGCGCCGCCATCCGCAGGTGGCGGTGGTGAGCGATGAGATCTACGAATTCCTGTTGGCACCTGGCCTGGAGCACCACAGCCTGGCGGCCCTGGCCCCCGACCTCGCCGACCGCATCTTCATCGTCAACGGCTTTGCCAAGGGCTGGGCGATGACCGGCTGGCGGGTGGGTTACCTCGCCGGCCGCAAGGATGTGATCGCCGCCGCCAGCGCCCTGCAGAGCCAGAGCACGAGCAACGTCTGCACCTTCGCCCAGTACGGCGCGCTGGCGGCGATCACCGCCCCGCGTGACTGCGTTCATGCCATGGCCCAGGAGTTCAACCAGCGCCGGGCGCTGCTGAGTGCCGGCCTGATGGCTCTGCCCGGCCTCACTCTGCAGCAGCCAGAAGGGGCCTTCTACGCCTTCCCGGACATCAGCGGCCATGGGCTTGATTCCATGACCTTCTCCAACCGACTGCTGGAGGACCAGGGGCTGGCGGTGGTTCCCGGGGTGGCCTTCGGCGACGACCGCTGCATCCGCCTCTCGTGTGCAGCCTCTCCAGCCACCATCGACGACGGCCTGCAGCGCCTCAGCCGTTTCCTGAACCGTCTCTGACTCTCCCGGTACCCGGCACTGCGGCCTCACCCCCGCCCCGCAAGCTGATCGTGCTGGGCGACAGCGGGGTGTACGGCTGGGGAGACCCCGATGGGGGCGGCTGGTGCGAGCAGCTGCGGCGCCACTGGATGGAGATCCCGGGCGGGCCCGTGCTCTACAACCTCGGCGTGCGCGGCGACGGCCTGGAGCGGCTGGCGGCACGGTTGGAGGCGGAAGTGCGCTGCCGCGGTGAGCTTCGGCGCCAGGGGCCCCAGGGGATCCTGCTGGGCATCGGGCTGAACGACACGGCCCGCGTGGGGCGCCCGGATGGGCGCCACCAACTGGCCCCGGAGGCGTTCCTGTTCGGCCTGCAGCAACTGCTGCACCAGGCCGGGCAGCTGGCGCCGGTGATGGTGATCGGCCTCACGCCAGTGGATGAGGCGGTGATGCCCTTCGCCGGCTGTCTCTGGTACGACCTGGCCACCGTGCGCCACTACGAGGGCCTGCTGGAGGAAGCCTGCCTCGAAGCGGATGTGCCGTTCCTACCGCTGCTCGATAGCCTGCTGGAAGATCCGCACTGGCTGCGGCTGCTCGACAGCGACGGGCTGCACCTCAACAGCGCCGGACACCGGCGTCTCTATGCGCGTCTGAAACACTGGCCGGCCCTGTTGCGCTGGGCCTCACTGGAGCCGCAACAGAGCCGCACCCCTGCCTAAGCGAGCTGCCCATCACCCGCCTGACTGCCCGCCAGAGCCAGCGGCAACCTCCTTGATCTCACCCCTACGGGGGAGGCGAAATCACCGGGAGTGGGGATGGTGGGGAAGGGCCACCCGGCGAGAAGGTGATTCCAAGGACTTCCCATTGGCACCTCCGGTTCCCCACCATGACGCTCACCATCTTTCAACGCCGCAATCCCGAGCTGCTGGCGCAATACCAGCGCAGCGGCCATCCACGCGATCGCAACAAGATCGTGGAATTCAACCTGCCCCTGGTCCGGCAGGTGGCCAACCGCCTCCGGCCCCACACCGCCGTGCCGTTCGACGATCTGGTGCAACAGGGCTCGATCGGTCTGATCCGCGCGGTGGAAGCCTTCGATCCGGCCCAGGGCACATCCCTCAGCAGCTTCGCCGTGCCCTTCATCCGCGGGGCCATGCAGCACCACCTGCGCGACAACGAACAGCCGCTGAAAGCCTCACGCCTGCTGCGCGACCTGCATCAGCGCGGGCAGACCCTCCAGCAGCAACGCCTTCACCAGCAGAAGCCCGCGCTCCGCGACGCGGAGCTGGCGGCCGCCCTGGGCTGCCCTGTCGCCCAGTGGCAGGAGGCCTGCAGCCTGCACTGGGCCCTGCAGTGCTCCAGCCTCGATGCGCCGGTTGGCACGGCTGAAGCCTCCAGCACCCCTCTGGTGGAGAAGCTCAGCGCCCGGGAAGCCCCCCATCCCTGCCGCGCCGATCGTCTGAGCGAATCCTCCTGCTCCGAGCCGGAACCGCAGCATTGGCTCAGGCAGCGGCTGCAAGACCTGGAGGTCAGCGAGCGGCGATTGCTGGAAGGGCGGGTGCTGGATGGGGCCTCCTGGCGCCAGCTGGGCGAGGAGCTGGGGATCCGGGCGCGGGTGGCCCAACGCCGCTTCGAACGGCTGGCGGCGCGGCTGCGCCAGGAACTCAGCAGAGAATGGGGGGATCTGTTCGCCCAGGCCTGAGTCAAGCGCCCCTGAATCAGGCGGCCAGGCCCAGCGCCACGGCGCCCCAGGCCAGCCCCATGGCGATCAACGCCGCCAGCAGCGTCTGGATTCCGTTCACGAGCTCGTTGGTCAGCCAGGCGAGCCGCGCCTGCAGGGTGGCGCCGATCCAGCTCTCCAGCAGGGTGGCCAACACCCCCACCAGCAACACCAACAGCAGCGCGGGGGGGGATCCCAGCAACCCCAGCAACTTCAGCACCAGCACCATCACCGCGCTGCCCACCAGGCTGGCACCCGTCCCCTCCAGACTGACCGCCCCTTCCGTACCGGCGGGTACCGGCCGCAGGGAGGTGATCAACACGGTGTGACGCCCCCAGCGCTTGCCGATCTCACTGCCGCAGGTGTCGGCAAGTTTGGCGGCGAAACTGGCCCCGAAACCCAGCAGCAGCAGCGGCACCGGCGCTCCCGGCACGGTGGTGAGCAGGGCCAGCACGGCCCCGGTGGCTGCGGAGCCCCACACGTTCTCCGGCCCCCGGCGTCCACCCCGCGCTTCGGCCAGCCCCTGCTGCTGCTTCTGGCGAAAGCCCAGCCGGGTCACCAGGGAGCCCAGCACCAGATAGCCCACCACCGCAAGCCAGCCGCGCCAGCCGAGCGCGCCCCACAGCAGTGTGCCGAGCACACCCGCGTGTACCCAGCCGGAGCGGGTGAGCAGGGGGAACCGCTGGGCAGCGCTGATCAACAGGCCATGCAGCGCCAGCGCCAGCAGCCAGTGCTGGAGGGTCTGGGCCGGCAGCAGCGGTGGCGCCCCCAGCAAAGCCTCCAGGCCCGTGAAGGGGGACACCGGCACAGGCACGGCCGACAGCAGCAGAACGCTCAAGGGGGCAGACCGCACAGGCCCCAGTCTCTTCAGCAGCGGCGTGGCCTGCCGCTCTCTGTTGCACTCCCCTAAGCGGCGTCGGTCCCCTGCAGGTGCCGGCGGATAATCACAGCCAACGTCCCGTCTTCGGATCACCATGCTGTTCAAGCGCAAGGGCTCGTTCTTCATCGACTTCGACAAGAACGCCACCGCTGAGCCGGTGACCGTGGCCCCTGTGACGGTGGCTCCGGCGGCTCCTGTGGCTCCACCCACCAGCGCGGATCCCGCTGCAGCCACCGCAGGGCCAGCAGCAGAGGCCGGCGTCGCTGCAGCGGGCAGCGTGCTCACCACCGCAGAAGCGATGGCTGCCGAGCTGCGGCGTGAACAGGACAACCTGCCGCCTCCTTCGCTGGTCACCTTCTCGCCCGAGTGCCTCACCCCCGCCGGCGCCCTCTCCCGCCGCCGCCGGCTGGCCGGGGCCAACATCGGCCCGTTCAAGGCGATGGCCGCCAGCCTGATGAAGAGCTGAGCGCGGCAACCCGCCTCCCAGGAATCCAGCGGCCGATTCAGCTGCCGCTAGATCCCGCTCGCCTGGATTCCGCTCGCCAAGCGCTCAGCAGGCTCAGGCCGGCCACAGCCGCCGTCGAGGTGCGCAGGATCGTTGGGCCCAGGCTCGCCGGTTGCCAGCCCGCGTCCACCGCCACCTGCTCCTCCGCCGGCGTCCAACCCCCCTCAGGCCCGATCGCCAGGCGGGCGATGCCAACACAATGCGCACCCGGGGCTTGAGCGCCACCCAGCTCTAACCCGGTCCGCTGTACTGCTCCACCACCCAGCTCTGCCACGCCGCGCAGCTCTGTGCCAGCAGGCAGGGCTCCCGACCCCAGCAGCTCACTCAGCAGCGGCAGGTCGGCCGCCCGGGTGGTGGCCAGCCAGCAACGCTGGCCGGGCTCCGAGCGTGCTGCAGCGCTGGACGGCGAAGCCGGATTCTGGAACCAGGCGGCGGCGGCCATGGGCTCCAGCAGCTGCGGCAGCCACAGACGCTCGCACTGCTCACAGGCCTCCCGCACGATCGCCTGCCAGCGTTCCCAGCGGCCCGGCCCACCGGTTTCCGCCCCCCGCACGCCGCGCTCGGCCAGCAGCGGCTGAAGGCGGTCGACCCCCAGTTCGCAGCTCATGCGCAGCACGGTGTCGAAATCGCGGCGCGGCACTGCCACCGCCAGCTCCAGCAGGGGCGAGGGCAAGGGCTCGACCGCAAGCGGTGCCGCCAGGGGCTGCTCCAGCCGGGCGCTGCTGCGGTCGGTCAGCAGCGCGCTCCAGAGCTGGCCGGCACCGTCGACCACCGCAAAGCGATCGCCGGGGCCATAGCGGAGCACCCGCGTGAGGTAGCGGCTTTCGCCGTCTTCCAAGCGGAGGATAGGCAGAGCACCCTCGCAGCCGGGCGCTGCAGCTTGCCCGCTGGCAGCGACTTCCGCAGCCGAGGAATCCGGCGGCTGAGCCGCCGCCCGGGCGAGGCGCCCGGGCTCGATCAACAGGCGACGCAGCTCCCGGGTCACACCGCGCTCAATTAACCCCGGGGGCGAACATCGCATCGGGCTGGTCTTCCACCGGCCAGTCGTCGTTGAGACCGCCGATCACCAGTTCCTCGATCTCCACCACGTCGTTGTCGAGCTGCCGCAGGGCGTTGATCAGCACATCAAGGGCAACGCCATCGCTGGTGCCGAGATCCACCCAGCAGCGGGCCCAGTCTTCCTGGTATTCCAGTTCGCCCATGTTGTGCATCAACGCCGGCAGGGCCCGTTCAGCGTCATCACCGTCGTAGGTCATCCAGCTGAGATCGACACCCTCCTCATGCACCTGAAGGTTCTCGGCATTGAAGCCGCCCAGCTTGCCGAGAAAGAACCAGCTCTCGAAGGTCGTATCGATGTAGCCGCGCTCCCCCTGCCCGGGCGGAGCAGCAAAACGCACCCAGATCCAGCAGTTGAAGGGATCCACATCCCGAAAGCGGACGTCCATGGGAGAAGGCAGCGTGCTTGCCCCCATCAAACACGCATCCAGCAAGCTGGGGGAAGCGAAACCCGCCATGCTCGAGCTTCGATCCCTGCGCTACCACCCGGCCACCACCCCAGCCGCCCTGCTCGACGGGGTGGAGCTGCGCCTGGAGCCGGGCCGGCCCGCCCTGGTGGCCGGGCAGAGCGGCTCGGGCAAGACCACCCTGCTGGAGCTGATCTGCGGTCTGGCGGACCCCGATGGCGGCGCGATCCTTTGGGAAGGGCAGGCGTTGAACGCCAGGCAGCGGCGCGGGCTCTGCGGCCTGGTGTTTCAGTTTCCCGAGCGCCATTTCCTCGGCCTCACGGTGGGCCAGGAGCTGAAGCTGGGTCAGCGGCGGCTGGCGTCGGAACGGGTCGAACAGGTACTCACCCGGGTGGGGCTGCAGGGGCTGTCGCTGCAGCAGCCGCCGGAGCGGCTCAGCGGCGGCCAGCAGCGGCGACTGGCGCTGGCGGTGCAGTTGCTGCGCGATCCGCGTGTGCTGCTGCTGGATGAACCCACCGCCGGCCTCGACTGGTCGGTGCGGGAAGAGGTGCTGCAACTGCTGCAACTGCTGGCGCGGGACCGGGTGCTGCTGGTGGTGACCCACGAACCGGAGCTGTTCAAGGGCTGGGTGAAGGAAGGCTGGCGGCTGCAGGGTGGGGCGCTTCAGCCCCTGCCGAGGCTCCGTACGATGCCCTGAGTTGGGGCGGGGCGATGCCCGATCGATTGGTACGGGCCACGGCCGCCGATGGCGGCATCCGCATGGTGGCGGCCCTCACGACCGTCACCACACGCTACGCCCGTCGTCGCCACGGCCTCTCGTACCTCACCACCGCCGTGCTGGGCCGGGCGATGACCGCCGGCCTGCTGCTGGCCAGTTCGATGAAGGTGGCCCACGGACGGGTGAACCTGCGCATCCAGTCGGACGGACCGCTGCGCGGCCTGATGGTGGATGCGGGCCGGGACGGTACCGTGCGCGGCTACGTGGGGGCGCCGGGCCTGGAGCTCGATCTGGTGGAAACGCCCGAGGGCCTGCACCGCTTCGACTTCCGCAAGGCCACAGGCACCGGCTATCTGCACGTGGTGCGCGACCAGGGCAAGGGCGAGCCGTTCAGCAGCACGGTGGAGCTGGTGAGCGGCGGCATCGGTGATGACGTGGCCTCTTACCTCCTCCATTCCGAGCAGACCCCGTCGGCGGTGTTCGTCGGTGAGCAGATCGACAGCAGCGGTGTGCGTTGCGCCGGTGGGGTGCTGGTGCAGGTGCTGCCCAAGGCGGCCCGGGAACCGGCGCTGGTGGCCCTGCTGGAGGAGCGCTGCCGCGAGATTCAGGGGTTCAGCCAGCGGCTCGCCGACTGCAGCGGCGATCTGCAACGCCTGCTGGAAGACATCTTCCCGGACCTCGATCCCCAGCTCCTGGAGGATGCGGAGGCCAGCCAGAACGTCACCTTCCACTGCCCCTGCACCCGCAGGCGCAGCGTCAATGCCTTGCGGCTGCTGGGGCGTGACGAGCTCCACACGATCCTGCGCGAAGACGGCCGCGCCGAGCTCACCTGCCATTTCTGCAACGAGGTGTACGGCGTGGAGGCGCCCGAGCTGCGGGAACTGATCGAGGAGCTGGCGGCTGTCTGAAGGCCACAGGCGCCTGAGCCGGAAGCGGACAGCAGCCTCACAGCCCTCAACTGGGCGTGCGCAGGCAACGTCTGCACCCGGCAGGCATGGAAGCCTGCACGGGCTGTGAGCGTGCCCTAGGGCGTCACTGGCGTGACCCCACCAGACTCAACCAGGGCGACACAAACCTTCGGCAGCCGTCAGGCCAGCAGCAGGGCACCCAGCAACAGCAGGATCAGTGCCGGCAGGCTCTGAAGCTGTTCGCCCGCCAGCGGCAGCCCGAGCGGCAGGGCCGGATCAACGAGCTGGGCGAGCACGCCGCCCATCAGCAGGCCGAGGCCAAGCAGAGCGAAGCTCCAGCCCACCGCCGCCAGAAACCGGCCGTTGCGCCGCTGCAGGTTCACCACCGTGAGCAGGGTGGAGAGGGCGAGCAGCACGGTGTCGGAGGACGGGGGGGACACCAGGAGCAGCAGCAGGATCGCCCCCTGCCCGGCCAGGGGCACCCAGCGCTCACGGCCCTCGGCCAGGGCCAGGCGGGGCATCGAGAACTTCGGCCGCGTGAGTTTGCCGCCAGAGAGCTGGGGCAGGGAAGGCATGGCCGGCAGGGCAGGCCTGGAGGGGGCCCGGGCGATCACGGCCGGCTTCACCTCTTCCCGCTTCGAGGCACTGAGGGCGGCGCTGCTGACCCGCCCCTGTTGCCGCTCCCGCAGCCGTTCCATCAGCACGGCGTCGTAGGCGGCTTCCACACGGGCGCGGGCCTGGGGGTCGTCTCCTACCGCATCAAGGCACTGCTGACGCGCTCCCTGAACTTCGTCGAAGCTGGCATCAGAAGCGATGCCGAGCCGTTCGTAGGGGCTGGAACCATCGCTGGGGCCGCCGGTCGCGCCGGGGGGCAGGGCAGAACCGTTGGTCATGGCCTCCGGTGCGGTGAGCAGGGTCGTGGTACGAGCGTATCGAGGCGCGCCCCATCCGGAGGCCTCCGCTGCCACCGAACCAGTGGTTCAGAACAAAGGTTCGCTGGAGTGGAAACCGCCTTCCTGCTGAAGATGCCGGCGGCAGGCTTCCGCCTCTTTGAGCGGCAACCACTGGCGCCGCTTCAGTAAAGGCATCTGGGGCGGGAGGTGGCTGCCTTCGCGCACCTCGACGGCTTCCTGGCTGGGGAGGAAGCGAACGTAGTCGGAGCCTCCGTCGTGGCGGGGGCGAACCAGCCAGAAGGGCTCGGCCATGGCTGTGATCTTTCGTTGCAAAGATTCTGGCGGGCCGGGAGCAGCGCCGTGGGCACCCGCATCAGCAAATGCTCAGAGGGCGATCGGCTCGACGCCGCTCACCACCGGCGCCACGGCGCTGAGCTCGAAGGCGGGGTGGTCTTCCCGCAGCTGGTTGAGGTTCCACTCGTTCTTGAACAGCAGCACCGGCCGGTCCCAGGCGTCGCGCACGGTCTTGCAATTGAAGATGCGCCCCACCGCCTCCAGCGCCGCCCAGCCGCCCACCACCCAGCGGGCCACGCTGAAGCCGAGGGGCTCGAGGCGTGTTTCGACTCCGTATTCGTTCTGAAGCCGGTATTGCACCACCTCCATCTGCAGCTGGCCCACGGCCGCCAGGATCGGGTCGCGCTTGCTGGCATCGGTGTCATAGAGGATCTGCACGGCTCCCTCCTCCCGCAGCTCGTTCACCCCCTTGCGGAAGCTCTTGAACGCCGACGGGTTGGGGTTGCGCAGCCAGGCGAACAGTTCAGGGCTGAAGCAGGGGATACCTTCGTATTCCACCTTGCTGCCGGCATAGAGGGTGTCGCCGATGGCGAACATGCCGGGATTGTTCAGGCCGATCACATCACCGGGATAGGCGTCCTCCACCACCTCACGGTCCTGCCCGAACAGCTTCTGGGGGCGAGAGAGGCGAATGGTGCGGCCGCTGCGGGCATGCCGCACGCTCATGTCCTTCTCGAAGTGTCCGCTGCAGACCCGCACGAAGGCAATGCGGTCGCGGTGGCGTGGATCCATGTTGGCCTGCAGCTTGAACACGAAACCACTGAACTCCGGCCGTAGCGGATCCACCGGGCCGTCGCTGCTCAGCCGCGCCACCGGCCGCTGAGCCAGCTCCAGGAACGCATCCAGGAAGGGACGCACACCGAAGTTGGTCATCGCCGAACCGAAGAACACCGGGCTCAGTTCCCCGGCATGCACCAGCTCCAGATCGAGCTCGGCGCCGGCACCATCGAGCAGCTCCAGTTCCTCCAGCGCCGCCGCCAGCAGTTCCGGTTCCACCAGCCGAGCCAGCTCGGGGCTGCCGGCCGCCAGGCGCTTCTCCGCCGACTGGCGGCCCCGCTCCGCCCGCTCGAACAGGATCACGTCCTTGCTGCGGCGATCGATCACGCCACGGAAACGATCACCGCTGCCGATCGGCCAGTTCACCGGCCAGCAGGTGAGGCCCAGCTCACTTTCAATCTCATCGATCAGCTCGAGCGGCTCGCGGCCCGGCCGGTCCATCTTGTTGATGAAGGTGAAGATCGGCACCTTGCGCAGCCGGCAGACCTCGAACAACTTGCGGGTCTGTGGTTCGAGGCCCTTGGCGGCGTCTTCCAGCATCACTGCGTTGTCGGCAGCGGCGAGGGTGCGGTAGGTGTCTTCCGAGAAATCCTGGTGGCCTGGCGTGTCGAGCAGGTTCACCGTGCTGCCGGCATAGTCGAACTGCAGCACGGTGGAGGTGATCGAGATGCCGCGTTGTTTCTCGATCTCCATCCAGTCGGAGGTGACCTTGCGCTGCTCTCCCTTGGCCTTCACCGCACCGGCCTGCTGAATCGCCCCCCCGTAGAGCAGCAGCTTCTCGGTGAGGGTGGTCTTGCCCGCGTCCGGGTGGGAAATGATCGCGAAGTTGCGCCGCTTCGCCACCGCTTCAGCCAGGGCAACCCCGGCCATGTCGTCGCTGGGGGAAACGGGTGGGAGGGAGGCGCTGGTCATGGCCTCAGCCTGCCAGGCCGAGGCGGCTGTCCGGCCGGCAGAGGCTGCGCAGCAGGTGGGCGCCGAGGGCCAGATCCCGCTGATGACTGAAGGCCTCCAGCTCCAGCTGGCGCACCAGGGGGGGGATGCGGGCGTAGAGAGGCTGGGCGAGCAGTTCCCGCGCTTCCGGCGACAGGCGTACCGGCAGGCCCAGGGGGGTGGGCGGCCGCCTGAGGCCGCCGGCTCGGCAGCTCTGGGCCACATGGATGGCCTCGTGGTTGAGCACAGCGGCGAAATCAAGGGTGCCGCGGTCGGGCACATCCGGCCGGATCCGGATCACCGCCTCACGGGGCACCCATTCGCCGGCCGCCGCAGCCACCCGCGGGGTGGTCAGCTCCACCCGCACCCCCAGGCCCCACAGCTGGGCGAGCAGGGAAGTGATGGCGGTCCGCTCGGCGGTATAGCGGGGCGGATTGCGCAGCAGGTCGTGGATCTGGGCCATGGTGAGATCTCTTTCACCACGGCGCTGCCGGTACACGTAGCGGAGTCGGCCATCGGGCAACCGTTGCGGGCGGGGCAACCAGGCCTGATCACCGGCATCGAGCCGGGCGAACAGCAGCGCTTCCCAGGTGGGCTGGATCGGACCGATGCTGGCCGGAGGCGCCTGCAACCAGGCGGGGGGGCGCAGAGCCTGTGCCACCACCGGCGCGCTCGCCAGTGGCACAAGGCCCATGGCGGCTACCGCGATGGCAAGAACAGCCGCGGTGGCGGCGCCGGTGGCTGGGGCCAGCGCCAGGGCAGGCCCCCAGGGCCGGCGCCAACGGCGGGCGTGGGGCAGCACGGAGAGAAGTGCAGCAACGACGGAGCCCCTTTGGTTTAGCGGCAGCCGGTGGCTCCCCGCCGTTCAGGCCAATCGTCCCCAGACCTCCAGGTAGCGGTCGTCGAGCTCCCGCACCGCCAACCCCTCGATCCCCGCCTGCTGGAGCTGCGCCTCCACCTCCACGCGGCGAAAGGCCGCCCGCAGCGACTGGGCGTAATCACGCCGCAGCACGGGCGGAGCACCTGCGGCATGGCGCTGCACCAGCTCTTCCAGAGCCGCTGGATCCGACGGACGGCGCAGATCCTTGATGCAGATGGCCGCTCCGGGGGCCGCCAGCCGGCGCACCGCCTGCCACAGCACCAGCGGATCGTGCAGATGGTGCAGAAGGCTGTTGCTGACCACCGCCGTCCAGCGGCCCTCCTGCGGCAGGGCACCCCCCGGCGTCAGCAACAGGTGCTGAAAGCTCAGCCCTGGCCAGCGGTCCGGCGTGGCCTGCAGGCGCGCGGCGGCGATCGCCAGCATGGCGGGGGCGCCATCGAGGCCCAGCACCCGGGCCGTGAGAAAACGCTCCGCCAGCAGGAAGCTGATGTTGCCGGGTCCGCAACCCAGATCGATGATCCGCGGCCCCAGCTGTGGCCCGAACAGGTCCTCGGTGCGCTTGAGCAGGGCGCGGTCACCGGCAGCGAAGTCGGCGTCGGCATAGGCGCGCGCCTGCTCGGCGTCGTCCATCAGCTCGGGCTCGCAGATCCGCTCCATGGCCACCACCGCAGCGCCGCCAGCCTGGCGCAGCCCCGGCGGGGCGGCAGCCGGCGCTGGTGGGGCGGTCAGCCGCTGGCGAGCCGTACAGACACTGCCGCTGGTGCAGGATGAACCTTGCGCACCCCACAGGTGGGGTTAAGGTTTCTCCACGCGCCACGCTGCCCCTGTTTCCGTGACCCTCTCCGCCACGCCTGCCACCGCAGCCGAGCTCACCCGGCTGGCTGGCCTGCCAGAAGCCGCCGCTGCGGATTTCCCCGTCACGGCGCCGGCGGCGAACCCGGTCTTCTACCGCACCTACAGCCGCAAGACTCCGAACGGGCGCGAAAGCTGGCAGGAGGTGAGCGAGCGCAACCTCGAAGGGCTGCGCAGGCTCGGCAACCTCAACGCCGAGGAAGTGGCCCTGTTGCGCCGGATGCATAAACGGCAGCAGGCGCTCCCCTCAGGGCGTTGGCTGTGGATCGGTGGCACCGACTGGATCGAGCAGCCCCAGAACTTCTCCGGCGCCTACAACTGCACCTCCACCAACCTGATCGACTGGGAAGCCTTCGGTCTGATGATGGACCTGGCGATGATGGGCTGCGGCACGGGCGCCATCATCGAGCCTCGGCTGATCGATCGCTTGCCTGCGGTGCGCAACCGCCTGCGGATCACCTCCGTCACCGACATCGGCGCCACTCCCGCCGGCCAGCGCCAGGAGCACACCACCCACACGATTACGGGCCACGACGTGGCGATCAAGGTGGGCGACACCCGGCGCGGCTGGGTGGACAGCTACCAGCTCCTGCTGGAGCTCAGCAGCGATTCCCGCTTCGACGGTGAGGTGACGGTCAGCGTTGACCTCTCCGATGTGCGTCCTGTGGGCGAAACGCTCAAGGGGTTCGGCGGCATGGCCAACCCGGTGAAGCTCAAAGACCTCTACGGGCGCGTCGCCGAGATCCTCAACAAGGCCCATGGCCGCCAGCTCAGCTCAGTGGAATGCTGCCTGCTGATCGATGAGGCGGCCGTCACGATCGTGGCCGGCAACATCCGCCGCAGTGCTGGCATGCGGCAATTCTGCGCAGACGACGCCTCCGCGGCCGGCGCCAAGGAGAACCTCTGGCAGCAGGACGCGGACGGCAACTGGCGCATCGACCCCGAGCGCGATGCGCTGCGCATGGCCAACCACACACGCGTGTTCCATACCCGCCCCAGCCGCGAGGTGGTGCGGGAGGCAGTGCTCAAGCAGTTTCAGAGCGGCGAAGGCGCCATCCAGTTCGCCCCCGAGGCGATCGCCCGCTCGAATGCCGACCTGCTTTCCACCCCTGAACTGCGCAGCGAGTTCATCACCATCTACTGCGATCAGGGCCGTGAGGAAGCGGGCCGCTGGCTGCAGCTGAACCATCCGCAGATCACGGACGCCGAACTTGAGCACCGCCTCAGCCGCTACGGCCTCAACCCCTGCGGCGAGATCCTCGGCTCCGATTTCCACTGCAACCTGGCGGAGATTCACCTCAACCAGATCGACCCCGCCGACCACGAGGGCCAGGCGGATGCCTTCCGCGCCGCCGGTCTGGCGGTGGCCTGCCTGCTGAACCACCGCTTTGAGGTGGAGCGTTACCGCCAGAGCCGTGCCTGGGATCCGATCGTGGGTGTGAGCTTCACGGGCCTGTTCGATTTCTTCGTGCATGCTTTCGGCACCCCCTGGCTCAATTGGTGGGAGGAGGGCCGTCCGGACAGCGAGGCCGGGCTGGCGTTCAAGCAACAGGAAGCCGCCTACCTCTCGCGCTGGAAGACGGCGGTGAACGAGGCCGTGTGGGACTACTGCGACCGCCATGGTCTGCGCCGCCCGAACCGCTGCACCACGGTGCAGCCCGCCGGCACCAAGAGCCTGCTCACCGGCGCCAGCCCCGGCTGGCATCCGCCCAAGGCCCAGCGCTTCATCCGCCGCATCACCTTCCGCAAGAACGATCCGGTGGCACTCGCCTGCATGGATTACGGCTACACGATCGTGCCGAGCCAGAGCGACAAGGATGAACAGGGCCGCCTGCTGGATGATCCGTTTGATCCCCGCTGCACCGAGTGGCTGGTGGAAATCCCCACAGAAGTGAGCTGGGCCAACCTGCCCGGCGCCGACGCCGTGGAGATCAACAGCTTCTCGGCGCTGGCCCAGTTTGACTTCTACATGCAGGTCCAACAGCACTACACCGCCCACAACACCTCAGCCACGGTCGAGTTCCGCGAAAACGAAATCGAACCTCTCGCTGAAGCCATTCACGCAGCGATCGATCAAGGCAAGGGATACATCTCGGCGGCGCTTCTGGCCCGCTTCGATGCCAACGCCACCTTCCCCCGCCTGCCGTTCGAGCCGATCGACCAGACCACTTACCAGCGCCTACAGGAGGAGGTGGCGGCGCGGCGCCGCGAATTCGATTTCTTCGCCTCCCTGCAGCGCTACGACAACGGCGAACTGGTGGAGGCGGGTCCAGCCGGCTGCGACTCCGACAAATGCCTGCTGCCGCTGGCCAAGCCCCAGAAACCATGAAGGAGCTCTACTTCGCAGACAGCACGCTCGCCGGCCAAAAAGTCGCCACGGTTCTCGCTGCCGTGCGGCGGCTGTGCTGGGAGGCGGCGGCCATCCTGCGGGCCTATGCCCGCGGCGACACCCCTCCGTTCGGCTATCCGCCAATCCTCTCGGTGGATGAGGATCCCAAAGGACCGGTCACAGCGGCCGATCTTGCCGTCAACGAGCATCTGATCAAGGGGCTGCAGAGCGCCTTCCCAGCAGCCTCCTGGGCCATCCTCAGCGAGGAGACCACGGGTCAGTGGCCCGCCGATCAGGCCATCGCCAACGACTGGCTCTGGATCCTCGACCCCCTCGATGGCACCAAGGACTTCCTTCAGGGCACCGGCGAATACGCCGTGCATCTGGCCCTGGTGCACCAGCAGCGGCCTGCCCTCGGCGTGGTTCTGCTGCCAGAGCTCGATGAGCTCTGGTTCGGCTGGATCGACCCCGACGGGATCGAGCCAGCCGTCGCCTGGAAGGAAGCGCCGGACGGGGAACGTCATGCCCCTTCCCTGAGCGGACGCACAGCACTGTCGAGCCTGATTCCGGTCACCAGCCGCAGCCACCGCGACGACCGGCTGGAACAGCTGATGACCTCACTGCCGATCGCCAGCGGCATCGCGCGCGGGAGTGTGGGGGGCAAGGTGGCGTCGATCCTGCGCGGCGAAACCGACCTCTACATCTCCCTGTCCGGAAAGACAGCTCCGAAGGACTGGGACATGGCGGCTCCCGAAGCGGTGCTGCTGGCAGCAGGTGGCGCCTTCACTCACGCCGATGGGCGGCCTTTGCTGTACAACACTGGGGACTTCCGCCAGGCCGGTTGCCTGATTGCCAGCCACGGACCCGCCCACCAGGTTCTCTGCGATGCCGCGGCAGCAGCCATGGCCCGCATTGATCCGGCGGCAGCGCTCTGAACTGGCGGTGCTCTCCACTCCTGTACCCTGCCGATCCTTCCATGCCTGTGAATGCAAGCGGTGAAGCCAGCAACGTGATCAAATCCAGCAACATCGTCTGGCATCAGGCCTCGGTGGATCGCAGCAGCCAGGCGGAGAGGCAAGGTCACAACAGTGCCATCCTCTGGTTCACCGGGCTCTCGGGCAGCGGCAAGAGCACCCTTGCCAATGCGGTGAATGCGGAGCTGTTCAGCCGCGGGCTCAGCAGTTACGTGCTGGACGGCGACAACATCCGCCACGGCCTCTGCAAAGACCTGGGGTTCTCGGATCACGACCGGGAGGAGAACATCCGGCGGATCGGAGAAGTAGCAAAGCTGTTCCTCGACGCGGGCGTGATTGTTCTTACGGCGTTCGTCTCCCCCTTCCGCGCCGATCGTGACAAAGCCCGGGGGCTTGTCGGTGAGGGAGATTTCATAGAGATTCATTGTGCCGCCGACCTGCAGGCCTGCGAAAATCGGGACCCTAAGGGGCTTTATGCCAAAGCACGTGCCGGTGAAATCAAAGAGTTCACGGGAATATCCAGCCCCTATGAGGCGCCGGCTGCCCCGGAACTGCGCGTGGAAACCGGAACATTAAATGTGGACCAGTGCGTAGATCTGGTGATGCGCGAACTGGAATCCCGAGAGATCCTGCCATCACCAGCTGGCAGTTGACACCAAAAGCTTGACTCTGACCCTTATCGCTCTGCACGCTGCTGGAGTCATTGACACTCTGTAGCAAGCACAGCTTATGCAGCCAATAAAGATCACGCCGCAGCCCCCATGGCGACTCCCACGAAACAATCATGCGTTGATTTCCAGCGACGCAACACAAAAATGGCATGCTTAAATACAACAATGACACTGTAGAACACGAGCAAAGCTCAATCAACTACATCAAGGCATCAACAAGCTCCATCTCATCCAAACAGAAAAGGAATCATTCTTGCCAGTGGAAGTGTAGCTAGCTTGGTGCCGCTGACCACAGCCATCAGCAAACAACTGATGCCTGTTTACGACAAGCCTATGATCTACTACCCACTCAGCACCTTAATACTGGGAGGAATCACTGAAGAGCACCTCGAAAAAGCGGCCTTGCCTCGACCATTGGCCAAGGCCGGCGCCGGCTAAGACACGAGTCTCAATCGGTACTTCCAGGGTAAACCGGTATTTTTCGAGGTGCCCTCAAGTAGTTCGATCCTCACTTCCCAAGGAGGTCGATCTGCGTCACCGCATAAGGCTTGCCATTCACGCACTTACGCAATTCGGCACTTGCCGCCAGACCACTATGCCACCTGATTTTAGCAATCGACTTACCGTTTATCTGTAAATCAAAAAGCTGAACATCTTCCATGTTGGACAAAAGGGCATCAATCGTCGGGACAGGGAAAACAATTTCGCCAAGTGAATGACTGGGGCTTGAATGATTCAAAGCTGTAGTTGCTACAGGAGGCTCATCATTTTGAATAAGAGTAACTTTAATTTGCTCTTGCTTTTTTGGACGAGGAATATCAGCCGACATAAAGGCCAAAAGAGCACCTTTGTAGTCTCCACCAGGTCCTGATAAAGTTAATATCACTCCCTCTCTTGAAAAGAATGCACTGCAATATTCTCCTTTCTTTCCGTCTTTGGGAGATGGCAATAACCTCCATTTGCCTGTCAGATATCTAACATATTCAGGATCATTGAGAAGCTTTGCACGTTCTTGCACATTCAATTGAATTGAACGAACAGCGGCTTCTATTTTTTCTCCCTCTCGATCCCGAGGAGGCAAGAAATTAGGTGGTCGGTTTTGAATGGCTTTGATTTCATCATACAGACTGCTACCTGGTACGCAGACATTACCATCGGGGGAGTTCATGCCAGGCGGGCACCTGCTATCACCCGCCTGCACTGGTTCACTGATAGACAAGGAAAACGATAAAGTCGCGCTACACAATATAAAATGGATCAAGCTCGATCGAGGCATTCTTAAAATCTCCTAAATTCTGGTATCAAGATATACTATAGGGCACCTCAGTTGAGGCCTCCGGTCTCAAGCACCAGCGTGAATCTGTCGGTGGCACCCCAGCCTTCTGGTTGCTTCTCGGATGAAGGCATCATTTCTCCTTTCTACCTCCAGGCCTTCCTCCAGTCGCAGGGGGTGACCACATGAATGCGCAGCTCCTGGGAAATCCTGGCCACGCTTTGCCGGTGCGGCGGGATCATCCGTGTGGGGAGGTGTCATCGTTACTGGCAGAGGGGAGTCCTGTGGGTCGCTCAGATTGTTGGACGTTTTCTGATACGCCACCAAGTCTATCTGCGCCAGAAACATCTCGCGACAGAGGCTTCGCCAAGCCCGCGACCACAGGAAGCGTGCGCGTCTTGGCAGTAATCTGATCAGAGTTAACGTAGGCGCAGACGTCCAAGAAGCGAATCCGGAGCTATTGCCACAGATTGAGCCCAGCTCTCATCTGCAATCACAAGGGGGATTTTCGAACGAGTGCCTGGAATTTGCAGGTTCTCCCTAAGCACGTGTGGGCGATGGTTACGAAGCTGATCCCACAGAAGCTTATAATTGTCGTTGATCGAGATGAATGGAAGCCTTACCCACCCAGGCCACTATTCCACCCCTTTAGGTCATTCATCTGCAAGAGATGGGAGAGAGGGTGCTGCTGGAATGGTGATGGCTGGATTGGGGGCTGCAGAGGCAGTGGCACCGGGTAGATCCTGAAGCTCACACACCGGGAAGCGGTTAATGGCATTCAATGCCTTTCGAGCCGTTGTTCTCAGTAGTTCACTGAGGGCTTCGGCGTAAGGCACCTGGGCGAGCAGATCCACCGTGCGGCGCAGGATGCGCACCACATCTCCCTCGTCCAGCGAGGTGTTGGCCATCACATCGACCCAGCTGGTACCGGACGCCCAGGCATGCACGAGGCCCATCAGCTCCGGCTCCCACCAGGCCGGAACCACCACAGCCGCCTTCTCCTGCTGGCGCAACAATTCCCGCCGCAGGCCGCCAAGGTCGCGCAGAGCTTCCTCCGCCAGCGGTGGCGGGTCGTAGGCACTCCAGAGATCGGGGCGGTTCACCTCGGTGCTGATCGCTTCGAACACGGCGGCCAGCTCGGCCGGACTGAGTTCGTCGAGATGGCCGCTCATCAGTGACAGCCCGAGCCAGAGCTCGTTGTCGCCGCGCAGGGCCGCAACGGTGCGGCCCACCTCCGTGGGCACCAGACCATCCGGCCCCGCCAGCGCGCCGAAGAAGCGCAGGATCTCGATCAAGGACAGGAAGGTGTCCCAGTGACGGTTGGAGCGGTGATGGAGCAGCCGCTGCCGCTCCTCGATCTCCGCGTCCAGCTCCTCCATGCGGCGCCGCTGCTTCTTGAGCTGGCGGCGGTCACCCCAGGCGTGAGCAGGGTGACGCTCCAGCTCCGCTTCCAGCTGCTGCACCCGCAGGGCCTGATCGCGCACCTCACCGGCCAAGTCGTACTGGGGTGTGGTCATGTCGTGGCGGCGGGCCATCGAGCCCACCGCCAGCGCCAGACCGCCACTGTGCTGATCGCCATGACGAAGCTCGCCAACGTGGCGCAGCTCCGGGGCCTCGATCGTGGTCACCTGCAGGCAGCTGAGCTCCGCATGCAGGCTCACGACCGCATTGCAGGGCACCAGGATCCAGATGTTGTCGTCAGTGAGGCAGAGCAGCAGCGGAAACTGACCGGGCCCCATGGGTTTCTCCACGATCACCGCCGGGGTGACCCGGCCCCTGAGCTGCGGGCACTTCAGGCTCACGAGCGTCCCTTCGCTGGCGAACTGCAGCGCCAATGTGAGCTCGTGGGCGAGGGTCTCCTCGGCCTGCTGCTGCAGGATCCGCAGCAGCCGGCGCTCCTCGCGCAGGTGGTCGCGTTGTTTCTCATAGGCCTCAAAGGCCTCCCAGGGGACGTCGTCGCCGAGACCCGTGAGCTGCTCCAGCTGCTGGCGCAGTTCAGCGATGCGGGCCTCGTCTTCTAACAGGTCGATGTTGGCGAGATAGCGGCCGAAGCTTCGCTCAACCAGCTGCCGGGCTTTGGCCAGGTCGTAGCGCTGCAGCAGGTTGAGCACCATGCCGTAGCTGGGCGTGAACTGGCTCACCAAGGGATCCGCGGGGCTGGTGGCCAGCGCCCCCGCCTCACGCACCCCCTCGAAACGGCTCTGCACCGTGACCACATAGCCCTGCACATCAAGGCCACGGCGGCCGGCCCGGCCCGCCATCTGCAGGAATTCGCTGCCCATCAGAGGTCGATGACCCCGCTCGGTGCGCTTGGAGAGCGCAGAAATCACCGTGGTGCGCGCCGGCATGTTGATGCCCGCCGCCAGGGTTTCGGTGGCGAAGACCACCTTCACCAGACCCTGCTGGAACAATTCCTCGATCAGCTCCTTCCAGGCCGGCAGCACGCCGGCGTGATGGGCGGCGATGCCGCGCAGCAGGGCCTCGGCATGGCCCCCCTCCCGCACGGCCTCCGGGGTGGTGGCCACGAAGGCGTCGAGACGACGGCGCACCACCTCCGCCTCCTGCGCGTTGAGCAGATTGCTGCGGCCGAGATCCCGCACGGCCTTGTCGCAGCCGCGGCGGCTGAAAATGAAGTAGATGGCCGGAAGCATCTCGCGCTCGGCCAGCTGGGCCACCACGAAAGGCAGCGGCGCTGGCTCCGGCTGGGGCGGCCGGGGTGTTTTGCCCTTGCGGCGATCGCCCTTGGGGGCACGCCACACCTTGCAGTTCGGGTGGAGCCCGGTGCCCTCGTCGTTGAGCAGCGGATGGAGGCCCTTGGCGCTGCAGAAGCTGAAGGCCAGGGGCACGGGCCGGTGGTCGCTCATCACAAGCGTGGTGGGGCCGTGCACCCGCTCGATCCAGTCAGTGAGCTGGCCCGCGTTGGCCACCGTGGCCGACAAGGCCACCAGCTGGACCGCCGGTGGGCAGTGGATAATCGACTCCTCCCAGACCGTGCCGCGCTGGCTGTCATTCATGTAGTGGCACTCATCAAGCACCACCGCCTCCACGTCAGCGAGCGGATCGTCGCCCCGATCCACCTCCGCATAGAGCATGTTGCGGAAGATCTCCGTGGTCATCACCACGATCGCCGCTTCCCGGTTCACACTCAGATCGCCGGTCATCAGGCCGACGCGCTCCTCGCCGAACTGCTGGCGGAAATCGCGCAGCTTCTGATTGGAGAGGGCCTTGAGCGGCGTCGTGTAGAAAACGCGCTGCCCGTGGGCCAGCGCCCGATGGATGGCGTATTCGCCCACCAGGGTTTTACCGGAGCCGGTGGGGGCACTCACCACCACCGAATGCCCCTGGTTGAGAGCGTCGATCGCCTCCAGCTGGAAGGGATCGAGCGGGAACGGGAACAGCTCCTCCACCGGAGACACAGGCTTCGGCTCGTGGTGGGGCTCCGGAACAGGCACCGCGGGGGGAACCGTCGTCGCAGCGGACGGAGCGTCGGTACCGGCAGTGAGCATGCAGGGATTCTATGAGCCCCGGCGCGGCTGGGCAGACTGGTGGGCCCCGTGGCCCCCAGTGGGTGGTGAACGTGCTCCCGGCCGGCGATCCTGCCGATCCCCTCAGCTCCCTGTGGCCATCCCTCAGCCGCGTCCCCCCCGACCGGCGCCGGCGGCTGCGCAGCTTTGCCACCACGGCCGGCGGCGGGCTGAAGGCCGTGGTGGGCGCCGGTGAGGCGGCAGCGCCACTGCTGGACCTGGCCAGCAACGACTATCTGGGCTTCAGCCATCACCCCCTTCTGCAGCAGGCAGCCTGCGACGCCATCGCCAGAGACGGCACCGGCTCCGGCGCCTCTCCCCTGGTGACGGGCACCCGGCCGGTGCACACCCTGCTGGCTGAAACCCTCGCCAACTGGCTCGGGCGTGGGCAGGTGCTGCTGTTCCCCAGCGGATTTCAGGCCAATCTGGCGGCCGTGCTAGCCCTCACCGGCCGGCACGGGGTGGTGCTGGCGGACCGGCTGATCCATCACTCGCTGCTGCTGGGGGTGCAGGCCAGCGGCGCCCGCCTGCTGCGGTTCCGCCACAACGACAGCGCAGACCTTGAACGGCGGCTGATCCAGCAACGGACAGCGGAGCCCCAGCGCCAGACGCTGGTGATCACCGAGAGCTTGTTCAGCATGGAGGGCACCAGCCCGGATCTGGCGGCCATCGCCCGCATCTGCCGGCAGCAGAGGGCGAGGCTATTGGTGGATGAAGCGCACGGGCTCGGCGTGTTGGGGCCGGGCGGACGGGGCCTGGCCCATGGCCTGGCTGGGGTGAGCCTGGTGAGCGGCACCTTCGGCAAGGCCTTCGGCAGTGGCGGCGCCTTTCTGGCGGCTGATGCCCCCCTGGCCGACTGGCTGCTGCAGAGCTCAGGCGCTTTCCGCTACTCCACGGCCCTGGCGCCGTGCCTGGCGGCGGCTGCCCTGGCGGCCCTGGAGCTGCTGCTGCAGGATCCCGGCCTGGGGCAGACCCTGCTGAGCCGGGCGGAGCGCTGGCGCTGCGGCCTGGCCGCAGCCGGCTGGCAGCGACCGGAAGGGACCGGGCCGGTGCTGCCGCTGCTGGTGGGCAATGACGGGGCCGCCCTGGCGCTGCAGGCGCAGCTGGAGCGGGCCGGTCTGCTCAGCGTGGCGATCCGCCCGCCCACGGTGCCTGAGGGCAGCGCCCGCCTGCGGCTGGTGCTGCGCCGCAGCCTGCCCACCGGCACGCTGGCGCGGCTGCTGGCCGCCCTCGGCACGCCGGTGGCCGGTGGTGGCCGATGAGCAGGCAACTGCTGGCGATGCATGGCTGGGCCGGCGACAGCCGGGCCTGGCAGCCGTGGCGGGCGGCTGCCGAGCCACGCGGCTGGCGCTGGCACTGCGGCGAACGGGGCTACGGCCCGCTCCCGCCCCGGATCCCCGCCTGGGAGATCGGATCGGCGCCCGGCAGGCGCGCCGTGCTTGTCCATTCACTCGGGCTGCACTTATTGCCTCCAGCCGTGCTGGCCTCCGCCGATGCGGTGGTGCTGCTGGCGAGCTTCGCGGCTTTCGTGCCGTCAGGGAGGGAAGGCCGCCCCCTGCGCGCTGCTCTGGCCGGCATGGAGGCGCGGCTGGCCGCCGGGCAGGCCGCCGACCTGCTGGCTGATTTTCTTCGCCAGGCGGCAGCACCCGATCCCGCCGATCTGCTGCCGCCGGGACCGGGCAGCGAGCCAATGACGGCGGCCGGCATCGAACGCCTGTGCAGTGATCTGGCCCTGCTGGGGCGGGTCGACAGGCTGCCGGCAGCGTTTCCACCCGCGGCCCGGGTGCTGCTGGTGGAAGCTGAGGATGACCGGATCGTCACCGCCGCCAGCCGGGCCGCCCTGCGGCGGGCTCTGCCCGCGGCCACCGTCTGGCAGATCGCCGGAGCGGGCCACAGCCTGCTGCGCGCGCCCCTGATCGAGCCGGTGCTCAGCTGGCTGGAGGCGCCATGACCCTGCAGGAGCAGGTGCGCAAGGCGTTCGGCCGCCACGCCGGTACCTATGAGCAACGGGCCAGCCTGCAGCGGGCGGTGGCCTGGCGGCTGGCCCGCCACTGCCGCGAGCTGCCGTTGGTTGCCGGCCCCTGCGCCGACCTCGGCGCCGGTAGCGGCCTGCTGAGCAGGGCGGTGCAGCAACTGCGGCCGTCACTTCAGCCCCTGCGCCTCGACCTCTGCGCCGAGCTGCTGCACCAAGGTGCAAGGGACGGGGGGGAATCGCTGCTGTGGGACCTCAACACCGGCCTGCCGCCCCAGCTGGAGAACGCCTCGTTGCTGGTGTCGAGCTTTGCGTTGCAGTGGCTCGAGCGCCCGCAGGATCAGCTGGAGCACTGGTGCCGCCGCCTGGCCCCGGGCGGCTGGCTGGTGCTGGCGGTGCCCACGGCCGGCAGCTTCCCCCAGTGGCTCCAGGCGGCGGCGGGGGCGCGGGGGCCCTGCAGCGCCCTGCCGCTGCCCGATGCCGGCGCCTTGGTGCATGGCGCCCAGCGCCACCTGAAGCTCAAGGCACAGCGGCGCCTGCGCTTCAGCCGCTTCGCGCCGACGGCGCTCACCTTTCTGCGGCAGATCCAGGCTCTCGGTGCCGGCAGCACGCCTGCGGCGCCACTCACACCCGGCCAGTGGCGCCGGCTGGAGGCCGCCTGGCCGGCGGAGCCCGCCCTCAGCCCAGCCGGACAGCCGCGCAAGCTCCTCACCTGGGAGGTGCTGGTGCTGATCGGTCAGCGGCCCGCTCCCAGCCCGTGGCGCCAGGCTGGCACTGTGGCGTCATGAAGCAACCCCGGCAGGAGGCAGCAAACTCATGCACCAGCAGCATCTGAACGAGGCAGCACGTTCATGAAGCAGCAACTGATCGTCTGCGGCACGGACACCGACGTCGGCAAGACAGTTGTCAGCGCCCTGCTGACCCTGGGGCTGGGCGCCCACTACTGGAAGCCGGTGCAGTGCGGGCTCGAGGGCGGCGGCGACCGTGACCGGGTGGGCCGGATGCTGGGGCTGACCGCCGCGCAGATCGAGCAGCGATTACTGCCGGAGGCCTACCGCTTCGCCGCGCCGGTCTCGCCCCACTGGGCTGCCGAGCTGGAAGGGGAGCATCTCGAGCGGGAGCGGCTGGATCTTCCCGCCGTGGACGGACCGTTGGTGGTGGAAACGGCCGGCGGGCTGCTGGTGCCCCTGCGCCGTGACCTGATGCAGATCGATCAGATCCAGCGCTGGGGGTTGCCGGTGGTGCTGGTGGCCCGCAGCGGACTGGGCACCCTCAACCACACCCTGCTGTCGGTCGAGGCGCTGCGGAGCCGCCAGATCCCCCTGCTGGGCCTCGTGCTCAACGGCCCCCCGCATGCCGACAATCCCGGCACCTTGGGCGAGCTGAGCGGTGCGCCGCTGCTGGGCTGCCTGCCGCCGCTGCCGCTGCTGGGGGCCGCCGCGCTGGCCGAGGCCTGGGAGACCAGCGGCCTCAGCAGCGCCCTCGGCGCCCCGTAACCTTGGCGCATGACCCGAAAGCACGCGCTGGTCAGCACTGTGGTGGCAGCGACCTGCACCGCCGTGCTGGTGATCTTCACCGACATCGAGATCTCGGTGGTGCGATGGGTGAACTGCGGCCCTCTGGCCGCCGAAGGTGAGCGCGAAGCCCGCCGCTGCCGGTGAAGGCCGCCGTTCCTACCCGATGAGCTGGCATCCCCATCTCTGGCATCCGACCACCCAGGTGGCCACGAGCGAGCCGCCGCTGCGGGCTGTGCGCGGCCGGGGCGCCCTGCTGGAACTCGATGACGGCCGCCAGCTGATCGACGCGATCAGTAGCTGGTGGGTGACCCTGCACGGGCATGCCGAGCCCACGATCGCGGCAGCGGTGGCCAGCCAGGTGGCGGAGCTGGAGCAGGTGATCTTCGCCAACTTCAGCCATCCCCAGGCCGAGCAGCTGGCCACAAGCCTCAGCGCCGCCAGCGGGCTGGAGCGGCTGTTCTTCTCCGATGACGGCTCCACGGCCGTGGAGGTGGCCCTGAAGATCGCCTGGCAGTGGTGGCTGAATCGTGGCGAGGACCGCCCGCAGTGGATCGCCTTTGACGGGGCCTACCACGGCGACACCTTCGGGGCGATGGCGATGGGGGAGCGGTCCCTGTTTTCGGCGCCCTTCGACCCGCTGCTCTGCTCGGTGGCGCGGGCCCCCTGGCCCTCCACCTGGTGGCACGATCCGCTGGTGGCAAAGAAGGAAGAGGCAGCGTTGCAGGCGCTCGAAAGCCTGCTGGAGCGTCCCACGGCGGCGGTGATCCTGGAGCCGCTCGTGCAGGGGGCCAGTGGCATGGCGATGGTGCGTCCCGGCTTTCTCCAGGCGGTGGAGCAGCGGGTGCGCCAGGCGGGCGCCCTGCTGATCGCCGACGAGGTGATGACCGGCTTCGGCCGCACCGGCGCGCTGTTCGCCTGCCGCAAGGCGGGGATCCGCCCCGACCTGGTGGCGCTCTCTAAAGGCCTCACCGGAGGCTTCCTGCCGATGGGGGTGACCCTGGCCAGCGAGCAGCTTTACCAGGGGTTCATCAGCGGGGACCCCACCCACACCTTCTTCCACGGCCACAGCTTCACGGCCAACCCGCTGGGCTGCGCCGCGGCCAACGCCAGCCTGGCCCTGCTGGCCGGAGCTCCGGAGCGGTATGCGGGCTTCGAAGCGCGGCACCGGCCGCATCTCGAAGCGCTCGCCGCCGATCCGCGCGTGGAGCGGCCGCGCCTGTGCGGCACCATCGCCGCCTTCGACCTCAAGGTGGCCGACCCCGGCTACCTGAACCGCAGCGGGCGGGTGCTGCAGCGCCTGGCTCTGGAGCGGGGCGTGTTCATCAGGCCCCTGGGGCAGGTTGTCTATCTGCTGCCGCCCCTGTGCCTCACTGACGACCAGCTGGCCCACTGCTACGCCGTGATCCAGGAGGGTCTGGCCGCCCTGTGAGCGCGGCTCAGGGCCCGGCCAGGATCGCTGATTCCACATCGGCGCGGGTGAGGCCATAGGGAAACAGCCGCACCGTGCTGCGCCCGTCCTGGTGCCAGGTCACGCGGATGTCCTCGACCGCGAACTCGATCAAGGCACTCCAGTGCGGCTGATGAAGATCCCAGGAGCTGCGGTCACTGCGGCTGGGGCTCGCTCCCAGCTGCCGCAGCCATTGCTCCAGGGCCGGCAACGGATGGTTGTAGAGGGGCGTCTGAAGCGGAGGGAGGGCGTTCATCCCCAGCGGTATCACCGGATGGAGGGGCAGTCTGCACGGACACGGGCAACACCAGCAGATCAACTCCCCGCCACCAGGCCAGACCGAGCCCCAGCACCAGGCTGCACACCAGGGCGGCACCGAGCAGCACCAGCGCGAACCACTCACCGCCCGAAAGCGCCCGGCGTGCGGAGAGGGCGCGCTGCCCAGCGGGAACCCCCAGGCCGGGGGCGGCGGGGGCGGCCGTGGCCTGCTGGAGCGCGGCAGCTTTCTGCAGCTGCAGCAGCCGCAGCTGCCGGTCGTAGGCGTGGCGACTGTCGGGGTCGCTGAGGGTGGTGTAGGCCGTCTGCAGGCGCTGAAACTGCTGCTCTGCTTCCGCAGCCGGCAGAGTGGTGGTGTCGGGGTGGTACAGCTTGCTCAAGGTGCGGAACGCCAGGCGCAGCTCCTGAGCCGTCGCCGTGGTCGACAGACGCAGCAACTGGTAGTGGGTCTGCCCCCCTCCTGGACGTTCGCCTGCAGCCACCAAGCCCGCACCGGGTCTGCGAGATCCTAGAGATCTCAGTCGGTTCTGCCGGCGCGGATGGTGACCTCCTAGGGAATGAACGCTCCGCTCGATCCCCTCAGCCCCCCGGTAAAGGCCAGAGACCTGACGTCGATCTGGCCCGCACTCGGCTGGCAACCCGACGCGGCGCAGTTGGGCGCACTCGAAGCGCTGCAGCAGGAGCTGCGCCAGTGGAATGGCCGCCTCAACCTCACCCGGCTGGTGGAGGGCGACGACTACTGGATCGCCCAGGTGTTCGACAGCCTCTGGCCCTGGCGCTCCCTGCTATGTAGCCCGGCGGCGCCGCTGCAGCTGGTGGACGTGGGCACCGGCGGCGGCTTCCCCGGCCTGGTGCTGGCGATCGCCCTGCCCCAGGCGCGGCTCACCCTGGTGGATTCGGTGGGCCGCAAGGCGGCGGCCGTGCAGGCGATGGCCGCCGCGCTGGATCTGGGCGAGCGGGTGGTGGTGCGGTGCGAGCGGGCGGAGCTCACAGGCCACAGCCGTGATTGCCGCGGCCGCTTCGACTGGGCCCTGGCCCGCGCCGTGGCCGCGGCGCCGGTGGTGGCCGAATATCTGGTGCCGCTGCTCGGGCCCGGGGGCCAGGCGCTGCTCTACAGGGGCCAGTGGGGCGCCGAAGACCAGCAGGCCATGGAGCGGGCCGTGCTGCCCCTGCGGGCCGAGCTGCGGCGGGTGGAGCGGCAGGAGCTGCCGTCAGGCCGTGGAGTGCGCCATGCCGTGGTGGTGGCTTCCACTGGACCGTGCCCCAGGCTCTACCCCCGTCCCGTGGGCGTACCCGCCAAGCTGCCGCTGGGCTAGGCGGCCGCCTCCCCGGCCATCAGCCGCTGGTGCGGGGTACCTCCGAGCCGACGCCGCAGTCGGCGCAGCAGCTCGGGGATCTGGGCGGCCCAGGGGCTGGCCCGGAGAGCCGCCAACAACGCCGCCTCGCTCACCTCGGCATCGAGGGCATCGGCATTGGCACCGGGGAACCAGTGCCCCCCCTGCCCCAGCAGGCCGTAGCGAGCGCGGCCGAAGCTCTCGAGGTCCCAGGCTTCCAGCAGGTTGTACAGCCAGAGCAGCACCGGCACGTTGATGCCACCGGGGGTGTCGCTCCAGTCGGGCAGCCCCTCCTGCCAGCTGGTCAGCCAGGCAGCGCCGAGCGCGTCGAGCCGCGCTTGTTCCAGCCGCTCCAGCACCGGCGGCAGCAGCTGATCAGCCTCGGGGAGCCGCTGCACAGCCTCCAGGTGCAGGTCGAGGTCCTGGGGGCAGGCCGCTCCGACGCTGAGTGTGTGCACGTCGGCGTTGGCGAGGCAGAAAAGATCGTTGAACACGATCGGATGCAGTGGTGCGCACAGCTCACACAGCCGCTCCGAGGGGCTGTGCAGGTGCCCCCCCTTGTCGGTGGGGCTGATCAGGAACACGCCCATGTCGTGGCGGCGGGCGGCCTCGATCGCCGCGCTGTTCTGCTGGCGGATGAAATACCAGTGCAGGTTGATGTAATCGAAGGCATCACTTTCGATCGCCTCCAGGATCAGCGGCAGCGGAGCATGGGTGGAGAAGCCGACAGAGCCGAGCCTGCCGTCGCGCTGCCAGCGGCGCACCACCTCCAGGCAGCCGCCCGGGCGCAGGGTCTGCTGCAGGTGCTCCGGCAGGTTGACGCCATGGATGGCCAGCAGATCGAGCCGCTCCACCTGGAGCCGCGCACAGCTGAGTTCCAGCTCGGCCTCGAAGGCGGCGGGATCCTCGTGCGGCGGCACCTTGGTCTGGAGGATGCGCTGCGGATCCGGCGTGGGCCCCAGCAGCCAGCCCAGCTGCCGTTCAGAGGTGCCGTAGTGGCGCGCCGTTTCGATGTGATGCAGGCCATGGGCGCGGGCCCGCTCCAGGGTGGCCGCCACATTCGCCTGGCTGGCCGGGGTGATCTGGTCGCCGGGAAGGTCGCTCCAGCTCTGCTGGTAGCGCATGCCGCCGAGGGAAAGCACCGGCATGGGCAGACCGGTGCGGCCGAAACGGCGCGTGGGGATGGGCGGCATCACCGGTGCTGCTGCGGGACGGGTGGGGAGATTCAGGGCCGCGGCAGGGTGCGCTTGACCCGTGCCGCGCAGGGCAGGCCCAGAGGGTGAAGCTCCTGCTGGCGCAGTTGCTCCTCCAGCGCCGGGATCTCCTCGTAGGCCACCCAGTGAATGCAGTCGACCGGGCAGGTATCGATCGCTTCTTGAATCGTCTCGGTGCTATCACCGTCCTGACGGATCGCACGTGAGCGTCCCCACAGGGGCTCCACCAGAAAGGTGTTGCCGGCCACGTGGGCGCAGTAACGGCAGCCGATGCAAACGGCCTCGTCAACCCAGACGGCCCGCTGACGCAGACGCCCGCCCAGCAGCGGTTCACGGCCGGTGGGCACAGGGCGTGCCGTGGCCGCGGCCGTGAAAGCCAGCGAAGGATCAGCAGCTGCAGCAGCGCCCGGGACTGCAGCAGAGCCGGTGGCTGCCGTGGCGGACTGGGGCCGGTCAGGCGGCACGGACTCAGGCGTCCCAGCGGGACACGACCAACTCGATGCTGCCGTCGACGGCCTGGGTCTGCTCCGTGACCTGGAAGCCTTCCGCTGCCGAAGCGGCAAGAATGGAACGGAGTGCGTAGCGCTGGGTGACCTGGGCCAGGAAGCGCTCCACAGGCACGGGCTGCTTCCACAGATCGAGGTCGGTCACCAGCTCGTAGCTGTTGCTGGTGGCATTCCAGCGGAAGCCGATGTCGCCGCCACCGCTTTGCGCCACGCAAAGGTCGGCGAGGACGGTCTGGCCGCGATAGCCGCGCACCGGACGCTCGCTCGGATCGGGCTCATGGCCGAGATCACGCAGGGCGCCGAGAAGGGCCTCACGGTCGCGGAGCTCGGTCTTGACGGTGCTGAAGTGCGACATCGAAACAGGGGGCGAACGGTGAAGGGTTCAGGCGGAACGCTGCTCGACCGGCAAAGCCGCCGAGGAGGTCTGGATCTGGCTCTGGAAGGCTTCCGCCGTGCTGCTGCGTTGCTGAACGCTGCCGAGGCTGGATTCGATCCGCTCGGTCAGCTGCTGGCAGCCCTCACCACGAAATCCCTGGACCAGCTCCTCGACGGTGCCGTCGGGCCGGATGCGAAATCGGATGGTGTGCTGAGCCATCCTGCGGCAGAAAGCGTGGCCGGATGCTAGCCGGATCGATCAAACCGTGCGGCGCTTCAGTTCAGCAGGCCCTCATCGACCAGTGTCTGCAACCGTTCCAGCACGGAGGGATCCTCCAGTTGCTCCAGGGCCACGCGGGCCTCGTCGCGCACGGTGGCGTCGTTGTCGTTCAGCAACACGTCCACAAGCACACCCACCAGCTCCGACTGGCGTGGGGGGACGAGATGGTCGTACAGGCGGCCGAGTGACCAGGCGCTGTTGCTGCGCACCACCGGCTCGCTGTCGATCCGCAGACTCAGCAGCAGCTGGGCGGCCGCCTGATCCGCCTTGGCCGCTCCCGTGCTGCCGGCGTCAGCCAGCGACCCGGCTGCCCAAAGGCGCACAGCGGCGATGTCGAGCTGAAGCGCCCGGATCAAGGGGTTGAGCACCGGCGCTTCCGGGTAATTGCCCAGACTCCAGGCCACCGCCTTGCGCACGTAACCGTTGGCATCGTCCTGAAGGAGGGCCAGCAAGGGCTCCACCGCCCGCGGATCGGGGTTGCGCCCGAGGGCGTACACCGCGCTCATCCGCAGGATCGGGCAGGTGGAAGCCAGCAACGGCAGCAGCCGTGGCACGGCGCGAGGATCGCGGTGTTCGCAGAAGATGCGCAACCCCTGCATGCACTGGTCGTGGCTGCCGGCCAGCAGCTCCAGGCCCAGATCGCACTCAGCGGCGATGTCGCCCTGGCCAGGCTCGAGCGTGTCGATGGCATCGAGCGGATCGAGAGCCAGTTCCTGAGCAAGCTCGCCGGCCAGCAGCTCCGGATCGAACGCCAGTTCCGCCGGGCTCCTTGAGAACGGCGGCACGGATTCGCTGCTGGCTTCGTCTTCCATGGGCACCAGACTGCCCCTCCTCATCCAATCGGCGCAGGCGCTGCCATGTCGCCGGGAAGCCAGATCCTCGCACTCACGGCGAACAGGGCCAGGCCGAAGAGCAGCACGATTCCGGCCGGCAGCAGGGTGGAGCGAAAGAACGACACGGAAAGTCCTGGTGGTGTTGGCATTCTGAAGGCATAGGGTTCGCCCAGTCGTGAACGGGACCCTTGCCGCCTGTTTCCAACCCTGCCCCCACCGTTCCGTCCTGGCGCCGGCTTGTGGCCGTGGCGGCCGCCGGTGTGGCCAGCGGTGCTCCCTACATGGTGGGCAGCCGCCTGCTGCAGGGCTGGCTGAGCGCCAGCCAGGTACCGCTGGGGTTGATCGGCCTGATTCCCCTGGCCGAATTGCCCTACACCTTGAAGCTGTTCTGGGCGCCGCTGCTGGATCGCTGGCCGATCCCCTGGCCCGACCGGCGCCGGGGCTGGTTGGTGCTGCTGCAGCTGGTGCTGGTGGTGGTCACCGCCGCGATGGCGCTGCTGCGGCCGAGCACCGACGCCACCAGCCTCGCCGCCATCGGCGTGATGGCGCTGGTGCTGGCGATCTGTAGCGCCACCCAGGACATCGCCGTGGATGCTTACCGGACCGACCTGCTGCCGGAAATGGAGCGGGGGCCCGGTGCGGCCGCCGCCTCGCTGGGCTACCGGGCGGCGATGCTGGCAGTGGGGGCAGGGGGATTCCTGCTGGCCGGGCGCTTCGGCTGGCCGGCGGCCTTTCTCGGCTCGGCGGTACTGATCGCCGCCATGCTGCCGTTCACCCTGACGGCACCGCGGCTGCCCGCCATCGACCATCCGGTCACCAGCCTGCGCCAGGCGGTGCTGGGCCCAGCCCGGGAATTCCTGCGGCGCAGCGGCCCGAACCGCTCCTGGCAACTGCTGCTGCTGGTGCTGCTCTACCGCTGGCCGGATGGCCTGCTGAGCGCCATGGCGATCCCGTTCCTGACCAGCCAGGGCTTCAGCCCCGCCGACATCGGCCTGGTGCAAGGCGGCTGGGCGGTGGCCGCCACGATGGCGGGCACGGTGCTGGGGGGCGTGCTGTTCAGCCGGCTGGGCATGAACCGCTCCCTGTGGCTGTTCGCCGTCGCCGGGGCGCTCGGCAATCTCAGCTACTGGGCACTCGCCCAGTTCGGCGGCGGGCTGGCAGGGCTGATCACGGTGGTGAGCCTGGAGAATCTCTCCGGCGGGATGGTGGGCGCGGTGTTCGTGGCCCTGCTGATGAGCCTCTGCAACCCGCGCTTCTCCGCCACCCAGTACGCCCTGTTCTCCGGCGTCTACGCCATGAGCCGCTCGGTGCTGGCGGCACCCGCCGGGCTCGTGGCCGAGCGGGCGGGATGGGGACCGTTCTTCCTGTTCACCGTGGCGGCAGCGCTGCCAGCCTTCCTGCTGATGCTTCAGCTCACGCCCTGGAGCGAAGCGGAAGCCCGCGGGGCGTTCGATCCCTCCCGCGATGCCACCTGACGGGTGACCCACGGTCGTTGTTGGCTGGGGGTGAGAGCGGCCCTGATCCAGCGGCTTCAGCGTGCCTGGGTGAGGCCGTCTGCAAAAGACGCGCTGGCATGCCGTACAACAGCGGCGCGCCTGTCTCATCCGCGCGCCACAGCGGCGTGGCCTCAGGGGAAAGACCTCAGCCGGTCGGTGCCAACCGTCGCCGCAGTTGCCCGCAGGCGGCGTCCTGATCCAACCCCCGACTGGCCCTCACGCTCACGGCCACATGGCGGTCCTGGAGGGCACGCCGGAAGGCCTCGACCCGCTCCAGGCTGGGGCGTTGGAACTCCTCTTCCTCAATCGGGTTGTAAGGGATCAGATTCACGTGGCTCTGGAAACCGCGCAGCAGCTGGGCCAGGGCCACCGCCTGACGCGGGTGGTCGTTGAGCCCGCCCAGGAGGATGTACTCAAAGCTCACACGCCGGCCGGTCAGAGCCACGTAGCGGCGGCAATCGTCCAACAGCCGTTCGAGTGGGTAGGCGCGGGCCGTGGGGATCAGCTGCTCCCGCAGCGACTGATCAGGCGCATGCAGGCTTACCGCCAGGGTGAACTGGGCGCGGCCGAGCCGTTCGAGGGCCCGCTCGGCCAGCTGCGGCAAGGTCTGGGCGACCCCAACGGTGCTCAGGGTGATCTGGCGCTGGGCCATGCCGAGATCAGTGCACAGGCAGTCGATCGCGCCGAGCACGGCCTCGATGTTGAGCAGCGGCTCACCCATGCCCATGAACACCACATGGCTGGGGCGCTCCCCCATCACCTCGCGCACCGTGAGCACCTGATCAACGATTTCATGCACCGCCAGGGAGCGATCAAGGCCGGCCTTGCCTGTGGCGCAGAAGCGACAGGCCATCGGGCAGCCCACCTGGCTGGAGACGCAGACCGTGAGCCGGTCCCGGCTGGGGATGCCGACGGTTTCGAGGCTCAGCCCATCGGCGGTGGCCAACAACAGTTTGGTGGTGCCGTCGCTGGCCACGCTGCGAATCAATTCGCGCGAACGGCCGATCGGATCGGCCTGCTCGACGTCAGGATTGCCGCCGAGCCGCTCACGCCAGAGCTTCGGCAGCACGGTGACATCGGCAAAGCGCCGGGCACCCTTCGCGTAGATCCACTCGTGGAGTTGGCGGCCGCGGAAGGCGGGCTGGCCCTGGGCCACCGCCCAGGCTTCCAGGGCCTCAAGCTTGAGGCCCAGCAAGGGAACTGTGGGAGGAGCCGTCAGGGCCACACCAGCAGGCCATGACCCAGCTTCCACTCCACGGCCAGCAGGGCGATGAAGCCAAGCATGGCGAGGCGGCCGTTCAACAGCTCGGTGTGGTGGTGGAAGCCGAAGCGCGGCAGGCGGCGCTGCGGGACGATCGGGGGTTGGAGAACCATGGATCAGTCGTCGCTCAGGAGACCTTCTTCCAGCAATCCTTCCACGGCGGCTGGATCAGGAATCAGCTCCTCTTCAAGACCTTCCTCGACACTGGGCCGGGCGAAGGCGGCAAAGGTGCTGGCCGTGGCTTCGATGCCCCGCTTGCTGCGCACCGCATCGAGCTCGTCCTCGGAGGGGTCATCGAGCACCGCGGGGGCGGCGACAGCCGTGGCTGCCGGCATCTCCACGGTGTAATCGGGACGCAGGTTGGCCACGCGGCGGTAACCGCCGGACTCCTCATCAAGGATGTCGGGATGGGGGCCGGCTTCGCTGCGCAGCTCTTCCTCGAAACCACCGAAGCCAGTACCGGCGGGGATGAGCCGACCAATGATGACGTTCTCCTTGAGCCCGCGCAGCCAGTCGCTCTTGCCTTCGATCGCTGCTTCGGTCAGCACCCTGGTGGTTTCCTGGAAGCTGGCGGCAGAGATGAAGCTGTCGGTGTTGAGCGACGCCTTGGTGATACCCAGCAGCACTGGTGTGAACTCCGCAGGAGCACCACCGGTGATCGCCATCGCCTGGTTCACCTGCTCCACCTGGCGCAGTTCGATCAGTTCGCCCGGCAGCAGGGTGGTGTCACCGGCATCTTCGATGCGCACCTTGCTGGTCATCTGACGGACGATGACTTCGATGTGCTTGTCGTCGATGGTGACGCCCTGGGATTTGTACACGTTCTGCACTTCCTGCACCATGCGGAACTGAAGCTTGGAGATGGCTTCCTGAGCCGCTTCCATCGAAGGCTTGCGGGAACGCAGATCCTCGAAGTAGCACTCGAGCAGTTCGTGTGGGTTGATCGGGCCGTCGGTGAGCATCTCACCGGCACTCACCTGCTGCGCGTCGTTGACCATGGCATTGCGGCCATGGGAGAGCTGGTAGTCGGTCTGGGCGTCGTCGGATTCGATCACCGTCACCGTCACAGTGTCGTCGTCTTCGCCCTGCTTGATCTGCACCGTGCCCGACCTGCGCGAGAGCACCGCTGATTCACGTGGACGGCGGGCTTCTAGAAGTTCTTCGATGCGGGGCAGACCCTGAACGATGTCACCCGTTTTCTGGCGCTCAAACACCAGCAGCGCCAGAGCATCACCGCGCTGCACCAGTTCACCATCGCGGACGTGCAGGACCGAATCGGGGGACACCATGTAGGGGCGGCCGAGACGGATCGTGATCGTGCTGCCGCTGATCGCCTCCACCTGGCCACAGCAGTCGGCGCGGATGCCCTCGGCGAGGAGCTCACCATCGACGAGGCGCTGACCGACCGTGACAGCGATCGCGGCCGAGCCGCAGTCGACGTCTTTGGTGTCGTGAGCACGCTCGACGATCAGACGGCGGACGGGCTCCCCATCCACCGGGTCAGGCAGCTGAACCAGGCCGTTCTCCTTGCAGAGGATCTGGGTGGTGGCGACCACGTCGCCGCTCTTGACGGCCATGCCGTCGTCCACCTGGAGCTTGGTGTGGGTGGAGCCGTGGCTGGCGTCTGAGAGGGTGTCGCGGCGCACGAGCAGGGTTTCGAGAATCACCAGCTGCAGGCGTTCGATCGTCTTGGCACGTTTGTCGGGCACCACTTCCACATCCACCGTCATCTGGGGGGTGGTGTCGAAGGTTTCAAGAATCAACTGGGTGCGCAGCAGTTCCACGCCCTCCACCGACTTGATCACCTCACCGTCTTTGTAGGTGAGACGCTGGGTGGCTTTGAGACCGAGCGACGGTCCGCCGTTCTGCTTGATCGTGCCCAGTTCAGGAAGGTGGGCCTGATCGGGAATGGTGTATTCCTCCACCGGACGCAGCAGCAGCGCTCCTCCTTCGGGAGTATCCACTGCCTCGACATACACCATCGCCTCGGTGACAAGGCCCGGAGCGATTTCCTCCCCAGGATTGTGCAGCTTGCCTTCATCGGCGTAGCGGCCCAGCACCTTGCTGTCCGAGACGAGGTGGAGAGTGCCGGAGCGAACGATAATCTCGCGAAGGATGTCGTTCTTCTGGGTGACGGTGACGATGCCAGCGATCTGGCTGAAGATGTCCTTGACGACTTCAGTGCCGGCTTCAATCCACTGGCCGTCCTCAATCATCAACAGGGAGATGTCCTTGTTGATCTCATGGGTTTCGGTGGGAATCCACAGCAGGGTGCCGCCTTTGGACACCTCGTAGCCGTTCTTGGCCGACCGGGCCTTCTTGATCGAGAGGCCGGGGGCGTACTTCACCATGCCGCCCGTCTGGGTCCGGAAGCGGTCATCGGCCAGCTCGGCAATCACTTCGCCGGTGCCGATCTTGCTGCCAGGGTGGGTGCGCACCACGTAGCGGGAATTGTCCTTGCCTTCCAGGTGCCAGGTTTCCCCCGAATGGGTGGATTCATGCACCAGCTTGCAATCCTTGAGGGTGAGGCTCGCGGTGACGATCTGCACTTCACGCGAATCGCCCGCCGATTCCCGCAGGCGCACAGCACCACCGTGCTCACTGACGAGCCGGCTCTCGGCGAGCACATCGCCGGTGGTGACGGGCTTGTTGCCGGCCACCACGGGCTGGGCATTGGGAGGAAGGTTGTACACATCGCCGGCCAGCACCCACATCCGGCCCAGGCGCTGAGCCTTGAGGGTGATGTTGCCCTGGCGGTCGGTGACTTCCCGAGGTTGGATCACGTCCTCATAGCGCACCTGCCCGGCCAGGTCACAGATCACGTCTTTGGTTCCCTTCTCCACGCTCTTCTTGACGGACGTGCCGGCCGAGATCTGGGCCAGGACCGTGTCCGCCGGGATCGATTGGCCGTTGGAGACGAACAGGATGGAGCCGCCAGTGACATCCACCTTCTGCACCTTGCCCTTGGCACTCGGAATCACCGAAAGGGTGAAATCGGTTTCGGCGATCTGAGCCTCCACGCCATGGGGCGTGCGGTGCTGACGCACCCGGGCCTTGGGGCCGAATTCCGCCACCCCTTCCAGCAGCGAGCGCACCACGCCGGTTTCGGCCGTGGACACACCACCGGTGTGGAAGGTGCGCATGGTGAGCTGGGTGCCGGGCTCACCGATCGACTGAGCAGCGATGATGCCGACGGCTTCACCCAGGTCCACCAGCTGGTTGTGGGCCAGAGCCCAGCCGTAGCACTTGCGGCAAACCGAACGGGCGGCCTCACAGGTGAGGGGAGAGCGCACCAGCACGGTGCGCACACCGGCGGCTTCGATCAGCGCCGTGATCGGCTTATCGATTTCGCCATCACGCTCGACCAGCACCTCGCCGGAGGAAGCCACCACGGGCTCCGCGGCCAGGCGGCCGACCAGCTTGGCCTGGAAACGGCCTTTTTCATCGGCCTGAATGGGGATGCCGCGCGTGGTGCCGCAGTCGTCTTCCCGCACGATCACGTCCTGGGCCACGTCCACCAGACGGCGGGTGAGGTAGCCGGAGTCGGCGGTACGCAGAGCCGTGTCCACCAGACCCTTGCGGGCGCCATAGGACGAGATCACGTACTCGGTGACCGTGAGCCCCTCGCGGAAGTTGGTGCGGATCGGCAGGTCGATGATCTCCCCCTGAGGGTTGGCCATCAGGCCGCGCATGCCCACCAACTGCCGCACCTGGGACATGTTGCCCCGGGCGCCGGAGTTGGCCATCATCCAGACGGAGTTGAGCGGGTCGTTGTCGTTGAAGTTCTTCTTGACTTCCTCGACCAGACGCTCGTTGGTTTCGGTCCAGGTGTCGATCACCTTGGTATGGCGCTCCACCTCGGTGATTTCGCCGAGCCGATAGCGCTCTTCGGTATCGGTGATCTGCTGCTCGGCTTCCTCGAGGAGGCGCACCTTCTGCACCGGAATCCGCAGATCTTCCACCGAGATCGACACGGCCGCCTGGGTGGCGTAGTGGAAGCCAAGGTCCTTCAGCTCATCCGCCATCGAGGCGGTGGCCGCTGTGCCGTGGTGCTTATAGGCCCACGCCACCAGGTTGCGCAACGCCTTCTTGTTGATCTCCTTGTTGATGAAGCGGGGGGCTTCTTTGGTCAGGGGAGCGTTGCGGCGACCCTGATCGGACGTGGAGGTGGAAGGTGTGCTGGTCATGGGGGGGCGCGGAGGAAGGCGGGTGGAGGAGGGCAGAAACAACTCGGGCGGAACTGAGCCTTCAGACGGCGGCCACCGCATCGATGATGGTGACGTTCATCACGACGCGGCCGACAGTGGTGAGCAGGTAGCGGCTGATGAGAGCACCGTCTTCATCGAAGCGGTCGCGGCGGTATTTCCATTGCTCGATGCGGGTGCCATCGCTGAGCGTTTCCTGCTTGAGGGGAACATCACTTTCGTCCTCGTCGTCGATCTCACCGGAGAAGCGAACCCACACCCAGTTATGCAGGGCGAGGTGCTTCTCATCGAAGGCATTGAGCACATCGGCCAGGCCAGCGAAGGTGCGGCTCCTGTCACCGAAGGCCGGCTTCGCCTCATTGCGATCGAGAGCCGTGAGGTAGTAGATGCCCAGCACCATGTCCTGGGAGGGGGTGATGATCGGCTCGCCGGTGGCCGGCGAGAGGATGTTGTTGCTGGCCAGCATCAACATGCGAGCCTCCGTCTGAGCTTCGATCGCCAGTGGCACGTGCACGGCCATCTGGTCACCGTCGAAGTCGGCGTTGAACGCAGGGCACACCAGCGGGTGCAGCTGGATGGCGCGACCATCCACCAGCTTGGGCTCGAACGCCTGAATGCCGAGGCGGTGCAGCGTGGGGGCCCGGTTCAGCAGGATCGGGTGACCTTCAATCACCTCCTGAAGCACCTGCATCACTTCGTCGTCGGCGCGCTGAATCAGCTTCTTGGCCGCCTTGATGTTATTGACGATGTTCTGACGGATCAGCCGGTGGATCACGAACGGCTGGAACAGCTCGATCGCCATCTCCTTGGGCAGACCGCACTGGTGCATCTTCAGCTTGGGGCCCACCACGATCACGGAGCGGCCGGAATAGTCGACCCGTTTGCCCAGCAGGTTCTGGCGGAAGCGTCCCTGTTTGCCCTCAATGATGTCGCTGAGGGACTTGAGCGGCCTGTTGTTGGCGCCCACCACGGTGCGGCCCCTGCGGCCGTTGTCGATCAGGGCATCGACAGCCTCCTGAAGCATCCGCTTTTCGTTGCGGACGATGATCTCGGGAGCCAGGATCTCCTGCAGCCGCGCCAGGCGGTTGTTGCGGTTGATGACCCGGCGGTAGAGATCGTTGAGGTCGGAGGTGGCGAAACGGCCACCATCGAGTTGCACCATCGGGCGCAGATCCGGCGGAATCACGGGGATGGCATCAAGCACCATCCACTCCGGCCGGGCATTGGTGGCGATGAAGTTGTCGATCACCCGCAGGCGCTTGATCAGCTTGGCCCGCTTCTGACCCTTGCTGCCGGCGATGTCTTCGCGGAGCTGTTCAGCGATCTCGGTGAGATTGAGATCGACAAGCAGCTGCTTGAGAGCTTCCGCACCGATGCCCACGATGGGCTCGTTCTCGATCTCAGAGTCCTCGGCGTAGATCTGATCCTCGATCTCCAGCCACTCATCTTCCGTGAGCAGTTGCTTGTAGGTGAGGTCCTTGTGGTCGCCCTTTTCGAGCACCACGTAGCAGTTGAAATAAACGATCTGCTCCACATCCCGCAGGGGCATGTCCAGCAGGATCGCCACGTAGCTGGGGATCCCCTTCAGATACCAAACGTGCGACACCGGAGCCGCCAGCTTGATGAAGCCCATGCGGTGACGACGCACCCGGCTCTCGGTGACCTCCACCCCGCAGCGCTCACAGACGATGCCGCGGTGGCGCACCCGCTTGTACTTCCCGCAATGGCACTCCCAATCCTTGGAAGGGCCGAAGATCTTTTCGCAGAACAGCCCGTCCATCTCGGGCTTGAGCGTGCGGTAGTTGATCGTCTCAGGCTTGGTGACTTCACCGACCACCTGACCGTTCGGCAGGGTGCGTTGCCCCCACTGCATGATCCGCTCGGGGGAAGCGAGCGTGATCTTGACGTAGTCGAAGTGGTTTTCGGTGCGGAGGTTGCTGTTGGTCATGGCCGGGGTGTCGCGCGGACGTCAAGGAGTACGGAACGGATCAGGCGTGGATCTTCAGTCGTCGTCGAAATCCGCGACGCCGAGCGACTCGTAGGTGGGCCGGTTGGGGGTGCTGCGGCGAGGATTGACGTCCTGCATGAGGTCAACCTCGACGCCTTCGTCGGTGTACACCGCGATGTCCAGACCCAGGGACTGGAGCTCGCGCATCAGCACCTTGAACGACTCAGGTGTGCCGGGGCGAGGGATGGGCTTGCCCTTGACGATGGCGTTAAGCGCCTCGTTGCGGCCCTGCATGTCGTCGGACTTGACGGTGAGCAGCTCCTGCAGCGTGTAAGCGGCGCCGTAGGCCTCCAGGGCCCAGACCTCCATTTCCCCGAGCCGCTGGCCGCCCTGTTGGGCTTTGCCGCCGAGAGGCTGCTGGGTGACGAGCGAGTAAGGGCCGGTGGAGCGGGCGTGGATCTTGTCGTCGACAAGGTGCACCAGCTTGAGGATGTGGGCATAGCCCACGGTGACCGGTTGGTCGAACTTCTCGCCGGTGCGACCGTCGATCAGCTGGATCTTGCCGGGGTTCTCGGGGTCATAGACCCAGTCTTTGCCGGGTTGATTGGCAGCTTCTTCGAGGTACTTCTGCACGGTGTTCTTGGAGGTTTCATCCCCGTGCATCTCATCGAAGGGCACCACCTTCACGCGGCAGCCCAAGTGGGAGGAAGCCCAGCCCATCAGGCACTCGAACACCTGGCCGACGTTCATCCGGGAGGGCACACCCAGCGGGTTCAGCACGATGTCGATGGGGGAACCATCGGGCAGGTAGGGCATGTCTTCGCGGGGAAGGATGCGGCTGATGATGCCCTTGTTGCCGTGGCGACCGGCCATCTTGTCGCCCACCTGAATCTTGCGGCGCTGGGCCACATAGACGCGCACTACCATGTTCGCGCCCGGCGGCAATTCATCGCCCTGCTCGCGGGTGTAGATGCGCACGTCCACCACGCGGCCCCGTTCGGTGTTGGGCACCCGCAGAGAGTTGTCGCGCACATCGCGAGCCTTCTCACCGAAGATCGCACGCAGCAGCTTCTCTTCCGGCGGCTGATCTGATTCCCCTTTGGGCGTGACCTTGCCGACGAGGATGTCACCCGATTCGACATAAGCACCGATACGAATGATGCCCATTTCATCGAGATTACCGAGGCTCTCTTCCGCCACATTGGGGATTTCCCGCGTGATTTCCTCGGGTCCGAGCTTGGTCTGGCGGGCTTCGATCTCGTACTTCTCGATGTGCACCGAGGTGTAGAGGTCGTCCTGCACGAGCCGTTCGCTCACCAGGATGGCGTCTTCGTAGTTGTAGCCCTCCCAGGGCATGTAGGCGATCAGCACGTTCTGGCCCAGGGCAATCTCACCGCCCTCGCAGGCAGATCCATTGGCCAGCACCTGGCCGGCGATCACCGCATCGCCCTGCTTGACGATCGGGCGCTGGTTCAAGCAGGTGTCCTGGTTGGAGCGCTGGTACTTCTGCAGCAGGTGGGGATGGTCGACACCGTCGACATCGCGGATCACGATCGCCGTGGCATCCACGAAGGTGACCACACCGTTGACACGAGTGATCGGCACCATGCCCGAGTCGCGCGCGACCTGGGTTTCAAGACCAGTGCCCACCAGCGGCCGCTCGGGCCGGAGCAGGGGGACCGCCTGACGCTGCATGTTCGAGCCCATCAGGGCACGGTTGGCGTCGTCGTGCTCCAGGAAGGGGATCAAGGAGGTGGCCACCGAAATCACCTGCACCGGCGACAGCTGGACGTAGTCCACCTGGGTGGGGGGAACGGTTTCGAAATCCTGGCGGTAGCGGACTGGAACAAGTTCGGCCTGAATGCGTCCCTCGGCGTCGGTGGCCACGTCGCCAGGAGCAACGCGACACTCGTCTTCGAGGTCGGCGGAGAGATAGATCGGGTCGCCCTGCTTCAGGACGATGCCATCCTCAACGCGCCAGAAGGGAGTTTCGATGAAGCCGTATTCGTTAACCCGCGCGTGGGTGGCGAGCGAGCCGATCAGACCGGCGTTCGGCCCTTCCGGCGTCTCGATCGGGCAGATGCGGCCGTAGTGGGAGGGGTGAATGTCACGCACGGCGAAGCCGGCGCGCTCCCGCGTGAGGCCCCCAGGGCCGAGGGCGCTGATGCGGCGTTTGTGGGTGAGCTCGGCCAGAGGATTGGTCTGGTCCATGAACTGGCTGAGCTGGCTGGAGCCGAAGAACTCCTTGATCGCCGCCACCAGGGGCTTGGGGTTCACCAGCTGAGCCGGGGTGAGCGACTCGGTCTCACCGACGGTCATGCGCTCCTTGATGATCCGCTCCAGCCGGTTGAGGCCGACGCGCACCTGGTTCTGGAGCAGCTCGCCCACCGAGCGGACACGGCGATTGCCGAGGTGATCAATGTCGTCGACTTCGTAGCCGGGCTGTCCGAGCTGCAGGCCGATCAGGTAGTCAAGGGTGGAGAGCAACTCCTCCTTGGTGAGCACCCGGGTTTCGTCGGGAACCGTGAGCCGGAGCTTCTTGTTGATCTTGTAACGGCCGACCCGGCCGAGGTCGTAGCGCTTGGCATCGAAGAAGCGGGAATCCAGCAACTGCTGGCCACCGCTTACCGACGGGGGCTCGCCTGGACGCAGCTTCTTGTAGAGCTCCAGCAGAGCCTGATCCTGGGAGGTGATCAGCTCGACGTTGGTGGCTGTTTCGATCGTCTTGCGGTAATAGTCGGGGTGCCGCAGTTTGTCGAGCACGTCGACGTCTGAGAGGCCCATGGCCCGCATCAGCACGTGAGCGTTGATCTTGCGGGTCTTGTCGACCCGGACGTGCATGAGCTCGTTCTTATCGGTTTCAAACTTCAGCCAGGCACCGCGGTTGGGGATGACACTGGCGTTGTAGGTCTTGCGGCCGGTCTTGGGGTCGGGCTCTTCCTTGAAGTAGACGCCAGGGCTGCGCACGATCTGGTTGACGATCACGCGCTCAGCGCCGTTGATGATGAAGGTGCCGCGCTCGGTCATCAGCGGCAGCTCACCGATGAAGACCTCCTGCTCCTTGATCTCACCGGTTTCCTTGTTGACCAACCTGCAGGTGACATACATCTGCGAGGCGAACGTGGCGTCACGACGCTTGGCGTCTTCCACGTCGTGGCGGGGGCGCTTCAGCCGGTATTGATCGCCGACGAAATGCAGCTCAAGCTTTCCCGTGTAGTCGGTGATCGGGGAGAAGCTGTCGAGCTCCTCGATCAGGCCTTTCTCCAGGAACCATTTGAAGCTCGCCCTCTGTACCTCCACGAGATCGGGCAGGTAAGTGGCGGTCTTGGCGACCTGGATCGCGCTGCTCATGCGGGGACCTGCAGTACGGAGGGGGAGGAGTGACCTGGAACGGGGGCGTCAGCGGCTTGAAATGCCCTGGGGCTCAAGACAAGGGGGAATGAGCCGCCTGCGCGCTGGAAACGGGCGGATCAGGCGGGTGGAGCCGGAAGGGGCGGCCCGCCTGAATCCGGCCTATGGAGCTCTGTTCAAGACTGCTGACGTCGACAATGGAGCGCTCGCGCTGCCAGACCAATAAAACATCATACACATTGAGGAATGGATGTCACAGGAAGTCGAAAAAGACCTACCGCATTGGCGGTGCTGCAAGCCGCCACTTCTGTGAGGGTTTCCCCGCGCAACACAGCCATCCGCTCGGCCACGGAGGCCACAAAGGAGGGTTCATTCCGCTTCCCCCGACGGGGGACCGGTGCGAGGAACGGGCAGTCGGTTTCCACCAGATAGCGGTCGGCCGGCACCTGGCGGGCACAGGCGTGGGTGGCTTCGGCTTTGGCGAAGGTGACGGTGCCGCTGAAGCTGATCAGCAGCCCCAGCTCCAGAAACCCTTCCATTTCTTCAGGGGTTCCGCCCCAGCAGTGCATCACCCCGCGGGGGCAGCGTCCTTCGCTCTGCCGGGCTCGCAGCTCCGCCAGCATGGGTTCGGCCGCATCGCGGCAGTGGATGATCACCGGGAGATCCAGCTCCACGGCCAGGTCCAGTTGCGGACGCAGGATGTCAAGCTGCACCTGAAGATTGGTGGCGCGGAAGCTGTCAAGGCCCAGCTCCCCGATCGCCACCACCCGCCCATCGGCCTGAGCGGCAGCGCGCAGCACCGCGGGGGTGTCGTCCTGCCAATGCTCGGTGTCGAGCGGATGAACCCCCACGGAGTAGCGCAGCTCAGGGATGCGATCGGCAAGGGCGCGAATCGCCGGAATCTCGGCAGGCTCGACGCAGGCGTGCAGCAGGGAGACCACCCCGGCCTGGCGCCAACGCTGAATCACTTCCTCGAGATCGTGCTCGAAGTTGCGAAACACCAGATGGCAGTGGCTGTCGATCAGTGCTGGCGTGGTGAGCGCTGGCGTGGTCAGTTCTGGCGCGGACTGGCCTGTCATGACGGCGGCGTGGAAGGGCAGCGGCGTAGACCGGACAGAGAGGTGGAGACGAGGTAGTGCCCTGGACTGCAAGGAGCCCTGCAGGGGAGGGCAGCTTGGAGGAGGGGGTGGCACCTGAAGGGGATCTGCCGGGGCTGCAGTGCCTGCAAGCTCAAGCAGTGAGCTGTGCTGATGAAGAAAGGAGAGAAACCCCGGCAGGCGATCAGGCCTTGGGGGCAGTTGCCGGTTCGATCGCCTGTTTCACGGCGTGGCTGAGCCGGGACTTCTGGTTGGCGCCGGTGTTGCGGTGAAGAACGCCGCGCTTGACGGCCTTGTCGATCTTGCTGAAGGCCGCATTCATGGTGCTGCGAACCGCTTCCTTGGCCTCATCGCCAGGCTGCTGCTCGTAGCTGGAGACGGCGGTGAGGCAGCGCTTCATGAGCGTGCGCACAGCCGACTTATAGGAGCGGTTCTTCAGCCAGTTGCGCTCGGCAACCAGGATGCGCTTCTTCGAGGATTTGTTATTGGCCACAGGCGGGTTCGGCGCTGAATCGGCAGTCGCTGATCCTACCTTCAACCCTGCCGACCTGCCCAGGGGCGGGGATCTAGCTTGAACCGAAACGCACGAGGCCCCCGGTGACCAACGCACCAGCAGCTCTGGCGATGCAGGTGCTCCAGGAACCGGAGGCGATCGGCAGCCGGCTGGAGACGATCGCCCAGCGCACCGGCAGCGCCGAGATGAGCGAGGCCGCACGGCAGGTGGACGCGATCCTCGAGCGGGTGCGCCTGGAAGGGGATCAAGCGCTGCTGGATCTCACCGAACGCTTCGATGGTGTGCGGCCCGACCCCCTGCGCATTCCGGCGGAAACGCTTGCCGAAGCCTGGCGCACCTGCCCCGCAGACCTGCGCAGTGCCCTGGAGCTGGCCCATCGCCGCATCCTCGATTTCCACCAGCGCCAGCTGCCCCGCGACATCAGCGTCAGCGGCGTGCATGGCGAGCGCCTCGGACGGCGCTGGAGCCCGGTGGATCGGGCCGGGCTGTATGTGCCTGGCGGCCGGGCCTCTTACCCCAGCACCGTGCTGATGAATGCGGTCCCCGCCACTGTGGCGGGCGTTCAGCGCCTAGTGATGGTGACCCCACCGGGCCCCGACGGCTGGCCCAACCCGATCGTGCTGGCAGCGGCCCACCTGGCCGGCATCCGTGAGATCTACCGCGTCGGAGGGGCCCAGGCGATCGGGGCGCTCGCCTACGGCACGGATTCGATCCCGCGCGTGGATGTGATCACCGGCCCGGGCAACCTTTATGTGACCCTGGCCAAGAAGGCGGTGTACGGCCGGGTGGCGATCGATTCCCTCGCCGGCCCGAGCGAGGTGCTGGTGATCGCCGACCAGAGCGCCAATCCCACCCATGTGGCGGCCGATCTGCTGGCGCAGGCGGAGCACGACCCGATGGCGGCGGCAATCCTGCTTACCACCAGTGCCGGCGTGGCCAAGGCCGTGCAGCATGAGGTGGAAGCCCAGCTGCGCAACCACCCCCGGGCGGAACTGGCGGCCACCGCCCTGCGCGACTGGGGACTGATCGGCATCTGCGCATCGCTGGAAGAGGCGGCTCGGCTCAGCGATCGCTTCGCCCCGGAACACCTTGAGCTGCTGGTGGAGCGGCCAGCCCCACTGGCCGACCACATCCGCCATGCCGGAGCGATCTTCCTTGGCCCCTGGAGCCCTGAGGCGGTGGGCGACTACCTGGCCGGCCCGAACCACACCCTGCCCACTTCAGGCACGGCCCGCTTCGCCGGCGCCCTCAGCGTGGAAACCTTTCTCCGTCACACCAGCCTGATCCAGTTCAACCGCCAGGCCCTGGAGGCCACCGGCCCCGCCGTGATCGCCCTGGCGGACAGTGAAGGCCTGCACAGCCATGCGGAATCGGTGCGGCTGCGGCTGAACTGAAGCCCGCCGCAACCGCTCTTCTTCACGCCGCCACAACCGCTGACGCCGGTCAGCGCTTCGGCAGGTCTTTCACCTCGGGCACGCCGTCGGTGATCTGACCCACCAGCACCTGGTCGGCCAGGTTGACGAACAGACCGTTTTCAAGCACGCCGGGGATGTTGTTGATCTCCTGCTCCAGCGAAACCGGGTCGCCGATCCCGCCGGGGAACTTCAGGTCGAGCACGAGATTGCCCTGGTCGGTCACCACCGGGCCGGCCTTACGCACGGCCATGCGCAGCTCCACCTCCGCGCCGATCACCTCCAGCTCCGACTTCACCTGACGCCAGGCGGCGGGCAGCACCTCCACCGGCAGAAGAAAACCCAGATTGAGCCGTTCCACGAGCTTGGTGGAATCCACCACCACAACGAAGCGCTGGGCACGGCGCGCCACCAGCTTTTCCTGCACATGGCAGGCACCGCCGCCCTTGATCAGCTGGAAGTTGGGGTCGACTTCATCGGCACCGTCGATCGCCAGGTCGATCCGCTCCACCGCGTTGAGGCTCTGCAGCGGGATGCCGAGCTCCGCAGCCAGCACTTCGCCTTGAAACGACGTGGTCACGCCCACGATGTCGGTGAGTTCGCCACGGCTGAGCTTGGCGCCCAGCTCCTTGATCATCAAGGCGGCCGTGGAGCCTGAGCCCAGACCCAGCACCATGCCATCCCGGATCTGGTCAACGGCCGCAGCAGCCACCGCCTGCTTCATGCGGTCCTGCAGATCTGACATCGAAGGCGCGCCAAAGGCCGTGACCGTAGCAAGGGCGCTGCCAGGCTCAGGCTGGGTGGGGCAGGGCGCCGGGACGGATCGAGAGCTGCAGTTCGCGGGCACCACGCACCACTTTCAGCGGCAGGCTTTCTCCGACCTTGGAAGCCTCCACCTGCTCCAGCAGGCTGGCTGGATCCCTCACCGGCCGATCGGCCGCCGCCACCACCAGGTCGCCGCGGCGCAGGCCGGCGGTTTCGGCCGGGCTGTCGGGCAGCACACGCTGCACCAACGCGCCATCGCGCTCCGGCAGCTGGAGAATCGCATCGGGATCACGGTTGTTGTCACGGGCGCGGCGGGCAGTGAGCGGCACCAGCTGGAGGCCCAGGTAGGGATGCACCACCTGGCCACCGGTGCGCAGCTGGTCGGACACCCGCCGGGCCAGGTTGATCGGGATGGCGAAACCCAGACCCGCACCGGGACCGGAGCGCACCAAGGTATTGATGCCGATCACCTCTCCGCTGGCATTGATCAGTGGCCCCCCGGAATTGCCGGGATTGATGGCGGCGTCGGTCTGGATCAGATCAAGCCGCTTGTCGGCGAAGCCAAGGCTGGTGATGTTGCGGTGCAGGCTGCTGACGATGCCGAGTGTGACCGTGCGCTCCAGTCCGTAGGGGCTGCCCAGGGCGATGGCCCAGTCACCCACTTCCAGGGCCTCGGAATCACCAAGGGGAGCGGCAACCAGATCGGGCGAGGCGTCGATGCGCACCACCGCCAGGTCGGTGACCGGATCGGCGCCCACAACCCGGCCATCCAGCTGGCGGCCGTCAGCGAGGGTGACCTCCACCAGATCGGCCCGATCCACCACATGGGCGTTGGTGAGCACTAACCCGGAGGCATCGATCACCACGCCGGAGCCCTGACCCCGCTCCCGGGTGCTGCTGGAGGGGTCACCGAAGAGATCACGCAGCAATGGATCGAGCAAGGCGGGGTCGAAGGCCTGGCGCGCCACACTGCGCTCGGTGTCGATCCGCACCACCGATTCCCCCACCCGCCGGGCGGCCTGCGACACGAAGCTGTGAGGTGGAACCGTCGCGGCCGCTGGGGGCGGGGCACTGGGAGGCGCGGCCGTATCGGCTCCGGCTGTGTTGGCTTCAGCCGTGTTGGCTGCGCCTGTGTTGGCTTCGGTTGCGCTGGCTGCAGCCGTGTTGGACGGGGCTGGGACCGAGACGTTGGCCGCTGCAAGGGGCGGCGATGTGGCCGTTGGCGCCGCGGGCGAGGCGGGGGCGACGGCCAGGGCGGATCCCGGACCCGCCGTGATCAGCAGCAAGGCCAGCGGCAAGGCCAGCAGGCGCAGCCACAGAGTACGGAGCACGCTGGAGTCGGAGGGCACGGGCCCGAGACGTGAGGGAACCGACGCTAGGGGGGTGACGCTTCACCCGCTGGCGCCGAGCTGGGGGCGGCAGTGGCGGTGGGGGTGGCGGTAGCAGCGCCGGTTGCAGCAGCTGCAGGCCAGCGCCGCAGTTGCTGCTGCCAGCGGCCTTCAGGGGCCAGCTCCCAGACGCGCCCACCGGGATCGCCGGCACGGCCCAGCGGGCAGGCCTGCACCGCCTCGAACTGGCGGTGGGTGGAGGGACAGCCGAGCAGTTGCACGTCGGGCCGGCCGGGCAGCACCCCCTGCCAATGCTGATGGATATGCCCGAAGGTGACCGCCCTGAGCCAGGGGCAGGCCGCCAGCAGCTCGAGCAGGGCCGCGGGGTGCCGCAGGGCGATCCCATCCATGACGCCGTGGCCGATGGGCACCGGCGGATGATGCAGCGCCACCAGCAGGGGGCGGTCGGCCGCTTGCAATTGCTCTTGCAGCCAGCGCAGCTGGTCCGGGCCGAGCCCACCATCGACGCGGCCAGCCAGGTGGGTGTCGAGCAGCAGCAGCCGCCAATCACCGAGATCGATGGCAGCCGGTGCGATCACGGCCTGCCGGCCCAACGCCGCCCGCAACAGGGCCGGGTGGTCGTGGTTGCCGGGCAGCAGCGCTACCGGCCAGCCCCGGGTGCTCAGCAGCTGCCCCAACCGCACATAGCCCCCCCACGACTCGTCCTGGCAGAGGTCGCCGCTGATCAGCAGCAGATCGAAGGGCGCTGCGCCGGGCACATGGGCCTGCTCCAGTGCGCCGGCCAGCAGCGCGTTGGGCTGGCAGCCATGCAACCAGCCGTGCGGATCGGCCAGCAGATGGGGGTCACTGAGCTGAAGGAGGCGCACAGCTGGCAACTGGAACTTTTTGACGTCGCACCTTTTCGACGTCGCAACAGTGGGGCCCGGGCCCGCAGATAGCAGCCTAAGTTGCCTCCAACCGCCGCCATGCCATGGCTTCGATCCCCCCCGGCACCCGCGTGCGCTGCGCACTTTGTCAGGTGGAGATTCAGGGGATGGTCGGTGGCAATGACCAGGTGCTCTTCAGCCAGGGCGCTCCCGGCACCCGCGCCAAGCTCTGGGCGAGGGTCTGCCAATACGTGAAGGAGCCGCAGCGCTGCATCAACCAGGACGCGGCCCTGCGCGGTGAAGCGGGGGTGGACGACTTTTACGGGGAGGCCCCCAGCCTCGGCCTGTTCGGCGGCGCCCCGAGCACCAGCCTGGGCACCACGGAGTGAGGCGTCGCCTGGCCGCTGGGCGGTGCTGGAGCACCGACCTCTAGGATGACGAAGTGCCCGGCGGGCATACCCAGGCGCACGAGCTTGCTCCAGCGTCCGGGGCAGTTCTCTGCAGGAGCCGGTCGGGCTCGCTCCACTGCTCCTGACCCGGCCCGGTGCCCCACCCCCTTCTTCCCGCACTGGAATCCCTCGCGCGCCGGGTGGCTGACACAACCGGATTTCGCGTGGTGGAGGCGCAGATCCAGACCCATCGCCATCCCTGCATCGTTCTGGTGCAGATCCGCACTGGTGATGGCGGCGATGTGACCCTCGACGATTGCGCCGCCTTCAGTGGTGCCCTGGCTGAGGCGATGGAGGCCGAAGAGCTGCTGAGCGAGGCCTATGTTCTCGAAATCAGCAGTCCTGGTCTCAGCGACACGCTGGTTGAAGACCGTGACTTCCACAGCTTTCGGGGTTTCCCGATCGAGGTGCGGTTCCGGGATTCCAGCGGAGCTGAATGCACCCGTGCCGGGCTGTTGCTGGAGCGCGACGACGCCTTCCTGCACCTCAACGTCCGTGGCCGCCGCCAGCGGATTCCCCGCCAAGACGTGCTGGCCGTCAGCCTCACCCGGCCGAGCGAGTGACTCCGCCCTCAGCCTGAGCGGCGCGCCGCTTCCCAACCCGATTGTTGTTCCAACCCCTCTTCCCATCCCATGGCGCTCGTTCTTCTCCCCGGTCTGCAGAACCTGATCGAGGACATCAGCGATGAGAAGAAGCTGCCCACCCAGGTGGTGGAAGCGGCCCTGCGCGAGGCGCTGCTGAAGGGCTACGAGCGTTACCGCCGCACCCTCTATCTCGGCATCAGCGAGGACCCGTTCGAGGAGGACTACTTCAGCAATTTCGATGTGGCCCTCGATCTTGATGAGGAGGGCTACCGCGTGCTCGCCAGCAAGATCATCGTTGAGGAGGTGGAGAGCGAAGACCACCAGATCGCCCTCGCCGAGGTGCAGCAGGTGGCGGAAGACGCCCAGATCGGCGACACCGTGGTGCTCGATGTCACCCCCGAGAAGGACGATTTCGGCCGCATGGCCGCCTCCACCACCAAGCAGGTGCTGGCCCAGAAACTGCGCGACCAGCAGCGCCGCATGATCCAGGAGGAGTTCGCCGATCTGGAGGATCCCGTGCTCACCGCCCGGGTGATCCGCTTCGAGCGCCAGTCGGTGATCATGGCGGTGAGCTCCGGGCTTGGCCGGCCGGAGGTGGAGGCGGAGCTGCCTCGTCGCGACCAGCTTCCCAACGACAACTACCGCGCCAATGCCACCTTCAAGGTGTTCCTCAAGGAGGTGAGCGAGGTGGCGCGCCGCGGGCCGCAGCTGTTCGTCTCCCGGGCGAACGCCGGCCTTGTGGTGTACCTCTTCGAAAACGAAGTACCGGAAATCCAGGAAGGTTCCGTGCGCATCGTGGCGGTGGCGCGGGAAGCCAACCCCCCGTCACGGGCCGTGGGGCCACGCACCAAGGTGGCAGTGGACAGCGTGGAGCGCGAAGTGGACCCCGTGGGGGCCTGCATCGGTGCCCGCGGCTCCCGCATTCAGCAGGTGGTGAACGAGCTGCGGGGCGAGAAGATCGACGTGATCCGCTGGTCTCCCGATCCGGCCCAGTACATCGCCAATTCGCTCAGCCCGGCACGGGTGGAGATGGTGCGGCTGGTGGATCCGGAAGGGCATCACGCCCACGTGCTTGTGCCGCAGGACATGCTCAGTCTGGCGATCGGCCGGGAAGGCCAGAACGTGCGCCTCGCCGCACGCCTCACCGGCTGGAAGATCGACATCAAGAACGCGGCCGAATACGACCAGGTGAGCGAGGACGCCCGCGCCGCCGAGCTGATCGCCCTGCGCGAGGAAGACGAGCGCCAGCAGGCCGAGGCGGAAGCCCGCCTGGCGGTGGAGCAGGCCAACCGCGCGGAGGAGGATGCGCGCCTGCGGGAGCTCTATCCCCTGCCCGAAGACGAGCTCGACCTCCAGGAAGAAGACGAAGAGCCTGTCTATGAAGGTGAAGCCGAGCCTGGGGAAGACGCTGAAACTGAGGCCGACGCGGAAGCGGCAGCTGACCTGGAGCCCGAAGGCGAACCCGATGCGGAAGCTGAGCCGCTCAACGGCTGAGAGTCACCCGATGGCGACCTCCCCCACCCTGCGGCGTTGTGTGAGCTGCCGCCTGCTGGCCGACCGGGACCAGTTCCTGCGGGTCATCCGCCTGGCGGGTGGCGGCATCACCCTGGATCAGGGCATGGGCCGCTCGGCCTATCTGTGCCCCACCCGGGCCTGCTTTGACGAGGCGAAGCGGCGAAAGCGGCTGCAACGCGCCCTGCGCTGCGCGGTGGCGGAATCCACCTATGCCGCGCTTGAACAGCGGCTGAACCGCTCTCCGGCAGCAGCCTCTGAGGCAAGATGATTGATGGCTGCACCGCGTGTGGGGCCCGGCGGCACCTGCGGCCCCGACCGATCGGAGACCTGAATGACCAGCAGCGGCAAAGTGAGAATCTATGAGTTGTCCAAGGACCTGGGCCTGGACAACAAGGACGTGCTCGACGCTGCCGAAAAGCTGTCCATTGCCGCCCGCAGCCACAGCAGCTCGATCAGCGATGACGAAGCTGCCCGCATCCGGAAGCTGATCCGCCCCAACGGCAGCGGCATCTCCCGACCCACGCCGCCCTCCATGACCGCCCCGAAGCCCGCGACACCGCCGCTGGCGGAGCCTGGCAAAGCGATCCTGGCCGTGAAGAAAGCGGCTCCTGTAACGCCGCCGGCCACTGCGGCCGCCTCATCTGTTGCCGCACCTGAGCCCCCCCCGGCCCGGCCGCCAGCTCCTCCGGTCATCGTTGCCCAGCCGGCCCGCCCTGCGGTTTCCCCGCCAGCGCCGGTGAAACCTGTTCTGGTGCAATCTGCCGCGCAACCTGCGGCTCAGAAGCCCCCCTCCACCACTCCGCCACCAGCCAGGCCCACGGCGCCGCTGCCCACACGTGCGCCGGCCGCCGGCTCATCGCCTCCCTCCCGGCCCCCTGCCGCGCCCCCTTCGGCTGCCGCCCCTTCGGCTGCCGCCAAGCCGGCACCCTCACGGCCGGTGGCCCCTCCCGCGCGCCCTGCCACCCCGGTGAGCAAGGCCCCGGCCATGCCGGCACGCAAACCCGAAGCGCCTGCGGCCAGCACGCCCACCAGCCCACGTCCTGTCGCCGCACCCGCCACCAGCCCCCGGCCCAGCACCAGCCCCCGGCCCGTACCCCGCGGCAATGCCCCGTCGAGCCGTCCGGCGCCGCCGCAGCGCCCCAGCGCGCCGACCCGCGCCGACGGTGGCGGCAAACCCCAGGTGATCGGACGGGTGGCACCCGGTCAGCCCCAACCACGCCCGGCCGCGCCCAGCCCCTCCGCTGGCACGAGCAACCGGCCGGCTCCGCCTTCGGGGCGGCCGGCCCTCAGCCAGCGCCCGGCCGGCGCCCCGCAGCGCACACCAGCGCCGAGCCCCCGGCCGGTGCAGGCCCGCAGCCCCCTGGAGCTGGTGGGCAAGCCGATCCGCCGCGACGCCGCTGGTCCTGGTGCTCCCGGCAAGCCGGGACCGCCGATCCGGGCCGGCGGCATCCCTCAGGGCATGCGAAAGCCTGTGGCGCCCGGCGAGCTCATGCAGCTGCAGAAACCCGGCACCCGCCCCACTGCCCCGCCCCCGCGCCGGCCTGAACGCGGCGAGATCGCCAGCCCTGCCGATGCCGGCCCACGGCCCACGGCCACTCCACCGGCCGCACCGCGGCGCCCGGGGTTCCGCACGCCCCAGCCGGCCGGGAAGGCCCGTCGCCCGGAATGGGACGACAGCGCCAAGCTCGAAGCACTGCGCAGCAAGTCGCCGCAGAAGCTGCGCCAGAAGGTCCACATCATCGGCGAAAACGATGATGCGCTCACTGCTGAAACCGGCGGATTCGCCGGCGAGCACGAAGCCCAGGTGCTTCAGGCCAGTCTGGCCCGCCCTGCCAAACCACGCACCCGCCAGACCGCCCCGGCGGCCAAGCCGGTGGTGGCGATGCGCAAGCGCAAGAAGGAAACCACCCGCCAGCGCCAGCGGCGCCGGGCCATGGAACTGCGCGCCGCCCGCGAGGCCAAGGCCACCCGGCCGGAAATGCTGATCGTGCCCGAGGGCAACCTCACGGTGCAGGAGCTCGCCGACCGCCTCGGGGTGGAGAGCTCCGAGATCATCAAGTCGCTCTTCTTCAAGGGCATCATCGCCACGGTCACCCAGACCCTCGATCTCTCCACGATCGAAACGGTGTCTGAGGAGTTCGGCGTTCCCGTGCTCGAAGACGACGTCCAGGAAGCCGCCAAGAAGACGGTGGACATGATCGAGGAGAGCGATCTCCAGCATCTGATCCGCCGGCCACCCGTGGTCACCGTGATGGGCCACGTCGACCACGGCAAAACCAGCTTGCTCGACGCCATCCGCAAGACCCGCGTGGCCGCTGGAGAAGCCGGTGGGATCACCCAGCACATCGGCGCCTATCAGGTCACGATTCCCCACGCCGGCGAAGAGCGCCGCATCACCTTCCTCGATACCCCTGGCCACGAGGCGTTCACCGCCATGCGTGCCCGCGGCACCAAGGTCACCGACGTGGCCGTGCTGGTGGTGGCTGCCGATGACGGCGTGCGCCCCCAGACCCTCGAGGCGATCAGCCACGCCCGCGCCGCCGAGGTGCCGATCGTGGTGGCGATCAACAAGATCGACAAGGAAGGCGCCCAGCCCGACCGCGTCAAGCAGGAGCTCTCCGCCCAGCAACTGGTGGCCGAAGACTGGGGCGGCGACACGGTGATGGTGCCGGTGAGCGCCATCAAGCGGGAGAACATCGACAAGCTGCTGGAGATGATCCTGCTGGTGTCGGAGGTCGAAGACCTCCAGGCCAACCCTGACCGGATGGCCAAGGGCACCGTGATCGAAGCCCACCTCGACAAGGCCAAGGGCCCGGTGGCCACTCTGCTGATCCAGAACGGCACCCTCCGTGCCGGCGACGTGGTGGCCGCCGGCCCTGTGCTCGGCAAGGTGCGCGCCATGGTCGACGACACCGGCAAGCGGGTGAAGACGGCGGGTCCGTCCTCGGCCGTTGAAGCCCTCGGCTTCAGCGAAGTACCCACCGCCGGTGACGAGTTCGAGGTCTACCCCGATGAGAAGACAGCCCGCTCGGTGGTGGGGGAACGGGCCACCGAAGCCCGGGCCACCCGCCTGGCCCAGCAGATGGCCTCCCGCCGGGTGTCGCTGGCCTCCATGTCGGGTCAGGCGAGCGAGGGCGACCTCAAGGAGCTCAATTTGATCCTCAAGGCCGATGTCCAGGGCAGTGTGGAGGCGATTCTCGGATCGCTCGAGCAGCTGCCTCAGGGCGAGGTACAGGTGCGGGTGCTGCTCTCGGCACCGGGCGAGATCACCGAAACCGACGTCGACCTCGCGGCCGCGTCCGGTGCGGTGATCGTGGGCTTCAACACCTCGATGGCACCGGGCGCCAAGCGCGCCTCTGATGCCACCGGCGTCGATGTGCGCGACTACGACGTGATCTACAAGCTGCTCGAGGACATCCAGCTCGCCATGGAAGGCCTGCTGGAGCCGGAGATGGTGGAGGAAACCCTCGGCGAAGCGGAAGTGCGCGCGGTGTTCAGCATCGGCAAGAGCGCCGTTGCGGGTTGCTATGTCACCAACGGCAAGCTGCAACGCAACTGCAAGGTGCGCGTCCACCGCGGCAAGCAGATCGTGTTCGAGGGCGATCTCGACTCCCTGCGTCGCAACAAGGACGACGTCAAGGACGTGGCCACCGGCTTCGAGTGCGGCATCGGCTGTGATCGATTCGCCAACTGGCAGGACGGCGACCGGGTGGAGGCTTACAAGCTCGTCACCCAGCGCCGCACCCTCAGCACCAACTGACCATGAACCCCCGCAGCGAGCCTCTGCTGTGGATTCAACTGCTCGGCCTGGCAGCACTTCCCGTCGAATTGCTGCTGGCCTTCCTGTTCCTCGCCGGGGCTGACCCAGGCCCGCTACCCGGCCTGGAGAGGGTGCTGTGCTGGTCGCTGGGAGCGTTGCTGCCGGCGGTGCTGTTCTGGCGCCAGCCACCCGATGTGTGGTCGGTGCTGGTGGTGCAGATCCCCCTGCAAGGGCGGCGGGAGTTGCAGCGGCGCCTGAGTGCCTTGCAGGCACCCCTGGCGGTGAAGGTGGTGGGGGCGGCCGGCACGGCGTTGCTGCTGGCACTGGTCTGGCTGATGGACGATCGCGCCGGGCTGGCCATGGCCGTGTCACCACTGGCGGGCAGCTCCAGGCTGGTGACGCTTCTGCTCACGATCCCCCTGCTGGCCGTCTGCCTGTGGCAGTGGCAGCAGCTGTGCCAATCCGCCTGGCTGCTGAGCCGGCCAGAAGCGGTGGTTGCAGGCGCGGCGCCAGGTGGCCTCAGCCTGGAGGCCACCGCCAGGGAGCGCCTCTGCCTGGGTCTGCCTTTGCTGCTGCCCGAGCCCCTGCTGCTGGCCGAGCTGCTGCCCGCTCAGCCCCTCGCTATTCCTGCTCCAGCCACCAGCTCCAGCTCCTCACCCACCACCACTTCCATCACGGCCAGCGAGGTGGACTCAGCGATCGCGCCAGAGCAGCACGCCGAAGAGGAGCAGGGCTCCGCTCTGGATGATCAGGTCTCCTGAGGCCAGCTCTCCCCCCGCCGAGACCCGCATCGCCATGGTGGCCAGGCCGATCGCCGCAGATGCACTGAAGGCAAACCACAGGCCTCGGCGCAGCCCGCGCCAGGGCGTGCGTGCTTCCTCCAGCAGCCGGGCCCGCAGTTCGGGATCGAGCGGCCTGGGCGGGGTGGGTGGCATCGGCAGGCGCTGGGGTAGGGCTCGATGCTAGTTTCCATGGATTGCCGGTGTAGCTCAGTGGTAGAGCAACTGATTCGTAATCAGTAGGTCGTCGGTTCAAGTCCGATCACCGGCTTTCTCTTCATCATTCCACTCGCCGCAATTTTGGCGGCACCTCTTTATCTCTGACGAATGTTCAGGCTCACCATTGATCTGAGCAGCAATTCGTCAGGGTGACGATCAGCCAGCGTCACGATGGGCGTCATCCAGGGCGCCAGTGGGACGATCAGTCAGGATCACGATTTCCGCCGCCAGGATTGGTGTCACCACGATTGGCAGGATGACGTTCGGCGGCGTCGATCAATCGGGCTTCCCCACCTCCACCTCCATTGGCTCTGGCTTTTGGCTTTGTTCTTGACGTTCAGTCGTTGGTGTCGCGTCGCGAACGCCAGAGTGTTCGTGTCAGGGACGAGGGGATAAGTCTCGGCAGTCGCGAAGGAGTGCTCGTAGCGCAGATGTGTCAGGGGGTGATCGTGCGGCGCGGCGTCGCCGGAGGGAAGGGAAGGCCGTCAGGTCGGGATGGGTAGGGAAAGTCCGCCAGGGCGGGATTGGCCGTGAGCAGCATCAGCCGCTCAGTCTCTGCTGGGGTCACCAGCATCCGATCGAATGGATCACGGTGCGGCTGTGGGAAGGTTCCGGTCCGAAGCCGATGGGCGCGGCGAATCCACAGAACCTGAACAAGGAAGATGGTGCGCTTCCTCGTTGCGCTGCGGAAAGGACAGATCCAGCACCACGCACCCCTCGTCACTGCGGAAGGGGCCGTGCAGTTCCCCCGGAGGACGGCTGGCGTAATGGCCCGCCTCCAGCCAGATCCCGAAGGCGGCGTCGTGAAGGCGGCCACTCACGATGAAGATCTCCTCTGGAAAGGTGTGGGCCTTGGCGCCGAAGGGGGTGGTGTCGGCTCCCGGCAGAAAACGGGTGAGGCGGGTGAGCTCGCCGCTGCTGGGGTCGTGGCTGAGGATCAGCTCCTGCACCTGGCCTTCCAGTCCTTCGATCCAGCGCCAGCGGTGCTGCTCCGCCGACAACAAGGGATTCCAGTAGGTGATGGTGGATTTGCTCATGGCTGGAGCTGCAGATGGGCGGTGATCAACGGAGCCACCACGGCGGCGTGGGTCATCGCCAGATCGTGATCGCCCCCGGGGATCACGTGCAAGCGGCTGCGGGGGATCGCCTGCGCCAGCGCCTCGCCCACACCCACGGGACTGATCGGATCGGCATCGCCCCAGAGCAGCAGCACGGGCAGGCGCAGCTGGGGCAGCTGGCCAGTGAGGTCAACCGCAGCCTCGGTGAACCAGGCTGGCAGGTCGGGGTGGCTGGCGCGGAAGCCCGGACGCCAATCGAGTGCGCCATGGCGGGCCATCGGCAGGCCGCCGGAGGTGGCAGCGAGCACCAGATGGGTCACTTGGCGAGGCCGCTGCAAGGCGGCCTGAACCGCCAGCACCCCGCCCATGGATTGGGCGATCAGCGCGCAGGGACCATCCAGCTGGGCCAGCACCCGTTGCAGCAGATCCGACCAGCCGTTGATGGCGGGGTCGCGGGGCGTGCCGCCGAAGCCTGGCCAGCCTAGGTGGCGGTGCGGCAGGCCAGCCGCGCTCAACCGTTCAGCGACGGGATGCCAGAAGCAGATGTTGCCGGAGGCTCCGGGGAGAAACAGGAGCCGCTCGGGCGCTGCTGCCGGGATGCGTTCCATGCGGCTTCTCGCCACCACGCTTGATCCTGCCGGACGTTCTCATGGGTGCCCACGCGCTGAGGGAGCGAATCCACTGGCACAGCCTTGATCAACTCCGTGGGCGGCGGGTCTTTCCTGGGCTGGAACGACTCAGGCCTTCAGGGCTGCCGGGCCGGCAGGCTGCCGGCGATGCTCCTCGCGGGCAAGGCGCAGATCGTGGCGGGTGACGGCGTAGCCAAGCTTGCGCGCCACCAGCAGGAATTCCTTCAGGGAGCGGCAGTGACGCAGCGGTGATCGCAGCGCCGGATCCTGCTCCGCTTCGGCCACCAATCGCTCCAGTTCGCTCCAGCTCATGGCGCCCGCTGCATTTGCTTCAGCGTTGCCGCAAGCAGCGGTGGCGGCAAGTGGCCGCGCAACAGTCCGACGTCGTCAAGCCAGCACCGGCTGCACGAACGGCACTCAAGGGGAAGCTGCGCAGTCGTCGTGGCTGACTTCCAGCTGCAGCGTGCTCTGCCGGATTCCCAACGCCTGTAACCGCTGGCGGGCTTCCGTCAGCAGAGCGCGGCCATCGTCGGTGGATGCATGGTCGTGGCGCACCAGATGGGCTGTGAGTGCCAGCCGGGAGGTGCTGACCCCCCAGACGTGCAGATCGCGCACATCGACCACATCCGGCAACTCCAGCAGCGCCGCGCGGATCGCCGCCAGGTCGGTGCCACGCGGCGCGGCATCGAGGCTCACGGCAATCGCCTCACGCAACAGAGAAAGGGCGCTGATCATCACCACGATGCCGACCCCGATGGCGGTCAGGGGATCCAGCCAGGCCCACTGGGTGAGACCGACCAGCAGGGTGCTGACCAGCACGGCAACGGACACGGCCGCATCGGTGAGCAGATGCAGCACAGCTGCGCGCTGATTGAGGTCGTGGTGATGGTGCTGGCCGAACAGGCGCGCCGAGAGCAGGTTGATGACCACACCGGCCGCCGCCGCCCAGGCCACTGGCGCAGGATGCAGCGCCACAGGCGCAGACAGCCGCTCGATGGCTTCCACCACCACCACGCCACCGGCCACCAGGATCAACAGCCCGTTCGCCAGCGAGGCCATATGGGTGGTGCGGCCATAGCCGAAGGTGAAGCGTCCGCTCGCCGGCCGCTGGCTCAGCCGCTCCGCCCCCCAGCCGAGCGCCAGACCCACCACATCTCCGAGGTTGTGCAGGGCGTCACCGACCAGGGCCAGGGACCCGAAGCTCAGGCCGATCACCAGCTGCAGGCTGGTCAGCAGGGTATTGAGCAGCACGCTCCACTTGAAGGCGCCGGCAGGGCTGCCGCCGTGCTGGTGGCCGTGGGAACGGCCGTGAGATTGGTTGGGGTTGGGGTGGTGGTCGTGCTCGCTCGGAGCGCCGGAGGGTGAGGAACGATTCGCGTTCACCGGTGGCCCCTGCGGTCGTAGGAAAGCTAAGCGGCGCTCAGGCGCCCATCACAGGCGAAGGCTTGCTGAAGGGGTGATCGGATGGGGTTCTGCAGAGCCTTTCCCGGTGTGAATGCTCAGAGGCGTACAGGAATACGGCTTCTGATGCGTGAAGGCAATGATGCCGGTGGATCATTTTTGCGGACGATGCTGACGGGTCCTGCTACGGGCGATGTCTGCTGATGCTTGCTCCGTGCTCCCTGCGGAGGCTTGCTCTGGATTTCCTGCTGATGCATGATCCGGGTGATACCCGCGGATGGTTGCTCCTGATCCTTCCTTGTGCTGACTGCTGCTGACAGAGCCATGGCACTTTCCACGTGTTGAAGCGAGGTAAATCCGCTGCACATCGCATCGGACTGCACGTGATTGCAGCGCCTGAAGAGCTCGCTTACCAGTCATTCTGTCGTTCCGATTCGAACGCTCAAGCAAGCGATCTGAAGCCTTTTGCTTGTGAAAGAGTGGAGGCATCGGGAGCCAGTCATGGGGCAGCAGCAGGCCGTCACAGGCATGGGAACCATTCTTTGCGCGGATGGCGTGGCGTTCCGCGTATGGGCGCCCAATGCTAGGGGGGTGGCCGTGATCGGCACCTTCAACGATTGGGACAGCCGCGTGACTCCAATGCAAGCGGAGGAGGGAGGCTATTGGTACGCCAAGGTGGCGAATGCAGGGATTGCTGATCAATACAAATATGCCATTGATACCGGCAAAGACACCATTTCCCGCATCGATCCCTATGCCCATGAGGTGACCAACTCCGCAGGCAATGGGGTGATTCATGATCCCAGCTTCCACTGGGAAGAAGACAGCTTCTCCATGCGCGGTTGGAACGAGCTCGTCATCTACGAGCTGCATGTTGGCACCTTCAACGACGAATCCAGCGGCCCAGGAAAATTCATTTCGATCACGGCTCGATTGGAGCACCTGAAGCGGCTTGGCATCAATGCGATTCAGATCATGCCAGTGAGCCAGTTCGCAGGGATGCGCTCCTGGGGCTACAACCCATCCAATATCTTTGCGGTGGATTCGGATTACGGCGGGTCCCTGGGCTTCAAGCAGTTCATCAAGGAATCCCATGCGGCTGGCATCGCAGTGATCCTTGATGTTGTTTACAACCATTTCGGCCCCAGCGACCTCGATCTCTGGCGATTTGATGGCTGGTGCGAAAACGATCAAGGAGGCATCTACTTCTACAACGACCACCGCGCGCTCACGCCCTGGGGGGCAACCCGTCCGGATTACGGCCGCGGGGAAGTGCGTCAATACATCCTCGACAACGTGCGCATGTGGATCACGGAGTACCACCTCGATGGCCTGCGCCTCGACAGCACGCTGTTCATCCGAAGCATCGATGATGCGGGCACCGAAGATCTTCCGGACGGTTGGAGCCTGTTGCAGGCCATCAATGAAACCACCGCTCAGCTTCAACCCGGCTTCCTGACCATCGGCGAAGATCTGGAAAGCAATGCCTGGATCACCAAGGATGTAGGCGCTGGAGGCGCTGGCTTCGGTTCGCAGTGGGATCCGCATTTCGTGCGAGCGATTCGCCAGGCGATGATCACAACGCAGGACGAAAGCCGTTCCTTGCACAGCATTCGAGAGGCCATCCTTTATCGCTACAACGACGACGCCTTTGAGCGCGTGATCTACAGCGAATCCCACGATGATGTGGCGAACGGGCAATCACGTGTACCGCAGGATGTCAACCCCGACGATCCCACGGGTTGGTTTGCCCAGAAGCGCTCCACCATGGCAGCAGCCCTGGTGCTGACCTCGCCGGGCATTCCCATGCTCTTTCAGGGGCAGGAGTTTCTGGAGGGGGGCTGGTTTCGTGATTCGGTGCCCGTCGACTGGGACCAACGGGATGAGTTCCGGGGGATTGTGCGGATGTACCGGGATCTGGTCCGCCTTCGTCTCAACCGTGAGGGTGTGTCACGCGGGCTGTGTGGGCAGTTCACCCAGGTGTTTCACCTGAATGAGGAGCGCAACGTGATCGCGTTTCACCGCTGGGATCAAGGTGGTGCGGGAGATGATGTGGTGGTGATCGCCAACCTCCTCAACGGCTTCCAGGACAACTACACCGTGGGCTTCCCTGGAGCAGGCACCTGGGAGCTGCGCTTCAACAGCAACTGGCAGGGCTACAGCGATCTGTTCGATGATCACCTCTGCGGTGACGTGGAAGCAGTGGCTCAGAGCAGAGACGGGCTTCCCTGGTCAGCCGCCGTGGCCCTGGCGCCCTACAGCGTGCTGATCTATTCCCAGGCGACAGCCAGACCTTGCCACTGAACCCTCTGCTGGAGGCGGCGGATCCGCCGGTGTTCCGCGTCGTGCGCCCCACCGGCTGCTCGGCGGTGCTGCTCACGGCCGACCACGCCGGCCGTGCCATTCCGCGTCGTCTGAACCGTCTGAACCTCAGCGACACGGTGCTTGACACGCACGTGGCCTGGGATCTGGGGGTGGCCCAGCTGGGGCTGGGGCTGTCGGCGCGGCTCGACGCCTTTCTGATCCTGCACAACTACTCACGGCTGGTGATCGACGCCAACCGCCCTCCGGAGGCGCCCGATTCGATCGTGTGCCTCAGCGAGCACACCCCCATCCCCGCCAACGCCGACCTCTCCGCAGACGAGCGGCAGCAGCGGCTGGAGGAGCTGTTCCAGCCCTACCACCGGCGCATCGGCGCCGAGCTGGAGGCCCGCCAGCAACGGGCCCGGCCCAGCGTGCTGGTGGCGCTGCACAGCTTCACGCCAGTGCATGCCGGCGACGTGCGTCCCTGGCATGTGGGCGTGCTGCACGGCCGCGATGGCCGCCTGGCCGGACGGGTGCGCGAGCGGCTGGAGCGGGAGCGGGGGCTGTGCGTGGGCAACAACGAGCCCTACGCCGTCTGCGACGCCAGCGATTACACAGTGGTCGTGCATGGCGAGCACCGCCGGATTCCGCATGTGGAACTGGAAATCCGACAGGACCTGCTGGCCAGCGACGCCGGGCAGCGCGAGTGGGTGGAGCGGCTCGCCGCCGTGCTGCTGGATGCGCTGACAGAGGGATTCCCGCCGCTTCCCTGAGAGCAGACGTTCTTAAGCTGGGACATGGAAAGACCTGAACGCCCCACCCCGCCGCCAGCGGAACCAATCCCAGCGGAACCGACGCCAGCGATTCAGCCGCTGCAGATTCGCGTGGGGTTTGATCTGCTGCTGCGCTGCCAGCGGCCCACGCCGATGATCGTGATCCTGGGGGTGCATGACTCCCGCGCCGGCGATCTGCTGGAAGCGGACCCGCTGCAGTTATCGCCGCAGGTGCCCTGCGAGTCGTACGTGGACACCTACGGGAACCACTGCAACCGGCTGCTGGCCCCCGCCGGGCCGATGCGCCTGCGGGGCCGTGGCCTGGTGGCCGACAGTGGCCTGCCGGATCCGGTGCTGCCCTGGCTGGAGCAGCAGCCGGTGGAGTTACTGCCGGATCACGCCTTGCTGTTCCTGCTGGCCAGCCGCTTCTGCGAGAGCGACCTGCTCACGGACTTCGCCTGGTCCCAGTTCGGCCAGGCGCCCGAAGGCTGGGGGCGGGTGCAGGCGATCTGCGATTTCGTGCATCAGCACGTGCGCTTCGATTACAACCGCTCGAGCCCGACAAAATCGGCCCTGCAGACCTTCGAAAGCCGCGTGGGGGTCTGCCGTGATTTCGCCCATCTGGCCATTGCCCTCTGCCGCTCCATGAACATCCCGGCGCGATACTGCACCGGTTACCTGAGTGACATCGAGGTGCCACCGCCCCATACCGCCATGGATTTCTCGGCCTGGTTCGAGGCCTATCTCGGCCAGGGCTGGCACGTGTTTGACCCACGCAACAACACCCCGCGGATCGGGCGGATCCTGATCGCCCGGGGCCGGGATGCGGCGGATGTGGCCCTCACCACCAGCTTCGGGCCGTCGGTGCTGGAGTCGTTCGAGGTATGGGCGGCATGACCTACTGCGTGGCGGTGCTGTTGGAGAGCGGCATGGTGTTCGCCTCCGATTCACGCACCAATGCAGGCCTGGATGATTTCGCCAGCTTCTGCAAGATGACGGTGTTCGAGCGGCGCGGCGATCGGGTACTGGTGCTGCTCAGCTCCGGCAGCCTGGCCGGCACCCAGGCGGTGATCAGCCTGCTGCGTCAGCGCGCTGACGCCGACGACGGCACGCCCAACGTGTGGACGGCCCGCACCATGTTCGACGTCATGGGCCTCGTTTCCGATGCGGTGCGGGCGATCGAAGAGCGCGATGGCCCTTACCTCAAGGGGGCGGCCGGTGGCTTCAATGCCTCCTTCCTGGTGGGCGGGCAGATCAAGGGGGAAGCGCCACGCCTGTTCCGCATGTACGCCGAAGGCAACTTCATCGAGGCCAGTGAAGGTACCCCGTTCCTGCAGACCGGCGAGGCGAAGTACGGCAAACCGATCATCGACCGGGTGATCGACCGCGACACCACCCTGGCGGAAGCAGCCAAATGCGTGCTGGTGTCGTTCGACTCCACCATGCGCAGCAATCTGTCGGTAGGGATGCCGATCGACCTGCTGCTCTACGAGCGGGACAGCCTGGCGATCCAGCAGCGCCGCCGCTTCGCGGAAGGAGATAGCTACTTCAAGCAGCTGAGCGGCGAGTGGAGTGCGGGCGTGCGCAAGGTGTTCCGGGAGCTGCCAGAACTCGCCTGGTAAGCAGGTCAACCCTGCCGCGCTGTTCTCACCATGGGGCGGCCTACCTAGCTTGGAGAGATACCGCCGGAGCCGACCGTTGGACCTGGTGGCGATTTCTCTTGTGGTGCGCTGGTTGCTGGGCTGGGCCCTCTGCCAGCGGCTCACGCGGCTTCCCGAGCGCCGGCTGCAGGGCGAGCAGACGATTTCCGTGCTGATTCCCGCCCGCGACGAGGAGCGAACCCTGCCCAACCTGCTGCCAGCCCTGCAGGCTCAGAGCCTCAAGGGCTTGGAGGTGATTGTGGTCGACGATCACTCCAGCGATCGCACGGCAGCCATCGCCCGGTCCGCCGGTGTGAAGGTGATGCAACCGCCGCCGCTGGCCGAGGGCTGGTGCGGTAAGACCTGGGCCCTGCACCATGGCGTGCGCGCCAGCACGGGCGAAATCCTGGTGTTCCTCGACGCCGACACCGAGCCGCGGCCCGAGTTCCTGGAGCGGCTCCTGGCCACCCGTCAGGCTCTGGGCGGGCTGGTGTCGGTGCAACCGTTCCACCGCACCGAAAAGCCCTACGAACAGCTGTCGATGCTGTTCAACCTGGTGGGGTTGATGGCGGTGCCGATGGGGCCCGGTTGCGGGGTGGCGTTCGGTCCGGCGATGGCCACCAGCCGCGCCGACTACGACCGGGTCGGCGGCCATGAGGCGGTGGCCGGCAAGGTGGTCGAAGACTGGTTCATGGGCCATCTCTACGAAAAGGCCGGGCTGCCGGTGAGCGCCTACATCGGCGATGGGCTGATCGAATACCGCATGTACCCCGGCGGCCTCCACGACATGGTGGTGGGCTTCGCCAAGAACTTCGCCACCGCCGCCGGTGAGGTGCGCTGGCTGTGGATGCTGGCGGTGTTGCTGTGGCTGTCCGGTCTGTTCTGGGCGGCCTGGTGCCTGCCGGCGGCGCTGCTCGGCTGGCCGATGGTGGGGGATGCCTCCCTGGCACCCAACCTGGTGCTCTACCTGGCGTTCGCCCTGCAGCTGCTGGTGATCACCCGGCGTGTGGGGGATTTCGGCTGGATCTGCCTGATCTTTCCGCTGCCGGTGCTGTTCTTCCTGGCGGTGTTCCTCCTGGCCATCCTGAATCTTGAGCGCGGCACGATCGAATGGAAAGGCAGGCGTTTTCCAACGCGCTAGCGGCCCTCGCCTGTGCGTTGGGCTGGTTGCTGTGGTCGCTGCTGATCGGCTGGCTCGCTCAGCGGCTGCCGCTGGCGGCCCTTGAGCGTGACACCTGGCTGACCGCGCGACGACCCTGGCCGGAAACGACCCAGGGCTACGAGCGCCGGCTGGGAATCCGGCGCTGGAAATCCCTGCTGCCCGATGCCGGCGACGCCTTGCCGGGTGGAGTGCGCAAAAACACCCTGGTACGGCGGGATGCCGCCACCCTGCAACGGCTGGTGGCGGAAACCCGGCGCGCCGAGCTGGTGCACCTGGCGCTCTGGCCCTTCTGGCTGCTCACGGCCCTGTGGTTGCCGCCGCTGGGTGCGTGGATCAGCCTCGGCTTCGCCACCCTGTTCAACCTGCCCTGCCTGTGGCTGCAGCGCTACAACCGCCTGAGGCTGGAGCCCGTGCTGCGGTCCCTGCGGCGGCAGCACACAGCGGACGGCTGCACGGGCAACGGCGAGGAAGCCTGAAGTGGAAATCGCCTGGGGTGGTGCACAGCCATGAGAAAGCCCGATGGGAAGGCCACCGGGCTTCGCTCCTCTGGGGTGTGACGATCAGGCCAGGGTCAAGGACAGGCGTGATCTCAGCACGGGTGAATCAGATGAACCAAGGGCGAATCAATCGATTCGCAAAAGATGAAGTTGTGGGACGGAGTTGCTGCCGCTGGCACCTGGGGCCATGGTGATCAACGGAATGGCTTCATCCATACCCATGGGCACCTGAAACGATGCATTGGGTGGCTGCAAAGAGCAACCATAAAGCCACGATGTCCTGCGAGACTGTTGGAGCAGGGTCCGAAACGTCAGCGCACTCCTGATCGATGTTCAGGGGGAGTATCTGCCAAATGGTGCCTCCGAATCCCAACAAATGAATCATGGAACGGTGGGCCGAAACCGTCCATCGCTCTGTACATCTGTTCATGCTTGCGCCGGTCACTGCCGGATCCACACCTCCGCCAAAGCGGCATCAGTGGAGGCGAAGAAACGGGTTTCGGCCCTGATGAAGCGGGAGGTGGCCTTTTCGGCCAGCTTCTGCCACACCTTGTTGCCCACCAGGGCCACACGCCGGATCGCCCGCTGATGGTCGCGGATCAGCCCCAGGTGACGGCTCAGCGCCGCCAGCCCAGCCCAGCCGTCAAAGGCGCTCAACTCGAGCAGCAGCCGCACGCCGTCGAGGCCGGCGAAAGCCGCCGCGATCTCCTCCTCAGCGTGGGCGTAGGCACCGGCATCCAGCGAGCCGATCAACCGCACCGTCACCACATCGGCATCACGGGACACCTGAATGAGGCCGAGAGCCTCGCTCAGCCAGCGGCGCGCCTCCTCAGGTTCGGCAGTGCCGAACACCCGCACGGGGTAGGGCAGGGCCACGGCGATGGCCGGCAGGCCGTGCCGCATCCAGGCCACATCGGTGACCACAGCCAGCCGCTCAAAGCCGTCCCAGTGCCGCAATCCCTCTTTGGTGTCTTCCCAGGCGGCCCCCAGGCTGAAGCCTTGAAAATCGTCTCCGAGGCAGGCCAGCGCCTTGATGCGGTCGTGCTCCTCCAGTGCTCGATCCAACGCCGGAGTGAGCACAAGATTGTAATCATCGGCCGTGATCTTTCCTCTGAACTGAAAACCAAGTGTGCCTTCCGGCAGATCATCGATGGTTTCAATCATGGGGCCTACAGCCAGGAAGATCCATGGCAACCGTAGCCATCGCTCAGCAAACGGCCCACGCACCGAGCGGCAACACACGCCTGCAGCGAAAGCGCTGCAGGTTGCAACATCCAAGGGAAGGCGCTGCTCAAGCGGAGATGGCGCTGCTGAGTGATGGCGCACGCGCTTGGGAAGCGCATTTGGTACAACAGCGCCGTGGCCAATCAGGGCACGTTGCAGGAACGGACGTGCGGATTCTCTGTTGCTTCAGAGGCTGAAGATCGAGATCAGCTTGTGCCTCCTTGCACCAGCAGCAGAAACGGGTTGCCCTCCGGATCGGCCATCCAGGCTTCCGCTCCGAACGGCTCCAGCCGCGCCGGCTCCAGTTCAGCGCCCCCCCGGGCCTGCAGCTGCAGCCGCCAGTCGTGCAACACCTGCAGGGCTGGCTGTGCTCCGGCCGCCCGTGTCGCGCAGATCCCCAGCCGGCCGTGCTGTCGCGGCCTGGGCCGCCGTGACGACGGGGCGTAGATCTCCAGCCAGCCGCCGGAGGGCAGCGGCAGGCGCCAGTGCCGCGCGCTCAGCCCCGGCTGGGGGGTGCTCTCGAGCAACAGCCCATAGAAACCGGCGAGCTGCTTGGGATCGTCAGCCGCCAGCACCAGCGAACTCTCGATCGGGCCCGCTTGAGAACTGGAAGTCACCGGATTGTGAGCAACACACCGCCGCCAGGATGGCGTGGCCGCTCGCGGCAGGAAGGCGCCGCTGCCAGGCTGCGCCAGCCATTCACAGCAGGCGGACATCGCCATGGTTCAGCAGGTGTTGAGCGCAGCCCAGCGGGTAAAGCTCGATGGCTCCGACGACGCCCTGTTCTATGCGGAACCCCGTTTCGTTCAGCATCTGGATGCCAGCTTCCGCAGCAGGCTCACGGCGCTCTACCGCGAGCGCATTCCCCCTTGCGCGGTGGTGCTGGATCTGATGAGCAGCTGGGTGAGCCACCTGCCCGAAGGCCTCACCTACGACGAGGTGATCGGCCATGGCCTCAATGCCCGGGAGCTGGAAGCGAATCCCCGGCTGGATCGTCACTGGGTGCAGAACCTGAACCGCGACCAGGTGCTGCCCCTGGCCGATGCCAGCGTGGATGCGGTGCTGATCGTGGCCGGTTGGCAATATCTGCAGCAGCCGGAAGCGATCGCCGCCGAGTTGCTGAGGGTGGTGCGTCCGGCCGGGCAGGTGATCGTGGCCTTCTCGAACCGGATGTTCTTCCAGAAGGCCCCCCAGGTGTGGACCGACGGCAGCGACCGGGACCACCTGGAGATCGTGGCCCGGGTGCTGGCCGCCCAGGGCTGGACGGTGGAAGCGGTGATCGCCGAAGACACCCCCGCCCAGGGGCCGCTGGGCTGGCTGGGCGGCAAGGGAGATCCCTTTTTTGCGGTGATCGGCCGCAAGGCCAGCCTCTGAAGGGCGGCCGGCGGTGATGCAGCGCTGGGCCGTGTTCAGTCCGTGCCGGAGCTACCGGTATGCGCTCGGACGCCGCTGGTCGGCCGCGCCGGTGGTGCTCATCGTGGGCCTCAACCCCAGCAGCGCCGATGGTCACAGCGACGATCCCACGGTGCGGCGCTGTATGGCCTTCGCGCGCAGCTGGGGCTATGGGGGGCTAAGGCTTGGCAACCTGTTCGCCTTTCGCGCCACCGATCCCCGCAGCATGCTGACGGCCACCGATCCGGTGGGTCCCGCCAACGACCGCTGGCTGCAGCAGCAAGCCGAAGGCGCCGCTCTGGTGGTGGCGGCCTGGGGCGTGAAGGGCCGCTTCGCCAGCCGTGATCAGGCGGTGTGCCACCTGCTGCCCCCGCTGCAGTACCTGAAGCTCAGCCGGCAGGGCTGCCCCATGCATCCGCTCTATCTGCCCGCCCAGCTGCGGCCACTGCCCTGGCCAGGCCTTTGAGTGGTGCAAGGCAGGTGGTGGGCTCAACCGGCCGGCGGGGCGGGGGCAGGGCGGGCATGAGAAAATCTGACCACCCCAGCGGGGCACCTGGAGAGGTGGTCGAGTGGTTGATGGCTCTGGTCTTGAAAACCAGCGAGGCGAAAGCCTCCGTGGGTTCGAATCCCACCCTCTCCGTTTCCAAAAGCTCCTGGCCTGGCGCCCGTTCCCCCCGGTCGTGCGCAGTTCAGCGCCGCCGGCCCGTGGCCATCACGCCCAGCCCCGCCAGGCTGAGCAGCCCGCCAGCGGCCAGAAAGGCGAGCGTCTGCAGAAGCAGCAACAGCACGCCGAGGGCAGAAAAGAAACGGATCTGAATGCGCGCCTTGATCAACAGGGTGAGCAACAGCAGCACCGTGGCCTTGAGGCTCAGCACGGCAGCACCCCTGAGCGGGCAGAAGGGGTTGGGAAGCATCGCCAAACCACGGATTGTTCCAACTCTGGACGAACCCGGCCCACAAACGCGAGCGCAGATCTGCCCAGCGGTGGATCCTGGGGGTGCGAGGTGGCGTGTGGCGCGCGGGGCCACAGGCGTCACCGCCACGTAGCAGGCCTCAGGCGCGGCGTCGGCTCACACCCCTTGCGCCGCAGCTGTTTGGGAGGAAAAAGGGATCGCGAGGAAGACTGTTACGATAGTCACAATCCCTGCAGCGAAGGATTCCCATGGCCATCACGCTTGAAGACGCTCGCGGCATTTTTCCAACAACGCTTTCAGCGGATGTCGTGCCAGCCACGATTGCGCGATTCAATCAGCTGAGCGCTGAAGATCAGCTCGCTCTGATCTGGTACGCCTATCTGGAAATGGGAAAAACAATCACCATTGCGGCTCCCGGCGCCGCTCGGATGCAGTTCGCCGAGCCCACCCTCAACCAGATCCGCCAACTCAGCTTCCAGGATCAGTCGCAGGTGATGTGCGATCTGGCCAACCGCGTGGATACTTCGATCTCCCGCACTTATTCGATCTGGTCGCCGAACATCAAGCTTGGCTTCTGGTATCGCCTCGGCGAATGGATGGAGCAAGGCACCGTGGCACCGATTCCCCAGGGGTATCAGCTGTCGGCGAACGCCGCCGCCATCCTCAATGCCATCAAGGGGCTGGAAGGCGGTCAGCAGATCACCGTGCTACGCAACGCGGTGGTCGACATGGGCTTCGACCCGAACAAGATCGAAGATGCCGAGCGGATCGCCGAGCCGGTGGTGCCCCCCACCGAGCCCGCCCAGCGCAGCGAAGTGAGCATCAAGGGTGTGAGCAACACCACCGTGCTCTCCTACATGAACCTGCTCAATGCCAACGATTTCGATGCGTTGATTGAGCTGTTCCTTCCCGACGGTGCTCTTCAGCCCCCCTTCCAAAGGCCCATCGTGGGCAAGGCAGCTGTGCTGCGCTTCTTCAAGGAAGATTGCCAGAACCTCAAGCTGCTGCCTGAGCAAGGCGTCACTGAGCCCGCTGCCGATGGTTACACCCAGATCAAGGTGACGGGTCGGGTGCAGACCCCCTGGTTCGGCGCCGGCGTGGGTATGAACGTGGCCTGGCGCTTCCTGATCGATCCTCAGGGGAAAATCTTCTTCGTGGCGATCGATCTGCTGGCCTCCCCCAAAGAGCTGCTCAATTTCATCCGCTGAGCCCGTCGCGGAGCACTCCGCCTGACACCACCGAACAGCCTCCTGGGCCCTGCCCGGAGGCTGTTCATCGGTGCACCGGTCCTTGATCAGGCCAGAAACTGCCTCGGTCAACGCTGCCAAGCCTGCGCTCGCAAATGCCCCTGGCTACACCATGGGGGCTGAAGCTTTCAGGGCGGTGCCTTTCCAAGGTGGCCATCACCGCCGCCATGGAACTGCCTCCAAGCAGAGGGGTGGTGGTACAAAAGCACGTCCCGCGTTGAACGCGCTGCAGCTTCCATCCGGAAGCACCTGAGAGCAGTTGCTGCTCCAAAGCGGCAGCCGCACCAACAGACAGGCCAACGGCTTGTCACATCACACCATCAAGCCTCATCGCAACGGCGCGCTGGCCTCACAACAACCAGCGAGGATCCTCAAGTGCGCTTGTTTCGGCCGATCGTAATGGGAACCGATGCCTCGGTTTCGGTCCCGCCGTCCATGGGCGCCGAGCAGCGGTCGTGGGTGGGGCTCGCCCTGGCGGCACTGATCGTGGTCGCCTGGCTGGCCAGCCTCTTGCTGCTGCTGCAGGTTGATCTCACTGCGCTGCTGGCCACGGGCCGCCTCACTCCAGCCCAGGAGCTGGCCCCCTGGCGCCTGCCGCACACCTGGATCGCGGCGGCTGGGGTGGGCACCGAGATTCTGGTGCGCACCTTTCTGCAGACCGGGCTGTTCATCGTCGCCCACGACGCCATGCACGGCAGCCTGATACCGGCGCGCCCACGCTTGAACCACCGCCTGGGCCGTTTGGCGCTGACGCTCTACGCCTGCCTTCCCTACGGCGATTGCCTCAGGAAGCACCGCCAGCATCACCAGGCTCCCGGGAGCCCAGGCGATCCCGACTTCCACGACGGTATCCGTTCCCATCCTGTCAGCTGGTACCTGCACTTCATGCGGGGATACCTTTCAATGCCCCAGATTGTCAGCCTGGCGGCTGCTTGGATCTGTACTGCAGCAGTGATGCCATCAGCAGCTCCAACACTTCCACTCAACATCGTTGTGTTCTGGGTCGTGCCATTGATGCTCAGTTCCGTGCAGTTGTTTGTGTTCGGCACCTATCTTCCTCACCGCCACGGTCAGGCGGGTGATGGTGTCACTCACAGGGTGGAAAGCCTGCCGCTGCCTGCATTGATCTCCCTGGTGAGTTGTTATCACTTCGGCTTTCACTGGGAGCATCATCAACATCCAGAGGCTGCCTGGTACGAGCTGCCTGGCCTGCATCGCAGACACTGGTCGCACAACGGTCACCCACGGCTACAGGGTGAGTAGTTTTACCTAGCACCTACGAGCAAAGTAGCCTCCGCCGAGTGCCTCTCAGTCGGATTTTTGATGTGTTAGGGTCTCAATAACACAAAGTCAATTCTGAAGAAAGGTGGAAGTGAGCCACTCCGGCTGGACGCCCGAGGAAAAAGAAGCAGCCCAGAAAGCAGTGGAGTTGGCTTATCAACGCGAGGTAGCTGCGTTGATCGCCACCCTCCAGAATCGCGTGGAGCAGGCAGCCAGTCCCAACGACGTGTGGAGCTTGCATGATTTTCTCAGTGCTAAACGTCACGAGATGGATGGAAAGTTTGATCTGAGAGATTCCTCCCTTATCTTCATGTTTGCCACCCTCGTGAAAGATGGGCTTCTCCATGTGGGTGAACTTGAAGGCATCGAGAAAGAAAAGCTCGTGAAGATCTCCGCCTTGGCCCGATTCTGAGCCCCTATGGCTACAGAGCCTGGCCTGGTTCCGGCAGCGGTCAGCTGAATCCGGGATCCCCGGCGGTCACCAGAGCTCCAGCCACCACATGCCACTCGTGCAGGATCCAGCTCACGCTGCCGGCCTGAATGAGTGGATCGCTACGCACGATGGCTTCCGCTTCCTCCCAGCTACCCGCCTGGAACAGCAACATGCCTCCTGCCCCAGGTTGGCCTTTGCACTCCTGCCAATAGCCGGTGCTGGGGCAGTGGCCACGGACCTTCAGTTCCCGCACCCAGGCGAGATGCGCCTGAAGGTGCTGGTCGAAATGGCGGCGATCCACCGTGCCCTCTTCCAGCTTCACGAACCAGCGCATGTCAACTCTGTGGTGGTGAGGCGAACAGGTAGCCCTGAAAATGGGTGACACCTTTCTGCCGCCAGTGGCTGAGCTGGCTCTGCGTTTCGATTCCTTCCATGATCACGCGGGTGGGATAGCCCACCTCAAAACTCAGCAGAAACTCCACCATGGCATTCACGCGCCGGTCGCAGGTGAGCCGGGCATAGTGCAGGTCCACCTTGATGAAGTCGGCCGGGTAGCGGAACAGATAGGAGAGGGCGGCATAGCCACAACCGAAGTCGTCGATCGCCACCCGCACCCCCAAGCGGCGGAGGCGGCAGAAGAAATCCAGCCACACAGACTCCTCACCCAACAACGCCGTTTCCGTGATTTCCATCACGATGGTCTGACGGACCGGGGCAGGGGCGGCCTCAAGGATGTCGAGGATTCCGTTGCGATGCAGATCTGATTGGATGGTGAGCGCAGAAAGGTTGGTGGCAATCAGCGGCAAAGGCTGAGCCTCCGGCGCTGGCGTACGCACCAGCCCCACCTCACAAAGCTGCCGAGACTCAACGGGCAACTGGCACTCCCCCGTCAGGGGCGCAACCTTGACAGCTTCAGCGCTGAAGGAGAGGGCCTTGCGCAACATGGAGCGATCGATCAGATGAATGGCCGACGTTCGCTCCAGCGAACGAATCAAATCCTGGAGCGGCACATCGGGCTGATGATTCCTGGAGGGCGAGAAGAGCATTTCGCGATAGGCAATGCGCTGCTGATGGCCATCAAAAAGAATCACATTCTCCAACCTGTAATGGTGGTCAATGAAACTCTCTGCCAACTGCATGACTTTAAAATCCTGGCTGCTCTGGTACCGCAGCAAAGCGGGCTGCTCAGCAGCATCCGCATCCAGGAAAGCTGGCGGAAAGTGATGCTTCATCTGCCGATTCATGGAAATGAGATCCAGAATCTGTTCTGCGATGCGATCAGGCTTCAACCACGTCAGGTTGGAATTCACATCCGCCCGGATGACCGCGTGGACGTTGTCGGTAGCCCGATCGATGATGGCCTGCACCTGCGCCACCAGCTCCTCCCGGGTGGCTGCCAGGTGGCGGTCCAGCGCTTCCGGCAGCGGCACCACCGCCACCAGGGCGAGCTCCTGGCTCCTGCACAGCAGCGCTGCCGGAAATGCGACGCTGAACCCTTCTTCCAGCAGCACCAGGGTGCGGTTCAGAGCCTCCAGACCGCTGGGCACAGAGCCGTCGAAGGCACGAATCAGAGGGGAGAGCACCACCAGCAGGGGCAGGGGGTGGGCTTTCACCAGCGCGGGCAGCAGGGGCAGGGCATCGGCAAGATCCGAACTGGGCTGCAGGGTGTGCGGCAGGCCCTTCGGCCGCGCCACACGGAAGGCACGCGGGGCTGTGAGCAGCCCCCGCCGCTTGCCGTGGGAGCTGCTGCGCAGGGATCTCAGACGCAACAGACCCACCACACCGAGCCCGAGGCAGAGGGTGAACCAGGGGATGAGCACATCCAGCCCATAGCCCACCAGCAACTGCCTCCAGGGGACGGTCTGTTGGAGGCGCCACGGCGCGGAGGACGGCTCAAGATCGCTGATCGCAAACACTGGGGCAGAGGAGATACGCAGCCCCTCAACCCCAGAGCCCAGCAGTGGCACCGCGTCGACCGCCACGGAAAGGTTGTCGCGGATCTTGCCGAAGGCGTTGCGAAGGTTCGGGTCGTCATCGTTGACCATCACCTGTCCGAAGTGGAAGAACCAGCCCTTTGGCGAGTTCTGCGCGCCTTGATCGAGCACACCCGCAACAGCTCCGATCGCAAACACGTGAGCATCCAGGCAGATCCAGCCATAGGCGGTGGCAGGCTCAAAGCGACGGAGCGCGATCACCCTGCTGAGCTTCTGGGCAACGCACCGCTGCAACTCCTGACGGGCCGCCGGACCCATGGCCTCTCCCCCGGGTTCTGACAACGAATCGAACAGGATCCGGCCATCCGCATCGGCGATCAGCATGTTCTGGCCGCCTTGGAGAATCTCTGAACCGGCCAGCCTTTCCTTCAGGGCATCAGCCGGACCACCAGCAACAGCGGCGTTGATCTGATCGTTTCGGCCCCATTCCTTGGCCATGAGCTTGTGCCATTGCACGCGCAACTGCAACAGATTGCTTTCCGCATGCCAACTGCGTTGCGCCTGCTGTGCTTGGGCATCCATGAAAAGGATGGTGGACACCACCAACACACAGGCGCCGGTGGCAACAAGCCCGAAGGCATCGGTAGTGATCGTGCGCGAATCCTCCACGGACAATCCTGACCAGCCCTTGCAGATGCTGACGCGGACATTGTCCAGAACGGTGTGCGCTCTGCTCAGGCTTCGAGGCACAGAGAGGAACAAGCGCTCCGCTGGGTGATGGGTTCAATTGTGCCCGAGAAAGGTCCCAAGGCAAGCCAGAAGCCGTGGTTCTCCTGAATGAGAAAAAGCTAAACGCGGCACGCAAGCCTGCAGACCTGCAGGTACGAGGACGTTCAGGCAGAGGTGCACGTCCTGGGTGCCTCATCACCATGCAGGAGCAGGGCAGATCGGGATTCGACGATGAGGCGAAACAACGCCATCGTGCCATGCACAAGTGAGAATCATTAGCCCCGCGCGCTACGCATTGACCCCGCTTGATGCCGCCGGGGAGGCATGGCAACCCTGAGCCGAGGGATAGAACGGAGAGGGTGGGATTCGAACCCACGGAAGGTTTCCCTTCAAACGATTTCGAGTCGTTCGCTTTCGACCACTCAGCCACCTCTCCAGGTGGTTCCAGGGAACCGATGGCCCTCCCCATGCCAACGAAGGCGCCGGAAGAGGCAGGGATCCAGGGAATGCAGAGCTGCCACTCCGGTGGGAGCCGCGATCTGCATCGACTTAGCTTACGAAGCGGTCAGCCGGCAGCTCCCGCGAGGAAACCACTGGAACCGCTGGCCCTCCAGCCCGCCGGTGGGGACGCCCAGGCACCGCTCACCCAGCGCCTGGCTGTCCCCACCACCTCCAGGGCCTGTCGTTCAGCGTGCTGTGGCGCAAACCCAAGCCAGAGGCCGGCCAGATGAGGCGGTAGCGCTGGATGGCCCTCCGCCAGCTGCTGCTGCCAGGCCCACACCGACTGGCGATCAGGCAGCAGCAACCAGGGGTGACGCCCCACCGTGAGCACATGGGCGGCGCTGTTGGCGGTGAGCGGCGCCAGACGCAACCCGCGGCTCTCCAGCTGCTGCCCGGGTTGCAGCGAGGTGCTGCCATCCCCGGCATCCAGCACCAGGGCACTCAGCCCCTGCCAGCAGACCCGATCGTCTGTGGCGACTGGATCCAGCAGCTGGATCCAGTCGAAGCGCTGCACCCCCAGGCCCACCGCCAGCCGAGCGGCGCTGGCGCAGCTGAGCCCATCGGCGCGGCTGCTGAGCAGGGCGGCCCTGCCCTGATGGCGCGCGATCAGCAGATCACCGCCCCATTGGTGCACCACCAGCAGCTGATCGCCCGCCAGCGCCGCCATGTGCACGCCCATGGTGAGCGCCATGGCGCCCAGGCCGAGTGGGCGGGCCCAGCCCCGCAGCCGCCGCCCCAGTGCTGGCACCAACCAGGGCAGCAGACCGAGCGTGAACAGGGCCACCAGCAGCGGCTGGGAGCGTCCCACCTGCCACTGCGCCATCGGCAGGGCGGCGAAGGCCTCGGCCAGCCAAAGCAGCAGGGCCGTGAGCTGCCCGAGGGGCCAGGCGAACAGCGGCAGCAGCGGCGGCACCGTGACGGCCACCACGGCCGCCGCCATCGACCCGAGCGTGAGCGGGGTGAGCAGCGGCGCCACCGCCAGGTTGGCGGGCACGGCCCAGAGCGGCACCGTGCCGAAATGCAGCAGCTGCAGCGGCAGGGTCCAGAGCGAGGCGGCCAGCGGCACCGCCACGCCTGCAGCGGCCCAGACCGGCAGGCGATGAGTCAGCGCCTGCTCCAGATCCCGGGCCGTGAGCATCAGGCCGGCGCAGGCGGCCACAGACAGCTGGAAGCCGATATCGAGCAACCAGCCGGGCTGGGCCAGCAGCATCAGCAGCACCGAGGCCAACAGGACACCCAGCGGGCGGCTGCGCTGACCGCTCTCCAGCACAGCAAAGGCCACGGCCCCCATCAGCACCGCCCGCACCACCGAGGGCTGGGGGCCGGCCAGCAGCAGGAACAGCAGCATGGCGCCGGCCGCCAGCAGGCAACGGGGCAGGCGCGGCAGCCGCCGGCCCACGGCCATCACCGCGCCCAGCAGCACCGTGAGGTGAAAGCCGGAGGCTGCCAGCGCATGCGAAAGCCCCGCCACGCGGAACGACTCCCGCACCGCGGCCGGCAAGGGCACCACGGCGCTGCCCAGCACCAGGGCGGCCTGCACCCCACCCCGTTCCGGGCCGTCCTGCTTCAACAGCGCGGCGGCCATGCGCCGACGCAGATCCGCGGCCGGGGTGGCCGGACGGGCGAGCACCCGCACCGCATCGGCGCTGGCCGCCACCGTGAGCCGGCTCCACACACCCTGCCGGGCCAGCCGCTCGGCGCCATTGCCCAGCAGGGGGTGGGCCGGTGGGGCGGGGCGGCTGAGCACCCCACGGACGCTCACCCGCCAGCCTTCCTGCAAGGACAGACAGGAGGGCAGACGCAGCTCGGTGATACCGCCGGCGCTGGCCAGCATGACGCTGCAGCCGCCCCCCTCTCCCCTGGCGCGGGGGTCGGCCAGCAGGCGTCCGCTCAGTTCGGCCGGACGTGACCGCTCAGTCCCCAGCAGCCGCACCGGATCGGCCGGGCCTGGCTGGGGCAGACGCAGCTGCACCCAGAGCATCAGCAGGGGCAGCAGCGCCAGCACCAGCAGCCGGGTGTGCAGCGCGGCGCCCTGCCGCGCCATCCACCACCAGGCCACCGCGGCCAGAGGGATCGCGCCCAGCCAGCCGTGCGACCAGAAGCCGAGCGCCAGTGCCGCCAGGGCTACGCTCACCACCACGAAGGGCATGCCGGCCACTCCTGATCGCCTGTGTGCGCTCAGGGTTCCCCGCTTTGGCCGGCTTGTGGCGGGGCTTCAGAAGCTGGGCAGCCGCTGAATCAGATCGCAGACCTGCTCACTCGGCATCGTCTGGCCCAGCAGGGGCGCCACCAGGGCGGCCACCGGCCGCAGCCGGCAGGGCCAGATCGCCCGTTCAGTGAGCCGGCCAGCCTGGAAGCTGCCGGCCAGCAGCACCACCACGAGCAATGTGCGCTTCAAGGCTCAGCGCGAGGCGTTGCCAGCCGCCGCCGGCAGGGGCGGCGCGGCCGATCCGGCCAGCAAGGGAAAGCCCAGAGCCTCCCGTTCCTCCAGCCAGGCCTGGGCCACCTGGCGAGCCAGGTGGCGGATGCGGCCGATCGTGGCGGTGCGTTCCGTGACCGAGATCACGCCGCGGGCCTCCAGCAGGTTGAAGGTGTGGCTGCACTTGAGCACGAAGTCGAGGGCTGGGGCCGGCAGTTTGCGGGCCACCAGATCAGTGGCTTCAGCCTCGTAGAGCGCGAACAGCTGCTGCAGCCGCTCGGGGTTGGAGGCCTCGAAGTTGTAGGCGCACTGGCCCTTCTCGAACGGCAGCCAGATCTCGCCGTAGGAGCGCTGCTCGTTCCAGCGCAGCTCCCAGATGCTCTCCACATCCTGGAGATACATGGCGAGACGCTCAAGGCCGTAGGTGATCTCGATCGACACCGGCCGGCAATCGAGGCCGCCGCACTGTTGGAAATAGGTGAACTGGGTCACCTCCATGCCGTCGAGCCACACCTCCCAGCCCACGCCCCAGGCGCCAAGGGTGGGCGATTCCCAGTTGTCCTCCACGAAGCGGATGTCGTGGTCAGCCGCGCGGATGCCGAGCGCTTCGAGCGAGGCCAGATAGGTTTCCTGGATGCCGTCCGGTGACGGCTTGATCAGCACCTGGTATTGGAAGTAGTGCTGGGCCCGGTTGGGGTTGTCGCCGTAGCGGCCGTCGGTGGGGCGGCGGCAGGGCTCGGGGTAGGCCACGGCCCAGGGCTCGGGCCCGATCGCCCGCAGCACCGTGTGGGGGCTCATCGTGCCGGCCCCCTTCTCGGTGTCATAGGGCTGCAGCAGCAGACATCCCTGCGCCGCCCAGAACTGGTTCAGGGTGGAGATGATGTCCTGAAAAAGCATGGCCGGGTTCTGAGGTGCGGGGCGAAGCGTGAAGAGGCGCGGGCAGAGCACCGGCCTCCGATCCTGTCAGAAGGCAGCCGTGCGATGCCTCACGCCACCAGCTGCAGCAGACCCATCAGGCCTCCCATCAGCGGCCGGTGGCGCACCTGCGTGAAGCCGGCGCGGCGGGCCAGCGCCTCCTGGTCCGCCGCCCTGGGGAACTGCTCCAGGCTGGCCTCCAGATAGGCGTACTGCTCGGGCAGGCCGAAGCGGCGGGCCGCAGGAACCACCAGGCGGCGGAGGTAGAGCTGCTGGAAGCTGGCGGCGGCGGCACCGGCCGGGTTGGTGGGATCGGGGTGGTTGAAATCCAGCACGGCAGCGCGGCCACCGGGGCGCAGCAGCCGCCGCAGCTCCTGCAGGCCCGGCCCAGGGGCGTTGAGGTTGCGCAGGCCGTAGGCCATCACCGCCCCGTCGAAGCGGCCGCTGGCCAGGCCGGTGGCGAGGGCATCACCCTGCTGCCAGCACACGGGCAACCAGGGCTGGCGGGCGCTGCGCCGCTGGGCGATCGCCAGGGGCGCTGCGGCCGCATCGAGGCCGAGCACGCGGCCTCCGGGCCGCAGCTTTGCGGCCAGCAGCAGGGCAAGGTCGCCGGTGCCGCAGCAGAGATCGATCAGCTGCTGGCCCGGAGCCGGCTCCAGCCAGCGCACCGCCTGACGCTTCCAGACGCGATGCAGGCCGAGGCTGAGCAGGTCGTTGAGCTGGTCGTAGCGGGGGGCGATGCTTTCAAAGAGCTCACGCACCGCCTGGGGATCACCGGGCTTCAAAGCGAACCGCGCTGTGTTGGCTGCTCAGGAGGATGGCAGGGGGGCGCAGAAGCGGGCATCCACCAGGCACTCCAGGGAGTCGTCGAAGGGCAGGGCCACGGCGTTGAGGCTGATGCCGGCATCGGCCTCGCTGCGCGCCACTCCGGCAGCGGGGAAGCGGTCAGGGCTGGTGAGGGTGATCACCATCACCGTGGCCAGACCAACGGCAGCGGAGCACACCATGCAGCCGGCCAGCATCAACGAAAATTCGCGGCGTGCGTTGGCCGCTTCCATGAGCTGAAGCGCCCAGGCCACTAGGCCGACCACGGCCAGCACCATCACCAGGCAGATCACGGTGGTGAAGGGAGACAGAACGACCGGCACGGCGAAACGCAAACGGGTGACCGGCAAGCGAAGAGGAATCTCCTTAATGTAACGACCCTTTACAGCGCCCCGAGCCCGGTTTCCGCTTCCGGCTCCTGCTCACCCTCCATCAGTCCGTCCAGCGGTGGAGCGGGCGGGCGCAGCACCAGCCCCCGGCCAAGCAGATCGGCCTTGATCGCCTCCACCGTGAGCACGCCGTCGTGCAGGAGGGAGGCCAGCAGGGCTGCCGCCGCCTTGCCCTCGCTCAGCGCCGCGGCGATGTGGTCGATGCAGCCGGCGCCACCGGAGGCGATCACCGGCACCTCCACCGCCTCCACCACCGCACGGGTGAGTGCGAGGTCGTAGCCCGCCTGGGTGCCGTCACCGTCCATGGAGGTGAGCAGGATCTCGCCGGCGCCCAGCGCCACCACCTGGCGGGCCCAGGCCACGGCGTCGAGCCCGGTGTTCTCGCGCCCCCCCTTCACATACACATCCCAGGCGGGCGTGGCCCCCTCCGGCAGCTGGCGGCGGCGCGCGTCGATCGCCACCACGATGCACTGGGAGCCGAAGCGGCGGGCGCCCGCGGTCACCAGCTCGGGCGTGCGCACGGCCGAAGAGTTGAGGCTCACCTTGTCGGCGCCGGCACGCAGCAGTTCGGTGATGCCCTCCACGGAGCCGATGCCGCCGCCGACGGTGAAGGGAATGGTCACCGCCTCGGCGGTGTGGCGCACCAGGTCCACCAGGGTGGTGCGCCCCTGGTGGCTGGCGGCGATGTCGAGGAAGACCAGCTCGTCGGCGCCGGCGGCGTCGTAACGACAGGCGAGCTCCACCGGGTCACCGGCATCCCGCAGGCCCACGAAGTTCACCCCCTTCACCACCCGGCCATCGGCCACGTCGAGGCAGGGAATGATGCGTTTGGCGACCATGGCGGGCGGCGGCGCAGAGCCGTCAGGGAGCGAGTGGTGACGGCTCCAGTTTCAGCCCGCCGCGTGCCGCGAGGGCGCTGGTAATGTTTCAGTGCTTTTTTGGCCCGGCTTCATGTCGCAGAACGCCATCACGATCGGCTCGAAAGTGCGGATTCAGCGGGTGCGTGACCGCATCCCTGCCGAGATGGTGGGCCTGCTGCAGAGCGATGCCTCGGGCGTGGTCAAAGAGTTCAAGATGACCGATGGCAGCGGCATCGGCGTGGTGGTGGAGCTGAGCAACGGCAGCACCGGCTGGTTCTTCGACGACGAAATCACCCCGGCCTGAGCGTCCCCTTCGCCTCTCTCACTTGAGCGACACCCCCGATCCCAACGCCAGCAAGGCCGCCGAGGCGTCCGGCAGCGCCCGCCAGCTGCTTGGCATGAAGGGTGCGAGTGGCACGAGCAGCCTCTGGAAGCTGCGGCTGCAGCTGATGAAGCCGGTCACCTGGATCCCGCTGATCTGGGGGGTGATCTGCGGCGCGGCGGCGTCGGGCCGTTTTGAATGGACTGTGCCGAACGTGCTGGCCTCCTTCGCCTGCATGCTGATGAGCGGCCCCCTGCTGGCCGGCTACACCCAGACCATCAACGACTACTACGACCGCGAGATCGACGCGATCAACGAGCCCTACCGGCCGATCCCGTCGGGTGCCATTTCGCTGCCGCAGGTGAAAACGCAGATCTGGGTTTTGCTGCTGGCGGGGCTGGCGGTGGCCTGGGGCCTTGATCTCTGGGCCGGCCACACCACCCCGGTGCTGCTGCTGCTGGCGCTGGGCGGCTCCTTCGTGAGCTTTATCTATTCCGCTCCGCCGCTCAAGCTCAAGCAGAACGGCTGGCTCGGCAACTACGCCCTCGGCGCCAGCTACATCGCCCTGCCCTGGTGGGCCGGTCAGGCCCTGTTCGGACAGCTCACCTGGCCCACCGCCCTGCTCACCCTGGCCTACAGCCTCGCGGGCCTCGGCATCGCGGTGGTGAATGATTTCAAAAGTGTGGAAGGCGACCGCACCCTGGGCCTGCAATCCCTGCCGGTGGTGTTTGGGATCGAGCGGGCCAGCTGGATCAGTGCCGCGATGATCGATCTGTTTCAGCTGGCGATGGTGGGCGTGCTGATCGCCATCGGCCAGCATTTTGCGGCCGTGCTGCTCGTGCTGCTGATCGTGCCGCAGATCACCTTCCAGGACATCTGGCTGCTGCGCGATCCTGTGGCCTTCGATGTGAAATATCAGGCCAGCGCCCAGCCGTTTCTGGTGCTCGGCATGCTGGTCACCGCCCTTGCGATCGGGCACAGCCCGCTGACGGTGGGAATGTGAGGCGCCGCCAGCGCCAGCTTCTGGTCACGGCGCTGCTGGCTGCCGGTGCCGGCGGGGTTGTGGCCGTGGGTCAGGTGTTCGTGGTGCGCACCCTCGACAAGACCCTGCCTGATGTCAGCCGCATCAGCACCTTCAACCGGCCTGGCACCGTCACGATCCTTTCGGCCGATGGCCAGGTGCTGCAGAAGCTGGGCCCGGCCACGCGCGAAAAGCTGGTGGGCGGCCAGATGCCCGAGCTGGTGCAGCAGGCTTTCATCGCCGCCGAAGACCGCCGCTTCTACGAACACAACGGCATCGACGCCTGGGGCATCGGCCGGGCCCTGTGGCGCAACGTGCAGCGAGGCGCCGTGGAGGAAGGGGCCAGCACGATCACGCAGCAGCTGGCGCGGCTGGTGTTCCTCAGCCAGGACCCCACGCTGGTGCGCAAGCTGCAGGAAGCGCTGCTGGCGGGAAAGCTGGAGCGTGAGCTCAGCAAGGACCAGATCCTTGAGCAGTATCTCAACTATGTGTATCTGGGCTCCAGCGCCTACGGGGTGGCGGACGCTGCCTGGATCTACTTCTCCAAGACCCCGGAGGAGCTGACGCTGCCGGAAGCGGCACTGATCGCCGGCTTGCCGCCGGCGCCGTCGGTGTATTCGCCGCTGGTGAATCCGGAGCTGGCCCAGCGGCGCCGGGCGGTGGTGCTGCGCCGCATGCGTGAGGCCGGTTTCATCGACGCCAGCGAGGAGGCCGAAGCCAACGCGGCGCCGCTGGCACTCAAGCCGGCAGAGCCCAAGTACTGGACCAGCCGAGCGCCTCACTTCACCAGCTGGGTGGCGCAGGAACTGCCGAAGGTGCTGACCCCCGAGCAGCTTGAAGTGGGCGGGCTCACGATCCGCAGCAGCCTCAACCTCGCCTGGCAGAAGGAAGCCGAGCAGGTGATCGAGGGCAGCGCCTACGGGGGCATGGAGGGAGCCCTGGTCACGATTGAACCCGGCACTGGACTGGTGCGGGCAATGGTGGGCGGCAAGGACTACAACGAAAGCCAGTTCAACCGCGCCACCCAGGCGCTGCGCTCACCGGGCTCCACTTTCAAGCTGTTCGTGTATCTGGCGGCGCTCAAGGCCGGCATGAAACCGGAAGACACGGTGCTGGATGCGCCGCGCTGCTTTGCCGGCTATTGCCCGAAGAACTTCGGCGACCGCTACATGGGCCGGGTTTCCATCGCCACGGCCCTGCAGAACTCCCTGAATGTGGTGGCGGTGAGCCTGCTGCAGCAGGTGGGCTTCGACAAGGTGATCTCCGTGGCCCAGGGCCTGGGCATCACCCGCCCGCTGGGCCGCTTCTACCCGATGGGCATCGGCGCCTACGAGCAGACCGTGCTTGACATGACCGCCGCCTACGCCGGGGTGGTCAACCGCGGCATCTTCGTGCCACCCACCCCGTTCGAGGAGATCAGCGGGCCAGAGGGGCAGCTGCTGTGGAGCCGCCGGGTGCAGGGCGATCGCGGCCGTCGCGTGGTGAGCTCCGATGTGGCCGACGCCATGGTGTGGATGCTGCAGCGGGTGGTGACCGGCGGCACCGGCGGCGCGGCGTCCTTGCCGAACCGGCCGGTGGCCGGCAAGACCGGCACCTCCGAGGGTGCCCGGGATCTGTGGTTCGTGGGCTCGATTCCCCAGCTCACCACCGGCGTCTGGCTCGGCTACGACAACAACCGCAAGACCAACAGCGACAGCGGCGCTGCGGCAGCCGCCTGGGGCCGCTACATGGCCGTGATCACGAAGGATCTGCCGGTGCGTCAGTTCCCGCCCAAGCCCACGCTCACCTCCACCTTCAACGTGCGGGGCGTCAAGCCGCAGGCGCCGCCCAGCTCCAGCGATCGGGGCGCGGAATCCAGCCGGCCGTGGGAGCCCGCGCCCGCCAGCCCGGAGGAAGGCCTCGGCGACGACAGCCGCTTCCAGGGCGAACCGCCGGGCCCCTCCGCCCCATCGGGCCCCAGCGAAGCCCCTGCACCCTCTATCCCCACGGTGCCGTCGCGGCCCAATTCGCCCAGCCAGCCCCCGCCGCCAGCGGCCCCTCCGCCGCCGGTGAGCGCACCACCGGCCCCGCCCCCGCCCGTGGCGCCACCACCGGCGCCAGCTCCCGTAGCGCCCCCGCCGCCTTAAGCCGCCTCGAGAACGGCGGCATAGAAGCCATCGCCGCCTTGGGGCCGGGGCCAGAGCTGCTGCTCGAAGCGCAGCTGCCAGCCAGGGTGGGCCTCCAGAAAAGCGCTGATCTGCTGCTGGTTCTCGCGGGGATGCACGGTGCAGGTGGCGTACACCAGGCGACCGCCGGGCCGCAGCAACGGTGCCACACCGGCCAGCAGGCTCTGCTGCAGCTCCACCAGCGTGTCGATGGCCTCGGGGGTGAGGCGCCAGCGGGCATCGGCGTGGCGGGCAAGGGTGCCGAGGCCCGAGCAGGGGGCATCCAGCAGCACACGATCGAACGGCGCCTCGCCCAGATCCGCTGCCAACGCCGCCGCATCACCCTGAACCGGCTGGATCGTCCGCAGCCCAAGCCGCTCGGCGTTGTCACGCACGCGCTGCAAGCGGCCGCTGGAGCGATCAACAGCCACCACGGTGCCCACATCGCCGATCAGCTCAGCGATGTGGGTGCTCTTGCCACCGGGGGCGGCGCAGGCATCAAGGATCCGCTCACCCGGCTGCGCCTCCAGCAGGGGGACGATCGTCTGGGCGGCGCGGTCCTGCACACACCAGTGCCCTTCCGCGTAGCCGGGCAGGGCACGCAGATCGCTGCTGCGGGCGCTGAGCGTGAGGCCGGCGGGCAGATCGGCGAGCGGCTCGGCGGGCACCCCTGCGGCCTCGAAGGCGGCGAGCACGGCAGCGCGGCTGCTGCGCAGCACATTCACACGCAGATCCAGCGGCGGCGCCTGGTTGGCCGCCAGAGCGAACGCCTCGGCCTGCTCCTCCGGCAGCCAGACCTGCAGATCCGCCGCCAGCCAGTCGGGCAGGGAATGGCGCAACGCAAAGGCGGCGGCGGGATCCGCCGGCAGCGGCAAGGGGGCGCTGCGGCGCAGGAAGGCGCGCAGCAGACCGTTCACCACCGGCGCCAGCCGGGCAAGGCCGTCGCGTTTGGCCAGCTCCACCGCCGTGCTCACCGCTGCCGAGGCCGGCACCCGCTGGGAAAACAGCAGTTGGTAGAGGCCAAGGTGCAGCAGCCAGCGCAGCGGCGGTGGCTGCTGCACGGCGGGCACCTTGCCGAGCTGATCCAGCCAGGCGTCGAGCAGGCGGCGCTGGCGGATCGCCCCGTAGGCGAGCTCGGTGGCCAGGCCCCGGTCCTGGGAGGCCAGCGGCAGGCGGCGCAACTCCCGCTCCAGTGCCAGATCGGCATAGGCCCCCGAAGCCACCGCCAGCAGCACCCGCCAGGCCACCCGCCGGGCATCAAGACCCGGTGCCGAAGCGCTGGCGGGCGGGGTGGAAGCGGGAGTGGCGGCGCTCAATCGGCAGGCAGCGGTGGAACCCACAGATAGCGCCGCAACGGCAGGCGTCCGTCGTCCGCCACCGGGATGCCTTCTGCGAGCAGCAGGTCGCGCTGGATCCAGTCGCTGCCTTCCCGGCCCAGGCTCATGCTGATGCGCCCCTGGGCGTTCACCACCCGGTGCCAGGGCACCGCCGACGGCAGCGGCAGCCGCCGCAGCGCCCAGCCGACCTGCCGGGCACAACCGTAGGCACCGATCCGATCGGCGATCTGCCCGTAGGTGGCCAGCCGCCCATGGGGGATGCGCTCCACCTCAGCCCAGACGCGTTGATCGAACGGGTTCGCCATGGCCAGAGATTCTGACCGGCCCAGCCGGGCCGAACAGTGACAGGATCCCCCCGCAGGCCGGTGGGGAAAGATCCTGTCATCAGGCGTGCGGAGGCCAGTGAGAGACAGGGGAATCAGGCGGCGTAGGACGAAGTCATGACCTGGATCGTCTCCTGACGACAGCCCCGATGACCTTCCCCCACCAACCCTCACCCAACCAGAAACAGCACCAGCCCCCGACCCCTCGCCGCCGCTCCTGGAGCGCCGCGGCGGCGGGCGCCGCCGGCCTGGCGCTGCTGCTCTCCAGCTGCGCGGCGGTACGCAGCAATGCCACCGCGCCCACGCCAAAGCTGGCGGCGGCGGCCACGGCCCCAGGCCCAGCGGGGCAGAGCTGCAGCAGCAGCACTCAGAGCGCCGAGCAGGTGTTCAACAGCGCCAAGCAGGGGGTGGCCGTGGTGACGCGCGGCGACGGCATCGGCAGCGCCTTCGTGGTGGCCCATAAAGATGGCCAGACGTTCCTGATCACCAACGCCCACGTGGTGCGCGGCACCGAAACGGTGCGGCTGAAGTGGGTGGATGGCAAGAGCGACGGGGCGCGGGTGGTGGCGCGCGGTCGGGGTGACACGCCCAGCAGCGATCTGGCCCTGTTGGCGGTGCAGGGCACCCGGGGTGAGCCGCTGCGCATCGCCGACCAGCCGTCGGCGGTGGGGCAGGAGGTGTTCGTGATCGGCGCCCCCAAAGGGCTGGAGTTCAGCCTCAGCCGCGGCGTGGTGAGCAGCCTGCGCGACAGCGACGAGATCCTGCAGGTGGATGCCGCCATCAACCCAGGCAACTCCGGCGGTCCGGTGCTGAATGCCGGCAACTGCGTGGCGGGGGTGGCCACCTTCAAGTACAGGGACAGCGAGGGCCTCAACTTCGCGATCTCCGCAGCGGTGGTGCGGGAATTCCTGGCAGACCTGCCGCCCGCCTCGGCAGCGGAGCCGGCACCTTCAAGGCCGCCGATCGCCCAGGCCCCGGATGACGCTGGCGACGCCACGCTCTGCCTGTTCAAACGGCCCGACGAGGAGGCAGCTGCCTCCATCCCGTGTCAGCTGAGCCGCGGCGAAACCGCCGAAGGGCAAACCTTCTACCAGCTCGCCTGGGCTGATGGCGCCCGCAGCGCCTATGCCTTCTTCGGCGATGGGCGGGTGGCGATCGAAGCGCGCAGCGCCGATGGCCGCCGCGTGCAGGACGCCGGCAGTTTCCGCGTGTTGCGAGACGGGGTAGCGGTACGCAGCAGCAGCGACGCGATCGCCGTGATTCCGGGGCTGGACCCGGTGCTGAACTGAAGCGAGGCCGGGGCACGTTGCTGCTGGAGGTGGTGGACAAACCCCACAACCTCCCGGCAGTGCTGCGCAACTCCAACGACGCCGCCCAGGGCAGCCAGAAGTGGGTGGCGCTGCAGGCGCACAACCGCGGCGCCGCAGGGGTGCATGGAGTGAATGACCGTGCTCTCGCCGAGTGTCTTGCGACCACGGCTCACTGCATCGCAACCCTGGCCTTGAACTCGGGCTAAGGATTCGGCGTTTGCACATGGGCGGCAGCCCCTTCTCAGGGGGAGTGCCCCGCCGCAAAGGTTCACGATGGGCCCTGCTTAGGAAACACCCCAGAACACCTTTCGATGAGTGGCTTGTGCAGATGATGATGACGCCAAGTGAATTCAATCAGGAGAAGGCGCACGTCATCACGCCTCGCTCGGAGATCGTGATCGTAGCGGTGCCGTGGGTTACAGCAGAACTGGAGGAAAGGCACTGAATACCGGCAGCGCCCGGTGTGAACATAGCGGTGACAGTGCCTCCAGCCGTGGTGCAAGCCACGGTGACATTCGTTGATCCTGGTGTAATGCCAGCCTCCACATCAGAAGCGGCAGTAGTGGCACATTCTTTGGCGAATCCGACGGCTTCACCCACCACGGCACCGGCGGCAGTGGCATTTCGGGCATTGATGTAAGTGGGCAGTGCCACACCAGAAAAAACACCCACAATGGCCACAACAATCATCAACTCAGCGAGCGTGAAGGCTGTGGCTATGCCATGCCGGGCCCGCAGAGAGGCTTTCAGCTCAAGCTTGGCTCCAAAGGAAAGGCTCATCAGACCCCATGCTGGCCTACCCAGCACCTGAACGCTAGCAGTTTATCGGGCTCTACACATAGTAAGATAGCAGGCTTATCCCGCAAAAGCAATTCTTCACCGAGCTCCATAGTCCTTCTGAATGTCCATGCCATCAGGAGCGGGCCTGTCGCCCTTCAGGCCTCAACTGGCCAGCACCTTCATAGGAAGCAGCAGTCCGCAGAGGCCAGCCGCCTCAATCGGATGCTGAACTGAAGCGGTAACAGCCGTCGCCCATGCCCCTGCTCCCCCGACGCTTCGAACGGCTCCAGGCCGTGCTGAACCGCCGCATGGCCGATCTCACAGTGCTGCTGGAGGCGGTGGACAAACCCCACAACCTCTCGGCGGTGCTGCGAACCTGCGATGCGGTAGGGGTGCTGGAGGCCCATGCGGTGAGCCTGCCGGGCCGCACCCGCACCTTCAACGACACCGCCCGCGGCAGCCAGAAGTGGGTGGCTCTGCAGCCGCATCCGAGCGGCGCGGAAGCCGTCACGGTGTTGCAGCAGCAGGGCTTCAAGGTGTACGGCACCCATCTGGGGGTGAATGCGGTGGATTACCGCAGCTGCGATTTCACCGGCCCCACGGCCTTCGTGCTGGGGGCGGAGAAATGGGGCCTGAGCGAAGCCACGGCAGCGGCTGTCGACCAGGCGCTATTCGTGCCGATGGGCGGCATGGTGCAGTCGCTGAACGTGTCGGTGGCGGCGGCGGTGCTGCTGTTCGAGGCGCTTCGCCAGCGGCAGGCGGCCGGGCTGCTGCCCACGGCCGGCGAAGGGGTGCCGGCGGAGCGGCGCCAGGAGCTGTTGTTCGAGTGGGCCTACCCGGAGGTGGCGCGCTGGTGCCGGCAACAGGGGCGACCCTATCCCCCGCTCGATGCCGAAGGTGTCATCACCGAACACTTGCCGCGCACCGTGAAGCTGCGCCACTGAAGGCGGGTTGAGCTCAGAACGGAATCAGCACATCGTCGCGGTGGGGGATAGGCGGCGACGTCATGCCGGTGCGGGCACGGGGCAGCCACAAAGCCAGCAGAACACCGGCGAGCTCCAGGGGCACCCCACGGCCCACCAGCACCACCACCATCAGCGCCGCCACTGACAACATCCGCTCCAGCAGGCCGATCACGTCATCGCGGTTGCCGGAACCCGACAGCCAGAGGATGGCGGAAACCGTCAGCAGAAGCAGGGTGAGCCAGACGGGCACAGGCAGCGGGCTAAGCAATGGTTAAGTTTAAGGCTGGAAAGCGCTTACGCACTGACCGTCAGCCAGTGAACACAACCCAGAACACTCCCACTGAGTTGGCCGTCCACTATCCGCAAGCTCTAATCATCCAATGGCGCTCAACTTGATGCCCGAATGGAAGGCTGGGGCGTGGAAGCCATAACCTACGGCTTGGCACCCAAGCCAGGCAAAACCTCTACCTATTCCCAAACAGAAGATCGATCAACTCTGCGCCGATCACGCAAACGCCATTCAGTTTCGCACGAAAGCGAAGAAGTTACCTCGGCAGATCATCCAAGTGAACGAAAGACGGTAACAGAAGCGAGCACTTGAGCGAACCTGCCACATTGCAGCAACCATGCCTCTCTCCGCCTAACACCGTAGGCTAGTTTTACCAGCACAACAGCAAAGACCTTTAACTGATTTCAACCATGCTCATTGATCACACACCAAGCAAGCGCGAACGGGGCACACCTCGCAATGCCTTCATCCTGAAGAACACAAGGAACGACGAAGACATCCCCTAAACACCGCAAGAAACAGAGCAGCCACGTTTCATGGTGAGATTGGGCCTGCGGATAGCACTGCACAGCACGGAAGATCAGCCTAGGAGCGGCCAGGCAAATTACTAAAATGAACGGGTCATTGCTAAGATGTAAGCAAAGAATCGCGATCACACAATGGGGCCAACACCATTGGAGACAGCCCAACGAGTTGAAACGTTCACATGGCAAGGCAAAACGATCAGATACTGCACTCCCAATGCCACAGCGCTCTGGAGAGTGAATACGCTCTTATCCAAAGAGCCTTCCACGATCAAGTGGCTTTGCCAGATAAAACAGAATGAGATTTTGTTTGATGTTGGGGCAAACATTGGAATGTATTCATTGTTTGCTGCGATTTGCCAAGAAGCCAGAGTCTACTCATTTGAGCCTGAATCACAGAATTACGCATTGCTAAACTGGAACATCTTCGAAAATCAAGCAAGCGATCGCGTTCAAGCCTATTGTCTCGCCTGCTCGGATCAAAGTGGGTTCAATCCGCTATATCTTTCAAGATTTGAGACTGGCGGCTCCTGCCACTCACTGGGAGAAGAAGTTGGGTTTGATCTGCGACCAAGACAGTCAGGCTTTACCCAAGGCGCCTATGCGATAACCATCGATCAGGCAGTCGAATCAGGCGCCATCCCCACACCTAATCACATTAAGATTGACGTTGATGGGTTTGAACACAAAGTTCTACTAGGAGCTTCAAAAACACTCAACGATTCCAGGGTTCGTTCGTTGATCGTTGAGATCAATCCAAATCTGCCAGAACATCTGGAAATTGTTTTTGCTCTCTCAGCACTTGGCTTTGAAATCGACGAAGCTCAGGTGAAGCAGGCCAGCCGAAAGGAAGGGCCTTTTCAGGGGGTTGGCGAATGGATCTTCACTCGAAGCAAGGAGAGTGTTCACATTCAGCAGTTAATCCAAACTGTCGATGAAGCACCAGTTCTATGCACCCAAACCAACCGTGGCAAACAGGTGAGGGAGTATGTGCTAAAGCAAATTAGGCTCACTAGCATTAAGTCCAATCCCTTTCCAGTTAGCATTGTTGACAACGTGTTTCCAGAAGATTACTACCAAGAAATCCTCAACAACTTTCCACTGCCAGAGCAACTAATACCACTGTCTTCTACGGGAAGAACAATAGGTGGATCTTACGAAAAGAGGCATACCGTGCTGTTTAACAAACTGGGATTCTCACGGCTAAGCCAGAAGCAGTTTGACTTCTGGAGCGAGTTTGCCGCATGGCTCTATCATCCTGAATTCATCAGTTCATCCATTGACTATCTGGAGCCTTACGTACGCCCCCGGCTTGAAGCACTTTATACCGAAACACAAAGCTCGGTGCTACTTAGTAGCGATGCACTGATTGTTTCAGATCAAACGAGCTACGCGATTGGTCCTCACACAGATGCACCTCACAGGCTGATATCATTCCTCTTCTACCTTCCAAGTGATGATTCAATGCGTCATCTCGGAACTTCTCTCTATAAGCCAAAATGCGAAGGAATGTCTTGCGCTGGACTTAAGCACCACAGCCATGATGACTTTGAGCGAGTTGCAACGATCGATTACATTCCAAATCGCCTTGTTCTCTTTCCTAAAACCGACTCTTCCTTTCACGGAGTGGAACCGATACGGGATGGGAGCCCCGAACGAAACTTGCTGATCAACAATATTCGCCTGACCAAGTAAGACTCAATGCAATGGAGCTATTTGAATGAAAATCGGAAATAGCAACGTTGCACGGATGCAGAAATGGGCGTGGCATCGATCTACTTTGTAATCACTGAAAGCTTCCTCATCATCGCCACAGCAGAACGGACATCCCTATTCTAGACTCATCGAAAAGACAATCGCCATCCCCCACTAAGCAAGCGGCCTCGTAAAGCCTGGCGCTGAAAGCCAATCAGCCGGCGAAGCGGGCGCGAAAAGCTGAGCCTTTGCGAATTCAGTTGATGCATACAAACACACAACCACATCTGGGAATGCTGGCGCAACCGCATCAAACACCCCCTTCCACCAAAGCGGAGGTCGTACTGTGATGTGAGTGTTCTCACCGTTGGGAAGTAGCGATCGAGCAGAATAGCAAGCAACATTCACAACAAGGAGCTTCTGCGCATAGGAGAAAAGATCCCACACTACGCTCGAGACATCAGCCAAGAAAACATGCTCTAAAACATCGAAACAAACCACCGCTTCTGCTGGCTGCCGTTCATCCAAGCCAAGACCCGGCTCAAAACGCCACACCGCTTCAACGCCAAAGAATTCTTTAGCTGATTGGTTACCGCTGAATCCCTCCTCATCCCAACTCGTATTCCCGGACCCATAATCTAAGACAGATTTGATTCGATGCTGCAGGAACAAAGGAGCGACCATTTCCTTGAACAAGCGGATATTCATCAAGGAAAAGTCACTGGCGATGCCGGGCCCTTGCCCGCGGTTAACCCCTTCACGCGCCATCACCGCATACATAGCAGTAAGCTCAAGCTGCTTGTCTGTTGCCACGCCAGAAATCACAATCTCAAATGATCCTACAACATACTTGCAGTGGCCATTCAATAAGACGCAGCGATCTCAGGTGTCACGCCAGCGATCATTCAGCCAAGATGGCGTCACTATCTGGTTACCTCTTGTTGCCCTCAACAATTCCAGGCTGTTGGCCAGCAAAACCAAGATTGAGCAATGAGATAAATCAGGATACAGTCTATCAATGTGCCTTCGTTGCCTGATTGGATACGAAGAGAGCATCTAGAGCAAGAATGAGATTTTGAGAGTCCATGCAGCAGCACTTATGAGTGGCCAGCTGCTTGCAGGCTCTCTGCACAGAGCGGGGAGCACCGGTGGAGAATCAGACATCAGAGCAGGACACGACAAGTACAATCGCTTCACAGCAGCCCCTACTTGATGAATTCTCCCCAGTACAAAGGAGATCCCTCCATTGAATACACGCACAAGATTGATGTTGATCTAACCGATCCTCAGCAGATCGATGCAACACTAGTGGCCCTGGATGCTCAGTTGGCTGCAAGTGGGGCCACTCCTGATTTGCTCGTGGCCATGTCCCACTTGTTGGAAGCCAAGGGAGAACTGGGTCAGGCCATTGAATCCATGCAGTTTGCCGTGTTGCTGGATGGCACCACTATCTCGTTGTTGATCCGCTTGGGTGATCTACTGATCAAAGCAGGCGAACCTGATTCCGCCGAAGGAGTGTATTCCCAGGTGATCTCCTTAGCCCCAGAGCTCAGCAACGGATTGGTAGGCCTTGCACAGGCTTTGAGTGACCAAGGCCGCCTGAATGAAGCACTCTTGCACGCGGAGCGTGCGGTACAGCAGGATCCCCAGCAGCCACGCACCCACGAAATTCACGGCTTAGTGCTTGCTCAGCTGGGGCGCATGGGTGATGCCATCGCCGCCTTCACAGACGGGCTGCAGGTGGATCCCTCCAATGCCAACCAACGTGCCTATCGCGGCATGGCGAAGTTAGCGTGCATGCACTATAAAGATGCATGGCAGGATTTTGCCTGGCGATTTGCTAGTGACACTGGAGACGTTGAGCGCCATCAGGATTTGCCACTCTGGACTGGCGAGCCGATTTCGACACCTGTATTGATCTGGCGAGAACAGGGCCTAGGCGATGAGATTCTCTACTTCGGCTGGCTTCGCTACCTGATGGCCACCGGGCAGCCCTTCGTGGCCGAAGTGGAGCCCAGATTACTCGCACTATGCCGTCGCAGCTTACCTGGGGCCATCATCATCCCCTTGGGTGAGTCGCCCAACGATTTCGGGGTGACCCATGCATTGCCGATGGGCTCTCTTGGCGAATTCGTAGGCGTGCACCGCAGCACGCCAGCATTCCCCCCCCGCTATCTGCAGAGCGAACCTGCCACGACAGCCAGGTTCGCGCACCAGCTCACCTCCACGTGCGCCGACCTTTCACCGCTACGCATTGGTGTGGCATGGAAAAGCTTCCGGCCACGTGTAGGTGCCTTCAAATCGATCGAGCTTTCGCTGTTTCTGCCTATGGCGAGGGATCCTCGCCTTCAGCTCATCAACCTTCAATACGACACAACCTCTGAAGAGATTGAGGGCTTCAACAAGCAGGCTCTTATCCCGATGATTGATCCACCGATCAACAAGCGCCAGGATATCGATTCCCTTGCAAGTGTGATCGATTGTTGCGATCTGGTAATCACGATCAGCAATGTGACAGCCCACCTGGCCTGCGCTCTAGGCAAGGAATGCTGGGTGCTCTTGCCCGCAGGCCGTGGCCTGATCTGGTATTGGCATTGCAAAATTTCCAATTCTCCCTGGTATCCCACCGCACGGCTCTATCGTCAGCAAACAATCAATTCCTGGGACGGAGTAGTGCGCGAGGTGCACGACGCGCTAGCAGAACGCCTGCAAAGAAAAACCCCACCAAAGGTGGGGTAGATGAAGAGAAGAAAAAAGCCCGACGAAACCAGGCCTGTGGATGATCAAGCAAAGGTGCAGCTGATTGCGCCTCCTGCTCCAATTGTGACGGTGGCCTTGACACTGGTAGCCGTGGACTTCTGATCCAAGCAGCTGATCCCAGCAGCACCAGCGGTAAAACTGGCTGCAACGGTGCCACCACCAACGCAGTTGCTTGTAGCTGTCACGGTGACGCCGGGGCCAGCAGTCGTAGTAACACCAGTTTCAATATCAGACGCGGCCGCAGTGGCACATTCCTTGGCAATACCGATGGCTTCGCCAATGCGGGCGCCGGCGGCAGCGGCGTTCCGGGCGTTCAGATAGGTAGGCAGAGCCACCGCGGAAAGAATGCCCACGATCGCCACAACGATCATGAGCTCAACGAGCGTGAACGCCTTGGCGATACCGCGGCGGGTGTTGAGGGAGCGGATCAGCTGAAGCTGGGTTTTGGAAGAGAGTTTCATGGGCCTGGATGGGGCGTTGAGCTGGTGAATAACCATGCTTATCTTAGCAAGCGATCGGCCAAAATGGGAGTTTTTGCAAAGGGATGGTGGCTTGATGTGGAGATCTTCACACACAAGAACACACCGGAAATTGCCAGCACGCCACGCAGCGGCAGACCCACGATCTGCCCAGTTTCAGCTGTGCCCTGCCCCTCAAACTTGCGCGGATCAGCTGACACCTTGAATGGCCCCAAAGCACCATGGCAACTGGAGAAGTCAGGCATCTTCGCCGCTCAACCAGCTCTCCAGCCCTTCACCCAGAAACGACAAGCCCAGCACCAGCAGAAACATTGCCAAGCCGGGGTAAAGCGCCGTCCACCAGATGCCGGTGGGCACGGCAGTGAGTGCCTGTTGCAGATCACCGCCCCACTCGGGAATGGATTCGGGCAACCCCAGGCCAAGAAATCCCAGCCCACCAAGCACCAGCACCGCATCGGCCGCATTGAGGGTGAGCAACACCGGCACGGAGGTGATCACATTGCGCAGCAGATAGTGGCGCAGGATCCACAAAGGGCCCGCCCCCAGCGAACGCGCTGCCTCCACATACAGCTCGGCTTTCACCTGGGCCGTTTGGTTGCGCACCACACGGAAATACTGCGGCACGTACACCACACACAACGCCGCTGCCGCATTCGGCAGGCCGCGGCCCAAGAGAAAGGCCAGCACCACTGAGAGCAACAGCACCGGCAGGGTGTAAAGCGTGTCCATCAGCAGCACCAGCAGCCGATCGATCGGGCCACCCAGATAGCCGCTCACCATGCCCAGGGGCACACCGATCGTGAGCGCCACCACCAGCGCCAGCAGCACCACCTGCAGGGCCACGCCGCTGCCTGCCAGGGTGCGGCTGCACACATCGCGGCCAAGGCGATCGGTGCCACACCAATGGGCCAGGGAAGGGCCCGCATAGATCGGGTTCTCCAGGCCGGCGTTTGGATCCGGCAGCATCCCCGCCTGCACCAGCAGCGGCGTGACCAAGGCCACGAGCGCGTACGCCAGCACCACCACCAGGCCCCAGCGGGCAATGCGCCCCGACAGCCCACTTGGCCGCCAGCTGAAGAGGCGCAGGCTCAGGGATGGGGAGGAGAGGGGGGTCACAACCGGCTCATCGGCAGCAGCAGCACAAGCGCCAGGGCCTCTGACTGAGAAGATGCACTGAGTATAGGGTGAGGAAGGGGTGAGAGCCACCGGTCAGCGGCAAAGAGCAGCGGCCGCTACCCATTACGTTTCCGTGGTGGAGCGCCGAGCTCCCGGCCAGGCCTTTGCAGGGCACACTGACCAACACGGGATTGTTTGCGATGACCGACCTGGTGGACCACCAAAACCATCGTGTCCTGATCGTCGATGACGATCCCGAACTGCGCCGCTTTCTCAGCCAGGAGCTGAAGGTGGAGGGCTATAGCCTTGAGCAGGCCGACAGCGGCCAGAACGCCCTCTCGCTGATTCGCGACCAGGTGTTCGATCTGGTGATGCTCGACTGGACCCTGCCTGATTTTTCAGGCGTGGAGGTGTGCCGTCGCATCCGCCGCAGCGGCATCAAAACCCCCGTGCTGATGCTCACCGCCCGCGATGACGTGCGCGAGCGGGTGGAGGCGCTCGATTCCGGCGCCGACGACTACGTCACCAAGCCGTTTTCGATCGAGGAGCTGCTCGCCCGGGTGCGGGCCCTGCTTCGCCGCTCCACCCCCGCCGAGGAAACCACCAGCGACGACGTGGTGGTGAGCCTCGGCAACCTCAGCGTCGACACCGGCAGCCGCGAGGTGTCCCGCAACGGCATCCCGATCAACCTCACCGTTCGTGAGTACGACCTGCTGCTCTGCCTGCTCTCTGAGCCCAACCGCGTGCTCAAGCGCGAAACGATTCTGCAGACCGTGTGGGGCGACAACCACTACGGCGACGACAACCTGCTCGACGTCTACATCCGTTACCTGCGCCGCAAGCTTGAGCAGGAGGGCCAGCCCACCTTGATTCAGACGGTGCGAGGTGTGGGCTTCATGCTGAAGGAGGGCCCTCCGGCAGGTGCGGGCTGATCCGCCGCAACTTCAGCTGAAAATCGGCGCCGCCGCCCGGGGTTTCCGCCACCCGCGCCGTGCCGTCCATGCGTTCCATCAGCAGCTTCACCACCGAGAGCCCCAGTCCACTGCCGCTGCCCACCAGGTTGGCCGGCACTCCGCTCGCCGGTGCCCCCCGCACGAACCGCTCGAAGATGCGACGTCGGTCGCCCGGATGCACCCCCGGCCCGTGGTCGCGCACGTGCACCACCACCTCGCGCTGGCTGCCGGCGGCGAACAGCTCGATCGGGCAGCCCACCGGCGTGTGCTTGAGCGCGTTCTCCACCAGGTTGGTGAGGCACTGCTGCAGCCGATCGGCGTCACCCCAGGCCCGCAGCGGCTCCCGCTCCTCTGAGGGGATCAGCCGCAGGCGACCGGTGGTGTAGACGGTGAGGCGTTCATAGGCTTCCAGCAGCTCCTGATCGAGATCCAGTTCCCGCAAGGCCAGATCCAGACGGCCGGCATCGTCTCTGGCGATGTCGAGCAGGTCGGTTATCAGGCGTCCCATGCGGGCGGATTCGCTCTCGATCAAGGCCAGCGGCCGGCTCTCCGGGGCGCTGGTGGGGATCTGGCGCCGCAGACGCTGCGCATACCCACTGATCAGCGTGATCGGCGTGCGCAATTCGTGAGCCACGCCATCGGCAAACGAGGTCTGCCGCTCCCAGGAGGTGGCCAGTCGGTCGAGCAGGTCGTTGAAGGCGGCGGCGATCTGCTGCAGTTCCCGCGGTTGCTCGTCCACCTTCAGGCCCTCCATCGAGAGGCTCTGATTCGGCAGTGTCACGTCTTCCAGCCGGGCGCTGAGCCGGCCCAGCGGGCTCAGGCCCCGATCCAGCGCCAGCCGCATCAACGCACTGGTGAGCAGAGCCGTGAGCACCGCCACCGCGATCAGCAGGTCCTGGGCATTGATCTGGCGCCTCACATCGGCGGTGAAATCCTCCATGTAGCGCAGTAGGGCGCCACCGCCAGACAGACGCACCGGCTGGGTGGAGAGCAGAAAGGTGTTGCCACTCAGCCGCAATGACATCGCATTGGGCTTCCCCCGAGCGATGAGCGCCAGCTGGGCCGCCAAGGGCCCCAGTGGGCCCAGCCCGAAGGTGTTCTCGCGCTGCGTCACTTTGTAGGGCTTTCCGGCGGCCGTCTCCACCCAGATCAGCAGTCCTGGTGTGAGTAACTGATCCAGCCGTGCCTGGATCTCGGCCGCATTGCGGGGCACCGGCGCGCGCAGCAGCGCCTGATGCACTTCAAACACCGTCTGGCGGTGGCGGTCACGCCGCACCTTGCTGGCGATCAGCCCGTTGGAGAAGACCAGCACCACGTAGCCCACGAGGATGGCGAGCAGGCTTGTGATCTGCAACTGGCGGCGGATCGAGGCCCGCGAGCGCCGCCGCCTTGGTGCTGGGTTCTCAGCCAACGCGCAGACCGGGCGAGGGGCGTCTCATGCCGGAGCGGGCCTGGCTGGCAAGTTATGAAGAGAGTGTAAGTGTCCCTCATCGGGCCCGCTATGGCGATCAGCAAGGAGAATTCCAGGGTTCTGTTGGTATCCCAGGCGCCGTGGCAACGTCATCAGCGCACGATGGCTTGCGTGTCCGGAACACATCAAGCTGAACACATCACCAAGATTTCGCGCTTATGTTGAGGAGGGCTTAGCCATTCAATGCCCAACTCTCAGCTATTTCCAATCTCTGCTCACCTTCTGCCGCCGTTCTTCCCGATCTTTCAGGTTCATACGTTTCGGCCCGGTATGACCACAGCCCTCCTGCGGATGCGGCGCCAGCGACTCATTGACGCGGCAGGCCATGGCGCGGCCACCGCCAACGAAGGCTTCAGCCTGATGGAATTTCTGCTGGCAGTCATTCTGATCACCATCGTGGTCAGCGGCACCACCGTCACGTTGATGGCGAACAACCGCTCTGGTCGCCCCATGGACAACGCTGATGAGCTGGAGCGCCTCATCGCTCAGGATCTGGCCTTGATCCGCGAGCTCAACAGTCGCTTCAGCTGCTGTGGCGAGGAGTGTGCCGATGCGGCCATTCCCGGCGGTACCCCTGGCGCCTGCGGCAGCGCCGCCCTGGCAGCGGCCGAAAACCAGCGCGACGCCTGCCCGGACGGGGGCATGGCGGAACGCATGATTGCTGCCTTCCCGGAGCCGCCCATCGCCCCGCCGGGTGTTTCCCTCACCCGCACGGGCCCCACCGTCTCCGACACCGACCTCAACCGGCTGCAGTGGACCTATACGGTCTCGGTGGACGGCATCACGATGATGTCAAGGGTGGTGAACCTGATTCCCGATGCAGCTACGGGTTGCCGCTGAAGCGAGTGGCCCATGAACCTAGTGGCACGTGCACCGGGCCGGGGCTCAGGGTGTTGGCTCAGAGAGCCTCGCCGCAGGGATCGCTTCGCCGCTGCCCCCTGAGGGCAAAACCGGCAGGGTCAACGGCTGCTCAAAGGCCACACCTGCCACCGAGATCAGCGAATTGATCTCGACCCAGCGCACTGTGAAATTGGAAATGCACGGTGGGTCTGAACGCCGAAGAATCAGGCTGATCACCCCCTCTTGCCCTTTCTCGAGGCTCAGGCCAGGAGGAAGGGCGATCTGAAGGCGCAGGCCACCTTCGCTCAAATCCAGCACATCCACGTTGAAACAGGGCTGGCCCTCCAGGGACGGGAAGCTGATGATGGCGCTCAATGGCTCCGGCAAGACGCGGCGCACACTGGCGCGGTCAGCCGGGAGATACCCCTCTGGCTGGGGAAGTGGCACCTGGCCAGAAAGCCCCTTGCCAGCAGACTCGCTGTGGAGAGGATTGTTGCTGTCTCCTCCCACACCATTGAACGCTAATAATGCGGCAACTTTAGAACAATCACCCCGCTCCTGCCGCCGCCTCCGTGCTCAGGCGCTGCGCGCTGCGCCCCGCTCCGCCCGGAAAGCTCTGCTCCAGCCGCAGGCCAACCACCTCGCTCTCGCGATCCAGGCAGGCAGAGAACGGCAACCGCGAAGAACCGGCAAGGTCGTGGGGATGGAGGCCCCCGGCTGGCGCCGCCGGTCTCCCCAGCAGGGCGGCGCATCCCTTCCATGGCGTGGCCTCAGCAGCAAGGCGGTCGAGCACCACGCGGCTCTGGAACACGCTGCCGGGGTTCACCTGGCCATAGAGGCCGTAGGCGGGTCCGCAGCGCACAAGCACCCGCCCCTGCCAGATGCCACTCGGCGCGGCTCCCACGCTGTAATCAATCGTGCCCTCGGGCGTGTGCAGGCGCAACACTGCGGTACGTCCAGCCAGACCACAACGGCTGGTGCCCTTGGCAGGGTCGTCGGCAATTGAGAGTGCCCGCACAAGATCGCTGCGGATCAACCCCAGCGCCCGCTGTTGGTTGCCGCGTTCGCGCAGGGCACGGGTGAACTGCTGGGCATGGCGCCCTTCTCCCACCAGGGCCTGGATCACCACCCCGCAGAAGCCCAGGCCCAGGGTCATCGCCAGCAGCATCTCCACCAGCCCGAACCCCCAGCGGGTCGCGGCAGGGCGGCGGGTGCAGGCGACAGTCAAACGCAGCGTCATTGGGCTCAAAGCGTGGGGTCGGGGCCGCAAGCGGCACTGTCGGGAGGGGCCTGACCCGGGCCCAGATAACGGCCAAGGCGCACGAACCCCAGGGGAAGGGCAATCACCAGGCAGCGACGCAACTCCGTGCCCTCGCTGCTCAGCACCACCGTTCCCCCATCGAGCACCAGCCCGGTGCTGCTGAAGCGCAGGGCGTCGGGCAGGTTGTGGCTCAGCTCCACACCGGCCGCTTGCCCACCGTCATCGAGGCCCGTGATCGGCTGCGCGCAACCGGGCAGCTCGCCGCCCATGGGCGCCTGCCAGCCCTGCTCGCCCAGCTCCAGAGCACAGGGTTGGCCGCTGGCCTCAGCAGCCGCACGGCCGTGCTCGATCGCCAGGGCGATCCGCCGGGTCGCCGCCTCCAGCCGCTGGCGGGCCAGCGTTTCGCCGCTGTCGCGCAGGGCCAGCGCCGCCAGCACAGCGAGGATCAGCGCCGTGATCACCCCCTCCAGCAGCGTGTACCCGGCCTGCGGCTGTCGCGGGGTCATGCCCCCACCTCCAGATCCGTCATCGCTGGCAGCTCGGGTACCACCGGGCAAAGGCCATGGGCTGCGGCACTGAACAACCGCCGCCGCTCCAACTGCCCCTCGGCAGCGGTGTAGATGAGCCACACGGCACCGCCATCCGGAACCAGCTCCAGCTGCTTGCGCACGCCCTGCGGCAGGGATGAGGCGCCGCTCGCCAGACGGGAGACCATCCATGCCGCCGCCACTTCGCAAGAGGCGGGAGCGGGCTGGTCGCGCGCCACGCTCGCCCGCAGGTGGTGGGTGCGTCGCAGCAGATCCGCGTCGATGCCGCTGGCCAAGGCCTCGCGTGCGGCGGCGGCCTGGCTCCAGACGGCACTGGAGCCCCATAGCCGCACAGAGCTGGTGGCAGAAAGGCTGAACACCGCCACAGCCATGATCGCTTCAGTGAGCGTCACAGCCCCATGCCCCGCACGGCGCTGATCGGAGCCGCGCCGGCCTCCTCGGCCAGGCTCACGGCAAAACGACGTTGCAGGCCATCGGCATCCCGCTCGCCGACGAGCTGCAGCAGCAGCTGGGCCGGCTCCGCAGCAGCGGCGGGTCGCCAGGCCACCACCCGATAGCGGAGCCCCGCCACCGAGCCGGTCACGAGCGCAGAGGTGGTGAAACCTTCAGTGCACACCTGCCCCGACCAGCGCTCCGAGGGTAGGTGGAGCAGGCAGGCGAACGGCCCGCTGAGCTGGGCCACCACCTGCTGGGCGGCGGAAGCCAGGGCATCTTCGGCCCGATCGCGCTTGAGGTCGGCCTCCAGCCTTGCCCGCGCCTGCAGCGCGGCCGTCTGCACCGACAGACCGCTGAGCAGCAACACCAGCGAGGCGGCAAAGCTGAACGGCATCAGAAAGCCCTGCGAGGGCGCCCGCCGCTGGGCCCGTCGCAGCGTTAAATGCCTTCTGCCGCAGTGTGTTCTCCTCGGCTCCATGGGCATGGATGATCACGACCCTGGGAGTGTTCCCGGCCGTGGCTGATTTGCTCCCCGGCAGCGCAGAAAACACCCGGTAGGCTTCGCCCGCTACCCAACAATCACGCAACCGGGCGCCACCGAATGGGCTGGGATCAGGGCTACTACTCCAGTGATTACTACACCAACGGCTACTACCGGGAGATGGCGCCGAACTGGCTCGATTTCGCTGCGCTGGTGAAAGGACACCGCCCGCCCCGCTCCGTGGAGGGCGAACCCTTCAGCTATCTGGATCTCGGCTGCGGCATGGGCTTTGGGCTCTGCATCCTGGCGGCGCTCTATCCCGAAGGGGAGTTCACCGGCGTGGATTTCCTGCCCGATCACATTGCCCACGGCCAGTGGCTGGCCCGCCGCCTGGGGCTCGCCAACATCACCTTCCTGGAGGCGGATTTTCTTGATCTCCAGCACGATCCCACCCCGCTGCGCCCCGCCACTGCGGGGGCAACCACACCAGTAGGAGCGGCCCAGTTCCACTATGTGGCTGCCCATGGCATCGCCACCTGGGTGATCGAACCGGTACAGCAGGCACTGTTTGCAGTAGCAGCGGCGGCACTGAGGCCTGGCGGCCTTTTTTACTGCTCTTACAACACCTTTCCCGGCTGGCTGCCTCGCCTGGCCTTTCATCAGTTACTGAAAGTGGAGCTCCAGCAAGGGGCTGGCTGCGATGCAAAGGGCGCCATGCAACGCGCCAGCCAACGCCTGCTCGCCTTGGTGGGCCCGGCAAACGACCCCGCTGTTCTGGGAATGGCCTTACCCACATTGCGGAGGGAAGTGGAGCAGGCGATTCACCAGGATGAACGCTATCTCCCCCACGAATACGCCAACGACGGCTGGCAACCGGTGTATGTGGCCGACATGCACCAGCGCCTGATGGCCCATAAGCTGCGCCCTCTGGCCAGCGCCACCCTGCCAGAGCTCTTCGCTGATCTTGTGCCCATGCCGCTGCAGGCCGTGGTGATGGCTGAGCAGGATCCGCTGGTGCGTGAAACGCTGCTGGATCTGGGCAGCAACAAATCCTTCCGCCGCGACATCTTCGTGAACGGCCAGCTTCACCTCAATGAAGCCCAGCGCCAGCAGGCCCTCGGCAGGGTGAGCGTGGCGCTCCAGGCGGCACCTCCCATCAACGACTATCTGTTCCCCACCAGCTTCGGCACCCTCACCGCTAGCCAGGCCTCCTGCGCCGGCATGGAGGCACGGCTGGCCGAGGCCGGCCCCTGCAGCCTGGAAGACCTCGCAGCCAGCGCCAACCTGCCGCCGGAGGAAGCCATCCGGCTGACGGCCCTGCTCCTCCATGCCAACCGCCTCGGTCTGCACCGAGGGCCCGTCTGCGAAGCGGCCCTTGCCAGCTGCCAACCATTCAATGAGGCGGTGCTCGAGCTGCTGCTGGAAGGCGCCCCGCTCGCCACCCTGGCCAGCCCGCTGCTCGGCAATGGCGTGAACTTCAGCGCGATCCAGGCCATGGTGGTTCAGGGCCTGGAGCAGGGCATGGAGGGGGAACTCTTGGCGGTATGCGTGCAGGCCGGCTTGGCCGCGCTGGGGGGCACCATCAGAGATGCCGAAGGCCAGCCGCTGGAGGATCCAGCCGCCCAGCTGGAGGCCTTGCAAACGGTGGCTGTTGATCTGCAGACCACCGGGCTGCCGATGCTGCGCCGGCTTGGGGTGCTGGGCTGAGCTACTGATTGAGCTTGAGCACCGCCATGAAGGCCTCCTGGGGCACGTCGACGCGGCCCATGGCCTTCATGCGTTTCTTGCCTTTTGCCTGCTTCTTGAGCAGCTTCTTCTTACGGGAGATGTCACCGCCATAGCACTTGGCCAGCACATCCTTGCGGATGGCGCTGATGCTTTCGCTGGCGATGATGCGGCTGCCGATCGAAGCCTGGATTGGAATCTTGAACTGCTGGCGTGGAATCAGCTCCTTGAGCTTCTCCACCAGCCCCTTGCCCACGTTGTAGGCCTTGTCGCGGTGCACGATCGTGGTGAGCGGATCGGCCTTCTCACTGTTGATCAGCACATCGAGGCGCACCAGCTCGTTCTTGCGGTAGCCGATCAGGCTGTATTCCATCGAGGCGTAGCCCTTGGTGCGGCTCTTCATCACATCGAAGAAATCCGTCACCACCTCAGCCAGCGGCATCTCGTAGTGCAAGGTGACCCGATCGGTGGTGATGTATTTCATGTCGATGAACTCACCGCGGCGTTCCTGGCACAGCTCCATCAGGGCGCCGTTGAAGCTGTTTGGCGTATAGATCTCCAGCTTCACGTAGGGCTCCTCGATCGATTCCCGTTTCTGCGGATCCGGCAGGGTGGCGGGATTGTCCACCATCTGAACACTGCCGTCGATCATGTTCACCTGATAGATCACCGAGGGCGCCGTCACGATCAGGTCGAGGTCGTATTCGCGCTCGAGGCGCTCCTGCACGATCTCCATGTGCAGCAGCCCCAGAAAGCCGCAGCGGAAACCGAAGCCCATGGCGCTGCTGGTCTCCGGCTCGTATTTCAAGGCCGCATCGGAGAGCTGCAGCTTGTCGAGCGCTTCGCGCAGATCGGGGTATTGATCGGCATCGGTGGGGAAGAGGCCGCAGAACACCATCGGCTTGGCTTCGGCGTAACCCGGCAGCGGCTCGGCGGCTGGATTGGCCGCCAGGGTGATCGTGTCGCCCACGCGGGCATCGGCCACCGCCTTGATCGAGGCCGCCATGTAGCCCACTTCGCCGGCGTGCAGGCTGTCCACCTGCCGCTGGTCGGGCGCCATCACGCCCACCTCATCGAGCTCCACCGTCTTGCCACTGGCCATCAGCAGCACTTTGTCTTTGCGGGCCACCTGGCCGCTGATCACCCGGAAATACACGATCACACCCCGGTAGGGGTCGTAGTAGGAGTCGAAGATCAGCGCCCGCAGCGGCTCGCTCACGCGATCCGCCGGCGCCGGCACCCGGTCCACCACCGCCTGCAGGATGTCGGGCACGCCCAGGCCGGTCTTGGCGGAGCAGTCGATCGCCTTGGAGGTGTCGAGGCCGATGATCGCCTCGATCTCCTCCTTGATCCGGGCGGGATCGGCGCCGGGCAGGTCGATCTTGTTGAGCACCGGGATGATCTCGAGATCGTTCTCCAGCGCCAGGTACACGTTGGCCAGGGTCTGGGCCTCCACCCCCTGGCTGGCATCCACCACCAGCAGGGCCCCTTCGCAGGCCTGCAGGCTGCGGCTCACCTCGTAGGAGAAATCGACGTGCCCCGGGGTGTCGATCAGGTTGAGGATGTAGAGCTCGCCATCGGCCGCCCGGAACTCCATCCGGGCCGCCTGCAGCTTGATCGTGATCCCCCGTTCCCGCTCCAGCTCCATGTTGTCGAGGAACTGGGCCTGCATGTCGCGCTCCGCCACCGTTCCGGTTTCCTGCAACAGGCGGTCGGCCAGGGTGGATTTGCCGTGGTCGATGTGGGCAATGATGCAGAAGTTGCGGATCCGCTGAACGGGAACGTCGGTCATCGCAGCGGGTCAGCCCGTTCAGAGGAAGTGTCCGAATCTTAGAAAGCGGTCCCTGCGTCGCCGGAGCAGCAAGCCGGCCGTGCCGAACAGCCCTGCCTTCGGCTGCCTGCCTAAGCTGATGCCATCCTTGAACCCGATCCATGTCCAGCGAAACCACCGCCCCCACTGCTGAGGCCCCGGCCGCCGATCCCCGCGCCCTCACGGTCGAGAACGTGGAGCGTGTGCTCGACGAGCTGCGCCCTTATCTGATGGCTGATGGCGGCAACGTGGAAATCGTGGAAATCGACGGGCCGATCGTGAAGGTGCGCCTGCAGGGCGCCTGCGGCTCCTGCCCCAGCAGCACCATGACGCTCAAGATGGGCATCGAGCGCAAGCTGCGCGAATCGATTCCCGAGGTGAGCGAAGTGGTGCAGGTGCTCTGAGCGGGGGACCGCGCACAACTAACCTGCGCCCCATCTGCATTCCCCTCCGTGCTGGATCAGCGCCTCCTGCGCGACAACCCTGCGCAGATCGCCGAAGGCCTGAGCCGCCGGGGCGCGGTGGCTGATCTCGATGGCTGCCACCAGCTCGCCCTTGAAACGCGTGATCTGGAACAGCAACGCAGTGAGCTGCAAGCAGAAGGCAACCGCATCGGCCGTGAGGTGGGAGAGCTGATCAAGGCCGGCGCCGCCCCCGGCGGCGAAGAGGTGAAGGAGCTGCGCCGGCAGGGCGCGCAGATCAAACAGCGGGTGGGGGACATCGAGGAGCAGGAGAAAGGCCTCGAAGCGCAATTGATGCAGCAGTTGATGGTGCTGCCCAACCTGCCCTCGCCCCTCTGCCCCACGGGCCGCAGCGAGGCCGACAACGTGGAGGTGAAGCGCTGGGGCACCCCGCGGCTTCCTGCCGAGGGAGAGCAGCTCGAGGAGCACTGGCAGATTGCCGAACGGCTCGGCATCGTTGACACCGAACGCTCGGTGCGGATTGCCCAGAGCCGCTTCGTGACCCTGATGGGCCAGGGTGCGCGGCTGGAGCGGGCGTTGATCAGCTTCATGCTGGATCGCCACTCCTCCAGGGGTTACACCGAAGTGTTGCCGCCGATCCTGGTGAACACGGCCAGCCTCACCGGCTCCGGCCAGCTGCCGAAGTTCGCCGAGGAAAGCTTCCGCTGCGCAGAGGACGACCTCTGGCTCACTCCCACAGCTGAAGTGCCCATCACCTCCCTGCATCGCAGCGAGGTGATCAACGCCGAGCAGTTGCCGCTGAAGTATGCGGCTTACACCCCCTGCTTCCGCCGGGAGGCCGGCTCCTACGGCCGTGACACGCGTGGACTGATCCGCCTGCACCAGTTCAACAAGGTGGAGCTCTACTGGTTCTGCCTGCCCGAGCAATCCGAACAGGCCCACGAGCAGCTCACCCGGGATGCCGAGGCGATTCTGGAAGCGCTGGAGCTGCCTTACCGGCGCCTGGAACTGTGCAGTGGCGATCTGGGCTTTTCGGCCGCCCGCACCTACGACCTGGAAGTGTGGCTGGCGGGGGCCGGCACCTACCGCGAAATCTCCAGCTGCAGCACCTGCGGTGATTTCCAGGCGCGCCGCGCCTCGATCCGCTACCGGGAGGGCAAGCACACGCGCCTGCTGCACACCCTCAATGGCAGCGGCCTGGCCGTGGGCCGCACCATGGCCGCGCTCCTGGAGGCGGGCCAACAGAGCGACGGCAGCGTCAGGATTCCTTACGCGTTGGTGCCTTACTTCGGCTCCGAGTGGATCGGGAAGCCGTGAGCGGCGCGGTTGGCAGGCCACCCAAACGCTGGAGCAGGGGCACTTTGCTGGCCATCAAGGCGGCAGCGATCTCCTGGATCCTCGCGATCTGAGCGGGTGTTTCCACAACCAGCTGATGATCACGGCCAAGCAACTGCACATCGAGATCCTTGAGGCCCAGCAGCACACAGCTGCTGAGCATGGGCTCCTGAAGCTGTTCGCGCTGGGCCCGGTAGATCAAGGCCTCAAGCACGGAAAAGGGAATGGCGGAACCCACGGCGGGCAAGGCCAGCTGCGTGTAGGAACGCCCCTCCTGCATGCGACCCAGCAGCAACAGATTCAGGCGCTGAACCTGCGCAGCAGCCTTGGCGCCGGCGGGCCCACGATCCAAGCCGATGGCTCCAGCCTCCAGCAAGAGCGCAAGCATCACAACGAGCTCTCCGTGCGGTTGCTGGCAGAGGGGCAAGAGGGAGTCAACCGATGCTGGTGAGGCCGAGAGGGCGGAGAGAACGGGTCCATAAGCCTGCGGATCTCCCTGGATCTCACCAAAGCAAGCTCTGAAGCGCAGGGCCTCCAGCGGTTGCGACAACCAGCCCTCCGGCGGCTGCAGCAGCTGAAACGAGATCGTGCCGAGGCGCTGGCTCCATTCCTGTGGCGTGAGCCGAACATGGCCCTTGGTGAAGAGATCCCTGCGGAACGCCTTGTTGGTGGCGAGATCAGCCAGCAATTCACGGGCCTCTGTTCTTGGCTCCTTCATCACCACGTCACGCAGTGGAGCTGGCAGGAGTTCGATGAAGGATTCGGAATAGGTGGCCGAACCTAGAAAAGACAACTTGTGCTGCTTGCAGCGCGCACTCATCTGGGTGAAATACAGCGGAGACCAACCCGCATTGGCATACTCACCAAAGAGATAGTCAACAGGTGCAAACTCAACGGATTGCAGCTCTCTTCTCAGATTTGGATACGAGGCGCCCAGCTGGGAGGGTTGCGATTCATCGCCAAGCAATTGGGTGAGCACGCGCGCTGCTTCATGGAAGTGGAGCCCTTTGGCCCCCTGGTGCGCTGCAGGAACCTCGAGCGTAAGAAGCTGTTGAAAACTGCTCCTTGCCAGCCAGCCGGGGTAGGTGTTGTAAGAGCAGTAAAACAACCCGCCAGAACGCAAGGAAGCAGCCGCCACAGCCAGCAGGGCCTGTTGAACGGGCTCGGTGACCCAGGTGGCGATGCCATGGGCTACCACGTAATGGCAGCCTCCAACAGACCAAGGAAAGAGCGCACCTGGAGCCGCCAGGTCCAGAAAATCTGCTTCGATGATCTCAATGTTCCTCAGCCCGGCGCGGCGGGCCAGATCCAGGCCGTGGGCCACATGATCAGGATGGAAATCCACCCCAAAAAAGCGGCCTTCTGGATAGAGCGCGGCCAGCAACACCAGGGAAAATCCAGTGCCGCAACCAAGATCGAGAAAAACGAAGGGCTCATCTTCAGATTCTCTGGGCGGCAAATGGCCCTTGAGCAAGGCTGCAAAATCAAGCCAACTTGGCGTTAGCTCACGGTAAAAAACACTCGTATAGGAACTTGAGGAGTGATAGCCGTGATCCCAGCCAGCTTGAGCCAATTCAGTGAATGCTCAGGGAGGCTCCAGAATAGAGATCGAGCGTGCGTGTGACCACGTTCTCAGAACCCGGCACGGTGAGCCCTACGTTCAACCTCACCCAGGTGCAATCGGCTGAAACGGTGGCTGAGAAAGCGGAAACGTTGGTAAGAACCCGGCTGCCGGTGGCTGCTGTTGCCGTTAGCAGGCCATTGGCTCCCACCTGGGGGCCATCGCGTAGCAAATCGGATCCGTTGAGGTAATACCTGAGCACGGTGTAGGTGATGGCGTTAGAACCTGGGGCCTGAACCGGAACCAGCAGACGGAGATCCGCAGCGGCGGCAGCGGGCGCGCACACAGAAGGATTCTGAGGTTTGCAGGGGGTATCGGGCGGGGTGGCCGTTGTGCGTGGATTGGCCCCACCGCGCAGCAGGCAGGCTTCACCCACCTCCACTTTCAACAGATCGGATACGCGCCTGAAGCTGCGATCGATGGTGCTGGTCGCATAGACATTGTCGGCAATGCGGATCTGCTGAACAGCGAGGATGGCCACAGATCCCATCGCGAGGATGGAAAGCACCCCTCCGATCAGCAGTTCAACCAGGGTGAAGCCACTGGCTTGCCTGGGTTTGGCAGCAGCAGATCTGATCATGTGCGCTCCCAAACGGTACATGTTTGAGCCACATTCCCTGTGGTGTTGTTGATGCCGGTGCTGATCGAGCCGAATGAAATCCTTACACAACGCAAGGGCAATTGATTGCTTACAGCAATCTTCACAGTGGCTTCCACATTGCCGGCCACAACCCCACCCCTGGGAGTGAAGGCCAACGATGTTGTGCCTACGGGGGTGTAGGTAACTGCAACGTCATAGACGCGATTGCCGTAGACGGAGGGAAGCCTCAGGTTGGGCTCTGGGGTGCACCTGGCATCGCCCGTCTGGAGGGAAGCAAACGTGGCTCCTGGTTCCAGCGCATTGCCCGTTGTGAATTGCACGCGGCATGGCCCAACGGAACCTGAGCGTGAAGAAATGGCATCCAACCAGCCAACCAACTCGGCGGCGGCTGTGTTGGCAAAATCTCGGCGGGCAATCACCTGGGAGGAGGCATACACACCCCCCAAGGCGATGACACCGATGACCGCCACTGTGATCATCAGCTCGGCGAGCGTGAAAGCCTGCCTGCGGGATTTGCGGTGGGAGCCAGGAACGTTGAACTTCATGGGCAGAAATACGCCATCTGAGGAATGATGTTCTCGACACGAACAACGCGGTTGCTGAGGTTGTTATCCGTGAAAGTGACCCTCAAGATGCGCTCGGGTTGGATGGATGTGGTGCGGGTGGCGTTAGCAGGCTGCGGAATGGCATTCACAGCCGTTTGAAAGGGTGTGAGGAAGGCTGTGTTGTTGTTCGCCGCACAGAGCTGCTCCACAGCGAGGGGCTCAGAAGGGGTGGTGGTATTCGGAAAGTTTGCGGTGGTGGTGGCGAGATCAACCTGGGGGAAGTAGTAGCGATCGTCCAACGGATTGCTGGTGGCACAGGGCTGGGTCACTCCCGAGATCACCCCAAAGGTGGTGGGGGGGGTCGTTGAGCAAACGGCAGAACAGCAGGTGAATCGGCGGGCCAATGTCTTGATTTCGCGCAGATTGTCGTCGATGCTCGATTGCATCACCACCTGCTGCCGTGTGGACACTGTTCTGCGGCTGATGCCGTTGAAGATGGCACCCGTGGAGACCAACACAATCGTGATCATCACGGTGAAAACCAACACCTCCACGATGGCGGATCCCTGTGCTGCAGAGGAAGAGCCATGGCTGTTGTGATGGCCTCTGTGATTGAGTGGGTTGCGCATCAGCTCAATCCAGGGATCCTTTCCGAGCAGCCGTTGAGGAACGCGCCACCCAGTCGATTCCATCCCAGCGAATGAACGTGAGATCGGCAGAGTTGGAAGCGCCCACCAATTGCGTGAGGTCGGTGGAGGCTGAAGGCGGAACCCTGAAGTGGTTTTGTCCGCAGGCGTAGATCGTGCGGGCCCAGAGCCTTCCGCCAAAGTTCCAGCTGTCATCGCCAGCAAACTCTGCAGCGGGAATGGCAGGAATACTGGAACATCCATTCACAGCAAAGGAGAACAGGCCCCAGGGAAAATAGAACCATGCCCCTGCGATGCGCGAACGATTCGCGGAACTGGCACTGGAATCGGCACCGATGGCAATGATCTGGTTGCAGGGCTGGTTAGTGAGATTCAGATCGGTGCAGTTGTTCGCAGGTGCGGTGTCACGCCCGAACATATTGAACCGGTCATATTCGCTGACGGGGTTAAACTCATTTTCAGGCACCAGGGTCTTGCAGTTTTCCACCGGAGCCGTTGTGAGGGGATTACCCCTCGCGCAGGCCACATTCGCCATTGTTGCCCCACCAACGAGATTGATCAATGGGTCGCTGCCATTGATACCCCTGGTGTCTGTCGCCCTGTTGTAGTAGAACGTGGTGGAGTGGTCAGTTGTATCAATCCAGAGCACATTGCCAAGATTGATCATGTCCACACTTGGGCCGAGGCAATGAAATCCGCCCGTGAAGCTGGAGGTCACAGGAAAACTCGAACTGTATTCACAGACGTTTCGATACTGAGGAACCTGCCCGGCAAGAGAACTCTTGATGGCAACGTTGTCCAGGGTTACTGTGTTGATTCGATTCGTGCCCGTACCAAAATTACTGTTGGCGCGAATCCTGAACTTCGCAAAATGGCTGAAGCGATTGGTTGAAGTGATGTCTGCCGCAGGCGTCATGGCGGCTTCGGGGAACTCAACCCGGCACGTATATGTTGATCCCGAAAGAACACAGTCATCAGCATCGGCACCTCCCGACTCCACAACGTCACCGTCAGCCCTGAACGTGGCCAGCTGAACCCAGCCGGTGTCCGTGTTTATGGCCTCATCAGTGGTAACACCTGATCCAAAACTATAATCCAAACGCAGTGCTGAGATGTTGGCAAAGCTGCCTGCACCTGTGCGACTGAAGGTGAACTCCAACACAGGAGTTTGCAAGCCGAAAAGATTCACAGCGCGGGCCAAAGCCGGTGCATTGGTGAATGTGGTACCAAAGTCTCCACCTACGTCCTGGAAGGTCACTTGCCCACCTGAAATGGTCAAATCCCCCGTGGTAAGTGAGGGGGTTCCGTTTGATGTATCACGCTCCTCCCAGGGGGTGGGCCAGCGGGGTGTGCTGTCTTGTGTGCGGCCAGTAAGACTGTTGGAGGCAAAATTATCGCCAATACCGCCATCTACAGGACCTGGCCTGGAGATCACCGCCCAGGTGTGATTGGTTGAACCATTGAACACTGAGGCACAGGCGTTGCCTGCCAGGTACTTCGTGTTGCAGTACTCCAGGAAGGGGCCCGGCGTTACTTGGTTAAGACCAGTGGCGCCGTTGCCACGAATCCACACATTGACAGTGTTATCAGCAACCGTATCCGCCCGGATCTGGGGATAACCGCCAAGGTTGGCGGAGTTCACCGTCTGCTTGCTGACGGTGTCTGGGTAGCCACCGGCCGTCCAGTTGTAGGTGTAGTTGCTGGTGATGGAGGGAAGCCCGGCCGAGAGGAACAGCGGCACCACTGGAATGCAGGATGCCGCTCTACCGGCAATCGATGCCGCATCGCCCCAGCTGGTCGGGCAGGGGTTGGGCGCACCGCTTGGGACAGTAAAGGCGGCGAGATTGCCAGCCGGCACGCCTGGCATCAAATCATTCACTGTGTCTCTGGTGTTGGGAACCATGCGAAAGCCAACCTGCCGGCCGCCGACCACCTGATCCGTGGTTCGATCCCAGGTGTGGGTGGGATCGGCAATGATGCCCAGGATCGATCCGATGTTGACCACCTGATTGTTCGTGTTTCTACGGGTATAGCGGTCGTTGGCCAGCTGGGAGAAAAACCTGCCACCGTTGATGCCGGTGATGATGCCGAATTCAATGCCGCAGAACCGGCTATCGGCCCCCAGATCACCAGCCGCAGAAGCACCGGAGGTGGATCCACCGGAGGCATTGGTTCCGAACGAACCGCCACAGCACTTCGGCACCACCTCAAACTCTTTGGTGATGGTGGAGGAGGAGAAGGTGCCATCCGGCCGGTACACCCGCCCCTCGACGGTCACGGCCACGAATCCCGTGTTCGTGCCCGGCCGGAGTGCACCACTGCCGTCGGGATCATCCAGGTTCAGCAAAGCGTTGAAGCTGGTTCCTGCGGGGATGATTCCGCCCTGGCTTAACGCTGTGCCATTGGCCGTGAAGGTACGAAACACCGATCGACGATCCAGAGCGCCCTGATTGCCCGCGGAATAACGGATCGACTGAAGAGCAAAGCGGCGGTTGCCCTGGTTCACCTGGGCAAGGTCTTCAAGGTTGCGGAACTGGCCATTGGCCAGGCCAACGGCTCTGGCAGAAGGAAAACCGTTGACGCCAGGGCGCTCATTGCTGGTGGAGATGCAGGGGCTCTGCAGGGCCGCGTTGGTTGTGGTCCATTGGTTGGGAGGCGTGCTCCCCGCCACCAGCAGTTGGCGGTTTTCCGGTTGGTTGAAGGTGGCAATGATCTGATCGGCGCCTGCCTCCGCCACCTGCTGGGCGTCACGGCTTTCACCACTGCCCAATGACGCCAGGTTGGAGCCGGTGACCACAGCCACCAGACCCAGCGAGCCCACAAGCAGCGCCAGGACGACAAGCATCCCCGCCACCATGACGGAGCCCGTTTGCCTGTCCGCCCGGGCGGAGCCACTGAGGAGATGAAACAGCAATCGGGCCTTGAGAACCCGAGCATGGGGGGGGATGACAGTACGCACGCCGCGGTGCGAATTCCTACCAGGCATCCCGGGACGACCGACTCAATCGAAAAACTCTAGCAAAGCTCTGGGGGATCTCTCACCATTTCATAAGATCTCCTGCAACGCAGTGTGTTCCTGGGTCCGCGAGCCCGAAGCCACCCTGCTTTGGGTGGGCAGGCGCAGCAATCCATGAGGGTCTGGAGGGAGCTGGGGGAGAGGTTTCCGGCACGCACGCAGCCCGGCGCACCCCGCACAATGGACAAACTGCCTGAAGCCAACGGAATGGGTGTGCTCGCGGCCCTGGCCATCCTTGCCGGCCTGATCGTCGTCCACGAAGCGGGGCACTTCTTTGCAGCCACCTGGCAGGGGATCAGGGTCAGCGGCTTCTCAATCGGCTTCGGCCCGGTGCTGCTGGAGCGGCGCCGCCGTGGCGTGCAGTTCGCCCTGCGGGCCATCCCCCTGGGCGGCTACGTGGCCTTTCCCGACGACGACGAGGACAGCGACATCCCGGCCGACGATCCGGATCTGCTGCGCAACCGCCCGCTGCCGCAGCGGGCCCTGGTGATCGCCGCCGGCGTGCTGGCCAACCTGCTGCTGGCCTGGGCCGTGCTGGTGGCCCAGGGGGCTGTGGTGGGCATCCCCGCTGGCTTCAGCGCCACCCCCGGTGTGGTGGTGGCGGCGGTGCAACCCGGCCTGCCGGCGGCGGCCTCCGGCCTGCGCCCCGGCGACCGCATCCTCAGCCTGGCGGGCACCTCCCTGGGCGGCGGCCAGAGCGCCGTGGAGGGCTTGGTGGCCGACATCAAGGCCGCTCCACAGCGCTCGCTGCAGCTGGTGGCTGAACGCGCCGGCAGCACTGTGAAGCTCACGCTCACGCCCGATGCCCAGAACGGCATCGGCCGCATCGGCGCCCAACTGCAACCCAGCGGCAGCGAGGCCTTCCGGCCTGCCCGCAGCCCGCTGGAGGTGATCGGCCATGCCAACCGCACCTGCTTCAAGCTGATCCGCCGCACCGTGGATGGCTTCGTTTCCCTCGTCACCCACTTCGGCGAGACGGCACCCCAGGTGTCGGGGCCGGTGAAGATCGTGGAGATGGGCGCCTCCCTCGCCCGCGACGGTGGCGGCAGCCTCTTTCTGTTCACGGCGCTGATCTCGATCAACCTGGCCGTGCTCAACGCCCTGCCGCTGCCCCTGCTCGATGGCGGCCAGTTCGTGCTGCTGCTGCTGGAGGGCCTGCGCGGCCGGCCGCTGCCGCAGCGCCTGCAGCTGGCCTTCATGCAGTCGGGCTTCCTGCTGCTGGTGGGCCTCAGCCTCGTGCTGATCGTCAAGGACACCAGCCAGCTCTCCGCAGTGCAGCAGCTGCTGGGCCGCTGACGTGCCCCGCTTCCCCACCGCCCGCCAGCGGGCGCCACTGATCCTGGAGCGCCTGGCCACGCTTTACCCGGAGGCCACCTGCTCGCTCGACTGGCGCACCCCCTGGGAGTTGCTGGTAGCCACCATGCTTTCGGCCCAGTGCACCGACGAGCGGGTCAACAAGGTGACGCCGGCCTTGTTTGAGCGCTTCCCCGACGCGGCCGCCGCTGCAGCCGTGGACAGCGACGCAGTGGAGCCCTACGTGAAATCCACCGGCTTCTTCCGCAACAAGGCCAAAAACATCGTGGCCGCCTCCCAGCTGCTGCTGGAACGCCACGGCGGCCAGGTGCCGGCCTCGATGCCGGAGCTGCTGGAGCTGCCGGGCGTGGCCCGCAAGACGGCCAACGTGGTGCTGGCCCATGCCTTCGGCATTCATGCCGGCGTCACGGTGGACACCCATGTGCGGCGCCTCAGCAACCGGCTCGGCCTCACCCGCCAGAGCGAACCGGTGAAGATCGAGCCCGACTTGATGAAGCTGTTTCCGCAACCGGAGTGGGAGAACCTCTCGATCCGGCTGATCTTCCATGGCCGCGCCGTGTGCCGCGCCCGCAACCCCGGCTGCGGCAGCTGCCCGATGGCTGATCTCTGCCCCAGCCATCCCGACCATGGACCGGGCGGCAGACGCACCGTTCCTGCCGCAGGGTAGGGTTGGTCCTCATCCGCAACAGCAAAGCAGCCGCATGGCGAAGAAGTCGATGATCGCGCGCGACGTGAAGCGCAAAAAAATCGTGGCTCGTTTCGCTGTCAAGCGCGCCGCTCTGAAGGCCGCGTTTGAAGCCGCCGCCGATCCCATGGAACGGCTGGAGATTCACCGCCAGATCCAGGGCCTGCCCCGCAACAGCGCCCCCAACCGGGTGCGTAACCGCTGCTGGGCCACCGGCAAGCCCCGCGGCTATTACCGCGATTTCGGCCTGTGCCGCAACCAGCTGCGCGAGCGCGCCCACAAGGGCCTGCTGCCAGGTGTCACCAAGTCCAGCTGGTGAGCCGCTGAACCTGCGCCGGCTCTCCTGCACCACCGCTCCACGGGGTTAAGGGAGGGCCGGATGCGAGACTGCCTTTCGACAACAAAACGGACATAAGACGACGTGCCAGGAAAAATTCAGTCGGTCTCCTTCGATGGTCGGGAGATCCGGCTGACCACAGGGCTGTATGCCCCCCAAGCTGGGGGATCGGTGTTGATTGAATGCGGTGATACGTCCGTGCTGGTCACGGCCACCCGCGCCAAAGGCCGCGAAGGCATCGATTTCCTGCCCCTCACCTGCGATTACGAAGAACGGCTGTATGCCGCCGGGCGCATCCCTGGCAGCTTCTTTCGCCGGGAAGCACGCCCCCCCGAGCGGGCCATCCTCACCACCCGCCTGATCGACCGCCCGCTGCGGCCCCTGTTCCCCTCCTGGCTGCGCGACGACATTCAGGTGGTGGCCACCACCCTCTCGCTGGATGAGCGGGTGCCGCCCGATGTGCTGGCGGTCACCGGCGCTTCGATCGCCACCCTGCTGGCCCGCATGCCCTTCTATGGCCCGATGGCGGCCGTGCGCGTGGGCCTGCTGGGCGACGATTTCGTGCTGAACCCCAGCTTCCGCGAGATCGAGCGCAGTGACCTGGATCTGGTGGTGGCCGGCACCCCGGCCGGTGTGGTGATGGTGGAAGCGGGCGCCAACCAGCTGCCCGAACAGGATGTGATCGAGGCCATCGACTTCGGCTACGAAGCGGTGGGTGAACTGATCAAGGCCCAGCTCACCCTGCTGAGCGACCTCGGCATCGAGCAGGTGATCCCCGAGCCGAAGGTGGAAGATCCCGCCCTGCCGGCCTTCCTCGAGCAGGAATGCGGCAAGGGGATCGGCGAGGTGCTCAAGCAGTTCACGCTCACCAAGGCGGAGCGCGATGCCCAGCTCGATGCCATCAAGGCCGAGGTGGCCGTCAAGATCGGCACCCTCAGCGAGGACGACCCGATCCGCATGGCCGCCGCCGGCAAGGCCCTGGGCAACACCTACAAAGGCATCACCAAGAAGCTGATGCGCGCCCAGATTCTCAGCGAAGGCAAGCGGGTGGATGGCCGCAACCTCGACGAGGTGCGCCCCATCACCGCCGCTGTGGGTGTGCTGCCCAAGCGGGTGCATGGCTCAGGCCTGTTCCAGCGTGGGCTCACCCAGGTGCTCTCCTGCGCCACCCTCGGCACCCCCAGCGATGCCCAGGAGCTCGACGACCTCAACCCGTCGAGCGAGAAGACCTACCTTCACCACTACAACTTCCCCCCCTATTCGGTGGGCGAAACCCGGCCGATGCGCTCCCCCGGTCGCCGCGAGATCGGCCATGGCGCCCTGGCGGAACGGGCCATCACCCCGGTGCTGCCCCCGAAAGAGAAATTCCCGTACGTGCTGCGGGTGGTGTCGGAGTGCCTCAGCTCCAACGGCTCCACCTCGATGGGCTCGGTGTGCGGCAGCACCCTGGCGCTGATGGATGCCGGCGTGCCGCTGCAGGCTCCCGTGAGCGGCGCCGCCATGGGCCTGATCAAGGAAGGCGATGAGGTGCGGATCCTCACCGACATCCAGGGCATCGAGGATTTCCTCGGCGACATGGACTTCAAGGTGGCCGGCACCGAGAAGGGCATCACCGCCCTGCAGATGGACATGAAGATCACCGGTCTGGCGGTGACCACCGTGGCCGACGCCGTGAACCAGGCCCGCCCCGCCCGTCTGCACATCCTCGAGAAGATGCTGGAGGCGATCGAGAAGCCCCGCGACACCATGTCGCCCCATGCGCCCCGCCTGCTCAGCTTCCGCATCGATCCGGAACTGATCGGCACCGTGATCGGTCCTGGCGGCCGCACCATCAAGGGCATCACCGAGCGCACCAACACCAAGATCGACATCGAGGACGGCGGCATCGTCACGATCGCCAGCCATGACGGCGCCGCCGCCGAAGAGGCCCAGCGCATCGTGGAAGGTCTCACCCGTCGCATCAGCGAAGGGGAGCAGTTCAGTGGCACCGTCACCCGCATCATCCCGATCGGCGCCTTCGTGGAGATCCTTCCCGGCAAGGAAGGCATGATCCACATCTCCCAGCTCTCGGAAGCCCGGGTTGAGAAGGTCGAAGACGTGGTGAAGGTGGGGGATCCCGTCACCGTGCGCGTGCGTGAGATCGACAACCGCGGCCGCATCAACCTCACCCTGCGCGGCGTCTCCCAGGAACCGGTGGCGGTCTGATGTCAACGGGGCTGCCCCTGGCAGCCCACTGACCCCAATCCATTGCCAGCCATGGCCGCACCATCTGGTGAGGAAGCGCTCCCGGCCGGAGAGCCTCCCCTGGGAGCCCTTCCTCTCGGCGCACCTGAGGCAGAGGCAAAATCCTCAAGGAGCCCGCTCGGCGCCGAACCGGCGGCCGGCGTGCTCTATCTGGTGGGTACTCCGATCGGCAACCTCGCTGATCTCTCCCCCCGGGCCCGGCTGGTGCTGGAGCAGGTCGATCGCATCGCCTGTGAAGACACCCGCCACAGCGGTCAGTTGCTGGCGCGGCTTGGCATTCGCCGGCCGCTGCTGAGCTTTCACCAGCACAACCAGGCCACCCGCCTGCCCGAACTGCTGGAGTCGCTGCAGCGGGGCGAGCGGCTGGCAGTGATCAGCGACGCCGGTCTGCCAGGCATTTCCGATCCCGGCGAACCGCTGGTGGCCGCCGCGCGGCAGGCGGGGCTCGAGGTGGTGTGCATTCCTGGCCCCTGCGCCGTCACCACCGCGCTGGTGAGCAGCGGCCTGCCCAGCGGCCGCTTCTGCTTTGAGGGATTTCTGGCCGCCAAGCCCAGCCAACGCCGGCGTCAGCTGCAGGCACTGGCGGCCGAGCCGCGCACCTTGGTGCTGTTCGAGGCACCCCATCGGCTGATCGCCCTGCTGGAAGATCTGCTGGAGCTGCTGGGCGATCGCCCGCTGCGGGTGGCACGGGAGCTCACCAAGCGGCATGAGCAGCAGGTGGGGCCCACGGTGGCCGCCGCCCTGGAGCACTTCCGCCGGGTGCCGCCGCTTGGGGAGTGCACCTTGGTGCTGGGCGGCGCGCCCCCAGCGGCGCAACCCGCCTGGAACGAAGCTGCGCTACGGGCCGAGCTGGAGGCCCTGCTGGGGGGTGGGCTCAGCAAGCGGGAAGCCGCCCGCACCCTGGCGGAACGCACCGGTCACAGCCGCCGCGACCTCTACGCCCTGCTGCACCGCGACAGCGCCAGTGGCCGCCACGAAGGGAGTTCGCACGCCTGAGCGCTGCTGCCCCGCAGACCGCCGGCGCGTCACACTCAGGGGGCGACCCCTTCAACCACCGCCGCCGCCATGCTGGTGCGCCTTCGACTCCTGGCCGGCAGTGTGGCCGGCGGCCTGCTGCTGCTTGTGGTGCTGTGCCTTGGCGGGCAGAACCTCAACGACCGGCCCCAGCTGCGGCTCGGCTTCGGCCGCAGCGCCCCGCTGCCCAGCGGCTTTCTGGTGGGCCTGGCGCTGGTGGTGGGGGTGATCAGCGGCGGGGCCGCCACGGCGCTGCTGATGCCGGGCGATGATCAGGATCCGGGCAGGGAGTAAAGCGCCCCTTCGAGCACCACACGGGTGATGCCCTTGCGCAGCAGGTAGGGGGCGGTGCGGCGGATCACCTGGCTGTCAGGCACCTGGATCACCCGCTGGGTGCGGCCGCAGTGGCGTTTGGCCTGGCGTGGGTTGCTGAACACCACCAGGGCGCGGCGCCGGGATTCCTCCTCCGGCAGCAGGCCGAGTTCGGGGAAGTCGCTGAGGGGCCGGTCCTGCAGCTCCACGGTTTTGTCGACCAGCATGTAGAGGCTGTCAGGCAGGGGCGCCGCCTCGAACGGCAGGCAGGTGGCGGCAGGGCGGTCGAGCAGGGTTTCGCCGACAGGCACGGGCGTGAACAGGTCGGGCTCATCGTCAGCGTCTTCGCTGTCGCTGTCGGCATCGTTGTCGTCGGCGTCATCGCCGAAATCATCCGCATCGTCGATTGCCAGCACCTGGGCATCGTCATCGTCATCGCCGTCGGCGGCCGGATCCTGCCCGGCGGGATCGCCAAGGGAGGCAGGGGCAAATCCGGAGCCGAAGGGAGCAAGGGGCTCACTGCCGATCTCCACAGTGCCTGAGGCCTCGGGAAGGAAATCCCCGGCGTCAGAATCCCCGGCAGTGGCGCCAGCCTGATCTGCGTCGTCGTCTGCGGCCTCGCCGCTGGCGGCAGTCTCTGCGGCGGGCCCTTCAGCCTGGACCTCGGCCTGCTCGAACAGGGGCCCGGCGGGGATCCCGGTGTCGTCGAGCGTGGGAGCAATGGCGGCCTTGAGCATTGCCGGCCCCTTGCCGCGCTCCAGCTTGATCTGCTCGTAGCGCTCGGCGCCGATGGCGGCCTTCACCACCCGGGTGGCGGTGGCGGCGCTGCAGCCGAAGGCAGCGGCCAGCGCCTGGGCAGTTTCCCCCTGCTGATAGCGGGCGACGAGCTCCTGCCGATGAGCGTCGCTGAGCCGGGTGGACGCCATTGGGAAGGTTTCACAGCAGACCACCTTAGGCTGTGCCGGTGGGCCGTTAGCTCAGTTGGATAGAGCATGCGACTTCTAATCGCACGGTCGCTGGTTCGAATCCAGCACGGCCCGTTTTTCCTGCCGTTCGGCCACTCCTGAGCTCAGGGGGCAAGGGTGAGCGCGGTTTGTCGCGCTTACGGCGCAACGGCTAGCGGAGTGCCACCGCGGGCACGCTGCAGCAGGGTGTCGTCGGAGGGCTGGCGCAGCTGGTCGGCGAGGCCGAAGCGTTGAAGCAGCCGGATGAAGCGGAAGGTGGGGTCGGGCCGCAGCCGCAGCTGGCCGTCGCGCACGGTGTAGCCCTGGCGCACCGCGAAGGGGAAGGCGTGGTGCAGGTTGTGCCAGCCCTCACCGAGCGTGATCAGCGCCACCAGGGGGTTGTTGCGGCTGTGGTCGTCGGTGCGGAAGGGCTGATCGCCCCACACATGCGCCACCGAGTTCACCGTGGCCACGCCGTGGAAGAGCACGGTGGTGCTGAGGGAGAAGGCGCCCAGGTACATCCAGCCGCCCACCAGATACGACAGCCCGGCAAGGGCCAGCAGGGGCAGGAAATGGAGCCGATCAAGGCGGCGCAGCACCGGATCCGCTTCCACGTCCGCCGGCAGCTCATCGGGGAAGAAGCTCGAGCGCAGCAGCCAGCCGGCCTGGGAGTTCCACAGCCCCCGCCAGCCCTGCAGCGGCATCAGCGGGGTGTGGGGGTCGGCGGCGGTGTCCACATGGCTGTGATGCTGCAGGTGGTGGGCCTTCCACCAGCTCGGGCCCATCTGGCCGGCGGAAGCCGCCACAGCGCAGCCGATCCAGAGCACGGCACGCGGAGCGCGGTAGCTGCGGTGCACCAGCAGGCGGTGATACACCGACGTGATCGCCAGCATGCGCACCAGATACAGCCCCACCGCCCAGAGCAGGGCTCCGAGGCTCAGGCCCGTGACCAGCAGCAGCAGGCAACCGATGTGAAAGGAAACAATGAAGATCGGTCCCAGCAGGTACAGGGAACGGTGCAGGCCGGAATTCAGAACGAGAGGTGAGCGCTGGCTTCAAGCTAGTGGGCGTCCTTGCGCGCTGTTCGCGAAGATATCCCCCAGCCGCGGGCCACCGGGCCGGGGCTGCCTACGTTGAAGCCGGCAGAGCAGTGGTTCCATGCGCCCAGCACCCGGGCCTGAGGGCAACCGGCTCGAACCTGGTTCAGGGCAAGTCGACCAGCCCCCGGAGCCGTTCGCCGCGCTCGAGCCGCTGCTGCATCGCCATCACCACCGCGCCGGTGCCCTGATCGAGGTGCTGAACGGGGCACAGGAGATCTACGGCCACCTCAGCGAGCCGCTGCTGCGCCATGTGGCCCGCAGCCTGGCGTTGCCAGACAGCCAGGTGTTCGGCACCGCCAGCTTCTACCACCTGTTCCGCTTCCAGCCCCCGGCGCGTCACAGCTGCGTGGTGTGCACCGGTACGGCCTGTGAAGTGAACGGCGCTTCTGAGCTGGTGGCGGCCCTGGAGGGCGCCCTGGGGCTCCGCCTCGGTGGACGCAGCGGCGACGGGCTGGTGAGCCTGGAGGGCGTGCGCTGCCTGGGCACCTGCGGCGGCGCTCCTGTGCTGGTGATCGATGGCGTGGCGTTGCCGCAGCAGAGCCCGGCCCGTGCCCTGGCGGCCCTGCAAGCGCTGACGCCATGAGCGCCACCAGCCCCGGCGGTGAGGCGATGCAGCAAGTGCGCTGTTGCAGCGCTGCCGGCTGTCTGGTGAGCGGGGCGGGCCCCTTGCGCGAGGCACTGGAAGCGGCCGTGGCCCGCCGCGGCCTTGAGCAACGGATTGCGATCACCGGTGTGGGCTGCCTGGGCCCGTGCAGCCAGGGCCCGCTGCTGGCGGTGGACCCTGAGGGCGCCCTGTTCAGCGGCGTCGAGGCGGCTGAGGCCGACGGGCTGATCGTCGCCCTGGCCCAGCGCTCACAGGTGGCGGCAAGCGAACAGGACGGACCGCTCCGCTGGCAGCCGGCCCGCGGCGAACGGCTCAACACCGGCGCCCCCTTCTTTGCGCGGCAGCGGCGCATCGTGCTGGAGCAGTGCGGCCGGATCGACCCGGAGCGGATCGAGGCGGCGATCGCCTGCGGTGCCTACACCCAGCTGCGCCGCGTGGTGCAGACCCTCAGCCCCGCCGAGGTGGTGGACACGCTGCGCCGCAGCGGCCTGCGCGGGCGCGGTGGCGCCGGCTACCCCACCGGGCTGAAGTGGGCCACGGTGGCCGCCATGCCGGGCGAGCACAAGGTGGTGGTGTGCAATGCCGATGAAGGCGACCCCGGCGCCTTCATGGACCGCAGCGTGCTGGAAGGCGACCCCCACCGCGTGCTGGAAGGAATGGCGATCGCGGCCCATGCGGTGGGAGCAGATCAGGGGTTCATCTACGTGCGCGCCGAATACCAGCTGGCGATTGCCCGTCTGCGCCGGGCGATCGAGCAGGCCCACCAATGGCAACGGCTCGGCCAGCAGCTCTTTGGCACCCGCTTCAGCTTCACGGTGGAGCTGCGGGTGGGCGCCGGGGCTTATGTGTGCGGCGAGGAGACGGCACTGATCCGCTCGATCGAAGGTGGACGCGGCACGCCCCGCCCCCGCCCCCCTTATCCCGCTGAACAGGGGGTGGGCGGCCTGCCGACACTGATCAACAACGTGGAGACCTTCGCCAACGTGGTGCCGATCCTGCGGGAAGGCGCCGACTGGTTCGCCGCCATCGGCACGGCCGGCAGCACGGGCACCAAGGTGTTCAGCCTCACCGGCAACGTGCGCCGCGGTGGGCTGGTGGAGGTGCCGATGGGCACCAGCCTGGCCACGATCGTGGTGGAGATGGGCGAGGGCACCCCGGACGGGGCAGCCATCAAGGCGGTGCAGACCGGCGGCCCCTCGGGCGGCTGTGTGCCCGCCGCCCACCTCGACACCCCGGTGGATTACGAGAGCCTGCAGGCGCTGGGCACGATCATGGGCTCCGGCGGCATGGTGGTGCTCGACCACACCACCGACATGGTGGCCCTGGCGGCCTTCTTCATGGCCTTCTGCCGCGAGGAATCCTGCGGCAAGTGCGTGCCCTGCCGCGCCGGCACCGTGCAGCTGCACGGGCTGCTGCAGAAGCACCTGGCCGGCGCGGCCACAGCCGCCGACCTGAGCCAGCTGGAGGCGCTGTGCCACATGGTGCGGGACACCAGCCTGTGCGGGCTGGGCCAGAGCGCCCCCAAGCCGGTGCTCAGCACGCTGCGCTTCTTTCGCGGCGAGTACGAGGCGCGCCTGCGATCCAGCCCCGCCACGGTGCCCACCCCCGCCGGAGGAGCCCCATGAGCGTCTGCACGCTCACGATCAACGGCCAGGCGGTGGCCGCCGCCGCCGGCACCACCGTGCTGCAGGCGGCGCAGCAGGCGGGGATCACCATCCCCACCCTCTGCCACCTGGAGGGCCTGAGCCCGGTGGCGGCCTGCCGCCTCTGCCTGGTGGAGATCGCCGGCAGTGACAGGCTGCAGCCCGCCTGCGTCACCGCCGTGGCGGAAGGGCAGGTGGTGCACAGCGCCACGCCACGCCTGCGCGATCTCCGGCGCACAGTGATCGAGCTGCTGTTCACCGAGGGCAACCACGTGTGTGCCGTGTGCGTGGCCAACGGCCACTGCGAACTGCAGGACCTGGCCGTGGAGGTGGGCATGGACCACACGCGCCTGCCATACCGCCACCCCCAGCGCTCGGTGGATCTCTCCCACCACCGCTTCGGGCTCGACCACAACCGCTGCATCCTCTGCACCCGCTGCGTGCGTGTTTGCGATGAGGTGGAGGGGGCCCATGTGTGGGACGTGGGCTGGCGGGGTGAGCACTGCCGGATCGTCGCCGGGCTCAATGAGCCCTGGGGCGCGGTGGACGCCTGCACCGACTGCGGCAAATGCGTGATGGCCTGCCCCACCGGCGCCCTGTTCCACAAGGGCGACGGCGCCGAGGAGAAACACGAGGAGGCCTGGCGGCTGGCCGTGATCCTGCGGGCCCATCGTGCGGGGACGGCGCCATGAAACTGCGTCTCGCCACCGTGTGGTTGACGGGCTGCTCGGGCTGCCACATGTCGTTTCTCGATCTGGACGAATGGCTGATCGAGCTGGCCACCATGGTGGAGGTGGTGTTCTCGCCGATCGCCTCCGACGTGAAGATCTACCCGGAGCACGTGGATGTGGCCCTGGTGGAGGGGGGTGTGGGCACCAGCGACAACCTGGCGCTGATCCGGCAGGTGCGGCAGCGCACGCGTGTGCTGGTGGCGTTCGGCGACTGCGCCATCACCAGCAACGTGCCTGGCCTGCGCAATTCCCATCCCGGCGCTGACACCGTGCTGGAGCGGGCCTATCTGCAGCTGTCAGACAGCAGCGGCTGCCTGCCGCAGGCACCCGGGATCGTGCCGGAGCTGCTGGAGCAAGTGCTGCCGGTGCAGGCGGTGGTGCCGGTGGACGTGTATCTGCCCGGCTGCCCGCCACCAGCGGCGCGCATCCGCGCCGTGCTGGAGGCGCTGCTGCGGGGCGAGACGCCAGTGATGGAGGGGGCGGAGCTGATCCGCTTCGGCTGACCCATGGACCTGAGCCCCACCCCCCCGGCCGGAACACCACGCACGATCCTGATCGATCCGGTCACCCGCATCGAAGGCCACGCCAAGATCACGATCCACCTCGATGCCAACGGCAGCGTGGCGGCCGCCCGTTTTCATGTGGCCGAATTCCGCGGCTTCGAGGCCTTCTGTGCCGGGCGGCCGTTCACGGAGATGCCGGCGCTCACGGCACGGATCTGCGGCATCTGTCCGGTGAGCCACCTACTGGCTTCCGCGAAGGCGGGCGACCAGCTGCTGGCGGTGACGATCCCGCCGGCGGCCGAGCGGTTGCGGCGCTTGATGAACCTGGCCCAGATCATCCAGTCGCATGCGCTGTCGTTCTTTCACCTGAGCAGCCCGGATTTCCTGCTCGGCTGGGACTGCGATCCGGCGCGGCGCAACGTGTTCGGCCTGATCGCCGCCGATCCTGAGCTGGCCCGCGGCGGCATCCGGCTGCGTCAGTTCGGCCAGACGGTGATCGAGCGGCTGGGCGGGCGCAAGATCCATCCGGCCTGGGCGGTGGCCGGTGGGGTGCGCACCCCCCTCTCCACCACCGACCGGGAAGCGATCCGTGCGGGGCTGGCCGAGGCTTTCGCCACCACCCGCGCGGCCCTGGTCCTGTTCAAACGCCTGTTGGATGGGCCGCTGGCAGCGGAGGCCGCTGTGTTCGGGGACTTTCCTTCTCTCTTTATGGCGCTGGTGGGGGAAGGTGGCGCGTGGGAGCACTACGGCGGCCGCCTGCGCCTGATCGATGGCGACGGCACGCCGCTGGGCGGTGATCTGCCGGCCGATGGCCTGGGTGCCGGACCATTCGACGCGCTGCTGGCCGAGGCGGTGGAACCGTGGACCTACCTGAAATTCCCCTACTACAAGCCGCTGGGGCCGGAAGCGGGCAGCTACCGGGTGGGGCCGCTGGCGCGGCTGAACGTGTGCGATCACATCGGCACCGCCGGCGCCGACATCGAACTGCTGGAGCTGCGCCAGCGCGGCGGGCGGGTGGTGACCAGCTCCTTCCACTACCACCTGGCCCGCTTGATCGAGATCCTCGCGGCGCTGGAGGCGATCGAAGCCCTGCTCGATGATCCCGCCCTCTGCGACCCCCATGTGCGCGCCCGCGCCCACCTCAATGCCTTCGAGGCGGTGGGGGTGAGCGAGGCGCCGCGCGGCACGTTGTTCCACCACTACCGGGTGGATGGCGACGGCCTGATCGAGGCAGTGAACCTGGTCATCGCCACCGGCCAGAACAACCGGGCGATGAACCGCACGATCACCCAGATCGCGCGCCACCACATCCAGGCAGGCCCCAGCGCCGGTGCGGAGACAGGCACGGAGGCCGCCCTGCCGGAGATCGCCGAGGCCCTGCTCAACCGGGTGGAGGCGGGCATCCGCTGCTTCGATCCCTGCCTGTCGTGCTCCACCCATGCCGCCGGCGAAATGCCGCTGCACGTGCAGCTGCTCGGCCCCGGCGGGGAACTGCTGCGGGAGCGGTGGCGGCCGTGAGCGCCGCCCCGGGCGGGCCGGCACCACAGCGGCGCGATCTGCTGATCGGCTGGGGCAATGACCTGCGGCAGGACGACGGCGTGGGCCTGGCCATCGCCGCTGCGGTGCAGGGCTGGCACCAGCGGCAGCTCACCGTGCTGGCCACCCGGCAGCTCACCCCCGAGCTGGCGCCGCTGCTGGCGGAGGCCCGCCGGGTGCTGTTCGTGGATGCCGCTCTGGCGCAGGCCTGTCCGCCGCCGGGCTGGCGGCTGGAGCGGTTGGCGGCTGATGCCGCAGCAACGGCGGCCGGGGGCCCGCCCTTCAGCCATCACGCCAGCCCCGGCGCGCTGCTGCAGCTGGCCGGCCAGCTCTATGGCCGCACCCCCCCGGCCTGGCAGCTGCTGGTATGCGCGCATCAGTGCGGGCTGGGCAGCCACCTCACGCAGGCCACCGCCGCCCTGCTGCCTGAGGTCCTGGCGGCGGTGCGGCGCTGGTGCGGCGATGCATGAACTGGCGCTGATGGAGGAGGTGCACCGGATCGCCCTGGCGGCCGCCGCGGCTGAAGGGGCCGCGCGGATTCATGGGCTGCGCCTGCGGGTGGGGCAACGGGCCGGGGTGGATCCCGACGCGCTGCGTTTCGCCTTTGAGGTGGTGATGGCCGGTGGCATCGCCGAGGGGGCCAGCCTGGAGCTGGAGCTGTCCGCAGGCCGGGAGCTGGAGCTAATCGGGCTGGAGGTGTCGTGAGGATTCATCGGACTGGCGGGGCCGTGAGGAATCCCCCCCACTCCCGCACCGGCAGGCCGAACATCCGCACGCTCAGCGCCGACTCCCGCGGCAGCTCGCCGCTGGTGAGGATCGGCCAGGCCACCAGCCGCTCCGAGAACCAGGGCCGCTCGAGATCGAGGAAAGCGGTCACTGACTTGCTCATCAGTTCGTGGAGTTTTACGGAGGGTGATGGTGCCGGCAGTGGCGCGGGCTCAGGACTCAGGACTTGCGACTCCGGGATTCGGTATTGGGGATTGGGGATGGGAGGTTCTACGAAGGGCTGAGGCTTTGGGGCATAGCGGGCTCAGGCTCTGGGGGCGCAGTGGCCTCTGCCGGGGGCGCAGCATCCCAGGCATCTTCCGGCGGAGGCGCTTTCAGCTCAGCGGCATAGCCGCATCACCCGATTAGCGACATAGGCAGGCCACAGGCAGGGCCGCGTGTTAGCAGCAAAGCTGATCGGTGCCCACGATTGCTCAGCCTGCGCACTGACTCTGCAGCATCCATCAAGGAAGATCCCAGAAAGCGCAACGGCTCAAACCCTCAGCGCCCGATCCCCTTGCAAGCCTGAAAACCTCGCCGGCTCAGAAGAGCTCTGGCCGAGAAATGTAGCGGGATGATGCATTTCCTCCTCTCGCAGGATCTCCTTCGTCGGTCGCGGAGTTTCCCCGCCCCGTTTTCAGGAATCGGGCGCGATCCCCACCACGGACCAACTGTCAGGCCATCAAGCCAAGCAGGCGTCCAGGCCATCAAGAACCCAGGCTGGAATGGGCCGAGCCACCCGGCCATCGAATGGAGGCAGAGGGCCAAGAACCCAGTGATTACAGTGGTTTTCGGCAAAGACCCAATCCCCTGTGCCAACTGCTACAGTCCGCCGGACAAATTCTCTGAGATCACCAAAAGCGCCGCGTGACATTCCTCTCTGACTTCATTCCGCTCTTCCTGGAGCAGGTTCAGTCCCCGACCCTCGGATTCCTGATCGGCGGGATCATCGTGGCCGCGCTTGGCAGCCAGCTGGCCATTCCGGATTCGATCTACAAGTTCATCAGCTTCTTCCTGCTGATGAAGATCGGCCTGACGGGCGGCATCGCCATTCGGAACTCCAACCCCACCGAGATCTTTCTCCCGGCGCTCGCGGCCGTGGGGCTAGGCATCGTGATCGTGTTCATCGCTCGTTACACCCTGGGGAAACTGCCTGGCATCACCGTGCCTGACGCGGTGGCCACCGGCGGCCTGTTCGGCGCGGTGAGTGGCTCCACGCTGGCGGCGGTGCTGCCGCAGCTGGATTCCGCCAAGATCCCCTATGAGGCCTGGACGGCGGCGCTCTATCCCTTCATGGACATCCCGGCGCTGGTGACGGCGATCGTGGTGGCCAGCGTCTACCTCTCCAAGAAGACCGGCAATACCGCCGAGAAAGTGGAGGTCTGGCCGATCATCAAGGAAAGCATCCAGAGCTCGGCAGTCACGTCGCTGCTGCTGGGCGTGGCCCTGGGGATCCTCACCAAGCCCGAGCCCGTCTATGAGAGCTTCTTCGACCCCCTGTTCCGCGGCTTCCTTGCCGTCCTCATGATCATCATGGGGATGGAGGCCGCCCAGCGGATGAACGAGCTGCGCAAGGTGGCCCAGTGGTTCGCCATCTACGCCTTCATTTCTCCGATCGTGCATGGCTTCCTGGCCTTCGGCGTCGGCCTGCTCATCCACAAGTTCACCGGCTTCAGCATCGGTGGTGCGGTTGTGCTGGCGGTGATCGCCGCCTCCAGCTCGGACATCTCCGGCCCACCCACCCTTCGTGCCGGCATCCCTTCGGCGAACCCCTCGGCCTACATCGGCGCTTCCACCGCCATCGGCACGCCCGTCGCGATCGCTATCTGCATTCCACTGTTCATCGGGATTGCAGAGGTGCTGCTCGGCAAGTAAGTTCGCAACCCACTGATCCAATTCCTGACTACCATCCTTTGAGGTCAAACCCATGAGTCAACAGGTCTGGAAGCTGGTGATCGTTGCAGAGGAAGTCCTCTCCAAGAAACTCACCAAGCTCATCAAGGCGTCAGGCGCCACCGGCTATACCGTCAATGCAGCCGGTGGTGAAGGAAGCCGCAATGTGCGCTCCACGGGAGAGCCAAGCGTCTCGCACACCCTCTCCAACGTGAAAATCGAGGTGCTCACCGGCACCCGCGAACTGGCCGACAAGATCACAAGCGACATTGCGGCAAAGTACTACGCCGACTACTCGATCATTACTTACATCTACCCGGTGGAAGCCCTGCGCGATCACAAGTTCTGATTCAGGAATGATGCGGCTGGCTGCCGCGGAATCCGTGTCAGTTCATCCTGTGCCAGTTCAGCGGCGCGATCGGCGAGCCCTTGCCCTTCAAGCCTCCGCATTCGGCACAGGCTTCCTGCTCACTCAAGTGCCCGTGGGATTCACGGGGGTTCTTGCCCCCTGATTCCTACGTCTCCCCAGGGTTGCTGAAACCCTGGTTTCACTCAATTCTGGGGGGATGCGTCACCGGCAGGTTCCCTGCATCAGCGAGGCCAGCACGCGTAGGTGCCAGGCCTCGCTTTTTCATGTGTTCGCCCAGCCCCATGTCTCAGTTCAGCAAACTCCCGGCCGTTCTGGTTGGAACCTTGACGCTCTACCTGCTTGGTTATGCCTATGCCAGAGCGGTGGTCTTCCATGCCGTGGAGCGCTATTCAGGCGCTGAAGGCAAAGGCCCGCCGCGCCAGGACGTGATCGCCAAAAAAGATCGGCCTGCTGGAGAAGGGTGGGAGTATGCGTTGTTTCTGCCGGCGATCAAGCTGGAGGAAAGCCTGAGGGCCGTCAGCCCGAACCGCTGACCGGCGCCGGTCCACGGTGAGGAAGGGCTACGCCGGTGGGCCGGGCTGCGGCCGTCTCTCCAGACTGGAACCATCGCCGCCGGCTGCGCCATGTGCTCCCACTGCTCCTGCGGCCAGCCGATGACCAGCGTGGCGGCAGCCCCCGCGCCGCGAAGCCTGCTGCTGCGCCACAACCTGCTGGAGCGCAACGACAGCAACGCCGCGCGCAACCGCAAGCGCTTCGCGGCCACCGGCCTGCTGGTGGTGAATGTGCTCTCGGCCCCCGGCGCCGGTAAAACAGCTCTGCTCGAAGCTGTCGCGCGCCAGTGGCGGCACGGCCCGGTGGGGGTGATCGTGGGCGATCTCGCCACCGACAACGACGCCCGCCGCCTGCAGGCCGCCGGCGCCCGCGCCGTGCAGATCCAGACGGGCGACCTGTGCCACCTGGAAGCGTCGCTGGTGGCGGGAGCCTTCGATCAGCTCGACTGCGGCGGCATGGAGCTGCTGCTGATCGAGAACGTGGGCAACCTGGTGTGCCCCACCGCCTTCGATCTGGGCGAACAGCTGCGGATCGCCGTGCTCTCGGTGACCGAAGGGGAAGACAAGCCACTCAAGTACCCGGCCCTGTTCCACTCCGCCGATGCGGTGGTGATCAACAAAACCGATCTCGCCGCGGCCGTGGGCTTCGATCGCGCCGCCGCTCTGGCCCACCTGGCAGTGGTGGCGCCCCACGCCCGCGTCTTCGAACTCTCGGCCCGCACGGGTGAGGGCGTTGAGGCGCTGCTGCACTGGCTGGGGCACCAGCGTCAGGGTGAGGCCGCCACCTTGGCGGCTCCAGCGCCAGCCTCGGCGTGAGCGGCGCCCCCCGGCGGCGCCTGAGGATCGACATTGAGGGGGTCGTGCAGGGCGTTGGCTTCCGGCCGTTCGTGCATCGGCTGGCCTCGCAACAGCAGCTGGCCGGCTGGGTCACCAACAGCCCCGCCGGGGTGTCGATCGAGGTGGAGGGAAACGCCACCGAGCTGGAGGCCTTCCTGCGCGCGCTGCAGGCCCGGCGCCCGCCGCACAGCCGCATCGACCGCCTGACGCGTCGCTGGTTGGCGCCCCTGGCTGCGCCTGCGGGGGCGCCGAGAGAGGAGCAGCGCGAGAAGCCGGGGGAAGAGCCAGACGTGTTCAGGATCCTGCCGGCAGCCCCCGCCAGCGGGCCGCACCCGGATTCCGCCTGCGGCTCCGACCCCACCAGCGCGCTCACGGGCCTGGTTCCGGCCGATCTGGCCCCCTGCGGCGCCTGCCGCGCCGAGCTGCGGGATCCGCGCAGCCGCCGCTATGGGTATGCCTTCAACAGCTGCGCCCATTGCGGGCCGCGCTACAGCCTGCTGCGCGCGCTGCCGTTCGAGCGGGCCCGCACCACCCTGGCTGGCTTTGCGCTCTGCGCCGCCTGCCGGCGCGAGTTCCACGATCCGGGCGACCGCCGCTTTCACGCCCAGACGATCGGCTGCCCGGCCTGCGGACCGCAGCTGAGCTGGCGGCAGCGGGACACCGGCGGGACCGGCAGCCACGGCGGCAGCGACTGCGGGCCCGGCGCCGCCGCGCTGGCGGCAGCGGCGGCGGCGTTGCAGCGCGACCAGGTGGTGGCCCTGCAGGGGGTGGGGGGCTTTCAGCTGCTGGTGCGGGCTGCTTCAGCGGCGGCCGTCGCTGAGCTGCGGCGCCGCAAAGGGCGCCCTGAGCAACCCTTTGCCGTGCTGGTTCCCCACCTGGCCTGGGCGCGGCGTCACTGCCAGGTGTCGGCGGCGGAGGCGCGGCTGCTGGTGGGGCCGGCGGCACCGATCGTGCTGCTGCGGCGGCGCGCCGTCCCCCTCGCCGACGGTGTGGCCCCCCACTGCCCCTGGCTGGGGGTGATGCTGCCGGCCTCGCCCCTGCACGCCCTGCTGCTGGAGGCGGTGGGGGAGCCGCTTGTATGCACGAGCGGCAACCGCTCGGGCGAACCGCTGGGCTTCAGCGAAGCCGATGGGCTGGACCTGCTCACGGACCTCGCCGATGGTCTGCTGAGCCACAACCGGCCGATCGCCAACCCCGTCGACGACGGCGTGGCCCAGGTGGTGGCCGGAGCAGTGATGGTGCTGCGCCAGGCACGCGGTACCGCGCCCACCGCCATCGCGCTGCCGGATCCCACGCCCCCGCCGGCGGCAACGCCCCGGCAGGCCGACGTGCTGCTGGCCATGGGCGGCCAGGTGAAGAGCGCCATCGCCATCGGCCAGGGCAGGCAGGCACTGTTGGGGCCCCATCTCGGCGACCTCGGCACGCTGGCCGGCGAACGGCGGCTGACCGGCAGCCTGCTCAGCTGGCTGGAACGCCAGCAGCTGCGCCCGTCGCGGCTCGCCGTCGACCTGCACCCCGGCTACAGCGCGCACCGCCTCGGCCGCGAGCTGGCGGAGACCTGGGGCGGTCTGCCGGTGCTGGCCGTGCAGCACCATCACGCCCACCTGCTGGCCTGCCTGGCGGAGCACGGTCTGCCCCTGCCGGCCACAGGCGTGGCCTGGGATGGCGCCGGCTTCGGCCCCGACGGTCTGCTCTGGGGCGGCGAGTGCCTGCGGCTGGAGCCCCCGCGGGCGGGCGCCGCACTGAACTTCACGCACCTGGCGCGGCTGCGACCCTTCCCCTTGCCCGGCGCTGAACGGGCCCTGCGGGAACCGCGGCGCGCCGCGCTCGGGTTGCTGGTCGCCGCCTTCGGGGCAGACAGCCTGGCCCACACCCCGCCGGCCACCCGGGCCGCCTTCGGCGACGGGGAGCAGCAACTGCTGGAGCGCCTGCTGGAGACAGGCCTGAAGGCGCCGCTCTGCACCAGCATGGGCCGCCTGTTCGACGCCCTCGCCTCGCTGCTCGGCCTGGTGCAGCGCTGCAGCTTCGAAGGGCAGGGGGCACTGCGGCTGCAGGCGGCGGCCGAGGCCGCGCGCGATGAACCGGAACCGCCGGGCTGGCCGGCCTACCGCCTCCCCATCGGCGCCGCAGCACCTGCTGCCGCTGCCAGCGGCGTGGCCGCACCGTGGTTGCTCGACTGGCACCCCCTGCTGACTTCCGTGCTCAACGACCTCGCCCGCGGCCGCCCCGTGCCGTCGATCGCGCTGGCCTTTCACCGCGCCCTGGCGGCCGTGCTGGTGGAGCTGGCGCAGCGGCTGCAGCTGCGCCGCCTGCTGCTGAGCGGCGGCTGCTTCCAGAACCGCCTGCTGCTGGAGCTGGCTGTGGCGGCGCTGGCGGACGCCGGCGTTGAAGCGGTGTGGCCCCAGCGGGTGCCCTGCAATGACGGCGGCCTCGCCCTCGGCCAGCTGCTGGCGCTGGCCTGGTCGGCATGTGAGGAAGGCACAGAGCCGGGGGTTCAGGCGCCGTTTCTCGCTCTATAGAGGAGAAGCAGACCCTGCGGAGGCCGCCGCTGGCGGCGGAGGTGCGTGATGTGTCTGGCTGTGCCGGGTGAGCTGATCCGGATCGAGCACCGCCGCCCGGCCGACCTCGCGCCGCACGCTGGTGGCGACGGCGAAGACAGCAACGACGACGCGCTCTGGCGGGTGGGGGTGGTGGAGTTCTCCGGCGTGCAGCGGGAGGTGAGCCTGGCCTGCGTGCCAGAAGCCCGCCCCGGCGATCTGCTGCTGGTGCACGTGGGTTTCGCGCTCAGCGTGGTGGTGGAGTCATGAGCCTGCCCCGCACCGATGGCCGCGTCACCGTCGATGGCAATGAAGCGGTGGCGCGCGTGGCCTACCGGCTGAACGAGGTGATGGCGATCTACCCGATCACCCCGGCCACGCCGATGGGGGAATGGGCCGATGGCTGGGCCGCGGCCGGCCGCCCCAACCTCTGGGGCAGCGTGCCCACTGTGGTGGAGATGCAGAGCGAGGGGGGCGCCGCCGGAGTGCTGCATGGCGCCCTGCAGGCCGGAGCGCTCGCCACCACCTTCACGGCCTCACAGGGGCTGCTGCTGATGCTGCCCAACCTCTACAAGATCGCCGGTGAACTCACCAGCACGGTGGTGCACGTGGCCGCCAGGGCCCTGGCGGGCCAGGCGCTCTCGATCTTCGGGGACCACAGCGACGTGATGGCCACCCGCGGCAGCGGCTGTGCCCTGCTCTGCTCAGCCTCGGTGCAGGAGGCCGGCGACTTCGCCGCTATCGCCACTCTGGCCAGCCTGAACGCCCGCCTGCCTTTCCTCCATTTCTTCGACGGCTTTCGCACCTCCCACGAGCTGCACACGGTGGCGCCGCTCTCTGACGCCACCCTGGCCGCCCTGATTCCGGCGGGGCTGATCGCCGCCCACCGCGCCCGGGGGCTGAGCCCCGACCATCCCGTGATCCGCGGCACCAGCCACAACCCCGATGTGGCCTTTCAGGCCCGTGAAGCGGCCAATCCCTTTCACGACGCCGCCCCGGCGCTGGTGCAGCAGGCGATGGACCGCTTCGCCGCGCTCACCGGGCGCGCCTACCGGCTGTTCGAGTACCACGGCGATCCGCTGGCGGAGCGGGTGCTGGTGCTGATGGGCTCAGGCTGCGAGACGGCCCAGCTCACGGTCGATGCCCTCATCGCCAGCGGCGAGCGGGTGGGGGTGCTGAAGGTGCGGCTCTACCGGCCGTTCAGCGCCGAGCGGCTGGTGGCGGCGCTGCCGGCCAGCGTGCGCGCGATCGCCGTGCTCGATCGCTGCAAGGAACCGGGCGCCGGCGGCGACCCGCTCTACCTCGATGTGAGCGACGCGGTGCGGCGCTGCTGGGGGCGGACGCCCGCCACCGACGCCAGGCCGCAGCCCCGGGTGGTGGGCGGGCGCTACGGCCTGGCCTCGAAGGAGTTCAACCCGGCGATGGTGAAGGCGGTGCTGGATGCCCTGCGCACTCGGGCGGCGCCCCATTCCTTCAGCGTGGGCATCGAGGACGACCTCACCCACCGTTCCCTGCCGGTGGACACCAGCTTCCGCGCCGAAACGGAGGGGGAGTTCCAGGCCGTGATCTACGGGCTCGGCGCCGACGGCAGCGTGGGCGCCAGCAAGAACACGATCAAGATCATCGGCGAGGGAACAGACCTGCACGCCCAGGGCTACTTCGTCTACGACTCGAAGAAATCCGGTTCGGTCACGGAGTCGCACCTGCGCTTCGGCCCACGGCCGATCCACGCCACCCATCTGGTGGGGCGGGCCAATCTGGTGGCTTGCCACCAGTGGGATTTCCTCAGCCGCTTCGACCTGCTGAGCACGGCGCGCCCCGGCGCCACCCTGCTGCTGAACAGCCCCTGGGAGGCCGGACAGATCTGGGAGCTGCTGCCGGCGGCGGTGCGCGCCCAGATCCGCGCCAGGCAGCTGCGCGTGTTTGCCATCCATGCCGCCGCAATCGCGCGCGACTTCGAGCTGGGCGGGCGCATCAACACCGTGATGCAGACCTGCTTCTTCTCGCTCGCCGGAGTGATGCCGCTGGAGCAGGCGCTGGACGCCATCCGCGTCGCGATCCGCCACAGCTATGGCCACAAGGGAGAGCTGGTGGTGCAGCGCAACCTGCAGGCCGTCGATGCCGCCCTGGCACGGCTGCTGCCGGTGCCGATTCCGGCCGAGGACCCAGCCGGCCCACCAGAGCCGGAGGCCGATCGCTTCGCCGCCGCCCCCACCTTCGTGCGCAGCGTGATCGTGCCCCAGCTGGCCCGTCAGGGCGACCGGCTGCCGGTGAGTGCCCTGCCCGCCGATGGCACCTACCCCTGCGGCACCGCCCGCTGGGAGAAGCGCAACATCGCCGACAGCGTGCCGGTCTGGGAGGAGCAGCTGTGCGTGCAGTGCGGCAAATGCGTGATGGTGTGCCCCCATGCCGTGATCCGCGCCAAGGTGGTGGAGCCAGCCGCGCTGGCGGCGGCACCGCCGGGCTTCCTGAGCGCACCGGCCCGCGAACCGCACGGCAGCGCCAACTGCTTCACCCTGCAGGTGGCGGTTGAGGACTGCACCGGCTGTGCCCTCTGCGTGGAGGTCTGCCCGGCACGCGAGCGGGACACGCCCAGCCACAAGGCCATCAACATGGCGCCGCAGCGCCCCCTGCGCGAGCAGGCCCGCGGCGCCTGGGAGTTCTTCCTGCAGCTACCCGACACCGAGCGCAGCCAACTGAACCTGCGCCACATCGGCCAGCAGCAGCTGCAGGAGCCGCTGTTCGAATTTTCCGGCGCCTGCGCCGGCTGCGGCGAAACCCCCTACATCAAACTCGCCACCCAGCTGTTCGGCGACCGGATGGTGGTGGCCAACGCCACCGGCTGCTCGTCGATCTATGGCGGCAACCTGCCCACCACCCCCTGGAGCTGCAACGGCGAGGGCCGCGGGCCGGCCTGGTCCAACTCCCTGTTCGAAGACAACGCCGAGTTCGGGCTGGGCTTCCGCGTGGCCTACGACCAGCGGCACACCACCGCCGTGCGCCTGCTGCGCCGCCTGGCCGAACCCGGCGAAGGGGGCAGCGAGGCGCCGGTGCCGCCGGAGCTGGCGGAGGCGCTGATCCAGGCGGATCAGAGCGGGGAAGCGGGGATCTTCGAGCAGCGGCAGCGGGTTGTGGAGCTGCGCCGGCGGCTGGAGCAGGAGCAGGGGCGGCAAGAGCCGGAGCGCCAGGCGGAGATCGAGGCGCTGCTTGCCCTGGCCGACGATCTGACCAAGCGCAGCGTGTGGATGATCGGCGGCGACGGCTGGGCCTACGACATCGACGCGGGCGGCATCGACCAGGTGCTCGCCAGCGGCCAGGACGTGAACCTGCTGGTGCTCGACACCGAGCTGTACTCGAACACCGGCGGGCAGATGTCGAAGGCCACCCCGATCGGTGCCGTCGCCAAGTTCGCCAGTGGCGGCAAGCGCACCGCCAAGAAGGATCTGGGCCTGATGGCGATGAGCTATGGCAACGCCTACGTGGCCAGCGTGGCGATGGGCGCCCGCGACGAGCACACCCTGCGGGCCTTCCTGGAGGCCGAAGCGTTTCCGGGGCCCTCGCTGATCCTGGCCTACTCCCACTGCATCGCCCATGGCATCGACATGGCCAAGGGCATGAGCCAGCAGCGGCAGGCCGTGGAGTCGGGCCGCTGGCTGCTCTACCGCCACGACCCGCGCCGCAGCGCGGCGGGCCTGAACCCCCTAGTGCTCGATTGCCCCGCCCCCTCGCTGCCGGTGGCCGAAGCGATGGCCAGCGAGAACCGCTTTCGCAGCCTCGAAGGCATCGATCCGGAGCAGGCAGAGCGCCTGGCCCTGCTGGCCCAGCAGCAGGTGGACGCCCGCTGGGAGCACTACCGCCAGCTGGCCGCCCTACCGGCGCCCGGGGCCGGGGCCGGGTGAACCCGCTCGCCCCTTACCGCCGGCCGGAGGCGGTGCAGCAGCTGGTGGGTCAGTTGCGACAGGCGATCAGCCGCCCCTGGACCCTGATGGAGGTCTGCGGCGGCCAGACCCACGCCCTGCTGCGCCACGGCCTCGACCAGCTGCTGCCCGAGGGGCTGGAGCTGATCCATGGCCCGGGCTGCCCGGTGTGCGTCACCCCGGCGGCCACGATCGATCGCGCCCTGGAGCTGGCGGCCCGCCCCGGGGTGATCCTCTGCTCCTACGGCGACATGCTGCGGGTGCCCGGTTCCGATGGCCGCAGCCTGCTGGAGTTGCGGGCGGCGGGGGCCTGCGTTCGAGTCGTCACCTCACCCCTTGATGCGCTCGCCATCGCCCGTGAATGCCCGGGGCAGCAGGTGGTGTTCTTCGCGGTGGGCTTTGAAACCACCGCACCGGCCACGGCGCTGCTGGCCCATCAGGCCTGGTGCTGCGGCAGCACCAACCTGGCGCTGCTGGTGGGACATGTGCGGATCGCTCCGGCGATGGAGGCCCTGCTGGCCGCCCCGCACAACCGGGTGCAGGGCTTCCTGGCCGCCGGCCATGTCTGCGCCGTGATGGGCAGCGAGGAGCTGGAGCCGCTGAGTGCCCGCTTCCATGTGCCGGTGGTGGTCACGGGCTTCGAGCCGGTGGATCTGCTGGAGGGGCTGCTGCGCTGCGTGCGACAGCTGGAGCGGGGCGAGGGCCGGGTGGAGAACGCCTATGGCCGTGCCTGCCGCCCGCAGGGCAACGCGGCAGCCCGGGCCCTGATCGCCCGGGTGTTCGAGCCGGTGGATCAGTTGTGGCGTGGCCTCGGCCTGTTTCCAGCCAGCGGCCTGCGGCTGCGCCCCCCCTACGCCGCCCTCGACGCCGCCCGGCTGCCCGGCCAGGCCACCGAGCATCGGCCTGGGCCCGATGCTGCCGCGGCCTGCATCAGCGGCCAGGTGCTGCAGGGTCTGGCCCGGCCCACCGCCTGTCCGGCCTTCGGTCGCACCTGCACGCCGGAGCGCCCGCTCGGAGCGCCGATGGTGTCATCGGAAGGGGCGTGTGCCGCCTACTGGCACCACGGCGATCGGGCGGAAAGCTCTGCAGCAGCCAGGCCCCTGGCCCGGGCGGTGGAGGCCAGCAGCCTGTCCGACAAGGCGGAGCCCTGACCCATGGCCAGCACCAGCAGCCCCGGCGACAGCGAGGCCATCGAGCGGGTGCAGCTGGGTCATGGCGGCGGCGGCAGCCTCAGCCAGCAGCTGATCGCCGAGCTGCTGGTGCCGGCCTTCGGGCCGGGCGATGGGGTGTTGCATGACGCGGCCACGTTCCAGGCCGGCCCGGGTCCGCTGGCCTTCAGCACCGATGCCTACGTGGTGCGGCCGCTGATCTTCCCCGGCGGCGACATCGGCCGGCTGGCGGTGATCGGCACCGTGAACGATCTGGCCATGGTGGGGGCCCGGCCGCTGGCGCTCAGCCTGGCCCTGATCCTGGAGGAAGGGCTGGCGATGGCCACGCTGCGGCAGGTGGTCGCCTCGATCCGCACGGCGGCCGCCGCCTGCGGTGTGCCGGTGCTGACCGGCGACACCAAGGTGGTGGAACGGGGCAAGGGCGACGGCCTGTACATCACCACCAGCGGTGTGGGCAGCCTGGGGCCGGGTCCGGCCATCGGCCCGCCGGCGGTGCGGCCGGGCGACGCCATCCTGGTGAGCGGCGATCTGGGACGCCATGGGGTGGCGATCCTGGCGGCACGCCACGAACTGGGCTTCCGCACGGAGCTCTGCAGCGACCTGGCCTCGCTGCTGCCATCCGTGCAGGCGCTGCTGGGGCTGGGGCTGGAGGTGCACGCCCTGCGGGATCTCACCCGCGGTGGGCTGGCCAGCGCCCTGTTTGAGATCGCCCGCGACACCGGCCTTCTCCTGCAGATCGAGGAGGAGGCGGTGCCGATCGCGCCGGCGGTGGCGAGCGCCTGCGAGCTGCTGGGCCTCGATCCGCTGGCGATGGCCAACGAAGGGCGGTTGGTGCTGTTCCTGCCCGCCGCTGAGGCGGCGCAGGCCCTGGCCGTGCTGCAGGGCTTCCAGCCCGAGGCCGCGATCATCGGCGCGGTGGCTGACGCCGGAATGCCTGGAGACAGCGAGCCCGGGGCCGGCAACCGCCTGTTGCCCGCCATAGCCAGTGGAACAGTGCTGCTGCGCAACGCCTATGGCGTGCAGCGGCGCCTGGCTCTGGGCCGGGGCGAGCAGCTACCGCGCATTTGCTGAGCGCCAGGCAAGGGGCGCGGGCCTGGGGGCGGCGCTGGGTTTCAACCCCCTGCGTTCTGCCCTTCCCGGAACACCGGCTGCGGCTCAGGGCCAGTAGCCGTCGCCGAAGCCATCGCCCATGCCACCGTCGCCCGCCGGGTCGAATTCAGGCCAGCCCGGATCGCCGCCGTCAAGCAGACCGAAGCGGGCGGCTTCGTCATCCATCAAGGTGTTGCCCTCCGGCCGGGTGTCGCAGGTGACGCTGCCGTCGCTGCCGGTCACGCAGTCGTCAAAGCGCACATCAGCCCGGGCGGCGGCGGGCAGGAGCAGCCCGGCGCCCAGACCGAGCAGCAGCGCCGTCCAGCCCAGGCGGCGGGTAACCGCCATCACAACGGCCTGCGACCGCCGCGTGGCAGGACGGCTGGAATGATGGATCAACGTTCGTCCTGCAGCGATGTATACCGATTGGACCGCCGTCATCCTGCTCCTGCTCACCGCAGCACCGTTGGCCGTTGTGGTGGCCACTGCCGCATTCTTCATCTGGCGCCAGAAGACAGGGGGTCGGCGTTGAGCGCCCGGGCGTCCTGACGGCGCAGCCTGTGCTCCAGCGTGGGCTCGACGCTGAACTGGGGCAGCCGGCCCTGGCCGAGGCAATCCAGGCAGGTGCGGAATTTCTGGTCGCTGAGGCGCAGCACGCCGCTGCCGCCGCAACGCGGGCATCGCTGCGCCTCCACCTCTCGCCGCGCTGACGGCAGCACCGCCTTTGGCAGGCCCGCCTGTGTGGGTTCGCCCATCAATCCCCGTTTTGGTGTTGATTTCAGTGTGGACGGCCCGCCCCCCCGGATTGACGCCACTTCCTTAAGCCTTCCCGCATAAACGCCGTTTCAACGCCGCGTTGCTCAGGTTCTGCAGCAACTCCGCGGCACTCAGGCGGCTTCCCGCCGGCACCAGGCCCAGGCTGGCGGCCAGCAGGCCGATCACCGCCGCTGCATCGAGCCCCTGCGCGCGCAGCCCCGCCACCCCCTCCGCTCCCGACCGCTTGGCCAGCCGTTCGCCGCGGTCATCGCGCCACAGCGGCACATGCCAGTAGGTCGGGGGCGTGGCACCCAGGCACTGCATCACGGCCACCTGCGGCGCCGTCGCGGCCCAGAGGTCTTCGCCGCGCACCACCGTGGTGATGCCCAGCGCCAGCTCATCGACGGCGGTGGCCAGGTGATACGCCAGGAAGCCATCCGCGCGGCGCAGCACCACATCCCCCACCTGGCGCGCCGCCTCCAGCCGGCCGGGAGCGGCGATCGCCTCCGGCCAACAGAGCGGAGCGTCCTGAAGACGCAGGCGCCAGCTGGGCAGGCGGCCGTTCTCCACGCCCCAGCCGTGGGCGCGCGTGCGGCAGAAGCCCGGATACACCGACACCGCCCCCTGCGGCGCAGACACATCCGCCAGCAAGCGGCGGCTGCAGCGGCAGGGATAGAGCAGACCCCGGCGGCGCAGAGCGGAGAGCACCGTGGCGTAGAGGCCGGTGCGCTCGCTCTGGCGCACCGGCGGGCCATCCCAGTGAAGGCCCAGCCAGCGGAGGTCGGCCAGGATCGCCTCTTCGGCACCGGCGCGGTTGCGCGGGGTGTCGAGATCATCGATGCGGAGCAGGAGCTCACCCCCCTGAAGCCGGGCTTCCAGCCAGGCCACGAGGGCGGTGCGCAGATTGCCGCGGTGCAGGGGGCCCGTGGGAGACGGAGCGAAGCGCCCGCGGTGGTGGCGGCTTCGCTGTTGCTCTCCCGTTGCGATCAGCCCCTGAAGGTGTGAGGGCAGACCGGTGGAGGCGGGAGGAATCAGCCCTGAACCTGATCCTTGAACTGCTTGCCGGCCGTGAAGGCGGGCACGCGCTTGGCGGGGATGGCGATTTTCTCGCCGGTCTTGGGGTTCAGACCCTGACGGGCGGAACGCTCACGGGCTTCAAAGGAACCGAAGCCGAGGATGGATACCTTCTTGCCTTCGACCACCGAATCAATGATGGTTTCGATGGCGGCGTCGACGACCTTCGACACTTCGGTCTTGGTGAGCTCGGTGCGAGCCGCAACGAGGTTGACGAGGTCAGCTTTGTTCATTGGGCGGGAATCTGGGGGCAGAAATCTGGAGAGGGGCGGGAGTGGGGCGGAGCGGAAGAAGCCGTTCCCGCCATGCGGTGAAAACGAACCGACCACGGAGACCAACCAACGGCTGGACGCTCGGCCGGATCACCTGGCGGGCTAATCGTATGGGGGAAGGGCGACCTGGGCAACCGAAACCGCTTGCTTGGCCAAGGTTTTTCCCGATTTTCCGCCCCTGATCACCCCTCATTGTGCCGCTTGAGCGGTGCCGGGCACCAACTTCTCGCCGCGCAGGGCACCCAGGCCGGCACCGGTGGCGATCCAGCGGGGCGACCCCGCCGGCAACCAGTGCTGCAGGCGCTCCAGGCTGCGCTGCTGCCGCGGCCAGTGGAACGTGTGGGCGGTGCGCAGCGGCCCCAGGCGTCCGGGAGCGAGGGGCACCAGCAGCCGTCCGCAGAACAGCAGGTCGTGGGCTCCGGTGGCATGCAGCACGCAGGCCCCGGGCGAGGGGCCCGGGGTCCACAGCAGCCGCAGGTCGTCAGCCAGGTCGTGGGCGGCACCGAAGGGCCGCAGCTCCGGCAGCCCCGGCAGCAGGTAGGCCTCCTGCTCCTGCACAAGCACCGGCCAGCTGATCGCCTCCTGCAGGCGGCGGCAACGGCCGTGGCCGGCGCGGCCGGTGAGCACGATCACACCCGGCGGCCCCGCCAGCGCCGCCAGGTTCGCCGCCGTCAGCGCCGGGCAATCGATCAGCACGGGCGGGCGCTGCGGCAATGCCAGCAGCCAGGCGGTGCCCCCCTGGGTGTCGCGGTTGGGGGGAAACACCCACAGCCCGGGCAGCACCTGCTGCGGCGGCCGCCCCTCCTCCAACGCCGCGGGCAAGAACGCCGACATCCGCACCAGAGGGGCAACACACGACTAGCTTGAACCGCAGCACTTCACAGCCCGTGTCCTCGACTCACCTGGGACACCCCTGGCCCCTCGGCGCCGCCGTCACCGTGCGGGGAGTGAACTTCTCAGTGGTGGCACCGCTGGCCACTCGGGTGGAGCTGCTGCTCTTCGCCGACGGCGACGCGCCCGAACCCTTCCGCATCATTCCGCTCGATGCCCGCCATCGCTCCGGCGATCACTGGCACGTGGAAGTGGTGGGGGTGGGCATCGGCTGCTGCTACGGCTATCGCGTGTACGGGCCGCTGCAGCCGGGAGCGCACGGCTTCAACCCCTCCAAGGTGCTGCTGGATCCCTGCGCGCGGGCGATCAGCGGCTGGTCGCGGTACCGCCGCGCCGATGCCACCGGCACCGCGCCCAACACCGCCTCCTGCCTGAAGGGGGTGGTCACGGAACGCGACCTGTTCGACTTCAACGCCGCGCCCCGCCCCCGCCACAGCTGGCAGCGCACCGTTGTGTATGAGCTGCACGTGGCCGGCTTCAGCCAGGGCGAGAGCAGCCCGGTGGCACCGGAGCGGCGCGGCAGCCTGCTGGGCCTGATCGACACCATCCCCTATCTCAAGAGCCTCGGGGTCACCACCCTGGAGCTGCTGCCGGTGATGGCCTTCGACCCGCAGGATGCTCCGCCCGGCCGCCACAACTACTGGGGCTACAGCCCGATCAGCTGGATGGCTCCCCATCACGGCTACCTACTGGGCGACGACCCGCTGCAGGCCCGCGACCAGGTGCGGGCGCTGGTGATGGCCTGCCACCAGGCCGGCCTGGAGGTGGTGCTCGATGTGGTGCTGAACCACACCAGCGAAGGCAACCAGGATGGCCCCACGCTCAGCTGGCGCGGCTTCGCCGATCGCCTCTACTACCACCAGAACCCCGACGGTGACTACCTCGATGTGACCGGCTGCGGCAACACGGTGGCGGCCAACCGCCCGCTGGTGCGGCAGCTGATGATGGAAGCGCTGCGCTGCTGGGCGCTGGAACTCGGCATCGATGGCTTCCGCTTCGACCTGGGCATCGCCCTGTCGCGCGGCGAGAACCTGGCGCCGCTCGACCAGCCGCCCCTGTTCGAGGAACTGGAGGCGGATCCGCGGTTGAGCGATCTGAAGATGGTGAGCGAGCCGTGGGATTGCGGCGGTCTCTACCGCCTCCACGATTTCCCGGCGCGGCGCATGGGCACCTGGAACGGCCGCTTCCGCGACGACGTGCGCCGCTTCTGGAAGGGCGATGAGAGCTGCTGCTGGGCGATGGCCCAGCGCCTGTCCGGCAGCCCCGATCTCTACGGTGGCCGCCCGCCGGCGGTGGGGCGCAGCATCACCTTCATCACCGCCCACGACGGCTTCACCCTGGCGGATCTGGTCAGTTACAACGGCAAGCACAACCTCGCCAACGGCGAAGACAATCGCGACGGCGACAACCACAACAACAGCTGGAACCACGGCGTGGAGGGTCCCACCACCGACCACGGGGTGAACGATCTGCGCAACCGCCAGCTGCGCAACCTGCTCGCCACCCTGCTGCTGGCCCCGGGCGTGCCGATGCTGCTGATGGGGGATGAAGTGCGCCGCAGCCAGGGGGGCAACAACAACACCTGGTGCCAGAACAATCCACTCGGCTGGATGAACTGGCGCCCCGATGGCGAAGACCTCGGCCTCAGGCTCTTCCTGCAACGGCTGGTGCACCTGCGCACCCATCTGTTCAGCCTGCTGAACCCGGAAACCCCCTACGCCGAAGGGGCCCAGGGGGCCGGCCTGCCCGGCGATCACCTGTGGCGGGAGTGGCACGGCGTGGCGCTGCAGCAACCCGACTGGGCCAGCTGGTCGCACACGCTGGCCTGGAGCCTGCACGACCACGCCCACGGCCCCCTGCTCTGGTGCGGGCTGAACGCCTACAGCAAGCCCATGCACTTCGAGCTGCCCACGGCACCGGAAGGCTGGCTGCGGGTGATCGACACGGCCCTGCCGGCCGGTCAGGACATTCCCCATGAGCCCAGCCGCTGGATGCACGACGGCGCGCCGCTGGAGAGCCGCAGCCTGATGCTGATGCTCGCGCCCCACCTGCTCAACGGGAAGACGCTCTGAGTTGTGCGGATGGCGGGTGTGCCAAGGGCGCTGGTTTGCCGCCGGCGATCACCAGGTCAGCCATCCCCACCCAGCCGGCAGCACCGCTGCTAGAACGACAACGATTCTCACTCCGATGGGGACTCTGCGGTACCCGCCGCGCCCCCGCCCTCGCCATGGCCTTCACCAGCGCCGTTCCAGCCGCCGATCGCCTGCCGGTGACCGTGCTCACCGGTTATCTCGGTGCCGGCAAAACCACCCTGCTGAACCGGATCCTCACCCACGAACACGGCCTCAAGGTGGCGGTGATCGTGAACGAATTCGGTGAGGTAGGCATCGACAATCAGCTCGTGATCGATGCCGACGAAGAGATCTTCGAGATGAACAATGGGTGCATCTGCTGCACCGTGCGTGGCGATCTGATCCGCATCATCGGCAATCTGATGAAACGGCGGGATCGCTTCGATCACCTGGTGATCGAAACCACCGGCCTGGCCGATCCCGCCCCTGTCATCCAGACCTTCTTCGTGGATGAAGACCTGCGGGATGAGCTGCGGCTGGATGCGGTGATCACCCTGGTGGATCTGGTGCACGTGCAGCAGCACTGGGAGGCGGAGGAGGTGCAGGAACAGCTGGCCTTCGCTGATGTGCTGCTGCTCAACAAGGCGGATCTGGTGGAGGAGGGCGAACGTCAGGCGATCGAGCAACGGGTGCGGGCGATCAACCCGATGGCGCGGCTGCTCACCACCCGCAACGCCGATGCCCCGATCGATCAGCTTCTCGGCGTGGGGGCGTTCGAGCTGGAGCGGGCCCTGAGCCTCGATCCCGGCTTCCTGGCCGAGGAGCATGCCCACGAGCACGACGACGCCGTGGGCTCGGTGGCGTTCGTGGAGGAGCGGCCGATGGATCTCGACAAGCTGGGCACCTGGCTGTCGGATCTGGTGGCCGAGCGGGGGCCCGATCTGTTCCGGATGAAGGGCATCATCCAGCTGGAAGGCAAGGACGAGCGCTATGTGTTCCAGGCGGTGCACATGCTGCTGGATGGCGATTTCGATCGCCCCTGGAAAGAAGGCGAGCGGCGCTGCACCGAGTTCGTGATCATCGGCCGCGATCTCGATGCCGAGGGCCTGCGGGCGGGCTTCACCGCCTGCGTGGCCTGAGCGGTCAAGCGCCATGACCTCAACGCAGCCCCTGGTGCGGGAACGGCTCTGCGGGGAGCTGCAGCAGGCGATCACGGCGCTGAGCTGGTCGGCGGATGGCGAGTTTCTGGCGATCGCCACGGCCGGCGGCGAACTGCTGCTGCTTGATTTCCGCGCCGGCTGCGAAGAGCTGCTGCAGGGCCTGAGCGACACCAGCCTCGATGCGATCGGCTTCAGCGCCGACGGGCAGTTCCTGATGGCGGTGGGCCAGGCCGGCGAGCTGTTGCTGTGGGAACTGGGCGGCTCCGGGGTGCGGCCAATCGCGTTTGCGCCGCAGCCGCTCGGCGCCGGCTGGCTGGATGCGGCGGCCTGGCAGCCCAGGGGGCTGCTGCTGGCAGTGGCCGCCGGCCGCCGGGTACGGCTCTGGGATGGGGCGCTGCGCCAGTGGCGCCCTGACAGCCTCGAGCTGCCCGGCACCGCCCAATGCCTGGCCTGGAGTGCCGACGGCAGGCGGCTGGCGGCCAGCTGCCACGGCGAGCTGGCGCTGTGGCAACCGCTCGATCCGGCCACACCGGCTCCCCGGCGCGCCCCCACCGAATCGGTGGGGCTGTCCCTGGCCTTCTCGCCGGTGGGCGAGCTGCTGGCCTGCGGCCAGATGGACCGCTCCCTGCTGCTCTGGCCCGAGGCAGGCGAGGGGCGGCCGTGGCAGTTCAGCGGCTTCCCGGCCAAGGTGCGCGCACTGGCCTGGAGCGATCAGCCCGGGAAGCTCGCACCTGCCCTGGCGGTGGCCGCCGCCGACCACGTGGTGCTGTGGGAGCAGCGCGACCGCAGCGAACAGGGCTGGCAGCCCGAACCGCTGCTGTGGCATCAGCAACGCGTCACGGCCCTGGCCTTCGCGCCCGGCAGCCGCCTGCTGGCCAGTGCCTCCGCTGACGGCAGCGTGGGTCTCTGGGATGGCCGCGGCCGCCTGCTGCAGGCGCTGGAAGGGGAAGGCCAGGGCTTCCAGGCGCTGGCCTGGCGCCCCGACGGCCTGCACCTGGCGGCCGGCAGCGACCAGGGCCGCTGGTGGCTGTGGCCGGTGGAGATGCCAGGCAGGGACCGTCAGCGGCGCTCGGGCGGAACCGGATTTGGTTGAGCGGCCGTTGAACCTCTCCATCCCCCCACTCCCGCTCCCTCTCCTCGGCCTCACGCCGCTGCTGCTCCTACCGGCCCTCCTCCTAATGGCCCTGGTCGTGCTGCTGCCCTCGCTGGTGATCCGCGGGCTGCTGGCGCCGCTCAACCCGGCGGTGGTGTTCTGTGGCGGGGACCGGCAGCGGCGGCTGGCGCTCACGATCGATGACGGGCCCAGTGGCGCCGGCTCACAGGCGCTGCTGGAGCTGCTGCGGGAGCTGGAGGTGCCGGCCACCTTTTTCCTGATCGGCTCCCATCTGCCCAACGACCCGCACTTTCCCCGTCGGGCCCTGGAGCAGGGGCATGCCATCGGTAACCACCTCTGGCGCGATGTGCGCTCCGCCGGGCTCGATCAGGCGGCGTTCCTGGGCCAACTGGATGCCACCGAAGCGGCGGTGGAGCGGGCCGCGGCGCCGCAGGCGCTGCAGTGGCGCTGGTGCCGGCCGGGGCGGGGCTCGTTCCACGCGGCGATGCTCGGCTGGCTGGCGGAGCGCGGCTACCGGCTGGTGCTGGGCTCGATCTTTCCCTGGGACACCTATCAGCCACCGCTGTGGTTCGTGCAGGCCTTCGTGCGGCTCAACGCCCACCCCGGCGGCATCCTGGTGCTGCACGACACACCGGAGCTGAGCCCGCGCACCCAGGCCAGCCTGCGCTGGATCGTTCCGGCGCTGCGCCGACGCGGCTACAGCTTCGTGCCGCTGGCGGAGCTGCTGGGGGCGGCGGGCTGAGCCAGCTCCCACCAGCGCTCCACCACCTCCGGGCTGCCGTACCAGCACGGCCCGAAGGCACCGCCATGGGCCACTCCCGCCAGCACCAGCGGGGTGGAGCCGGCCAGCAGGGCGGAGGCCACCGGCACCAGACCGTCGCCGCGATCGGCGGCATCACCGGTGCTGTTGCGGTAAGCGGTGGGGGCCAGGCGCTGGGCCAGCGGGCTGGCGGTGTCCAAATCCAGATCCCCAGCCACCGACACGTACTGCACCCGATCGGCGAAGGGCGAACCGGGCAGGCGCTGCTGCACCAGCTCACGCAGCACCGTGGCCTTGAGGGCGGTGTGGGGACTGCCCAGCATCACGAGCGTGTCGGCGAGGGCCTTGCCGTCGTAGGAGCGGCCCTGGAAGGGGGCGTGATCGAGGAAGAGCCGCAGCATGATGCCGCCGGAGCTGTGGCCGACCAGGGTGATCCTGCCGGTGGGTGAGGCCTGGGCCAACTGAGCGGCGGTGGTGGCGACCCGATCGAGGATGCGCGCCCAGGCGAAGGCGAACACGGTCAGCAGCCATTCGGGCTTGCCCACCGCCACCAGCTGCACGGGCTGACCGCTCAGCTGCTGCAGCCGCGCCACCATCGGCGCATAGGCCTCGGCGCTGATCAGAAAGCCGCCGAGCAGCAGGATCGGTTGGCGGGGAAGGGGCATCGGCGGGGCGCGCAGGCGTGGGGTGCGGCTGAACAGCACCACGATGCCAAACGGGCGCTGCAACGCAGCAGCGAGATGTTGACGTCTCAGCCACAACGAATAGGTTGAAGGTAACGAGCGCGCCAAGCGCTTCCGCCGTTTCAAAGGCTTCGTTCCCTTTCAACAGTTCAGTGCTCGCCGAATGGTCTGACAACCATCGCCTGAGCACCTGAACCAACGGCCTTGCCCTGTTGCGCCCACTCAAGCGCCGAGCCCCACAGGGGCCGGTGTCACTGAACGGCGAAAAGGATCACCCCTCCGATTCCGCCGAACCGCGGCACTTCAGGTGCAGCCAGCGGAGCAGCGCGTTCGATGTTGCCATCACGGAGACACGCACCATGACGACCACCAGCGCACAGTTGAACGACGCACCGACAATCAACGACAGCCGCAACGATCAGGACCGGGCCAATGCCCAACTCAGGGAAGCGGTTCTGAACAAGAAACGCGTGCAGATCGAGGCCTGGTCGGCGCAGATCGAGCAGCTGCAGGGGGGTATGAGCGGCCTGGCCGAGTCCATGCGCAACACCACCCGGCAACGACTCGACGATCTCAGCGACGCCCGCAACCAGGCCACGGCCCAGCTGGAGCAACTGCAGCAGAGCAGCCAGGAGAACTGGGACGCGCTGCTGCAGCAAAGCGATGCCTTCTTTCACGACCTGGCTGATCGCTTCCATCGCTTCGCCAGCAAAAAGGACTGACCCCGGCGCACAGCCAGCCGCCAACGCCACGACCACAGACCCTCCATTCACCCACACCCAACCATGACCCTCACCACACCCCGACGTCCTCACGCCCACACCGACGTAGTGGCCTTCTCCCAGGCACTCCATGACGCAGAGGAGACCCCCACCGCAGACGCTCACACCCCACAGGCCCGCCACGAAGAGGCTGGCAACGAAGAAACCCGCGACCAGGACGCTCCCGGCGCGGGTGGCCACACGCCGGCTGGCCTGACCGAAGCGATGCTGCCGGAGATCAACGAATCGTTCTGGTTGCTGATCACCAGCGACGCCCTGCTCGGCGCCAGCCAGCACCAGGTGCTGCAGATGGTGCTCAACCGCACGGCACCCAGCAGCGTGCTGGTGGCGCTGGATGTGAACTGGCAGGCGGAGCACTGGGGTCTGCCCCCTGAAGCGGGGCCCACGGCGGAGGTGCTGCGGCGCTTCCAGCCGCTGGCGGAGGCCGCCGCCTTGATCCGCTGCACGTCGCAGGAGGCGGAGGCCTTCTTCTTCAGCCGTGATCCCGAGCGCATCAAGGAGCGGCTGGCGCACCGCCCGGCGGTGCTGGTGACCGATCCGGCCGGTGTGATCCGCTGGAGCATCGGCGGACACTGCGGGCGCATCGCGGCGGGGCTGGTGCAGAACCCGGACATTTTCCTGGCCGAGATGCTCGAAAACCTCTGCGCCAACCCCCAGCTGCTCGCCACCGCCGGCCGGGGCATCCAGGCCATCGCCGATCCGGATCGGCTCTGCGAGCAATTGCGCAAGGCGGCTGCCGCCTCAGGGGAACGCCGCCAGGAGGCTCGCCCCCTGGTGGCCATGGCCTGAACCGGCGCAGGCGGGAAGCGCATCGCTGCGAAGTGCCTGGGTGAGCGCACCCAGGCCTGGAGTGCGGCAGCACCAACCTCCACCTAACTTCTGTCTGCCCGCTTGAGCGCTGCCCCCATGACCATCCGCCGGGTTGCCTCGATCGGGTTGCTGGCGATGGTGCCGGTCTCGATCGCGGCGGAAGCACTGCACTGGGGTGACCTGGCGGTGTTCGTCACCTCGGCGGTGGCGATTCTGCCCCTGGCCATCTGGCTGAGCACCGCCACCGAAGAGCTCTCGCTGGTGTTCGGCCCCTCGATCGGGGCCCTGCTCAATGCCGTCTTCGGCAACGCCACCGAGCTGATCATCGCCCTGGTGGCGCTCAAGGCCGGCCTGGTGGACATCGTCAAGGCCAGCATCACCGGCACGGTGATGGCCAACCTGCTGCTGGCGCTTGGCCTCTCGATGCTGGTAGGGGGCATCGGACGGCAGGAGCAGGAGTTCAAGCCGGTGGTGGCCCGGGTGAACGGCTCCGCCATGACCCTGGCGGTGCTGGCGATCCTGATTCCAAGCCTGGCGGTGCTCTCGGGCGGCCAGGCGGCGGAGAGCACCGAACCGTTCGGGGCCTTCGTGGCCTGGGTGCTGCTGGGCGTGTACGCCCTCACCCTGCTGTTCTCGCTGCGCACGCACCGTGGCCTCTATGAGGTGGCGGAGGCGGATCTGGGCGAAGACCAGCTCCATGCCCCGAATCCGTGGGTGTGGCTGACGGTGCTGGTGGCGGCCACCGTCGCCCTGGCCTACGAGTCGGAGCTGTTCGTGGGCGTGATCGAAACCGTCACCGAAGGCTTCGGCCTCTCCGCCCTGTTCACGGGGGTGGTGCTGCTGCCGCTGCTGGGGGGCACGGCCGAATACCTCACGGCCGTTTCGATGGCCCGCAAGAACAAGATGGATCTGTCAGTGTCGGTGGCGCTGGGCTCCACCCTGCTGGTGGCGCTGCTGGTAGTGCCGGCGCTGGTGCTGATCGGCCCCCTGCTGGGCCACCCCCTGCCTCTGAGCTTTGATGTCTACGAGTTGGTGGCGGTAATCACGGCGGTGGTGGTGAGCAACCTGGTAACCATCGATGGTCGCTCCGACTGGCTGGAAGGCGTGCTGCTGCTGGCGGCCTACCTGATCCTGGCGGCCGGCTTCTACTTCCAGTCGGCCTGATCCGATGACCCCGCCGGCTGATGAACGCCCAGCGATGCCCTTCCACAGCCATGCCTTCTGGGCGGGCGTGAGAGATCTGCCGGCGTTGCAGCTGCTGATCGCCGCGGGGATCACCCTGCTGGCCCTGGTGCTGGGCTTCTCCTGGCTGGCCCTGGCGGCGGCGCTGGTGAGCCTGGTGTTGGCGCTGGTGCGATTGGCGCCTCCTCTATGGAGCCAGCTGCGCGCCCGCCTCGACGACGAGGCCACGGTTCAGACCGTGGCGCTGCTGACGCTGGTGCTGGCGCTGGTGGTGCTGTCGGTGCTGTTCGGCTGGTGGGATCCGTTGGTGCGGGTCTACCGCAGCGGTGACTGGGAGGCGATCGGCGCCATCGGGGAGGGGGTGATCGGCGCCTTCGGGCAGATCCTGGTGGCGTTCGTGGCCCTGGTGATCGCCTGGCGCCAGTTCCAGGTGGATCAACGGCTTACCACCCAGCAGAACCGGATCACCCAGGGGCAGACGATCGACAGCTTCATCCAGGGCATCTCCGAACTGATCAGCGATGAAGACGGACTGCTGGAGGACTGGCCGTTGGAGCGGATGCTGGCGGAGGGGCGGCTGGCGGCGGTGCTTGGCAGCATCGAAAGCCAGGGCAAGGCCCGCATCCTGCGCTTCCTCTCCCACGCCCGCCTGCTCACGCCCCTGCGGCGCGACCACCGCCTCGGGCGGGCCATCCTCGATGGCGAAGGCAACTACGAGGAAGACCGGCTCGCGGGAGTGCCGGTGATCAACCTGCACCAGGTGCTGCGGGGCGTGGACCTCTCCGACACCGACCTGCGCGGCATTGATTTCAACGGCGCCGACCTACGCGGCACCAACCTGAGCAACTGCGATCTGAGCGAGGCGAACCTGGCCGGCACCAATCTGTGCGGCGCCAATCTCGACGGCGCAAAGGTGGAGGGCACCCGCTTCTTCTTCGGCCAGCCGGCCAGCGCCACCCCCACCGACGGCCAATGGGCCCTGAACCTGGAGACGGGCGAAGGCTCGGGGGCCCAGGTGATCAATGCCAACTTCTCCGACCTGCGCCAACTGGGCGACGAGGCGCGGATCTACCTCGCCTCCTGGAGCGGCCCCCGTTCCCGCAAAACCCTGCCCGGTGGCGTGAAGGGCATCCCCAACCGGCTGGAACGCCCGCTGCCGGCGCTGCCCTCTGATCGGTGAAAGGATGGGCAGTTGCGCCTTTGTGCTGCAACCCACAGAAGGATGGCAGACGTGGTGTGAGGCGCTACATCCGACAGACAAGAGCTAAATCTTGGCGCCTCAGTGGTACAGCCTGGTCGCTGGCGGGGCAGGTGGCAACTGCAGAATCCAGCCGCCTACTCTGGCAGCCAAAGAGCAGATGATTTGGGTCGCCTTGGACTCAGCCAACCCGACCAAAACCCTAAAGCGAATAACGATCAGCTTAGTCGCGACATCGAGCATGTTGCTGCCACTTCATGTTCGCGCCGACATTCGGGACAAGCAAAGTTACTGGTATGGCTTTCTTGTCGGTAGCGGCATCACGGTATGTGCGCTGTTGGATATCGGTTTGCTCTCCCGCAACGACGCCACTGATTGGTTAACCGAGATTTTCAAGCAAAGATCCGATATCCCCAGTGCCGCCATGGAATCAGCCAAGCAGCATCTTGCCGAAGAGTTAGGGCCCAAGGGCTGTCCCGTCCCCCGCTGAACGGGAAGGAATCCGCATCTTCGTTGACGGGTTCAATTCATTTCGGCTAGCCGAGGTCAGCTTGATCGCTGCAGTGCCAACCAATGGCTGCGCAGATCAAGCCTGTGCGATGGCGCCTCATGCCCGTTCTCGTCAATCAGGCAATTGTCTGCTCCGCATCGAGTGCCTTCCTCTTCTGCCTGTGCTAGTGCCACTTGGTTGGACGATTGCTCCTACTTGCTGATCGAATCCATGCAGTGACGTCCAGCTGGCTGCTCGTCCTTTTCAGCAAGCGACTGATAGATCCCCGGTCGATGGCGAACCTCCCGCGGACCGGCATGATGGAGCTATCAACAATGTCAGCTGGTGCCATCAGTGACAAGCGAAGCCAGTGTTGATCTCCCTCTCGACGACTGCTGCAGCCGCTGGGGGATTAGCCGAAAAGCCGTCAAATCCCGTGCTTCCGCCTTGGGGGTCGATCTGATCAAGGAATCAAGCACACGCACGGTCTGGCCCGGTGATCTCATCCCCCTGGGCGATCAGCTGCACCAGCACTTGCAGAGGAAGGGCTGCACCCTCTCCAATTTCTTGGCCTCAGCGCAGCCAGCAGCTGCCACCAGTGTGAGCATTGAGGCCCTGTCAGTGATGCCATCAACCGGCACCAAGGATCAGCGTAAAGCCCTAACGTTGCCGCCAGCAACAGCTGGCAGCGAAAGCATCCTGGCCCTGGCCGCCTTGGTGGCAGCCATACAGCCGGCGCCCAGATCGAATCCCCTGGCGGTCGCCCGTGGCTTAGCTGAAGCGGCCAAGCTGGGAGCCTGGATCACCAGCGATGAACTGGCTCACCTGCTCGGCCTATCTCGCAGCACTGTTTCCAGCTGGAGCACCAGCCATAGCCCTCGCCCTGGCTTCATGCTGGAGCGCCGCAAAGTCGGCGTATCGGTCTGGTGGAAGGTGTTACCTGAGCCAAAGCCGAAGAAAGGAAAGCCATCGAGTTAGTCCTGCGAGTACCTATTGCCATGAATAAGGAGCCCCAGGTCCAGCGAGGCGCTTTCTGCACTGCTCTTCGAAAGCCCTGGCCAGCATCACCAATCCAGCCAACCTATTCAGTCAACGCAACGGATCCCCAGGCATTTTCCCTTAGAGCTGGCAACCACAGCAGCAGGATCCAAAGCGAAGTCGCAAAGCAGGGCTTGCGCATCACCAGGAGATCCTTCTGGCTGAAAGTGTCGGAACCCCGTTCGCCGAACCCCGCCCGACTGCACCACTCCCATCACCTCCAGATCCCCACTCCCCTCCACAAGCGCCAGAGTGGGTTCATTCACTTCCCCTCCCATGGCCCCCACCCGTGAGCAGATCCTGGCCGCCTCCGCCGGCTGGGTGGCGGTGGTGCTGAACGTGGTGCCGGGGCTGGGCGCCGGCTACCTCTACCAGCGCCGCTGGAAGGCCTACTGGATCACCTCGGCGCTGGCCACCGCCTGGTTCGTAGCCGGGGCCGTACTGGCGCAGGACGCCGAGGCGGCTGCAGAAGCTCAGAACCAGCTGGTGGGGCTGCTGGGCCTGGTGCTGCTGGCTGGGGTCACCGCCACCGAGGCGGGCCTGGCCGTGAAGCGGGTGCGCCAGGACGGCTGACGCGCCTCAGCGCAGATACCAGCGCAGCAGCGCCAGCAACTGGCCGGCGGGCCCCAGGCCGGTGATCGCCTCACCGATCAGGGCCGCCGCGAAGCCGAGCATGGCCACGCGACCATTGAGCAGTTCCACCCCGGCCAGGGCCGCCGTGTTCCAGGTCCTGCGGGTGGTAAGCCCCTCGCCGAAGCGCTCGATCGGCTCGTACTGGAAGGAGTCGGGAGCCATCGGGGAAGCGCGCACTGCCGCTGAGCCTATGGGAGCTGGGCGAGTGGCTGCCGGGCGTGAACCATTTTCACGGCGGTTGAACAATCTCTGCGGCCGCGACCGCATAGGTTCAAATCATTCTCTGACTCCACTCGTGTTCCAGCGTCGAGCGCTCGCGGCACTGGCAGCCATTGGGCTCGTTGTGATGGGCTGTCATAAGCCCGAGGTGGTCACGATTCCAATCGCCAGTTGGCCTGGGTTTGAGTATTTCTACCTTGCCCATGTGAAGCAGCTGGATCAGAAAGCAGGGCTCGAGATCGACACCCTGGACTTCCCTGATCCTCAGGACATCGTCAAGGCCTTTGAAGAGGGCCGCTTCCCCATCGCGCAGCTCACCACAGTGGAAGCTGTGGACATCTGCAGCCGCCAACCGAAACGCTGCCCGGTGGTGGTGCTGATCCTCGATGAATCCAACGGCGCCGACAAGGTGGCAGTGCGCCGCTCACTCGGCACGATCCCTGCCCTGCGGGGCAAACGCGTGGCCGTCACCCCAAGCACCCTCGGCCCGTTTGTGCTCAGCAGGGCGTTAGCCCGTCATGGCATGAGCCTGGCGGATGTGCGCATCGTGTCCGTGCCCCTGGCCGACATGGGGCGCCGTCTGGTGAACGGACAGATCGATGGGGCGGCCTTCTTTCCTCCCTTCAGCGATGCGGTGCTGGCCAGTGGTGAGGCGGTGACGGCCTTCTCCAGTGCGGAGATTCCCGGCGAGATTTTTGATGTGCTGGTGGTGGATCCGCAGTACTACCGGACCAACCAGCACGTGCTGGGGCGCCTGGTGCGGGTGTGGCAGCAGGCCCACGACCTGGCGGCTCGCGATCCAGAAGCGAAGGACATCATGGCCAGTCGGGATAATGTGAGCGTGGAGATGTTCAGGCAAACGGAAAAAGGCCTGCTCTATCGCTCACTGTTGGAGCAGCGGCCCATGCTGTTGCCTGGCGGCAAGCTCGAACGCAACCTCGCCGGCGTCCTCGCCGTGCAGAAGCAGCTGGGTTTGATTCGTGGCCGCGCGCCCCTGCCGAGGGTGAGCACGGAGCCGCTCGATCTCGCCCTGAAATGACACGCCCGGACCCCACCATCCAGACCTGGCGTGAGCGGTTGAGCTCCCTTACGCTCTCCAGCCGGCTCACCGTGCTGCTGCTAGGTGTGGGGCTCACCCCGATGGTGTTCTCCCAGGTGGTAGCGCTCAACGCCTACCGGGAGCGCATCCTCAGCCACCATCTGGATGCCACCGAGCAGATGGCCAACGGCAAGGTGGAGCAGTTGCAGGCCATGCTCACCAGCAAGGGCCTCGAGCTTGATCAGCTGGCCATGGAACTCCATAGGCAGCCTGCCACGCTCCAGCGGAATTTGGCAGAGCAGTCTGCACGGCTCGGTTTTGATGAACTGCTGCTGATCGATCGCCGCTCAGGCCAGGTCATCGGCGCAGCGGTGGATCTCGCCCTGATCGGCGAATCCCCAGCGGACCGGCTCCTGCGCGACTGCGGCTTCAACAAGGTGGTGGAAGGAATGGGCACTTGGAGCCACCTGACGGTGCTGCCCTTCAAGCACGATCCCTGCACGGAGGGAACAGCCACCTGGATGGCCGTGCCGCTGAAGGACCGCACCAATCAGAATCTGCTGCTGCTGGGGCGGTTGGAGGCGGCGTCCTTCCGCGAGGTGATCAACAGGCGTTATGAGCGACTGAGTCACGGCGCTGAGGCGCATCTGGTGATCGAACAACGCCGGGGCGACGGGTGGCAGTTCCTCTCCGTGCCGATGGGGCAGGCCACCGAGGACTCCGAGGCCCTGAACTACCGACCTACTTTGAGCGGTGGTCTGACGTTTTCGGAGCGCCAACTGGGCAACGGCGGGGCCGGCTACCTGCGCACCGGCAGCGGCACATTGAAGCTCGGTGCCTGGCGGCAGATCCCGCAGAGCGATGTGGCGGTGCTCGTCACCATCCCTGAGGAAGAACCACGGCTCGACAGCCAGTTGCTCACCCAGCAGTTGCTGATGTTGCTGGCGGCCACTGCCATCCTGGTGACGATGGCCGGCGTGGGGCTCGGCCGGCGCCTGGCGGGCCCGATCCAGCAGCTGCACCAGGCGATTCAGGGGTTCGATCCTGCCGATGAAGCCAGCCTCACCCCGGTGGTGGTGAGCGGCCACGATGAGATCGCCTCCCTGGCCAGCACCATCAATGCGTTGGCCCTGCGCATCAAGGAGCGCACCAGCAACCTGCGCGAAACCAAGGAGCAACTGCACGCTTACATCCAGACGGCGCAAACCACCCTGCTGGCGCTTGATTTCGAGGGCCGCGTCACCCTGCTCAACAGCAGCGGCTGTGCGCTGATCGGCATCGCTTCCGATTCCTGGAGCGGCCTCAACTGGCTCACCGATGTGGTGGATCCCGCGGATCAGCCGTTGCTGCGCCGCTGGCTCAACGAGGCGGCCGCCTCCAGGCTGCCCCCCGAGGGAGCGTTGGAGTACCGCGTCTGCACCAACCAACGCGGCACCCGCTTCATGCGTTGGCACCTGAGCCTGCTCGATGGCGCCGACGGCCAACCGATTGCCCTTCTGGGCTCCGGGGAAGACATCACCAGCCTGCGCGCCCAGAAAATCCAGCTGGAGCAGGCGCGCCATGAGGCGGAGGAGGCGAACAGGGCCAAGAGCGAGTTCCTCTCACGCATGAGCCATGAGTTGCGCACCCCCATGAACGCGATCATCGGCTTGTCGCATCTGGCGCTGCGAACGGGGCTCAACCCGCACCAGCGCGACTACCTGCAGAAAATCAGCAACGCAGGCCAGGGTTTGCTGGGGATCATCAACGACATCCTTGATTTCTCCAAGATCGAGGCCGGCAAACTCACGCTTGAGGCCGTCGATTTCCAGCTCGATGCGGTGCTCTCCGATGTGGCCACCCTGATCGCCGACAGGATCTTCGCCAAGGGCGTTGAACTCCTCTTCCGCGTCGACGACGACGTACCCACCTTCCTCAACGGCGATCCGCTGCGCCTCACCCAGGTGCTGCTCAACCTGCTCTCGAATGCCGCCAAGTTCACCGAGCAGGGCCAGATCCAGCTGCAGGTGAGCGTCGGCGAGCAGCAACCTCAGCAGCTGGAGGTGGAGCTGGTGTTCCGCGTGCAGGACACCGGCATCGGCATGACCGAAGCCCAGATGGGCAACCTGTTCCAGCCCTTCACCCAGGCAGAGCTGTCCACCACCCGCCGGTACGGCGGCACCGGCCTGGGCCTGAGCATCTGCCAGCGGTTGCTGGAGCTGATGGACGGCTCCATCGCGGTGAACAGCGTGCCTGGTGAGGGGTCCTGTTTCACTGCCCGCTGCCTTTTTCGCCTCGGTGCTTGCGCCACCCCGCGGGCGTTGCCGGAGGCCTTGAGCCAGATGCGCGTGCTGGTGGTGGATGACAACCCCTTGGCCCGTGAGGTGATCACCCAACTGCTGCACCCGCTCCCCCTGCGCTGTGATGCCACTGGCAGCGGCGCCGAAGCCCTGGCCATGGTGCACGAAGCCAACGCCCACCAGCAGCCCTATGGCCTGGTCCTGCTGGATTGGCAACTCGGCGATCAGCTGGATGGCCTGCAGGTGGCCGCAGACATCCGCGCCAACCCGGTGATCCAGCAGCCGAGGATCCTGCTGATCACGGCCTACGGCGGCGAAGACGCCTGCCAGCTCGCCCCTCCGGGGCTGCTGGATGGAATCCTGTGCAAGCCGGTCCGCTCCTCTGAGCTGATGGACCATCTCACTGCCATGTTCGGGGGCGGCGACAGCGCGGGATCGGCGGCGGCGGCGGCGGCCGCCTACACACAGGGCCAGGAGCTGGCGTGGGGCCTGCAGGGCCTGAAGATGCTGGTGGTGGAAGACAATCCGATCAATCAGCAGATCGCCGCAGAGTTGCTCACCATCGCCGGCGTGCAGGTGAGCACGGCCCGCAATGGCGTGGAGGCTCTCGCCTGGCTGGAGCAGCAGCCGCTGCCCCCCTGCGACCTGGTGCTGATGGATCTCAACATGCCCGAAATGGATGGCTGGGAATGCACCCGTCGCCTCCGTGCCGATGCCCGCTGGCAGCAGCTGCCCGTGCTCGCCATGACCGCCCACGCCATGCAGCCGGAGCGCGACCGTTGCATGCGCATCGGCATGCAGGACCTCATCACCAAACCGATCGATCCGGACCACCTCTACGAACGGCTGCACCACTGGAGCGGCCGGCACTGTCAGGGCCCAGGCGAACCAGCTCCAGCCTCCGCCCAGCCGGCCGTCCCCCAGCCCGCGCCAGCCGATGAAGAATCACCGCCGCAGAATCCGGGACTGGATAGCTCGGAGCTGAATGGTGCGGAGCAGGGAGGTTCGCAGCTGAATGGACTGGCACTGGAAGGCTTTGATCTGCCCGGAGCGCTCAGGCGGGTGGCTGGCAACCGCGCTCTTTACTGTCAGCTGCTGCAGAGCCTGGTGCACACCCAGGCGGATGCGGCCCAGCGGCTGGAGGCCGCCCTTAAGAGCAACAATCTGAAGGAGGCGGCACTGATCGTGCACGCCCTCAGAGGGGCGTCCGCCAATCTGGGGGCCACCTCCCTGGCGGAGGCCGCCACGCGGCTGGAGCTCGAACTCAACCAGCAGCTCTGCCACAGCCACACCAGGCAGACCTTTGAGGTTCAGCTGCAGCTCACCATGGCGTGCATCCGCTCAGCCTTCGCGATGGAGCCGGCAGAGGGCACCGCCCCCTCACAGGAAGGGCCAGCAACAGCAGTGCTGAGCCTGGAGCAGCAGCACCTGCTGGGCAAGCTCGATACTCTGCTGGCCGCCTTTGATGGGGAAGCCCTGGAATTCATCAGCCAGCACCGCGAGGCCCTGATCACGACCCTGGGATCGGCGGGCTTTGAGCGCATGGCCGCGGAGCTGATGCGCTTTGATTTCTCAGAGGCGCGCAGGGCCGTGCAGCTACGCGTTCCTCCCTTGCTGCAGGCCTGATCCATGACCCATCTCGCCGACAGCCTTGGGCAAAGCAAGCCCACCGTGCTGGTGGTGGATGACACGCCGGAAAACCTGCAGGTGATGAACGGCCTGCTGCGTGGGCTGTACAAAGTGCGCCTGGCCACCAGTGGCGGACTTGCCTTGGAGTTGGCCCTGCAGACGCCCCAGCCGGATCTGATTCTGTTGGACATCATGATGCCGGATCTTGATGGCCATGAGGTGTGCCTACGGCTCAAGGCCGACCCCGCCACTCAGGACATTCCTGTGATCTTCCTCACAGCGCTGAACCAGGAAGTTGATCAGAAGCGAGGCTTTCTTGATGGCTGCGTGGATTACATCACCAAGCCCTTCTCCCCCGACATCGTGCTGGCCAGAGTGGCCACCCATGTGGCCCTGAAGCGCGCCAGCGACCTCCTCTCTGATCACAACCGTTACCTGCGCGAGGAAGTGGAGCGCCAGACCCGCGAGGTCCAGAAGGTTCAGGACGTCACGATCCTGGCGATGGCATCACTGGCGGAAACCCGCGACAACGAAACCGGAATGCACCTGCGCCGCACCCAGAACTACATGAAGCTTCTGGCTGAGCACTTACACCGGCACTCCCCTTACGCCAGCCAGCTCGACGCAGAGGCAATCGAGCTGCTCTATAAATCCACGCCGCTTCATGACATCGGCAAAGTGGGCATTCCTGATCACATCCTGCTGAAGCCAGGCAAGCTCACCCCTGAAGAGTTCATGGTGATGAAGAAGCATTCGGAGCTGGGTTCCCACATCATTGCGCAAGCAGAAGGTCTGCTGGATGCCCCCAGCAGCTTTCTGCGCTTTGCCCGCGAGATCGCCCACTACCACCACGAGAACTGGGACGGCAGCGGCTATCCCGAGGGGCTGCAAGGAGAAGCCATCCCCCTGTCCGCCCGTCTGATGGCCGTGGCCGATGTGTATGACGCCCTCATCTCCAAACGCTTCTACAAGGCGGCCTTCTCCCATGAGGAAGCCACCCGCTTCATCGAAAGCCAGGTTGGCCGAAAATTCGATCCTGTGATCGTGGAAGCCTTCCGCCAGGTAGCCGATCGCTTCGCCACCATCGCCGCCACCTTCAAAGACAACAATTCCGCGCTGCCCCTGGCCGCCCTGCCCCCGCCCGCGCCGTCCCTTTCCCCATCGCCGGGCCTGGCGGACGAAGGGGAAAACAGCCCGGCGTTCTGCTGAGCAGCCAGGAAGCCTGCTGAACAGAGAAGAAGCTTGGTGAAAAGAAAGCGGGCGGCGGGAATCGAACCCGCATCATCAGCTTGGAAGGCTGAGGTTTTACCACTAAACTACGCCCGCAGGGATACAGGTGTATCACTCGGTTGCCGTGCTGGTGTGGCCCGCGGTGCCACTGCCTTTGCGGCTGAAGCATTATGGCCTGCGTGAAGCCACCGGCCGTTGACCGTTGTTCCTGATCCGGTCGTCCCTTCCGCCAACCCTGCGGCCATGAGCTCCACCACCGGCGTCAGTGACGCCATCGATGCACCCAGGGGGTTCCAGCGCCGCATGTTGGTGGCCTATGGCCTCGGCGATGCGGGCACCGGCATGGCGGCGTCGCTGATCGGCTTCTACCTGTTCATCTTCTATACCGCCGCCGCCGGGCTGCCCGCCTGGATGGCGGGGCTGGTGCTGATGCTGGCCCGCCTCTGGGATGCCATCAACGATCCGGTGGTGGGCTGGCTCAGCGATAAGACCCGCAGCCCCTGGGGCCCGCGCCTGCCCTGGATCCTCTGGAGCGCCATTCCGCTCGGGATCGCCATGGCGATGATGTGGTGGCTTCCGCCCGGAAGCCTGTGGGTGAAGTTCGGCATCTTCCTGGCCATCTCGGTGGTGGCCAACAGCCTTTACACCTGCGTCAACCTGCCCTACTCCGCCCTGGCGGCCGAGCTCACCACCGACACCGGCCTGCGCACCCGCCTGAACACGGCGCGGTTCACCGGCTCGATCATCGCCGGGCTGGTGGGCATCGTGCTGGGAGGGCTGCTGCTCCAGAACCACCAGGACCCCGGCAGTTACTTCAAGGTGGGCGTGCTGTCGGGCAGCATCATCGCGGTGTTCACCCTGGTCTGCGCCTGGGGCATCGCCCCGGCGGCCCGCAACTGCCAGCGGCCCAACGGCCAGCAAGGCTCCACCCGCCGCATGCTGCGCCGGGTACGCGAGAACGGTCGCTTCATCAAGGTGCTCGGCCTCTACCTGATGCTCTGGTGCGCGCTGCAGATCATGCAGACCGCCGCCCTCATCTACCTGCCTGTGGTGATGCGGCTGCCGGAGAGCTGGAGCAACTGGATCCTGCTGCCCTTTCAGATCAGCACCCTCGTGGGGCTGCAGATCTGGAACCGCTTCTCCCACCGCTACGGCCGCATCCAGGCGCTGCACCGGGGCACGGCGCTCTGGATCGGCGGCTGCCTGCTCGCCATGTTGCTGATCCCCCTCGATCCCGCCCTCTCGCCCGTGGGCTCCTGGATGAACGGGCTGCGGCTGGTGGCGCTGCTGGTGGCCATCCTGGTGGTGGGTCTGGGCGCCTCCACCGCCTACCTGATCCCCTGGGCGCTGCTGCCGGATGCCATCGACGCCGATCCTGAAAAGCCCGCCGGCCTCTACAGCGCCTGGATGGTGTTCACCCAGAAGATCTGCATCAGCCTGGCGTTGTTCTTCTTCGGCAACCTGATGAGCCTGAGTGGCTACGTGGCGGCCAGGGGCATCGTCCAACCCGACACGGCCCTGATCGCGATCCGCCTGTGCATGGGGCTGATCCCCGCCACGCTGGTGGTGCTGGGGCTGATCGTGATGCGGCGCTGGCCTGAGCGTGGCGCCCACCTGCTTCAGGCCCAGCCATGAAGTCACCGCGCTGGCTCAACCGCCTCGGCAGCAGTTGCCTGATCGGCGGCCAGACCGTGGCGGCGATCGGCAGGGGGCGCATCAACGTCAACGACCTCTTCGAGCATCTGCTGGAGGCAGGGCCCGGCAGCTTTCTGATCGTGTTCATCACGGCGCTGGCGGCAGGCACCGTGTTCAACATCCAGGTGGCGGCAGAGCTCACCAAGCAGGGGGCCAGCGTGGCCGTGGGAGGCATCCTTTCGGTGGGGCTGGCGCGCGAGATCGCACCGCTGCTCACCGCCACCCTGCTCACCGGGAAGGTGGCCACCTCTTACGCCGCCCAGATCGGCACCATGAAGGTGACCGAGCAGATCGACGCCATCACCATGCTGCGGACCGATCCAGTGGAGTACCTGGTGGTACCGCGGGTGCTGGCGATGGTGGTGATGGCCCCGGTGCAGTGCCTGGTGTTCTTCGTGGTGGGGGTCTGGTCGGGCCAGGTGAGCAGCACCTTTCTCTTCTCGATCCCGCCCACCGTGTTCTGGAATTCCGTGCGCAGCTGGATGACCGCCAGTGACCTGCCCTCGATGCTGGTCAAGGCGGTGGTGTTCGGCCTGCAGATCGCCGTGATTGCCTGCGGCTGGGGCCTCACCACCCGCGGCGGCCCCAAGGAGGTGGGCACCAGCACCACCGGCGCCGTGGTGATGATTCTGGTCACGGTCAGCCTGATGGATGTGCTGCTGACCCAGCTGCTGTTCGGCGCTTAGGCCGCCGGCTGCCCAGCATGGAACCTCCGCCTCTCGCCGCCGCCGCCATGACCGCCCCCGCCGCCACGCTCGATCCCGCCGCCGGAACGGTGCTCGCACCCCGCTACGGGGTGCCACTGGGGGTGGTGGTGCTGGGGCTGGCCGGCCTGGCCCTGCTGCCGCTGTGGTCGGGGGCGCTGTGGCTCAGCGGCGTGGTGGTGCTGTTCGGGCTGTTCCTGCTGCTGCAGGCCGTGCTGCTGCGCCTGCAGTTCAGCGGCGATGCCCTGCTGGTGTGGCGTCAGTCGACGCTGCTGCGCCGCTTCCCCTACGACGAATGGATCGCCTGGACCGTGTTCTGGAACCCGGTGCCGGTGCTGTTCTATTTCCGTGAACAGCGCAGCATTCACCTGCTGCCGGTGTTGTTTGATGCCACCACCTTGCGCCAACAACTGGAGCTGCACGTCAGCACCTCGCCATGACCGATCCCAGCGTGCCGCCGGACCAATCCCCGCCGCCCCTGAGCGTGCCTGAACCGCCTGCGGCCGAGCCCTCGCCTGCGGCCGACCCTGCCCCTTTACCCAAGCCATTCGAGCCCTGGCAGGCGCTCGCCCTCAAGGAGCTGCAGGAGCGGCGCGCGGCACTGGAGGCGGAGATCCAGGAGCTGGAAACCCGCCGCAACCAGCTGCAGAAGAGCCTGGTGAGCAGCTTTGATGGTCAGGCCGATGCGATCGCCCGGCGCCTGAAGGGCTTCCAGGACTACCTGGTGGTGGCGCTGCAGGATCTGGCCGGCCAGGCCGAGCAGATGGAGCTGGTGGTGCAGCCGGTGGTGGTGCAGCCCTCGCCACTGGATCAGCCGGCGGAAGTGGCCGCCTCGGCTGCCCCTGCCGCCCCGGCGGCGGCGGGGCTGTTCAGCGAGGACGAAGACCTGATCCGCAGCCAGCTGGAGCGCTTCCAGGGCCAGCCCGATTTCTACGCCGATCCCTGGAAGCTGCGCCGCAGCCTGGAAGCCCCTGCCGCGGCTCTGCTGGAGGAGTGGTTCCTCTATCAGGGCGGGCGTGGCGCCCACGCCAGCGCCGGCAGCCGCAGCCGCAATGCGCTCACGGTGGCGGCGGCGGTGGCGATCCTCGGCGAGCTCTACGGCGAGCGCTTCCAGACCCTGGTGCTGGCCGGCCAGCCGGAGCGGCTGGGGGAATGGCGCCGCGGCCTTCAGGATTGCCTCGGGCTCAGCCGTGAAGATTTCGGGCCCAACAGCGGCGTGGTGCTGTTCGAGCGGCCTGATGCCCTGATCGAGCGCGCCGACCGGCTCGAGGAGCGCGGCGAGCTGCCGTTCATCGTGATCGATGCGGCCGAACAGGTGGTCGACGTCCCGGTGCTGCAGTTCCCGCTCTGGCTCGCCTTCGCCGCCACTCCAGCGGAACTGGCCATCGACGAGGAGCTGCTGTGAATCCCCTGCTCATCCTGTCCGTGCTGCTGGCGGGCTACCTGCTTGGCTCGATCCCCAGCGGCTGGCTGGCGGGGCGATGGTGCGCCGGCGTCGATCTGCGCCAGCTGGGCTCCGGCTCCACCGGCGCCACCAACGTGCTGCGCCAGGTGGGCAAGGGCCCGGCGCTGGTGGTGTTCCTGGTGGATGTGCTGAAGGGAACGGCCGCCGTGCTGCTGGCCAAGGCGGTGGTGGAGCCACTCGGCGTCTCCGCGGCCGGCGATGCCTGGGTGGTGGCGGCGGGGCTGGCGGCTCTTGCCGGCCACATCTGGCCGGTGTGGCTGGGCTGGCGGGGGGGCAAGGCCGTGGCCACCGGGCTGGGCGTGCTGCTCGGTCTGGTGCCCGCGGTGGGGCTGGCCAGCTTCGGGCTGTTCCTCGTCACCCTCACCCTCACCCGCATCGTGTCGCTCTCCAGCGTGGTGGCGGCGGTGGGCCTGCCGCTGCTGATGCTGGGCTCCTTCCAGAGCGCCGGGACCGGGCTGCGGCCCGCCTATCTGGCCCTTGCCCTGCTCACCACCGTGCTGGTGCTGTGGCGCCATCGCAGCAACCTGGCCCGGATCATGGACGGCACCGAACCACGCATTGGCGCAGACAAACCCAACACCCCGACCTGAGGCGGGAGCTGAGAGCCTGGAGCCGAGAACCGGGCGCTGCTTCAGCCCAGCGCCCGGCTGCGTTCAGCAGCCGCCAGCACCGCCTCGATCAGAGCCGAACGCACGGAGCCCCGCTCCAGCTGACGCAGGGCCGTGATCGTGGTGCCGGCCGGGCTGCTCACCATGTCCTTGAGCTGGCCGGGATGCAGGCCCTTCTGCTGCAGCAGCGCCACGGTGCCACCGGTCATGGCGAGCGCCAGCTGCTGTGCCAGCGCCCGCGGCAGGCCGGCGGCCACGCCGCCATCGGCGAGGGCTTCGATCACCACCGCCATCAGCGCCGGCCCGGAGGAGGCCACCGCCAGCAGCCCATCGAGCTGGGGCTCCGGCAGCTCCAGCACCTGTCCCACCCGGCCGAACAGCTGGCGCACGCAGTGACGTTGCCCATCGCTGAGCTGCTCTCCCCAGGCCAGTCCAGTGATGCCGGCCCGCACCAGGCAGGGAGTGTTCGGCACCGCCCGCACCACGCGCCAGCCGGGAAATGACGCCTGCAGGCGAGCCAGGCTGACCCCCGCCAGCACGGAAATCAGCAGGGGGCACTCGTCGCGGTGCCCTTGGGATGTGGAGCCGTCCTCTGAGGAGGAGGCTGCGGAGGCGTCACCGTGCTCTGAGGGCGCTGCTGGGGAGGCGGAGGTTGCTGAACCAGAAGCTGGGGGTGTGGCCGATGCCGCGGCGGACGCCCCTGATCGGCTGTGTGCCGCTCGAGCTGCCGCCGCCGCATCTGCAGCCGCCGTGGCTGCAGCCGCCGTGGCTGCCGCCGCGAGCTGTTGCGGCTTGACGGCCAGCAGCACCACCGGCGCCTGCCAGGCCGCAGCCGCCTGTCCATCGGCGGCGGCACAGACAGCCACCTGCAACTGCTGCTGGAGCCGCTCGGCGGAGGCAGGGCTGGCCACCACCCCCCGCACGGAAGCAGGACGAACATCCCCCTGCTCCAGCAGCGGCAGGAGCAAGGCTTGGGCCATCTGCCCCAGACCAATGATCCCGAGGCCCGACAGAAGGGGCTCAGAGGCCCCGGCGTGCTCGGTCATGGACCGGTGGCGGTGGCGGGAAACGTGCTCAGAAGACGTGCTCAGCCGCCGACGGCGAAGTCGGAGCGGCCCCAGGCCGGACTGGGGGCCGCATCGGCATCGGAGCCGGTGTCGCGGGTGGAGACGATGGTGGGAGAGGAGGGCTCCTCCATCGAGGCGGTGGTGACCGTGACGCAGCTGGGCGCGAACAGGAAGATGCTTTCGCCCACCCGCTCCTGGTGGCCGTCGATGGCGAAAGTGCCGCCTGCCACGAAATCCACGGCCCGCTGGGCCTGATCCGGCTCCATCATCGTGAGGTTGAGGATCACGGTCTTGCGGTCACGCAGGGCCTGGATGGCACGGGGCATCTCATCGAAGCTGCGGGGCTCCATCAGGGTCACCTCCGCGGCCGTTGCCGACAGGCCCGGCATGCCGATCACATTGCTGCCGGGGAAGAGGTCGTCGGAGCCGAAGGGGGAGGACAGGGCCAGGGCGCTGCCGCTACCGACCTGCGTGGCGCGCGACTGGGCGGTCTGGGCCTGGTCGTCACCGGGGTCGTAGTCAAGTTCGTCGTACTCGCCATCGAGATAGTCGTCACCGGAGACGACGGCACGGAGGCGGGAGAACAACGACACCTTTGGTTCCTTCGTGAGGTCAGTACCTGAATAGCGTCCCACGCTCCCAGTTGCAACTGGTCGCAACCCTTGAAATCACTGGATTCATGCTTCCGCCGGGTGGCGAACGCCCCCACCGCCCCCAGCGAAGGCGGCCTCAGGCCCCCGCCGTGATTGGCCGGGGCAAGCGCGTTGCGCAGGCCCGGGGCGGCCCCGAAGTCCCCGTGGGGCCCCAGTCAGGCCCCACGGGGGCCGAACAACACCGAGCCGAGCCGCACCCAGGTGCTGCCGGCCGCCACCGCCTCGCGCCAGTCGCCGCTCATGCCCATCGACAACTCCGGCACCCCCAGCCGGGCCGCCAGCGCGGCGCAGGAGCTGAACAGGGCACGGCTAGCGGCTGCATCCAAGCCAAGCGGCGCGATCGTCATCAGGCCGACCACCTGCAACGGCGCCAGCGCCTGCAGCTGGGGCCAGAGCTGGTCGAGCTCCTCGGGCTCGAACCCGGCCTTGGTTGGATCGGGCAGCAGCTTCACCTGCAGGAACACCCGCGGCTGCAGGCCCTCCTCGGCGGCGATGCGCTGCAGGCGAAGCGCCAGCGGCAGGTTGTCGAGCGAGTGGATGGTGCCGAAGTGGCGCAGCACCCCACGGGCTTTGTTGGCCTGCAGGCGACCGATGAAGTGCCAATCCAGGGGGGGAAGATCCGCCAGCTCCAGCTGCTTGGCCTCGGCCTCCTGCAGGCGGCTTTCGCCGAAGCTGCGCTGCCCGAGCGCTGCCAGGTCGCGGATGCGCTCGGCCGGCTGCCCCTTGCTCACCGCCAGCAGGCGGGAACCGGACGGCAGCTGCTCCTGCAGGGCCTGCCACCGCACCGCCAGGGCCGCTGGAGCGTCAGCGCCCATCTCAGATGAAGGTCTGGTCGAACAGCTGGCGCCAGTGGCCGAGTTTTTCGCTGCGGTCACGCCGGGCCCGCGCCAGGTTCTGCTCGGCGTAGTGGCGGGCATCCATCAGCGGAATCACCTCGAAATGGGCGCCGCGCGGCTGCGCCGTGACCAGGAAGAACATCCGCTGGGCGTAAAGGGTGGCGAACAGATCGCGGCCCTCTCCGGCCGGTGCCACCCAGTAAAGGAGCCCGAAGGTGGGATGGTTGAGATATCGCTCGGTACTCGACTCAGCGCTCACTGATGGTTTGTTCGGCTACCAATCACAGCGCACCGTACTGCCACCGCAGCCCAAGCAGCAGGAGCAGCAGCAGGCAGGCCATGAGATTCAGACGTCGGGCCACGGGCACCCCCAGCCGCAGCTGCTGCGGCGGCACCCAGCGGCCGCCCCTGGCCACCAGCGCATCGGCCCCCTGCTCGGCGCGCAGCAACACGTTGGCCAGCAGCCGTTCCGCCACCGCCAGCCCCAGCCCCAGCACTCCCTTCCAGCCCAGTCGCCGCAGGTTGAGTGCCCGGGTGGCGATCGAGCGCAGCAGGTTCTGCAGTTCCTCCTGCACCAGGGGCAGGAAGCGCAACGCCAGCAGCAGGATGAAGCCGAGCCGCTCCACCGGCAGCCCCAGCCGGCCCAGGGGGGTGAGGCCCCAGCTGAGCGCCCATACCAGTTCTTCCGGCGGCGTGGTGAGCAGCAGCAGGTTGGCGCTGTGGATGAGGGTGAACAGCAGGGTGGCGCTGTTGAGGCCGAGTTCCGCCGAGCGGCGGTTGATCACCAGTGGGCCCAGCGGCAGCGGCCCCAGCTGCACGGGCCCCCAGCGCAGCACTTCCCAGGGCTCACCGCTACGTTCGGCCGGCGGTGCCCCCGGCGGCGCCGGCGCCAGGCGCAGCTCGGCCGGATCGCGCGAGAGCTGAGCAGTGCCCGCGCCACCGGCCGGCAGCAAGGCAGAGAGCAGCCCCACCAGCAGGCTGAGGGCGAGCAGGAGAGGCAGGTTGCGGCGCCACAGCCGCCACGGCAGCCCGCAGAGCGCCGTGATCAGCAGCAACGCCCCCACCAGCGCCAGCCGCCAGACGGGGCCGGCCAGGATCGGTGTGATCAGGAACGCCAGGGTCCAGGCGAGCTTGAGGCGCGCATCGACGCGGCGCAGCCAGCCGCTGTCACCATCGACGTACTGGCCGATCGGGAGCTGCTTCAGCCAGTCCATTCAGTGCTGCAGGAAGTGGAGCCGCTTCACGGGGTGGCGGAACGAGCCTGCTGACGCGCCTGTTCCTTCTCGGCGTCGCGCTGCTGCTTGCCGCGCCAGAACAGCTTGATCGGCGAGCCATCGAAGCCCAGACCCTGCCGGATCTGCCGCTCCACGTAGCGGCGGTAGGTGTCGCCGAACAGCTTGGGATCGTTCACGAACAGGGTGAAACTCGGTGGCCGCACCGCCACCTGGGTGCCGTAATAGATACGACCCTGGCGGCCACCGCGGCTGGTGGGCGGCGAGCGCCAGCTCACGGCCTCCTGCAGCACTTCATTCACCACCGAGGTGGTGACGCGGCGCCGGTGCTGCTCAACCGCCAGCAGCGCCAGCGAGAAGATGCTCTCCACCCGCTGGCCGCTGAGAGCGGAGGTGAACAGCATCGGTGCCCAGTCGAGGAAGTAGAGCTTGGCCCGCAGATCCTTTTCCATCGCGGTCATGGTGTGCGAATCCTTCTCGATCGCATCCCACTTGTTCACCACGATCACGCAGGCGCGGCCGTCTTCCTCGATGCGGCCCGCCACGCGCTGATCCTGTTCGGTCACCCCATCGAGCGCGTCGATCACCAGCACACAGACGTCGCTGCGTTCCACCGCCTTGAAGCTGCGGGTGATGCCGAAGTATTCGGGCCCGTAGCTGACACTGCGGCGGCGGCGGATGCCGGCGGTGTCGAGCAGTTTCCAGAGGCGCCCCTCCCGCTCGATCGTGGTGTCAATCGTGTCGCGGGTGGTGCCGCGGATCGGGCTGACGATCGCCCGAGGCTCACCGCAGATGGCATTGAGCAGGCTGGATTTGCCCACATTCGGCCGGCCGATGATCGCCAGCTGGATCGGCTCCTCCGTTTGCTCCGCGTCAGCGGGAGGCAGGAATTCGATCACCTTGTCGAGCAGATCGCCGGTGCCGGCACCGTGGATGGCCGAGATCGGGAACGGCTCACCCAGGCCCAGACCCCAGAAGTCGGCGGCCATCGCCAGGCCCTGATCGGGCGACTCGCACTTGTTCACCGCCAGCAGCACCGGCCGGTTCTGGCCGCGCAACCATTCGGCGATCGATTCATCTGCCGCCGTGACCCCCGCCTGGCCATCGACGATCACCACCGCCACCACCGCTTCGGCTAAAGCAAGGTTGGCCTGTTCGCGGATCTCCGGGAGAAACTCACTGTCGTCGTCGAACACCAAGCCGCCGGTGTCGACCACCTTGAAGGTCCGATCGCCCCAGAACCCTTCCTGGTAGGTGCGGTCACGCGTGACACCGGGCTCGTCGTGGACGATTGCCTCCCGGCTGCGGCACAGCCGGTTCACCAGAGTGGATTTGCCCACGTTGGGGCGCCCGATGACGGCGACGACTGGTAGCGCCAAAACGTAATATCCCGATCAACGATCTCTTTTCGACCTTACAGGCTGACTCAGCTGTGGCCGGCCTGGAGAAGTGTTGGCGGCGTCACCCCGCAACTCCGAGACCTGGAAGCAGGAACCTTGCACGTTCGAACCGTTCAACACCGTTGAGCCGCTGTGGCGGAGGCGCCACCCACACCAGACTGCGGCCTGACCGCCAGAGCCGCGCGCTGCCATGGCCAACCCTGCCTTTCTTCATCGCCGCTCGCCCGTGTTTGCCGGGCATGCCATGGTCACCTCCAGCTCGCCGCTGGTGACCCGCGTGGGCCTGCGGGTGCTGGAGCAGGGCGGCAACGCCGCCGATGCCGCGGTAGCCATGGCCGGGATGCTGGCGCTGGCCGAGCCGATGATGAGCGGCCTCGGCGGCGACACCATGGTGCTGGTGTGGTCGGCGAAAGAGCAAAAGGTCTTCGGGCTCAATGGCAGCGGCAGGGCCCCGAGCGGCGCCAGCCTCGAGCGGGTGGGGCCCGTGCCGGTGATGCCGGAACACGGCGCGGCCTCGGTCACTATTCCAGGCGCCGTGGATGGCTGGTGCACCTTGCTGGAGCGGTTCGGCACCCAGTCGCTGCAGGAGCTGTGGGAACCGGTGATCGCTTATGCGCGCCAGGGCTACCCGGTGGGCGAATCGATCGCGGGGTTCTGGGCCGTTGGCGCCGCGATGCTGGGGCAGAGCGCCTCATCGGAGCTTCGCGAGGTGTTTCTTCCCCATGGCAGCCCCCCGCAGCCGGGCCAGCTGATGCGCCTGCCGCAACTGGCCGACTCCCTGGAGCGGGTGGCCCGGGAGGGCCGCCAGGGCTTCTACGAAGGGCCCGTGGCCGAGGCGATCGCCACCACGATCAGCGCGGGCGGTGTGCCCAGCACCACAGCCGACGTGGCCGCCCAGCAGCACCGCGCCGAATGGGTGGAGCCCCTGAGCGTGGGCTACCGCGGCCGGGAGGTGCTGGGCCTGCCACCCAATTCCCAGGGGGTGGTGGCTCTGCATGCGCTTGGCCTCCTCGATGGCCTGCCCCTCGCCGCGATGGACGAGGCGGAGCGGCTGCACCATGAGATCGAAGCGATCCGCCTCGGCTTTGAGCTGGCGATCGATGGGGTGGGGGAGCCCACCCCATCGATGCTCGAACTGGTGCGGCAGCAGCTCAGCCCGGACGGACTGGCCGCCGCCCGCAGCCGCATCACGGCCCAGGCCCGGCCGGCCACCCGGCCCCAGGGCGGCCATTCGGGCGACACCAGCTACGTGTGCGCCGTGGACAGCGAGGGCAACGCCGTGTCGTTGATGACCAGCATCAGCGGACTGTTCGGCTCCGGGCTGGTGGCGGGCGACACGGGCGTGCTGCTCAACAACCGGGCGGCCCAGTTCTCCAGCCAGCCGGGCCATCCCAATGCCCTGGCACCCGGCCACCGGCCACGCCATTCGATCCTGCCGGCGATGGTGCTGCGCGAAGGGCTGCCTGAATTCGTGATGGGCGTGATCGGCGGCAACGCCCATCCCCAGGGGCTCACCCAGATCCTGGTGAACGCCCTCGATCTGGGCATGAATCCCCAGCAGGCCGTGGATGCCCCGCGCTTCAAGCTGATCATGCAGAGCGGTGCGGTCCACATCGATCCGCAGTTCAATCCAGACGTGGGCCACGAGCTGGTGGCCCGCGGCCATCAGCTCGGCGATTCCTATGGCTTCGTGGGTTTCAAGGGGGGTGCCCAGATGGTGCGCCTCCATCGCGACGACTCCGGCCACTGCACCAGCCTGGAGGCCGGCGTGGATCACCGGCTCGATGGGGTGGCGATGGGGATCTGAACGGGCGGGGCCTGCATGGCTCGGGGGCGGTCCGCCGGCTACTGCACCGGCAGATCTCCCGGGTGCCCCGCCACCGGATCGGCCGGCTGCGGCAGCAGCGGTGGCAGCGGCCCTGTGTCCGGCAGCGATTCGCCCCGCTCGGCCAGGTGAGCCAGCAGCCAGTTCACCGCCGTGGCGCGGCGGGTGCGGCGGGGAAACAGCTCGCCGATGCGGTAGCCGGCGAAGCCCAGCTGGTGTTTGAGCAGTTGCTTGTGGGCGGCGGCAATCGAGCGGGTGAGCCGCACACTGGCCGGACGCTCCGCGATCAGCGGCGGCGCCTGCGGGTAGGCCAGGGCCCAGTCTTCCGGTGTGGCGGCGGTGGCGCGCCACGGCGCTGGCCCCTGTGCGGCGCTGGTGGTGACCTCTGCCCCGATGGTGGGCTGTGCCATGACGTCAGCCTCAAAAGCCAGCCCATCCACCAGCCCGTCAGCGGGTGCGTAGCCCAGCCGCTGCCAGACCAGTTCGCAGACGAAGCGGTCGCTGGTGCGGTCGTCGAGGATCAGCTGCAGCAACTGGCGACTGAGCGGATGGGGGGAGGGGGCAGTCATGGCGAGGCGGCGGGTCAGCAGGTCAGCGAGGCCGTCGTCGGGCGGGTCAACGAGGCAGTTGTTCGGCGGGTCAGCGCGGCGCTGGGCAGCGGGAAGATGAACTTCTGATGACCCTGCCACCGCTTCCACTTCAGCTTCAGGGCCGCGGCCAGCCGCGCCAGCTCCGCTGCCGGGTGTTCCAGTCGCCCCTGGCGGGGGTGAGCGACCAGATCTTTCGGGGCTTCGTGCGCCGTTGGGCTCCCGACGCCCTCCTCTATACGGAGATGGTGCACGCCACCTGCCTGGAGCGGGGGCACGGCAGTGAGAAGTTCGAGGCTCTGGCCGGCGAGAGCGGGCCGATCGCGGTGCAGCTGTTCGACCACCGTCCCCAGGCCCTGGCCGAGGCCGCCCGGCGGGCGGAGGCGGCGGGCGCCTTCCTGATCGACATCAACATGGGCTGCCCGGTGCGCAAGGTGGCGCGCAAAGGCGGCGGCAGCGGCCTGCTGCGCGAGCCCGCGCTGGCGGCGGAGATCGTGGCGGCGGTGGCGGCTGCGGTGCGCGTGCCGGTCACGGTGAAGACGCGGCTGGGCTGGTGCGGCAGCAGCGCCGATCCGGTGGCTTTCGCCCTCGGTCTGCAGGACGCCGGTGCCGAGGCGCTCACCCTGCACGGCCGCACACGGGAGCAGGGCTTTTCCGGCAGCGCCGACTGGGCCGCCATCGCCCGAGTGAAGCAGGCCCTGCGCATTCCCGTGATCGCCAACGGCGACGTGACCTCCCCCGAAGAAGCCCTGCGCTGCCTGGCCATCACCGGCGCCGATGGGGTCATGGTGGGGCGAGCCACCCTGGGAGCCCCCTGGCTGGTGGGCCGCATCGACGCGGCCCTGAGCGGCCGGCCGGTGCCACAGGACCCCTCGCCGGCCGAGCGGCTGGCCCTGGCGGCCGAGCACCTGCAGGCGCTGGTGGCCTACCGAGGGGCGAAAGGCCTGCAGATCGCCCGCAAGCACATGGGCTGGACCTGCCAGGGCTTCGCCGGCGCCGCCCAACTGCGCCATCAGCTGATGCGCGCGCCCACCCCTGCGGAGGCCAGGGCACTGCTGGAAGCGGCAGCGGCTGACACCGTCGCTGTGTTGGCTGACGGGGCAGGAGCGTCAACACTTGACTGGGCCGGTGCTGGGCAGGTGCGCAGCTCGAAGTTGCAGGAATAGATCGCCGGTTTCTGCCAGCTAAGTGGGATTTCCAGCAGGTCGCGGGTGCCGGTGATCGCCATCACGGCAAAGAGCACGGAGGCGAGCACGTTGGCGGTGATGTGCAGGCGACGCATCCGCAGGGAGCGGAAGATCTCCGCCTTGGAGGCCAGCGAGAACAACATCAGGCCCGTGAGCAGCACGCCGGCCCAGTAGTGGGAGCTCCAGAAGGCAGGGCTGAGCGGGTTGTCGCTGAGGCGCCAGATCTCCGGCTGGCTGCCGAGGCCCAGCAGGCCCACCCAGGTGAGCAGGGCGAAGCTGGCCCGCAGCGGCGCTTTCTTCGCCCGCCAGAGCCCCAGCAGACTCGCGAAGGTGCCGGCACTCACCAGCAGCAGCAGCGCCAGGCGTCCGGCCCCGCCAGTGAAGGGGGGTTCCGGCACCACGAACTTGCTGATGAAGGAATAGAGGAGGGCGATCAGCACCGCCACCACGATGCCGGCGGTGAGCCAGCGGCCATGGTCGGCGTGCTCCACCCCCACGGTGGGCGGCTGTGGGTGGATCTTGAGCCGGCGCTCACGGGCCAGCAGACCGAGGCGGATCGTGGCACCCACCACGGGATACACAAACAGGATGACCAGCACCGGATGCAGCAGCGAGAACCAGTCGATCGGGGTCATGGAGCAGGTGGTGGGGGGTGGGGAAGCCAGCCAAAGGCTGTCACAGCCGAGGGGCGCCGGCGCTAGGGAAGTACCGACGGCCAGCCGGATCGGATCAGCAGAAGCGAAAAGTAGGGCCGCTGCTCGGAGGGCACCGCATCGGCCGGCACCACCAGCTGATCGGGCCAGCCCACCCGCTGGGCGAACAGGGCGTCCCCAAGGAGCCCGCGCCGTTCCAGCAGGGGCCGCACCCAGCTCCAGCGGTGGCCCAGCTTGAGCAGGGCCAGGCCGGTGCGCGCCTGCGGGGGCTCCAGGGCGATGGCGTCGAGCAGGGTATCGAGCACCCCGGGCGCATCGGGCGTGGGGCGCACCAGCAGCCCCTGCCCCTGCAGGGCCAGAGGCCAGTGGCCTGCGGCCGCCGCCGCTGCCACGGCGGGGATGCCGGGGATGAGCCGCACTGGGCAGGCGGGGTGGGCATCGCGCAGAGCCAGCAGCACGTACGAGGCGCTGGCATAGAGCGACACATCCCCCTCGCAGAGCAGCACCACCCGGCGGCCAGCGGCCACCGCGGCCGCCAGCGCCTCAGCCGCAGCCCTCCAGGCTTGGCGGCGCGGCTCAGGCTCCGCCACCATCGGAAACACCAGCGGCAAGGTGGCCTGCTCCGGATTCAGCCACGGCGCCGCGATCGCCGCGGCCATTCCCTCCCCACCCGCCTGGGCCACCGGGTAGGCCACCAGGTCGGCAGCGGCGATCGCCCGCACCGCCGCCACGGTGAGCAGATCCGGATCGCCCGGACCCACGCCCACCAGCGCGAGCCCCGGCAAGGCAGCGGCGCCGGCGGGGTCGGGCAGGCCTTGAAGGCCTGGCAGGCCGGGAAAACCGGAAAAACCGGGGGAGCCTGGGGGCACCGAGGGGGCCTCGCTCATTGGGTGCTGCCACCACATCCGTGGGGTTCATCCCATCACGCCGTGGCGCCAGCGGCTCAGCCCATGGGCCACGCGCCAGTGGCGTGCTCAGGCCTTGCGGCGGCGCCGCAACACACCCGCACCTCCGGCGCGCAGGGCTTCCATAGGCTGGAGCCATCGCCCGTGCCGCACCCCGATGACTCTGCTTGCCATTCACCAACTGCCCAGCGATGGCAACGCCGCCCCTGACGCCACCCCCTGCCCGCCCACGTTGCGCACCAGCGACGGCGACCGGATCCGCCAGGAGCTGGAGGCCCGCGGCATCCGCTTCGAGCGCTGGCCGGCCCGGGCCGCCACTGGCGAGGCCACCACTGCCGACGCGCTGCTGGCGCTCTACGCCGAGGAGATCGCCCGACTGCAGAGCAGCGGCGCCTACCCCACGGTCGATGCGATCCGCCTCACGCCCGACCATCCGGATCGGGTGGCGCTGCGGCAGAAGTTCCTCTCGGAGCACACCCACAGCGAGGACGAGGTGCGCTTCTTCGTGGAAGGCCGCGGCCTGTTCTGCCTTCACCTCGGTGATGAGGTGCTGCAGGTGGTGTGTGAGCGCAACGACCTGATCTCTGTGCCGGCCGGCACGCCCCACTGGTTTGACATGGGGCCCGAGCCCCACTTCGCCGCCCTGCGCTTCTTCGACAACCCGGAGGGGTGGGTGGCCACCTTCACCGGTGAGGCCATCGCCGAACGGTTCCCCCTGCTCGACGAACTGCTGGCCGCGGTCTGAGGCGAGGCGAGCCGGAAGCGGCAGCCCAGCAGGCTCAGGCCACGCCCACCGAGTGCATCCGAACCAGCCCTGGATCGGCCAACACTCCTGTGAGGGCCTGAACCTCCGCCAGCGCCAGCTGCTCCAGCCGCTCCACTGTGGCTTCGCGGCTGAAGCGCGCTTCGGCCAGCACCCAGTAGACCCCGAAGTGGCGCGCCTCGCTGGCCAGCAGGTCGCCGTAGAGGGCCGCCAGCTCCGGATCAGGGCTGTGGGCAGCCAGCAGAGCCATGCGTTCGTGGCTGCGGGCCTCGATCAGGCCGGCCACCAGGAAGCTGTCGAGCATGCGCTGCGGCTCGCCCCGCCGCACCTGGCCGGCCAGGGCGGCGCCGTAGGGCGGGGCTGCCAGGGCGCGCAGGGCATGGCCCCGCCGCTCCAGCAGGGCCTGCACGCGCTCGAAGTGTTCGAGCTCCTCACGGGCCAGGGGGCTGAGCACCGCGGCCAGCTCCCCGTCGGAGGGGTAGCGGAACATCAGCTGCAGCGCCACGCCCGCCGCCTTGCGTTCGCAGTGGGCATGGTCGATCAACAGCAGCTCGGGGTGGGCCAGGGCCTGCTCCAACCAGGCGTCGCTGCTGGGCGCCGTCAGCCATTTCACCCGGGCAGGTGCGGCCACGGCCACGCCGGCCGCCAGCGGCAGGGAAGCGGTGGTGCTCATGCCGGCTCCTGGGCGCGCAGGTGGGCCACCAGGCCGTCGAGGCCGAGGCTGTAGCTGGCGGGCCCGAAGCCACAGATCACGCCCACCGCCCGGTCGGCCAGGGTGGACTGGTGCCGGAACGGCTCGCGGGCGTGGACGTTGCTGAGGTGCACCTCCACAAAGGGCAACGCCACCCCCAGCAGCGCGTCACGGATGGCGATCGACGTGTGGGTGTAGGCACCGGCGTTAATGACGATGCCGTCGCAGACGCCGGCTGCCTCGTGGATGCGGTCCACGAGGGCACCCTCGTGGTTGCTCTGAAAACAGGCCAGGTCCACCCCTTGCGCCGCTGCCTGGGCCGTCAGCGCCGCGTTGATGGCTTCCAGGGTGCTGACCCCGTAAAGCCCAGGCTCACGGCGCCCCAGCAGGTTGAGGTTGGGGCCGTGAAGCACAAGCAGCTGCATGGGGAAGGTCGACTGGTAAGTTTCTCGGGTGGAGCGGGTCGGTGCCCGAGTGGTTAATGGGGGCGGACTGTAAATCCGCTGGCTCTGCCTACGTTGGTTCAAATCCAACCCGGCCCACCTTCCACATGCCCTTGTAGCTCAGCGGTAGAGCACTCCCTTGGTAAGGGAGAGGTCACGAGTTCAAGTCTCGTCAAGGGCTTCCTCCCAACCCTTTCCGGCCATTCACTTGGACCTTCGGGCTGCCGATCCCCTTGGCAAGGTGTGGCCAGGCGGTCCCCACCGCCGGGAGCGCCCGGGCGGCAGACTCCCAACGGCTGCCACCCCGCCATGGGCGCGATCCTGCTCACCGTTCTCACCGCGCTGCTGGGCTTTGGCCTGGGCAAGGGCGTGCCTCGGCTGGTTCAGCGCTCGGGCAGCCTGGCTCGCCGTTCGCGGCTGAGCCAGCTGGCCTTCGGCAGCCTGCTTCTGCTGCCCTGGCTGGTGGGGATCGCCCTGCTGCTGCTGCTGCCCTTGCGCCCTGCACTGCTGCTACCTGCGATCGGCTACGGCGTGGGCATGTGGCAGGGGCGACGCAAGCTGGGGCTGTAGCCGTCGGCGCGGCTGACCGCCTCGGCCGAAGACGCGGATCCCCCAACTGCAGCACGCTGCGTTCAGCCATAACCAATTGCGCAACACCGGCCCACCGCACCCTGCGTCTCTGCACGCGTTGAGTACACCCCGGAGCAGCATCAGGCCACTGCCCCAACATGATGGCGACGCTCGCACTGCAACCGCAGAGAAGCAGGAGGATCGTCCCAGTGGGGGCGACGGGCGGAGTTGGGGCCGGATCGCTTGGGGAGGATGGCCCACTGCTCGCGTCGCCAGGTATCCGTGGTGGTGCCTGCCTGCTTGTCACAGAGGGCGACCATCGATCCGCAATGGCGTTGATTGAAATGCTGTCGAATGCCTAGGCGCACTCACTCACGAATTCCCTGCCAAAGACTCAGCTCAACACCCTTGCAACCACACCCCCCGATGGAGCTCACCGCTGTGCAATCGCTCCCCTTCGAATCACGCGGAAGGTGAGATTGATGCGGTCACGTGCGACCCGCCGTCGCTGGGGCACCTGATGCAACCAGTGCTGCTGCGTGGGTGGATCCATGACCAGCAGATCGCCTTCGCCCAGTTCAAAGCTCAGCGGTGACTCTGCATCTGCAGAAGGTTGCCGGGGCTTGAGCCGAAAGCTGCGCGCCGCCCCGAGGCTGAGGGAGGCAATCGGTTGGTCGGGATCGAGTTCGGGCTCGTCGTCCGCATGCCAATCCAGCTTGTCGTTGCCGGCGCGGTAGTGATTGAGCAGCAGGGAGTTGAAGCGGCAACCGGCGGCGGCCTCCACCTGTCGGCGCAGCTGCTGCAGCGAGGCGGTCCAGGGCTCGATCGCCTGGTGAACCCCGCTGTAGGCGTAGTGGCAGCCGGGATCGCCTATCCAGCAGGTGAGCCGCGGAATCGGATGGGTGCGGCCGAACAGGGTGATGTGCTCCTGGCGCCAGGGCACGTCAGTCCGCAGCTGAACCAGCCAGGACGCCGCATCCGCCAGCCAGAAGGGCCAGTAGCGCAACGCCAGTCCCTCCCGCGTCACCATCTGAGGGGTGCCGGCCGGCGGCGTTGGCTGCAGGAGATCGAGTTGCTGTTCCATCCTTCTCGCCCTCACCATCGCGCTGGAGCTGTGGCCGCCAGCCGCTCCCACACCCGCTCCAGCAGGCCCCGTGGCCGGGTAGCAGCCGCCATGCTGGAGCCATTCTCGTTGGCCCGCTCCCATGACCGCCTCCACCGCCATGCCCATGGCGGACATGCCCGCCGTGGCCATGCCCGCCGTGGACAGCCTGCGTGAGCCGGTCAGCCAGGGGCTCACCCGCCCGCTGGCCTGGCGTCGCGAGCAGCTCGCGCGGCTCACGGCACTGCTCGATGGTGCGGAGGAGGCGATCCTTGCGGCACTCGCTGCCGACCTGGGCAAGCCTCCGGTGGAGGCCTACTTCGAAGTGGTGGCTGTGCGTCAGGAGCTGCGCCTCTGCCAGCGCCAGCTGCGGCGCTGGATGGCGCCCCGGCCAGTGCCGGTGCCGCTCAGCCAGAGGCCGGGCCAGGCCCGGCTGATGCCTGAGCCGCTCGGCTGCGTGCTGATCATCGGCCCCTGGAATTACCCCTTCTCGCTCACCCTCCAGCCGCTGGTGAGTGCTCTGGCAGCGGGCAACAGCGCCGTGCTGAAGCCGTCGGAGCAGGCCCCGCACACCTCGGCCCTGATCGCCCAGCTGGTGGCGCGCCACCTGGAGCCCACTGTGGTGCAGGTGGTGGAAGGAGACGGAGCTGTGGCCAGCGCGCTGCTCCAGCTGCGCTTCGATCACATTTTCTTCACTGGCGGCGGCCGGGTGGGCCGGCTGGTGATGGAGGCGGCCGCGCGTCACCTCACCCCGGTCACCCTGGAGCTGGGCGGCAAGAGCCCGGCCATCGTGCTGGCCGACGCCGACCTCGACACCACCGCCCGTCGCCTGATCTGGGGCAAGGGGCTCAACGCCGGTCAGACCTGCATCGCCCCCGACCATCTGCTGGTGGAAGACTCAGTGCGGCCGGCGCTGGTGGAGCGGCTGACGCGGGAGATCACGCGCTGCTACGGCGACGACCCGCTGGCGTCGCCGGATCTGGCCCGCATCGTCAACCGCCCGCAGTTCGAGCGGCTGTGCGGCCTGGTGGAGGGCGCCAGGCAGCGGGGGCAGCTGCTGGCCGGCGGCCAGATCGATCCGGAGCGCCTGCGCATCGCCCCCACCCTGCTGGCGGTCGATGCGGCCGACGATCCGCTGATGCAGGAGGAGCTGTTCGGTCCCCTGCTGCCGGTGCTGCCTGTGGCTTCGCTGGATGAGGCAATCACCCGGGTGCGGCGTGGAGCCAAGCCGCTGGCGCTCTATCTGTTCAGCAGCAGTGCCGCCGCCCAGGAGCAGGTGCTGGCAGGCACCAGTTCGGGGGGCGTCTGCTTCAACGACGTGGTGATGCAGGTGGGGGTGCCCGAGCTTCCATTCGGTGGCGTCGGCCCCAGCGGCATGGGCCGCTACCACGGCCAGTCGGGCTTCGACACCTTCTCGCACCTGCGCAGCGTGCTGCGGCGCCCGTTCCGCTTCGATGTGCCGCTGCGCTATCCCCCCTACGGCGACCGTCTCGGCCTGATCAAGCGGCTGATGGGCTGAACCGGACCAACGATTTGGCGCCGGGGGACTGGCGCGCCAGAGGGTTCTCCTTAAGGTTCAACCAGCTGACCGTTGCCCATGCGCCGCGCCATCGTCGCCCTGGCCCTCGCCCTGCTGCTCCCGTTGCCGGGACTGGCCGCCCAGCACGTGGTGAAGCCCGGGGAGACGCTCTCGGAGATCGCCGAGCGCTATGGCGTGTCCCTCAACCGCCTGATGCAGCTGAACGGCATCAAGGATCCGGATCTGGTCACGGCCGGCACCCGCCTCACCGTGCCCGGTGGAGCCAGTTCCGGCGCCGGCTCTTCCGCTGGCGGGCGCGGCAGCTACACCGTGAAGCCGGGCGAAACCCTCTCCGAGATCGCCGACCGGCTGGGCACCACGGTGCAGCGCCTGATCGAGCTCAACGGCATCCGCGACCCGGACATGGTGGCCGAGGGCACCCGCCTGGTGGTGCCCGGCGCCCCCGCCGCCGCCCGTCCCGCAGCGGTGAACAGGAACGCCCGCGAACACACCGTCCAACCAGGTGAAACCCTCTCCGGCATCGCCGATCGCTACGGGGTGCCGATGTCGCGGCTGATGGCGCTCAACAAGCTCACCGAACCCGACGAGATCCAGGCCGGCAGCCGCCTGGTGCTGCGCGCCAGCACACCCGCACCCGCCCGCGCCGCCACCAAACCCGCGCCGCCCAAGCCCGCAGCCGCCAAACCCGCACCCGCGCGCCCGGCCCCAGCAACGCCACAACCCAAACCGGCACCAGTGGCCGCCAGGCCGGCGCCGGCAGCGACCGCCCAACCCAAACCGGCACCTGCAGCCCAGCCGGCGCCCGTGCGCCCCGCACCAGCTGCCACGGCTACAGCAGTTCAGCCCAGGCCGGCAGCGGCAGCCGCCACCCAACCCGCTCCCGCTGCCACCCGCCCGGCCCCAGCAGCAGCCCCCCAACCCAGGCCAGCGGCTGCGGCAGCACCCGCCCCCCGTCCCAAACCGGCGGCCACTGCCGCCAGATCGGCCGGCCCCAAACCGCCGGAATGGCGCACCTACGGCCCGCTTCAGGTTGACTTCGCCAACTGGCAGCCTCTGGGCGGCAGCATGGTGGCCCCGGCCCTGAACAGCGCCGGCCAATCGATTTTCCTGGCGGTCAACTGCACGGCCGGCAAGCTGAATGCCACCGGCGAAGCTGGTGCCTGGAAGAGCTGGGATGCCCCGCAGAGCGAGTTTGAACAGCAATTGGTGAGAGACCTCTGCAGGCTCGGCGGCGGCTGAGCCCCGTCCAGCCCACGCGTGCCGGCCCGCCTGCCGCTCATGCCGCCCAGCGCAACGGCCATGGCTCCTGCAGATAGCGGCGTCCGGCCTCCCGGATCCAGAGCCGCTGGCTGCCGTCGTCGCTCTCGCTGATCAGCTCCTCCTGCACCAGCCGGCGCGCCAGCCAGCCCCAGCGCTCTCCCTCCGCAGCGGCGGTGTCCTCCGCACCGGAGTGATCGGCCAGGTCATCGGCCAGCCGGGGGAGATCCAGGCCCCGGCGCACCTGCAGCAGGGTCAGCACCTGCGCCGCCTGCGCCGACCAGTCGATCGGCACCCCACGGCTGTGGCAACGGTCGCAGCGACCGCAGGGGGGCACCAGCTCGCCCACGGCCTCCAGCAAGGCCTGCTCGCGACAGCCCGTCCCCTCCGCCACCGCCTCCATGCGCCGCAGCTGTTGCTGGGCCAGTTCCAGCCGCAACCTCTCCTGCTCCTGCAGCTCCGGGGTCAGCTGCCGGCCGGAGGCGCGCATCGCCCAGCCCAGCGAGCGCCGGTCCATCGGATCAAAGAGCACCAGGCAGCGGGCGGGCTGGCCATCACGCCCCGCCCGCCCCGACTCCTGCAGGTACCCCTCTGCGCTGGCAGGCAGATCCAGATGCAGCACAAGTCCCACATCCGGGCGGTCCACACCCATGCCGAAGGCCACCGTGGCCACCAGCACCGGCCGCGGATGGTGCTGGAAGTGCTCAAGCGCCAGAAGGCGGCTTTCGGGGTCCATGCCGGCGTGATACGCGATCGCCTCCACCCCGGCAGCCGAGAGCCGCGCCGCCCAGTGCTCCACCGACCGCCGTGTGCGGGCGTAGATCAGCACAGCCCCGGACGCAGCCGCCACCGTGTCGAGCACCTGTGGCAGCGGATCAGGGGGGCGCCGCTGCATGGCGTACACGAGATTCGCGCGCCGGGCGGAGCGCACCTGCACAAGGGGGCGCCGCAGCTGCAGCAGCCGGATGATGTCGGCGCGGACCCGCGGCGCGGCCGTGGCGCTCAGCGCCACCAGGGGCACACCGGGACAGAGGCTGCGCAGCTGCCCGAGGCGGCGGTAATCCGGGCGGAAATCATGGCCCCAGGCGCTGATGCAGTGGGCCTCGTCCACCGCCAGCGCCACCAGCCGGCACTGCTCCAGCACGTCCTCCAGCAGGGCGCGGGTGGCTTCCGCCTGCAGCCGCTCCGGTGCCAAGTAGAGCAGGCGCAGGCGATTGTCGGCGAGGCGATGCAGAAGCTGCCGCCGCGACCCGGCATCGAGCCCCTGGTGCAGGCAGGCGGCCGGGATGCCGCGGCGCTGCAGCTGCGCCACCTGGTCCTGCATCAGGGCCACCAGCGGCGACACCACCAGCACCAGGCCCTGCCGCACCAGGGCGGGCAGCTGAAAACAGAGCGACTTCCCGCCACCGGTGGGCAGCACCGCCAGACAGTCGCGCCCCGCCAGGAGGGCCTCCACCACCGGGCGCTGACCGGGCCGGAAGCGAGACCAGCCGAAATGACGCTCCAGGGAATCCTCGAGCGCTTCCATCGCCAAACCGACCACAGCCCTGGTGCGGCCCGACCTTAGCGGCCCCAGATCTGGTGGCCAGGCACGCTCATGGCAACGGCGGTGCGTCCAGCTGGTCGGGGCTCTCCTCCACCAGCTGCAGCCGCACCCGTTTGCCGCCGGCCAGCTCCCCCAACGACACCCGCAGGGTGCTACCGCTCAGGCTCTGGAGCACGGTCAGCATGGCCCGCAGGTGGGGCGTGCTGCTGCCGCTCTCCACCCAGAGGCGCTCCTGCAATCCCCCCAGCCGTCGCCAGCTGGTGTGCAGCTTCAGCACAGCACTTTCGAGCTGTTGCGCCTGCCCCACCGCATCGGCCAGCAAACCAAGAGCGTCGAGTCGCTGAGCCTCCTGCAGGGCTTTCTCCAGTTGCAGCTCCCCTTGCTGAAAGGCGCGCACCGCAGCCCCAGCCTCGGCCGCCTTGCTCAGCCAGCGGGCCGTGCTGGTCACGTCCCTGACCCGGTCGAGCTCGGGTTCATCGCGCAGCGCCTGGCGCAGATCGTCCTGCTGAGCCTCGGGCAGCTTGGCCAGCTCCTTCACCAGCGGCGCCACCGCCCGGGGGGGCAGCAGGTTCTCCTGGGTGCGCTGGCGAATTTCCTCGGGCAGCAGCGGGCTGGTGGCCGCTGTGAATTCATCAGAGAGGCGCCGCACCTGCTTGCGGGTGATCTGCTGCCCCTCATTGGCCGCTTCGCTGATCATCAGCTGCACCTCCGGGTCGGCCTGGGCCGTTTCGAGGAAGGCGCGCTTCGAGAAGTTGTTGACGCTGCTTTGCTCCAGCGGCCCATCACCCACCAGGCTTTCGGCAGACTCCGCCAGCTGGATCAGCCCATAGGCCCGGGTCTTGCTGATCTCCCGCTCCCTGAGCCACTGCAGGAAGCCGGTACCCCGACCCTCACCGCCGCGAACCTCGCGGTCGCGCACAGCGCGCAGGATGCGTCCCCGCCAGATCTCCGTCTGCAGGTCGAAGCGGTCGCACACCCCCCATGCCTCCTCCAGCCGCGCCAGGAACTCCATCGTGCTGATGTCGTCGCGCTGGGGATCGGGGAGCTCGAGATCGAGGATGGGGGGCTCCAACAACGGCGGGGCGGCAGCAGCCGATCGTGCCACGCTCCGCCCGCCCCCATGGCGGCCCTGCTCCGGCGACGACGATTCATGACACGGGCACCTTTGAGCCCGCCGGCCTCGGGTATCTTCCGACTGGCAATCAACCTTCTCCAGCGCAGCGATGGCCATCTCCCGCGGCGACAAAGTGCGCATCAAGCGACCCGAGTCCTATTGGTTCAACGACGTCGGCACCGTGGCGTCGATCGACACCTCCGGCATCCGCTACCCCGTGGTGGTGCGCTTCGAGAAAGTGAACTACACCGGATTCAGCGGTTCGGAAGGCGGCATCAATACCAACAACTTCTCCGAAGCCGAGCTCGAGAAGGCCTGAGTCCCAATCCCGGGGGCACATCCAGCATCTGCAGGGCTGCCCCCGCACACGGTCTGATCCACAGGCGATTCTCTCCACCAGTCGCCTGCCTAGAAGCAGCATTTTTTCGCTGGCCGTTCTGACCCTGCAGTGGCTTCCATCAGCTCACCTTGGTGTTGCGTTTGCTGAGCCTGCGGCCCTCAGTTGAAGCCTTCCTCTCCCAACCCGAAGCCTTCGCTTCCCAGGCCAATCCAACACGTCGGGCCCCACCGCTGGGGCCGCCCCTATCCAGCAGCTGGCTTGAGTGGTCTATCCACCATTCTCCAGCTGCACAACCGCAGATCAGAGACGTCACTGCCATTTCGGGCTTGATTCACCAGCTCGATCCATCAGTCCCTCTACAGTCTTGGGCTGTTCTGTGCGTGCGCGTTCCTCTGGCCGCCTACTCCCCCTCGACGCGGGCAACCCCAGAGGCAGCCCCGCACCTGTGGGCTCGGCGCGCCGGCATGGGAGCCTGAAGCAACGCGCCAGAAACCGTCTTGCCGGAGCTGCCTGAAGTCGAAACCGTGCGTCTCGGCCTCGAGCGACAGTTGGCGGGCTTCACGGTGGAGCGCGTCAGTGTGCTGAGAGCAAGGGCTGTGGCCCATCCCGCCGATCCCGAAGCGTTCTGTCGTGCCCTTGAAGGCACCCAGGTGGGTCTGTGGCAGCGCCGTGGCAAGTATCTGTTGGCCAGCCTCAGCCGCGATGGCGAGCCCGCCGGCCTGTGGGGTGTGCACCTGCGCATGACAGGCCAGTTTCAGTGGCTTGATCACGAGCGCGAACCATGCAGCCACACGCGCGTGCGGTTCCACGACTTCCAGGGTCACGAACTGCGCTTCGTGGACACGCGCAGCTTCGGCCAGATGTGGTGGATTCCTGCGGGATGCGAGCCCAGCCAGGTGATGCACGGCCTCAGCCGTCTCGGTCCTGAACCGTTCAGTGCGGCGTTCAACGCCGCCTACCTGCGGCAACGCCTGAAGGGGTCGCAGCGACCGATCAAGAACGCCCTGCTGGATCAGGCGCTGGTGGCCGGCATCGGCAACATCTATGCCGATGAATCTTTGTTCACCGCGGGCATCGATCCGCACACCCCCAGCGGCAGGCTTGGGGTGGCGCAGCTTCACCGGCTCCACCAGGCCGTGGTGCGGGTGCTGCAAACGAGCATCGGAGCGGGAGGCACCACCTTCAGCGATTTCAGAGATCTCAGCGGCACCAACGGCAACTACGGCGGCATGGCCTGGGTGTACCGACGCGGCGGCCAGCCCTGCCGGACGTGCGGAACACCAATCCAACGGGAGCGGCTGGCTGGGCGAGGAACCCACTGGTGCCCGTCCTGCCAGCATTGAAGGGCTGCGATCTGCCGATGCCTTTCGATCCACCCACAACCGCTGAGGCTCTTGCCAGCCTGATCCGGGACCTTCATCGCCGCGGCTGGTGTGATGGCACCGGTGGCAATTTCAGTTGCGTGCTGGGCAGGGATCCTCTGCGGCTGCTCATGGCGCCCAGCGGGATCCACAAAGGTTCTGTTCGTGGCGCCGACCTGGTGCAGGTGAACGAAGCGGGCGCTGTGGTGGAGGGCAACGGACGGGCCAGCGCAGAGACGCTCTTGCACCTGGAGATCGTGCACACCTGCGGTGCGGGGGCTGTGCTCCACACCCATTCACCGGCGGCAACCCTGCTTTCGCGCCTGGCTCTCCAGAGCCAACTGCACAACGAACATGGCCCTGCGGGGGTTGTGTTTGAAGGGCTGGAGATGATGAAGGGACTTGAAGGCATCACCACCCATCACAGCCGCGTGGTGCTGCCGGTGGTACCGAACGACCAGGATCTGCGTCGGCTGAGTGACCTTGCCTCCCCTTTGCTCAACGACGCCCCCCATGGCCTGCTGGTCGGCGGCCATGGGCTTTATGCCTGGGGCAGCAATCTGTTCACAGCCCAACGGCACGTGGAAATTCTTGAGTTCCTCCTTGATCAGGCATGGAGAGAATTGGTGGTCAAGTCCCTGCACCCGACAGCACCTGCCCACTCAACATCGGCGCCATAACCATGACGTCCACTCTCCCGACTCGCACAGCCATCAGCCACATCCTTCTTGACATCGAAGGCACCACCTGTCCTTTCGATTTTGTGAAAGACACGCTCTTCCCCTATGCCGCAGATCAGCTGGAAGGCTTCCTTGCCGCAGAAGCCAGCAATCCCCAGGTACAGGTCCTGCTTCAGGCCGTCGAGCAGGCCTGGGAGAAAGAGGATCACAACGAAGCGCTTGAGCTGCTGGCAAAGGCTCGATTGAGCGCCAACGGCTCAACGGCGCAACGCCTGCTGCCCTATCTGAAGTGGCTGATTCAGTGCGACAGGAAACTGACTCCGCTAAAGGATCTCCAGGGGCTCATCTGGGAACGTGGCTATGCGGCCGGCCACCTGTGCGCCCCCCTCTTTGAAGACGTTCCACCAGCGCTGCAGCGCTGGACGCGGATGGGAATAGAGCTTGGGGTGTATTCCTCAGGATCGGTAAAAGCGCAACAGTTGCTATACGGACACAGCGTTGCCGGCAATCTCCAACCACTCTTCGCCGCCTGGTTCGACACCCGCATCGGCGCCAAACAAGAATCCTCCAGCTACACCAGAATCGCCACCCAACTGAAGGTAGAGCCCGAACACATTCTATTCATCAGCGATGCGATCGCGGAGTTGGACGCCGCCAACACCGCTGGCATGCACCCCCTGCTCAGCGACCGGCCCGGCAATCCCTCCCGCGAGGCAGGCACGTTTCCCGTTGTTCAGTCTTTCGCCAGCGTCTATTCCGGGTGATTCCATCCTCCAACAGGAACGTTCCCACACTCCAGCCGATTGCCCCAAGGCTGATGAAAAGTTAAAGCAGGGGTGCTGGCTGGCGCCGCGCCATCGCCAGCAGGGCCGTGATGCCATGCATCACCCACCGCCTGCAAACCGGCTCGGATCGACGAAACATCCACCAGCCTCAGTCGTTTGAGCGCTGCAGTTCGCAGCTTTGCCATCGTGCCGGCACCATTGCCCCCGGTAACGCTGAACGTCCTCATGGGGCAGGGTGTCATGAATCCAGTGCCAGCCCTCGATCCTCCGCCAGTACCGCGCAAGTTGCAGCAAGGGTTCTGAGGTGATGTGTAGGCTGGTGAGAAGCAGATGGACCGTCTGAAACGGCTTGCCTTCTCTGGTGCCAGTGAGCTTGCCTGCACGATCCTGCTGATCCCACTCCAGGCACTGATGCTCACACCCCGAACTAGGCATCTCCACCCAATCGCTGCTGGAAAATGCCGCGATGAGCCTCACCTAGCGGCGGTTGATTCTGACCATCACATGAGGCCCACATGCCCGACCCTCAGATCAAACAGCCCACCTCACCAGGTTGGAAATGAGGCGGCTGCAGAAGCAGTTCCCACAGCAGTAGCAAGGGGCGACCACTCGGCTGTCACATGGCCATCCACAGGCAGAGATTGGCCTGACGAGGCTGAAGACCCACCAGCCATGCAAGCGTCTGAGCAGAAGTAGCAGGATGGGCACGGCGCCAGGCCAACCACTCGGCGGCGCTAGCAAGCTCGGCCCGTATATCGCCAGCCCCATCCACTACAAGGCAACGGCCGCCCTTGGGTGAACGACTGAGGGCCGTATTGATGGCTTCCACAGGCATCTGGCCGCTTGCACCGCTGCGTGTGTGGCCCAGTAACAGCAGGGGGTGCTCGCCGTAGCGGGCGGCGGCCAGCCTCACCACACCAGGAGGAAGATTCAGCTGGGGCGCGTCTTGCTGCAGCGGTGATGCCGGACGACGCGCGTACAGCACCCCATCGAGTCGCAGCTTGGGTGGCAGGGTGGCTGCAGGAAAAAAGCCAGGCTGGCGCAGCAGGGTTTCCAGCGACAGCAGGGAGGCCCAACCGGCCAGGGAACAGAGCACCACGCGCCGCCGAAGCAGGGAGCCATCAAGGAGTGCGGTCATCCTGCGCGGGGTCCGTGCCGGCGCAGCCGCCATTCGAGCAGCATCACATAGGTGCCACAGACCAGGGCGCTAGCGGCCAGGGAAAACAGCTGGGCGCCGAGGCCGGAATGCCAGAACTCGAAACCGCGCAATGCTGCCAATGGCCCGGGTCCGGGATCCCGGATTGTGAAAGCAAGCAGGGCGATGCGCACTCCGTTGAGCAGGAACACTGCAGAGAAGGTGGCTACTGCCAATGCAGCGATGGTGGCAAAGCGGCCGCCGCGTGGCAGGGGCAGCAGGATCAGAAGCACCACCAAGGTGGCGAGGCTGAAGCCGAGGGTGCTGCGGCCAGTGCAGGAGCCATCCACCAGCAGCGTCTGCGTGGTGGTAACGATGCGATCCCCCTGGGCATACGCGGACTGGCCGAACAGCCAGAGCAACTGGGCGGTCACTCGGGCGGTGACGCGTGCCAGCGGGGCTACGGGGATGGCCACATTGAAGAGCCCCTGGGAGGGCAGCAGCAGGCCGAGCACTACAAGCTGGTGCAGCAGCGGTGCCCGCCAGCCGATACCGGCCAGCAGGGCAAGTCCAGGCAGTGCCATCAGAGGCAGCAGCCAGAACAGCGGGTCGTAAAGGCGGCCGCCGAAGCTGAGGACCAACAGACACCAGAGCAGGGCCAGCACACCGCAGCACCACCGGCCGGTCGGAATGGCCCCGGAGGCACACACTTCCCCCCCCTGCTCGAGCTCAAACAGCAGAATGGCCCCAGCCAGCCAGGTAAGTGCGGCCATAATCGTGAAATCGCCAACCCCGCCCCGGGCGGCGAGGGTGAGCTGGCTGGAGGCCAAGCCGGCCAGTAGAGCAAGCCGGCAGTACCGTTCCCGCCGAGGCCATGGATCCGCCGGCTCCACGGCCGTCACAGCTGATCGGCGTGCTGCTCTTCCTCCATGGCGAGGCGGGCAGCACGGGCCTCGAGGATGCTCTCGCGGGTGTGGAGCAGGGAGCGAGGCCAAAGCAGCGAGGAGAACAAATGAAAGAGCGCGTAAACCAGGGCGCTTAGCCCCAACCGCAAAACCTGCCGGGTCAGGTTGCCGCTTGCATCAGCACGGCGGCGGGTGACCTGTAAACGCAGGCTGGCCTCAGCGCGATCGAGCAAGAGAGCAGCCTGGCGCCGGCGCTCAGCCACGGAAGGGGCCTGGGCAGCAGGTGGTTGCACACGCCCCCCAAGTTGGCTGGCATCGACGGCCTGGAGCAGACCCGGCTGGCTGGCCAAGAGCTGCTGAAGGGCAGTGGCATCGGGGGAAGCCTGCAAGGCCTGCCGCAACCGCTGCAGCTCGGCCATACCGCTCTGAAGCTCTGCATCATGGTGAGCGGCGACGGTGTTTTCCACTTGAAGGAACACCCCCACCAACGCCAGAGCAGTGAGCAGGTAGAGAAGCGCTGCCAACTGCAACAACGGCCGCACCACGCATAGCAACCTCCACTCCCAATAGGCAGGCAGACCCTCGCCTGCGAGTCCGTAAAAAAGAAGGAAGAGGGCGACCACCGGCACGGTGGAGTTGGCAATCAGTTCGGTTAGCAGCGAGAACAATCGCTGGCTATCGCCCAACGGCAAGGGCAACAAGCCACCGACCAAGGTGATCAGAAAGGTGACCAGCAGCGTGTAGGCACTCAAGCGGGCCAGCGTGCCGGCCCGACGGGCACTGAAATCCATCACGCGATCACCTTACGGGAAGTGGTTTGGCGGCGCCGTTCGATCACCCATACAATCAGCCCATCGACATTTCGCCATGAGCAGCGGCTCCCCGCCCACGGGCCTGCCCTCAGCTCGCATGGTGGCCCTACCGCTGCCCGAGGCCTTTGATACAGAGGAGTCCGGCTTCCGCCCCGGCAACCTGTTACGGGTGCTGCGGCGTAGGCGTCGGCCCTTTCTGATCACGATGGTGCTTGTCACGGTGGCCTTTGGGGCGCGCACGGTCTGGCAACGAATGAACGCACCGGTGTTCCAAGGCGGCTTCACCCTGCTGATCAGCGATCCGATCAACCAGCCGCGCTCGGGCAGCGGCGGGAGCACAGCCGGCAGCTCCGACATCGCCTCGGTGGCTCTCAATGAAAGCCGCCTTGATGTGCCCACCCTGATGCGGGTGCTGGAAAGCCCGGCGGTGCTGGGGCCGGTGTACGAGCAACTGCAGAAGAGCCATGCGGGCCAAGCCATGCCAGGGGTATCGGTCTCGCTGGTGCCGGCCGGGGGCAACGCACCCGGGGTGCTGGCAGCTGGGGTGCTTGCTGTGAATGCCCGCGGCAGAGACCCGGATCTGGTGGGCCGTGCGCTTTCACTCACGGAGAAGGCTTACTTGCAGTGGTCTCTGCAGCAGCGACGCGAGAAGTTGAGCGAGGGGGTGCGCTTCCTTGATGAGCAGGCGCCGGCCCTGCAACAGCGCTTCCGCACCCTGCAGAACCAGGTGGAGGCCTTTCGCCGTTCCAACCGGGTCCTGCTTCCTGCGGAGGAGGCCACGGCGGTGCGCCAGCAGGTGGGCATGCTGCGCTCCCGGCTGGTCAGCCAGCAGGCGGAGCGGGAGCAGCTGCTCCGCCTACGTGACGACGTGGCGGCTGGGCGCCTAAGCCTGCGCGACTTCAGCAGTGACAGCCGCAGCAGCGCCGACAGCGGACCTGACGGCAGTTTTGACAGTGGCCTGGGCACCAACGTGCGGGTCAACCTTCCGGATCAGGCCATCCTGGAAGAGCTCAGCAACGTCGAGAAGCAGATCGCCGCCGCCCGAGTCACCTTCCAGCCTTCTTCGCCATTCCTGCGGAACCTCTTGGCGGCGCGCAACCAGCTGCGGCCACAGTTGGAGAGAAAGGAGATGGAAGCCGTGGATGCGGCGGTCCAGAAGCTGGATGGGGCGATGGCGATGAACCAGGCCAAGGTGGAGCAGCTGGAGGGTCGCTTTGAGCGCCAGCCGGGGCTGCTGCGGGAATACGAAGACTTGCAGCGGCAACTCAAGGCGGCTGAAGCCAACCTGGCCAGCTACCAAAGCACACGGGAGCAATTCAGGCTGGAGATTGCACAGAACAATGTTCCCTGGAAGGTGATCGCACCCACGGTTGTGAATTCGACGCCCGTGGAACCGCAGCTGGGACGGGGCCTGATGCAGGGCTTGCTGTTCGGGTTAGTGGCCGGTGCTGGCGTGGCGCTGCTGCGCGACCGGCTCGATCATGTTTTCCACAGCCCCGGCGAGGTGCGTGACGAGCTGAAGAAACCTCAGCTTGGCCATATTCCCTACATCTCCTTTTTTGAGGGAGTAAGAGCAGAGAAACGCTTTCTACTCCAGGAACTTGACAACCAGGAGAGTGGGGTGGCGCGCTATCAGCGCTTCCATTACCAAGAGGCCTTTCGGAACCTCTATACCAGCCTGCGTTTTCTAAGTACGGAGAAGCCGGTGCGGTCCCTAGCGCTGAGCAGTTCCCAGCCCTCGGAGGGGAAGAGCTTAGCGATCGTCCTGTTGGCAAAGACGATGCACGAGTTGGGCCGCCGCGTGCTGCTGGTGGATTCCGATCTTCGCAAGCCGCAGATGCATCATCGCTTGGGCCTCGACAACCTCGCCGGCCTCAGCAATCTGCTCACAGAGGAGGGCTGGGCATGGCGCGATGTGCTCCAAACTGTGCCGGACTACCCGAACTGGGATGTGATCACGGCGGGGCAGCGGCCGCCGGATCCACCACGCCTATTGAGTTCGGCCCGGATGGGCGAGCTGGTGTCGGACATTGCCAACAATGGTGGGTATGACATGGTGCTCTATGACACGCCTCCGGCCCTAGGGCTGGCGGATGCGGCGCTGGTGGCCGAGCACCTGGATGGCATCGTGCTGCTCGTGAGCCTCAACCGGGTTGACCGGGCCCTGCCGGCCGAGGCGATTAAACGCATTGAGGCCGCCGGGGCGCCGCTGCTTGGTGTGCTCACGAATTCCCGGGTGGAGGATAGTGTCAGCCAGGGTGGTTACGGCTATGGCTATGGCTATGGCTATGGCAGCTATAGAGCACTCGCAGGAGAGGCGGCTCTCGATCCGGGTGCCTCATACGCCTACTACCGCGATGGTGAGGCGGCGGCGGCAAAGCAGGGAGGATTGCGTTCCCTGCTGCCGAACGCAGCCAACCGCCAGCGCTGGGTTCGCAGAGTGCGGCAGTGGCTCGACGGCGGCTGAGGAGAGTTGAACTACGGGATTCTTTCACACTTGCATCGTTCCATTGCTGCCTGGATAGTTCTCGTGCCTTCGACACGATTTAGCCTCTACAACCAAACAACCAACTTCCCTCACCTCAGAGATTGTCGGCGGTAGCGGCGGCGCAATGCTGCCACCGCTGCGAGCAAGGGGAAAAGCATCACACCTGGAGTTGGCGCTGGAACCAACCTGGGGGCGGTGAATTGATCGATCGTAGTAGTGGCACTGCCAAACAGATTATCTTGTGTTCGCTGGGTGAACTGGAAGACACTACCAATCACAACAGGCACGGAAACTGTTCCACTCTGGGCATTGGGCCCTACATTGTTAGTGAGCTGGACAAACGTAGAATTGAGTGTGTAACCGAAAGGATCCCATGAGGGGCCATCCCGGTCGGAGGTGACGAACCTCCACCGAAATGTAATATTGCCAGTTCCCTGGGCCACGATGCTAAAGCTCGTCTGGCTCGCGGAACCACTCCCATTGTTTCCGCTTGTGAGCTGAATCGAGTTGGGGGCGCCAGCCGTGCTGATGCTTCCCGTGCCAGGGATGGATGTCCAGTTAGATACTGAATAAACATCAGTAAAGTTATTGATTGTGATTGTGATGGCCTCTGCAGGCCGGCAATCGCCCAGCGAGAGGGCCGTCGAGCCAGCAATCGCTAGAAGGCCAAACATCGCCAGCTTGCCCTGCTTGAAGGTTGCTGGATTCGTTCCTTGTGGCTTCACTTTCTTGGTTCCCAGGTTAGCCGTTGGCATCGCATCTGCCTGAACCGCCAAGGCTGAACCACTCAACGGACGGCCATAGAGCGCACCCATTAGCAAACATCCTGAAGTGCATTCGCCGCTTTGGGGTTGATGGCCTGCGGCTTGGTGGCCTCAACATCAATTCGACTCGGGAGGGTGGCCACCGCACGTCCATTCGGTAAGTGACGGCAGATCAGCTGCCGATAGCGCTCGCTCACGAGCTCCGGTGTAGCGGTACGGCACAGGAGCTCCAGGCCGGCAGCACCGTGAGCCGCGGCAGCTACTGGATCAACCACTAGGTCCTGGATCCACGCCGCCAGGGAGACAGCATCGCCATTGGCGAACCAGCGACCGCAGCCGCTGCTCTCCACCAGCCGCCGCAGCTCTGAACCGGAGGGAGTGATGGCGGCGATCGGAGTGGCAGCAGCCAGGTGGCCATACAGCTTGCAGGGAGCCACCACGCCCACCGCCTCGATCGAAACACTCACCACCGCCAGATCCGCCGCCGCCAACGATTGGGGCAGAGCCTCAAGATCCTGATACGGCAGAAAACACACGTTGCCAAGGTCCCACTCGTGAGCAAGCTGCAGGAGACGGCGGTGCTGCGGCCCATCGCCCACGATCAGGAAACGCACGGCCTGATTGCCTCTAAGGATCAGGGCAGCGCCAAGCAGAGTGACCAGATCGTGGCATCTGCCCTGGTTCCCTGAGTAGAGCACGGTGAAGCAATCCTCCAGCCGATACCTCTGCACAAACCAGTTGGCATCTTTCGGCAAGGGCCGGATCAGCTCAGGATCAGCCCAGCTGGGGATCACGTGCAGCCTCTCGGCGATGCCGGGAGCCTGCGCCAGCACACGCTCGGCCATCAGCTCACTCAGCACCACCACTTCCGCGGCGCCAGTGAGGGCCGGCCGATGGAGCCGGCGCCAGAGCCGGCAGAGCCAATGGCTCGCAGGCAGCACACGCAACTCCTCAAGCACATCGGGATAGAGGTCGTAGATGATCAGCAGGTAGGGGGTGCGGGTGACCTGGTGCACCAGCCAAGCCACGATCGGCAGGTAGGGCGGCTCGCTTGTGTAAACGATCAGATCGCCGCGGCGCACGTAACGCAAGAGCCGCAGCCCACTGCGCATGCAGAAGATCACACTGTTCACAGCCCGACCTCGGATGCGCCGTGGCCAGAAGCGAGAAACGCGCGTGCGACGGATGCAGCGGTTGGGTTCGAACTCGATCCGCTCGGCTTCGGTGGCCGGTCCGGCATAAGCCGGCATCCCTGTGAGGATCTGGATCTGCAAACCAGAGGCCGACAGGCGGCCGGTGAGGTCTGCCAGCAGCTGGCCGGTGGCGGCGTAGTCGGGCGGGAAAAACTGATTGACCACCGTCACCCGCGCCGCTCGGCTGCGGTTGCGCCGCCATCGAGCGCGCTGGCGCAGGTGGGCCAGGGCGTGCGCACCAGGGATCGGCCCATGCTGGCGATCCATCAAGAAATGCCGTCCGGCTCTCTAGCAGAGCATCGCCCGCCTAACCGCTCCCGCAACAATGCGTATGCAGTATGCAAACTGGCCAGCCTCGCGAGCAGGCAGCTGCTAATCGAACGCGCCCGCTCATGGCTGAATTGCCCGGGGTCGCTCCGACAAGGCGCCATGTCGGCGCATACCAGGGAAGATCAATTCTGGGATCTCCACAACAACGGCCTCCAACTGAATACCCTGAGTGACAGCCCGAAGCCAATGGCCGAGAAAAGTCAGCGGAGATCACGACGGGATGGGATGAGCAAGGGATGTGCTTCAGTCGCGATGAATCCTCCAGCAGCCCCCAAGACTTCCTGCCTGGCCTCCTGCACCGAGCAAACAGACCCAAGCTGCAATTTAAGAGGGAACACCAAAACCTCCTTGTTCAGATAAAACCGGGTGACAATTCACCCAGATTTTCCACCCAATCCTTGTTCCGCCAAAAACTGCTCGACCACACAAGCCCGACCAAGACAGTGCGGATTCACTAAATCTCAAATCTCACTTTAACTGAGAGAATCACCAGAGCACACTTTAAAACGATCGCCGCCCCCTCAATCCTCGGTAACGACATGAATCCAGCAAACACAGGGGCGAGCCATAATCCAAGAACTTCACTACCGCATCCAGGTTGAATTGATGCCATGTTATCGCCTCTTTCGGCGTTGCTAGTGCTGCCACGATCACCCCCTCTCGACCTGCGGAGCTCCTTCGCGCTGAAGACATCCAGAAGCGCTCAAGCTGGTCCTCGCGATGGCCCATTGTTTGCGCAGCTGAGCAATACCATTGACCGTGGGGAAATCCGGCCATTCGTCGTGGAATGTGCTGCTGTTGCATCAACCCATGGCAGTACTCCCACGTGAACTGGTACGGATAGCCTCTGGCTGGTGGCTCTCGTGTTCCACTGACCAGGGTCTACGACCTGTGATAAGCATCGACTTCCACAGCCACGGCAAGCGGCCCGCACCAACGAAACTTAGATCCGTGAAACCGGCAGTAATGAGCAACTGAGAAAGCGTATCTCGGCTCCAGAATTTGATATGGCCGCCCTCCCAGAGGGCGGTGAAATGCGCATCCAATCTGCCGCTGAGGGCGAGGGCAAGATTCTTTAAATAGCCATGGTATGGGGTGGAACAGATCAGCTGACCGCCCGGCTTCAAGCAGGAATACATGGCGGCTGCCCAACATCGCGGAGCGTAGCAATGCTCCACAACTTCCGTGCTGATCACCACATCGAAAGGCGGCAAAGCCAACACCCCAATCTCCTCGGTGGTTGCTGCCGCCTGATGAAAGGGAATCGTGGGAAAGGATTGCCGCGCCGCTGCGATGCCGCTGGCACTTGGATCAACACCAACAACCTGAAAACCCCGGCGGTTGAGCAACCCACAAAGAGCACCGTTGCCACAGCCCACATCGAGGATCTGGTCGCCAGGGCTTGAGCCCTGCTCAAGCAAGCGCAGCAACGATCCCGTCAGGTAGGCGTGGGTGTGGGGGACATCGTGATCCCACCCGTAATCCGCCACTGGGGGATCAGGACAACGAGTCATCACCATCAGCTCCTGCAACCTGGAACTCCTGCAGCATCATCTCCCCCAGCAGCCAATGAGAGGAGATAGACCTGCCGCGCCAGCCATTGAGCAGGCCCTGGCTCCACACCAGGCAGAGAAGCAGCTCCACAAAGGGCGCGATCCGATAACGGAGGCACAGGCGATTGACGCGAGAGTGCCGATGGGGACGGTAGAAGGCAGGATCCTTGACCATCCAGGTGCATACAGCGGTCCTGAGCCCATCGTCAGCTTATGGCTGTCGTCCAATCGTCGGCCGAGGTTCAGCAGTCCCTAGACCGCCAGACGGAGGGACGAACTGCTTCACCACCGTGACCCAAAGAGCCCGGAGGCGGTTGCGCTGCCAGTGGATCCCCTCCTGGTCCAGCTTGCCCAACAGAGAGCTGCGGGAAGAGGGTGGTGTGGGGTGGTATGGGAGCGTTGTCGGATCTGACAATCACCTACCACGGAACGACTTGCCGTGATCGACACTTGCCAGTCCTCGGTATCGCTTGAAGCAGAGGTTGTACAGGTTGGGTATCTCACGCATCTCACCGTATTCCCGTCTGCCAACCTGATGATCCAGCCAGTGGAAGGCTTCCTCATGAGTGCATGAATACCAATCAGGAGCACTCATCTGGCACCGATCAGACGCACAGAGGAGATCGACCAGGTCTGGTCGGGACCTTCGGCATCATCCAACGCAGCCCTTCGTTGACCTATCCGCATGTGACGAGAGCGCTGGTGTCGGGGGGTATATGGCTAGGACAACAGGAGAGGGTTGCTGAGGCCCACTGGGGAGCTGAAGCTCGGAGAACGAGAGGATTCCATGCATACCGCCTAGGTTCAGTCCGTCAGGATTCGGACACAACCCAGGATGGCCCTGCTACGAAACCTGCAACGCAAGCCGCTTATCCATAAGGCGCATTCCGGGAGCAACTGATCTGATGCGCATCCAAAGTCGGCCAACTGCGAACTAAGCTGTTAACGCTTTATATGGCAAAATCTCACAGCACTTTGACTAGTTTAAGAGCTCTTAACCACTCCATGACCTGTCATCGCCCGAAAGCAAGTACCGATGTTCTAGGCCCACCGTCCATCAGGCAGCGAGAACAGACCCGTTCCCTGCGCAGCAGCCGATGGAGTTGGTTCACGAGAAGGCTGACCATGCCGATCGTAGAAGGCGAAAAGATCAGGCCCACAACTCATCTCCCCGCAATCAGACCTTGGCCTTATCGGAGCTCAGTGGTTGCAAAATCAATTCTGTTTTGCACTGGCATAGCTGGAGCAACAGCATTTCTCCCGGCACCGGTTCAAGCCATTGGCTTCACTGGCTACTACGCTACATCAAACTGGACCATCAACGCTCCATCCAATGCAACAATTACCATCTCCGGCACAGCTCCCAATAATACGATTACATTGAGCAGCAAGAATAATGGAGGCGGATTATCGAACACAACATTCACAATCACTGCCGATCCCTCTGCTACTGTAGCCAGCACAGTTTCCTTCAACTGGTCATACCTTACAGAAGACGTGGACGGCTCCACCTTTGATCCTTTTGGCTACGTCTTGAATGGGAACTTCTTCCAACTCACAGCCAATGGCCGGCCACGGCTCTCCACACAGTCTGGTACGGCAAGGTTCCTGGTTCAGCCAGGCGATGTGTTCGGCTTTAACCAGCGTTCCACTGACTCTCAACTAGGCCGCGGGATAACCAATGTCTCTGGTTTTTCGATTGTTGCAGTTCCCAGCTTGCCTTCCCTGTTTGGCCTGCTCCCCCTAGCCCTTGTCGCCAGAAGGCGCTATTCCCGCAGAAGCCAATAGCCAACATGGTCGAACATCCAAAAGCCATCAAGGCCAGTCGCATGGTGCCGATTGACCGCCGAAGAGGAGGCAAGGCCTCGGATCTCAGCTGATCAATTCAGGAGGTCACTCGGACAGTCCACCTGCTTCATCATGAATCACAGTCATTCAATTGAGTTCGTCATCCCGTCCCAATGTTGGCAGTTGCTGGGCTTCCCTAAGCATCAGGCTTAGCATCAACTCCACCAGCATCCGCTGGAAGGCGTAATACCAGCCGCGCCAGCCATCGAGCAGGCCCCGGTGCCACACCAGGCAGAGAAACAGCACCGCGAAAGGCGCGATCCCATACCGCAGGCGCAAGCGATCTGCACGTGAGAGCTGGTGGCGCGGGGTAGTGAGAAGCTTGTGCACCTCCTGGGGCAGATAGCGACGCTGGGCCTCCAGCCAGCGATCAAGAGGCTTGCGGTCGTCGTGGAGCACGGGTTCAGCCAGCTCCACCACAGGGCCACTGGCCTCGAAACGGTGGGCGTGGCCATCGTTCACGTACCTCCCGCAGCCGGGACGCAGCAGGTTGATGCGTGGAGGCAACAATGCTCCGCGCAGCTGGCGGCCGTGAACCAGGTAAAGGAACGGCGTTCGCACAGCAGCCACCTGCGGGGGCGCACTGGTGATGAGCTCGGCAAGGGCGGTGCGGAATGACGGGGTGATGCCGTGATCGGCATCGAGGCTGAGGCACCAGGGAGTGCGGATCAGGCTGAGGCCGACGTTGGCCTGAGCGGCGAAGCTGTCGAACCCCCGCGTCACCACCTCCACCTGGGGGAAGCCGGCCAGGATATCCAGGGTTCGGTCGGTGCTGCCGCTGTCGATCACAACGATGCGCCGCGCCCAGGTGAGCCCGGCAAGGGTGCGGCCGATGTTGGCCTCCTCGTTGAAGCTGAGGATCAACGGGGTGACCTGATCGAGGGGGTCAGCCAAAGGATTGGGGACCGGGCAGGGAGGTTGGAGTCGCAGCGGTTTGGCCACGCTGGCCCGCCACCACCGCTGGATTCCCGCGCATGATGGCGCAGGCTGGCACCGCCCCATGGACCACTGCCGCCAGGCAGATCACGGCCCCGGCACCCACCACCGTGCCGGGTGCCAGCACCGCCCGGGCGGCGATCCACACGTCATCCTCCACCGTGATACCTGCCAGCCGCTGCTCAAAGCCCGGGGAACGGAAGTCGTGGTTGCCGGTGCAGAGATAGGCCCCCTGCGACACACACACCCGATTGCCCATCTTCACCGGGGCGAGATTATCTAACCACGCGTGTTCGCCCAGCCAGCAGTGCTCGCCCACTTCCAGCCGCCAAGGAAACTGCACCCGCAGACCGGGCTTGATGCGGCAGCCCTTACCGATACGCGCCCCGAAGGCGCGCAGCAGTGCCACCCGCCAGGCCGAGCCCGGTAGCCAGCGGGCCGCCAGCAATGGCGATCCCAGGCAGAACCACACCGTGCGTACCGCAGCGTTAGCTCCGGGATGCCAATGGGGCGGGGTGCTGTACGTATCAAGACGCTGCATCGGGGGGAGCCGCTCAATCGGCATGGGCGATCCGCAGATGGGGGTAAACCGCGGCCAGATGGGCGCGGAAGTTGAGGCGAGCGGCAGAAACATCTGCGTGGCGGGCCACCCAGGCCCGAGCGCCAACGCTGAGTCGTCGCCGGCGGTCGGGGTCTGCGCAGATCGCGGTGATGGCCGCCGCCATCGCTGCCGCGTCGGACACAACCAGAGCTCCGGTGGTGCCGGGCAGCACGAAGTCTTCCGGGCCGCCACAGCGGGTGCTCACCACAGGCACCCCGCAAGCCATCGCCTCCAGTCCCGCGATACAAAGCCCCTCCTGATGGGAGGGGATCACAAAAAGATCCCAGCGCTGCAGCACTGCCGCCAGCTGCCGGAGCTTGAGGTATGGATGGCAGAGCACCACCCCCTGGAGACCCCGTGCCGCCAGTGCCGGTGCCAGCAGGTCGTCGCCGTGGGGTTCACCGGCCAGCTCGAGCCGCACGGGTTGGCCCTGATGCCTCAAGCAGGCCACTGCATCCAGGAGCAGCGTGATGTGCTTGCGAGGGTCGCTGTAGCGCCCGGCAAAACCGAGGCGCCACGGCACCCGGGCGCCGGGCTCGTGGACGAACAGGGCTGGGTCGGGCGGGAGGTGGAGCACCCCAGCAGGGGCCCGTCCCGAGAGGGCTTCCAGCTCGCCGGCGGTGTGGCGGCTGATGGTGAGCAGCCGCCCCTGGGGCGCGCGCAGCACGCGCCGCTCCATCGCCTGTAGCACCGGCCCATTCACAGCACGGTCGAGCAGCCGCCGCGGCCAGGGGAAGCGGCGCACCCGATCGGTCCTGTCGCTCAGCCAGGGCGTGCCGATCCAGGCGAGGAACGGCACCCGGGACGATAGAAAGCGATGGGCGCAGAGCGGATTACCCGTGACAGCGAGGTGCAGATCGGCGCTGCCGATCAGCCTGCGCCAGTGGCGGTCTGGCAGGTAGTGGGTGAACTCCAGCTCCGGCAGCCAGGCACCGATGCCGTGGCCTTCGATCGGTGGGGCTCCGTTGGCAAGGGCTTCGCTCCCTGCATAGAGAGGCCGCCGCAGCTTGTCAGGCCTACGCCACCACCCGAGGCGATGCAATGGCACGGAGAGCTGCGGATGGCAACTCCATGGCTCGTACCAGGCCACCAGAGGCTCGATGCCGAGCTGGCGCAGCTCTGCCATCACCCAGCGCAGCTTGGCAGGAACGCCCCCGCTCTCGGGCTGGATCGTGCTGATCAGGCACCTGGTGGAGGGGCGGGCGGACGTCAGGAGGAAGAGCCCACGGGAGCCGTCGGCACTGGAGGCGGGGGGAGTGGTGAGGGAAGCAATGCGGCAGCCGCGAGGAACTGGCGCTGCTGATGCTCGCCCAACAGGGAAGGCACCGCAAACACGGTGCCGATGCAGAGACCACAGAGCAGTAGAACGAACGGGTCGCCGTAAACCCCTGCTGCTGCTGCGAAGAAAGGAACCTGGGCCAGCGAGAAGGCCAGCAGGCCGAGCTCGAGGCTGGCGGTGGCTGGGGGGAGCTGGCGGATGAGGCGGAGGTTGCGGAGCACAGTGCGAAGCAGCGCCAGGCCAATGGCCACCAGGATCAGCAGGCCGGGGAGGCCCAACTCCGCCATCAGCTTGCCCGCACCGCTTTCCGAAACGAACGCGAACCCCTCACCGGCAGCCGCACCCACCTGGAGGTCGCCGGTCTGAGCGAGGGTGCCCACACCGAGCCCAAGCCCCCCGGAGATCTCGAGCCCGCGCAGGAATCCGCGCACGCCAAGCACGCTGAAGCGCTCCAGCAGGTCTTCCTGCACCGTGCCGGCCCTGCTCAGGTAGGCCCCGAAGTCGTCGCCGAGAATGGTCTCCGGCAGGAGAAAAACCAGCACCAGGGCCAGGCCTGCAGCCGAAAGCAGAATGCCCAGGAGGCGGGCGGCAGAGCGTCTGGGCGTGTTGCGGGCCAGCAGACCCACAAACACCACCACAAACACCGCCAGGAAGACGATCCCCTTGCGACGGCCGGTGGTAAGGGTGAGCAGCGCGAAGCAGCTGGCCAGGAGCAGCCAGCTGAGCCGTTGCTGCGGATTCCGGACAGCCACGGCCATCACAATCGCCAAAGCGGCGGCGGCACTGAGGTGCCAGGCGGCCAGCTCGCTGGTGCGCCAGAGGCCGCTAGCACCAAAGACGGAGAAACCAGCGCGGAAGTGGATGAGGATGCCGCCGCCCACCTCACGGAACAGGGGGAAGTCCAGCCCCTGATAGTCGAGAAACACCGTGACGGCCACTAGAGCGGAACCGAGCAGATAGCACTGCAAAAGGCGGCGCAGAAAGGATTGATCGCGGCCGATCTGGAAGCCCATCCACAGCCCCAGCAGAGGGGACAGATAAAAGCCCACGCCGATCACGGTGCGCAGGGGAATCCCGAAGCGCACCAGGCTGTGGAGCGCCTGGAGAACGATCAGCAAGACGAAGAGCGGCACCCAGCGGCGCAGGGCCGGCGCCGACCAGAACATGGTCGGCAGCTCCAACAGGCCTCGGCGCCTTTGCAGTAGCACCAACGCCGAAGCGAGGAAGGCGATCAACACCAACCCCACGAAGAGTCCCGGTTGTCCGGGAGTGAGCTTGCGGATCGGGTCCTGCAGAAACCCGATCACCAGGGTGAGCAGGAGGCCGGCCCGCCAGTCGCCACTCAGCAGCACAAGGGCCAGTAGGCCGAAGAGCACCAGCAGCAGCAGCAGGATCAATGAATCAGGGAGTCGTAAAAGTGCTCCAGGCGTTCGGCGATTCCGGGCCAGCTGTATTGGTCAGCCGCCAGCCGGCTGGCGGCCTGCTGCATGGATTCTGACGGACCTCCCAGGGCTCTGGCCAGGGCATCAGCCAGCTCCGGCGGATCGGCGGGGCAGATCAACCCGGCGGCGGCCTGCTTCACCGACGCGGCCACGGCCACCTCCGGGGAAAGGATCACCGGAGTGCCGACAGCTAGGGCCTCCACCGCAGCGATGCCAAAGTTTTCGGAGGCAGAGGGCAACACAAACCAGTGGGCTTCGCACAGGGCCCGCCACTTCGCCGCTCCCTCCAGAAAGCCCAGCCAGCGGAGTTGGTGTGCGACTCCCAACCGGCGGGCCAGATCCTGCAGGCCAGCCACATAGACGGCATCGCCAGTTCCAGCGATGTGCAACTCCCAGGCGGCGCCAGGGTGGTGGCGGCGCAGCAGGGCGAGGGCCTCCAGCAAGTGCTCCAGCTGCTTCTTGGGGTGGAGGCGCGAGAGGAAGAGGAACACCGTTGGAGGTGGAGTCAGCCTGGCCATTCCGGCGGCAGGAGAAGCCACGCCGAGCGGCAACACCAAGCAGGGGGTGGACAGAGCGAGGGCCATGGCCTCTTGCCGTTCCGCGTCACTGGTGAAGTGCAGCGAGGCCGCCCCCTCCAGGTTGCGGCGTTCGATCAGTCGCAGCAGCAGGCGCTTGCGGCCGACACTGCGGCGCAGACTCCAGTGGTTGAGCTGACCGATGGGACGCAGCACGTAGGGCACGCCGGCGCGGCGGGCCTGGGCCATGGCAGTGGTGGAGGGCCAGGAGAAGAGGGCATGCACATGCAGCAGCTGAATGCCGTGAAGATTGCGGGCCAGCCAGTGGTTGAGCCCGGGGGTGACCGCGAATTCCCGCAACGGCCGCAGCGGCGGGCTCCAGCGGGGAAAGGCCAGCACCGGCACACCCTGTCGCTCGCACCATTCGCCCAGAGGCAGAGAGGGATCGACGCCGGGCCCGTGATCGTTGCTGGTGAGGATCGCCGCATCCACGCCACGGCGGCGCAGGGCCGCCACCATCGTCAGCACCGCAGCGGAAGGCCCGCCACGCAGTGGGCTGATCGACGGAATGACATGGAGAACCTTCATGCCACCAGGGTCATGGAGACGCCGGCAGGGCCAGCCCCAGATGCTGCTGCAGCCAGTGGCGCAGCACGATCAGAGCCCAGCGGCGGGCCCAGGGGCGCAGATCGATGTCGGCTGGGCAGCCGGGCAGACCAAGCGGGCCATGGCCAGGACGCAGGGGCGAACCGGGCTGCTCGAACCAGCTCTGGAAGGGAAACGCGAAGCCGCGTTTGCGTTCCAGAGGCACCACCTTCAGCAACTCGGGCACGGCGCGCTGCAGCAGCCGCTTGCCCGGAGCCAGGCGCTGGCGGCCGGGAATGGCGGTGAGTTCACCAAAGAGCTGGGCATCCACCAGGGGCAGGCGCAGCTCCAGGCCATGGGCCATGGAGTAAGTGTCGCTGTCGCGGAGCAGCTGGGGGCCCATGTAGCGGCTGCTCTCCAACCAGGCGATGCGGTCGGCCAAGGTGGGGCTGGCGACAGCCGGAAGCTCATTCACGTCCGCCTCAGGCGGAGCGGGCACATGAAGCGGTGCATCGATCTGCCAGTGCCGAAGCAACTGCCGCACCTCATCCGGGGCGAACAACCCCCGCTGGCAACGATGGGCGGCCTCGGGGGTGGCCGGGTCGGCCAGAAAGGCCGCCAGCCGGCGGGCCCGGTGTGTGCGGCGACGGGCCAGCACACGGGCGATGGACACACGGCCTGGCCCCAGGCCGCGATGCAGCCGCAGCAGGCGGGGGATGGCACGGAAACTGGGATAACCGCCGAACAGCTCATCGCCGCCCAGGCCGCTGAGCACCACCTTCAACCCTTCCCGGCGGGCCAGGGCCGACACGCAATAGCTGTTGAAGCCATCCACCGAGGGCTGATCGATGGCGCCCAGGAAGCCCGGCAGGAACTCCGCGGCGGCCGGCGCATCCAACCGCAGGGGCACATGCTGGGCGCCGAAGTGGCGCGCCAGCTGCGCTGCTCGCTGGGATTCATCGAACCCCTGCTGCGCGAAACCGATCGAAAGGGTGGTGAGCGGCGTAGGTGCCAGGGCGAGCAGGGCCGATGAATCCAGGCCGCCGGAGAGAAACAGCCCCACCGGCACATCGCCGATCAGGTGGCTCTGCACGGAACGCTCCAGGGCCTGGCGCACGCGCTGCGGTGCCTCGGCCTGCGGCACGGTTGCGCCGGCAGGGGCGTGGCTGGGCAGCCAGTGGCGGCGCTGGCTCCAACGGCCCTCTTGCCAGGTGCCGCAGTGGCCAGGGGGGAGGCTGCGCACGCCGGCCACCAGGGTGAGGGGCTCGGGGACGCTGCCTGTCTCCAGAAAGCCAACGAGAGCTCGGGAATCGAGGCGCCGCTCGATCAGGCCGCTGGCCAGCAGGGCCCGCACCTCCGAGGCGAACAGCAGCTCCCCGCTCGCACCGTTCCAGAGGTAGAGCGGCTTGATGCCATAGGGATCACGGGCCAGCAGGGCGCTGTGGCGCTGGCGATCCAGGAGGCAGAAGGCATACATGCCTCGCAGCCGCGTCAGGGCCGCCTCACCCTCGCGTGCCAGCAGTTCGAGCAGCACCTCGGTGTCGCTGCCGGAGCGGAAGCGGTGCCCTTGGGCTTCCAGCTCGATGCGCAGCTGGAGCTGGTTGTAGATCTCGCCGTTGAACACCAGCACGTAGCGACCGCAGGCCGACACCATCGGCTGATGACCGGCCGCGGAGAGATCCTGGATGGCCAGGCGGCGATGCAGCAACAGGGCAGTTGGGCCTTCACGAGACGGCTCCTGCCAGCAGCCGACATCGTCGGGGCCGCGGTGGGCGAGGGCCGCGAGAAGCTGCCGATGAACGAACTGAGAAACAGATGGTCCGAGATCTTGACACAAGAGACCCCCTATTCCACACATAAGACCTCTGCAAGAGGAGCGAGAACATCTTCACTGGGAGGCCTCTGCAGAAAAGAAATGATCCTGTTGGCCGCAGAGTCATCAAGGTCCAACCATCGGAGCTCCAAGAACCGATCAATGATGGACTGATCAAGCCAAAGCCCTACCACCTTGGCCGGATTTCCAGCCACAATGGCATCACGAGGAACATCCTTCACCACAATAGAATTGGCGGCGACATCACCGCAATCGCCTATAGGCATACCACTCATCACTGAATAAGCCTGAGCAATCCATCCATCGTTTCCCAGAACGATATCCCCTTTGACTGCGGGTGGCCAGCCCTACCCAGAACAAACCCCCTAGGGAACCTGTCCACATAGACACGAGCAAATGGGCAAGTAGTTATCCAATCCGTGCGATGATTGCCGCCCAAAAAGAAGACTTGATTGGGAGCAATCGAGCGAAGACGCTCGGCTCTGATGCGCGCTTCCTCACCAAACCAGACCACATTGATGTGCTCAAGGCGCCAAACGTATGCCTTCCAGCCTCAACAAGACTGGGATTTGCAAGGCCCATGGAACGACCGAACAGAGCACGCACATGGCGGCGGACAGACTGCAATCTCATCAGTACAGGCAAAATCAGCAACCGGTCCTAGTCAACCCATACGGTCTGCTCATCGCCAATCAGATCCCTAACCATGTAAGAGACATTTGTGGATCTTGTGCCCAAAAACAAGCGCGACGCTGCCATCAGCTCGACTTGCGCAAGAAATCTCACCATTGAAGCCAACCGAGACGAGGGCGACGAATCTAGAAACTCGGAATGGACATATCCCCCAGCAAAAGGAGGGCGAATTGTAAAGACTGTGAAATTGGGCAACCTTCGAGCCAAGGCGTCAATCGCCGGCACGTCATCTCCAGATATAAACACACGCGAGAACTGGCCAGAAAATGCTGAGATCTTAGCCACATAGTGGTCAATACTGACATAGCTTGTTTCCAAGCACTTATCACCTCGTCTAACCACCGTAGAGATATAAGGGGAAAGCCCAATTCCACATTCGGCCTTGACCTGGTCTACACATTCACGAATTTCTGGATTGAGCCTCCATAGACTTCGCGCCACGCGAGATCGAAGCTTCTGAAAGTCAACTGTATATAATGGGTCGTCCTCAGGCACCAATCGGCTGCGAACAGAGGCCAAGTCAGAGAACACGAAGTAGTCAGCCCTTGGCTTGGTTGTCAAGCGAAGGCCAAGCCCAACAAGAGGTCGAAGGATAGGAAGCTTGGCCTGGAATGGCAACGGACTGGTATTAAGAGAATCAAGAAAGCAGCCATCAACTTCTAAACAGAATGGCTCAAAAAAATCCCGGTAGCCATGAGAGATTGCAATACCTCTGGGCTTTTTCAGACTGACAAAGGCATAGCCCACTCCTTTCAGCAAGCAGAGAGTGAGAGCTTTTATCATTCCAGAATAATTCGCGCCAAATCCTGCATCTCTGCCGCAGCCCCATGAATAAGCAAAGACAGGTCGCTTACGGCAGAGTTCCCTGATGCTCTCAAAGTCAATGTCTAAGCTCATTCCGACGGGCGCCGCAGGAGAGTCAGTAGCCATGCGCCTCCCCACCAGCGCTGCCTAACCATTAAAAATCTGCCATTAAATCCATATCTTGATGCCTCAGGGATATCACCAAGGCGTGCGGAGCAGAAGTAAGCTGGAAATGTTTGTTCGGTAATTATATTGACGTGGGTAGGATCCATAAAGGCTTCAGGGAACGGGTAGGCAGGAGTTTTACTGAAAAAAAGACCATTGGGCTTGAGAAGCCTATAGATTTCACTCATCAACTTCACAAATGGGAATTCAGGGCCACGGGGGCCGGGGAGGTATCGTGGTATGTGCTCAATAAGATCGAATGCTGTAACCGCATCTGCCACGGAATCGGCAAGAGGAATCAGCCCAGCAGAAAGATCACAGGCAATCACATTATTGCTGCTGTCTGCATGAAGGTCCAACCCAAGCACGTCGTGGCAACAGAAAGGATTCTTTGGCCTAGATCCACAGCCCAAGTCCACACTCATGGATCTCGTATTTAACAAGCCATCGTCTTGGATCTCAAACGTCCGAAAGAATTGATCAAACCTCCTGAGCTGTGGAACGGATAGTCGCTTGCCGTATTGAGGCGGAAGCCCAAGTCTTCGTCTCAAGAAGTCATTAATCATCGTCACACAGCAAGAAGCATGAAGACTTAGATAGGAGATGTCAGCGCCCTAATCTTCTCGGCGCACTTAGAGACAGAGAAGGAGTTGGCCCATCGGCGGCACTCATGAAAAACTCTATCACTGTACTCAGAGTTTGCTTCACCAGCCAACCAAGCCTCCGTGGTGAGGTAATGCCGCGAAGGGTTGGCATTCCGGCAAGCAATGACGGGCACCACGCCAGCCGCGCAATAAGCCGCGAAAACACCTGACTTAGAAAACTGTTGGGGCTCGGCATAGAAGAATCCGTAGCGACTCTCCACAAGCTTTGCAAAAACGGCTGCGGCGGGCAGCGTTCCGAGACATTCAACCTCCATGGCCAATGCCTCAGGAAGTGGTAGGGGATCACCAATGTCGATCACACGCACGCTGTCGCCGAAGATGCGCCGGTAGCCACCCAGCGAGGCCACCAGAGCGTGGGCATGGCGTCGCTTCCCGGGGGATCCGAACACCACCACCTGTAGGGGGCGGCACTGAGGCGGAGGCACCTGCGCCGCCTCACCCACATTCGAACAGGTGGGCAGAAAGCTCACCCGGCGACGTCCACAGAGCAGGCTGAGCCAGCCGAGCCCGGATGGCTGGTTCACCACCACGGCAGAACTCACTGCGGCCAGAAGCATGCAGTGGCAGCGCTGCGCCAGCACCGCCAGCTGCCGCTTCCAGCCTGGGCCATTGGGGAACGGCAGTTCATGGACGTAAGTGACCACCCGGCTGCCACGCCAGCGCCACAAGACCACATCCACCAGCAGACGCCAGGGCAGGCCAAAGGGGCTGAAGGCCAACGGTGTGTACTCAAGCAGCACCGGCCTGCCGGGTGCACAGGAGCGTGCCTGGCGCCAATGGCAGATGTGCACAGAGGGCCCACCTTGAGCGATGGCAGCCGTTATCACCCGGGCATGGTCCGCCAGACCACAGAAACCTGGTGGGGATTCGGGGATGACGATCAGCACGCCACAAGAGCCTGCGCAAACGTCGCAATGGTGTGGCGGTAGTGCCAGCGATCCGCGGCGGCGCGGCAGGCGGGCTCCAGCTGGCGGCCTGCATCGGGCATCAGAGCCAGGTTCTCCAGCTGATCGGCCAGTTCCGCGGCATTGCCGTTGGCGAACACAAACCCGCAGACGCCGGGGGTGATCAATTCGGCGGCAGCGCCGACGCCGCTGGCGGCAACCACAGGCAGCCCGCAGGCCAGCGCCTCATTCACCGACACACCCCAGGGCTCATCGGGTGCCGGATGTACGAACACATCAGCGCGGCCATACCAGAGGGGGAGCTGGGAATAGGGCACATAGCCGGGGCAGTGCGCGGCTTCGGCCAGGGCAGCACAGGCGGCTGCCACCTGATTCCGCAGAGGCCCATCGCCGATCAGGATCAACCTGGAGCGAGGGCAGCGCGCATGGAGCCGGCGAAAACCCTCCAACAGCGTGAGCGGATCCTCGCGGGGGGCGAATTTCAGGATCCCCAGCACCACAAAGGCATCGTCCGGCCAGCCCTGGACCTGTAGAAAGCCGGGGCGATCCAGCCGGGCGTCTGCCGACTGGCGCGCAAACCAGTCGTTGTCCACGGCATAGGCGAAGCGGTAGCTAGGCCGATCGGTGCGCGAGAGGATCCGAAGATAGGCATGAGCCTGCTCGCCCACGGGATGCCAGGTGTGGAAGAGCTGCTGAATCCAACCCACTGCCTGACGACGCAGCCACCCCGTCACGCCGCGGAAATGGGTGTGGCTGAGGGTGTTGTCGGAGCGAAGGCCGATGCGCTGGCCCAAGAGACGCAGCAGCAGGGCCAGCAGCAGATGGCTGCGGGGGTAGTAGCCGCAGATCACCACGAGGGCAGGATGCTGGCGGCGCAATTGCCTGGCGAGTTTCCAGATCGTCCAGGCGGTGGCGCGCTGGAGCGTGCTCTGGGAATAAGCCTGTGGGGGGAGATGATCCCATACAGGGGAGAAACCCAGCTCGTGATCAAGATCCACTGCAGGGGAGCCCGGCGTGGTGTAGCTCACCTGGAGGCAGAGACGGCCAGCCTCGTGGATCTGCCGGTAGAGCGGGGCATCGAACTGGGTTTCGCGGTTCTGGACAATCACCAGCATGACTTTCGCTTGAGAGGCATGGCGCATCACCGATTGGTTAAGCGGGATCGATGGAAAAAGGATCGGATACGGCCTCACACATGGCATCGAGTGCTTCAGGTGCGGGATTCCTCGGGTCAAAGGAAGGAATCATCTGACCAGAGAGAGGCTTGAGGCTCATAGTCGTAAATGGATGCCAGGGTGCTGTCAAGACTGGGTGTTGCCCGAGGAAGGCTGCCCACGCGCTGAAGGTGGACGATCCGGAGCCCTGCAACTGAATCGCCGGAAGCATTCGCTCTGCCAGGCGAGGTCGGAAATTGATGCCAGGAGCACCAACCGAGTGATCGTTCGACGAAGCAGTGGGCAGGATTGTGAATGCCATGGCTCAGAATGTGGCCATTGTCAAGGCTTGCAGAGCTCGCACCCAGATCCTCGGCTTCCAGAAGCCGTGCCGGAGTGCTTCCAGGAAGTAGGGCCAGCAGCGCCGGTCGCGATTGCGGCGCAGGGCCTCGGCGATGAAATAGGCCCCCTCGGCACGGGCGCCATCAGCGACAGGCCGACGGCTGATCTTCGGCCGGGGCCTGATAGCAGCAGCAAGGAGAAGCGGAAGATCTTCGGATTCACCGCGGCTGCGGGCAACATGACAGGCAATCGAGAGCTGGGCGATGGTTCGCTGTTCGCGCCAATGGCGTGACGACAAGCCACCTGGAAACAGACGCACCCGGGTGAGCACCTCCGGGATGTGGACAAAGGTGCCCTGGCCGGCGAGGCGATACCAAAGGTCCCAATCCTGCCCGAAGTAGAACTCCGGCCGGTAGCCGCCCACAGCCTCATAGGCGCTGCGTCGGAACATCACCGAGGCATGGTGGGGTATGTCCATTGAGAGGCCTTGCTGCGCCGGGATGGAATCCGCCCTGATCGGTTGGCCTGTGGCCTGGGGCTGGGAATCGAAACGGAGATGCTCCCAGACGGGCCCACATACCTCTACGTCGCTGGTGGCCAGCACACATCCCGGAGAGCTGGCCAGAGCCTCGGCCTGACGATCCAACCGCTGTGCTGCCATGACATCACCGACATCGAGGCGGGCGATCCATTCACCACGGGCTGCAGCGCAGCCGCGGATCAGTGCCTTGGTGAGGCCAGAGGCAGGTTGCCGAAGAACCCGCAGACGGTGATCGCAGGCTACTAGCGCAGAGAGGTTCACCTCTGTGCCTTCATCCAAGCCACCATCGACGACAAGAATGCACTCAAAGTCCCTTCTTCGCTGTGAGAACACCGAATCCAAGCTTTCCAGGAGAGCTGTTGATTCACCATGGGCCGCTATCACGACTGAAAGGTGGGGACAGTGATATGTCTCGCCGCGGCTAGCCAATGTGGAATTCCATTGGAAGAGACAGCCCCGCTGGAATCATGGCATGCATGTCGTGGTAACAGTGCTAAGACCATGCCACCCACGGACTCAACAGAGCTTACCAGAAATGGGCGTCCACCAAAACCATTGCCAACATGCGATTCCATGCGGTAGGCGCCTTTGCACAGGGGTATTCCTGGCATGGTGGTCCATTGAATGTAGAAAGTCAGCCGGGCTGTGTGCTCATTTCAGCCATCACTGCAGACGTGCAGATACAGGCCTGCTCTTCTCTACTGACAAGCCTCAGGTTACGATCTTGAATGCTGGCCACAGCTTGTGCATGTGGATGCCGGTCGTAGCACCACCCGCGAGAGATGATCTCTTCGATTGAGTAGTTCGTGGCGGCCAACAACAAAACAATGCGCCGTTCCAATGGAACACAGCGGCAGATTCAGCCCTGGAGAAGCTTCAGGGACATTTCTCGTAAATCTCCAGGACGCTGCACTCAATTTGCAACAGAATAGCACTGAATACAAACCAGGGGCACAGGCCATTCTGCACTGCAAACGAGAGCTTATGCCCGTGAAAGCCAGGCAAGCCAGAATCCAAGGACAACAATCTATGTGCCTCCAGATTTCTGGCACAAGTAATAAACAGAATACGTGTCAATACGGCGAAGATGACTAGCCGGAACCAAGACGCCATACCAGTCAAAGACATTTATGGCATTAAAACCATGGCACTCGAGATCATTGATCTGCCTCACTGGATCTATCCAGGCCAAGAGCTCACGATTGCCTTGGGCAGCATCCAGCAGTGATGCAAAGTCGTCATCTACACGTTGATGATCCTTTAATCGACAATAGCGAATGAAAGACAGGATTCCATGGTACAGGACCCTGGGCTTGTAGGGAGCCGCAACAGATTGCATCAGGAGTTTTACAAGCGCCTCTCGTGTGCGCATGGGCAGAGAAGCCTTGAAGTAGTTGTGAGAAGAGAATAGCAGCCTGCCACCAGGCCTCAGCGACTCAAATGCATTCTTCAAGAAGGAATCTCTTTCGACCTGAGTCAGACAATCAATACCATTAAAGGAAAAGAAGATGAAATCGTATGAGCTCTCGCCAAGCGATAACGACTCGCAGACATCAAGACAGCGAAAGTCCACATTGGGATACTTTTTTCTGCAGGCCTCAACAAGTGGCTGCGAATAATCAATGCCGGTATAGCTCCTCACCTTGTCGGCCAAATGACCAGTTGTCCTCCCTCCTCCCACGCCAATGTCCGCAAAATCAGCGCAGGCAAGTTGGTCATGGAGTGATTGCAAGATTAGCTGCTCACCGTAGAGCAAGTTGTCAGAATACGACGCCCAATACCTGGCAACAGACTTGTTGCTGTATGAGGCATGATTAATGTTCTGGATTTTCACAAGAATCATTGCGCGAGCAGATTTCCACTAGGCAGCCGTTCGAGCCTGGTGAACGACACGATTGTAAAGGACTAATGACAGGCTGACATAAATGCTTTCCTCAACAAGCTGGGCCGAGAACCCTCGCTTGAATCCGTCAATATTGCCCAACTTGCTGCCTCGCCGGACGTTTGCCATCCCGCCAAGGTCATAGGTGGCAACGCCGCGATCTCGAAAATACAGCATGTCCCTAAAGTGAAGCAGCCGATTGAGCCGGCCAAATCTGTTTCTCTTGTCTGCGTCCGTGCATTGGCCGTAGTCGGACTGAGAGCGCAAGAGGTGAGATCTTCCTAGTTTTCTGTCGACGACATAATGATGCTCGACACTTCCTTCGTGATCGAAGACTGCTCGACTAATCACAGTGCAATCAGCGTAGTGTTTAGCGCCGCCCTTAATGCAATCGATTGGGCCATCATCCCAAATCCCGACAGGCTCGACAAAGCTAATCACCCAATCAGCCTGCGCACTTTCTCTTCGTATCTCGTACCTTGTATTCTTCGAAAAAGAGTTTAACAACTCGGAATCCTCTCTGTCAACACGCACTAAGCCGGTGTAGCGAACTCTTCTGCTAAAACCAGGAATGGTTTCTCTGGATTGAGAATGAAAATAGATTGACGGAAGCAAAGTGTCCCGCAGCCTTGGGCGCTCAGCAAACCAGACATGCCTCACGGGCAAGGCTCTCTTCTTGTAATGATCTGGAATGAGGACAATCATTGATCACCGTTCCCCATCTACTTTTAATGGGATTACTAAAGGAAATGGGAGGAGGAGGTATCAGTGCTTGCAAGAAGCCTCAGCAATCCTGGACTTTGAACTCAGCAGGTTGATATTGACTGGGCTGATTGCATGCAACATGACAGCTCAAAAACCTCGCCGATGTGTGCGATAGTCTACCGCCATCCAAGGGCCAGCGTTGTTCAGAGTGTGAAGATGGCTTGCTCTCAGGTCTCGTGGCAGCTTCCGTAACCATGCCAGCTCGTGGGTAGTTTCTCTGTAGTGCCCTTTGTCCATCTGGTCGATCCGGTATAGCTGGATTCCTTGGCCATAAGCATTGTCGATGCCGGTGCCTTGGCCTACCCGCAAAAGCTCACCCTCCAGATGCAGCAGGCCTCCGTTGCGACCACAAGTGCTGTCCACACGCAGTGGTGAACCCGGGTGGGGGGTGAATTGCCCCTCCAGCAAATCAGGGCTATGGAACAGGTGCAACTCAGCCGCCGAAGAAGCTGGCAGAGCCGGACAGTGATGGGTGTTGACCAGCAGCCACCAGCCCGCCGAGGAAGGGATCAGGATCGGGTCGATCCAGGCCTCACCACTGAGCAGCTGCCTCTCCAGGCTCCAGCGATGGGGGAAGGCGAGAGCTCGGTAGAGGCGCACATCGCTGTTGCTGCCACTTTCCACGGTGGCGAACCAGGCACCGGAGTGCTGAACCACACGGGGGAAGGAGAGATGGAAAGGCTCTGCAATCACAGTGCCGCAGGCTTCTAGGCCGCACGAGCGCACGCAGAACAGATCGATCACCCCACGGCCTTCCGCCCCATCCCATCGCTCGCAAAAAAGCCACGTGTTCGGCCCATCTCGCACCAGGAAGGGATCGGCGAACCAATCGGTGCCGCGCGGTGGTAGCTCGTGCAGAACTTGCAGTCGCTGGCCCCCTGGCTCGAGCTGGCCGATGCCGACCCGCCATGGTTGGGCCTCACCCGCGAACCGCTGCCCGATGCGGCGCCGGGTGCCGGCAAGGGCCCAGCGGCCACTGGCCCCCAGCTGAAGACGGCGGCTCATGGGTAGGGCCGGTTGCAGGGGCAGCCTGTGTGCCAACGGCGTGATCGTCAGCAGAGCCTGCCGCTGATCGCAGAGACGCAACCACCAGAGCAGATAGTCGGCAGCGCCCCGGAGGCAGCGCTGCTGGTGGAACCTCCAGCGGGCCAGGCTGGGCACCGTCAGTTGCACCAGGCCGAGCAGTTCCGCGGACCTCTGGCTTACGAAGGGTCTGCCAATGAGAAAATGCGAGGCCGGCTCACCCCGCGCTGAAGCCATGAGCCCTGTGGCCGGGCCGATCTCGAGAGCACGGCCGTCCACATGCTCAGTAAGCATGAGCGCGGCGGCTGGGAGGTCGGCGGCTCCCCCCTGCCCCGGCTGCCACCCCGCCGCAGCCAGAAGCACGCACACCACAGCGCTGCCGCTTGCCCCAGGGTTGCGGCAGAGGCCTGGAAGCCAATGCTGCCTAGGCACAACCCGCAGTTCCTCACCAGGCCTGAGACCCTCTCGCAGCCGTGTGGCGATTGTCTGCTGAGCGGGCTGGGCAAGGTCGATGACCAACTCGAGGCTGAGGGGCGTCACCGGCGTCCTGTGAGGCGATCAACGGCAACCTGCAACCTCTCGCCCGCTCTCTGCCGGGAAAAGTGAGCCTGATGTCGTTGGTAGCCCGCATGGCCCATGGCGGCAAGCTCTGCAGGACTGCGGAGCAACTGCTCGAGCCGCTCGGTGAGATCGTCGGCGTCACCGTTGGTGAACAGCAGACCAGTTCTGGGTACATCCACCAGCATCGGGTTACCACCTGTGTTCGAGGCGAGAACGGCACAGCCGGCCGCCATCGCTTCCATCGCCACGGTGGACTGGGTTTCGCTGCGGGAGGGGATCACCACCAGAACACTCTCTCGGTAGAAACGGCCAAGTAGCTTGCGTGACAGGGGCGGGAGAAAGGTAACCCTGTCGGAGAGGCGTGCTGTGTCCAAGATCAGGTCCAGCCCCAGGCGAAACGCGTGGGATGAACTCCCGATGCAAGTGAGGCGGAGGGCCGGCCACTGAGGCGCGATGCGGCAAAAGGCCTCGATCAGCAGATCCACCCCCTTGTTGTATTCGAGGCGTCCCACATACAGCAGGCCCTCCCCGAGCGGAGCGGTGGGCGGCATATCGGCACCGATCTCGTCGGCATCCACTCCATTGGGAGTGAGATAGACGTTGCCGGAATCCGCCCCTCCGGCGATGGCCCACTGGGCCATGTAGGGCGAAAGAGCCAACACGGCATCTGCGCTCCGGTAGGCGACGGGCGTGGTGACCCGATACCACCACGTTAGACGCGGATCGTAGGTACCAGCCGGACGATCGCGGATGTCACCATGCATCACCATCGCCACCCGGCAGCCCAGCACCTTGTGAAGAAGGGGCGCCAACACAGCTGTGGGGGGATGGCTGTGGAACAACACCAAGTCTGGTCGCTCCCGCTTGTTCCAGCGGCAGAGGGCCACACCGACCAAAAGGATGAACAGGATCTGGCGCGGAACATGGGCAAAGCGGTGCAACAAGCCCAGCCTTGGCACGTATAGCCTCCGCACCCGCACAGGGGCAGGCATGGCGACAGGCTCCTCACCAGAACCAGCCGTAGTGATCAGAAAACACTGGTGAGAATGGGCGAGGACGGCAAGCTGGTTGAGGCAACAGCTGGCCACGGAGCCACCCCCATCAAGCTCCTGAAGCACAGCGGCGATCCGCATGAATTCAGATCCCGCCAGGGTGTGTGAAGCTCACGCACTGATGCTCCACATATGCGGGAGGCCGGAGATCCTTGGGGTGATTCTCCGGGGCCCTTAGCATCATGCAAGCTGAGAAGGTCATGTTTAGGGTCTTTCCAACTCCTGGACAACGTACAAAGACCATGGCCACACAATATCGGTTCAGGATCAGGGCGATGGGTTGAATTTCAATGAAGGCTGAGAAAAAGCATCCTCGTCATTGGCATCCATAGGATGGTTGCGCCCCCCGCAGGCAGCCCAGCTGCCTTCCTCAAGGACACGGCCTGATTCCGCCACTCCCGGAATTCGTGCGATGCAGAGTTCCACAAACCTAGCTTGCTGAACATGTGCCATTTGCTTCAGCTATTCGTAAAGAACTCCACTCGCCCCTGGAGTGGACAGAGGCGATCCTGAGGGAATTTTAGAGTGCGGTAGACACCCAGCCATCTGCGTAGCCCCAGTACAGACACCACCGCACGAATCGTGCGATTCGGCTCGCAGGTTTCATCGAGCTGGAAGCGGGGCTCAAGCTGCTGGATGCGCTGCAAGACTTTCTGACATGCGTCTGTGTCAAAACGCGCTAAACAGCGTAGGCCGCTATAGAGCTGGCGAACCAGCAGCCTTCCCCTTTCAGGTGTCATCCCCCCAGTGAGAAGAAGGGAATCCATCACCTGGCTGTAGACGTGACTCCTGATATAGACTGCTTCTAAGAAGCTCATCCGATTCGCACCCTGGCGCCCCTGGATCGACTGGCTGTGCAGCCGCCAGTAATAGCTCACATGATCCAGGCGGATGATGCGCCCACCTCTGAGGGCATTGCGGCAGAACCAGTCAAAGTCGTCGTTGATCGTAAGGCGTGCATCCCAGCGCTGATCTGCGATGTAGCTTCGGCGATAGAGCACCCCTGCCGTGTAGGGCACTTTTTCACCCAGCAGGATCGCTTCCACAAGCCGATCCGGTGCTGGGGGGATGAACACACGCCTGGTGGCTTCGATCAAAGAGCCCTGGGGATCCGTGCGCACATCTCCCCATCGGCACATCACCATGTCAGCGGATTCAGCGTCTGCTGCAGCAACCTCCAGGGGCAGTGTTTCCGGCTCCAGCAGATCGTCGTGATCCAGGAATTTCACATAGTCGCCACGAGCATGCTCCAAGCCAGTGTTACGGCCACGGGCCCCCGAGCCGCTGTTGCAAGGCTGTCGGATCAACTGCACTTCGGGGAAGCTGCGTGCGACCCGCTCCGATGTGTCGTCCGTGGAGGCATCATCCACCACGATCACCTCGACGCTCACGCTCTGACGATCCACACTGGAGCGGATCGCATCCAGCAGCCAATCGCCACCGTTGTAGGTGGGAATCAAAACAGAGACGCGAGGCTGGCTTACGGGTGTCGATGCCATCACACCGGAGTGGCTGTGATCAGCCACTGCAACGCCTTCACATTGGCCTCCCAATTAAACTGCAACCCTCTCTGGCGCGCCTTCTCCGCCAGGTGTGCCAGGTGTGCCACGGTGAGGCGATCAGCATCCAGTTGCTCCAGGGCATCCGCCAGCCCCCCCGTCTCCCCATCCACCACCAGATGGCAGCGGCTGTAGTGCTCAGCCAAGTCGCGGCGAGGAATCGGGCCCGGGCGCTGCAACAGAGCACCAAGCCCCCGCTCCCGGATCCGGCGGTCGAGATCCGCACCCTGGTTGGGGCTGGCACGACCGATCAGATGCAGCTGCAAATGCACGCCCCGATCGCGCAGTAGAACGAGGGCATCGAGCAGCACATCCACCCCCTTCACCGGTTCCAGCCGGCCCACGAACAGTAGCCGCAGCGGCCGCTGCCGCCAATGCTCGGCAGGGGTGTGGGGTGGCGGGCTGAGGTCGATTTCTGCCGGCCGAAGCACCATCCCATGGCCGTTGCCAGGGGATGGCTGTGGCAGATCATCGGCATGGCAGGCGAGCGGCGGGCGGCATCAGCGATCGCCGCAGAGCGCCGAGGGTGATCCTGGGCTGCCTCCGCAGCCGCAACCCCGGAGCCGCTGCAACCCCCATCGCCAGGATCGCCATTGCTTCACGTCGCTGGCCCTTGCACAAGGCATCGGCCAGATAACTCCACAGGATGTGGCTGAGGGCGATGCGGAACCTGCGGCGGTGGCGCACCGGAAAATGCCGGCGAAAGCAGCGGAACAGCGCCCGGCTGCGCCGGGCCTTCTGCAGTGGCGAGAGGGGTCCCCACACGCCGCTGTCATGAAGGCGATACACCGACACCACCTGATCGAGCACAACCGCATCGCCATGGCTGGCTGCTAGCAGATAGAGGGGGCGGTCGAGGCAGTATTGCTCGAAGATCCAGCTCGGCAGTTCCACCACCTCACGCCGCATCAGCACGCTGGAGAAGTGGAAGCAGTAGCTATCGATCAGTTGCTCAAAGCTCAGGCGGTTCGTGCCGGGCGGGGGGCCGATCTCGGGCGGTGTGCTGGCGGCGGTTGGAGCCAGGCGCTCATCCAGCACCCGGGTGCGGGCCCCGCAGAAGGCCAGGCTGGGATCGGCCTCGAGCAGGCTCAGCTGGCGCTCCAGCTTGGTGGGCTCAAGCCACCAGTCGTCGCCCTCCAGAAAGGCCACATATTGGCCGCTCGCCCGTGCAAGCAGGCGGGCGAAGTTGCGGTGAAAGCCGAGCGCTCCCTCGGGTGACGAGAACACCTGGATGCGCTCTGGATGGCTGTCGACAGCGGCGGAGGCGATCAACGCGGTGGTGTCAGTGGAGGCGTCTTCACCGATGAGCAGCTCCCAGTGGGTCCAGGTCTGGGCCTGCACCGAGGCAATGGCCTTCTGCAGGTATGGCGCGTGGTTATGGGTGAGCATCAGCACGCTCACAAGGGGTGGGGCGTGCGGACTCATACCGGCCAGCGGCCGGTACGCAGCAACTGCGCCAGGCGCGACCCCAGTGCCGGGCCCAGCAGCCGGCTGAGCAGCCCGTAGCTTCGGATCAACCGGCCCTTATCGGAAGCGCTGAGTGCCGCCAGCTGCAGCAGGCGATCGCCGAGAGCCTCCTCCCCCTCCTGATGCAACAGCCGCGCCCTCACGAAACACTCGTCACTGAACCGTTGCCATTCGGGGGCATCGAAGGGCACGCCGGCCAGCAGGGCAGCGCCATAGAGGCGGGGGTAGAAGTGGGCGGCATCGCGCAGGGCGGCCCCGCCGGAGCCCCGGGTGACCCGGTTGGCCGACTCATGGTCCACCTGCACCGAGACGGTGCTGCCGCAGTGGATCAGCCGGGGCTGCAGAGCAGCCATGCGGGCTTCGAGATCCCAGTCTTCCGGGCGAAAGGGAGGCCATGGGCCGGCGGCATCACTGATCCAGCGGCGAAACAACGGCGTGTGGGTGTGCCACCAGCGCTCCACCAGCAGCAGGGGGAAGAGGTAATCGATCTGCTCGGCGGTGTGGCGGCTGGGATCCTCCAGCACACGGCCATCAGCATGCACGTGGCGGGAGGTGCCGTAGGCGATCGCGCAGTCGGGATGGGCCTCAAGGGCCGCCAGCTGGTCTGCGAACTTGTTGGGCAGGAGCAGGTCGTCGCTGTCCAGGTACTGGATGAACGCGCCACCGGCGGCAAGGCGACCGGTTTCACGCGCGGCACCGGCGCCGGCATTGGTCTGGCGGAGCACCCGGATCTCTTCGGGATGGGCCGCCTGCAGCTCGGCCAGCACCTGTGGCGTGTGGTCGGTGGAGCCGTCGTCCACCAACAGGATCTCGATGGGCCGGTAGGTCTGGGCTAGCACCGAGGCCACGGCCGCCCGCACCATCTCAGGGCGGTTGAACACCGGAATGATTGTGGAAACCAGAAGCTCACTCATCGGCATCCAGGCTCAGAGATAGGGCTCATCGGGCTGGCGACTGCGGATCACCAGGGCGGGCGCTCCGTAGGCCATCACCCCTGAAGCCAGATCCCCCAACACCAGAGAGCCAGCCCCAACCACCGTGTCGGCACCGATTCCGATGTCGTTGCGGAGCATGGCGCCGAGGCCGATGGCGCTGCGCTCGCCGATCCACACGCGGCCGCCGGCGATCACCCCGGGGGCAAGGCTGGCAAAGGCATCCAGGCGTGAATCGTGATCCAGGCTGGCCCGGGTGTTCACCAGCACTCCCTCACCCAGCTCACAGCCCGCGCCCACATGGGCCTGGGCCATCACCACCGCTCCGGCACCGAGGTGGGCATCGGCGGCCACCACGGCGGTGGGATCAATCAGGGCCGGGAACATCACATCCGGCAGGCAGGCGGCCAGACGACGCGTGATCGCCTGGCGCTGAAGGTTGGCTCCGATGGCAACGAGCAGATGGTGTACCCCATGGGATTGGCACAGCTGAGGCAAATCGCTCTCGCCGCCAAGGACGGGAATCCCGTGGGCCAACGTGCCTGGGGTCTGGAAGGAATCGATCAGGCCCACAGGTGTGAAGCCAGCGTGCCGCTCCAGCACGGCAAGCAGCGCATGGGCATGGCCACCGGCGCCGAACAGCAGCAGCGGAACCTCGCTCACGGCTGGGAGATGCCAAGGAAAAACCCGAAGCGACTGCCCAGGGCCGCTCTCCGGCGCAGCCATCCAATCGCAAAGCTGAGGGGCTGCAACAACGTGCGCAGACTGAGCAGCAGAAAGCGCCCCGGCGAGCGGGCCAGAAGCCTGGATCCCTGGTTGTACAGGATTCCCCACGACTGGCGCCAATGCGCCCAGGGCTGGTGCTCAGGCAGGTGCCAGTCCATCCCATAAATCCAGAATTCCCGGTCGGCCAATTCGCGGCTAAAGCGTCCGAAAAAGAAGGCATCGATGGCATCAATGCACTCCCGGCTCAGGGTCATGCGCTGGCAGCGCTCGGCACCCGTCCAATAGCCGCCGGGATGGCGGCGGTAGTAGGAGAGGGGTTCGAAGATCATGCCGCAATCCCCCTTGGAGGCGAGTAGGGCCAGCAGCATCGAATCAAAGGCCCCTTCCGGGAAGTTTGGATAAGGAATGGCAAGCTCAGCGCGAAACATCAGTGCCGAGCTATGCACGGGATAGCGGCGCAGCAGATCCGGCAGCCGGAATCTGCTGCGCCCGCCAGGGGGCAGCGCCACGGGGCGATTCTGGGTGATGCCGGCCACACAGGAAAGGGAGGGGTCGGCCTTCAGCAGAGCAAGTTGCTGCTGAAGTTTGGTGTCGCACACCCAGTGGTCGTCGCCCTCAAGGAAGGCGATCACTGAGGCCCGTGCCCGCACCAGCAAGCGCAGCACGTTGTCGCGGATGCCCACGTTGGTGGCGGCGTGAATGACCCGGATATGTTCGGGCCAAGTCCGCTGCAGACTGAGGGCCAGCTCGAGGGTGTGATCGGTGGAGCAGTCTTCACCGATCAGCAGCTCAAAGGGCTCGGCGATCTGCTGGCGCATCACACTCTCCACGGCCTCCTCCAGCCAGGGTGCATGGTTGTAGGCCAACATGATCACGCTCACGGCTGGCCGCTGCACCAGAGCGGCCTGATCAGCACTCTCCTCGGCCGGAATGGCGGCCATCTGCTCGCGGAAGATCCAGCCAGCCTCAGGCCAGCTCCATTGGTGCCTGGGTGCTGGAGGCTTCGAGGCAATGGGATGGAGCCTGGCGGAGGAGAGGCCGGCCCATCGGGCTGCCGCCTGGCTGAACGAAGAGAGGGCTGGATGAACCAGCCAGTCACAGGCAGCCAGTAGTGCCATCTCAATCAGGGCATCGTTGGCGATGGCGATGCCCGATGGCTTTACACCCTCTGCGAGGTGCAGGGGGGCATCGGCAGCGGGCAGCCATTTGGACCGGGTGAGCACCTCTGGATAGCGGGCCCGCATGGCGGCGATGGCGGCGGCGTTGTCGGAGGCGAGAAACAGGCCACTGACGGGATGGGCCACCAGGAGCTGATCGAGGCGCTGAAACATCTGATTCAGATCGGCACTCTTGCCGGCCCGCACCGCTTCGCCGCTGGCGCGCACATGCACGCCGATCATTGGCTGGTGAAAGTGCTGCTGGCAGAAGGCACTGATCGCATCTTGGAGCGGCGGCAGAGGCTGCAAGTACTGGCGCAGGGGCGGCGTCTCAGCGGCTCCGAGTCGCCGCAATGCCGCAACTTGCAGTGGCTGAGCGCTGTGGTCCCAGAGCACCACCCAGGCCGCGTCTGAATCGAGGGCGGCCAGGCCGGCGTCGAGCTTGGCGCTGGCCCAGGCGCGGTCCCAGTTGTCGCTGCGCAGACTGCCATACACCTGCCGCAGCGGCTGATCCAGGCGCCCTTGCCATGCCTCGGGCAGTACCAAGCCCGTGGCGCAAGCCAGCACCTCGGGCGGGAGCTGGTGAACCCCATGCAGCTCAAAGAGCTGCTCGGCGAGGTTCCGCTCACCGCGGCCGTAGGGGGTGTCGCGCCAATCGACCACCAGAGCCCTGCTGGTGGCCCGGGCCACCAGCAGGGCTCGCTCCAGCGCGAGCAGCAGATCCCCGAGGCCGGCGAAGCCGGGGCTCTTGAGCACCAGCGCTCTGGTCATGGCAATGGCTTTTGGGCCTCGACCACCATCGACTGCATGCCCTTACGGGCTGATCCATCAGCGTTGAGATCAAGGGGATAGAAGGGAAAAGTGTTGATTCGACTGGTCTTGAGCGTCAGACGCTCAATCCGCTGGAAACCCGCCAGCTGCAGCTGGGATCGAAGCTGAGGCTCATCCCAAAGCCAATGATGCAATTCACCGATCGATGCAAAGCTGATGTTCTGTGCAACAAATGCATCAGGCAATAACTTCATTGCCAGCTTCCATCGCCACTGACGGCATCGAAAGGCAAGAGCGGCTGGCCTTAGCGCAAGCAACAGTCGGCTGGGGAACGAGGCTCGAGAGGAGGCAGGAACATTTCCAGAGAGTGATGATCTTGAGTCGAAGCGAACACCATCAAGCTCTGTCAGCAGAGCCTGCACCTCAAAGAGATTCCCCCTAACAACAGCATTGTAAAGTTGCTTGAGCTGCCCACCAGGATTACGCCGCACGCACTGATCAATGATCAAAGTGACAACTGCGTCGGCCTGTGCATGCTGTGAGGCGTCACGCAAGTCCAGATAACGTCGCGCGAGAGTCTCAAAGTCGGGCAGCACAAGCCTCAGTCTTCCTCCAGGCTGCAGCACTCTCATCCACTCCCCAATCACACTTTGCACATTCTCAAGTGGAATGTGTTCCAAGAAGTGAGAGGAGTACAGCACCTGAAAATAGCCCTCAGGGAATGGAAGTGCACCCAGCAGATCCGCCTTCACCACAGCAGGGCCACTCGCGCCGAAATCTATATTCACCCAGGAGGGGGATCGTACGAACACCTGCCCGCAGGCCAGGTTGAGGCAGGGTCCAACTGAAGCGTCTGGGGATGATCCGGCGGTGGCCATCAGCGCTGCATCAGACCGCGATACAAGTGGGTGTAGTGGCGCGCCACCACGGCTTCGGCACACAGCGTCTCGACCCGTCGCCTGCCTTCTGCGCCAAGCCCTTTGGCGCGGAGCGGATCCTCCAGCACCCAGCGAATCGCCGCCGCCAGGGAGCGGGGATCAAAGGGCTCTGCCAGGGCGCCACTACGGCGATCCGCCACGATGTCGAGCAGGCCACCGGTGGCGAAGGCCGCTACGGCCACTCCGCAGGCCTGGGCCTCCAGGGCCACCTGGCCGAAAGCCTCCAGCCGGGAGGGCACCACCACCACGTCGGCGGCGTTGTAGAGCAGGCGCAGGCTGATGGGATCGCGCACGATGCCAAAATAGTGGGTGGGAAAACCCAATGGCACGGCATTGCGTGGAGCGGCCTGGCCGAACACCACGAGCCTGAGGTCTGGCGCTCCAGATTCATCACTGTTGGCTCTGAGATCCTGCAGGGCCTCCACCAACAGATCGCCCCCCTTGTGCGGCACCTGGGTACCGCCCATGGCCCCGAACACCACAACGGCACCCTCCTGGGGGAGATCGAGAGCAGCACGGGCATGGTCGCGGCCGATCGGCTTCCAGAACTCAGTGTCAATGGGGTGGGGAATCACGTGAATCGGCCAGTCCGCCATCAACGCACTACGCCGAACGCAGTCGGCGAGCCAAAGGCTGGGGCAAGCGATGGTGATCGGGCGGATCCACGAGCGCAGCTTGCGCTCCCAGGTGCTGCGACAGAGATCGGAGCCACGCTCTCCAGGGGGCCGGTTGCCGCGGTGATAGCCCTGCTCAAAGCGCGCGGGCGGATTCTCCATTGGGGGCTGGTAGTGCTCAGCTCCGCAGAAGGCCCATTGGTCGTGCAGAGTCCACACCACAGGCCTTCGCAGAGCGCCGATCTCCTCAATCGACAGAGTCTGATCACCAAGCCAGTGCAAATGCAGCAGATCCGCAGCACTGCGGTTGAGCTCCCGGCCGAATCCAGTGGACGGCCAGGCGATCGAGTGGGTGATCGGGTTGGAGCTGCGAAACCCACGCTTCGCCCAGGCGGTGAAACGCGGCTGCAACCGTTGCCAGAACGGATTCACCCCCTCGGCAGGGCCTCCCAGCACGGTTGGATCGGCGGTTTGCTCGAAGATCACCCGCAGGCGGGACACCACTCCAGCGTCGCCGCCCTTCCGCACCAGGGCCTGATGGATGCGCTGCGCAGCGATGGCCCCGCCACCGCCCCCCTCATGCAGCGACACATGACAGACGCGAACAAGAGAATGGCCGCTCACTCCACGATCACCTGATTACGAGCCAGCACATAGGGAGGGCTGAGGTGATAGCGAACTTCGCTTCCCGGCATCCAGCTGATCCCATATCCATGAAACTCGATACCAACCTGGGCACCCTCAAGGCATCCTCCGGCCTGAACGTCCTCGCGCACGGCCTTGGTGAACATCCCCGGACCCGTGAACGCCAGGATCGCGGCTTTGGGATTCTCGAACACCTTGCCCTTGAAGAACGGATAGTAAGCGCAGATGCTGTCGATCACCCGTTTCAGAATCGGATCCATTGGCGCGAAGCCAAAGCCCCACTGAATCAGGTAGTGGTCCGGATATTGAAAGCTGCTGACTGATTTCAGATCCGGCATCACACTGCAGAAGCTGCGCTCGCAGGAAAGCAGCCGACGATCACGAGGTGCGTGAAGGCTATGGAGCGGCACCGAGCAGCCCTTGTTGATGTCGAAATAGTAGCCACCACGCTCGAATAGGAAGCAATAGCGAAAGATATCGGCCTGCAGCGTGCGGAACTTCGCACGGCTATAGATCTCATGAATCGGATGCCTACCCCAGGCTGAGGCGAGATAGGAATCCGCATCAGCATGGCTATAGAGCAAGAAGTTCAGATCCGGATTCAGGGCTCGGAAGGCTCGGATCGCCTGCGCATGCCTGCGGCCGAAGGCGTCGGATACCCAGAGTTGCACCACGGTTGGCGGGATCGCCTGCTGTCGCCCACCCTGAGTGGCCCACTGCTGACCCACACTCTGCAGCGGGTATTCGGTGCGGCGGAGGACAAATGCGCGAACCGCTTCTCGCAAGCGTGACTGCTTGTCCTTGCGGCGCAGATCCCATCTGGATCCGACAGAGAGAGCGGCGCGAACGTGATTCCAGAAGCGCATGGCAGGGATCTCAAATCAGGGTCGCAGGCCCAGCCAGCGGCGCTATCGGGATGTCAATGGAGCTGGCTGATGATCTCCTGGGGGTGCAGCACAGCCGATGCTTGCCGCTCCCATAGCTCCCAGTAGAGGCCTCGCTGGTCCAGCAGCTCCCCATGACGCCCCCGCTCCACAATCCTTCCACCATTCACCACCACGATCTGATCGGCATTCACGATCGTGCTCAGCCGATGGGCGATCACCAGCACCGTGTGCTCCCGCTCGAAAGCCTCGATCGCCCTCTGTACCAGCTGCTCGCTGGCAGAATCAAGGGCGCTGGTGGCCTCATCGAGGATCAACAGCTCCGGATCGCGCAAAAACGCCCGCGCCAGTGAGATGCGCTGCCTCTGGCCGCCGCTCAGCCGGTAGCCCCGCTCGCCCACCAGCGTGGCGTAGCCATCCGGCAGCGCCTCGATGAAGCCGGCCGCCTGGGCCCGCGCCGCCGCCACCGCGACCGCCGCCAGGTTTGCCCCCGGGCAGCCGTAGCCGATGTTCTCCGCCAGGGAGGCGTTGAAGAGAAACGTGTCCTGGCTCACCACCCCCAGCCGCCGCTGCCAGCTGGCCAGATCCAGCACGCCAAGCCCCACCCCGTCGATCTGGATCCGACCCTCACTGGGTTCGTACAGGCCTGCCAGCAGATCGGCGATTGAGCTCTTGCCTGCCCCGCTGGCCCCCACCAGCGCCACGGTGCTTCCCCGGGGGATCTCCAGATCGATGCCACGCAGCACCCAGGGGCGATCGGTGCCGTAGCGAAGCCCCACCCCCTCTAACCGGATGCCCTCCCGCATCCCAACAAACGGCACGCCGCCCAGCCGCCGGAACTCCTTGTCCTCGGGCCTCAGGAAGCCGTTCAGACGCTGCAGATCGCCCGCATTCGTGCTGAGCATCGAGTAGGAGCTGGCGATGCCGCTCAGGGCCATGTTCAGCCGCTGCAGTGCCAACACGAACACCACCAGGCTGGGCATCACCCCGGAGGCGCGGGTTCCGAAGGCCACCACGCTCACGATGGCGATGGCGGCCATGGCCAGCAGCGGCAGCAGACCACTGATCGGATCGAGCACAGCCAGCAGCAGCGCCTGGCGCCGCTGCGCCGCCTCCTGCTCCCCTAGCTGGCACTGAAAGCTTGCATCGGCCGCCTCCAGCCAGCCCAGGCTGTGCAGCAGCCGCAGCCCCTGGATGGCTTCGGTGAGCCGGCTACTGATCGCCACGCTCGCCGCCGTGAGGCGATCGGCCGTGCGACGGATTCTTGGCAGCAACTGCTTCTGAAGCAGCAGCACCACCAGTGCAATCAGCCCGGCGGCCAGCAGTAACCAAGGCGAGAGGCTGATCAGCACCAGCAGATAGGTGAGCCCCATCAGCACCTGGATCAGCAGGGCGTTGCTCACCACGATCTCGCGGCGCACCGTTTCTGGCGCTGTGCCCGCCAGCTCGGTGAGGTCGCCAACGCGGTAGCCGCTGGCGCAGGCGAAGCTCAGGGACGTGATGCGGCGGTGGATCACCCCCCGGATGCGGGTGTTGCAGCGGGCGGCGAGGTAGCCCACGCTCACGCTGTTGAGAAATTGCAGCAGCGCTTGGGCCAGCTGCAGGGCCACCGCCAGCAGGATCAACCCCACGAACAGCCGCGTGGGCGCCAGGCCTTCCAGCCGTGCCACCAGCGCCGGCAACCGCGAAATCAGCGGCTTGGTCTGCCAGCTCATCGCCCCGGCGCTGCCCTGGCTGAGCAGATCCACCGCCAGAAACACCGTGGCGAGGCTCACCCCCTCCAGCAGTGCCCGGCCCAGGGTGCTAACGGTGGCAAGCAGCAACAACTTCCACTGCTCCAGCGCAGTGCGCCGGATCAGCCGCGAGGCCGGTTCCTGGCTCACTTGCATGCCAAGGGCGGTGGCGAGGCCGTAGGCAAACCTGGGCAGGGAGAACTCCATCAGGGTTGCGCGCCAAGCAGTGCCGTGCGGATCACTGCGCTGATCCTCTCCACGCTCGCCCGTGAAAGATCGGGGTAGATGGGCAGACAGAGCACCTGCCTGGCAATCCGCACCGCTGTTGGATAACGAGACGGCTCAGCGCTGGGATTGCTGCGGTAATACTGGAATTCAGGGATGAGCGGGTGAAAGTAACGGCGGGGGACGATGCCGTGTCGGCGCATCACATCCAAGAGCTGATCCCGATTGAGCAGGGATTGATCGGTCACGATCACTGGATAGTAAGCATAGTTCGATTTACCCACTTGGCCGAAGTCCGGCAATATCAACCCGGGAAGATCAGCGAGCAGAGCGACGTAAGCCTGCGCCACAGCGGCTCGCCTTGCGATTGAGTCTACGATCCCAGGAAGTTGCGCAAGGCCAACAGCTGCATGCAGCTCGCTCATCTTGGCATTGATTCCGTTCGCCGCTACAGTTACCTCGTCTACAAATCCGAAGTTTTTGAGGCGGTCGATTCTCTTCTTTGTTTTTGCATCCGGGCTCACGATCGCGCCCCCCTCAAAGGTAGTGAAAACCTTGGTGGCATGGAAACTGAGAATAGAAAGATCGCCATGCCGGAGAAGTGATCCGCAGTGGCAATCCACTCCAAAGGCGTGGGCAGCATCATAGATAACTCGAAGATTGTAGTCGTCGGCGATGCGCTGGATTGCATCTACATCACAGGGAAAGCCATAACAATGGACTGCCAGGATAGCGCTTGTGCGAGGAGTGATGCTGGCCTCCACACTGGAAGGGTCCAGGCAGAACGTCCCAGGCTGGATATCAGCAAACACCGGCTCAAGACCATTCCAGGTCAGGGCCTCACTCGTAGCCACAAAGGAAAACGGCGTTGTGATCACTTCACCCTGCAGGCGCAGTGCTTTGAGCGCAATGAGCAGAGCAAGTGTTCCGTTCGCAAACAGAGAGAGATGCTCTACATGGAGATGACGCGCAAGTTCGCTTTCAAGCTGCTCATGCAAGGGGCCGCCATTACTGAGGATGCGTCGATCCCACACCCCCTCCAACAGCTTCATCACATCCTCCAGGGGTGGGAGGTGAGGCTTGGTGACGTAGATCGGCGGATGAAGGTCCTGGTTGTCCATCAATAGCTTCAGGTATGGGCAACAATCAGCCACAGGCCAAGCAGAGTGCTCATGTGATCGAGCGGGGAGTGGAGCTCAAGGACATTGTCTCTGTGCAAATAGGGAAGGAGTCCCACGCCACAAAGCACGCAGCTTGAGAAGCTCGCTGTGAACGGCATAAACGTTTGGTCCCGAGGGAGGAGGAGCCAGAGGATTGGCATGGCCCTAGAGCCGGATTGCAAGTGGACATCCTGAGGGGGGAATACTGGAGAAGGAGGAAGGCTTCTTAGTAGAGACAAAAGTGAACAACCAAAAGGTGCTGGCAGATATGACAATCATCAACGATGCCAGCCTGAAGAAGCTGACTGTCCATAGACTCAGAAGCAAAGATCAAACCCATGAAGATCTCCGCTAATTGTTATTGTCAAGGATGCGGATCAGCGCCAACACATTGACCAAGCCGGTCAAGGGACGACTCACCGCTTCAACTGCATCTGCAGTAATGGCATAACGGCTGCGGTTAACGATCACAGTGTCACCTTCCCGCAGTGGTGGGTTTCTGAGCGTGGACGCTCCTTGGTTTAGATCGAAGGCGTAGCTCCTGCGCGTTGCGGTGCCGTTGCGGTTGATCCGTACTAAATCAAGTTTAGAAGTTCTTGCACGCCATGGAGCCACGCCGCCGGCAGCGAGCACTGCCTGCATCATCGGCGTACTGGCAGGGACCTGAATGCGGCCAGGAGCCTTGACCTCCCCAATCACATTCACCGTGATGGTCCGAGGAGAGAGGGTGGTGGCAGCCAGCTCTGTGAGCTCAGCCACTTCCTCCACGGCGCGCTCTACCCGGATGGTGTCACCGTCAAACAGGACGGGATTCTGGAGCTGATCGCCGTCTTGAACCAGCGCAAGGAGATCAACCCTGGCCCGTTTGAATCGGTGTGGTGTACCGGGAACGCGGCGCTGGAGGGTCACTTGGCGAAGGTTGGCCAATCCGGTAACTCCACCGGCTTTCTGAACCGCATCCACGAGTGTGGACACACCTGAGATCGCAACCCCAGCCTGGGTTGCCGATGTTTCCGATGTTGTGAGGGTGTAAAGACCCGGCCGCTCCACCTCACCGACTACCGCGACCCTCAGCGGTCGTGGGCGAACCAGACTGAGCTGGAGGTCAGGCCTCAACAACTGCCCTCTGTAGAGAAGCTGGAGCCACTCGGAAGCCTGAGAAAGGGTCAGTCCCGAAAGCACCACGTTTCCAAGCAGGGGGAGAGCAGCGGTACCGTCGCTGAGGATGTCAAGGGAACCAGAAAGATCCTTGGCGGCAAGAAACCTAAGCTGCAGGCCATCACCCGGCCCCAGGATGTAGACATCTTCCTGCAACAAGGAACCCTGCACCTTTGAACCCCTGGACTCCACTTGGCCGAGCGGGAGCTGTGCCTGAGCAGAGGGGATAGCAAGGCTCACCAAACACGCCGCAGCCAGCACGGCGCCAAAACTGCGCAACCTGCAGGCATGCGGGAACATTGGCTCCGTGATAAAGAATGGATCCATGCAGCCAATGGTATCGGCAACGTCAACGAAGAAAATGGTAAATCCTGTCTGCATATCCTGTCCAAACGTTCTGGCTGGGTGGAGAGACCTGCGCCAGTGCAGCAAGCAAGAGCTGAACTAACCGCTACTCTTGCCCTTACGGCAGAGTCTGCGGATGCTGTTCCGAATTTTCTCTCGCACACTGGCAGCTTTGATTGCACCGACCCTCCTGGTGCTGAGCGTCAGTGAATCGGGGGCCGAGCCCAGGGCCTGGAGCCTGGAGGCTTCACCCCCACCCAACACACGTCCTGGGCTGAACTGGGAGCCTGTAGAAGCAGCACCAACGCAGGCACCAGCCCCCCCCGGAGAGGCCATCCTTCGCAAGACCCTGGTTTGGGAGCTAGTTCCCGACGCTGATGTGATCGATCAGAAGAAGGCTGTCTCAGAGGCACTGGAGGGACCAGATCCTGGAGCTCTACCCGAACCCAAGCCGCAAGCTAAACAGGTAAGGGGTCTGGCCCGAGGGATCACCGTCAATGGGGACCCCTTTCCAGATGCTGGGCTTTTTGTGCCCAACGGCTTCGCTATGGATCCGGAGTTCACGGTTTCCGCCATCCTCGACGGTGTGAACCGCACGCGGAGCTGCCAGCCTTCAGGGGGGACAACGAGTTCAAGGGACTGTGTCGATGCGGTGGCTTATCTTGAAATCACTCCCTTTAAGGGTGAACGCGCAAGCCTGGGATTCCAATGGGCAGTGCAGAGCCTTAGCAGCCGCAGCAACGGAACACCTCAATTCTCGGCGCAGAGCCTTGGATTCCGCAGCGCGTTTAATCTCACCCCAACCACCGGCATCGCGTTCGGAGGAGAACACATTATACAGTTCGATAGCAGCACTGATTTAGGCCGCAATTTTTATCTCGTACTCTCTCAGGCCGTGCCCTTGGGCCAAGCGGCAGAATCAATGTGGATCGTGGGCACAGTGGGAATCGGCTCAGATTTCTATGGCTATGGCAACACCAGTAATAGCGGAAGTCTTGGCTCCACCGACTGCTTGAGCGGCAACAACATCAGCAGCCCCCGTTTTCCCGAAGGCAGGGATTGCTACTGGGCGCCAATCGGCTCCATTCAGCTTTACTTGAACAGCAGGATTTCCATTGGTGCCGAATGGTTTGGATATGGCTTTGGCGCGGGAGTTTCAGTGAGACCAATGAAGGAAATTCCACTCACCTTGTCGCTCTATGCAACCGACTTCCTTGGCAACCGTCCTGAATACATCGCTAGGTTTTGCACAAGCGATCCGTGCAGAACACGCTTTTACGGAAAGATGACGCTGTCATTTTAAACCACCCTCAGCCAGGCCTTGCCCGTTTGCAAGCCTGGAGAGGGGTGCGGCGAGCCGGCTCAGATGCCAAGCAAGCTGTGCTCCTGTCATCTAAGCTGCAGTCAAGAGGCTTAATATAGGTTAACTTGCAGGTGAACAAGATCCTATGAGCGATGCGCTACATTTCGACCGCTTTGGCAGCCTGCTTCACCTTATCCACCCTTCCCGCGAGGGCCATACCGGAAGCAGGAATTAGGGTCTTACGGATTGACCGATCCGGCATTCACGCTCTGCCAGACCTCCGTCTTGCCACTACCAACCTTGCCAGCAAGTCTGATGCAAGCAATGATCTAGTCAAGATGAAGAAGGGGACAGATGATTTTGTCCTGCAATGCAATGCCAGCTTAAGCCCCTTGACTGACGAGAAGATCATTGCGCGAAGCGAAGAAGGAGAGATTCTGGCAAGGATCAACACTACTAAAGCAATCATCTCTGGCTTTACACTCTCAATTCCGCAAAGCCTGAATATTCAACCCACACAGATCGTGCGGGTGGACCTTCCTGCAGCGTGGTCTGAACGCTGTACCGAAGCAATCAAGAGATTCACAGTCATTGCCAGCGAAGCGCCCGGAGGGACTGCAGTGACCGGGGCAAGCAGTGGTTCTGCCGCTTGGATTTTGCTGCCACTCATCGTAGTCGGAGCCGGGGCGCTGGTTGGTTGTGTTGCTCTTGGTTGCTTTGGCAATGGGGCCAGCAGTAGTGGAGGCGGTAATTCGTCACGGTAGCCTAGGCATCATTGCCGGCGAAGATAGTCAAGCCCCCCGTGTTCAGGAAAGATGTCAGCCCTTTATTTCGTGCATCCGGGGGCTGATGGAGTAGAGAAATGCGTCGTTACAGTGAGGCCGTCTAGCCACAGCCTCTGCTGCGCAATGGGCTGATGTGAGGAGGCGGATGCGCCCGCCGCTTAAGCAGAGCATGGCCCGGATTGCAGACTAGCTGGCCATCCACATGATCACCCTCTACACATTGAGGATGACAGGGAGGTTGTAGATAGAGGTGGTGCAAGCATCCGAGCAGGAACCTGATGGCTGGCGCGCTGCAGATAGGTTCACGGTGCCTAGGGCAAGCGGGAGTACGCCTCTTGCACCAGGCAGGGCAGTGCCTCCGCCGCGGGCGGGGCGCAGCTGCCGCAAAAACCGCGTTCCCTGCTCCTGCACGGGCGATTCATAGTGGTGCCCAGCATGTGTCTTGAATCTCCCTCACCAGCAATCCATCATCCAGCCAACACGCAACCAACAAAAAAGCCACCCTTTCGGGTGGCTTTCAGTGTTTTGCTTCTCTCGATTCATCATCATC